>SKEY01000043.1_pt1 | contig 198218 bp, 191 predicted proteins | sample 4843871 | NCBI WGS metagenome assembly SKEY01 (sample SAMN11008797, study PRJNA524170) | human gut metagenome | biome: Human fecal sample; material: Feces; isolation source: fecal sample from pouch patient p36 | host: Homo sapiens | place: Israel: Tel-Aviv | collected 2016-12-04
CTATGGCCCTGGTACGAGCGCTGAACAAAATGACGAAAGCAGGTATGCCTGAAAGCGTGCGTATTGCCTGAAAACACAACCCGCTACGGGGGAGACTTACCCGAAATCTGATTTATTCAACAAAGCCCATAGTAGATGCAACAGTTGAGTTCAGCTGTTATTGTAAGCACCCCTTAAAAACAGTGCATACTCTTTTAGAGATCTACCCGTCTCTCTTTACACAGAGGCAAAAGTCCGCTTCTCGCTCATAGCGGACCAGAGGACCAGTGGGTAGGTTCGCTTCGTGCCAAAAGCAGACATTTGATAAGTCTTTGTTACTTATAAGGGTACAAGCCAACTGATATGATAGACTGTTTAATAGCTAGTGTGTTAACAAGTCAAAAAATGTAGAATTTAATTCCTAGCCACTTCTGAATACATATGGATGCTGTATGAGTAACCCATTCACTCTTGAAATACTTCAGGCTATCAACGATTGGCAGCGCAGTACGACTAAAAATCGTGGTAAAAAATTAGAGACTCTATGTGTAAATCTTCCCGCTCAATACAAAACTGTTGATTTTGCCTGCTACAGGAAAATAAATTTGCAGAAGGATGGTGTATTTAGCATGTTCGCCCACTATCGTCTCCCGGAAAGAAGTTCCTCATGGTCTTCTTCAGTCGACGTCGTCAAAAATTTTAAACACGGTGTATCGTTAAATATCGTCGAACAATCTTTTATCTATCAAACTATTCCAACTCCAAATGAAATCATTCTTAATCTTATAGCAGTCTACAATTCTTCTGATTTTCAAAGTGCTCTTAGCCTACATAGAAAGGATATTGATAATGTTCATCTAGGTATTGATAAATATGGTAATAGCCAACTTGAAGTGGTCTTAAAAAAGGATTTTGTTACACACAATGACATATACATGCTGGGTGGTCGTTCAAGCGCTTTCTGTGTTTCTCACTCTCCAGTCATCCAAAAGATGTCATTAAGTTACTTGGATTACGATATCAGAAAAAATAAAGTTATCACTTTCAAATGGTTAAGCCATGAAATAACACGACGAATCATTGATAGGATTCTCAGGAAGTACCCTCAACCTTTCAATGCTTATGGGAAGAGCTACGGATATATCATCCCTAAGAAAAGAAAGAAGAAATCTAGAAGGTGACTTATAAACCTAACTGGGTTGATCTGCTTCCCGTTAATTAACACTCCGCAATGCAAGTAACATCCCCTGGTTGGTGATAACAATTACCATCGTCCGCTCCTCGCTCATAGCAGACTTGTTGTGGTTTCCTACGTGTCTGGAGCAAACGCTGCTAACATAAAGGACAACCACTATTTAGATCAGTTCAGAAAAACTTCGTTCTGAACTATCAAAAAGCTTTGATCCAAAGTACGGAAACCCTCAATAGCTTAAAGTATATATCCTGGGTGCAGGTAATGTTGACCCGACCCAGGTGAGTTAATAGGTGATAACTAAATGACGCCTGTTAAATATTTGTTGAAATATATTAGGCATGCTTTTTTTTACCAACAACCACATATGAACTGCCCGCTTTGCTCCATGAGCTTAATACTGATAAATTGTTATCCAAGCAAATTTTACTCACGACATCCACATCCAATAAACCATAGTAAGATGCGTTGCGAGAGTTTTGGTATATATATCCATGTAAATGCTTAATACCCCTCTCATACTTCTTAAAATATGAGCTTTTAAATTGATTGACAATCATTGCCTCTCCATCATCCTTTAATAAATCTCTAATTCCGCTGATAATTTTGTCAATTGTAGATTTACATGGAATGGCGGAAAGCACGTTTGCGCAAAGTATAAAATCATAACGACTAGTTATTTTATGCATGTTTTCAAAGGGAACTACATTAGCTTTTCTATAGTTATTAGCTACATATTGTGGAATTGTGGTTTGTACACCTCTTATAATTTGTACTCTTTCTAGCTGCTTTCTGGAATCTAAAAAGGTCACAGTTTCAAATTTATCGACCAATTGTTCAGAATATCTAAGTTTCCCACATCCAAAATCAAGGGCGCTGCCATTTTTTAGAGAGTGTTTGATATGATCGCAGAGATAGTTAGATGGCATAGTATGAGGTTTGGCTGCATTTTCTGAACGTATTGTTATTCCATTCACTTCGTAGTTCAAAGTTAACTCCATTTAAGAAATATTGTTTTTATTAAAAAATTCTATTATTTTATCATCAGGTATTTGTCTTACTTGGCTTTCGGTTCTTGGCTTAACAGATGCTATAAAAATAAGAAAATTGAAGACGACGAGAAAAATAACCCACAACCAAACATTATTTAAAGAGCCTGTAACAGAGAATAGATTAGTTAATTTAGCAAAGCTTATTACTACAACAGTAATAAATGCAATCACCGTATGCTCAAAGAAAACCCAGAAATAATAAACTTTGTTCCAAAAAAGTTCAACGTAATGTTTATCTTTTAACTCTTTAACTTCTGGGTAATACAATTTACTCATTACCTTGTAAGATTCATCACTAGATAATTTCCTCGTAACGTTCGCGATTTTTGCCAATGGCTGAACAATTAAATAATTATCCCATGCTTTTCTTATGCCAACTACTTTTGCTACATTGTTATGCAGATCTAAAGCCCCGCTAACAATGGACCAAAAAATTGAAAATGCAATTGGTAAAACTCCGAATGTTAATATCCACTTAATAAACTCTTCGTAGTCTTTAATGGGTGGGATGTATTTGGCATTAATGCCAACCAATGGCATGTAGCCAAAAATAACTAATGATAGATAAAATAGAAATGTAGTAATAAAAGTTGCCTTATGAAGCATCGGCAACATTTCATTGTAACTTTTTGGTGGTTCTAACATTTTACTCTCCATGCATTCCAAAAGCATTCATTATCAATAATCACATGGCTCAACTAACGCATTTAAAGCTTAATTACCGCTAGTTTCTTAATTGAACACTGCGATTTTATCTACATTTTTTTGATTGTTCTAGTTCTCAAAATGACCTAATGAGCTGATATCTATTCTAATCGCACCCACGCTAGCATCTGTAATACATTAAGCAACCAAATTCCATCATCAGTACCGATGTAAAAATCAGCCTCGATGTCCGCTTCTCGCTCGAAGCAGACCTTCATCCCATTAAGATTGTCCGCTCTGTGCCAAGAGCGGAATCTGGAGCGCCAGAGGTAGCAACGTTTCTTATCAACGGTGTTGATCACCACAAAAATGACTGTATCCCTGTGATAGCGGATTTCGTCCTTTGTGGAGAAAAGATCAATCTAAACATGAGCATGGGTTAGCGAAAAGTGGCATTAAGAACTTGAACATTTTACCTAACAGGTATACTGTTTATTTATACAGTACTTGAGTGAGGAGCTAGTTATGAAAGTGGAAATCACAATTGATCGCCAAAAAAAATTGCCGGATGGCGCTGTGCCTGCTCTGGAGAAGGAGCTACTGCGGCGATTGGATCAAAACTTTAATAACTGCAGTCTTGTGATTCGTCGGGCCAGCTCCGATGGGTTGACCGTGCTTGGTGGAATGGACGGAGATAAAAAACGTATTGAGGAAATCCTGCAAGACACTTGGGAAAGCGCTGATGACTGGTTCTGTTAAGTTGAGGTCCAGTGGCTTGCCTGGTTTATTTTGAGGATTTTGCTGTGAGTAAAAAACAAGAAATGCCGAACACCGGCTATGCAATCATCAGATGCGACGATGGGGTGATCGTTGCTCGTCTGACATCCTTTCCTGTGTGTGAGCGCGCTCTGATGTACCGGCGCGGCGACACTGTTTCGTTTATGCCTTTGCAGCCGGATGAGATAGTGGGGACTCTCTCTCTTTTTTCACAGATGATTGAAAAGGCTAAGTCTGGAGTTGGTTACCAGGTTCCCCCTGATTCTGTTACAATCCCGTCATAGGCCTGAACAACCTATACCTGCTGCGTCGCGGAGAGAAGCCATGACGCAAACCCCCGAAGTATCAAAATCCCATCAGACTGGTGCTCCTTCATCGAGCGCCGGTTTGCTTTCGTCTTCAAAACTAACTTTTCGACAGCAGGAAGTTTTCGATCTGCTGGTGGCCTACATCAATCAGCATGGCTACCCACCTACGCTAACTGAGCTAGCCGATATGCTCGGTGTTAGCTCGTCTAATGCTGTCCTGTTGCATCTGCGTGCGTTAGAGAGAAAAAATTTTATAAAACTCTCTCGCCGCGTCTCCAGAGGAATTTCCATCGTCGGGCGAAAGGAGCCTATGCTCGCCGTGCTGCTGCTGCAGGAAATGATCGCTGAAGAACCCGGCGCGCGTGAAAGAGCGATTGAGTTTTTGCGACTGTTCGGTGATCAGCCATGAAGAAAAGTTGGTTTTTACACGAGCAACTTTCAGAGGCTGAGGCTACAGAGCTGGTGGAGCGATACCGTAAAAATAACTGTGTGGTTGAGAAAAGCTTGTCCAGAGACTTTACATCGTGGGAGATCCGCGTGCTGTTGCCGGAATCGAAGAAGCCGCCACGGATTGACAGGACCTACATACAGAAGATGTGGAGGGACTGATGCGAGCTTTGCTTAACGTCGATATTGCACGCCATCTTGGAATTGTGCTGCTTAAGCCGGGTAGTGAATTAATGCCGTTATTCGGTGCCGGCCGGGTTCTTGTTGAAATGCCGCCGGCAAGCATGAAAAAGATACCCAGTGGACGTCTTCCTGATGCCCGGCAGCCGTTGGCAGAGGATCCCACCCTTCATGTGTTCTTTTCCGATGAGCGCGTGATCCAGGCTGCTGGTGGGTTATCAGCGCTTGAGCGTTGGCTTAATTACCGGCATAAGGCATGCCAGTATCCTCACTCCGAATACCACCACGCTGAGTTGGTAACCATGCGGTACCCGCCCGGTGCGCTTCTGGTGTGCTGGTACTGCGACAATAATTTGCGTGAACAGACTACAGCGGAACTCCAGGATCTGGCGCTGAAAAACGTCATCGACTGGGTTATTGATACTGTACTGATCGCCCTTGGCTACAACAAAGAACGTTCTCTTTCTCTCGCTGAGCTGTGTTGGTGGGCTGTGCAGTCTGGTATTGCCGACACCATTACGGAGACCATGGCGCAGCGCGCTCTGCGTATGCCGGAGGAGCCATTTTTATCAGTTTATAAAGAAAGCGACATTATTCCGATGCCAGCGGCCACCAGCGTTCTGCAGGAGAAAGTGAAACCTGCAGGAGTTGCGACGAAGCGCAGGAATAACGAATTCCTGCAGACCGAGCAGCAGGCGGAGATTCTGGCATTAAAGGTGGATCCTGAATCACCAGAGTCGTTCATGCTGCGACCGAAGCGGCGCCGTTGGACCTGTGAGCAGTACACTCGTTGGGTTAAAACGCAACCCTGCGAGGGCTGCCGCCGCCCGGCAGACGACCCGCACCATATCATCGGGCATGGTATGGGCGGTACAGCAACAAAAGCACATGACCTCTTCGTGATCCCACTGTGCAGAGTGTGCCACGAAGAATTACATACCGATCTTGCGGCATTCGAGAAGAAATACGGCACGCAGTTAGAACTGTTTGCGCGTTTCCTGGATCGGGTGCTGGCGATCGGCGCAATTATAAAAGCATAGTGTATGGAGCATTGAGCAGTATGAACCTACAAAATCTGGAATATACCCGTATTGAAGTGCGTCGAGCGTTGTTGGATTTATCCGGTGCAACAAAGGGACAACTCGAGGCATTTAGCGAGAATCCACCAGCAGACAAAAATAAAAATCCACGGTGCTCTCGCCATCTTGTCGATCTGGATGGGGGAATCGGTTGTGGCCCGTCGGTGGTTAAGGCACTGACTACTCCAGTTTATGTGATTGAGACCCGTAGCCGCCGTCGACCAATGCCGCCCATCAATGATATTGAATTCGGTTATTCGCCGTGGCGGCGCGCTGTAAACCTGCTGGAAGAACATCACCAGGCATGGGTGCGCTATTGCTATGGCTTCGATCTAAATTTCCGTTACCAGACGTTGATGTGCGAACACGTCTGGACTGAATACCAGAGCTATCAAGTGGGCAGGGCGATCCAATCGAGAGTAATAAAAAAGTGATGTAGCCCCCTGAAACACCGGACAGTAGCTGTATCTCCAGATAAGAGATAGGCTTGAATATATGTCTAACACTAACGCCAATTTTGAGATGACCGGGATCCTGTTAGGGCAAGAAGCCCGTAAACGTAAAACTCCTCAGGAGAAGATCGCCATTATCCAGCAGACGATGGAGCCGGGCATGAATGTCTCCCATGTCGCCCGCCTGCATGGTATCCAGCCCAGCCTGCTGTTTAAGTGGAAGAAGCAATATCAGGAAGGCAGCCTCACCGCCGTTGCGGCCGGAGAGGAAGTCGTTCCTGCTTCTGAGCTTACTGCTGCTCTGAAGCAGGTCCGGGAACTTCAGCGCCTTCTGGGCAAGAAGACGATGGAAGTTGAGATCCTGAAAGAAGCCGTGGAGTACGGCCAGTCGCGAAAATGGATAGCGCACGCGCCCTTGTTGCCAAAGGACGGGGAATAGCCCTGGTCAGCCGCACCATGGGCGTGTCGCGTGCGCAGCTGTCACTGCGGATTAACCGTTCTGCCGACTGGCAGGACAAGCGCTGTAACCGGCGTAATGACGAAGCAGACGAAGAAATACTGTCGGCTATCCTCGACATCATCAGCGATATGCCGAGTTATGGTTATCGACGCGTGTGGGGCATCCTGCGCAAGCAACGTCGCACAGAGGGACAGCCACCTGTGAACGCCAAACGGCTTTACAGGATAATGAGCGAGCATAACCTGTTGTTGTTGCATGACAAACCAGAGCGACCGAAGCGTGAACATAAGGGCAAGATAGCGGTGGCAGAAAGCGATATGCGCTGGTGTTCAGATGGCTTCGAGTTCGGCTGCGACAACGGCGAAAAACTGCGGGTAACGTTCGCGCTGGACTGCTGCGACCGTGAGGCCATAGACTGGGCAGCAAGCACGGGAGGCTATGACAGTTCAACCGTGCAGGATGTGATGCTGAGGTCGGTGGAAAAGCGCTTCGGCGACAGGTTGCCCGATACAGCGGTGCAGTGGCTGACGGACAACGGTTCAGCGTATACCGCGTATGAAACGTGGAGGTTCGCGAGAGAGCTGAATCTGGAGCCCTGCACAACAGCGGTGAGCAGCCCGCAGAGTAATGGCATGGCCGAACGGTTCGTGAAAACGATGAAAGAAGACTATATCGCGTTCATGCCAAAACCGGATGTGAGAACAGCACTGCGAAACCTTGCAGTAGCGTTCACGCATTACAATGAAAACCACCCGCACAGCGCGCTGGGATATCACTCCCCGAGGGAATACCGGCGGCAGCGGACATCGTTAACTTAAGATACAAAAGCTGTTCGGAGATGGAGGGTCAAGATCAAGAGTAATAAAAAAGCTTGTGGGACTGGTCTGGTTGGCTGGTCAGGAGGTTGCAGCGACCCGGAATAATGAAACGTATAAAGCCTACGCTGGCGCAGCTCTGGCACGTATGGTTTCAGTTGACCGCTCAACCTGGAAAAGGGTTTATGCCGGGCACTGGGAACGGCTTAAAAGGGCATTCGTTGAGATGGATAGCAATGCATTGCAAATCATCTACAGATATCATGAGCAAATAGAAGACACCAAAACGGAAAAATGTGACTAAATTTGGCTATCTTCTACAATTGAGCTTGCAAAATGCAACAAAATGAGCGATATTTAAAGCTAATTTGATATGCTGCCAAAAACTTATGAACCCGCCATTGAGCGGGTTTTTGCGTTACAATTCACCTGTTTAAATAAATTCTTTCGGACAGGTGACGCATGAAAACAGATAGCCCAGAAAATCCATTTGAACGCAATGATTTTTCGATGGATGACTTCCACCACTACCTGAGGGAGTTTGATAAAGCGGTATGTGAAGCGAATGCTGTAAGTCAGGGGGTTGGAGTGCGAATGGCTGAAGCTTATAAAGGGTGGTCGACTTATATTTTTTCACGAATTTGTATTCATGCATCAATAATGATTTCTAACGTACCCAAATCTAGGTGGGCGAAGAGGGATTATGATTTTTGGGATTTTTCTTCTATTGCAACCCATGTAAGAGCGATTATCGAAGCTGAGTTGTTGTTTATGTATTTAGCTGAGAATCCAGATTCAACTGATGAGTGGTCAGCAAAGTTGAATGTTATGCACATGAATGATTGTGCAAAGAGAATTGAGTTATTTACATCCAGTGGTAATACAAAAGCGTTGAGATTTTATAATGAACAACAAGAAATAATTACTGAGAGGCTTAGTAATAACCCATTTTTTATGACTCTTGATCAAGGAACCAGAAAGCGATGCTTGGCTGGAAAAGCCCTTACGATCCCTAATCGAGATGAGTTACTGATTAAACAGGGGAAAGATCCAAAGCAATTTAAGATTATGTTTGATTTTTTATCTCATTATACGCATATACTTCCTATGTCATATTATAAAATGGAGCCAAACGGGAGAGGTACCGGTTGTTTTAATAACTATGATTTTGGTTATATGATTATGGGTGTTTTTATTTGTACTGAATCTTTGACTCAATGCACAAATAGATTGGTAGAGCTTTTTCCTGATGTTAAAAGATTGAGAAAAGGAACTAAATCAAAATTTACGTTAGGGCCTAAACCTACAAAATAAAAATGAATGGCTTGTTGCTATTATAAAGGCTTCCAATCGGCGGCCTTTTTTAGTTTAAGACTTTTGGTATTACACTTGCATTTCCATAAGAGCCTAAAAGTCATAATCCATTCCATCAATCACAGAGCCATCCGAAATATCGGAGGTGAGGCTATGATCAGAATGAGCATCATATACAGCAGACTTTCATATGGAACAGGAACCACGCTTGCCGGCTGCGGTGTATCAGCGAAGGCATATGCCGAAACAGTAAAAGGTGTGTCTTGGATATTGGCCGATAGAATTGCAGGGTTAAGTCTCAGTGACTGGGCAATAATTGTCGGTATCGCCTGTACCGTCATTACCTGTGCAGTTAACTGGTATTACCGCCGTAAGGAAAGGGAGGACCGTCTTAATGGTAACGTCAACGGCATTGAAAAATAAGCTAAGTGCGGCGGTCGTTGGCTTGATTCTTGCCGGAGCATCCGCTCCAGTAATTTTTGAACAGTTCATCAGCGAGAAAGAAGGTAATGCGCTGGTGGCAGTTGTTGATCCCGGCGGTGTGTGGTCATTGTGCCATGGCGTAACGACCATCGATGGCAAGTCCGTCGTTAAAGGGCAAAGAGCAACTGAGGCGCAGTGCAAGCAGGTAAATGCCATCGAGCGGAAAAAGGCGCTGGCTTGGGTAGACCGGAATATCAAGGTATCGCTTACCGCCCCGCAGAAGGTAGGTATTGCCAGCTTCTGCCCGTATAACATCGGCCCAGGTAAATGTTTCTCGTCTACGTTCTACCAGCGGATTAACGCTGGCGACCGTAAAGGCGCATGTGAAGCGATTCGCTGGTGGATTAAGGACGGTGGGAAGGATTGCCGCATACGCTCTAATAACTGCTATGGGCAGGTAACTCGCCGGGATCAGGAAAGTGCGCTGACGTGCTGGGGGATTGACCAGTGAATGCAGCCTACTTAAAGCCAGCTATCGCCGTAATGATTATCGCTGGTGCCTTTGTTGCTGGTTTAGCCTGGAGCGATCGGGCATGGGAAAAGCGGTGGGCAGAACGTGATAGCGCCGAATCGTCCCAGGAAGTTAACGCGCAAACCGCCGCCCGGATAATTGAACAAGGGCGTTTAATCGCCCGCGATGAGGCTGTAAAAAATGCTCAAGCGCAAACAGCTGCAGCGCGTACTGCTGCCGCTAATCTCTCTGATACTGTTAGCCAGCTGCGGCAGCAGGCAAAAAACCTTGCCACCCGCCTGGACGCCGCAAGCCACACCGCAAGTCTTGCCGCTACCGTCAGAAGCAAAACAACCGGCGCCACCGCCGGAGTGCTCGCCGACATGCTTGGAAACCTTGCAGAAGAAACTCGACGGTATGCTGCAATCGCTGACGAACGCTACACAGCAGGAATGACCTGTGAGCGGATTTACGAATCAGTAAGAACGTCTATCCCCAATAAGGGATAAGATGGTGTTTATCCCTTTGTGGGGATATCAACTGTATAGCCTCGCATCTGCGGGGCTTTTTTATTCGCAAAAGGTAACGCGATGAAGAGCTTAAAAATTGAATACGTAGACGGGAAGCTGGTGGCCCTCGAGCGGGATGGTAAATCCTACATGGATTTGCCGGTAAGCGCGGTTCACTTCACACATAGTATGAAAAATAACCCGTATCTCAAGGTTGAGATTGAGGCTGGTGGTGAGCCATATGTCCCGGCAGAACCGGCGCAGCCACCAGCGGCCGCCGAAAAAACGGTGACAGTGAAGGAAGGAGAGCTTATGCCTCCTGATGATAGTGCCCCCAGGGCAGAACGCCGTTCCCGTCATCGCAACCGTAACCGTAACAGGAGCCAGTAATGTTTAACCGTAATGATCTAACCCTCACACTGTTCTATGCATCCAGCACGAGTGATGAGGGGAGTAAAGTCGCAATGTTCACTGTGCAGGTAAACAATACAGACATGGTGGCTGTGCAGAGCAATACGCTGCAATGCATTACTGACAAGTCTGGTAAGAAGGGTTATTCCGTTGGTGAACAAACGATAAGTAATGGCTCAGATCCACTGCTGATTGCCCTCGAAAACTACTGGCGAGTGAATACCGAGGCCGTCGTTAATGGATTGATGGCAGATGTGAGCGACTTTATCGCGGGTAACGTCAGCCAGTCCTCTACATACCTTGGATTCAGTGGTTTGAAGATCTTCAACAATGTGCCGTTGGCGGAGCGTATCCCTGAAAGTGTATTGCAGGCCGACGGTGGCTCATCTGCAGGCTGAGTATTCACAGAGGCTGTTCAATGAGCGGCCTCGATAATTGCCCAGCAATTACAAACGATAATCATTATCCAATGGGTCCTCCCGGCGGGGTGGCCTTCCACGGGGCGGCGCGCTCGCGGGAATCGGCTGGTTTTCTGGATCCATGGTCATCATCATCATTTGCACAGGTTGTTGATTTTATTGATGCCTGTTTTGCAATGATGTCGAAATGGTTAAAAAGTGTTCACCATCATGGATCAGGAAATCGCTTCTCTGAAGCTGAATATCAATCAGCTGGCGGGCATAACCAATGTCCACCGTCAGACAGTGGCCGCCAGGCTGAAAAATGTTGAGCCGGCGCCAGGCAGCAACAGCAAACTAAAACTGTATTTAGTTACCGACGTTCTGGCTGAGTTAATGATCCCCACGGTTTCAACAAATCTTGAGGACATGCCGCCGGCTGACAGGCTGGCGCACTGGAAAGCAGAGAACGAGCGGATTAAGTTTGAGCAGGATACGGGGCAACTGATCCCGGCAGATGAAGTTGCCAGGGAGTTTTCAGTAATGGCAAAAGCTGTAGTGATGGTGCTTGAAACCCTCCCTGATGTACTCGAGCGCGATTGTGCGCTTCCACCTGCAGCGGTTTCCCGTGTTCAAAGTGTGATTGACGATTTGCGCGACCAGATGGCCCAGAAGGTCATGGAAGCCGAAGCAGAGGAGGATGAGCCAGAGGAGGACTGATGGCAAAGCGGGCATCCGCCAGGGGGATCCGTCGGGATGTCTCCGGAATTTTACGCGCGCCACGCCGCATGCTGGTTGCCGACGCGGTGGCCGAGTATATGCGTGTGCCAATGGGCGCTGGTAACTCGGTCCCGTGGGATCCTAATCTGGCCCCTTATGTTATCGAGCCAATGAATTGCCTGGCGTCACGCGAGTATGATGCTGTGGTGTTTGTCGGCCCGGCACGAACGGGTAAGACTATTGGCCTGATTGATGGCTGGATTGTATACAGCATCGTTTGTGACCCGGCTGATATGCTGGTAATCCAGGTCTCCGAAGAGAAAGCGCGCGAACATTCAAAAAAGCGTCTTGATCGCACATTCCGTTGCAGCCCGCAGGTTAAATCAAGACTGAGCCCTCGCCGTAACGATAACAACGTTCACGATCGCACATTCCGTGCAGGTAACTATCTGAAGCTAGGCTGGCCTTCAGTCAATATTATGTCCTCGTCGGACTATAAATTTGTTGCTCTCACCGACTACGACCGCTTCCCGGAGGACATCGACGGGGAGGGGGACGGATTCTCGCTTGCCTCCAAACGTACCACCACATTTATGTCATCGGGGATGACCTTGGTCGAAAGCTCACCTGGCCGCGACATTCTCGATACGAAATGGCGGCAGAGTTCACCCCATGAAGCACCGCCCACAACGGGCGTGTTGTCGCTGTATAACCGCGGGGACCGCCGGCGGCTTTACTGGCCTTGCCCGCATTGTGGGGAATATTTTCAGCCTGAAGTTGCCAACATGACTGGCTACCGTGACACGACGGACCTGGTCACAGCCAGCGAAGCGGCCTATCTGCAATGCCCGGCCTGCAAAGGAAAAGTGCTTCCTGCGATGAAGCGCGAGCTGAACATGAAAAGCGTCTGGCTACGTGACGGGCAGTCAATTGATCGGGATGGAAACATTACAGGGGAGGGGCGGCGGTCACGCATTGCTTCTTTCTGGATGGAAGGGCCAGCAGCTGCTTACCAGACCTGGTCACAGCTAATTTATAAATATCTGGCGGCTGAACAGGAATACGAAAAAACCCATAGCGAAGAAACACTAAAAACGGTCGTTAACACTGACTTTGGTCGCCCTTATCTGCCGCGGGCGAGTACCGAACAGCGTAAAAGCGAACTGCTCGAACAGCGGGCCGAGGATGTCCCGAAACGTTGTGTGCCTGATGGTGTTTGTTTCCTGGTGGCAACGGTTGACGTTCAGGGGGGACGTAATCGCCGCTTTGTCGTTCAGGTCACTGGCTACGGAAGCATGGGCGAACGGTGGCTGGTGGACCGTTATAACATCCGCCAGTCACTCCGCTGCGACGCTAACGGCGAAAGCCTGCCCATCGATCCAGCCAGTTATCCGGAGGACTGGGATCTGCTGCTGACCGATGTCTTTTACAAGACGTGGCGAATGGCATCCGATCCCCGCCGGTGTATGCGCCTGATGGCAATGGCAGTCGATTCCGGCGGTGAGGATGGTGTCACCGATAATGCCTACCGATTCTGGCGTAAATGCCGTCGGGAGGGAATTGGCCGGAATGTTTACCTGTTTAAAGGTGACGGTCATCGACGCGAAAAGCTGATCACCCAATCCCTGCCAGATAACACCGGCCGTTCGGCGCGCCGGGCGAAAGCCGCTGGGGATGTCCCGCTATATCTGCTGCAAACCAATGACCTCAAAGACCGGGTAAACAATGCCTTGTGGCGCGAAACACCGGGGCCGAATTACATCCATTTCCCGAAGTGGCTGGGGAGCTGGTTTTACGACGAACTGACTTACGAGGAGCGTGATTCTGATGGCAAATGGAGCAAGCCGGGTCGCGGCGCCAACGAAGCTTTTGACCTGCTGGTTTACGCTGATGCGCTGGTTATCCTTCGCGGATACGAAAAAATTAAATGGCCTGATGCGCCTGACTGGGCGCGGCGGGAAACGTGGATGGAGAACGTGCCGCCGGAAACTGGCGAAGAAGCACCCCCGGCGCCAGCGCCGGTCCAGACCAAAAAGGGCAAACGCAAAAAAACCGTAACTGATGATGCTAACCCATGGGCCACCTCAGGAGGCTGGTTATGAATAAAAGTGATATTGAGGCCATGATCCAGCGCTATGCCGAAGCGGAGATGGCGGTACTGGATGGCAAATCCATCAAATTTAACGGTCAGGAAATGACCATGGAAAACCTGTCCGAAATCCGTAAAGGGCGGCAGGAGTGGGAGCGGCGTCTTACTTCCCTGAATAATCAGCGCCGGGGGCGGCCTGGCTACAAACTGGCGAGGTTTTAATGTCTTTACTTGATGATGCGATAGGTGTCATTTCTCCCGGCTGGAAGGCTGCGAGGCTAAGATCCCGCGCCATGATACAGGCATATGAAGCCGTTAAGCCCACCCGCACCCACAAAGCCCGAAGAGAGAATCGTTCCGCTGACCAGCTCAGCAAGATGGGGGCCGTCTCTCTCCGTGAGCAGGCGAGGTGGCTTGATAATAACCACGATTTAGTGATTGGCATTTTCGATAAGCTTGAAGAGCGGGTGGTAGGTAAAAGCGGGATTATCGTGGAGCCGCATCCGAAGCTCAAGAATGGCAAGATCGCTAAAAAGCTGGCGGCGGATATCCGGCAGAAATGGGGGGAATGGTCTATTCGACCGGAAGTGACCCATCAGTTTACCCGCCCCATGCTGGAGCGCCTGATGTTACGCAGCTGGTTGCGCGACGGGGAGGTTTTTGCACAGATCGTCAGCGGCACAGGCAATGGCCTGACGCCTACCGCCGGGGTGCCGTTCTGGCTGGAAGCGCTTGAGGCTGATTTTGTTCCCCAGACCAGCAACGAGTCAGACAAGCTAAATCAGGGGGTATATACCGATAACTGGGGCAGGCCAAAGGGCTATCTGGTTTATAAAAGCCTGCCGATCTCTGGCAGGCAACTGGAAACGAAACGGGTTGATGCGGAAAACATGCTCCACCTGAAGTTTGTCCGCCGGCTGCATCAGACGCGCGGAACGTCGCTTTTGTCCGGCGTTCTTATGCGACTCAGTGCTCTGAAAGAATACGAAGATGCTGAACTGACTGCAGCACGCATCGCCGCCGCCCTTGGGATGTATATCAAAAAAGGGGATGGGCAAAGCTGGGATGAAAACGCCGGTAAGGATGATGATCGTGAGCTGAATATTCAGCCCGGCATTATCTACGACGACCTGCTGCCCGGCGAGGATATCGGCATGGTCAAATCCGATCGCCCGAATCCCAATCTTGAAACCTTCCGCAACGGCCAGCTGCGAGCTGTGTCCGCGGGCAGCCGTCTGAGTTTTTCCAGTACCGCCAGAAACTATAACGGCACTTACAGTGCTCAGCGGCAGGAGCTGGTGGAATCGACAGACGGATATCTCATTCTCCAGGACTGGTTTATTGGCGCCGTGACACGTCCGATGTATCGCGCCTGGCTGAAGATGGCTGTCGCCAGCGGCCAAATCACGTTACCACGCGGGCTGGATATTGAGTCCTTATACACCGCTGTGTATTCCGGCCCGGTCATGCCATGGATTGATCCCGTCAAGGAGGCTAATGCCTGGAAGGCTCAAATACGCGGTGGCGCTGCGACGGAATCAGACTGGGTTCGTGCCAGCGGGCGTCATCCCGATGATGTGAAAGCACGCCGGAAGGCCGAAATCGATGAAAACCGTGAGCAGGGGCTGATATTTGATACTGATCCTGCCAATGACAGAGGAGGCACCAGTGCCGATGCCAAAGAACTGGACGCTTCAACGTCCGAAAGCAAGCGTAAAAAGTAATACGTGGTTCCGTATGAAGGCGAGCGCCAACAACGAAGCGGATATCTATATCTATGACGAAATTGGTTATTGGGGAGTGACGGCCAAACAGTTTGTTAACGACCTTAAAGCGCTGGGTGATGTCAGCCATATTAATCTTCACATTAACTCGCCTGGTGGCGATGTCTTTGATGGCATCGCCATTTTTAATGCCCTGAAACATCACGGTGCCGCAATCACCGTTCACATAGATGGCCTGGCTGCCTCCATGGCTTCTGTCATCGCAATGGTGGGTAATCCGGTCATCATGCCGGAAAACACCATGATGATGATCCATAAGCCATGGGGCTTTGCCGGCGGCGATGCCAACGACATGCGCGACTACGCTGATTTGCTGGATAAAGTTGAATCGGTCTTAATCCCCGCCTATGCAGCAAAAACCGGAAAAACCTCTGATGAGATTGCCGCAATGCTGGAAGACGAAACCTGGCTGGATGGCGCTGAATGCCTTGCCATGGGTTTTGCTGACCAGGTGATCCCATCCCTTCAGGCAATGGCCTGTATTCATTCAAAACGTATTGAGGAATTTGAAAAAATGCCAAACAGCATTCGTAATATGGTCACCCCGCCGCGTAATTCCACCCAGTGCGAACCGCAGCAGCCTGTACCACAACCTCAGGCACACCAACCTACCGCCCCTCAGCCTGCCGCTGTGGATGAGAATGCTATCCGGGCGCAGGTTTATGCCGAACAGCGTAACCGTGTGAACGGGATTAATGATCTGTTTGCTATGTTCGGCGGTAAGCACCAGGAGCTGCAAAACCAGTGTATTGCGGACCCCGATTGCACTGTGGAGCAGGCGAAAGATGTTCTGCTGGCTGCTCTGGGCAAGGCTGCTACTCCATCGAACAAAAACGAACAGCCGCACATTTATGCCGGGAACGGGAATTTTGTTGGCGATGGCATCCGCCAGGCGCTGATGGCCCGTGCAGGGTATGAAAATCAGGAGCGCGATAACGTGTACAACGGGATGACGCTACGTGAGTATGCGCGTATGGCACTGACGGAACGCGGTATCGGGGTCGCCAGTTACAATCCGATGCAGATGGTTGGCCTGGCATTGACTCACAGTACCTCTGATTTTGGCAATATTCTGCTCGACGTGGCGAATAAGGCGCTTCTGCAGGGGTGGGATGAGGCAGCAGAGACCTTTGATCTGTGGACGAAGAAAGGTCAGTTGTCTGATTTTAAAACTGCTCACCGCGTTGGAATGGGCGGTTTTAACTCCCTCCGCAAGGTTCGCGAAGGGGCTGAATATAAATATGTGACCACGGGCGATAAAGGCGAAACGATCGCACTGGCTACCTATGGGGAAATTTTCTCAATTACCCGCCAGGCGATTATCAACGATGATCTGAACGCATTGACTGACGTCCCGGCGAAAATGGGACGTGCTGCGAAAGCTACCATTGGTGATTTGGTATATGCGATTCTGCTGGATAACCCGAAACTGTCCGACGGCAAACCGCTGTTCCATGCCGATCACAAAAACCTCTCCTCTGGCGCCATTTCTGTTTCGAGCATTGATGATGCCCGCAAACTGATGCGCCTGCAGAAAGAAGGGGAACGATCGCTGAATATTCGTCCAGCTTACATGCTGGTGCCGGTAGGGCTCGAAACGATTGCCAGTCAGACCATTAAATCGGCAAGCGTTAAGGGCGCAGATATTAACGCCGGGATCATTAACCCTATCCAGAACTTTGCCGAAGTGATTGCTGAAGCACGGCTGGATGACAAGGATCCGAACGCCTGGTACCTGGCCGCTGCGAAAGGCACCGATACCATCGAAGTAGCTTATCTGAATGGTGTTGACACGCCTTACATTGACCAGCAGGAAGGTTTCAATACCGACGGGATCGCCACGAAGGTGCGTATCGATGCGGGTGTTGCGCCGTTAGACTTCCGCGGCCTGGCGAAATCAACTGGCAAGTAATTCTCTGCCAACTCATATCTCATTAGCCCATCAGGGCTTTTTTTATACCTGAAATCAGCCCTGCGGGGCTGCCAGGAGATGTTATGGCTAAAAACTTTGTGCAGGAAGGAAAGACGATTCATCTGGTTAATGCCGGACAGGAACCGATTCTGAGTGGGGCAGCTGTTGTTGTCGGTGAGCTGATTGCTATCGCGATCACTGATATTCCCGGCGGCGATACTGGCGATGGTCTTACTGAAGGGGTATTCCAGCTGCCGAAGCTGCCCGCTGATGAAATTAAAGCGGGAAAGAAGGTGTATTTCAAGGCGGGCAAGGTACAGCTGGAAGCAACAGGCGCAGTTTTTGCTGGGGTTGCCTGGGAAGATGCGGGCGCAAACAGTACCGTCATTGACGTCAAGATCAATGCCTAACCCTTTCGACAAGATGGCGGCCCGGATGGATGCCGCCACCCTCAAAAAAATGGGCAAGGAAGCGGTCATTAACGGCATAAGCGTTGACGTCGTGCCTGCTGAGTTGCTGGAGGAGATGGGCGCACTTTCCGGAGCCGCCACGGTGCTGGTCGTGTTTGCTGCTGGTTATCGGCCCGCCAGAAACGATGCCGTGGAATATGACGGTAAAGACTGGATCGTTACCCGCTATCAGTTTTTTAACGGAAAGCCTCAAATCTGGCTGGAGTGAATCATGTCTCTGAAAGGTCTTGAGCGTGCTATCCAGAATCTGAACAGTCTGAGCCGACTGATGGTACCGACGGCTACCGCGCAGGCGCTTAACCGGGTTGCCGGGCGAACAATTACGCAAGGTAGCCGCAAGGTGGCGAAAGAAGCAACGGTTGGTGATAACCGCAAAAAAGGGTTGCCGGTGAGGCTGGTCCGGCAGCGGTCGCGTCTTAAGCGCGCGAAACCTGATCGTCTGGTGGCGGCCATTCGTATTAACAGAGGGAACCTGCCTGCAATCAAACTGGGTGCTGCACGGGTGCAGCTTTCGAGGCGAAAAGGCGAAAAACGCGGGCGCGGGAGTGTGCTTCGTATTGGACCGTACATTTTCAAAAATGCATTTATCCAGCAGCTTGCGAACGGGCGGTGGCAGGTGATGCACCGTCTGGGTAAATCCCGCTACCCGATTGATGTTGTGAAAGTTCCTCTCGAAACCCCGTTAACCCAAAACTTCACCGCTATATCAAAGCAGCTTATCGACAGTGACATGCCGAAGGAGCTGTCGTCCGCGCTGAAAAATCAACTGAGGATCCACCTGAAGCGATGAGCAAACACACCGCTATTCGTCTTGCTGTTCTGGACCAGTTAAAGACGTCCATTCCGGACCGTGTGACATGGTTTGACGGACGCCCTGTCTTTCTGGAAGAGCAGGATCTACCGGCGCTCGCAGTCTATCTGACGGATGCCGAATACACGGGAGAAAGCCTGGATGAGGATAGCTGGCAAGCAGTCCTTCATATCGAGGTATTTCTGAAATCCACCACGCCGGATAGCGCGCTGGATGCGTGGATGGAAGAGAAGGTGTATCCGGCTCTTGAAACTATCCCGGCGCTATTTCCCTTAATCGAAACGATGATCCCCATGGGCTACGACTACCAGCGTGATGACGAAATGGCCACCTGGGGATCGGTCGATCTGACCTATACCCTCACTTATTTTAGATAAGGAATTTTATGGCAACTCCTAATCCAATGGCCCCGGTAAAAGGGGCTGGTACCACGCTCTGGCTGTATACCGGAACGGGGAACCCCTACGCTAACCCGCTTTCCGATGCTGACTGGCAGCGCCTGGCGAAAATTAAGGAACTGACGCCGGGCGAAATGACGGCGGAGTCCTACGATGACACCTACCTTGACGATGAAAACGCAGACTGGACTGCGACAGCGCAGGGGGCAAAATCGGCAGGTGATACGTCTTTAACCCTGGCCTGGAAGCCAGGGGAAGAGGGGCAAAAGTCGCTGGTGGCCTGGTTTGTCGATGGCGATGTGCGGGCCTACAAAATTAAATACCCGAATGGCACCGTGGATGTGTTCAAAGGGTGGTGCAGTAGCCTGGGTAAAGCCATTCCCGCGAAGGAAGTGATCACCCGTACAGCCAAAATCACCAATACCGGGAAACCTGAACTGGCGGAAGAAAGCGGTAATCCGCCGATCGCGGTGACCGGGATCAAACTCGATAAGGCAACGGCCAGCGTGGCAGTCGGCACCACCACAACGCTAAATGTTACTTTCCTGCCTGCCAGCGCGTCGATGCAGTCGTTCCGCGCAGCGACCTCGGATAGCTCGAAAGCGAAGGTGGTCGTGAGTGGCAAATCTCTGATCGTCACCGGCGTGGCACCTGGTGCTGCCGACATTATTGTCATGAGTAATGACGGTAATTTTGTGGCGACCTGCAAAACCACCGTGACGGCTTCCTGATAACAGAGGAATGAGCATGTTTCTGAAAAAAGACGAATTTACCCATAACGGCGCTACGGTGCCGATCACCGAATTGTCGGCATTGCAGCGCATTACTTATCTCGAATATCTGGCCGCAGAAGAAAAAGCCTTATCCGCCATTTCTGATGACGTGGATGACCAGAAAATGTCCGCCGGGCTGGTCAGTATGAGTATCCGCGCAGGCGCGCGCCTGATTGCGCTCTCGCTCTGGCATAACGATCCTAAAGGGCCCTCTGAAGAGGAGCTCCACCAGCAGGTGATGAGTACCTGGCCGCCGGAAGCGATTGGCAAAGCGGAAATGCAGATCAAGCTGCTCTCCGGCATGCTGGCGCCGGTTGCCGAAGAAGAGCAATCTACGGATGAAGATATTGATACCACCGTGCTGGGTGATGAACCTGTTACAGCGGAAAAGCCCTAGCCAGCGAGCTTGATTTTGTCCTGAAGCTGGCGCGTGAGTTCGGGCGACCTGACTGGCGCGCCATGCTTGCTGGCATGACGTCCTCCGAGCTGGGCGACTGGCATCACTTTTACCGGGAGCGTTTTTTTCAGGACGCGCAGCTCGATGCCCACTTCTCCGGGCTGCTTTACACCATTTCAACCTTCTTATACCGGGATCCAGACATCACCCCTGCACACTTCAGCCTGCTGTCTCCCTCCGCTGAGGCTGCAGCGGATAATATACAGGACGATGAAGCCATGATGCTGGCCGCGGAGGGAATTACAGGAGGCACCAGATATGGCCCAGCAGATTAGCGACCTTGTCATTAACCTGGATGTCGACAGCGCCACATTCACCGAACAGATTGCCAGGATTAAGGGGCAACTGTCCGGTGTGGCGAATGAGTCGGAAAAAGTGCAGACGCGCATGCGCAGTGCGGCAGAGGCGCAAATCACCGCGCTTAAAACGACAAGCGATGCCGGTGCCGGCGCCGTGTCCGATATGCAGAGGCGGCAGGCGGATGCCGCCGCCGGGCTTCAGAACGAATTGCAGCGGGTCTCCAAATCGGTCGATGAGACTTACCAGCGCGTCACCGGGTTAAACCAGCGTTATCGGGAGAACGACGCTCAGGCAGAGGCGCTGGCGCGGCGGCAGGATGCGCTTGCGGAGTCGTTCTTCAGGCAGATAGATGGTGTCAGAACACTCAACGGCGAAACACGAACGCTTGCCAGTATCCAGGAACAATTCCGTAAGGCACGCGCGCAGGGAAATATTACCCAGGGCGATTACCTTTCTCTGATCTCCCATACTACTGCGAGGCAGAAAGAGCTCCAGCAGGTAGAGGAAAAAGCGAACCTGGCTCGCGAAAAATTTCTTCGCCAGCTTAAGGCCCAGGTGGTCGAACAAAAACTATCAGGTACTGAGCTGCTGAGAATGAAAGCCGCGCAGGTAGGCGCCAGCGATGCTGCTGAAGTTTATATCCGCAAACTGGAAGCGGCAAAGGTCGCAACGCACAGCCTTGGTCTCGAGAGCGCCGGCGCACGTCGGGAGCTTGGTGTTCTGGCTGGAGAGTTATTGCGGGGCAACTTCGGCGCGCTGCGTGGCTCCGGGATAACCCTGGCGAATCAGGCCGGGTGGCTCGAAAAAATGATGACGCTACGCGGACTGGGGATCGCTGGCGTGGTCGGTGGCATAGCGGCATCCGTCGTTCTGCTGGGAAAGGCGTGGTATGAGGGCGGGAAGGAAGCCGAGGAGTTTAACAAACAGCTCATTCTCACCGGGAACTATGCCGGTAAAACCTCGGGACAACTGCAGGCGCTGGCACGGAACATCTCAGGAAATGGAGTCACTCAGCACGCCGCGGCAGCCGTATTAGCGCAGGTTGTGGGAAGCGGGGCATTCGGCGGCGCCGACGTCGAACGGATTGCCAATGTGGCTGCGAGGCTTCAACAGGCTACCGGCCAGGCGGTGGATGAAACCATTAACCAGTTTAAGCGGCTAAAAGAAGATCCGGTTAATGCGGTCGCAACGCTGAATGAATCTCTGCATTTTCTGACCGCAAGTCAGTTTGAGCAGATTTCAGCTGCTCAGGCAATGGGGGATTCGCAGCGCGCTGCCGAGCTTGCGATGCGCGCCTATTCCGACAGCGTTATCCAGCGTGCGAATGCGGTGAAGGAAAACCTGGGGACACTGGAAACGGCGTGGAACTGGGTGAAAAATGCCGCCAGCGGCGCCTGGGATGCCATGATGGGCATTGGTCGTAATCCTGATGCGGCCATGAAGCGGCAGGGGGCTTTTGCAGACTGGCAGGCAGCGGAAAAAGAACGCCGGCAACTGGCCGCCAACCTGAACGTCGATCCCAACTATTCCGGTAATAACCCCCTCATTAAGGCTGATGCAGAACGTTTGCGTATTGCCACTCAACGTGCTGAGTTGCTGAAACAAACTTATGATGAAGCCGACAAAGCATACGCTAAGGAAGGTTTAGCCGCGGCACGCGAGAAGCTGCGTAACGAACAACAACAGCAAGCCATCAGGAACCAGCAGCAGTTTAATCAACTTCTGGAATCAGGCCTCAAGCCGGCAGAGAGACGGGCTCGCGCCCAGGCCGAATTTAATAAGCTTGTTGAGAAAAACAAGCAAGATGCGATCGATGGGATTGCGACCCGCTGGACAGCCAGCGATATAGAAAAAATTCGCGCAAGTATTGATGCGAAGTACAAAGACCCTAAAACGCCGAAAGGGAGGCAGTACACAACACCCGCGGGGAGTAAAGCAGAGGAAGGGGCTCAGGCCGAATTACTGACCCTGCAGGCTCAGTTGAAAACCCTCCAGCAGCATACAGACGTCAACGACGTGATCAGTAAGCAACGTCGGGATCTCTGGCAGGCAGAAAATCAGTATGCTGTTTTGCAGGAAGCGGCCGGCCGCCGCCAGCTCTCCGCCCAGGAAAAATCACTGCTGGCCCACAAAAACGAAACCCTGGAATACAAACGTCAGCTGGCAGATCTCGGTGATAAGGTCGCCCGGCAGCAGAAGCTGAATAATCTGGCAGATCAGGCCAATAAATTCGCTCAGCAGCAGAGTGCGATCCGGGCGGGGATCAAGGCTCAGGCCGACGGACTTTCTGGCAGGGAAGCGAACAGAAGAAGCACGCTTGAAAAGCTGAGTGAAACGTACGCCTTCAATCCTGGTGCGCAGCGCAAGGTGCTGGAGGAACAGCAAGCCACCTATGAAGCCGAGGACGCATTGCGCGGTAACTGGCTGGCCGGCGCCAAACAGGGCTGGGCAGAGTATCAGGATTCCGCCACTAATGTATTTTCCTCTGTTCAACAAATATCCCAGGCTACCTTCGGGGGGCTGGCAAATCAGCTGACATTGCTGAATACCACCGGCAAAGCGAGTTTTAAGGAATTCACCACATCCATTCTGAAGATGATCGCTCAGGTCATCGATCAGCTTATTGTGGCCTACACCTTTCAGGCTGCAATGGGGTGGATCAGCGGCGGGAGCAGTTCTTCAAATTCTGGTCAGTCTTTTGCCGTTCCTTCCTATCGTCCCTCTGGCTTTGATGGTGGTGGTTATACCGGGCATGGTGGTAAGTACGAGCCCGCGGGGGTTGTCCACCGCGGCGAATTCGTTTTCACCAAAGAGGCAACCAGCCGCATCGGCGTGAGCAACCTGTACCGGATGATGCGTGGTTATGCTTCAGGCGGGTATGTTGGTGCTGGTGGTGCGCCTGCAGGTGTATTCGCAGGCGGCGTGAATGTCTATGCGCCTGTCAGCGTGACAACACAGCAGACTGGAAACAATCTGCAGCAGGGTAATTCTGATTCTGTCGGAAAAGCTTATCAGCAGGTTGTAAATCGATCCGTGCAGGATGGGATAGCCAAAGCGCTGCGTCCGGGTGGACTTATCTGGAATGCAACTAACCGGAGGTAATATTATGGCAATTGAAACATTCGCCTGGCGTATTCAGGCAGCCAGTCAACCTACGTTAAAAAGCAAAGATAATATCCGGAGGGTTCAATTTGGTGATGGCTATGCACAGGTATCCGGGAACGGCATAAATAATGAAACACTGAGTTATGAGTTCTCTTTTTCTGGCGACCCGGATACTGCTCTGGAAATTTATAAGTTTTTGCGTCGTCACAAAACCAAGGCGTTTTCTTTTAAACCGCCAGGTGGTGAATTAGCGTTGTGGCGGGTTCAGGCCGACAGCCTGCAAAAAGTTATTCAGGGAAAGAAAGTCATCACCATTACTGCAACGTTTGAACAGGCATTCGTACCATGAGTCTTCACGCTGATTATCAGAAACTGGAGCCGGGAGATGAAATCCGGCTATTCGAAATTGACGGAAGTGCTTTTAATATGGGTGATATTTTATATTTTCACGGATATAACATACCCCATACCGAAGCGGAAATTGTGGCTGCTGGTGGCGATGAATCGAAGCTACCGGCCAAAAGCATCTGGTGGCAGGGCATCGAATATAAAGCATGGCCTTGTGAATTAGAGGGGATTGAATCCTCGACTTCAGGAAGCGACGCGCAGCCGACACTGAGGGTAGGCAACATTGATGGTTCGATTTCCGCGCTCTGTCTTCATTACGACGATCTGGCTCTGGCGCGGGTTGTCATCCACGATACGCAAAAACAGTATCTCGATGCGAAGAACTTTCCGGACGGGAATGCTTCAGCTGATCCGACACAGGAGAAACGGCGCCTTTTCTTCATCGACGTAAAGCATTATGAAGACGATGAGAAGGTGGAATTTACTCTCTCCAGCCCGTTTGCCCTGCAGGGGATGATGATCCCCACTCGCCAGCTGCATGCGATTTGCAGCTGGTGTATTCGCAATCAGTACCGCAGTGGTAACGGGTGCGATTATGCCGGCACCCGGTATTTTGACAGGAACAATCAGCCAGTTGATGACCCGTCGCAGGATGTCTGCCCCGGCACGCTCACGGCCTGCAAATTACGTCATGGTGAGAATAGTGAACTGCCGTTTGGCGGGTTCCCTGGCACCTCATTAATCAGGAGCTGATATGCGTCAGAAAACGATTAAGGCCATCCAGGAACATGCCGCCGCAGAATATCCGCGCGAGGCCTGCGGCCTTGTCGCCCAGAGGGGCCGGGCGGAGCGTTATTTCCCCTGCCGGAACCTGGCCACAGAGTCGAAAGATAATTTTGTGCTGGCGCCGGAGGATTATGCGGAGGTTGAGGAATGGGGAGCGATCACCGGTATTGTTCACAGCCATCCTGATGCCACCACCCAGCCGAGCGAACTGGATAAAGCACAATGCGACACGACCCTTCTCCCCTGGCATATTATCAGCTGGCCAGAAGGAGATCTCCGTACCATTCACCCGCGTGGTGAGTTGCCGCTCCTCGAGCGACCATTCGTGCTGGGCCACTACGATTGCTGGGGCCTGGTGATGAGCTATTTTCGGCAAACCCACGGCATCGAGCTGCACGATTACCGCGTCGACTATCCGTGGTGGGAAAAGGAGTATCCCGATAATTTTTATCAGGACTGCTGGTATGAATGCGGGTTCCGTGAGTTTGATGGTCCACCGCAACCGGGTGATATGGTTATCATGCAGGTGCAGGCGGATAAGTGGAACCACGCCGGGATTTTGCTGGAAGGGAACATGCTACTTCACCATTTGTATGGTCACCTGAGTCAGCGCGTGCCCTATGGCGGGTACTGGCAGGAAAGAACAATGAAAATCGTCAGGTATTTTTCACTATGTTAATGAACCTCACGGTAAGTTTGGGAGCGGGATAATGCATGAAGTTATGATGCGAATTGAACTGAACGGGCCGTTGGGGAAACGGTTTGGGAAAATTCATCACCGACTTATTTCCACCACTAAAGAGGCGGTGGTGGCGCTGGCAAAAACAATTCCTGGATTTGAAAAGTTCATGATCACCAGCGAAGACCGTGGATTAACCTATGCGATATTTCAGGATGAAAAAAATATAGGGCTGGATGATCTTGGTTTTCCTGTGAAGGGTGACGTGATACGGATAACGCCGGTTGTTATCGGGAGTAAAAAGGCGGGGCTTTTACAAACTATTCTCGGTGCAGTCCTTGTTGTTGTGGGGGTCATTTCCACATTCACTCCGGCTAATGCGGCCGCACCATATCTTTATAGTACAGGAGCATCAATGATGCTCGGCGGCGTCGTTCAGATGCTTTCCCCACAGCCAGCAGGCCTGGCACGAAAAGAATCCGCTGACAATAAAGCGTCCTACGCCTTTGGGGGCGTGACGAATACTGCCTCTCAGGGATATCCGGTCCCTTTGCTTTATGGCAAACGCCGAATTGGCGGCGCCATTATATCAGCCGGTATTTACACAGAAGATCAGCAATAAGTTTTATTCAGTAAACCATCCAGTTCAGGCCACCTTGCGGTGGCTTTTTTTATGGGCGTAATATGGCAAATAACATCATTAAAGGGCGCAAGGGTGGCGGCTCAAAGCAGCGTACACCGACGGAACAGCCGGATGATTTACAGTCCGTTGCGAAAGCCAAAATTCTGCTCGCATTAGGTGAGGGTGAATTTGCAGGTGGTTTAACCGGTAAAGATATTTATCTTGATGGCACCCCGCTTGAAAATGCTGATGGTTCGCAAAACTTCAGTGGCGTGTCCTGGGAATTTCGCCCCGGCACGCAGGCTCAGACTTATATTCAGGGTATTCCCGGTACTGAAAATGAAATCAGTGTGGGATTGGAAGTTTCCAGCAAGACAGCCTGGACCCATACCTTTACTAATACCCAGCTTTCTGCCGTTCGTTTTCGTCTGAAATGGCCGTCCCTGATGAAACAGGAAGATGACGGCGACGTGGTGGGCAATACCGTCAGGTATGCGATTGACCTGCAGACCGACGGCGGCGCCTGGCAGACGGTGCTGGAAACCGCTGTCTCGGGTAAAACCACCACCGGTTATGAGCGGAGCCATCGTATTGATCTGCCCCAGGCCTGCAGTACTTGGACGCTACGTCTGCGTAAAATCTCTCCGGATGCAAACAGTGTCAAAACTGGCGACGTGATGACGCTGCAGAGCTATACCGAAGTGATTGACGCGAAGCTGCGTTATCCCAACACCGCACTGCTTTATATCGAGTTCGACTCCAGCCAGTTTAATGGCTCCATTCCGCAAATTTCCTGTGAGCCGCGTGGGCGCGTAATCCGGGTGCCGGATAACTACAATCCGGAAACCCGCGAATATACCGGCGTCTGGACCGGCGGGTTTAAATGGGCCTGGACGGATAACCCGGCCTGGATCTATTACGACATTGTTATCGCTGACCGTTTTGGTCTCGGTAATCGTCTGAGCAGCGCCAATATTTCGAAATGGACGTTGTACCAGATTGCACAGTACTGCGATCAGCTGGTTCCTGACGGGCGCGGTGGTGACGGCATGGAGCCGCGCTATACCTGTAACGTCTATGTCCAGGAACGCAACGATGCTTACACCGTGCTGCGAGATTTTGCCGCCATCTTCCGGGGCATGACCTGCTGGAACGGTGAGCAGATTGTTGTGCTGGCTGATATGCCGCGTGATGTCGATTTTACTTATACGCGCGCCAATATTGTCGGCAAACCCCGTTATTCGAGCAGCAGCAGCCAGGTTCGGTACACCAACGCCCTGGTTTCCTGGTCTGATCCGGATAATGCTTATGCTGATGCGATGGAGCCTGCGTTTATCCCTGAACTGGTTTCCCGCTACAGTTTTAACCAGCTCGAAATGACCGCGATTGGCTGTACGCGCCAGAGCGAAGCCCACCGTAAGGGACTGTGGGGCATACTGACCAACAATAAGGACCGCATGGTCGAAATTGATGTGGGGCTGGACGGTCGCATTCCTCAACCCGGTTATATCATTGCCCTGGCGGATGAGTTGCTGGCCGGACGGGTCAACGGCGGGCGAATCAGCGCGGTGAATGGCCGGGTGATTACGCTGGATCGTGATGTGGATGCCAAACCTGGCGACCGCCTCCAGCTAAACCTGCCATCAGGGATCTCACAGAGCCGGACCATTCAGGCTGTTAATGGACGCCGACAGATTACGGTCACAACGGCGTACAGTGAGACGCCGGAACGGGAATGCGTCTGGGCCATTGAATCCGATGACCTCTTCCTGCAGCAGTACCGGGTTACAGGGGTAAAAGAGAACAACGATGCCACCCTCACGATCACCGGCGTGGCACATGACCCGGATAAATTCGCCCGCATCGATACCGGCGCTATTATCGACCAACGCCCGGTTAGCGTATTGCCGGCGGGCAACCAGTCACCTCCTGACGATATTGTCATCACATCCCGCTCGGTCGTGAATCAGGGGATCAGCGTCGAAACGATGCAGGTTAACTGGTCAGCGGTCAGCGGTGCTATTGCCTACGAGGCGCAGTGGCGCCGTAACGACGGGAACTGGATTAATGTGCCGCGCAGCTCGACCACCTCGTTTGAGGTCAGCGGCATCTATGCCGGTCGTTACCTGATTCGCGTCCGCGCGATCAATGCGGCGGAGATTTCGAGCGGGTGGGCGTATTCCGAAGAGAAAACCCTGACCGGCAAGGTCGGCGAGCCGCTGGCACCGCTGGCGCTGGCAACCCGTTCGCTGGTTCATGGGGTCCAGGTTAGCTGGGAGTTCCCGACCGGCTCCGGGGATACGCTGCGCACGGAACTGCAGTACAGCAAAAATCAGGACGGCAGTGCGCCGATGCCGTTATCAGACGTGGCCTATCCGGGGAAAAGCTATCAGCAGATGGGCCTCAGTATGGGCGCAGAATTCTGGTATCGGGCGCGCCTTGTTGATCGTCTGGGCAATGAAAGCCCGTGGACCGGCTGGGTCCAGGGGATGGCCAGCGATAACTTTGATGACTACTACGAAAACCTGACTGACGCGATCAAGGATACGGCTGCCTGGGAGGAAACGCAGCGTACCATTAGCGAAACGCAGGAAGGTATCCGCAATACGCAGCAGGAACTGGAGCAGACCGCTGAAGAGCTGCGTCAGGAAGCCGCAGATCAGGCGAAGCAGGTCAGCCAGAATATTGATGCATCGGCGAAAAGCATCACTGCTGATGTGAATCAGCAGATAGCAGTTTTGAGCAAGTCGCTTGCCGACGGCGATGCCGCATTGAATGCGCAGATTAAAACTGCCGAGAATGGCCTGAAGCAGTCGTTGTCTCAGGTCAACACCACGTTAACCAATGCGGTTAAGCAGGAAACTGCGGATCGTATCGCAGATATTAACGCGAAGGCGGCACAGGCTGCTGATGAACTGCTGGCGGCAACGCAGGGGATTGAGGCGAGTATCGAGAGCCTGACTCAGGTAATGAAGAGTGCCGATGAAAATCTGGCGCGGGAAATGTCCAGCCTCGCTGCCGGCGCCAATATCCAGTTCGATTCGCAGGTTATCTGGCATTTCAACAGTCAGACGACCGAGGGCTGGACCGGCAGCGCCGGCGTACCGGGTGTGTCCCGGGATGGCTGGTTACGCCCTGCGGACAGCGCCACCGATCCGTACATTACCTCTCCCGGCGGTCTGGCTGTCGATGGTGCAGCGTACCGCTTCATCATGCTGCGCTTTCGTAAAACCGGCAAACCAGTCTGGGCGGGTGAGATCCGTTGGGTGTCTGCCGGCGAAAACTTTAATAACACGAAGCGATACATTGTTGCTGAGCCGGAATATGCCGATGGGGTGGCAACCCTGACGGTGCGTGATATTCCGTGGACAGGGAACATTGATCGTATTCGCCTGGACCTGACGAACCAGCAGGATGCCAGCAACTTTATCGAATTCGACTGGATCGCCGTTGGCCGGCCAGCACCCGGCGCCAGTACGGCGGCTCTGCAGGATGTGCGCAGTACGCTGAGTAACGCGCTGACCTCCGAAGCACAGGCACGCAGCACGCTGGCGGCGCAGATGCGTGGCTCCTATGATGGCAGCGATCTGGAGAAAGTCACCTCCGGGCTGCTATACCAGGAAAAAACGGCGCGCGTTACCGCCATCCAGGCGGAAGTTAAGGCCAGAGAGTCCCTTCAGACGCAGTTTAACGACAACAAAGCTGCTGTTTCTGGTGAACTGAGTTCTCTGACGACAGAGCAGCGCGCGCAGGCGAGCCGTATCGGTGGTCTGGAAACCAGCCTCGGGAAAAAAGCCGATGCGACCGCGCTGACGTCCCTGACGCAGAAAGTTGAGCAACAGGGCGCCACGCTGACATCGCAGGGCGCCGCGTTAACATCACTCACTAACCGGGTGGGCCAGACGGAAACGGGCCTGGCTGGTACGAATGAGGCGCTGAGCGGGCTGCAGTCTGTTGTTACCCGTCAGGGCGACAGGATAACCAGCCAGGGTCAGTCCATCACAAAACTGACGAGCGATTTGGGCACGACAAATTCCGCGCTGGTGAAGAAAGCCGAAGCGGCTGCGGTCACTGCCTTAACGCAGCAGGTGGAGCAAAACGGGCGGGATATTCGCAGCAATACTGACAGTATCACCCGCCTGTCGAATCAGCTGGTCAATGGCCAGCCGAATAGCTGGTCCCGTCGGATCTATCCTGTGCAGCTGGCTAACGCCGTGACAGTCCCGTCATTCAGCGATATTCGCGCCGTGGCGCCAGTGGTCGTGGATGAGGTGGCCGACGCGACCAGACTGGACTTTACGTCCGCTGGGAGCTATCTGATCGCGCTGTATTCCTGCCAGGTGAAAGTGGCGGCCGATACCACCATCACAATGACGCCCGGTAACAGGGTTTTTGATGATACCGGTGCTGTATTTGTAAATGGCGTTCAGGTTGCCTGGGGAAACGCCAGCTGGACTACCGTCAGTTTTGATCTGAAAGCCGGCTGGAACACAGTTGAGTTTCTGGTGAATCAGTGGGCTGGCCAGGCGTATATCAACCTGGGACTGAAGCTGTCAGACAAGGTTGCTGAGATGTACTCCGGTCTCGGTGTTTCCGCGCTGGCAAACGCAGCCGGCGTACTCAGCTCGAATGTCAGCCAGATTGGCAACGATGTGGTCAGCAATTCGCAGAGCATCACCCAGCTCCGGAATGCGCTGACGCAGACAGACGCGAATGTGGCCAGCAAAGCGGATCAGACGGCGATGAACTCCCTAACCGGACGAGTGGAGAAGACGGAGTCCGGTCTGACGGCGGCGAACAGCAACATTACGTCGCTCAGCAGCTCTCTGAGCCAGCAATCCAAACGCGGCGCTAATCTGCTTCCTGATGGCACTTTTGAAAGTTACGCGGTTGGTCACAATCTGGCGAATAACCGTGCCATCGTGACCACTGACGACTCGCATGGCGGCAATAAATGCATTCGTGTGACGCGTCCGAATGACTACAATGCCAATGCAACTGACAACACTGACACCCACATTTTCAGCGGATTCCAGGTTCGCGATAACGCAGTCTTCTATATGGAATGCTGGGTTAAGCTGGATTCCAGGAGTACCGCTATGGCCGGGAACGTGCAGATTTCCGTCGGCTTATCGCTCCAGTATCAGGACAACTCCTGGCAGTGGCCGGCAGTTACCAAAGCGGCAAAGGATCTCTCTTCAACTCAATGGACGAAGGTTTCTGGTTACCTGAAATCAACGAAGAGCGGTATTAAGCAGGCAATGGTCAGGATTTCTATTCCTAACGTTAGCAGCGTTAAGGCGGGTAACTCATTCCTCATTGATGACCTGGTCATTACCGAAGTGACTGATGCCTACAATGCGCAAAGTACAGCAGATGCTAACGCTAATGCGATTTCGACACTGAACTCGACCGTATCCCAACAGGGCGGCCAGATCACCAGTCAGGGTAACAGCATCACTAAACTGATAAATGACCTGGCGACGACTAATAATAACGTCAGCAATAAAGCAGACGCTAATGCTCTGACGGCACTGACCAACCGTGTTACCCAGACCGAAAAAGACATTAACTCAACGAGTTCTTCTGTCACGAATCTGAACAACAAGGTTGATGCAATTTCTGTCGGGGGTACAAACCTGATCAAGAACTCCGGCGATATGACCGGCTGGTCGAACGTTGTCAGCGATACGTATCGTGGTAACGCGGTAATTAGCGCAACTGTAAAAGCCGGCGCCGGTTACAGGGATTTGCGGGAAATCACGCTTGAGTCGCCGGTCGATGCAGGGGAGTACGTTTACAGCTTCTATGCGAAAGGCGGCGTTGCTGGCCAGACGATGACGGCGTTCTTCTACAATCCGAACACCACAACGTCTATCGAGACCAGCCAGGGTGCGAAAGGTAACAACACTGATGGTCGTGCGCAGTTCACGCTGACCACTTCATGGGCCCGTTATTGGGTTAAGTGGAAACAGACACCTACCACGGGCACGAAGCGCCTGATTCTGTGCCGTATCGAGAGCAATACCTCCAAAGACCAGACGGTGTACATCAACAGTCCGAAGTTTGAGGTAGGTAACGTTGTTTCCGACTGGAACGAGTCTCCGTCTGATAGCGCCAGTGCGTCGGCTGTGGATTCGCTGACAACGAAAGTGAATCAGCAAGGCACTTCCATTAGCTCTATCGGAAATCGCACTACATCGTTGGAAAACAGGTTATCGACAGCTCAGAACAACATTGCCAAGAAGGCTGATGCTTCTGCATTGCAGGATCTCCGGAACACGGTGACATCTCAGGGGGGCGATTTAACCGCGGCGAACAGTAGCATTACCAGCCTGCAGGCCTCGATGAACCGTCGCACTGTGTTTACTGTCACTGCACGGGGGAATGGCAACAGCGTAACTCCTGGGGTTTTTGATGAAAGCGGCAAAAACCTGTTTACCCCTGGTCGCAGCTGGGCACTGGTCACTTTTGCAAAACACAGCAACGGATCAACGGTGATTGCGACATCCAAAACATACGATGTCTTTGGCCGCGCGAATAATGGCGCCACGATGTCGGCTGATATCGAGGCGTTGGCCAGTGGCACTTACGTTTGCGTCCTGACATTCGATGAGCCATCTGGCAACCGAGGTAAGATATTGTCTGCTCTGGAATCTCTTGGTGGTACATCCGAAGTCGTCAACTCCCTGCCGTATCGTGGTGCCTATATTCTCCTTGGCCGCAAAGGCATGAGGCCGGGCGATGGTCTGGAACTGCGTGCGCCAACCGGTGGTGACGCCACTGCCCACATTTCGACCTCAGTCGAGTTTGTGAACGGGGTAATGATGGGACTGGGCGCCGCCGGCGGTGTGATGATGAAGGCTGATGCGAACGCGTCGGCAATTACCACGCTCCAGAACACAGTGAAGGCCCAGGGGGGTAATATTGACTCCCTGAGTTCCTCGGTAACGGCGCTGGAGAACAGCCTCAGGTCGACAAACGATACGGTGAGTAAAAAGGCCGACACGTCCGCGGTGAGTTCACTGACCGGTCGCGTAAGCCAGGTGGAAAACACCATCACCAGCCAGTCGCAGAGCATCACGTCGCTGACCAGCACCATCAATACCATCCGCACTCAGGGAGCTAATCCGTGGGTTGACGGTACGTTCGAAAGCTACGGAGATGGTCATGTGCTGGGCGGGAGAGGCACCGCCGTTGTGGTGGAGTCGCAGAAATTCACCGGCAATAAGAGCCTGCAGGTGAGCCGGGGGGCGAACAATAACGGCAACAGCGATAAACAGCTTGGGAGCTGGCAGTCAGTCCGTGAGGATGCGAAGTTCCGGTTTGAGTTCTGGGCCATGATGCCGTCGGATCAGAAACCCTCCTCCGGGTGGACAACGCTGGTCGGTATCAACTCACTGAATGCTGCTGGTCAAAACTCCTGGCAGTCGGCGGTCACTGTCAGCGAAGCCGCTCTTGGTGCGCGTGATAAGTGGGTGAAATTTACGGGTATTGCCAGTAACAACGGGGGTGGCAGAACACGCGCGGTGGTCTGGATCTCCACCCGTGGCGCCTCCGGCAGCGGCACCCCCGGTTATTCGCTGTATATCGACGATCTGGTTATCACGGATGTTACCGATGCGAAAGCGGCACAGGATGCCTCTGACGCGACGGCGAGTGCCGTAAGCGGTCTGACGGCTCGCGTAACGGATGCCGAAGGGAAAATCACTGCCCAGGCGCAGCAGCAGACGGCACTGGCCACGAAAGTGGATAACGCCAACTCCCGCGTCGATAACATGGCGAAGACGCTGAGCGACAGCCAGAGCACACAGGCCAGCCTGAATACCTCGCTTCAGTCGCAGATTGACGCCCAGGCGGCCGCCAACATCAAAAACCAGACGACGCTGGACAACACGATTAAATCGGTGGCCAGTATCACCAGTACCCAGCAGACGCATGCAACGGCACTGGAGGCGCTGGCAACGCAGCAGACGACCCTGACATCCAGTGTCGGGGATCTCAGCGCTTCCGTTCAGAACACCGCTAAAACCGTGGCGGATGTGAATGGTACGGTGAGTTCGCTGTGGTCGATGAAGGTTGAGACGGTTAACGGGAAGAATGTTGGCGCGGGGATTACGCTGGGCAGCAATGGTCAAACGAGCGACATGATCCTCTACGCCGACCGCTTCTCGCTGTTTAACCGTAACAATGCGACGGCAGTGCCGGTGATGATTGCCGAAGGCAATGAACTGTATATCGATACGGCACGTATCAAAAACAGTTCCCTGACCTCAACCAAAATCGCGGACGGTTCCATCACGAACGCGAAGATCGGCAACGAGATCCGCTCGAATAACTTTGTTGACGGGTCGCAAGGCTGGCGTATCGCCAAGGATGGCTCTTCGCAGTTCAATAACGTGATCGTTCGTGGCAGGGTCGAAGCGAATAGCGGCGTGTTCCGTGGCACTGTCCAGGCGGATGCGTTCATCGGTGACATTGCGGTGGCAAAAGGTTACGACAGCCTGACCTTCCGCCGCAACCAGACGGTACAGCGGAACGGTGCGTATCAGAATAGGGGGTATAGCATGACAGTGGTTCTGGCCTGCACCCTGGTGTGCCAGACCTATGGGACGGGCAGTGGCCTGGGGTATACCTCTGATATTACGTTCAACATTGGTGGGCAGGAGGTAACCCGCCGTATCTTCGTCGATGCCGGTAATATCACAGCTGGCACCACGGCCTTTGAATTGCGGTTTGCCGCGCGCCTGAATGCTGACTACAACAATGTCGGCTTCTTTATCAAGGCTACAGGTCGAAATGCCGCGATTGATTACACCTGCACAGTCGAGAACATCACCGCAACCGCCTTCCGAACGGACAGCAGTTCATTTAGCTAACAGAGGCCCCGCCAGGGGCCTTTTCTTTTTCCAGGGAAAACCATCCAGGAGCAACTTTATTATGGCGATGTATGAAGTCGGCACCGTCACGGGTGCAGCGTCGCAAGCACGGGTGACAGGTGCGACAACAAAATGGTCACAGGTGGCGCTGGGGATACTGCCCGGGTCGATTCTGGTGGTCTACCGCAGCGGTAGTGCTGACCTGTATGCGATCAAATCTGTGGACAGCGACACGCAACTGACGCTGACCCGGAATATCACCACCGCATTTTCCGGTGCCTCTTACGGCATTATTACAGCTGAAACCGCCAGCACCTCGTCGTTTGCTAACCAGCTGGCCAGCGCGTTTGCATTCTGGCGTAGTGTAGTGGAGGGCTGGTCGATGGCCCTGACCGGCAGCGGCAATATTACCCTGACTGACCCGATCACAGGAAAGCAGGTGACCGTGCCGGCGATAGCCGGGATGGCGAAAGCATCGGATCTTAACGCGCTGGCAAAACTCACCGGAGGAAACAACCTCGCCGGCTCGCAAATTATAACTAGCGATAATTCCGGTTTTATTTTGGGCAGGAACTCAGATCTGGCTCTGCTTAAAAAACAAGGGCAAGGCGGGACAATTGCCGTCGGCTCGGGAACACCGTTCAGGGTTCAGCGTTCAAGAGCGACCACTGTATCACCGTCAGAAACCTATGATGACATCCTCGTTATTGGCACCAATAACCAGACGACGTTGCCCGGAGATTTGGTTGTCGGTGGTGGTTTCGATAATACGGCAAAGGGCAAGCTGTATTCCCAGGCGTTAGAGCTGTCGATGGGCACTCCGTACATCGATTTTCACCATAACAAAAGTGCTAACGACTACACCGCACGCCTCATCACCACCTCTGCAGACCAGCTGAGTGTGCAGGGAAGCCATCTACGGGTAGACAGAGACCTGCGGGTGGGGCAAGCGGCCGACATCGGCAGTTGGATACAGTGTCGCTATGACTGTGTGTCGCAGCGGAGCGACTTCGGTTCCCCTGCCATTGGCTCGTTAGTTTCCGGGGGCAGAGTTCGGTCCCGCATATCAGGGCGCGGAGGAAACGGGGACACATCAGGAGCGTGGGGGGGATTCTACCTTGAGGAGTACGTAGGCACTGAGCACCGGATCGTTCTGTACATGGATGGGTTCGGCAGGACGGACGCGTGGACCTTCCGCTCTGGCGGTGCCGTCTCCACCCCGAAGGGGGATGTCATGACCACCGGCTCAGACGTGCGGCTGAAAGAGGATTTTACGGAATCCCAGGAAGGGGCCTCCAGGCGTATTAACGCGCTGGGGATATGTGAGTTCAACATGAAAGGCGAAACACGCCGTAGGCGTGGATTTATTGCTCAACAAGCTGAAAAAGTTGACCCGATTTACACCTTTCAAAGCGGCGATGTAGAAATTGATGGCGAGAAGATCAATATCCTTAACGTAGACCATACGGCCATCATCGCGGATCTTGTTCTTACGGTGCAGGAGTTAACAAAACAAGTGCGTGATTTGAACAAGCAGGTTCAAACAAAAGAGTACTGATTGAGAGAAAATAGGTTATCAAAACTCGGATAATTTATCATGTAATCAGCATGTTAGAATTAACATAAAAATGGTTCTAGACAAGTGTTCAGAAACATATTTTTTCAAAAAATCAAAGGATTAAGAGTAATGCAGAGAACTACTGCTGCGCCACATGCAGTGGTTCGAAGCCGCAGACCTGATCGTTAAAGGCATGGAAGGCGCTATCGCCGCCAAGACCGTGACCTATGACTTTGAACGTCTGATGGAAGGCGCTAAACTGCTGAAATGCTCAGAGTTTGGCGACGCGATTATCGCGAATATGTAATCCCGTTGGTGGATTAAGTAAAAGCGGGAGCCGATGGGCTCCCGTTTTTTTTCGCCTTCAGACAATTAATCTGCCGGACGCTTGAAGCATTAGGCGATGGCGAATGTCCCGCAGCGCAACGTTCAACAAAGCTATATACCTCATGACAGGGAGAGATCCATTTGCCGTAAGAGCTCGCATGAAAACGGATTGCACGCCAGGCGTCATACTGATGGCCCGACCGGCTTAAACCGGGGCCGTTCGGCGAAAATGTGCTGTAGCCTAAACTCAGGCTATCCGCTCACTTTCAGATTAAACAGCCGGGACAGCGCCGCTTTGCCGCTATCCGTCACTTGTACTTCCCGATATCCCGGCGCGCGGGTTATCCATCCTTTTTGCAGGAACAGCGTCATTAGCGCCGAGCCGGCATCGCCGCCCAGATGAAAACGTCTTTCGCTCCAGTCGAGACAGGGGCAGCAAGGCTTACGCCGTGGGCGGGCGTTAAACACTGCGCCAAGGCGTTCAAGCTGGGTTTTACCGGCTGACGTCAGGGCCAGGCCATCTGCCGCCAGCCATTTTTCCCTCAGCATAAATTCATAAATATTGACCGCCAGCTCGCCCGCCAGATGATCGTAGCAGGTCCGAGCGTAGCGAAGATTAACCGGCGTGCTGGGGAGAAGCGCCTTATGCGCTTGCATAGAGACGCCCATCAGGTTTTCCAGCAGCCCGGCAATATGCGAGCCCGCCAGGCGGTAATAGCGGTGGCGCCCCTGCGCGAGACACACCACCAGCCCGTTGCTGAGCAGCCGGGCAAGATGGCCGCTGGTGGTGGAGGCGGACACCTCGGCGACCGTACTGAGTTCGGTTGCCGTCCATGCGCGCCCGTCCATCAGCGCGCACAGAATACTGACCCTTGACGAGTCAGAGAGGGCGGAGGCCACCATCGCCATAGCGGTTTCCAGCGCCTCCTCTGGCTCACTGTCTTGCTGCGGTTTCAGGAGATTCATTCAGAAAGTATGGCCCATTTTTTGGTCACTTCCGCTGCCCGGGCGTCATCATCGGTAAGGAGAATGAGCCGGTTACAGTGGTCGCTGTACTGTACCAGAATATTAATACCATTATGGGCCAGGGTGTCCGCGATGTCTCCCAGTTCCCCAGGTCGTTCCTGAGGTAACTTTCGTATCAGAGGACGGCATACATTGCTGACCGTAAAGCCGGCCTCGGTCAGCACCCTGCGGGCTGTCTCACCGTCTTCCACCAGAAAATGCGCATGTCCGGCATCAGGCGTGGTGAATACGCCACCGCCTTCGAGCCCCACGCCGTTGTTACCCAGCGCCATACCCATTGCGCCAAGCGAGCCCGGCGAGTTGCTGAGAATCACGTGAATGTCATACATCTGACTGTGCTCCCCGATCCGATGCGTAATCCCGGAACACGCGGGCGACGCGTATTCTGTAATATGAAAAAATCGATGCTTTGCCTTCGCGCTGGGCAGCCAGATGCCGCTCATTTTGCTGCCAGTTGGCCACCGATGCTTCATCTTCCCACCAGGATAACGAGAGGATTTTGCCGGGCGTACTCAGGCTCTGAAAGCGCTCAATGGCAATAAACCCCGGCGTGTCTGAAAGCAAAGGCGTCAGCCCGGCCGCCAGCTGAAGATATCTTTCCTGTGCTTGTGGTAAGGCGTCGGCCTCAAAAAGTACCGCAATCATAAGTCTGCTCCATGGTGAATTTCCCGGCAGTCTACTGACGGCCAGAGCAGGAAGCTTCGGTGTGCAGCGAAATATGCCTGGCAGGAGATCAACGATTGCAACGGAAATGCTTCCAGCGTTATTGCGATGGTGAATAAAAAAGAACGCCAGCCATGCGATACGGCAGCCTGAGCGCACAGGGCTGGCTGAGTTTTAGTGAAATCGCGATGTGGGGGGATAAACCCTGACGGCTGCGGCTATCGATGAAAGCGATCGCCGACGGGCAGTACGGGCGGGAAAGCCGTTTTACTGACATGCAGAATATGAACCCGGAAACGCTCGCCCGGACTAGCGAAGCGCCGCCGGGCGATAATCGAAAGAGCACGTTGTCTGCCACCGGTCACGCCTTCAGGCTCCGCGCTCTCCTCGGGCGTGAATTTTTACCTTAGCCGGGAGACCTGCGTCTCGCCTACTGCGCATGGCGGCGCAGGGTGGAGGCGGGGTGGCGCCGCAGCGCCTCTTCGGGACGCACAGGGCGCCGCACCAGTTCGCCGCCGCAGTTCGGGCAATGTCCGTTCAGTCGCGTCGTCATGCAGTCCCGGCAAAAGGTGCACTCGAACGAACAGATAAACGCCTCGGGTGAGTCTGGCGGCAGATCTTTATCACAGCATTCGCAATTCGGACGTAACTCGAGCATCAACTTCTCCTCTGGTGAACGGCTATATCAGCGACGGCGGGCCAAAGCACGCTATGTTTATATCATGCCGCGATCGGTCCGCCGAGAATTTCCTTGCGCGGTAATCGCCTTCTCAGAGGGTCGCCTTCCCGGGCTGCATTCCCGGTACGAGGATCACTTTGCGGCACGCCTCTTCACGTTTCTCAAAGATCTGGTAGCCGCGCGCGGCCTCCTCCAGCGGCATATGGTGAGTGACAATCTCCTCCGGGGTAAGCAGCCCTTGCTCAATAAGCGCCAGCAGATCCGGCAGCCAGGCGTGGACGTGGGTTTGTCCCATCCTGAAGGTCAGTCCTTTATCAAAGGCATCGCCAAACATAAAGCCGTGGATGAAACCGGCGTAAACCCCGGGTACGCTGACGATGCCGCCGCGGCGCACGGCGGCGATGCACTGGCGCAGGGCTTTTCCGCTGCTCCCCTCGATTTTCAGGGTGCTGAGGACGGTTTCCGTAAGGCTACCTTTCGCCTCGAAGCCCACGGCGTCGATCACCGAGTCGACGCCGCGATGGCCCGGCGTGTTATCGATAATCCACTGCGCAGGATCGTCATGGTGGTCAAAGTTTATCGGGATCGCGCCATAGCGTTGTTGCGCGAAATCGAGTCGGTAATCGTTATGATCGATGATAAATATCTGTTCTGCGCCATTGAGCCTGGCGCAGGAGGCGCAGAGCAGGCCTACCGGGCCGGCGCCAAAAATAGCCACGCTACTGCCGGGTTTGACCTCGGCGTTTTTAACCGCCTGCCAGGCGGTGGGCAGAATATCTGACAGAAACAGCACCTTTTCATCGGGTAAGGTGTCTGGCACTTTAAACGGTCCGGTATTGGCTTTGGGGACCCGTACATATTCCGCCTGGCCGCCCGGGATCCCGCCGTACAAATCGCTATAGCCAAACAGCGCCGCCGGTGGCGAAATGCCTTTTCGATTGAGCGTCGCTCCCTGGCCGCTATTGGTGCTTTCGCAGGCGGCATACTGCTGCAAGCGACAAAAGAAGCAGTCTCCGCAGGCGATGACAAACGGGATAACCACCCGGTCGCCTTTGCGGACCGCGGTGACCTCGGAACCGGCTTCCACCACTTCCCCCATAAATTCATGGCCGAAAATATCACCATGGTGCGTGCCGGGGATCTTTCCGCGGTACAGATGCAGATCGGAACCGCAAATCGCTGTCGCGGTGACGCGCAGAATAATATCGTCCGCTGCCTCAAGAGCCGGGTCAGGCATGTTGTCGACGCTGACATGATGCGGGCCGTGATAAGTGAGTGCTTTCATAGAATATTCTCCTCGAGAGAAAGGTTGACAGCATGCGGTTCTTCGGCCTGGTGAACGGCTGCTATCGTCACCGATAAATCATCGTAAAAAATAAAGCGTAGAGTACTAATAATGGAACTGCGTGATATTCCAGGGGCTGAATATATTCCACGCTTCGCTTATTTCCCGGCTGGTCTGTTCGAGTTATTTGCCTATTGCCCTTATGTGTGCCAGTATTAATCGGGCATGATATTCGCTCCATTTTGTTTGCTAGCCGCTTCCCCAGCGGCTTTTTTTATCCGTAAAATCAGGGAAAATTCTTAATTTCCGTCTGGCAAAGGACAATGCTGCCGCTTCGTTATATAACCCAACGGTAGTAATCCTCCGGTATAGATAATTCTTTGCCGCAGAGGTGATCTGCATACATTATTTCCCTGAACACAGTGAGTTAGCGGCAAGGTGCCGTCTGGTTATTTTTGAGGTGTCTTGTAGAATTATTCCGAATTACTGCTAAAAGGTGTCGAAAAAACGGAATAATAATTTGACTAACCAGCATTACCCGCTAGATTTAAATATCGAACGACGAGTGATACGGAATATTTTCGTATCGTACTGACATAACCGATATACATGAGGTGAAATATGGCAGAGCATCGTGGTGGTTCCGGTAATTTTGCTGAAGACCGTGAAAAAGCTTCTGAAGCAGGTCGTAAAGGTGGTCAGCACAGCGGCGGGAACTTTAAAAATGATCCGCAGCGTGCGTCCGAAGCGGGTAAAAAAGGCGGACAGAATAGCCACGGCGGTGGCCGCAAGTCCGATAATTCCTGATTATCCTTTTCCTTGCACCCTGAAGTGAAAGTATCTCCTGCGAGTCTGTCACAGACTCGCAGTTATTTTCTGACTCCAGAAGGTATTTCTATGAATATGAAAAGCATTGAAGATGTATTTATTCACCTGCTCTCAGATACCTACAGCGCAGAGAAACAATTAACCCGCGGGCTGGCTAAACTAGCCAGAGCGGCGTCCAGTGAAAAACTCAGCGCGGCGTTCAATGCTCATCTTGAAGAAACCCAGGGCCAGATCGAACGTATCGACCAGATTATTGAACAGGAATCCAACCTGAAAATCAAACGCATGAAATGCGTGGCCATGGAAGGATTAATCGAAGAAGCTAATGAAGTCGTTGAGAGCACGGAAAAAAATGAGGTACGTGATGCTGCATTAATTGCCGCTGCGCAAAAGGTCGAGCATTACGAAATTGCCAGTTACGGTACTCTGGTCACCCTGGCAGAGCAGTTGGGCTATAAAAAAGCAGCCAAACTGCTTGCCGAAACCCTGGAAGAAGAAAAACAAACCGATGTGAAATTAACCGATCTGGCGGTAGGTAATATTAATAAGAAAGCGGAAAAATAAACTCTCCCTGACACGAGGAAATCACGATGAATCACGTTGAACATTACCATGACTGGCTACGAGATGCGCATGCCATGGAAAAACAGGCAGAGTCCATGCTGGAATCAATGGCTGGCCGTATCGATAATTATCCGGATCTCCGTGCCAGAATCGAACAGCATGTTAACGAGACCAAACGGCAAATTACCGTGCTGGAAGAGATCCTCGACCGCAATGAGATTTCGCGCTCGGTGATTAAAGATTCGATGAGTAAAATGGCGGCTCTCGGCCAGTCCATCGGCGGGATGTTTCCTTCCGATGAAATCGTCAAAGGCTCGATCAGCGGGTACGTTTTCGAGCAGTTTGAAATCGCCTGCTATACCTCTCTGCTGGCGGCCGCTGAAAAAGCGGGCGATACCGCCTCCATCCCAGCCATTGAAGCCATCCTGGCGGAAGAGCGGGAAATGGCCGACTGGCTGATTAAACATATTCCTCAGACCACGGAGCAGTTTCTCCTGCGTTCAGATGCTGACGGCGTAGAAGCGAAAAAATAACCCAGGAGGCAGGCCTATGTTTCGTCATGTGAAACAACTGCAGTATACCGTACGCGTTGCTGAACCGAATCCGGGGCTCGCGAATTTACTGCTCGAACAGTTTGGCGGCCCTCAGGGCGAGTTGGCCGCCGCGTGTCGTTATTTCACCCAGGGATTAAGCGATGACGATCCCGGCCGCAAAGATATGCTGATGGATATCGCGACAGAGGAGTTGAGCCATCTGGAGATCATTGGCACTTTGGTCGGCATGCTGAATAAAGGCGCCAAAGGAGCCCTGGCGGAGGGCACCGAGAGCGAGGCGGAACTCTATCGTTCGCTCACCGCCAACGGCAATGACAGCCATATTACATCCCTGCTGTACGGCGGCGGTACCCCGCTGACCAACTCGGCGGGCGTGCCGTGGACGGCGGCCTACATTGATACTATCGGCGAACCCACCGCCGACCTGCGGTCGAATGTCGCGGCGGAGGCGAGGGCGAAGATCGTCTATGAACGCCTGATCAACGTGACCGACGATCCTGGCGTGAAAGACGCGCTGGCCTTCCTGATGACCCGCGAAGCGGCGCATCAGCTCTCTTTTGAGAAGGCCCTGCAGTCGATTCGCAACAACTATCCACCGGGCAAACTGCCGCCCATTAGCGAGTACGCTAACACCTACTACAATATGTCTGAAGGTGGAGAAGTACGCGGCAGCTGGAACAGTGACAAGCACTTCGATTATGTCAAGGATCCACAGCCGGGCGTAGACGGCGGAGATGGCAGTGCTTCTGTCGGCCTGACGCCAGAGCAGGAAGCGCTGTGCAAAGCGATGCTGAAGCGAACGCAGTCTGACCCGCAGGGCGATCCTTTGACCGGCGCCGAACTCGGCGCCGGGAAGCAAAACACTTCATCATCGGCTAAGTGATGTTCGCATGAGCCCCGGCTGCGGCCGGGGCGATTCACAATGATGGGTGTGGAATATGTTTGAATTCGACGCGTTTCATCTGGCCCGATTGCAATTCGCCTTTACCGTATCCTTCCATATCCTCTTTCCGGCCATCACCATCGGCCTTGCCAGCTACCTTGTGGTGCTTGAGGGGATGTGGCTGCGAACCCGGGATAATGTCTGGCGTTCACTCTACAATTTCTGGCTGAAAATCTTTGCCGTCAATTTTGGCATGGGCGTAGTCTCCGGATTAGTCATGTCCTATCAGTTCGGCACCAACTGGAGCGGATTTTCCCAGTTCGCTGGCAGTATTACCGGCCCGCTGCTGCTGTACGAAGTGCTGACCGCCTTCTTCCTTGAAGCGGGATTCCTCGGGGTGATGCTGTTTGGCTGGAATAAAGTGCCGCCAGCGCTGCATTTTTTTACCACCTGCATGGTGGCGCTTGGCACGTTGGTTTCTACCTTCTGGATCCTTGCCTCCAATAGCTGGATGCAGACGCCGCAGGGTTTTATCATCGAAAATGGCCATCTCATCCCGCAGGACTGGCTGGCGATTATCTTTAACCCCTCTTTTCCGTATCGCTTGTTCCATATGGCGATAGCCGCGTTTCTCAGTAGCGCCATGTTCGTCGGGGCGTCTGCCGCGTGGCATCTTCTGCGCGGCAACGACTCGCCGGCCATCCGCAAAATGCTGTCGATGGCGATGTGGATGGCGCTGCTGGTGGCGCCGATCCAGGCGGTGGTGGGGGATATGCATGGTCTTAACACCCTTGAGCATCAGCCGGCGAAGATCGCGGCCATCGAAGGGCACTGGGAAAATCGCCCCGGCGAGGCCACGCCGCTGCTGCTGTTTGGCCTGCCGGACATGGAGCAGGAGCGGACCCGCTATGGTCTTGAGATCCCCGCTCTCGGTAGCCTGATCCTTACCCACAGCCTGCATAAGCAGGTGCCGGCCCTGAAAGACTTCCCGAAAGAGGACCGACCCTATTCGCCCGCCGTCTTCTGGTCGTTTCGCATCATGGTCGGGATGGGCGTGTTGATGATCGCCTTAGGGATCTGCAGCGCCTGGCTGCGCTATCGGCGGCGGCTGTACCACTCGCGTCCCTTCCAGTGGTTTGCGCTCTGTATGGGGCCCGCCGGTCTTATTGCCCTGGTCGCCGGGTGGGTGACCACCGAGATGGGCCGCCAGCCGTGGGTGATATACGGGTTGTTGCGCACGCGGGATGCGGTGTCGTTGCACAGCACCCTGCAGATGGCCATCAGCCTGCTGGTATTTATCGTGGTTTACTGCGCCGTGTTTGGCGTGGGGTATTACTATATTTTCCGGCTTATCAAAAAAGGGCCGCAGCCGGTGACGGAGCTGACCTCGCAAACCGCAGGCACCCCGGCGCGTCCGCTCTCAGCGGCTGAGCCGGTGCGTGATGAGGAGAACGCATCATGAGCATCGATATCTCGGTGATTTGGTTTGTCATCATTGTCTTCGCCACGCTGATGTATATCGTGATGGATGGTTTCGATTTAGGTATTGGGATGCTGTTCAGCGTGGTGCATGATGGCGAAGAGCGCGATGTGATGGTCAACAGCGTCGCCCCCGTCTGGGATGGTAACGAAACCTGGCTGGTGCTCGGCGGGGCAGGGCTGTTCGGCGCCTTTCCGCTGGCCTATGCGGTGATCACCGATGCGCTGGTTATCCCGCTGACGGCGATGCTCATCGGCCTGATTTTTCGCGGCGTGGCCTTTGAATTTCGTTTTAAAGCGGTTCCCTCGCATCGCATCTTCTGGGACTATGCCTTTGCCGGCGGCTCGCTGTTGGCGACCTTCAGCCAGGGGATTGTCGTCGGCGCGTTTATCAACGGCTTTGCGGTGGCTGACCGCCGCTTCGCCGGTTCGACGCTGGACTGGCTTACCCCTTTCAATCTGTTCTGCGGTCTGGGGCTGGTGGTGGCCTATCTGCTGCTGGGCACCACGTGGTTGATTATGAAAAGCGAAGGCGCGCTGCAGCAGCGGATGCGCGAGCTGACCCGCAAGGTACTGCTGGCGCTGATGGTGGTGATCGCGGTGGTCAGCGTCTGGACGCCGTTGGGCTGGCGCTACGTGGCGGAACGCTGGTTTACGCTGCCCAATTTCTTCTGGTTCGTGCCGGTGCCGATTCTGGTGTTGGCTCTGAGCCTGTGGATCTGGCGCCTGAGCGCGCGCCCCGCCAGCCATGCCCGCCCATTTATCCTGACGCTGGGCCTGATTTTCCTCGGCTTCAGCGGGCTGGGGATCAGCGTCTGGCCGAACATTATCCCACCGCATATCTCTCTGTGGGATGCCGCTGCGCCGCCGTCCAGCCAGGTATTTATGCTGCCGGGCGCGCTGCTCATTATCCCGGTGATCCTGATGTATACCGCCTGGAGCTACTACGTCTTTCGCGGCAAAGTCTCCGGCAGCGAGGGCTATCACTGAGCCTGATTCGCGCCGGCAGGTGAGGATTTGCCGGCGCGTCGCGCCGTCCGGTCAGGGATGACCGAGAGGGATGCGCACAAACCGGTGATCTGCTGCAACGACTCGGGCCGGGTGTTTATGCCTTCGGTGGCTTGATCTTAATAATAAATCGTTCGTTAACCCGGGTGATCCTCGCGCCAATATCGCCAAACTCGGTGGCGATTTTAAAAAAATCGTCCGCGGCGACATCAAAATCGAGCTCAATCTTCGGGTGTTGTCCTGTCGCCAGTAATTCATAGAAATGGTCAAGGCTGCGGGCTTTTTCGCTAGGCATCTTATTTCTCCATGGTAAACCAATCTGCAGGGGTTTTATTGCTTACGGCGCTTTTACGGATTATTCAGCAGGATGACAAACGTGCCTGATATAAAATTATGCAATGACAGTAAGAATGAGGTAGGGCGAGGTTATTCCGTGTTGTTAAACCGCGTGGCGACGCGTTGTCCGCCATACCATGACGGCAGAGACGACCCTGCGGCGCCGGTTGATGATAGACATTTTTTGATGACAAATTAATGACAATAAAATGAATCTGTCCGGGCTTGGGATGGCATCGTGCTAAATAATTTTATTCTGTGGCTGTTAAGGTGGTTGTTAACTACTTTATGGTGATGGAGCGTCTTTTTTAGGGCCAACGGCGAGGGAACAACGATGCAATTACTTGATTTATTCGCAGGCTTATTATGGTTAAGCAGCGTTATCTTCCTGCTGTTTGTTCTTGATGTGATCATCACCCGTTATCTTTATCGTAAATAATCGACAACGACAGCGGCGTTGGGCATAGGGGACGGCGTCGGAGGATGATAATATAACCCGCGGACTGATTCAGAAAGGAATGCGCGGTGGCCGGGAGAATTGATTACGATATTGAAAAATACCAGTTTACCGAAGCCGGTGAGACGCCACGGCTCCGGGAGCAGTGGCGCGAAGTATACCTGGAGTGTCGTCAGCTGCGGGCCGGGGCAGAGGAGCGCCTGCGCATTGCGTTACTGAACGTCGACTATGTCACCAGCTTCGAGCTGCCTTTTCGCCTGCTGCTGGTGCGCGCGCCGCAGCTAATCGCCGATGTTCGCGAGACGTTGCAGCTTAGCCGTAAAGCCGCCGTTTTCAACGGCAAACGTTACGGCTGCGTCTATAGTTTGAAACAGGATTTACAGGCTGTCCCGGAAGCCTTTCATTACCGCCTGGCAAACCGCATTCGTCGCGTCGATGCAACCGGGCTGACGGCGGCCCCGTACCAGCAGATTGCCCGGGAGATAAAGCCGGCCCGGGAGCGGCTCCGCCAGGCGCTGAACGCCGGCCTGCCGGTCACCGCTCTCGACGCCTTGTTCTGGTTCGGCAGTCAGCGAGTGGCGGCGGACATCGCGCAGTTGCGCCGGTCCGGCATGGCGATTGTCACGACGGAGGTGGAGGTCAGCGACAATTTGTTCAATACCACCCGACGAGTGCCCGTTTACCGCCTGGCCAGCGAGTGAATCGGCAACCTTTCGCCCAGCCGTTGCCTCTGCAGACAGTTGACCATTGCCCCGTCGAACCAGACGCACAGCCCTCTGGCGACAGGCCGCGGGGCCGGTTCCAGCCATGCGCTGGCGATGAGCATGAGGAGCATTAGCGCCAGTGGAATCATGTATTTTCTTTTCACTGCCCTTTATCCGCTGCGCCTGTTCTGCCAGCAAGGTAGCGGTAAAGTATGACGTTTCGTTGACCGGGGCAGCGTTTTTATTATTGGCAAGCGGTTGCGTTGGGCCAGAGATTATTCATCTTTTGGCATACGAGAGGACGAAAACTGGCGGCTTGTATTTTTGATTTTTATTACACCACGCTTTTTTTTGCCGCCGGGGAAAAGCGTAATGTGGCTACGACTGGATGCGGCTCGTCATGTAACTGGCTGGTTTGAAACAATATTTTAATTGTTGTCTAAACGCATGCGACAGCGGTGGCTAATTTATATTAATTCACTTTACCGATCAATAAATTATATGTTGATAGTTTTTAGCTATCGAATGTTTCTTATCGATCATTTTAAACTATTTTTGTTGGCGGGAAATATATGACATGCTTTAACCCTTTCTTATTTTTGGTATTTTTTAAATGGTTGAAGAAAACGCGAAAAATACCTCCTATCGCTTCGTATTGGAGCCCGCTATTAGCGATGATGGCAGCTGCTACTCGTGGGAATTGCTCACTAAAGATATTATAGCACCCGCACGAAATAACGCCTCAGCGCCCGCGTTTTCTTTCTCCACGCTTACCGAAAGCGATAAGCTTGCACTATTTACCCGACAAATCGAGTTGCTTTCCGTATTTGATTTTTCCCTGGTCGATAATAAGCCGATCTCGCTCAATATCGATGATTTATTAAGCCATTTTATTCTGACGGACCGCTATCTCTGCGATTTTCTGCGCTCGTGTAAGCATATTGCTTTGGAGATAAATGAGAATTTTCATGAGTTTATCGCCGGCCGCGAGCTGACGGCGCTAAGCACGCTGGCGGCGCTTTGTCCGGTCTGGCTGGATGATTTTGGTCGCGGGCGAACCTCCTTCCCGCTGCTGGAGAGATTCCGCTTCGATTGCGTCAAAGTGGATAAGGATTACTTCTGGGATAAAGAAAACGACCCCGCTTTGCCCGGTCTGTTGCAGTCTATTCATACCCTGACCGGCCATGTGATCGTTGAGGGTATCGAAACCGAAAAGCAAAAACGGTTAATCACTTCTGCCGGGGACATCATAGGTCAGGGCCGCTACTGGAAGGAAGAATATATTTTTCTTTGCGGTTGAGGGTCGACCGGGGGCTGGTTTCGGTTACCTGCTATTCTTTTATTATCCAGTTTTAAATACCCCCTTTGCTACAGATAGTCTTTATTAGCGCAGTGATAAGCGCCTCTCTTTTTTATGAAGGATCATTCCCTGTAAATACCCCCATGCGTAACGCCCCGATCGCCATTTCGACGTAAGCCAGGTGCTGATTTCTGAGCTGCGCGAGCTGGTGAAAAAAGATCTCGCCGCTGCGATCAATTAATCCTGCCTGCGCCATCCGCTCAGGATCGCGCGGCATGGAAAAATGCCGCCGTTTACCGGCGGCTATTGCTTATTTTGCGCTACCCTGGTTTTTTTCCAGCCGGGCGAAATACTCCGGTGCAAACGGGCGCGGATCGACGTCGGCAAACGGCGCGCGCTCAAAGTGCGATTTCAGCGCCCAGGGGACCGTGCAGTCAAAAATGGTCTTGCAGCTGATGCCATTTCCACGGATCGACGGGCTGTATTCCGGCGTCTGGGACGGATCCAGCTGGTGACCGCGAATGCCGGGGATTGTCGTAATGCTGACGTCCCCCTGCATGCGGGTGGTCATCGCCCACAGGATATCGTCGCTGTCAAAGATGTCGACATCTTCATCAACCAGAATAATATTTTTTAGCTCGGAATAGGTCGCCAGCGCCAGCAGCGCGGCCTGCCCCTGCCGGCCTTCATCGGCGGGTTGACGTTTTTTCACCTGCAGGATCCCGAGGAACTTACCGCCACCCGCGGTGTGGGCGTAGACATTTTGTAAAAAGCCCGGAATGGCGGCCTCGACGGCATTCCAGATACTGGCTTCCGTTGGCAGGCCGGCGAGGGTGGTATGCTCTTCCCCCGGTCCCACCAGGGTCTGCAGAATCGCATTGTTTCGCATGGTCACTGCTTTGACTTTGATTACCGGCAGCGACGGATTAGCGCCGCCGCAGTAGCCAGGAAATTCCGGCATCGCGTGGCCGCTATTGGTGTGCTGATCCTCTCTGACGCGCACGCCAGGCAACAGCTCACCTTCGATAACGATCTCGGCGCGGGCGATGGCTTTCTCCGGGACGCTGACGCCCTGAACCAGCTCCACCGGACGTTGACGCAGCGCGCCGGCGACGCCCAGCTCGTTATAGCCGAACGGCGTGGTAGGGGCTTCGAAGCAGGCGCCAATATAGATGGCCGGATCGAGACCCATATTGATGGTTATCGGCAGCGGTTTGCCGGCGGCCTCGGCCTTCTGGCGAAACACTTCGATATGGCGGCCGGCGGCAAGAAACATCGACAGCTCATCCCGGCCCTGGACGCACAAGCGGTGGATGGTGACGTCGGTCAGCGAGGCGTCGTCGGGATCGCTGGCCAGCGCCAGGCCCAGGCAGAAGAAGGGGCCGGCGTCGATAGGGGTGTTGGTGGGCGCCGGAAGCAGGGTGCGCAAATCAAAATCCGGATCGTCGGCCAGAAAGATCTGTTCCTGACAGGGGGCGCTGCTGGCCGGGACGACCACCGGCGCGACCGGTTTTTTCACTGCCTTACCCACTTCAAGGGCCAGCTGCGAGGCTTCGCAGCCCAGCAGCAGCGCGGCCCGCTGGCGGCTGGCGTGCATACCCACCAGAATGCGCGAGTGTGGATAACCCTTAATATTGTTAAACATCATCGCCGGCCCGATGCGGGTGGGGCGCTTCACGGTGCCGCCCGCGCCGATATGGCGATAAACACCGGCCAGCTCGGCGTTAGGGTCAACCGGATGATCGGTTTCGAGATACTGATTGTCATGCTGTTGCAGCAGCGCGATGGCGTCGCGCAGATCCTGAATCGGTGCGGTCATGATGTTCTCCTTAGCGTATCGATGCGCACAGTATGCTTCGCAGGCTAATGGTTATCAATTGCATCATTTATGCTTTATTGATAAGCTTTTTCTTATCAATTTGTAGGGAGGAGTCCGACCATGTCCTTGCGAGCGTTACGCCATTTTGTGGTCGTTGCCGAAGAGTTGCATATGCACCGGGCGGCGGAGCGGTTACATATCGCCCAGCCCGCCCTCAGTCAGCAGATTAAGCAGCTTGAGCAGCGCCTGGGCGTGGTGCTCTTTTCCCGCGCTAACCGCCGTCTGACTCTGACCGCCGCGGGCGAGGCCTTTTTACACAAGACGCGGCTGGCGCTGGAAATGGCCGATCAGGCGGTGCTGGACGCCCAGCGCATCGCGCGGGGCGAGCAGGGGAGGCTGCATTTGGGGTATGTCTCCAGCGCGATGTACGACAGTAAACTGCCGGGGCTCCTGCGCCGGCTGCGCGCCGACTGGCCGGGGATTGAGCTGTCGCTGGTGCAGGGGGATGTGCAAATGCTCTACGAAGCGCTGTTGGATCTGCGTCTGGATATCGCCATCATCCGCGCGCCGCTGGCCTCGCCGCCGGACGCGCTGGTGGTCAGGCCGTTTGTACGTGAAAAGCTCTGCCTGGCGCTCTATCAACAGCATCCGCTGGCCGGCGTGGGCGCGCTTAATCTGGCCTCATTGCGCACTGACAACTGGATCTCGCTTGACGATCCGCAGGGCACCGGACTGGAGCAGGTTTTTATGGATGCCTGTCGCGTCGCGGGCTTTACGCCGCAGGTGGCGCAGCGGATTAACGACGTTACCTCGATGATTAGCCTGGTCTCCGCCGGGGTGGGAGTGGCGTTGGTTCCGCTCTCGGCGCGGGCCTTACGCCTTGATAACGTGGTGTATATCGATCTCCAGGATCGGCTGGCGGAGAGTGAGCTGAGCATGGTTTACCACCGCCATATTCGTTCGGCGGTGGTAAGGAAAGTTATCTCGCTGCTTAATACCGCTGAGCGATAGTCCCGGTTAGCTGGTCTTCAGGCGGCCAAAGCTGACAATCCTTGAGCGGCCCAGCTCTTTCGCCCGGTACAGCGCGGCATCCGCCGCGCGCAGCAGACTATCGCTTTGGGTGTGCTGCGGGTAGCTGGCGATGCCAATCGACACATCCACCTGGCCTATCTCGGTCAGACCATCGCGCAGCGTCATATTGCGCACCTGGGTGTAGATCTCGCTGGCGCACTGGTGCGCCCCGGCTTCGTCAATCCCGGGGAGCAGCACTAAAAACTCCTCGCCCCCGTAGCGGAAAGCCATGCCGATATCGCGCACCGCGCGCTGCACAATGGTCGCAACGCTCTTAATCACCAGATCCCCAGCCTCATGGCCATAGCGATCATTGATGGTTTTAAAATGATCGATGTCGATCATCAGACAGCTCAGCGGAGTATGGGTATGGACCGCCAGCGCCATCTGCGAATGCAGCGCTTCGTCAAGATGATGGCGGTTACGCAGGCCGGTCAGGGAATCGAACAGCGCTTTTTCCAGCAGGGCGCTGCGCAAACGCTGATTGGCCAGCGCCAGGCCCAACGCTTCCGCCATCAGCTCGAGATAGGCCCGGGAAGGAGCGTCACCGGCGGTGACGTTCTGGAAGGTCAGCAGGCCAATGGCTTCGCCCTGGGCGATGAGCGGTACGCAGAGCGACTGGCCGGCGTGCGTCTCCGGCAGATGATAGCAGGTGATATCGGGCTCGCCCTGCACCGGCGGATGGCTGAGTCCTCGCCGTATCGCCCAGCAGTCGTCGGGAGAAAAGGGCGTCGTCTCACCGGCGGGCGACAGCCACTGCGCTACGCAGCGCAGCTGCCAGGGGTCGGTATCCAGAACATACAGTTTACCGGGGATCGTCGGGGCGATATTCGGCGCAAACCGCTCCGCCACCTTAATCACATCCTCAATGGTTTCACAGCCCTGCAGCCGCTGAGTCATACGCGCCAGCAGCTCGCGGATCGCCCAGTCGGCGTCGCGCTGCTGCTCCAGCCGCTGACGGGCCAGGCCGTTCTCGCGAAAAATGCGGATCGCCTGAGCCATGTCACCAATCTCATCCACCTGGGTAAAGTGCGGCGTCTCCACCGCATAATCCTGGGAGGCGAGACGCTGGACTACGTCGCTCAGGCGAACCACCGGGTAGAGCACCCGGCGTTTGAGAATGAAGCCGAGGACGAACAAAAACATCAGGGCGGTCAGGCCGACCATGATTTCCGACAGCGTACGCCAGATCCGCGAGCGCTCGGTGGCCTGGTCGATAGCGACGGCGGCGCGATGCTCAAGCATCTGGCGGAAGCGATCGATCTGCGTCTGCATGCGCTCCAGTTCAGTCTCGTACGCGGTGCCGTACAGCACCGCGATGGCCGCTGGCGCATCGCCGCGAGCGACATGCGCCAGGGCCGCCTGCTGTTCATCCTGTAGCTCATTGGCGATCCGCAGGCCATCCTGGAGCAGCGCCAGCTCCTCGCGGCTGGCGCCGTTATCTTTCAGGCCGCCCAGCCGCTGCTCTATGCTCTTGTCGGTCTGCTGCAGCTGCTGATATTGCGTAAGCGTCTCCGGCGAAGGCTTTATCACGTACAGCCGGGCGAGGTCAGACAGCGCCCAGGCGTCGTTTTCCACCTCGTCGGAGAGGGTATCAAAGACCTGGCGCTGCTGTACCGCCTGGCGTTCGACGCGGTCGGCGCTGGAGGCCATGAGCATAGCGCTCCCGGAAGCCAGCGTCAGGCCAACGGTGATCCCGTAAGCCCAGTTAGTGATGGTGGCGATTCTCACCGTGAATTTCCTTGCATGCAGATGAAGCTGTTTTGATTATAGAACTCCGCCCCCGCCACGACGGCGGCCCGCTTCAGAGGCGGCGCTCGCTATGCAGAGGGGCAAGGGTCTGAAGAATGATGGCGTGTAGCGTTTCCGCATGGCGGCGCAAAACGAGGAAGACATCGCTATCCAGAGCGCCATTTATAACATCCGCTTCCATAATCTGTAAGGCTTCCTGCCAGGCCATCCCTTTACGATAAGGGCGATCTTCGGTCAGCGCGGTGAAAATATCGGCGATGGAGATAATCCGGTCGGCGAGGGTCAGGTGCTCCTTTTCGAGATGCAGAGGGTAGCCGCTGCCGTCCATTTTTTCATGATGATTCGAGGCCCAGTTAATGATGTCGCCGAGCTCGCTATAGTCGCTGAGAAGTTCGCCGGTCATGTAGCTGTGCTCCCGCACCTGACTCAGCTCCTCATCATCCAGCTCGCCCTCTTTTTCGAGAATGGAGAGTGGGATATAGACTTTGCCAATATCGTGTAGATAGCCGGCTATCTGTATTTGCTGGCAGGTGGGCTCCGGCAGCTGCATCCAGCGGGCAAGCTGGCGGGCGATTTCCCCCACCATGATGCTATGGGTGGCGGTAAAGCTGCTGTAGGTGTCGACGATTTTGGCAATCAGCAGGCAGACATCCTTCAGACCGTGAATATCCAGATAGCGCGTGTTGATGGGGCCAATAATCTCCAGCAGCCGCTGAATATGGCCAGGGTGAAGGTGCTGCCAGAAGTTCGCATTTTCAGCGACCTCGCACAGGATATCGCAGAGCGGCGGATCGATCTCCCGATGCAAAGCGACGAACTGTTCCACCACCGCCCGCGTGGGCCAGGCGGCAACGTGGCTATCGGCCGGCAGCAGCCGTTCAAAGGCATCAGCGAAATAGACAATGTGCTGTTCGCGGGAGCCCCGGTGGTTCGGGCTAAAATGGTGATCGCGAATAAAGGGAACGATGGGCTGGAAGGTCGCTAATCCCTCCAGCATCGCCACACCCTGGCGCTGATGCGGGTCGTGGATATTATCGATAGCATCCAGCGAATGAATGGTGCGTTTATCCCCCAGCACGCCGATATCGTGCAGCAGCGCGGCGCAAAAAATGGTCTGCTGCCGTTCGTCAGGCAGTTCCAGCCTTTGCGCCAGCGTCAGGGCGATTAAGGCCGTTCGTTGCATATGCCGGTGCAGTTCAGGGTTAATGATCTGGATGACTCTGGTGGTCAGCATCAGGGCCGACTTCAGGGCAATACGCATCTCTGTTCTCCGTTCGCGTGACCTGGCGGGCAAAAATGCTCTCGCCGGTGACGGAAGTGTCGATAATCTGATCGCAATGCGTGTTGTGTGTTGCTGAACAGGTAAATCCTCAGAATGTTTTGGTTCATAGCTCTGCCCGTTTCAGATCCAGTGGTGCACCAGAGTTGGGCGATATCGTCCTAAGAACCTTATTATTGTCTGATAGTTAACCATTTCCCCCCCAGAAAAGAAATGAATTCTGGCAAGCCCTTTGCATTAAGCAAGCGTAAGTTTGATTAATGTCTATGAAGGGAGTGACCTGTATGAATTTTAGAGCATTACTTGCCATTGCGTTATTGACGATGAGCAGCCTGGCGTTTAGCGAGACGCGTCTTCCGCATATTGTTATTTTAGCCACCGGCGGAACGATTGCTGGTTCGGCGGCCAGCAATACCCAAACAACCGGCTATAAAGCCGGGGCGATTGGGGTGCAGACGCTGATTAACGCCGTGCCGGAAATGAGTAAAATCGCTCACGTCGAGGGCGAGCAGGTGGCCAATATTGGCAGTGAGAATATGACCAGCGATATTATTCTCCAGCTCTCGAAGCGGGTGAATGCGCTATTGGCTCGGGACGATGTCGATGGCGTGGTGATCACCCATGGCACGGACACGCTGGATGAAACCCCGTATTTCCTCAATCTGACGGTGAAAAGCAACAAGCCGGTGGTCTTTACCGCGGCGATGCGCCCGGCGACGGCGATCAGCGCCGACGGGCCGATGAACCTGCTGGAAGCGGTCACGGTCGCCGCCGATCCTGATGCCCGGGGACGCGGGGTAATGGTGGTGCTTAACGACCGCATCGGCGCGGCGCGCTTTGTCACCAAAACTAATGCCACTTCGCTGGATACCTTCCGGGCGCCCGAGGAGGGCTATCTTGGTGTCGTGGTGGGCGGAAAACCCCAGTTCGAGACGCGGGTGGATAAAATTCACACGCTGCGCTCGGTGTTCGATGTGCGTCAGCTGAAGGTTCTGCCGAAGGTGGTGATTATTTATGGTTACCAGGACGATCCGGAGTATATGTACGATGCGGCGATCGCCCATCATGCCGACGGTATTATCTACGCCGGAACCGGGGCGGGGTCGGTGTCGGTACGTAGTGCCGCCGGTATCAAAAAAGCGCAGCAGGCGGGCATCGTGGTGGTGCGAGCCTCCCGTACCGGCAGCGGCGTCGTACCGCCGGATGACAGCCAGCCCGGGCTGGTGGCCGACTCCCTCAACCCGGCAAAAGCGCGTATACTGCTGATGACCGCGCTGACGCAGACTAAAGATCCGCAGCTGATTCAGCAATATTTCCATACCTACTGATCCTCTGCGGCGAGGGCGGTGTTCACACCCTCGCCGTGCGTTCTTCTCAATGACCTGGCTTCCATGCAAATCGATGGCGGATGATTGCCCATCATTCACTCCACCTGTGTTTCCCACGAGGCGTAAAGAAATATTTTTTATTGTCCGGCGGGCACAGTATTTCAATGCACCGCGCTTATTTTAAAAGCAGGTTTAAATAAGTCTATTCTTAATTGTTGTCTTAAAGTCGTTTTAATCTTTCTTATGCTGAAGGATTAAAAAAGATGCATTTCGCAGTGGGACGCGTGTAATACTCGCTTTGCCAGACTACGATGCATCCCAACGCGGTCAGGCCGCCGATCGCGCGGCTCAGCGGACGCCTGCCACCGGCGGCCAGGGCCACACTGCGGCAGCTTTCGGTTGTTTTCGTTAGTAACGCTGATGATTAGCGTGAAAATGATATGCATGATGAATATATTAAGCGTGGTTCAAGATTTAAGTTTACATTTAGTAACATATGTGCCGCAATTATGTTTTTTTGTCAGCTTGCTGTTTTTTACTTGCCGGAGGGAATTTCAGCGGATTAGTATTGTCGAACTTGCTGTACGTACCGCCTAATGATGATAAATGGATTCTGTTTTCCTTAAGCGTTACCACATAATTAATGTTTACAGGAAAAATCATGGCCTGCGTATTTAATAAACAACTTTTACACCCGCGTAACTGGCTGACCTGGTTCGGGCTCGGCATCCTCTGGTTAATCGTGCAACTGCCTTATCCGCTGCTGCATTTTATCGGCACCAGCGCTGGTCGCCTTTCCCGTCGCTTTCTTAAACGCCGCGAACATATCGCCCGGCGTAATATCGAACTCTGCTTCCCGGACATGTCGCCAGCGGCGCGCGAGACGCTGATCGATCAAAACTTTATGTCGCTGGGAATGGGGCTTATCGAAACCGGCATGGCCTGGTTCTGGAGCGACGAGCGGGTCAAAAAATGGTTTGATGTCGAGGGGTTCGCCAACCTTAATCACGCGCTTAGCGGTGGGAAAGGGGTAATGGTCGTCGGCGTGCACTTTATGTCGCTGGAGCTGGGCGGCCGCGCGATGGGGCTGTGTCGGCCAATGATGGCCACCTACCGGCCGCACAACAGCCCGCTGATGGAGTGGGTGCAAACCCGCGGTCGCCTGCGTTCGAACAAAGCGATGATCGATCGCAACAATCTGACCGGTCTGGTGCATGCCTTGAAATCCGGTGAAGCGGTGTGGTTCGCGCCCGATCAGGATTACGGTCCCAAGGGCAGCGTCTTTGCACCTTTTTTCTCCGTCCCGCAGGCGGCGACCACCAACGGCACCTATGTCCTGTCCCGCTTATCGGGCGCGAAAATGTTGAGCATCAGCATGGTACGTAAGCTGGATCGCCGGGGCTATAGCCTGCATATCAGCGAGGTGATGAATGACTATCCGGGTGAGGATAAGCAGATCGCCGCCGGCTATATCAACAAGGTTATTGAGCGCGAGATCCTGCGCGCTCCCGAGCAGTATCTGTGGGTACACCGTCGTTTTAAAACCCGCCCGCTGGGCGAACCTTCCGTCTATTAACCTTCCCGCACAGGCTGCGCTTTCAAAATCCCGACAGTTGGGGTAACGTGAGCCGGATCATGTTTTAGTCGTGCGCGAAGGAGTGCAGAGTGTTCGCTGAGTTTGGTGTTCTGAATTATTTAACCTATCTGGTCGGGGCGGTGTTTATCATCCTCGTTCCTGGCCCTAATACGTTTTTCGTGCTGAAAACGGGTATTGCCCACGGGGTGAAGAAAGGCTATCTGGCGGCGGCGGGCGTCTTTATTGGCGACGCAGTGCTGATGTTTCTGGCCTTCGCCGGGGTGGCGACGCTGATTAAAACCACGCCAGTGTTGTTTAACGTCGTGCGCTATCTCGGGGCAATTTACCTGCTGTGGCTCGGGGGCAAAATGCTCTATGCGGTGCTGACCCAGCGCGACGGCCAGTCCGACGCCAGCGCGGAGCCGGCGAGCGCGATCCTCAAGCGCTCCCTGACCCTGAGCCTGACCAATCCGAAAGCGATTCTGTTCTATGTGTCGTTTTTCGTGCAGTTTATCGATGTCAACGCCAAAACCCCCGGCGTGGCGTTCTTTATCCTGGCGCTGACCCTCGAGGTGATTAGCTTCTGCTATATGAGCTTTTTGATCCTCTCCGGCTCGTTTGTCACCCGCTACGTCAAAACCCGCAAGAAGCTGGCTAAACTTGGCAACAGCCTGATTGGTCTGGTTTTCGTCGGGTTCGCCGCGCGCCTGGCTACCCTGCAGTCCTGATCCCCACGGGCCGGTTACCCGCTGACCGGCCCGCCGTCTCTTATTCTGCCCTGTAACAAAAACCCTTCATTTTTTATTGCATTGGTGTTACATATACAGCCGTTTATCGCTCAGCAAAAAGGAAGCCCCTATGATTCTGCAAAAACTCCTCAGCAATAAAAACTGCAAAAAATACTGTCTGTCGCTCGCGGTGGTGTTTGCTATCGCGCTGGCGGTTGTGGGGCGGGCGACCTTCGGGGGCGTGGTGAGCGAGTACAATATGCCGTACTCAGAGTGGACGACGTCCATGTTCTTCCTGCAGGGGGCGATGGTGACGGTTTACAGCATTGTCTTTACCGCGCTCTTCGCTATCCCCCTCGGCTTTATTTTCCTCGGCGCCGATCGTCAGGATTAAGCGTCAACGGGCGAACCGCGGTTCGCCCGGTCTTATCGGCTTATCAACAGCGTGAAGCATTAGTCGTCGTCATGATAGTGATGATGGTGGTGGTGGCGATGGGGATGATATCCATCGTCAATAATGCATCCCGATAACAGCGTGCACAGCGCAATAATCAACGGTAACACGATCGGTTTTTTCATCCTTACTTCTCCCGCTATTCTTATTCCCCGGGGCCGAGAATGCCGCGGCGGATAACGTGAGTGTAAAGGGTTAACTTATTGATGGGATAGGATAAATCCGCAATATCGCCGCGGCGATCACCACCAGCCAAACTGGGTGCCGGCCACCGCCACGATGGCGACGACCAGCATGATAATGGTGCTTTTTTTCATTATGCCCCACCCGGCGCCGCATAGCCGCCGACAAAAAACCAGCCGAGAAAGACGACGGCGATGATAAAGATCGCCACCGGGAAAAGAATACCCAATTTCATGATTGTGTCCCTGTGCCCACGAATGATGCCCTGCATGATACTGGATATCGCGGTACTTTAGTCAATATGAATGAAATTCTCCTGGCGGCGGGACTTCTTATCCTGGTACATCGCCTCATCGGCAGCGCGTAAGGCCGCTTCAACATCGATACTCTGCGGATCGCAGGTGACCACCCCAAAGCTGGCGCCCTCATAGTCGATACGCTGTTCGCCGAGGAAGTAGACGCCGCACAGAGCCTGACGCAGGGACGTGACATACGCCTGCTGTGCGGCAGGCTGCTGGGCGCTACCGACGATCAAAAACTCATCGCCGCCAAGGCGGCCAACGATATCTTCCCGGCGCGCGACAGCGGTGAGTCGTTTGCCGACCTGCACCAGAAAGCTGTCGCCGCACGGATGGCCGAACCGATCGTTAATGGCTTTGAAACCATCGAGATCGATAAAAATAAGCGAGACCTGCTGCTGCTGGGCGCGGGCGGAGGCAAAGCGTAACGCCAGCTGCTTAAACAGCGCGCGGCGATTGGGAAGCTGGGTGAGCTCATCGGTAGACGAGTGCAGCTCCAGCGCGACGTTTGCCGCCTGCAGCTGTTGCACCAGGGTGTCTTTTTCCACGTAGTGGGAAATGAGCTTCGCGAACAGGCCCATGACCTGTTCGCCTTCGAGGTTATAAGGCTGTTGTTGCCGGCTGGTGGCGCAGAGGGTGCCGAACAGAGAGCCGTCGGCCAGGCGGACGGGAATGCTTAAAAAAGTAGCGATTCCCAGCTCCTGGGCGGCGATGCAGGAGTGCCAGCGGTTGGCAACGTCATTGCTAAACGTACACTGATCCTCAAGGGCGCGTTTGCACAGGGATTCATCCCAGGGGACGGAAAATCCTTCCGGGATCTGCATTTCGCTGCTGTTGTGGGCGAACATGATCTGCTGCCGCTGGGCGTTGATATCAATGCGGGTGAGGTAGGTGGACTCCATTCGCGTCACCGCCTCCAGCATCTCCAGCAGCTGGCGCACCAGGGTTTCCAGGGATTGTTCCGCAGCGAGGGTTTGCGACACCCGGGCAAGAATAAAATCTGACATGAATAATACAGCTCCAGCACGCCAAACGTCACCCCAGCATATTGGGCTGCAAACGGACATCAGCGTCAAATAAACAGTGATATTTTTAAATTTATCACATCTGTCTGGGGAATACTTGTCCACGCGGTGGGAAAAAAAGCCCCGTCGGGGGCGACGGGGAAAAACTCATTGATTATGGAATGATCTGTTCTCTGGTCAGTTCGAGAACAGGGCTACTCTACGGGGGAAAAGTGCAGGCAAGATGGAGAAAACGTGGAGATTCAGGCTAAAATCCCCGGGCATTCAGGAAAGGGAGGAACAATGAAAAAGCTACTGGCTATTCTGCCACTGGTATTAGCCGGCTGTGCCCAGCCGCAGCCCACTGCGCCGACGAAAACCATCGGCATGCCCAACCCCGCGGCGGTATACTGTCAGCAATCCGGCGGCACCCGGGTGCCGGTGCAAACGCCGCAGGGCGTCAGCACCCAGTGCAAACTACCCAGCGGCGAAACCCTCGACGAGTGGGCGCTGTGGCGCCGGGATCATCCGGCTAAATCGTAACCGGCAGGGCCGCCAGCCAGGCGGCCAGCACCCGGGCATGATTCTGCTCGGTGTTCTTCGCAGCGTACAGCAGCGTCAGCGGCTGGCGTTGCGCCAGCGCCGCCAGCCGCAGGCCCGTTTCGCGATGGGCGTCGAGCTCCTGACGATAGCGCTGGCTGAAGTGGGCGAAATCGATCGCCTCGCCGTGAAAGGCTTTGCGCAGCTCAGCGGAAGGCGTTAACTCCTTACACCACTCATCACAGGCCAGCGCCTCTTTTTTAATCCCCCGCGGCCAGAGACGGTCGACCAGCACCCGATAGCCGTCGCTGCTTTCCTGCGGGTCATACACCCGTTTACACTGAATCATCATCCTGCTCCTTCTGTGCCATCCAGGCGAGCAACTGCGGGATTTGCCCGTCGGAAAATACCGTGATGCCGTGGGCGCGGAGTAGGTCGGCGGCCACGCCGGCGCCCGCTTTGCGCCGTCCGCGAAAGGAACCGTCATAGACAAACTGGCTGCCGCAGGTAGGGCTGCCGTCGGTGAGTAACGCTGCCTGACAGCCCGCTTCCCGGGCGGCGCTGAGCGCCAGCCAGGCGGCCAGCTGATAATGTCCGGTGACGTCGCGGCCGTCGCTTTCCACGATCCGCGCCCGTCCGGCAAGCACATCGCCGCCGGTACCGCCGAGGATCTCCGCCGGCAGTCGGGGCGTAGGCAGACCGGCCGCCAGCTCCGGGCAGTGGATCACCAGCCGCCCCGCCTGCTGCCAGCGGGACAGCGTCGCCGCCAGCTGTGCCTTCTCACTACCGTTATACCGCACCTGGAATCCCATCAGGCAGGCGCTGACCAAAAGCTTATTTTTCATTCTCTCTCCCTTACGCGCTTTTTCCAGTATACCTCACCCGTCGGCCACGGCGGTGGGGTGAAAATAAGGATTGTGTTCCACAGGCGGGATCGCTATTCTGACGTGCCTTGTGCTGTCCGTCTCGTCCAGACATAAGGAACCTGCTATGAAAACTCCTTTACGCCTCGCCCTTGTCGGCGATTATCACCCCGATATTGTTGCCCATCAGGCCATTCCCCTGGCGATAGACGATGCCGCCGCCGTGCTGGAGCAGCCGGTGAAATATGACTGGCTCGCCACCCCATCGATCGCCTCCGGCGAGGCGCTGGCGGAGTACGATGCCATCTGGGTCGTTCCCGGCAGCCCGTATCGTCACCCGGAAGGCGCGTTTACCGCGATCCGCTATGCCCGGGAAAACAGCATTCCTTTCCTCGGCACCTGCGGCGGCTTTCAGCACGCGGTGATTGAATACGCCCGCAACGTGCTCGGCTGGCAGGACGCCGGACATGCGGAAACCGACAGCGAAGGGCGGATGGTGATCGCTCCCCTCAGCTGCTCGCTGGTGGAGACCTCTGCCGTCGTCGAGCTGCGGGCGAATACGCTGATTGCCCGCGCCTATGGCCGGGAGAGCATTGAAGAGGGCTACCACTGCCGGTACGGCGTGAGCAGCGCGTTTGCGGCGGAGCTGGAGCAGGGCGATCTGCGCGTCACCGGCTGGGATGAAGAGGGTGAGATCCGCGCCGTCGAGCTGGTGACGCACCCGTTTTTTGTCGCCACCTTGTTCCAGCATGAGCGTCACGCGCTGGACGGGCGTCCCGCGCCGCTGGTGCAGGCGTTTCTCCGCGCCGCGGCACAATAATTCCACCGGCAGCGGGCGCTGCCGGTCATCTTCAGGGGTGAATTTCCCGGTCACGTCCGGCGAGCGCGCCGCAGACCGCCATCACCAGCGAAATCAGCGCCACCGCCAGCAGCGGAATATGCCAGTCGCCATTGGCATCATGGATCCTGCCCATCAGCGGCGGCCCGCAGGCGGCCAGCAGATAGCCGACGCTCTGCGCCATCCCTGACAGCGCCGCGGCCTGATGCGCCGAGCTGGCGCGCAGGCCGATAAACGTCAGGCCGAGGATCATAGTGGCTCCGGAGCCAAAGCCGAACAGCAGCGTCCAGCCGATCGCCAGCTCAGGCAACAGCCACAGCCCGGCGGCGCTGATGGCGCACATCAGGGCGACCAGCACCGCGATCCCGCGCTGGTCGCGCAGCCGATGCAGGATCAGCGGTATCGCCAGGCCGGGCGCGGCGGTCGCCAGCTGCAGCAGGCCATGCAGCGAGCCGGCCTGCGCTTCGCTATAGCCCATACTCTGCAGAATCGACGGCAGCCAGCCGATAATCACGTAATAGACCAGCGAGTTGATGCCGAGGAACAGCGTCACCTGCCAGGCCAGCGCCGACCGCCAGATCCCCCGGTTATGCATAGCGCCTGAGCCGGTCAATGGCGTCTCCGCCCGGCGCCGGGACTGCGGCAGCCAGCTGAGGAGCGCCAGTAGCGGGAAGACCATCAGCAGCAGCAGCGCCCCGCGCCAGCCGAATCCGGCCATCGCCACGGGGACCACCAGCGCCGAACCAAGCGCCGCCGCGCCGCCCATCGTCAGGGAATAGGCGCCGGTCATCCGCGCGACATGTTGCGAGAAATCCCGTTTAATCAGCCCGGGCAGCAGCACGTTACCCAGCGCAATGCCGCAGCCGATTACCGCCGTGCCGATAAACAGCAGCGCAGCGGAGGGCAGGGAGCGCAGGGCAATGCCGGCGCAGATCAGCAGCATCGCCAGCAGCAGGCTGCGTTCCATGCCGAACCGGCGGGCAACCCCTGCCGCCAGCGGCGAGACAAGGCCAAAGGCCAGCAGCGGCAGGGTAGTGAGCAGCCCGGTCTGCGCGGTGGTCAGGCCATAGTCGCTACGAATCGCGTCCAGCAGCGGCGCCGCGCCGGTAAAGACCACGCGCAGGGTGGTGGCGATGAGCAGGATACCGGCAATCAGCAGCGCGGGGCGGCGGCCGGTAGAGGAGATCACAGAAGACATATCATTCTCAAGGTAACTAACGAGGGGGGTTACGATAGCGGCTTTGTCCCTCGTTTAAATCAAGCTAAAATGACAGATTATCGCTAATATCGGACAATATGATGATTGGACTGGGGCTGGATGGCTATGAACCGGACAGTGGCCACGAATCGGCCATTGCCTTTCGTATCCGGGTGGTGGAGGCGGAGCAGTATATTCCGGCGCATTCCCACCGTAAGGGGCAGCTGATCCTTGCCCTGCACGGCGCCTTGACCTGCGAGGTGGAGAACGCAATGTGGATGGTGCCGCCGCAGTATGCGGTGTGGGTTCCGGGGCAGCTGTCCCACAGTAACCGCGCTACCCCCGGCGCCCAGGTATGCTTCCTGTTCATCGAGCCGGGCGCCGCGCCGATGCCGGATCGCTGCTGTACGTTAAAGATTTCCCCGCTGGTGCGAGAGCTGATCCTTACTCTGGCGGAGCGCGGCGGAGAGTCCCTGGCCGCCCCCGCCACGGCCCGGCTGGTGCAGGTTCTGTTTGATGAGCTGCCCCGCCAGCCGCAGGAGCACCTGCAGCTGCCGGTATCAAACCACCCGAAAATTCGTCAAATGGTGACGATGATGGCTGAGGATCCGGCGCGCTGGCAGACCCTGAGCCAGTGGGCGGCGGTGTTTGCGATGAGCGAGCGGAATCTGGCCCGCCTGGTAGTGCGCGAAACGGGGCTGAGCTTTCGCCGCTGGCGCCATCAGCTGCAGCTGATCCTCGCGCTGCAGCTGCTGATCCGCGGGCAGACGGTGCAGCAGACGGCTCAGGCGCTGGGCTACGATTCCACCACCGCCTTCATCACCATGTTTAAAAAAGGGCTCGGGCAGACACCGGGCCGCTATCACGGTAGCCTGGCTACGACTTCCCAATAAACAATGAGATGATCCCGGCGGCAATCAGCGGCCCGACCGGGACGCCGCGAAACAGGGCGACGCCGAGTACTGTACCGACCAGCAGCCCGGCCACCAGATGCGGCTGGGAGCCCATCAGGGAGACGCCGCGCCCGCCGAGCCACGAAACAAACACCCCGACCGCAATCGCCAGCAGCGATTTCCAGTTCATAAAGGAGTGGATCAGCGTCGAGGGCGGCAGCGTGCCGCTGGCGATAGGCGCCATCACGCCGATGGTCAGAATAATGATCCCGACGGTCAGTCCCTGTTTCTCAACCCAGGGAAAGAAGGCGTTCAGCGGCGTGACGCGCACGATAATCAGCACGAGGATGGAGATCGCCACGGTGGTGTTATGACTGATAAAGCCGAGCGCCGCCAGACCCAGCAGGATCAACAGGGTGGTATCAAACATGTACAGAGGTCCTTGCCAAAATAAGAATGCCAAAAATATCCCGCTTACTCTACGCATCGTGGCGTGAATAAACAGGATTTTTACGCCATGCGGCGGAAATCTGGGCGGATGCCCGGTTAGCTAAGACGGCGAAAGGTCGCGATCTCTGGTCGGGCGATATGTAAATAGTCTTCGGTGTCGAGAATGATCGACCGGTCCAGGCGCCCGGCGTTAAAGGCGATTTGTGGAAAGCGTTCAAACAGCAGCGGGTCCGCCACCAGCCGCAGCGCCGGATGGAAACTGAAGGGGGGAATGGCGCCGAACACGCAGGCGGTGAGGGCCTCCACCTCCGCCGGGCTGGCCAGCGAGGCTTTGCTGCCGCCGATATGCCGGGCCAGGCTGGCGAGGTCGGCCTGCCGATCGGCGGCGAGGATCGCCAGCACATGCTGGTTGACGCCGTTTCCTTTCACTTTACAGACTAACGCTTTCGCGCCCTGGCCAAGCGCGGTGCCGCGGATTGCCGAGACGGCTTCGCACTGACCGACCGCCTCGTGCGCCATCACCCGGTAGCGGGCCCGGTGCTCGTCGAGCAGCGCGCACAGCCGCTGGTGGATATTACCTTCTACTGCTTCAAGCATAGCGTCCTCCTGACATCATAAAGCAGCCAGCTTAGCGCTGTTGCGCCGGCCTGCCAACGGTGGGCCGGGAAATTCACCATTCGCTCATTATTACTTCACAGTGCTGTGGTGCAATCCCGCAGGCGCAGATGAGTTTTGTAAATAAAAAAAAGAATGATTTTCATTTTCAATCGAACTTTTTTTATTTCGCTCAGTCTCTATCGGACGACACAGAATATTAATAATTGCCGTAATGAGGTTAGGATGATGCACGATGCAACCATGCAGGGTTCCCCACGCAAGAAATTTAATAAAATAAGGGAGCTCAACAGACGGCGGAATTACTTTACTAAGAAAGTACGTAATGCCCTGCGGGTGGGGGTGGCGAAAGCACTCTGGGATCGCCGACGCCGTCAGCCGGTAGATTTGTCGTCTGCGAAAACCGTCCTGTTGATGCGCAATGAGGGGGCGGTCGGCGATGTAGTGGTGGATTCCGCGCTGGTGAAATGCCTGCATCAGTCAGGCTATATCGTTGATTTTTTGCTGACGACCTCTAACAGCCAGGTGATGCGTTATAACCCGCGGATCCGCCATATTTATGAAGCTGACCCGGTCACGTCCGCCGATTTTTTGCGTAAATTTAATCATAACGTTCCTCGCGACGTTATTAATGAACTGGCTAATAATAAGTACGATATTATTATTGACCCTTCGCTGTTCGATATTCCCGTGCATCGCCTGCGGCTTTTCCGACAAATAAAAGCCAAATCAGTGCTCGGGTTTAATAAATGGCCATCGATTAAGCACTACTCCCACTCTTTTGATTTTGACTGCCAGCGCTGGCACGTGACGAAAACGTTCGAGCTGATCGCCGATTATCTCCAACTGGACACCCGCGGGCTGGACGCTTACGACCTGGTGGTGCCCGGGCCGATTATGCAGGAGGTGGCGCAGTATCTGGCGTCGCTAAGCGGAAAAGCGGTGGTGATTAATATTTTTGCCGGCCATGCCGACCGCAGTCTCTCGCAGACGCAGCTGGCGGAACTGCTCGACAAACTGCTGGCCCGCCATCCGGGGAGCGCGGTTATTCTGCTCGATCACCGGCGCGAGATCCGCATCCCGCTGCCGCCGGAGGTGGTGATTAATCCATTTAACACATTACACCATGCGATGGCGCTGATCGCCCAGGCGGAGCTGATTATCTCCCCGGACACCTCGGTGGTGCACATGGCGGCGGCGTGGAACAAACCGCTGATCGCGGTCTATAAGGACGTTCTGCTTAATAACCGGCTGTGGGCCCCGGGCTATGACAACGCCAGGCAGATCATTGTTAAATGCGGGAAGGTCCATCAGCATCGCGGGCTAGTGGATAGAATTATAGCGGCGCTACCGGAGACGCTGTGAGGCGATGAGGGGAGACAGGTAGGGCTCACCTGCTGGCCGTATGCAAGAGCCAGCAGGTGAGCGAAGGTTGCATTGCCAGTCTGCAACCGCCGCTATTGTACTGTTGCCCGCGGCTCTGCCACATCCGGGAAAGCTCTTAAAGAGGTGGTCGCCGCGACTGACGGGCGGGATCACTCTTCAGTGAGCCACATATCCGCCTCTTCAAACATCTCCTGCACCGTGCGGCTGATCAGCTCTTTTTCATGCTTGCTGGCGTCGGTGTTGATCGCCGGCAGCGTCATCATCGGCTTCACCCGCACTTCCGCCTCCGGGAAAATGCGCTGCATGCGTTTGGTCAGCTCGTTAAGAATGGCCTCTCTGGCGCCCGGCAGCCCGGCAAAATTGCGCTTGTCATAAATCAGTTCCACAAACATCTTCTGTCCTCTGTATGCTGATCGCGGGCGATAGTTTTACTGTATTAATGTACAGTGTCAAGCGAATGCCGCGGCGCTGCGCATCTACCACCTCGCGCGGCGGGCGGGCTGCGCGCAAAAGCAGCAAACGGTTCGCTGGCGCTGAAGAAGACCCCTATTGACATCAAGGAGTTATTTCAGTGCTGGCGATTGATAGCTGGAGCCGATATTGACCGGTAAAATTGGCAAAACTACTGTATATATATTCAGTATTGTCTGGTGGGTTGAAAAATGAACGTTTACACGCCGGTTGAGCTACGTCAGATTGTCTCCTTTCCCTTTTTTGCCGACCTGGTGCAGTGCGGCTTTCCCAGCCCGGCTCAGGACTATGTTGAGAAGCGAATCGACCTCAACGAGCTGCTGGTGCAGCATCCCAGCGCGACCTATTTTGTCAAAGCCGCTGGCGACAGCATGATCGATGCCGGCATTGACGAAGGCGATTTGCTGGTGGTGGACAGCGCGCGTAAAGCGGAGCATGGCGATATCGTGATTGCCGCCGTCGGCGGCGAGTTTACGGTAAAGAAGCTGCAGCTTCTGCCGCGGGTGCAGCTTAACCCGATGAACCCGGCCTATTCGCCCATCGTGGTCGGCCGCGAGGAGACGCTCGATATTTTCGGCGTCGTAACCTACATCATCAAGGCGGCGGGCTGATCATGTTCGCGCATTGTGATGTGAACGCCTTCTATGCCAGCTGTCAGACCGCCTTCCGGCCAGACCTGAAGGGGCGGCCGGTGGTGGTGCTGTCGAACAACGACGGCTGCGTGATCGCCCGCTCGGCGGAGGCGAAGCCGTTTGTGAAAATGGGGGAACCCTACTTTAAGCAGAAGGCTGCGTTTCTTCGCCACGGCGTCGTGGCGTTTAGCAGTAATTATGAGCTGTATGCCGACATGTCCAGCCGGGTGATGGCCACCCTGGAAGAGCTCACCCCGCGCTGCGAAATTTACAGTATCGATGAGGCCTTTTGCGATGTCAGCGGTGTGCGTCATTGCAGAGATCTGACCGATTTTGGCCGCGAAATCCGCGCCACGGTGCTGCAGCGTACCCATCTGACGCTGGGCGTTGGCATCGCCCCGACCAAAACCCTGGCGAAGCTGGCCAACCACGCGGCGAAGCAGTGGCCGCGGCAGACGGGCGGGGTAGTGGACTTGTCCTGCCCGCAGCGGCAGCGAAAGCTGATGGCGCTGCTGCCGGTGAGCGAGGTCTGGGGCATCGGGCGGCGGATCGGCAAAAAGCTTGAAGCGATGGGGATCGGCACGGTACTCCAGCTGGCGGAGAGTGATATCCGCTTTATCCGCAAGCACTTCACGGTGGTGCTCGAACGAACGGTACGGGAGCTGCGCGGCGAGCCTTGCCTGGCGCTGGAGGAGTTTGCCCCCGCTAAGCAGGAAATTATCTGCAGCCGCTCGTTCGGGGATCGGATTACGGCCTATGAGGATATGCGCCAGGCGATCTGCAGCTATGCCGCGCGGGCAGCAGAAAAGCTGCGCGGTGAGCATCAGTACTGCCGGTTCGTCTCCGCCTTTGTCAAAACCAGCCCCTTCGCGCTGAATGAACCCTATTACGGCAACAGCGCCTCGCTAAAGCTGCTGACGCCGACCCAGGACTCCCGGGATATTATCGCCGCGGCGACGAGCTGTCTGGATGCCATCTGGAAAGCGGGGCATCGCTATCAGAAGGCCGGCGTGATGCTCGGCGATTTCTACAGCCAGGGCGTCGCCCAGCTGAATCTGTTCGACGAGCTTGCTCCGCGACACAACAGCGCCAGACTGATGCAGGTTCTCGACCAGCTGAATGCGAAAAACGGCAGGGGGGCGCTCTATTTTGCCGCCCAGGGGATCCAGCAGCAGTGGCAGATGAAGCGGGAGATGCTCTCGCCGCGCTACACCACGCGATACGGGGACCTGCTCCGCGTCAGATAACGCGCGCTATCCCTGCACCGCGGCCGGAAAAACCGCCGCCAGCCAGTCAATAAAGACGCGGAGCCGGGGCGGGACGTGCCGGTGCCGGGCATAGACAACGTGAAAAGGATAGGGGGCCGGGCGCCAGGCGCTGAGGATCTCCACCAGTTCGCCGCTCGCCAGCGCCGGTTTCAGCGAATAGGTAAAGGTCTGCACAATGCCTAAGCCCGCCTCGCCGGCGGCAATATGCGCGTTGCTCTCATTGATGCCGAGATGGGGCTCTGTCTTCAGCTCGGTGCTGACGCCGTGACGCGTAAAGCGAAACGGAAACGCTCTGCCGCTGGCCGGCGACAGATAGCTGATGAGCCGGTGGCCATGATGTAGTTCATCCGGCGAGGCGGGGGTGCCGTAGCGCTGAAGATAGCCCGGGGTGGCGCAGGTGACCAGCGTCGCCTCGCCGATTTTACGGGCGATCAGCGTCGAGTCTTCCATCGGACCGCCGCGGATGGCGCAGTCAATATTGCCGCTGATGAGGTCCGCGGGCTTATCGGCCACCTGCAAATCGATACGGATATCCGGCCAGGAGGTCATAAAGTCCGCCAGCAGCGGGATCAGCACATCGCACGCGGTCGACCCGCCGATGGCGATCCGTAGATGGCCCTTCGGCTTATTGCGGGCGGTATTGAAAGACGCGTCGATCTCTTCCAGGTCTTCCAGCAGACAGCGGGCTTTTTCATAGTACTCCCGTCCTTCCGGCGTCACGGTAATACGCCGCGTGGTGCGCTGCAGGAGGGAAACCCCAAGATGCGCTTCCAGTTGCTGAATGGTTTTGCTGAGGGTGGCGTTGGGCATATTCAGCGAGTCCGCGGCGCGGGTAAAGCTGCCGGCTTCGACAACGCGGGTGAAGGCTTTGAGAGCTGAAAACCGGTCCATTATTCGCTTTATCCTGGTTACTGGAGGTCATTATCCACCGAGGGGAAGAGTGTTTTTCAGATTAGGCCATTTTTCCGCCTCGCCGGGACGATTACAGTGCTTTCCATACCCGGCGGGGCGCGTTCGCGAGCCTGGCCTGTTTATACTCTAACCAAGGAAATGCACCATGAGCAAAAAACTTGCGGATAAAGTGGCGTTAGTCACCGGCGGCAGCGCCGGGATTGGCCTGGCGTCGGCGAAAGCACTGGCGGAGCAGGGCGCGAAGGTGTACATCACCGGCCGCCGTCAGGAGGAGCTGGATGCGGCGGTAAGATTCATCGGACCCGCCGCCCGCGCGATCCGCGCCGACGCCGCCGTGTTAAGCGACCTTGACGCGGTATTTGCGACCATTGCCGAAGAGTCCGGCCGGCTGGATGTGCTGTTCGCCAATGCCGGCGGCGGGGATATGCTGCCGCTGAGCGCCATCACCGAAGCGCACGTCGACCGGATTTTCGCCACCAACGTGCGCGGGGTGGTGTTCACCGTGCAAAAAGCGCTGCCGCTGCTCGCCGATGGCGCCTCGGTGATTTTGACCGGCTCTACGGCGGCGGTAAAAGGGACGGCTAACTTCAGCATCTATAGCTCCAGTAAGGCCGCGGTACGCAGCCTGGCGCGCTCCTGGGCGCTGGAGGTTAGCGACCGCGGGATCCGCATCAATGTGGTCAGCCCGGGGCCGGTACGTACCCCGGGTCTGGGAGGGCTGGTGGCGGAGGCGGACCGCCAGGGCTTGTTCGATGCTCTGGCGGCCGGCGTACCGCTCGGGCGGCTGGGCGAGCCGGAGGAGATTGGCCGGACGGTGGTATTTTTAGCGTCGGATGAGTCGAGCTTTATTAACGCCGCGGAGATCTATGTCGACGGCGGGCTGGCGCAAATCTAAGCGCCTGCCGTCGCCGCACTGATCTGACCGGGCAGAGGCGCTTTCAGCAGGGCGATCAGCAGCGTACTGCCCACCATGATCCCCGCCGCCAGCCACACCATTCCCGACAGGCCAGCTGAGGCGATCAGCTGGCCGCCGACAAACGCCCCGGTGCCGATGGCGGCATTAAAAATGGCCACGTAAATGGCTGACGCCGGCTGGGCGACCGCGCCCGCGCTGCGCAGCAGCCAGGTCTGTAAGCCGACGAACACAATCGCGATGCCGGCGCCCCACAGGGCTAACAGTAGCCCGCTAAAACAGAACGGCAGTGGCGCAAGACGGGCGGCGCCAAGGAGCGCCAGCGCGCCCCCGCTCAGCAGCAGCGCAGCGAAAATCAGCCCCTTCAAATGACGATCGATCAGCTTACCCGCGATAACGTTACCCAGCAGCCCGGAAACCCCTGACAGCAGCAGCAGGCCGGAGAGGGCGGTCGCCGGGACTCCCTGCAGATTTATCAGCAGCGGTTCAATGTAGGTGAAGGCGGCAAAGTGAGCGGTAATGATGCAGGCCGTGGCGCCATACAGGCCACCGAGCAGCGGATTGCGGAAGATATCGCGATAAACACGCAGCCTGACGGGGGCAGGGGCGGCCAGCGGGGGCAGCGTCGAGCACAGCACAGCAGCGGCGGCTAGTGACAGCAAGGCCATCGACATAAACGCGAGTCGCCAGCCCGCCAGGGTGGCGATAAAGCTCGCCAGCGGCACCCCCACTACGCTTGCCGCTGACACGCCGCCAAAAATGATCGCCGTGGCCAGCCCCAGCCGGTGCGGCGGCACCAGCTGCGCGGCGACAATGCCAATTAAGGCCCAGAAGGCGCCATGCGCCAGGGCGCCAATCATGCGGGCGCTCATCAGGGCGAACATCGAATAAGACCGGGTTGCGGCGAGGCAGGAAAACGCGAGGATCAGCATCAGCCCGACCAGCAGCGCCTTGCGGGAAATACGCGTCGGCATTGCGCCGGAAAGCAGAGCCGCCAGGGCGCCTACCCAGCCATAGGCGGTGACGGCGAGGCCCACGCCGGATTCCGTCTGGTGAAAATCCGCCGCCAGGGCGCTGAGCATGCCCACCGGCGCCAGTTCGCTGGTGACGATCGAAAAGGCGCAGATCCCGAGCGCAACGACGGCAATCCAGACGCGCGCCGGCGCCGGGTGGAGGGGTAAAGCAATCTCTTTCATATCAGGCGTATCCTTAGGAAAGGAGCGTTCCGTGCGGTGCACGGACGTTCAGGTGAGGAGAGAGCAAGCGACCGGATGGCCTGGTTGTCTCCGCGAATGGCGTGCAGTATCATCCCTGCAAAATTGATAAAAAAGAGCGGAAAACGGAGAGCCGTTTTCCATAAACGGAAAAGAGATGACAGCAGAATTTCATTGGGATGATGCGCGCATCTTCCTCGCCATCGCCCGGGCGGGAACGCTGAGCGGCGCCGCCGACAAGATGAACATGGGGATTGCCACGGTCTCCCGCCGGCTGGATCGGCTGGAGCAGGCGTTGAACGTTCCGCTCTTCAGCCGCCATCAGAGCGGCTACCGCCTGACCGACGATGGTGAAGCCCTGCTCGCGCGGGCGGAGGCGCTGGAATACGCTGGCCTGGCGTTCGGCGAAGCGGCGCAACTGCAGGGGCATGTCGCCGGGGTTGTTCGCCTGGCCACCTCGGATAACCTGGCCACGCATTTTATTCTGCCCTCCCTGAAAGGGCTCCTGGACCATTATCCCGAGCTGCGGGTGGAGGTGCTGAGCGGCGTGCAGCCGGTGAACCTGCACCGTCGGGATGCCGATCTGGCGATCCGCATGGTCAAGCCTGAGGCCGGGCATCTGACGTTAAAGCGGCTGGGGACGGTGGGGTTTGGCGTCTATGGCGCCGCCGACTGTCTGGTCGGCGAGGACGGCCTGTCGCTGAGCGAGGCGGACTTTGTGGGGTGGCCGGAAACTCACCAGCACCTGCCGGCCGCCCAATGGATCACGCGCACCCTGCGCGGCCGGCCGTGTAAAGTCGAAGCCAATACGCTCGTGGCCCAGGTTTCCGCAGTATCCGCGGGCCTCGGATTGGGCGTCCTGCCGCACTTTATGGCGCGGGCCAGCGGTCTGCAGTGCCTGCAGCCGGAGATCGGTGCGGATCAGACCCTCTGGCTGGTGATGCATTCTGACCTGGCCGGATCCAGACGCGTGCGGGTTCTCGCCGACCATCTCATCGCTCTCTTTGCGGACCATCAAGATCGGCTGGCGATGCCCTGAAGGGGCGCGGCTTGGGCGTGTATCGATAAGACTGCCCGAGGCTGACGAGCCACGATTTTTTCCGCGCCAGCTAACAGTGATACTCGCCGCGCAATATTCGGCCCAATGCTGCCCCGCAGTCGAAAATACTGCAGAGTGAGAGGATATCCCCGTCCGGCAAAATAATTTTGTGTTGTGGCCAGCGCGGCATTGTTGCGCTCCCCCAGAAATGCCTGTCGATGTTAGGGTGAGACGTTTATCACCACAGGAGAACGCAAATGATTGTCAGGACCTGGCACGGCTGTGTGCCATTGCAACATGTTGAGGGGTTTGCCCGCCACCTCGAGCGGACCGGCGTGGAACACGCTCAGAGCATCGCCGGCAACCGGGGGGCGCTGGTGCGCCAGGAAAACCAGGGCGAATGGGCGCATTTCTTTCTTGCCACCTACTGGCAGGATCTCGCGGCGGTCAAAGCCTTCGCTGGCGAAGACTATCACGTCGCGGTCACCTATCCGGACGACGAAGCATTCGAACTCCTCTCCGATCCCTATGTGTTTCAGCATGAAGTCGAGGCCGTGTCGCCGCTGTAGGCTGATGACCGGGCAGGTGGAAGATTGGCCAGCAGCAGGCGGTTGCTGGCTGCGCGAGAGCGACGTCTACCTTGTATGGGCAGCCAGCCGCCGCTGGGTGAACGTGGCATGATGGGAACACTCAGCGCGTGAGGGCCGCGACAATGGAGGCTTCCATTTTCTCCGGCGTCGTGAACGGCGCAAAACGCGTGAGGGGTGTGCCGTCGCGACCGATGAGGAACTTGGTGAAATTCCACTTGATCCGTCCGCCGAGCACGCCGGGCAACGCTTGTTTCAGATAACGAAACAGCGGGTGTGCGGCGGGGCCGTTGACGTCCACTTTCTCAAACATCGGGAAGCTCACGCCGTAGTTAACGTGACAAGTCTGCTCGATTTCATCCGCACCGCCGGGTTCCTGCTTACCAAACTGGTTGCACGGGAAACCAAGCACTACCAGCCCCTGAGCCGCGTACTTTTTGTAGAGCGCTTCCAGGCCAGCGTATTGCGGTGTGAAGCCACAATGGCTGGCCGTATTCACCACCAGAACCACCTTGCCAGCATAGTCAGCCATGGAGAGGGGCTGGCCGCGCAGGCGGGTAGCCGTCAATTGATAAAAAGGGGTCATAGCAGGCTCCTGAGAGTAGAAACAGTTCAACGCTGACGATCGCGCGAATGTTTGAAGCAGATTAGGCAGTTATGATACACAGGGTTAGGGATTTGTACCTGGAGTGTTAAAAAAACGCCAGATGTCATAGAGAAAATCGCGAACAGGAACGGCTGAAAATGATGAAATATGTCTTATCGCTGGTGGTGGTGGCGATACTCGCAGGATGTACCAGCACGCCAAACTTGCCGCCTCGGGATACCATTGTGGCGATGAAACCCACAGAGTCCGGTATTGTCGCCAGCTCAGCGAAATACAGTTACCGCTTTGTCCGTGACGGTGTGCCTCAGGAATATCAGCGTTATAAGACCTTTTATGAACGCTTTCACCAACAGGCTTCCGGCGTGCGGGTTAACTTTGTCGTGGTACAACATGAGGTGACGGCGGAATATCTGGTGGTGATGGATCAGCGCAAACTGGATGCCGGGCAGCATAGCGAGCTGGTGAATCAGTATCATGCGGTGCAAATTGATAACGATCGCCTCGGGGTGTTGTTTAAAGCGACAGGATTTTGGACTGCATCGGACGCGTCAGATCTGGCCGCCGCCTACCAGTTAGCGCACCCCGTTGTGGTATCAATCAATGATAAGACCAAAACGATTAGCTCGCTTGGCGCCGTTGCCCTGGCCCCGTTGTTTCCGTTTTACATGATGTATGGATGTGCCACCGGGCCTTGTGTCTGAGGAAAACAGCCAGCAAGTCACTCGACTCACTGGCTGAGTATTTAATTAAGCTTCACTTTTAGATGACTGCTTGTGAAACAGTTCGCGGAATACCGGGTAGATATCCTCCTGGTCGCGAATATGCTGCATGGCGAAATTATCAAAGGTCGCCTGCAGGTGTTCATACTCGCGCCACAGGGTCTGATGCGCCCGGCGGGTAATTTCGATATAGCTGTAATAACGCACCACCGGCAGAATTTTCTTCGCCAGCAGTTCGTGGCACAGTGGGGAGTCATCGGCCCAGTTGTCGCCATCCGACGCCTGGGCGGCGTAGATGTTCCACTGCGCCGGATCATAGCGGGCCTGCACTACTTCATCCATCAGCTTCAGGGCGCTGGAGACAATGGTGCCGCCGGTTTCCTGAGAATAGAAGAATTCGTGCTCATCCACCTCTTTTGCCTGGGTATGGTGGCGGATATAGACCACGTCGACGTTTTTATAAGTCCGGCTGAGGAACAGATACAGCAGGATATAAAAGCGCTTGGCCATGTCTTTGGTGGCCTGGTCCATCGAGCCTGAGACGTCCATCAGGCAGAACATCACCGCCTGGCTGGAAGGCTCCGGCCGTTTTTCGTAATTTTTGTAGCGTAAGTCAAAGGTGTCGATAAACGGCACCCGCTCGATTTTAGCCCGAAGTTCGGCAATCTCTTTGCGCAGGCGCTCCTCCTCCAGCAGCTGCACCGGTTCGCTGCGGCTGATGGCTTCCAGATCCTCCTCCAGGGCGCGCAGTTCACGACGCTTGCCGGCGGTCATCGCCGTACGGCGGGCCAGCGAGTTCTGCAGTGAACGTACCACGCTGATGTTGGCTGGCACCCCATTGGAGGTAAAACCCGCGCGATGGGTTTTAAACTCGTTCAGCTGCCGGTGCTGGTTTTTCTTCAGGTTCGGCAGGGCCAGATCTTCAAATAACAGATCCAGGTATTCATCTTTCGAGATCTGGAAGACAAACTCATCCTTTCCTTCACCATCGGCGCTGGCTTGCCCCTGACCGCTACCGCCGCCGCCGCCGCCACCGCCCTGCGGGCGCTCAATGCGGTCGTTTTGCACAAAATGGTCGTTGCCCGGGTGGACGCGGTTGCGCAGGCCGCCGCGACCCTGATGAAACATCGGCTCGTTGATATCGTCCGTCGGGATCGAGACGGATTCTCCGCTCTCAATATCGGTCACCGAGCGCTTGTTGATGGCCTCGGAGATCGACTGTTTAATCTGCGCCTTATAACGGCGCAAAAAGCGCTGGCGGTTGACGGCGCTTTTGTTTTTCCCGTTCAGGCGTCGGTCTATGAACCAGGTCATATGCCCTCCTGTACTGCATTAGCCAACTTTACTTATCATCATTCAGCTGCAGTTGACCCGGCGGCGTGCCGCCGGGTTGGACGCATCAGGACGATTTACGAACCCGCAGGTACCACTCGCACAGCAGGCGAACCTGTTTGCGGGTGTAGCCTTTCTCCATCATGCGGTCGACAAAGTCGTCGTGTTTTTTCTGCTCATCGGTTGAGGTTTTGGCATTAAACGAAATGACCGGCAACAGCTCTTCGGTATTGGAGAACATTTTCTTCTCAATAACCGTGCGCAGTTTCTCATAGCTGGTCCAGTTCGGATTACGTCCGCTGTTGTTGGCTCTGGCGCGCAGCACAAAGTTGACGATTTCGTTACGGAAGTCTTTCGGGTTGCTAATCCCGGCTGGCTTCTCAATTTTCTCCAGCTCGGCATTCAACGATTCACGGTCAAACAGCTGCCCGGTGTCCGGATCGCGGTATTCCTGATCCTGGATCCAGAAGTCAGCGTAGGTGACATAGCGATCGAAAATGTTCTGTCCATACTCGGAGTAGGATTCCAGATAAGCGGTCTGGATCTCTTTGCCGATAAACTCGGCGTATTTCGGGATCAGATAGCCTTTGAGGAATTCCAGATAGCGCTCGGCCTGCTCCTGTGGGAACTGTTCGCGCTCAATCTGCTGCTCCAGCACATAGAACAGATGCACCGGGTTGGCGGCCACCTCGACGTGGTCGAAGTTAAACACCCGAGACAGGATCTTAAAGGCAAAGCGGGTGGAGAGCCCGTTCATCCCTTCATCAACCCCGGCGTAATCGCGATACTCCTGATAGGACTTCGCTTTCGGGTCGGTATCTTTCAGACTTTCGCCGTCATAGACCCGCATCTTCGAGTAGATGCTCGAGTTTTCCGGCTCTTTAAGGCGCGACAGAATCGAAAAGCGCGCCAGCGTTTCCAGGGTGCCCGGGGCGCAGGGCGCATGGGTCAGCTCACTGTTGTTGAGCAGTTTTTCATAAATGCGGATCTCTTCGGAGATACGCAGGCAATAAGGCACCTTGACGATATAGACGCGGTCGAGGAAGGCCTCATTGTTCTTGTTATTACGGAAGGTCACCCATTCCGATTCGTTGGAGTGAGCAAGGATGATCCCGTTAAACGGCAGGGCGGAGATCCCTTCGGTGCCGTTATAGTTACCTTCCTGGGTGGCGGTCAGCAGCGGATGCAGCACCTTAATCGGCGCTTTAAACATCTCGACGAACTCCATAATCCCCTGGTTGGCGCGGCACAGCGCACCGGAGTAGCCGTAGGCGTCCGGGTCGTTCTGCGCATAGTGTTCCAGCTTACGGATATCCACCTTACCGACCAGCGCTGAAATATCCTGGTTGTTTTCATCACCCGGTTCGGTTTTGGCGATGGCAACCTGCTCGAGAATCGATGGCCAGACTTTAACCACGCGGAATTTAGTGATATCGCCGCCAAACTCGTGCAGGCGCTTGGCCGCCCACGGCGACATAATGGTGCCGAGATAGCGGGTCGGGATGCCATACTCTTTCTGGAGGATCTGCGCATCTTCCTGCGGATTGAACAGGCACAGCGGGTGATCGTTGACTGGACTGCGTTCGCCGTTGGCGCTCAGCACATAGATGGGCACGCGCTGCATCAGCGCTTTCAGCCGTTCAGCCAGCGACGATTTACCACCGCCCACCGGCCCCAGCAGATAGAGGATCTGTTTCTTCTCTTCCAGCCCCTGGGCGGCATGCTTGAGGTAGGAAACGATCTGCTCAATGGCGTCTTCCATACCGTAAAACTCTTCAAATGCCGGATAGCGTGCGATAACCCGGTTTGAAAAGAGACGGGATAGCCGCGGCTCGAGAGCCGTATCAACCATGACGGGTTCACCAATGGCCATCAACAGACGTTCTGCCGCATTGGCATAGGCACTGCGATCTTGCCGGCAGATGGTAAGAAACTCCTGCAGTGTGAACTCTTCGTCCTTGGCAGCTTCGTAGCGCTGGCGATAGTGATCGAATATATTCATGGCATGCCGTCCTTTCGTTTTTTAGCACAGGTTGAGAGCCGTTCATATGAATAGTGGGGGCCCCCGGAAGACATAAGCTGAACATCGCTCTCCTGGTATCCAGCAACCCTTATGCCAGGTTGCGGGTGGGGTAGCGTGAATGTGCCCGGCAATTACACCTTCTAAATTTAAGCGTAGATGCATTTAGAAATCTTGCATGGCGCAGAAAATCAATTTCAATGACATATCAATAACTCATCCTGAACATGACGCTTTTTGATTCGTTGGGACGCAAAGTTGTCATCGGGCTGTCACCGGATGGTAAGAGAAGGGTGGCAAAGTGAACGATTTGTGTCATATCGGGTAAAGAATTTGAGGCATGAGACCTACGACGGTACACTGCACGGGCTGATTATTTGACAACGGGAATATGGATTGTGACTAAAATCAAACTTCTGGCACTCGGCGTGCTGATAGCGACGTCCGCCAGCGCGGCGCATGCCGACGGGAAGTTCACTCTTGGGGCTGGCGTAGGGGTCGTTGAGCATCCGTATAAGCAATATGATGCGGATGTCTATCCGGTGCCGGTCATTAGTTATGAGAGCGAAAACTTCTGGTTCCACGGTCTGGGCGGGGGTTACTACCTGTGGAATGACACCAACGATAAACTGTCGATTACGGCCTACTGGTCGCCAATGTACTTCAAGCCGGGCGACAGCGACAGCGAGCAGATGCGTCGACTGGATAAACGTAAATCGACCGTGATGGCCGGTCTTTCTTATGTCCACAACACGCCCTATGGCTTCCTGCGCACGACGATTGCCGGCGATACGCTGGATAACAGCAACGGTATTAACTGGGATCTCGCCTGGCTGTACCGTTACACCAACGGTAACCTGACGCTGACGCCGGGTATTGGCGTGGAGTGGAACAGCGACAATCAGAACGAATACTACTATGGTGTCTCCCGGCACGAGTCGCGCCGCAGCGGCATGCGCAGCTATGACCCGGACAGTAGCTGGAACCCGTATCTGGAACTGTCGGCTAACTATCGCTTCCTTGGTGACTGGAGCGTTTACGGCGTGGCGCGCTACACGCGTCTGTCGGATGAAATTACCGACAGTCCGATGGTGGATAAATCCTGGAGCGGTCTGATCTCCACCGGGATCACCTACACCTTCTGATTGTGCATTCTTACAGTGCGCTTCATGCATCAAAACAGGGCCTTGCGCCCTGTTTTGCTTTATGGTGGTGCATACGGTTAAGGAGGAGAAGATGGTGAAAAAAACAGTACGCTTCGGCGAGCAGGCGGCAGTGCCGGCCATCGGGCTGGGCACCTGGTATATGGGCGAACATGCGGCGCAGCGTCAGCAGGAAGTGGCTGCACTGCGGGTGGGCATCGACCATGGACTGACGGTGATCGATACGGCGGAAATGTACGCCGACGGCGGGGCGGAGGAAGTGGTGGGCCAGGCGATCCGCGGTCTGCGCGACCGGGTAGTGCTGGTCTCCAAAGTCTATCCCTGGCATGCCGGCAAAGCGGCGATGCACCGCGCCTGTGAAAACAGCCTGCGCCGGCTGCAGACCGACTATCTGGACATGTATCTCCTGCACTGGCGCGGGGATATCCCGCTGCAGGAGACGGTTGAGGCGATGGAGAAGCTGGTGGCCGAGGGCAAGATCCGCCGCTGGGGCGTCTCTAATCTGGACACCGAGGATATGCAGGCGCTGTGGCGGACGGCGGATGGCGAGCACTGTGCAACCAACCAGGTGCTCTACCATCTCGCATCGCGGGGCATTGAATACGATCTCCTGCCCTGGTGCCAGCAGCACAGTCTGCCGGTGATGGCCTACTGCCCGCTGGCGCAGGCGGGGCGCTTACGCGATGGACTTTTTCAGCATAGCGATATCATTAATATGGCTAACGCGCGGGGGATTACGGTAGCGCAACTGCTGCTCGCTTGGGTGATTCGTCATCCGGGAGTGCTGGCGATCCCGAAAGCGGCCAGTATTGAGCATGTGGTGCAGAATGCCGCAGCGCTCGACATCGTCCTTAGTGGGGAAGAGCTCGCGCAGCTGGACCGCCTCTATCCGCCGCCGCAGCGAAAAACCCGGCTGGATATGGTTTAACCCATCGTTCACGGCAAAGAAAAACAAAAGCCCCGTTACCAACGGGGCTTTTGCTATTAGCGTTTTTTCACTCTGATGGTTTGCGCCAGGCGAGAGGGCGTCTCTTCGCTGGCTTTCTGCGGCTGGGTTACGCAGCAGGTTTCGACGCAAACGAAGGTTTTGTAGCCATCGTCCGGCATATCGCCCATGCTGACGGACAGCGCCGGGCCCGGGTTCCAGGCCACCACATTGTGCTGATGATGATGCACCACGTCGATAGTGCGGTTTAGCGCGTCGTCATGGATCACGCTGCAGCTGTCGGCGTTGAGATAGACGCGATCGGTGCGGTCCGGGAAGGTCTGCACGCCGTTGCTCAGAACGCCTTCTTCGGCATTGTTCACTTTATCGATATAGCGCTCGCCAAGACCGCTCACCTTCACCGCCGCGATATCGCCGACGTTGAAATAGCTGTGCAGGGCAGAGGTGGTCTCGAATTCACCGTGGGCTTCCAGCTCGATTTCACAGGTCTTACCCAGCTTAAAGCGGGCATAGAGGGTGAACTCGTGCGGCCAGAGCTTCATGGTTTCAGCGCTGTGCTGGAGCGCAAAGGTCAACATTACGCCGCTGTCGTCTTCGTCATGACCTTCCAGGGTCCATGGCAGATTGCGGGCAAAGCCGTGCGACGGCAGACCTTGCTGCGCAGAAGGACCAAACCAGGGCCAGCAAATCGGCACGCCGCCGCGCAGGGCGACGCCCTGTTTAAACGGGGTGTTGTTGCTCAGCCACAGAACTTCTTCTTCACCGGCGGGTTTCCAGGAGAGCAGGTGCGCCCCCTGCAGCGCCACAGAGGCTTTCACCTGCGGATGGTCGATGACAATCAGCTCCAGGTCGTCCAGCTGGCGACGGGAGATCACGGGAGAAATGGTTTCATTCACCGGGAGAGCAAAAATTTTATTTATCATTGTGCAATCCTATCTCTGCAGACAAAAAAAAGAGCGACCGAAGTCGCTCTTACAGATTACTTTTTCATCTCAACTTATTTGGAGATGTGGGCAATCAGATCCAGAACTTTGTTGGAGTAGCCGGTTTCGTTGTCGTACCAGGAAACCAGTTTCACGAAGTTGTCGTTCAGTGCGATACCCGCTTTAGCATCGAACACGGAAGTGCAAACTTCGCCGTTGAAGTCGGTAGAAACAACGTCGTCTTCGGTGTAACCCAGAACGCCTTTCATAGCGCCTTCAGAAGCGGCTTTGATGGCTTTCTTGATTTCTTCGTAGGACGCTGCTTTTTCCAGACGAACGGTCAGGTCAACAACAGATACGTTCGGAGTCGGAACGCGGAACGCCATACCGGTCAGTTTGCCGTTCAGTTCTGGCAGTACTTTACCTACTGCTTTAGCAGCGCCGGTAGAGGACGGGATGATGTTCTGAGCTGCGCCGCGGCCGCCGCGCCAGTCTTTGTGAGACGGGCCATCAACGGTTTTCTGAGTAGCGGTGGTAGCGTGGACGGTGGTCATCAGGCCTTCAACGATACCGAAGTTGTCGTTGATAACTTTAGCCAGCGGCGCCAGGCAGTTGGTGGTGCAGGAAGCGTTGGAAACGATGTCCTGGCCAGCGTAAGCGTCGAAGTTAGCGCCGCGAACGAACATCGGAGTGTTGTCTTTGGACGGGCCAGTCAGAACGACTTTTTTCGCGCCAGCGGTGATGTGTTTACGAGCGGTTTCGTCGGTCAGGAAGATACCGGTTGCTTCAGCAACAACGTCAACACCAACTTCGTCCCACTTCAGGTTAGCCGGGTCACGTTCAGCGGTAACACGGATTTTTTTACCGTTAACGACCAGATGACCGTCTTTCACTTCAACGGTACCGTCGAAACGACCGTGAGTGGAGTCATACTTCAGCATGTAAGCCATGTACTCTGCGTCTAACAGGTCGTTGATTGCAACGATCTCGATGTCAGAACGTTTCTGAGCAGCACGGAAAACAATGCGACCGATACGGCCAAAACCGTTGATACCTACTTTGATAGTCATATATTCCACCAGCTATTTGTTAGTGAATAAAAGGTTGCCTGTAAAATTACAAAAACCTTACGCAGCGTCAAGCGGAATCGTGTCAATCATTGCGACAAATCAATCCTGAGCAGACCTTTGCGCGATTGATTTGCCTCACTTTCCCTTTGAGCCCAATTCCATATGGGGGCTGCGCGCGGAATTTTAAAGGGCATTTAAGATAAAAACGTGATTTAAGTCACAATTATCTGGCTGCCTGTGGGCACCGGATAAGTTTAGAACAAAAGTGTACGCTTCATTGTTAATGTTTTGTTAGAATTGGAGCGAAAGTAGTCCATTGCAAAGCGAGATGTAAGCCCATGGCGAATAAACCCACCCCGGAAGAGCTGAAAAATGGCTTGAGCGAAATGCAGTTTTACGTGACGCAGCATCATGGCACCGAACCGCCTTTCACCGGACGGCTGTTGCACAACAAGAAAAATGGCGTGTACCACTGCCTGGTGTGCGATGCGCCGCTGTTTAACTCCCAGACTAAATACGACTCCGGCTGCGGCTGGCCGAGCTTCTACGAGCCGGTAAGCGCGGAGGCCATTCGCTATCTGACCGACAATTCGCACGGCATGCAGCGCATTGAGATCCGTTGCGGAAACTGTGATGCCCATCTCGGCCACGTGTTTCCGGATGGTCCGCAGCCGACCGGCGAGCGCTATTGTGTCAACTCGGCATCGCTGAGCTTCACCGATGAGCAAAATGGCGAGCAAATCAAGGGTTGAAGAAACGATTCAGCAAATTATTCCAGGCGGAGGTGAGCGGAAGATGGATATTGAGCAAATTATCGACAGTATGACGCCGGAAGTGTATCAGCGTCTGGCGACGGCGGTAGAGCTGGGAAAATGGCCGGATGGCGTCGCGCTGACGCCGGAGCAGAAGGAAAATAGCCTGCAGCTGGTGATGCTCTGGCAGGCCCGGTATAACACCGACGCCCAGCACATGACCATCGACACCAGCGGGCAGATGGTAATGAAGAGCAAACAGCAGCTGAAAGAGGATTTTGGCATCGTGCCGAAGCCGATCGCCACCGTTAAACTGCAATAAACCGCCGGCCGGCGGTGAGACGTTCCGGCGTCGGGTAACCGCGCGCCGGATGGCGTCATGTTGAATGACCGCGTCCGGCGGTCAGCCGCTTCGCTTACTTTTTGTTCATCATCGCTTTCAGATCGGCAAACGGGTTGTAGGTGGCCTCGCCGACGCTCTTTTGCGCATCTTCCCCTGCCACCACCGTGGAGCCATACTGATCGGCTTCGGTGTACTTGGAATGTTCGTGATCGTGACAGTACAGGCACAACATCTCCCAGTTGCTGCCATCTTCCGGGTTATTGGAGTGGTCGTGATCGATGTGGTGCACCGTCAGCTCGCGCAGATTGGAGTAGACAAACTCCCGTGAGCAGCGTCCGCACACCCAGGGAAAAAGCTTGAGCGCCTTTTCGCGGTAACCCACTTCCAGACGTGCGTAATTTTTGGGGATATAGGCCATGGCCCCCTGCCTCCTGTCAAACGGTTAAGCTGCGCCAACCCCTGGCGCAGCGGATAACAGGCATCATAACCTATCCCGGGCGGCGCGATATACCTGCATTGCAGGCGATGCTGCCTGCGTCACGCCTCCCGGTGCCGACGATGCGGCGGAACAGCCATGATTAGTGTTTGATCCCCAGCGATTCCGCCAGCTGACGGGCCAGCTGATTCTGGTCATCGGCGCCATATTCCCAGAACATGGCCCCGGCGAGGCCCTTCGCCTTGATATAGTCCGCCTTAATGGCTACCGAGCGCGGGTTCTCATAGGAGAGGGCGAACAGCGGCTTGCCCTCCGCGGACTGCACCGACAGCCACGGAACCTTCGCCTCATCGTCCCAGTGCTCGGTAAAACGCTTTTGCGGATCGTTGAGCAGTTTGCCCACGATATCATTGTATTTCACGTAGGTGTCTTTGCTCAGGTCATAGCCCAGCGAGGCAAACAGCGCGATCTGTTGTGGCCCAAAATAGGGCTGGGTGACCGGATTGTTTTGCGCATCCGCTTTCGTCCAGTCAATCCCCGGCTCGACCGCCCGTTTCGGTACCCGGCCATAAAAACCAATCCCGAGGTTCATCTGGCTGGGTTTAAGCCCGGCGGCCAGGTAATTGTTGACCACAAAATCGGCGCTGTATTTATCCGCTGCGGCGACCGTCGGCCAGTGGCTGGAGTCATACAGATTCGAGTTGAAGTACTGCGTGCCGTAGGCCATGTCGTAGGTCATCAGGTTGATGTAGTTCAGCACCGGGGCCACCGCTTTGACGTCCACCCAGCTTTTCGGGCTCTCGGCATTGGCGCCTACGGCGATAGTCACCAGCTTTTGCTCACCGACTGCCTCACGCAGCGATTTCAGCAGGGCAGTGAAGTTGTCGCGGTCAGCCGGCTGGCTGGCCACCAGTCCCCAGGCGCCGTTGACCGGAAACTCCCAGTCGAGGTCAATGCCGTCCAGACCATATTGCTGGATGATTTTCTGCGCGGAACGAATAAAGACGGCGCGACTTTCTGCGGTCGCCGCCGCGCCGGAGAAACCACGCGCGCCCCAGCCGCCGACCGACAGCAGGACTTTGAGGTCCGGATTCTGTTTACGCAGGGCGGGGAGCTTTTGCAGATCCGCCTGCACCTTCGGCGACAGCCAGATCTCGTGCAGATGAGCAGGATCCTTCAGGGCCGCATTGGTCTCGTCTTTTTCATCGTTATAGATAAGGCCAAACGAGTAGTTGAGATGGGTGATCTGCCGGACGTCCAGCTTATCGATATCACCGCCCGGCCCGGCGGTCACGTCGCCGCCGCCGTTAAAATAGCCGACGGACATCAGCGGTTGGGCAGAGAGCGCGGAAGCGCAAAGCAAGGGCAAGGCTGCCAGCAAGGGCAAACGTTTCATAGTGGTTCCTCTTTGACATAAAAATAACCACGCCACGGAAATGGCGTGGCGAAAAAACAGCCTTGCCAGACTAGCAGCAATAACCTGTTGAAACTGCGAGAGAGTTCAATTTATGGACAATAGCGAGGCGGCAGAAGAAGACCCGGCGCGGGGGCGCCGGGGGGGAGGGATCAGGCCTGAGTTTCCCGCCAGTCGTCGAGGGTATAGAGCGTGGCGCCCGCGGCGGCCATCTCCATAAACGCCTGGCTGCTGTCCTGCGGCTGCAGATTTACGCCGCGACAGCCGTCGGTGATGACGTTGACCGCGTAGCCCAGCGCCAGGGCATCCAGCACGGTGAACTTAACGCAGTAATCGGTGGCGAGGCCGAGAACGGTCAGCTCCACGATCCCCTGACCACGCAGCCAGCCGTCCAGTTCGGTTTTCTGCCGGTGACCGTTGTCAAAGAAAGCGCTATAGCTGTCGATGATCCGGTTTTGCCCTTTGTGGAACACAGCGGCGATCGCCTGCTGCTTGAGCAGCGGATGCAGCGCCGCGCCTTCGCTGTGCTGCACGCAGTGATCCGGCCAGAAAGTTTGCGCCAGGCCGTCCAGCTCGCCCTCGGTGTAGGGTTCCACCTGGTGCTGGCTGGCGAAACTGCCGTGATCCGCCGGATGCCAGTCCTGGCTGGCGACGATGGGCTCGCCGCGCGCCAGGCTCCAGTCGATAAGCGCATTGGCTACGTCGACGGTACTGTCGCCTTCAGGAACCGCCAGCGCGCCGCCGGCGCAAAAGTCGTTCTGCAAATCAACCAGTAACAGCGCTCGATGTGCCATACGTCCTCCTTAAGCCTCGTCGGGGGTGAGTTCGCCACGCAGATTTTGCTGCATCGCCGCGCGAATGGCGTCAATGTCCAGCTGCTGGCTAAGCAGATAGTGTAGCTTGGTCAGCGTCGCTTCCACCGTCATATCGAAACCACTGATGACCCCCGCCTGGGCGAGGGCGTTGCCGGTGGCATAGCCGCCCATGTTCACCTTTCCGGACATGCACTGCGTCAGATTGACCACCACAATACCGCGCTGGCTGGCTTCCGCCAGCACCTGAATAAACTCGCCATTCTGTGGGGCATTGCCGACGCCATAGGAGCGGAGGATCAGCGCTTTCACCGGTTGGCGCAGAAAATTGCGCACCACGTCGGCGGAGATGCCGGGGTAAATCGTCACCACGCCAATCGGCTGCGGAGTGATGGGGTGCACGATAAGATCTCCGCTGCCCTGCGGCGCCGGCGGAGTACCGAGACGGCGAATATGGATCCCGGCCTCCAGCAGCGGGGCAAGGTTTGGCGAGGCGAAAGCGTCGAAGCCGTCGGCATGGGCTTTGGTGGTGCGGTTGCCGCGGAACAGTCGATTGTTGAAGAACAGCGCCACTTCGTTAATCGGATAGTTGGCGGCGACGTACAGGGCGTTGAGCAGGTTAATCTGACCATCGGAACGCAGCTCGGCCAGCGGGATTTGTGACCCTGTCACAATGACCGGCTTGCCAAGGTTTTCCAGCATGAACGACAGCGCCGAAGCGGTAAACGCCATGGTGTCGGTTCCGTGGAGGATCACAAAGCCATCATACTCCTCATAATGGCTGCGGATATCGTCGGCGATGTGCTGCCAGTCCTCGGGGGTCATATCGGATGAATCCATCAGCGGATGGTATTCATGGATCGTGAAGTCCGGCATCTCCGGACGATGGAACTCCGGCATCAGCGCCAGCTGACGCTGCAGATGGCCGGAAACGGGTACATAGCCGTGTTCAGAGCGCTGCATACCGATGGTCCCACCGGTGTAGGCAACGTAAATCGATTTTTTTTGCATAGCATCGCTTAGGTTGGTCGTAGACAGGCGCAGTATAAAGAGACGCAGGAAAAAATACAGCGTCGGTCGCGGGCTTTGTGGCAGTGTTGGCAGGAGAGGGAAAAAGGCTGCCCCGGGAGACGGGGCAGCCGCTGCGTATTAACGGATGTTAGCGCAGGTCAGGCAGAAGGCATAGCGATTCTGCGGGTCGTTAAACGCCGCCAGCTTGTCGCTCTCCGCTTTCACCGTCTCGGCCGCCGCGGCGACCGGCGCAGGCAGCCAGGCCTGAATGGCCGCCGGCAGCGAGGCGCGTATCGAGCCGGTCAGGCTATCCAGCACCATCGAGAAGAAGGTCGGCTCTTCCTGATAGTAGTTGAGGTGCCAGGTTTTCAGCTTCGCCAGCTCGGCGGCTTTGGCTACCGCGTCGTCGAAGTCGCCGAGGCTGTCGACCAGGCCGTTGGCTTTGGCATCTTCCCCGGTCCAGACGTGGCCCTGGGCGATCTGGTCGATTTTCTCCGGCGTGCTCTTGCGGGCGTTAGCCACCAGGGTGATAAAGCGCTGATAGCCATTCTCAATGCTCAACTGCATCAGCTGCTGCACTTCCGGCGGCAGCGCTTTGGTGCTGGAGACATCCGCCAGCGGCGACGTGGCGACGCCGTCGGTGTGGACGCCAATCGACCCGAGGGTATTTTCCACGGTGTTGATCACCCCAAAGATGCCAATGGAGCCGGTGAGGGTGCTTGGGTTCGCCACGATGTAATCCGCTGGGGTGGAGATCCAGTAGCCGCCGGACGCCGCCATGCCGCCCATCGAGACCACTACCGGTTTACCGGCGGCTTTGGCTGCCGCCAGCTCTTCACGAATGATTTCCGAAGCGGTTACGCTGCCGCCCGGGCTGTTTACGCGCAGAACGATGGCCTTAATTTTCGGATCGAGGCGCGCATCGCGAATTTGCGCTGCGGTGGTGTCGCCGCCGACGTTGCCCGGGGTCTCTTCACCGTCCATGATGGCGCCGTTGGCGAAGATTACCGCGATGGCGGAACCCTGGTCAGACGGCGTCTTCACGTTGTAGTCGTAATAGCTGATTGCCCGGTAATTGTTATCCGCTTTGCTCCAGCCAAACTGTTTGGTCAGCGCCTTTTCCACTTCCGTGGAGGTCGCCAGCTCATCCACCAGCTTATTGTCCAGCGCATATTTCGCCGTATCGCCGCCCACCTTACGCAGGCCATCGATAATGCCCTGGGCGCCCGGGAAGAGCTGCTGGGCGGTGATCTGGCGGTTGGCGGCAATGGTGTTGAGGTAGTTCTGCCACAGTTCGCCAATCCAGCGGCTATCCGCTTCGCGGGCGGCAGGGGACATATCATCGCGGATGAATGGCTCGACGGCGGATTTATAGGTGCCGACGCGGAAGACATGGGTGGAGACCTTCAGCTTATCCAGCAGCGATTTGTAATATAGCCCGTTGGTAGCGAAGCCGTGCAGGTCTACCTCGCCCTGCGGCGAGAGCCAGATTTTGTTGGCGAAGCTCGCCAGGTAGTACTGGCCCTGGCTGTAGCTGCTGCCGACGGCATACACCGGTTTGCCGCTATCGCGGAATTCGCGCAGCGCTTTGCCGATGTACTGCATGGATGGCTGGTCGCCGCCGACGAAGTTTTTCAAATCCAGCACAATACCGGTGATATTGCGGTCATCCTTCGCCTGGCGAATGGTCTGCACGATATCGAACAGGGAATTCTCCTGCAGACGGTCCGAGCTGGCGCCAAACAGTTGGCGGCCAATCACGCCGAGCTTGCTGCTGGCGGATGGCTTATCCACCACCACGCCGGTAATATCCAGCAACAGCGCGCCGCGCGCGGCATGTTCGCTGGTGGTGCTGCTGAACTGGCTCCAGATGCCGATACACACCAGCACCAGCACCAGGAAGATCGCATTGAGGGCCAGTTTGCGAATAAAGTTGAGTATCCGCCACGTCCATTTAAAAAAGCTGGCAATCAGTCGCCAAAGGGTTCGCATGTCTTCTCCCTAACGTTATCTAAAAAGGGCAGGCCGCAGGGGCCGCCGCGTCTGGCTATCCTAAAGAGTGAGCCGTCGGTTGTCAGCAGGAATCACCGACCGCGCTGTAACAAAATCCTTGTGCATGTTAATTTTATGAAAAATGACATCACAGGAGTTATACAGATGGATGCTCTCGATCTACTGCTTAATCGCCGCAGCGCTTCCCGCCTGGCGGAACCTGCCCCGGCGGGCGAACAGCTGGAAAACATTCTGCGCGCCGGGCTGCGCGCCCCGGATCATGGCACCCTGCAGCCGTGGCGCTTCTTTATTATCGCCGATGACGGCCGCGAGCGCTTCAGCCAGTTGCTGGAAAAAGGGGCCAGAGAGGCCGGCCAGGATGAGAAGGGAATTGAGAAAGCCCGCAATGCGCCGTTCCGCGCGCCGCTGATTATTACCGTGGTCGCGCGCTGTGAAGACCACCCTAAGGTGCCGCGCTGGGAGCAGGAGATGTCCGCTGGCTGCGCGGTGATGGCGATGCAGATGGCGGCCCTGGCTCAGGGATTCAACGGTATCTGGCGCAGCGGAGCATTGACCGAGAGTCCGGTGGTGCGGGCCGGCTTCGAGTGCCGCGAACAGGATAAAATCGTCGGCTTCCTCTATCTGGGGACGCCGCAGCTAAAAGCCTCAACCACCATTGCCCTGCCGGATACCGCGCCGTTTGTGACGCGATTCTGAGTCGGTGCTTATTATGCCGGGTGGCGGCTGGCGCCTTACCCGGCCAACGCATCCGGCTCTGATTGTCTGTAGGCCCGCGCAAGCGCAGCGCCGCCGGGCAAGGACAGCGGGCACAGAGCTGATTTTGTGCCGGGTGGCGGCTGCGCCTTACCCGGCCTACGTTCGTACGACCTGTCGTTAATTTATTCACTTTTCTTGCTGAAACTGCCGGTGCTGACGGCCTCAAAATCGCTGAGACGTTCCCGGCAGGCCGGGGCAGCCCGCATGGATGCGGGCTGAGGGCCGTGTTTTGCAGGGACGCTGCCTCGGCCCGACCCGAAGCCTGCAGGGATAAGTCGAAGGGACCGCGCAGCGGCGATTTTGCTGGCCGGAGCCCGGGGGTACAGGGGGCGGCGGCGACTGGCCGCCCCCTGTGCGCTCCCGGCGCCATGAGCGACATAACGCAGACGATTAACCGGGAGCGCAAACTACGCTGAAGCCACAGATAACATAAACAACCACACTGCAGTGCTTCCCCTCACCCTGGCCCTCTCCCGGAGGGAGAGGGAACCGTCCGGCTGGCCGCGCAAGCGCAGCGCCGCCGGGCGATGGCAGCAGGCTCGGAGCCGCATCTATGCCGGGTGGCGGCTCGCGCCTTACCCGGCCTACAACCCCTACCATTCGAATCAATCGCGGTTTTTGTAGCCCGGACAAGACGCGCCAGGCGCCGCATCCGGGAATGCAACGGCGATGACGTTACTTCTGCCTTTTCGCGAATTCATCTTTGGCTTTCTGCAACTGCTGCTGGAAGGCCGGGTTGGTGTGCAGCGTAGCGACCACCGCGGAGCCGACGATGCGCGCCGCATCGACATCGCTCTGCCAGTGATAGCCGCAGATCACCCGGCTCTCGCCGAGCTCATAGCCGCGCTTCAAAATTTCGTTTTGCCGCTGCGGGTTGATCTCCGCCAGCACCAGGGCGGTGGCCCAGCCGATAGAGGTATGCCCGGACGGGTAAGAGCCGTTTTTCGCCAGCTTGTCCTGTTCGGTGGTGTTGCAGGTGGAGACGCCATAGAACGCAAACGGGCGAATGCGCATGTATTTCTCTTTCGCGCTGCGGGTCGCCAGGTCGCCGGCGTCTTCAATCATATTGGTCAGCAGTTTGTGAAGCTGCGGCGCGTCTTTCTCGGTAATCGGCGAACCAAAGGCGCTGGAGAAGGCGTTGGCCACGCCGCCCGCGCTGAGGTTGGCATCCTCTGCCGCCAGCTTCCCGCGCTCGGTATTGCGCAGCAGACGTCCTTGCTCATACATCGCCTGATCGTTTAAAAATGCGATACTGCCCACCGCCGGCGGTGGTGGCAACAGCGCCAGGCTGTCGATGGCCTGGGCATTGGTCAGATAGTAGAGATCGGGCTTGGTGGTGACATCGTTCCCGGGGGGAACCAGAGCAAAGGCGTTAACGGAGAAGAAACTGGCCAGGCAAAGGGCAAGAACACGCTTTTTCATTAGAATTTCCTTACGTCATAATCATTCCAGAGAAGACAGTCCTGTGCTGTCACATTTCTGTCATCTTTAAGTAAAAGTGAAAATGGTCGGGAAAAAATTGTCGCGTCTCGCAAAAACGGCTTTTTGTCTGCTTAATGAGCAACCATACGCGATTTCAGACTGTCGTACTTACCACCCTGGCGTTTGGGCGCTAACATAGCGGGATTGCAATGACAGGAGATGTCCATGAGCGAGCAAGCCATTCGTTTAACGCAATACAGCCACGGAGCCGGTTGTGGTTGTAAAATTTCCCCGAAAGTGCTGGAAACTATCCTGCATAGCGAGCAGGCGAAGTTTGTCGATCCAAACCTGCTTGTCGGCAACGAAACCAGCGATGATGCCGCCGTTTACGATCTCGGTAATGGCACCTCGATCGTCAGCACCACCGATTTCTTTATGCCGATTGTCGATAACCCGTTCGACTTTGGCCGCATCGCCGCCACCAACGCCATCAGCGATATTTTCGCTATGGGCGGGAAACCGATTATGGCGATTGCCATCCTCGGCTGGCCGATCAACACCCTGGCGCCGGAAATCGCTCGCGAAGTGGTGGAGGGCGGGCGCTTTGCCTGCCAGCAGGCGGGGATCGCGCTGGCGGGCGGCCACTCCATTGACGCCCCGGAGCCGATCTTCGGTCTGGCGGTCACCGGCGTGGTGCCCACCGAGCGCATCAAGAAAAACAGCACCGCCCATGCGGGCTGCAAACTGTATCTCACCAAACCGCTGGGGATCGGCGTACTGACCACCGCGGAGAAAAAATCGCTGCTCAAGCCAGAGCATCAAGGGTTAGCGACGGAGACCATGTGCCAGATGAACCTCGCCGGCGCCGCGTTTGCCGCCATCGACGGGGTGAAGGCGATGACCGACGTCACCGGCTTTGGCCTGCTCGGCCACCTCAGCGAGGTGTGCCGCGGGGCCGGCGTGCAGGCGCAGCTGCGCTATGCCGATATCCCAAAACTGCCGGGGGTGGAGGACTATATCGCCGCCGGCGCGGTGCCGGGCGGCACCGGGCGCAACTTTGCCAGCTACGGCCATCTCATGGGCGAGATGCCGACGGAGTGGCGGGATCTGCTGTGCGATCCGCAGACCTCCGGCGGTCTGCTGCTGGCGGTGACCCCGGAGGCGGAGGCGGAAGTTCAGGCCGCCGCGGCGGAGTTCGGCATTAAGCTGGCCGCCATCGGCGAGCTGGTGACCGCCCGCGGCGGGCGACCCATGATCGAGATCCGTTGATTCGATGCGGTTGTTTATTGCAGAAAAACCGAGTCTCGGTCGGGCTATCGCCGATGTGTTGCCTAAACCGCACCGCAAAGGCGATGGCTATATTGAGTGCGGCAACGGGCAGGTGGTCACCTGGTGTATCGGCCACCTGCTGGAGCAGGCGCAGCCGGACATCTACGACAGCCGCTATGCCCGGTGGAATCTCAACGATCTGCCGATTGTGCCGGAGAAATGGCAGCTGCAGCCAAAGCCCTCGGTCACCAAACAGCTGAATGTCATCAAGCGCCTGCTCGGCGACGCCGAGGAGGTTATCCACGCCGGCGACCCGGACAGAGAAGGGCAGCTGCTGGTGGACGAAGTACTCGACTACCTACAGCTGGCGCCGGAGAAGCGTCAGCAGGTGCAGCGCTGTCTGATTAACGATCTCAACCCGCAGGCGGTGGAGCGGGCGATCAACCGTCTGCGCGCCAACAGCGAGTTCGTGCCGCTCTGCGTGTCGGCGCTGGCGCGGGCCCGCGCCGACTGGCTGTACGGCATCAATATGACCCGCGCCTACACCCTGCTGGGGCGCAACGCCGGCTATCAGGGGGTGCTCTCGGTGGGGCGGGTGCAGACCCCGGTACTTGGCCTGGTGGTCCGTCGCGATGAAGAGATTGAAAATTTCGTCGCCAAAGATTTCTTCGACGTGAAGGCGCATATCGTCACGCCGCAGGAGGAGCGTTTTGTCGCCACCTGGGTGCCGAGCGAAGCCTGCGAACCTTACCAGGATGAAGAAGGGCGCCTGCTGCATCGTCCGCTGGCCGAGCATGTGGTTAAGCGCATCGAAGGCCAGCCGGCAATCGTGACCGGCTATAACGATAAGCGCGATTCCGAACCCGCGCCGCTGCCGTTCTCGCTGTCGGCGCTGCAGATTGAGGCGGCCAAACGTTTCGGCTTCAGCGCGCAGAACGTGCTGGATATCTGCCAGAAGCTGTACGAAACCCACAAACTCATCACCTATCCGCGTTCGGACAGCCGCTATCTGCCGGAAGAGCACTTCGCTGGCCGCCATGCGGTGTTGAATGCGATTGCCGTCCATGCGGCGGACCTGCTGCCGCAGCCGGTAGTGGATCCGGAGATCCGCAACCGTTGCTGGGATGATAAAAAGGTCGACGCGCACCATGCGATTATCCCAACCGCCCGCAGCAGCCAGGTGAAGCTCACCGATAACGAAGCGAAGGTGTACACCCTGATCGCCCGCCAGTATCTGATGCAGTTCTGCCCTGACGCAGTGTTCCGCAAATGCCAGATTGATCTTGAGATCGCCAACGGCAAGTTTGTCGCCAAGGCGCGTTTTCTGGCCGAGGCGGGCTGGCGGACGCTGCTTGGCAGCAAAGAGCGCGATGAAGAGAACGACGGCACGCCGCTGCCGGTGGTGGCCAAAGGCGATGAACTGCTGTGCGAGAGGGGTGAGGTGGTGGAGCGTCAGACCCAGCCGCCGCGCCACTTTACCGACGCCACGCTGCTGTCGGCGATGACCGGGATTGCCCGCTTCGTGCAGGATAAAGATCTGAAGAAGATCCTCCGCGCCACCGACGGCCTCGGCACGGAAGCGACCCGCGCAGGGATTATCGAGCTGCTGTTCAAGCGTGGTTTCCTGAGCAAAAAGGGGCGCTATATCCACTCTTCGGAGGCCGGCAGGGCGCTCATTCATTCCCTGCCGGAGATGGCCGGGCGACCGGACATGACCGCCCACTGGGAGTCGGTGTTGACGCAGATCAGCGAGAAACAGTGCCGCTATCAGGACTTTATGCAGCCGCTGGTGGGGACGCTGTATCAACTGATCGATCAGGCGCGCAGCACGCCGGTGCGTCAGTTCCGCGGCCTGGTGGCGCCGGGCGGGGCGAAGAAGTCGTTCAGCAAAGGTAAAGGGAAGCCGAAAGGCAAAAAAGCGGCAGACGATACCGCGCCGCCGCCGCAGTAACCCGCCGGTGGTCGCGAGGATGCGTTACCCCACGGCCACCGCTTCTCCGCCAGTCAGGCCAATGGTCTACACTAAACAGCCGGGAAGAGCCTGGACGCGGGGCCCCTGAGCAGGGGATGCCCGCTGCGCTTTTCCTGATGCCGATGCCCCATTTCTCTCACAGGCGATAAGGAGGACCCGTGAAATATATTGCTATCAGCCAACCGGGCGGCCCGGAGGTATTGCAGATCCGCGAAGGGGAGATCCCCACCATCGGGGAGCATGAGGTGCTCATTGAGGTGAAGGCGGCGGGCGTCAACCGGCCGGATATTCTGCAGCGCCAGGGTCTGTATCCCATGCCGGAGGGCGTCACCCCCGTGCCCGGCCTCGAGGTGGCGGGCGTGGTTGTTAAGGTCGGCGCGCAGGTCACAGCGTTTATGCCCGGCGATCGCGTTTGCGCGCTGACCAACGGCGGCGGCTATGCCGAATACTGCGCCGTGCCGGCAGGCCAGACGTTGCCGATCCCGGCGGGCCTCAGCTTTAGCGAAGCGGCCGCCATTCCGGAAACCTTCTTCACCGTCTGGGCGAACGTCTTCCAGCTGGGTAAGCTGCAGCCTGGCGAAAGCATTCTGGTCCACGGCGGCGCCAGCGGGATTGGCACCACCGCGGTCCAGCTGTGCCACGCGCTGGGGATGACCGTCTATGCCACCGTCGGCCAGGACGAAAAAATTGTTGCGCTACGTCCCTATGCTACGGCGATTAACTATAAAACAGATGATTTTGCCGAGAAAATCGGCCAGCTGACCAACGATGAAGGGGTGGACGTCATTCTGGATATTGTTGGCGGCCCTTACTTTAAACGCAACCTTGGGCTACTGAAAAAGGATGGACGGCTGGTCATCATCGGCTTTATGGGCGGGCGAATCGCTCATGAGGTTGATATTCAGACTCTGATGCTCAAGCGAGCCACCGTCACCGGCTCGACCATGCGCGGCCGGACGGCGGCGGAGAAACAGCAGATTGCCGAGGCGCTGCGCCGCCACGTCTGGCCGCTGCTAGAGGCAGGGAAATGCAAGCCGCTGATCTACGCCAGCTACCCGATGGCGGAGATTGCCGAGGCCCATGCCTGTCTGGACAGTGGTCAGCATCTGGGGAAAGTAGTGATCACGATGACGTCGTGAGACGCATCCCGGCGGGCTGCCGCCGGGATGGAGTTAGGGGTGGTTAAATCACGCCCTGGGCCAGCATGGCATCTGCAACCTTCACGAAACCGGCGATATTCGCGCCGCGCACGTAGTTGGTCTGCTTCGCTTCGCCGCCGTACTGCACGCAAGCGTGGTGGATATCCAGCATGATGTGATGCAGACGGGCATCCACTTTTTCCGCTTTCCAGCCCATGCGCGCGGCGTTCTGCGCCATCTCCAGACCGGAAGTCGCCACGCCGCCGGCGTTGGCCGCTTTGCCCGGGGCAAACAGCACGCCAGCTTCCAGGAACAGGTCGGTTGCGGCGATGGTGGTCGGCATGTTGGCGCCTTCCGCCACGGCCTTGACGCCATTGGCAATCAGCTGGCGGGCGGCATCGACGTCCAGTTCGTTCTGGGTCGCGCAAGGCAGGGCAATATCCACCGGCACTGACCACGGCTGCTGGCCTTCAAGATAGGTGAGGCCAAATTCGCGGGCGTAATCGGCCACGCGGCCGTGGGCACGCTCTTTAATGTCGATCAGGCGGGCCAGTTTTTCTTTGGTGAAGCCCGCTTCGTCAACGACGGTGCCGTTGGAGTCGGAGGCCGTCACCACCCGCGCGCCAAGCTCCATCGCTTTCTCAATGGCGTATTGCGCGACGTTGCCGGAGCCGGAGACCGCCACGCGAGCGCCTTCGAAGCCGAGGCCATGACGTTTGAGCATCGCTTCGGTGAAGTAGATCAGGCCGTAACCAGTGGCTTCCGGACGGATCAAGCTGCCGCCAAAGGAGAGTCCTTTACCGGTGAAGACGCAGGCGCTGTTGTTGGAGAGCTTGCGCATCATTCCGGCCATAAAGCCGACTTCGCGACCGCCGACGCCGATATCGCCCGCCGGTACGTCGGTATCCGGGCCAAGGTGGCGATAGAGTTCGGTCATCAGCGCCTGGCAGAAACGCATCACTTCGCCATCGCTCTTGCCTTTAGGATCGAAATCGCTGCCGCCTTTCCCGCCGCCCATCGGCAGAGTGGTCAGGGCGTTTTTGAAGGTCTGCTCGAAGCCAAGGAATTTGAGAATCGACAGGTTAACCGACGGGTGAAAACGCATCCCGCCTTTATACGGGCCGATGGCCGAGTTGAACTGCACGCGCCACGCGCGGTTGACCTGGACCTGATTGCGGTCGTCCACCCACACCACGCGGAACTGGATCACGCGCTCCGGTTCCACCAGACGTTCCAGCAAAGCAAGCTGACGATAGCGCGGATTTTCCTCAAGGAAAGGCCACAGGGTGGTCATCACCTCCCGGACGGCTTGAGCAAATTCGGTTTGATGAGGATCGCGCTGTTGAACGCGGGTGAGAAAGCCTTCCAGAGTGCACGTCTGATCCATAGATATCAGTTCCCCTTATGGTTGTGGTTGCATGTATTTATTATGATTCGGTCCTTGAAAAAACCGATTTTCCGACTATAACACCGCTAATCCTTAGGCAAGCAAGGAAAAATTGAGCCGACAACAAAATTTATAATTGCCCGCTCGTCATAACTAAAAGCGATGACGAGGCGGCGGGCGGATCAGCGGACGGAAAGGGTGGGGCGCTGGGCGATAAAGGCGTGCAGCAGAGGAATATCGGCCGGGGCGAGATCGAGGGCCAGCGCTTCTGTGGGAAGGCACCAGCGCAGCTGAGTGTGATAGTGGGCCAGCGGCGTGCCCTGAAAGTGCGGCACCCACCAGGCGTGCAGATGGATCCGGCGGCCGGAGACCTCCCGCTGATGGCTAGCGATATAGCAAGCCGGGCGGGCGATGATGCCCATCTCCTCCTGCAGTTCGCGGGCCAGCGCCTGCGGCTGGCTTTCACCCGGCTCCACTTTGCCGCCGGCGAACTCCCACATCCCCGGCTGGTCGGCGTGGGGCGGACGCTGCGCCAGCAGAATCTGGCCATCCTGTTCAATAATGGCGGCGACAACATCAATCATTTTTAGCATAAGCATCAAGGTTAATAAGACGAATATGGCCTATTATCACCGCCATAGACCGTAACTGACAACCGCCAACCCTGCTGGAGACCTTCGTGCTTGATAGCCACCTGCATCCGCGCCTTAAACCCCTGCTAAACGCTGTCGCCGGCGCCCTTGACCGCCCCGGCATCTCACCGGACGGGCTGACGCTGGTCGGTTTTGCCATCGGCGTGCTGGCTCTGCCCTTTCTGGCGCTGGGGTGGTATGGCGCGGCGCTGGCGGCCATTCTCCTTAACCGCCTGCTGGATGGCCTGGACGGCGCTCTGGCGCGGCGGCGCGGGCTAACGGACGCGGGCGGCTTTCTCGATATTGCGCTGGATTTTCTCTTTTACGCCCTGGTGCCGTTCGGCTTTATTCTGTCGGATCCGCTGAACAATGCCCTGGCGGGCGGCTGGCTGCTGTTTGCCTTTATCGGCACCGGCAGCAGCTTTCTCGCTTTTGCCGCCCTGGCGGCCAGGCACCAGATCGCCAATCCCGGCTACGCCCATAAATCGCTGTACTATCTCGGGGGACTGACGGAGGGGACGGAGACCATCCTGTTGTTTGTCCTCGGCTGCCTGTTTCCGGCGCATTTCGCCTGGCTGGCGTGGCTGTTTGGCGCGCTGTGCTGGCTGACGACGGCGACGCGCATCTGCAGTGGCTACCAGACCTTAAAGCGGGTAACGACCACAGCGTAAACGGGGTATCGCGCGTCGCCGACAAAGGGCGACGCGCTGAGGCGGGGCGAGTTACTGACTGCTTTCCGGGCCGCGCTCTCCGCGGGCCACCGGATTGTGCGGGTTGCTGCTCCATTCGTACCAGCCGCCGTCGTACACCGCGACGTGCGGCCAGCCCATGGCGCGGGCATACATAAAGGTTTCCGAGGCCCGCCAGCCGGTCCCGCAATAGAACGCCACTTGCTGGCTTGGCAGAATGTTCCACTGGCGCCACAGGGTAGCGATATCGTCAGCGCTGCGCATGGTGCCGTCCGGGTTATGGAAATCCTCCATGTGCGTGGAGTCGCTCCCGGCGTGGCCCCAGCGGGCGCCAGCGATGTCGCCCTTCGGCTTGATATAGCTGTAGCCGCTGGTGGTGCCGATAAACTCCGGCCACGAGCGGACGCTGACCAGCGAGGCGTCCTGACGATGCAGCAGCCCGCGGGCTTGTTCGGTATCCAGCATCAGCTGCGGCTGGCCGGGGATCGGCGCGCCGAAATCAGGCGCCGGCTGCTGCGCCGGCGGCATACCGCGCTCTACCGGCAGCCCGGCGTCGGACCAGGTCTGCCAGCCGCCGTCAAGCAGGCGCACGTCTTTGACCCCGGCGTACAGCATGATCTGCGCCACCCGCGCTGCGGCGTAGACGTCGCGACCATAGAGGATCACCGTGGTGTCATGCCGGATGCCGTGCTTCGCCAGCATCGCCTTCAGCTGCGCGTCGGACACTTTATTCCACAGCGGTTCGCTCTCCACCTCATTGGTATCGATATAGCCCGCGCCAGGGATATGGCTCAGCAGATAGAGCTTCGGCGCTCCCCAGGCGGCTTCAAACACTTTCCAGTCGCCTGCCGGGGCGGCGGCGACCGCTTTCCCTTGCTGTAGGTCGTGCAGCCACTGGGGGTAGACCAGCTGTTCAAAGTGCGGCAGCTTTTGCAGACGGTCGGTCTGGCTCAGCGCATCGCTCAGGGTGCTGAGCCGGGTGAAACCCGTTTGTTTCAGCCGCGCCGCGACGCTGACGTTATCCTCCGGGCTGCCGTACAGCGCGATGGGGGTATCGGACTGGAGCTGGTGCTGCTTAGCCCAGGCGCGCAGCTGATCGTCGCTCATGGCGCCGAGCCAGTGGGCGGAAAGATTGAGGGCCTGCGGCTCATGGCCTTCCGGGCCGTTGGCGCGCTGCGGCCAGCCGTTGTAATAAGCGCTCAGCCGGGTGTCGATGGCCACGCCGTGCTGCTGTTGCAGGTGGGAGAGAGTGAGCGCTGGCATGGTTTCAGCGGCGCAGGTAGTGGAAGCAGCAAGCCCCATGAGCAGGGCGAGTGCGGTCAATTGAGAAACACGTTTCATCGAAATGCCCGACGGTAAAAAGTGGAGGGCGTATTCTCCGCTCGCCAGGCGCCGATTTCTTTGCGGTAACGCAGGTTTGCACGCTATTGTCCTTCATTGCCAGCGCTCCATCGCCAGGCAGCGCCCCGTCGGCGGGCAGTCCTCGCGATCGTGGGTCACCAGGATCGCCGGAATGGCCTGGCGGTCCAGTTCTTCAAAGACCCAGCGGCGGAACCCGGCGCGCAGGCTGGCATCCAGGCGGCTGAAGGGCTCATCAAGCAGTAATGCCTCGGGGCGCGCCAGCAGGGCGCGCAGCAGGCTCACCCGCGCCCGCTGCCCGCCGGAGAGCGTGGCCGGATCGCGCGGGGCGAAGCCCGCCAGCCCGGCGCGGCTAAGCGCTTCCTCCACCGCGGTTTTTCGCGCCTCGCCGCGCACGTTCTCCGGCAGCGCCAGCTGTAAATTTTGCCCGACGCTGAAATGGTCGAACAGTAACGGATCCTGAAACAGAATGCCGATGCGCCGATGCTCTGTCGGCAGCGTATCGCAACGCCGTTCGTTGAGCCACAGTTCGCCTCGGGCGCGAAAATCGCCGGACAGGGCGCCAATCATCCAGGCAAACAGCGTTGATTTCCCGCTACCGGAGGGGCCCATCAGCGTCAGCACCTCCCCCGGGGCTACCGAAAAGGCGACCTCTCGCAGCAGCGGCTGGCGTCTCACGCTCAGGGTCAGATGGTTTACGGTTAGCACTAGCGAAGTCCTCGTCGATAGCGGCCTGCCAGCCAGGCCAGCAGAGCCGTCAGGGTAAAGCATACCGCCGGCAGCAGTAATTGCCACAGCGCCTGAGCGGCGAGCGTCTGCGCCTCGCCGCCGCTGCTGAGCGCCACCGCCTGGCTGGTGAGCGTCGGAATTCGGCCAGCCCCCAGCCATAGCGTTGGCAGATACTGCGCGATGCTCACTGAGAAGCCCACCGCCAGGGCGGTCAGCAGTGGGCGAGTTAGCGAAGGCAGGGTCAGCAACCAGAAAATACGCGTGGATCCCCAGCCGAGCGTGCGGGCGACAACCGTCAGCCGCGGATCGCGCTGGCGCCAGGCCGGGCGCAAAATAAACAGCATCCAGGGCACCACCCACAGCAGATGGCCCCACAGGACGGTCCACCAGTCACCGTCAAGCCAGGCATACAGCGCCAACCGGTACTGGCCGTCGGCCAGCGGCAGGGCCGGCAGGACCAGCGGTAGCCAGACCCAGCCATCGCCTCGCGCCGGGCCGCAGGCCAGCCACAGCAGGCAGACAGCCGCGCCGAGGGCGCAGGCCGCCAGCGCCAGCCCAAGGCTGTTGCCGAGGGCATCCATCTGCGGCGGCGCCGAGCGCGCCAGCCCCGCCAGCAATAGCGCGCCCAGCAGACCGCTCAGCGGCAGCAGCGCCGCCAGCAGGCGGCCGGGCAGGGCATGAGGATGCGGGTGACGAACACCGCGCAGATCGGGCTGGTACTGGCGCTGTAGCCGCCATCCGCCCCAGGCGACCAGCGCCAGCCCGCCGAGGATCGCCATCAGCAGCAGGCTGGCCAGCGCCCCTTTGGCCTGCTGCAGCTCATCGCCCTGGCTTAACCATTGCCACGCCAGCACGGCGAGGGTGGGCGGATTGCCGGGCCCCAGCACCAGGGCGACGTCTACCGCCGACAGGCTCCAGGCGGTGGTGGCCAGCAGCACCATGCCGAGGGCGGGCAGCAGGGCGGGCAGCACCAGCCAACGCAGGCACTGCCAGCGGCCGTAGCCGAGGCTCTTCAGGGCGGTCGCCTGGTCGGCGAGGCGTTTCTCTCCCAGCAGGCCATAGATCACCCACAGCACAAAGGCGCTCTCTTTCAGGGCCATCGTCAGGCCAAGCCCAATGCCGTACCGGTCGACCGGCGGCGTCAGAAACGGCAACTGCTGCCAGAGCCAGCCCCCTTCGGCGAACAGCAGCAGCGCCGCCGTCGCCAGGGCGAGATGGGGCACCGCCAGCAGCAGCGGCAGACGGGAAGCCAGCCGCCGCCAGCGGGCCGAAGGCCAGAGGGCGGCGACGATGGTCAGGGCGATCAGCAGCGCGCCGCCGACGGACAACAGCGTGGAGACGAGCGTGGCGGCCAGCGCCTGGCCCAGCTGCGGGTCGGCGAACAGCGCCCGCCAGTGGGCCGGGGAGCGCGCAGCGCCCACCAGTTCCCCGGCGGCGGGGAGCAGCGGCAGATAGATCGCCGCCATCGCCCCCCAGGCCAGCAGGATCAGTGGGTACCGTAGCGGCGCAGCCATTCCTGCTCCAGCGCGTCAACCCATGCCGCGTGAGGCTCGGCAAGCACCGGCGGCAGATCCTGCGGCAGGGCTGCCGCCAGCGCCTGGCGCTGGCCGTCAGGCAGACGCTGCGGATCCAGTACGCTCGGATCGCCCCAGACGGCGGCATCGGCCTTGCGCAATTGCGCCTCAGGGGAGAGCAGGAAATTGGCCACTACTTTGGCGCCAGCGATAGCGCGGGCGTTAGCCGGGATGGTAACGAAATGGACGTTGCCGAGGGTCCCCACGGTAAAGCCGAAGCTGTAGCTGTCCGTCGGTAATTCGCCGCTGGCGGCTTTCTGCCGGGCGTGCAGGGGGTTAAACGTCAGCGACAGGCGGAGGGTGCCCTGGTTGAGCATGGCGTCCATCCGCGCCGGCGACGCCGGGAAATCCTTGCCCGCCCGCCACAGGGCCGGGTGCAGCGCATCGAGATAGCGCCACAGCGGGGCGGTGACCGCCGCGAAGGTCGCCGGCTGCGGCGGCTGGCGCAGGGCGGCTGGCTGGTCGGTGAGCGCGATCAGCAGTTGCTCCAGCAGGGCGGTACCGGTGAAGTCCGGCGGCCGCGGGTAGGTTACGCTGCCCGGATGGGCTCTGGCGAAGGCCAGCAGCGCCTGCGGGCTGGTGGGCGGCTGCGGCGTTTGTCCGCGGCGGGCGATAAACGTCAGCTGGGCGCTGCCCCACGGCGACTCCGCGCCCTCGGTGGCAACTGAAAAATCTTCCCGTACCGGCTTTTGCAGATCGACATAGCGCCAGTTGGGCAGCGATGCGGCCCAGCCGGTGAGCAGCAGGTTGGCCTGTTTAAGCGTGCGAAAGTTTTCGCCGTTGATCCACAGCAGATCCACTGACCCGCCCTGGCGACGACCGGCCTGCGCCTCGGTCTGGATGCGTTTCACTGCGTCGGCGGCGTCGGCGACAGGCACAATACGCAGGTCGATTGCGTAATAGCGTTTGACCTCTTCGCTGACCCACGCCAGATAGCGATTGACGGCCGGATCGCCGCCCCAGGCGTTAAACCAGACGGTCTGTCCGCGGGCTTCCGTCTGAATCTGCCGCCAGCTGTCGTCGGCATTAACCGCCAGCGGCCAGAGCAGCAGCAGGCACAGACAGAGGCTGTAATCACGCAAACGGCGCATCGTTACTCCTTATTCTGCGAGGAAGAGGTGGGTATCTGGCACAACCCCTGAGCCGGGATCGCCATCGCGGCATTGAACCGCGCTGATAAATTTTGCAGGCCGATCAGGGCGGTCAGCTCGGTGAGCGCCCGGGCGTCAAAATGCGCGGCCATCGCGCTACGCAGGGCATCATCCACCGCCGGCGGCGTCTGGGTGGCGGCTTCGGCATAGGCCAGCGCCAGGCGCTCTTTTTCGCTGAACAGCGTACTGCTGCGCCAGTCGGCGACCGCCAGCAGCTTGTCCTGGCTCCCGCTCCGCGCCGCGAGGGTCATGCTGGTGATATCGATACAGAATTCGCAGTGGCACAGCTGGGCGATGCGGGCGCTGACCAGCGAGCGCAGCACCGGATCCAGCGGCGAGCGGCGGCGTTCAATATAGCCCACGAACAGCGAAACCAGGTAAAACAGCCATGGGATCCGTCCCCACCAGCGAATGGGGCTCAGCACCTGGCCGTAATGCCGGCGGTGCAGCCAGGCCTGCGGACGAAGGATCAGGGGGACGGAATCCAGCGGGGGTAAGCTCATGGCGACGATCTCTTATGACGTTCACGGTAAATATTTTTGGCGATAGAGATGACCACCGCCAGGGCAAAAAGCAGCGAAAGCCCGGTGGCCAGCCAGAAGGTACCCCCGGTGAGCAGACTCCCGGCCCAGGAATAAACGATAGTCGCCGGGAGCTGGCCCACGCCGGTGGCCAGCATAAAGGGCCAGAAGCGCAGCGAGGTTAGTCCGGCGGCATAGCTGACCGGGTCAAACGGGACAAACGGCAGCAGGCGGCAGACCAGGATCGTCTGCGGGCCAAAGCGGGTGAAATAGCCGTCGGCACTGCGCAGCACCGCGCGGCCGGTGAGTTTCTCCACCACTTCGCGCCCCAGCGCTCTGGCGATGCAGAAGCAAAGCCCTGCCCCAGCCATGGCGCTGAACCACGACAGCGCCCCGCCCCAGAAGGCGCCGAACAGGGCGGCGTTCGCCAGGGTAATCAGGAAAGCCGGCAGCGGAGCGACGATCGCCTGGAGGATCATCAGCGCAAATGAGACCAGCGCGGCCTGCGGCCCCCAGGCGGCGATAAACCCTCTGACCTGCTGCGGATCCAGGGAGGCTAACGCCGTCAGACTCTGCTGCAGAAAGGTACGCCCGCCAGGAAACCACAGCCAGGCGGCCAGAGCGGCGGCGACCACGACGGCAAGGGCCAGCCGGGCGCGGCGCAGGTGACGGCGATCAGGTTGGGTCATGGCGCACCTCCTCACTGCACGCCGCCACGCGACGGGCGCGGGCAAACCGTTTGCCTATCTGCACCAGGGCAAACAGCAGCCCGCCGGCGAGGCTCAGTTTGAGCGCGAAGGCGAGGGTCGCCCCCTCGCGGGCCAGTTCGCTGGCCATCACCGAATAGATGACCAGACCCGGCAGGGTGGTCACGGCCGAGATCAGGGTAAAGGGCCAGAAGCGGATCGCCGTCAGGCCGTAGGCGTAATTCTGAATGTTGTAGGGAAAGAGCGGCACCAGGCGGGTGAGGATCAGGAAATCGCAGCCGCTGCGGGCGATACCGCGCTCAATCGCCTGAAAGACGGTGGTATGGCCGACATAGCGCTGCAGCAGATCGCGTCCAAGCCAGCGGGCGATTAAAAACGACAGCGAAGAGGCGAGGGTGGCGGCGGCAAACGAGAGCAAGGAGCCTGTTAGCGGGCCGAAGAGCATCCCGCCGGCGATCACCAGCAGGCTGCCGGGGATCAGACACAGGGTGGCAATGATAAACAGCGCAGCATAGACCAGATATCCCCAGGCGCCCTGATGGCGGAGGGTGTCCTGAAGCAGATGCAGGTGAGTCAGCAGATCGTGGAGACCGACGCGGTGGCTGATAACGGCCAGCGTGGCCACCAGCGCGAGAAGTCCCAGCCCTTTACCAATGGCCGGATGACGGCTTCTTTTGCATGAGAGGTGCTCCTGTACAGTCTGGACGCAGTGGACATCAAAAAGTGCGCGCGACAGTATCCTGTTCCGACGACCGTCACAATGGTTTACCGTCGCTTTGTTGATTTTGCTCAGGAAATTCTGCCCCCCGCACAGCGGGAGGCGAGAGAAGGGTGTGAATTATGGCCGGAAGGTGGCCCACACCGGCGCGTGGTCGGACGGTTTTTCCATCCCGCGGATCTCGTAATCGATCCCGGTTTCCACGCAGCGCTGCGCCAGAGGCTGGCTGGCCAGCAGCAGATCGATGCGCAGCCCACGGTTATCGTCGAAGCCTTTGGAGCGGTAATCAAACCACGAGAAATGCTCATGATTGTCGGGGTTAGCCTGGCGCCAGGTATCCACCAGGCCCCAGCCCAGCAGGCGGTCCATCCATTCCCGTTCTTCCGGCAGGAAGGAACATTTGCCGGTGCGCAGCCAGCGTTTGCGGTTCTCTTCACCGATACCGATGTCCAGATCGGTAGGACTGATGTTCATATCGCCCATGATCAGCACCGGATTCTCTTTGTTGAGTTCGGTCTCCAGATAGTTCTGCAGATTCTGATAGAACGCCGCTTTGGCCGGGAATTTGGTTTCATGATCGCGGCTTTCACCCTGCGGGAAATAGCCGTTAATCACTGTGACGTTGCCGAAGGGCGACGGGATCTCCGCCATAATGATGCGGCGCTGAGCCTCTTCGCCATCGTCCGGGAAACCGCGGCGGACGGCAATCGGCGTCTCTTTGGTCAGCAGCGCGACGCCATAATGGCCTTTCTGCCCGTGATAAAAGACGTTATAGCCGAGCCTGGCGACCTCTTCGAGAGGGAACATGTCGTCGTGAACTTTGGTTTCCTGCAGGCCAATCACGTCCGGCTGGTGTTTTTCGACGATGGCGGCCAGTTGGTGTGGGCGGGCACGCAGGCCGTTGATATTAAAAGAGACGAATTTCATAGTCGCTGCCACTGTGCAAGGTGAATAGTGCAGGGATGGTAGCAGAAATTCGCCAGGCTGGCTGCCACCGGATGCGTCATTCTGCCAATCGCTGCGCATGAGCGTGCCGTGGGTGCCCCTTTTGCGGGCATGCCGCGCCAAAAAAGGGCAAATAGCTACGATAAATTTCGCAGAGGATCACAATTACAGAATTATATCTTACCGTTGCATAATTTATCTTCTTTAATCACTGTTTATCCCCCTTTGTCGGATACTTATTCACTAAATATGCATTTTATGTGAATAGCGTTCGGCTGTAACTCATTGATTCTGCGTTATCTCATCCGATTTATGCATTTTTATCGCTGGCTGGCACGAACCGTGCAATCTACATTTACAGCGTAATAACTCATATTTATTAACATTATTGCTACTTTTAATTTACCGGAAGAGGTCGATATGTCTCAGTCAATTACGCGTAACCACTTTGATGAATGGATGATGCCGGTCTACGCGCCAGCGGCGTTTATTCCGGTGCGGGGCGCCGGGTCACGGCTGTGGGATCAGCAGGGCAAAGAGTATATCGATTTTGCCGGCGGCATCGCCGTGAACGCGCTGGGGCATGCCCATCCGCGTCTGGTGCAAGCCCTGACCGACCAGGCCGGCAAGTTCTGGCATACCGGCAACGGCTACACCAATGAGCCGATCCTGCGTCTGGCCAAAATGCTTATCGATGCTACCTTCGCCGACCGGGTCTTCTTCTGTAACTCCGGCGCCGAGGCCAATGAGGCAGCGCTCAAGCTGGCGCGTAAATATGCCCACGATCGCTTTGGCAGCGAGAAAAGTGGCATCGTCGCCTTTCAGAACGCTTTCCACGGGCGGACGCTGTTCACCGTCTCGGCGGGCGGTCAGCCGGCCTATTCCCGGGATTTCGCCCCGCTGCCGCCGCAGATCCAGCATGCCGTATTTAACGATCTCGAGTCGGCAAAGGCCTTAATCAATGACCAGACCTGCGCGGTGATCGTCGAGCCGGTGCAGGGCGAAGGGGGCGTGGTGCCGGCCAGCGTCGAGTTTTTACGCGGCCTGCGTCAGCTTTGCGACCAGCACAACGCCCTGCTGATTTTCGATGAAGTGCAGACCGGGGTCGGGCGCACCGGCGAGCTGTATGCCTATATGCACTACGGCGTGACGCCCGATGTGCTGACCACCGCCAAAGCGCTGGGCGGTGGTTTCCCTATTGGCGCGCTGCTGGCGACAGAGGCCTGCGCCAGCGTGATGACCGTCGGCACCCACGGCACCACCTACGGCGGTAACCCGCTGGCCGGGGCGGTGGCCGGCGAACTGCTGTCGATCGTCAACACCCCGGAAGTGCTCTCCGGCGTCAGACAGCGCCATCAGTGGTTTTGTGAACGCCTGCAGGCAATTAACGCCCGCTATGGCCTGTTCAAGGAGATCCGCGGCCTGGGACTGCTGCTCGGCTGCGTGCTAAACGACGCCTGGGCCGGGAAGGCGAAAACCCTCAGTAACCTGGCGGCGGAAGAGGGGGTGATGATTCTGATCGCCGGCGCCAACGTGGTGCGTTTCGCGCCAGCGCTGAACGTCAGTGAAGAAGAGGTGAACAGCGGGCTGGATCGCGTCGAGCGGGCCTGCGCGCGTTTCGTGGCAGGAGTCTCATCATGATGGTTATTCGACCGGTGGAGCCGGGCGATTTGCCCGGGCTGCTGAAGCTGGCAGCGGAGACCGGCGGCGGGCTGACCTCGCTGCCGGTGGATGAAGCGACCCTCGCGGCGCGGATCGCCCGCTCGCAGCAGACCTGGCGCGGCGAGCTACCGAAAAGCGAGCAGGGCTATGTCTTTGTGCTGGAGGAGAGCGAAAGCGGCGCGGTGGTGGGCATCTGCGCGATCGAGGTGGCGGTGGGGCTCAACGATCCCTGGTATAACTACCGGGTCGGCACCCAGGTCCATGCCTCGAAGGAGCTCAACGTCTATCAGGCGTTGCCGACGCTGTTTCTCAGCAACGATCATACCGGCAGCAGCGAGCTGTGTACCCTGTTCCTCGACCCGCAGTGGCGCAAAGAGGGCAATGGCTATCTGCTGTCGAAATCACGCTTCTTATTTATGGCCGCCTTTCGCGAGCGCTTCAATGAGAAGGTGGTCGCCGAGATGCGCGGGGTGATTGACGAGCAGGGCTACTCGCCGTTCTGGGAGAGCCTGGGCAAACGCTTTTTCGCCATGGAGTTTTCCCGTGCCGACTACCTGTGCGGCACCGGACAGAAGGCTTTCATTGCCGCCCTGATGCCCAAGCATCCGCTGTATATCGATTTCCTTTCCCCTGAGGCACAGGCGGTGATCGGCAAGGTTCATCCGCAGACCGCCCCGGCCCGGACGGTGCTGGAGAAAGAGGGGTTCCGCTACCTGAACTACATCGATATTTTCGACGGCGGCCCGACTCTGGAGTGCGACATCGACCGGGTGCGGGCGATCCGCAAAAGCCGTCTGGTGACCACCGAGGCCGGCGAAACCCCGCCCGGTGACTGGCCGCTGTGTCTGGTGGCGAATGAACAGTATCACCAGTTCCGCGCTCTGCTGGTACATGCCGATCCGGATGGCGACACCCTGACCCTCAGCGCCCGCGAACTGGATATGCTGAAGTGTCATGCCGGCGACCAGGTGCGCATGGTGCGCCTGATCCCTGAGGAGAAAACTGCATGAGTCTGTGGATTAACGGCGAGTGGCGGCCCGGCCGTGGGCCAGGTTTCAGTAAACAGGATCCGGTTAACCTGAAGGTTGTCTGGCAGGGAGAAGCGGCGGATGCCGGGCAGGTTGCCGAGGCGGTGGCGGCTGCCCGCCAGGCATTCCCGTCCTGGGCGCGGCTGCCGTTTGCCGCCCGTCAGGCGATCGTTGAAAAGTTTGCCGCTCTGCTGGAAGCCAGTAAGGCGGAGCTGACGGCGGTTATCGGCGCCGAGACCGGAAAGCCGCGCTGGGAGGCGGCCGGGGAAGTGACGGCGATGATCAACAAGGTGGCGATCTCGGTGAAGGCCTACCACGTCCGCACCGGCGAACAGCACAGCGACCTGCCCGACGGCGCCGCCACGCTGCGTCACCGGCCGCACGGCGTACTGGCGGTGTTTGGCCCCTATAACTTTCCCGGCCATCTGCCGAACGGGCACATCGTGCCGGCGCTGCTGGCGGGCAATACCGTGGTCTTTAAACCCAGCGAACTCACCCCGCGCAGCGGCGAAGCGGTGGTGAAACTATGGCAGCAGGCCGGCCTGCCCGCCGGGGTGCTCAACCTGGTGCAGGGCGGTCGGGAAACCGGCGAGGCGCTCAGCGGTCAGGCGGATATCGACGGGCTGCTGTTTACCGGCAGCTCAACCACCGGTTTTCATCTGCATCGCCAGCTGGCCGGGCAACCGCAGAAGATCCTCGCGCTGGAGATGGGCGGCAATAACCCGCTGATCGTCGACGATCCGCGGGACGTGGATGCCGCGGTGCATCTGACCATCCAGTCCGCCTTTATTACCGCTGGCCAGCGCTGCACCTGCGCCCGGCGTCTGCTGGTCCGACGCGGAGAGGCGGGCGATGCCTTCCTCTCCCGGCTGGTGACGGTGAGCCAACGGCTGATCCCGGCGGCGTGGGACGCCGAGCCGCAGCCGTTTCTCGGCGGGCTTATCTCTGAACAAGCCGCGCAGAAAGTGCATCAGGCCTGGCTGCAGCGGGTCGCCGCTGGCGCGGTCACCCTGCTGGAGCCGCGGTTATTGCAGGCCGGGACGTCGCTGCTAACGCCGGGGATTGTCGACATGAGCGACGTGGCCAATGTCGAGGATGAAGAGGTGTTTGGCCCGCTGCTTGGGGTCTGGCGCTACGACACGTTCGAGGAGGCGATTGCCTTAGCCAACGCTACCCGCTTCGGCCTCTCCTGTGGGTTAATCTCCCCGGAACGGGAGAAGTTCGATCGACTGCTGCTTGAGGCGCGGGCAGGGATAGTTAACTGGAACAAACCGCTGACCGGGGCGGCGAGTACCGCGCCGTTCGGCGGCACCGGGGCGTCCGGTAACCATCGTCCGGGGGCCTGGTATGCCGCCGATTATTGCGCCTGGCCGATGGCCAGCCTTGAATCGCCAACCCTGACGCTGCCCGCCAGCCTGAGCCCGGGTCTCGACTTTCTGGCCGGGGAGGCGTCATGACCGCCCGCGAAGTCAACTTTGACGGTCTGCCCGGGCTGACCCATCACTACGCCGGGCTCTCCTTTGGCAATGAGGCTTCCACCCGGCATCGCTATCGGGTGTCTAACCCGCAGCTGGCGGCAAAGCAGGGGCTGAAAAAAATGAAAGCCCTCGCCGACGCTGGCTACCCGCAGGCGGTGATCCCGCCGCAGGAGCGTCCCAACGTGCCGCTTCTGCGCCAGCTGGGCTTTAGCGGCAGCGATGAGCAGGTGGTGGCCCGGGTGGCGCAGCAGGAGCCGGATCTGCTGTCGGCGGTGAGTTCGGCCTCGGCGATGTGGGTGGCGAACGCGGCGACGGTGTGTCCCTCCGCCGATTCGCTGGATGGCCTGGTGCATCTGACGGTGGCGAATCTGCAGGATAAATTCCACCGCGCCAGCGAAGCACCGACTACAGAGGCGCTGCTGCAGGCGATTTTCCCCGACCGCACGCGATTTGCTATCCACCCGGCGCTGCCCGCCTCGGCCTGGTTTGGCGACGAAGGGGCGGCGAACCATAATCGTCTCGGCGGCGAGTATGGCGCTCCCGGCGTCCAGCTCTTTGTCTATGGCCGCCGCCGGGGGAGCGAGGAGGCGCCGCGTCGCTATCCGGCGCGGCAAACCCTTGAGGCCAGCCAGGCGGTAGCGCGCCTCAATCAGGTCAATCCCCGCCAGCTGATCTTCGTCCGCCAGCATCCGGCGGCGATCGACACGGGGGTTTTTCATAACGACGTCATCGCGGTGAGCAACCGTCAGGTCCTGTTCTGCCATGAGCAGGCCTTTGCCGACCAGACCGCGCTTCTCCAGCAGCTGGCGCAGCGGGTGCCGGGTTTTACGCCGCTGGTGGTTCCCGCCAGCCGGGTCTCGGTGGCAGAGGCGGTTGCCACCTATCTGTTCAACAGCCAGCTGGTGAGCCGGGCGGATGGCAGCATGGCGCTTATCCTGCCTCAGGAAGCGCAGGAGCATGCCGGCGTGTGGGAATACCTCAATGAGCTGCTGGCCGGGGATAACCCTATCGCCGACCTGCGGGTGTTCGATCTGCGCGAGAGCATGGCCAACGGCGGCGGTCCGGCGTGCCTGCGCCTGCGGGTGGTGTTGACGGCCGAGGAGTATCAGGCGGTCAATCCGCACGTCCTGATGAACGATACGCTGTTTGTCACCCTCAATGACTGGGTGGATCGCTACTATCGCGATCGTCTCACCCAGGCCGACCTCGCCGACCCGCAGCTGCTGCGGGAAGGGCGCGACGCGCTGGATCGGTTGACCCAGATCCTGCAGCTCGGTTCGGTTTATCCATTTCAGCAATAAGGGGGCGCGGTGGAACATTTTCTGGCATTAACCCTGGCGGGGCGATTGCCCCATCACTTTCACGGCGAGACGGCCCATTTCCGCTGGCACTGGCTCGGGGAAGGGATCCTTGAGCTGACGCCGCATGCGCGCTGCGAGCGCGGGCTGGTACTTTCCTGCGCCATTCATGGCAACGAAACGGCGCCGGTGGAGATAGTCGACCACCTGGTGCAGCGACTGGTCCGGGAGGCGCTCCCGCTGCGCTGGCGGCTGCTGGTGATCGTCGGCAATCCACCAGCGCTGCGGGCGAATAAGCGCTATCTGCACAGCGATATGAACCGCATGTTTGGCGAGCGCTGGCGGCAGTTTCCGCTCAGTGAGGAGACGCAGCGGGCGCAGCGGCTGGAGCAGGCGGTGGCCCGCTTTTATCGCGACCACGATGGCCCGCGCTGGCACCTCGATCTGCATACCGCGATCCGCGGGTCGCTACATCCGCGCTTCGGCGTGCTCCCGGCCCGCGATACGCCGTGGGAGGAGGATTTTCTTCACTGGCTGGGCGGCGCCGGGCTGGAGGCGCTGGTGTTTCATCGCCAGCCCGGCGGGACCTTCACCCACTTCAGCTGCGAACGGTTCGCGGCGCTGGCCTGCACCCTTGAGCTGGGCAAAGCGCTGCCGTTGGGGGAAAACGATCTGACGCAGTTTGCCGCCGTCCAGCGGGCGCTCTCCCGGCTGCTGGTGGGGGATCTGGCCATTGCCGACGCCCCGGCGCCGCTGCGCTACCGGGTGGTACAGCAGCTAACCCGCCATAGCGATGATTTCCGCTTGCATATGGCGGATCAGACGCTGAACTTCACCCCCTTCGAACCCGGCACGCTGCTGGCAGAGGAGGGCGAGACGCGGTATGTGGTGGGGCCTGAGACGGAGTATGTTCTGTTTCCTAACCCGACGGTGGCGAAAGGACTGCGCGCCGGCCTGATGCTGGAGAAATTATCCTGAGGGCAAGCCGTCCGCCGGGCGGCCTGCTTTATTGCGCGCGTCTTTTTTCGCCATCTTATTTTTTCGTGCCCCAGTGTAAATTTGCAGATTATTCCTGGTAAAATGCTTTGTTTTTAATCTCCCCTCCTTTATACTCTCCATAATTTCTCTGCAAAACAGTAAGTTATTTATTTTTTATTGCAATTCTTCGGCTAAATTCCTTATTTTCTCCATAATTGGCGAGAAACTGTTTTTTACACTTTCATTGTTTTACTCTTGCTCTGACTAATTGACGATTAACGTCGTAAAGTTAATCTCGTCAACACGGCAACGCGCCGTAAGAATAACGTAAAGTAAGGATTGAATGATGAAGAAACTCACTGCACTGTTTGTTGCCTCTACTCTGGCTCTGGGCGCGGCTAACCTGGCACACGCCGCCGATACCACCACCGCGCCGAGCGACAGCAAGCCGATGATGATGCATCATAAAGGCGGCCCGGGTCAGCATGACATGATGTTTAAAGGCCTGAACCTGACCGATGCGCAGAAGCAGCAGATCCGCGACATCATGAAGAGCCAGCGCGAAAATATGAAACGTCCGTCCCTTGAAGAACGCCGCGCGATGCACGATCTGATCGCCAGCGACACCTTCGATAAGGCGAAGGCGGAAGCGCAGATCGATAAGATGGAAGCGCAGCATAAAGCGATGGCGCTGTCCCGCCTGGAAACGCAGAACAAGATCTACAACATTCTGACCCCAGAGCAGAAAAAACAGTTCAATGCTAATTTTGAGAAGCATCTGACAGAACGCAACGCGCCGGCAGGTAAAATGCCTGCACCTGCTGAATAATGTAGCGCACTGAATCAAGACCGCCGGTCTTGCCCAATAATGCCATCAGGCGTTGGGCAGGGCCGGCGGTTTTTTATTGGTGGCTTCTCAGCCAAGCGGATGCAGCGGATAGTCTCCGCTGAGCAAAGGCTTACAGAGGATCTTGTAACCATCCTGGTCAAATCCGGCGGGCAGACGGGTCAACTCCGCCGCCTGGTCGAGCGATTCAACGGCGCCCAGCCACAGCCAGTTATGAATGACGTGATACTGCGTCATGTCCGGGCCGCGCTCCTCCAGCGCCACGGGCCCCGCCCACGGCCAGCACACCAGCTGCAGTCTGCTCATCTGCGCCAGCAGGCGCTCTTTGTGCGCCTCCACGCTCTCCTTTCCACAGCAGGCCCCGGCGCAGCGGCCCAGCGCGGAGCGAAAGCAGGCGCGGCCGCGGCTGAGCGGTTCCAGACCAAGCAGGCCATAACAGAGGCGCTGTTCGTCAGCGAGGCTCTGCAGCATCTGCAGCGCCGCCCGCCGGTTGGCGAACAGGCCATAGAGATGCTGCTGGTGCGAGAAATCAACCTCACGGGCATAGACAATCTGCGGCCGGTCGTCCGCAAGTAGCCAGGCGCAGAGCTGCTTGTTACGCCGTAGCCGCTTGTTAAACAGCGGCTGCTGCTCTTTAATCAACCGCGCCTCCAGCAGCAGCGCTCCCAGCTCGCCAGCGGTGCGCTGCCAGGTGATACGCCGCGACTGACGCAGCATCGCGGCCTCTTCAGGGGTGCGCAGGTGGGATAACACCCGGCTGCGGAGGTTGACGCTCTTACCGATATAGAGCGGCATCGTGTCGCTGTCGCCGTGAAACTGATAGACGCCCGGCAGCTTCGGCAGCGCCTCCAGCCACGGGCGAAGATGTTCGGGATATTCATAGATCGCCGCCGCCTCAAACTCGAGACGCGGGGCTGATTGCTTTCTGGCCACAATAACTCCTGGTACTGTCTATCCATCCAGTATAGCAGGCCATTTTTGCGGCGAAAAGGACAAAAAATAACCCCGGCGCAGGCCGGGGCGGGGGGAGAGACTATTTTTTCCAGAAATCGTCAAAGACGGTGATCGGCGGCCGACGCTTGTGTTCGGTTTTCAGATACCAGCCCTCGATCGTTTTGGCGATGCTCGGGTCCAGCGTTTTGCCTTCCAGATAATCGTCGATGTTCTCGTAGGTGACACCCAGGGCCACTTCATCCGGCAGGGAGGGGCGATCGTCTTCCAGGTCGGCGGTGGGCAGCTTCTTATACAGATGTTCCGGGCAGCCGAGATGGGCCAGCAGCTGTTTGCCCTGACGTTTGTTCAGGCGGAAAATTGGGTTGATGTCGGTGCCGCCGTCGCCATATTTGGTGAAAAAGCCGGTAATCGCTTCCGCCGCATGGTCGGTACCGACCACAACTCCTTTGGTCATTCCGGCGATGCTGTACTGGGCCTTCATTCGCTCACGGGCTTTTTCATTTCCGCGAACGAAGTCGCTCAGTTCGATGCCTGCTTCGCGCAGCGCCTGTTCGCTGGCCAGCACCGCAGCTTTAATATTGACTGTCAACACCCGGTCAGGCTGGATAAATGCGATGGCGTCCTGGCAGTCCTGCTCATCAGCCTGCACGCCATAGGGTAAACGGACGGCGATAAACTGCAGGCTACTGTCGCCGGTTTCGGCACGCAGTTCGTTAATCGCTATCTGGCACAGTTTTCCCGTCAGGGTGGAGTCCTGACCGCCGCTGATACCCAGCACCAGCGATTTAATAAACGGGTAGGTCTGCAGGTATGACTTCAGGAAATCGACGCTGCGGCGGATCTCGCCTGCGACATCAATCTGCGGCTTTGCGCCCAGCGCCTGAATAATCTCTTGTTGTAGCGTCATCGCGCCCTCCGAAAGTGAATCTGTTTGGCAAGCTGTTGGCTTAAAGCTACCTCTTTGCCGCTGAAACGACAAGGACCGGGGTTTTGACTGCCGGAAAAGAAGGCAATCAATGACATAGGTTTTCATTATAGATGCTGTACCGCGCATTGCGCCGCCGTCCGACGTCGGCAGATCAATCCTGTTTACGCAATAACATAACCTGACATGATTTCGCTGTTCGGCTTGAAAAATAACACTATTTATTCCAGGCTTATCGTTACACAGTAGAAAAGAGGAACCAAAATGAACAAAAGCTTAGCAGGAATACTGGGCGTCACCGTCGCGTTAACCTTACTGGCGGGCTGTACCGCTTACGATCGTACCAAAGACCAGTTTACCCAGCCGGTGGTGAAAGATGTGAAGAAAGGGATGTCGCGTCAGCAGGTGATGCAGATCGCCGGCAAACCTTCAACGGAAGTCACCATGGTCCATGCCCGCGGCACCTGCCAGACCTATATCCTCGGTCAACGAGATGGTAAAGTTGAAACCTACTTTGTGGCCCTCGACGAAACGGGTCACGTCATGAACTCCGGCTACCAGACCTGCGCCGAGTATGATACCGACCCGCGCAACGCCAGGTAAGCTTCCTACTGTTTACTGACTTCTACGTAAGCCCGACCACTGGTCGGGCTTTTTTGTGAGTCATGATGCTTATTTAATTGCGCGAATTATTTGGATGAAAATGTGAGGGTAGTCAAAACCGGAGGTCAATGAGAGACAATTCTGTTCAACAGCGAATTATCCTGGCGGCTCAGCTTGCCGTATACTCAACTCATAAACAGAATTAACCGGATGTTACCAGTCTTACCGGCTCTCAGCGGTTACTGAAGGCCCTGGTCTCACACATTGAGGAAGCGTTCATGGAAAAGAAACACATTTATCTCTTCTGCTCGGCAGGCATGTCCACGTCACTGCTGGTCTCCAAAATGCGGGCGCAGGCGGAAAAATATGAAGTCCCGGTCATTATTGAAGCCTATCCCGAAACCCTCGCGGGCGAAAAAGGGCCGGAAGCCGACGTAGTATTATTAGGGCCACAAATTGCGTATATGTTACCGGAAATTCAGCGCCTGCTGCCGAATAAACCGGTTGAAGTTATCGACTCCCTTCTCTATGGCAAAGTTGATGGTTTAGGGGTATTGAAAGCCGCCGTCGCGGCTATTAAGAAAGCTGCAGCACAATAATTTTAACTTTTAAAACTCGATGTATTTTGACGCCTGGCGGTTGCCTGTTGCCGGACGTCAAAAAATAATGAGTTTATTTTCCCGTCAAAGAGTAATTTCATACATCATCGCCGTAATAGTTTATTGCGGCTTTTAAGGGTATTGACTATGAGTAAAGTGATCGATTCGCTTGAAAAGGTACTCCTTCCTTTTGCAGTGAAAATAGGAAAGCAGCCGCATATTAATGCAATAAAAAATGGATTTATTAAATTAATGCCGTTGACCCTCGCCGGGGCCATGTTTGTGTTAATTAACAACGTTTTTCTGAGCTTCGGCGAAGGCTCTTTCTTTTATTCCATGGGCATTCGCCTGGATGCCTCCACCATTGAAACCTTAAACGGCTTTAAGGCTATCGGCGGAAACGTCTATAACGGCACCCTCGGGATTATGTCGCTAATGGCGCCGTTCTTTATCGGCTCCGCGTTGGCGGAAGAGCGCAAAGTTGACCCGATGGCAGCTGGCCTGCTGGCGGTGGCGGCCTTCATGACCGTGACCCCGTATAGCGTGGGCGAAGCCTATGCGGTGGGCGCCAACTGGCTGGGCGGGCAGAACATCATCTCCGGGATGATTATCGGTCTGGTCGTTGCGGAACTGTTCACCTTCGTGATCCGTCGCAACTGGGTGATTAGACTGCCGGACAGCGTGCCGGGGTCGGTATCACGCTCTTTCTCAGCGCTGATCCCGGGCTTCTTGATCCTCTCCATCTTCGGCATTATCTCGTGGGCCCTGGCGAGCTATGGCAGCAACTTCCACCAGATCATCATGGACTCTATCTCGACGCCGCTGGCGGCGATGGGCAGCGTGGTTGGCTGGGCATACGTTATCTTTAACTCTCTGCTGTGGTTCTTCGGTGTGCACGGTTCTCTGGCGCTTACCGCCCTGGATAACGGCATCATGACGCCGTGGGCGCTGGAAAACATCGCGCTGTACAACCAGTACGGCTCTGTTGATGCGGCCATCGAAGCGGGCAAACAGTTCCACTTCTGGGCTAAGCCGATGCTCGACTCCTACATCCTGCTGGGTGGCTCCGGGGCGACGCTGGGTCTGATTATCGCCATCTTTATCGCTTCTCGCCGCGCTGACCATCGTCAGGTTGCCAAGCTGGCGCTGCCGTCAGGCATCTTCCAGATTAACGAACCGATTCTGTTTGGTCTGCCGATCATCATGAACCCGGTGATGTTCATCCCGTTCGTGCTGGTTCAGCCGATTCTGGCGGCCATTACGCTGGCGGCCTACAGCCTGGGGATTATCCCACCGGTGACCAACCTGGCGCCGTGGACTATGCCGACCGGTTTGGGAGCGTTCTTTAACAGTAACGGCAGCGTTGCCGCCCTGCTGGTGGCCCTGTTCAACCTTGGCGTCGCTACCCTGGTCTACCTGCCGTTTGTGGTGCTGTCGAATAAAGCGCAGACCGTTATCGAGCAGGAAGAGAGCGAAGAAGACATCGCTAACGCACTGAAATTCTGATACCGCGCGGTACGGGCAGCGTCCCGTACCGCCTGATAAATGAGGGAAATATTATGTTTGATCTGGACAACATCGACGCGGTAGAGACCCCGGAAAATGACCTCGAAGAGGTAGTGATGGGGCTGATTATCAACTCCGGACAAGCCCGCAGCCTGGCCTATGGCGCGCTGAAGCAGGCGAAGCAGGGCGACTTTGCCGCAGCGAAAGCGATGATGGAGCAGTCGCGCCAGGCGCTGAGCGAGGCGCATCGCGTGCAGACCCAGCTTATCGAAAGCGACGAGGGCGAAGGGAAAATGAAGGTCAGCCTGGTGCTGGTGCATGCCCAGGACCATCTGATGACCTCCATGCTGGCTCGTGAGCTGGTGGCCGAATTGATTGAGCTGCACGAGAAGGTACAATAGGCCATCGCGACGATGAGGCAGCCCAGAATGATGACCACCGAGATCAGTACCGCCAGAGAACAACAGCTGTTCAACGGGAAGAACTTTCATGTGGTCATCTATAACAAAACGGAAAGCGTGAGCGGGCTTCACCAGCATGATTACTACGAATTTACCGTGGTGTTAACCGGGCGCTATTACCAGGAGATCAATGGCAAACGGGTGCTGCTGGAGCGCGGGGATTTCGTCTTTATCCCGATGGGCTCGCACCACCAGAGCTTTTACGAGTTCGGGGCGACGCGCATCCTTAACGTCGGCATCAGCAGACGCTTCTTTGAGAAACACTACCTGCCGCTGCTGCCGTTTGGTCTGGTGGCTTCGCAAGTCTACGCCGTGCAGAGCGCTTTTCTCGGCTACGTTGAGTCGGTCATCGCCTCACTCAATTTTCGCGAAACGGAATTTGACGAATTTATCGAGCTGGTCTCCTTTTATGTCATTAACCGTTTACGCCACTATCGTGAAGAGCCGGTTGCCGACGTGACGCCGCAATGGTTAAAAAATACCGTGGAAGCCATGCATGATAAGCTGAAATTCGGTGAAGGCGCTCTCGAAAATATGGTTCGCTTATCCGGAAAAACGCAGGAATATTTAACCCGGGCGACCCAGCGCTATTATGGTAAAACGCCGATGCAGATAATTAATGATATCCGTATCAACTTTGCCAAAAAACAGCTGGAAATTACCAATTATTCAGTGACGGATATTGCGTATGAATCAGGTTACAGCAGCCCGAGTTTGTTTATTAAAACCTTTAAAAAACTGACGTCGTTTACGCCGAGCAGTTATCGCAAACATTTGACCAGTATTAATTAAACCCGCGCGGCGTTCGCCGCCAGGTTTATACCGAAAATCATTCAAGTTAACTGTCCGCATTGTTGCGGAGAGCGGCCTGCGTCCAGGCGCAGCGCCTAAGGGAGAAAAAGATGAGCCAGAAATTAAAAGTAGTCACTATTGGCGGCGGCAGCAGCTATACCCCGGAATTACTGGAAGGATTTCTGAAACGTTATCATGAACTGCCGGTAAGCGAACTGTGGTTGGTAGACGTCGAAGAGGGCCAGGAGAAGCTCGATATTATCCACGCGCTGTGCCAGCGGATGGTGGAAAAAGCCGGCGTGCCGATGAAAGTCTATAAAACGCTGGATCGCCGCGCAGCGCTGCAGGGCGCAGATTTCGTCACCACCCAGCTGCGCGTGGGCCAGCTGAAGGCGCGTGAAAAAGATGAGCGCATCCCGCTGAGCCACGGCTACCTGGGCCAGGAAACCAACGGGGCGGGCGGGTTGTTTAAAGGACTGCGCACCATCCCGGTGATTTTCGATATCGTGAAAGATGTGCAGGAAATTTGCCCCGACGCATGGATCATCAACTTCACCAACCCGGCGGGCATGGTCACCGAGGCGGTCTATCGCCACACCAATTTCAAACGCTTTATCGGCGTGTGCAACATTCCTATCGGCATGAAGATGTTCATCACCGACGTGCTGCAGCTGAGCCCGAGCGATGAGCTGAATATCGACCTGTTTGGTCTGAACCACCTGGTGTTCGTCCGCGACGTGCTGGTTAACGGCGTCTCGCGCTTCGATGAACTGCTGGACGGCGTGGCCTCCGGCCGTCTGACCGCGAACTCGGTGAAAAACATCTTCGACCTGCCGTTTAGCGAAGGGCTGATCCGCTCCCTGCGCCTGATCCCATGCTCTTACCTGCTCTACTACTTTAAGCCAAAAGAGATGCTGGCGATTGAGATGGGCGAGTACTACAAAGGCGGTGCGCGCGCCCAGGTGGTGCAGAAGGTGGAGAAACAGCTGTTCGAGCTGTATAAAAACCCGGATCTTAACGTTAAGCCGAAGGAGCTGGAGCAGCGCGGCGGGGCCTATTACTCTGATGCCGCTTGCGAAGTAATCAATGCCATCTATAACGATAAGCAGACTGAGCACTATGTGAATATCCCGCATCATGGTCATGTCGATAATATCCCGGCGGACTGGGCGGTAGAGATGAGCTGCACCTTAGGCCGCGACGGCGCGAAGCCGACGCCGCGCATTACTCATTTCGATGAGAAGGTGTTAGGGCTTATCTACACCATCAAGGGGTTCGAAGTGGCGGCCAGCCAGGCGGCGATCAGCGGTGAGCTGAACGATGTCCTGTTGGCGCTGAACTTAAGCCCGCTGATCCATTCCGATCGTGACGCCGAACAGCTGGCGCGGGAGATGATTCTGGCGCATGAAAAATGGCTGCCGAACTTTGCGGCGACGATCGAAAAACTAAAATCGTAACGGGAGTAGCAAATGGAACGCGTATTGATCGTCAATGCCGACGACTTCGGCCTCAGTAAAGGGCAGAACTACGGCATTATCGAGGCCTGTCGCAACGGCGTGGTGACATCGACCACCGCGCTGGTCAACGGCGCGGCCATTGACCACGCCGCCCAGCTGAGCCGCAGTACTCCGGAGCTGGCGGTCGGTATGCACTTTGTACTGACGCTGGGCGAGCCGCTGTCGGCCATGCCGGGATTAACCCGCGATGGCCGGCTGGGCAAATGGATCTGGCAGCAGGCGGAAGAAGATAGCCTGCCGCTGGAAGAGATCGCCCACGAGCTGGCGTGTCAGTACCATCGTTTTGTCGAACTCTTCGGCCATGAGCCGACGCATATCGACAGCCATCACCATGTGCATATGTTCGCCCAGATTTATCCCATCGTCGCGGCCTTTGCCCGCGAGAAGGGCATTGCGTTACGCATTGACCGCCAGGTGGCGGCGCAGAGTGGGCTCGACCAGCAGGCGGCGCGCAGCAGCGCCGGCTTCAGCAGCGAGTTTTACGGCGAAGCGGTCTCTGAGGAACTGTTTCTGCAGACGCTGGATGCCTCCATCGCCCGCGGGGAGCGCTCCCTGGAGGTGATGTGTCATCCGGCTTATGTCGATCGGATCATTATGGGCAGCGCCTACTGCTATCCGCGACTGGATGAGCTTGATGTGCTGACATCTGCTTCACTGAAAGCGGCGGTGGCCGACCGGGGTTATCGTCTGGGAACCTACCGCGACGTGTAAGCCCGACGGGGGAAAGGGAAAGTGAATCAAGCCCGGCACAGCGTGCCGGGCTTTTTACTACGCCGGAATAGCGGCGATTTTCGGGCTTCTCGACCACACGCGGTGGGCCGTCATCAGGGCGAGCAGTTTGTCCGCCGCTGGCGTGTCGAGCGCATCGGTGACGATGACCCCCTCTTCACCCTGGGTCGGAACATGCAGAACGGACGTCAGTTGCCGCGCATCCCCTGCCAGCAGGATCGGCTTCAGATGTTTATAGGCTTCCAGCAGGTAATAGCGCGCGTCACCGCTCTGACTCAGGGCGCTGAGGTCGCCGCCGGGCACCACCACCGCATCCACCGTCAGCGAAGGGGAGCCGGCGAAGGTGCCGGCGATCGGCAGCGGAGAACCATCGTCGGCAATGACTTCGCCCATTCGCGAGTAGAGCAGCTTGCTGTGCACGCCCTGGGCCTGCAGCGCCTGCAGGAGCTGAACCAGATCCTGCGCTGAGGTGCGTTCGTTGAGCAGGACTGCCACCACGCGACCTTTCACATCTCCTTCGGCATCGGCGTAGAGGCTGAGGCTAGGGTCTTTCTCCACGCCATTGACCGGGGCGGGCAGGGTAATGTTGCGCTGATCGTCGCTCAGTTCGATCCCTAAGTTCGCCCCAACCGCTTCCGCAAGCTTAGTATCAATGTGGGCCAGATGATCGACCACCCGCTCGCGGATCCAGGTGCGGACCACTTTGCTGAGTTCGAAGCTGAAACCATCGATAATATGCTGCTGTTCAATCGGCGTCTGGCTCAGCCAGAACAGACGCGGCTGGGCGTAATATTCGCCGAACGAAGGGCTGCGCTGGCGGATTTTTTCGCCGTCGACGCGCTCGGCGAGGGACTCAAAGCCACCGCGTTTGGCGGCAGGCGGCGTCTCGCGCGGCCAGTTGTCGTTAATCGAGTTGGGCTCGTAGTTGGCCGGATTGGTGTCAATGTCCATCCGGTGCATCCCGTCACGCTGGAAATTATGATACGGGCAGGTCGGACGGTTGATGGGGATTTCATGGAAGTTCGGCCCACCCAGGCGGCTAATTTGCGTATCGGTGTAAGAGAAGAGACGCCCCTGCAGCAGCGGATCGTTGCTGAAATCAATGCCCGGGACGATATGTCCGGGATGGAAGGCCGCCTGTTCATTTTCGGCAAAGAAGTTATCCGGGTTGCGGTTGAGGACCATTCTGCCAACCCGCTGCACCGGCACCAGCGCCTCGGGGATCAGCTTGGTGGGATCGAGCAGGTCGAAGTCAAAAGCAAATTCATTCTCTTCGGGGATCAATTGCAGGCCAAGCTCAAATTCCGGGTAGTCCTCGGCTTCGATGGCCTCCCATAGATCGCGGCGATGAAAATCGGGGTCGCGGCCGGTCAGCTTCTGCGCTTCATCCCACACCAGCGACGCCTTGCCGGCGACCGGTTTCCAGTGAAAGCGAACGAAGGTGGCTTTGCCCTCGGCATTAATCAGACGGAAGGTATGGATCCCGAAGCCTTCCATGGTGCGATAGCTGCGCGGGATGCCGCGATCCGACATCGCCCACATCACGTTGTGCAGCGTTTCCGGCTGCAGGGAAACATAGTCCCAGAAAGTATCGTGGGCGCTCTGCCCTTGTGGGATGGCCCAGTGGGGTTCAGGCTTCACGGCGTGGACAAAGTCGGGGAACTTCATCGCGTCCTGGATGAAGAAGACCGGTGTGTTGTTGCCCACCAGGTCAAAAATCCCTTCGTCAGTGTAAAACTTGGTAGCGAAGCCGCGAATATCGCGGACGGTGTCCGCCGACCCCGCGCCGCCCTGCACGGTGGAAAAGCGTACAAACACCGGGGTGATTTTATCGGCTGACGAAAGAAAATCGGCTTTAGTCAACGCAGCCAGGCTTTTGTAGGGCTGGAAGTAGCCGTGGGCGGCAGAGCCGCGGGCATGAACGATACGCTCCGGAATACGCTCGTGGTCAAAGTGGGTGATCTTCTCCCGCAGGATAAAATCTTCCAGCAGCGTTGGGCCGCGGCTACCGGCGCGCAGCGAATTCTGATCGTCAGCAATGCGCACGCCCTGGTTGGTGGTCAGCGGAAAATCTTTCCCCCCTTTGCGTTGCGCCTCCAGGGAATCCAGTTTGCTGTTATGAGTATCGGGCGCTTTCAGGCTGCCTGGGGCGGTGGGTTCGACGCCCGGAGCGGTAGGTTTCGGCGTGGGGCGCCACTCCCGATCGTCCGGCGCCAGCGAATCGAGACCCGGCTGCGCTTCCTCGCTGTCGTGGACCGGTGCCTGCTGTTGGTGAGGGTTCGGGTGCTTATCAGACATTACTCGTCTCCTGCTTTCATTGCTAAAAGTGGTCGTTGATAGACCAAAACCCTTCTAACTATAGAACATTACGCTGTCTGCGCCCGGCGAGGGGGCAGGGAGTTATCCTAAAATGCGCATCGGCGGCGAAGGGGCGACGAACGGGGCCACAATCGGCTATGATAGAGGTTTCTGTTTCCCGCTATGTTTAGTGAATCCATTTGTTATGAAACCATTGCGCCAACAAAATCGCCCTGTCATTAGCTACGTGCCGCGCGTGGAGCCTGCGCCTCCGGAACATGCCGTGAAAATGGACCATTTTCGCGATGTCTGGATTTTGCGCGGGAAGTATGTCGCTTTTCTGCTGATGGGGGAGCATTTCCGTCGCTCACCGGCATTCAGCGTGCCGGAGTCGGCGCAGCGCTGGGCTAACCAGGTGCGTCAGGAAGGTGAGATTGAAGCCTGAGTCGGCTGCAGAAATAAAAAAACCGCTGAATGATCAGCGGTTTTTTTGTGCTTGCCGTTTAGCGATGCGCCAGTTCGGCTTCTTCCTCGCTATCGAAGATCGACTTGTCGGTCTGGCGCAGCCACTGGCTGGTCAGCGTCCCGGCGGTCATTGAGCCGTTAACGTTCAGCGCGGTACGCCCCATATCGATCAGCGGTTCGACGGAGATGAGCAGGGCTACCAGGGTCACCGGCAGGCCCATCGCCGGCAGGACGATCAGCGCGGCGAAGGTCGCGCCGCCGCCCACCCCGGCGACGCCCGCCGAGCTGACGGTGACGATGCCCACGAGGGTGGCAATCCACATCGGATCCAGCGGGTTGATGCCCACGGTCGGCGCGACCATCACCGCCAACATTGCCGGATAGATACCGGCGCAGCCGTTCTGGCCGATGGTGGCGCCAAAGGAGGCGGAGAAGCTGGCAATCGACTCCGGTACGCCGAGACGACGGGTTTGCGCCTCAACGTTCAGCGGAATGGAGGCGGCGCTGGAGCGGCTGGTAAAGGCGAAGGTGATCACCGGCCAGACTTTACGGAAGTACTTCAGCGGGCTGACGCCGTTAATCGCCAGCAGCAGGCCGTGGACGACAAACATAATACCCAGCGCAATGTACGAGGCTACCACGAAGCCGCCAAGCTTGATGATGTCCTGCAAATTCGACCCGGCAACCACTTTGGTCATCAGGGCCAGCACACCGTAAGGGGTCAGCTGCATGACCAGACGAACCAGCTTCATTACCCAGCCCTGCAGGGTATCGATCGCGGTCAGCACGCGCTGGCCTTTTTCCACATCCTCTTTCAGCAACTTAAGCGCTGCGACGCCGAGGAACGCCGAGAAAATGACGATGCTGATGATGGAGGTTGGGTTAGCCCCGGTCAGGTCAGCAAACGGGTTCTTCGGCACGAAGGAAAGGATCAGCTGCGGGACGCTGAGATCCGCTACTTTCCCCACATAGTTGCTCTGGATGGCGTTCAGACGGGCGGTCTCCGCGCTGCCCTGGACCAGACCCTCGGCGGTGAGGCCGAACATATTGGTCACCAGCACGCCAACCAGGGCGGCGATCAGGGTGGTGAACAACAGAGTACCGATGCTCAGGAAGCTAATTTTCCCCAGCTGCGAGGCATTGTGCAGGCGGGCCACCGCGCTAAGGATGGAGGCGAAGACCAGCGGCATAACAATCATTTGCAGCAGCTGGACGTAACCGTTGCCGACGATATTGAACCACTGGATGGAATCCTTCAGCACCTGGCTGTCAGACCCGTAGATCAGCTGCAGCGCCAGACCAAATACCACGCCAGTCGCCAGACCGACCAGCACTTTTCTGGCCAGGCTCCACTGTTTATGACGTGTTTGCCCCAGCGCAAACAGTAATACGGCGAACACGACTACGTTCGCTATTAATGGAAAGTTCATCCCCGTTCTCCTGATATTTTTATAACCTGGGCTGGTGGATAACCAGCTCTTATGACGGCAAGGTTAGCAGAAGGCGTTATCAAGGACTTATATTCAAATGGAATGGGTTATAACCAAATGGCGTTTTCCGCCGCTTTATCGCCCACTCTGGTGACTTATAAAGCGATTGAAGGTGATCTGCAGGGAATTGATCACCCCGGATGACCAGCGTATCGCGCTGTTATCCGCCAGCGTCTGCGGCATCCAGACGGCATAGACGAACAGCGCCATACACAAGGCGCGTTCGAGCTGATTGCCCTTGCGCGGCGCAAGGATCGGCAGCCGAAAGCGCCAGCGACAGGGCCACAGCAGCGGCACACCGGCGGGGGTGAGCATATCGGCGAGAATGTGGCTGAGATAGCCCAGCACCAGGCCCTGGAGAGCGTCTGCCGGGACAATCCAGCTGTCAGGCACTTTCAGATAGAACAGCGTCAGCGCGCCAAAGACGGCCAGCAGGCTGTGGGTGAAGCCGCGGTGGCCAAAGGCCCGCGCCACGGGCTTTGAGATCCAGCTCAGCCGTTGGCCAAGAAACGACTTTGGGTGATCGATGTCCGGCAGCAGGCAGGTCAATACCGCCGAGGGCACAATATGCCACCAGTCGCCCTGCGCCAGCACCGGCGTTAACTCTGCGTTTTTGGCAAATACTGCGCAGGCGATTGAAAAGAAGAGATGGCCTTCCGCCGTCATGATAACACACCCTAAACTGTCGATTCATACAGTATAGGGTTTTTATACAGTGTACGGAAGAGGTGACGGTGTAACTCTTTGTCACAAACTCTCAGCGCGCCAGCCATCCGCCATCGACGGCCAGCGTATAGCCGTTAATATAGTCGGCCGCTGATGAGGCGAGAAACACCACCGGCCCCTGCAGGTCTTTCGGCGCTCCCCAGCGACCAGCGGGAATGCGCTCGAGGATCGCCTGGTTACGCTCTTCATCTTCGCGCAGCGCTTGGGTGTTATTGGTGGCCATATACCCGGGCGCTATGGCGTTGACGTTGATACCCTGGCCAGCCCATTCGTTGGCCAGCAGACGGGTCAAACCCAGCACGCCGCTTTTCGAGGCGGTGTAGGAGGGGACGCGGATCCCGCCCTGAAACGAGAGCATCGAGGCGATGTTAATGATTTTCCCGCCTTCCCCCTGGCGAATGAACTGCCTGGCGACCGCCTGGCTGAGAAAGAAAATCGCTTTGAGATTCAGGTCGATCACCGCGTCCCAGTCGCTTTCCGTGAAGGTCAGGGCATCATGGCGGCGTATAATTCCGGCGTTGTTGACCAGAATATCGACCCGGCCCATCGCCGCCACCGCCTGGTCGACCAGACCGCTCATATCATTCTCTTGGCTGAGATCCGCCTGAATGGCGTGAAAGCGGCGGCCCAGCGCCAGCACCTGGGCGGCCGTATCATGGGGAATTTTACGGTTGATGCCGACGATATCGCACCCGGCCTGCGCCAGGCCCAGCGTCATTCCCTGTCCCAGGCCGGTATCGCAACCGGTCACGATGGCGACCTTACCCGTCAGGTCGAAGGCGTTCAGTACCATATTCACCTCTGTCAGCTGATCTACTGGCGTACGATGACGCCACCTGTGACCAGCATAGAGGGAGGAAAACAAAATTACAATTAAAATGAAACAATGTTTTGATTTTATTGCTGGCGGCGTGACAGCGATTGTTGCACCCGCCAGCGGTCTTAGCCGAGCAAGTTCTCAGCAGTGAGTGCCAGCAGTGACGGAAGCTTGACGTCCGCCAGCGCAAAGCGCGGGTCGCGGCTGTTCTCCGCTTCCGGCACCACGATAGACCGCATGCGCGCGGCTTTGCTGGCGATCATGCCGTTGACCGAATCCTCCAGCGCGACGCAGCGCTGCGGGTCGACTCCCAGGGCAGCGGCGCAGTTGAGGTAGACCTGCGGGTGCGGTTTGCTCCAGGGTAAATGCTCCGCGGAGGCGAGAGCATCAAACTGGTCGCGCAGTTCAAACATATCGAGCACTTTCTCCAGCATCATCAGCGGCGAGGCCGAGGCCAGGCCCACCTTTAAGCCCTGAGCTTTACACAGGGCCACTGCCTCGCGTACGCCCGGCAGCAGCGGGCGTGAGGCTTCCACCAGCTCAATGGCGCGACGAATAATGCGCGCGGTAGCTTCCGCCCGGTCTACGCCGTGCCACGGCTGCTGCGCGTACCACAGATCCACCACCAGGTCGATTCGCAGACCGAGCAGGTCGGGCAGTTCATCGCGGCGACGGGTATCCACTCCCAGGCTCTCCATGACCTCGACCTCCGCCTGATCCCAGAGCGGCTCCGAGTCAATCAGCAACCCGTCCATATCAAATATCGCGGCCTCAATGCGGCGCTTCGCTGACATATGTCCTTCTCCTGTTGCGTAATCAGATAAACGAATCGGCAATCATGGTATATCATACCGCGCATTATTGGGCGAAACTCGCCGTGGCAGATAGACTTATACCCGACATACTCGGGGGAGCGAGGGAAGCCAGCGCCACGCAACAGGCAGCAGGCGAACCACCAACGCGTCTTTAACAAGGGGAACTCATGACGTACCAACAAGCTGGACGCATAGCGGTTATCAAACGCATTTTAGGATGGGTTATCTTTATTCCCGCCGTGCTGTCGACGCTGATTTCTGTGCTCAAATTTATGTATGAGCACAGTGAAAAGAAACCCGGCATTGATGCGGTAATGATGGATTTTGCGCACGTGATGATTGAGATGATGCGCTTTAACACGCCGTTCCTGAACTTTTTCTGGTACAACTCGCCGCTGCCGGATTTTCACCATAGCCTGAACATCGGTTTCTGGATCATCTTCATTCTGGTGTTCGTCGGCATGGCCCTGCAGGCTTCCGGCGCGCGAATGGCGCGGCAGGCGAAATTTCTCCGCGAGGGGATTGAGGATCAGCTGATCCTCGAGCAGGCCAAAGGCGCAGATGGGTTAACCCGCGAGCAGCTCGCTGAACGCATTGTGGTACCGCGCCATACGATCCTGGTGCAGTATTTCCCACTGTACGTGCTGCCGGTGATCGTGATTGTCATCGGTTACTTCTTCTTTTCGCTGCTGGGCTTTCTGTAAGTCAGGTGCCCGGCAAGCCGGGCACCTTCTTATTCCGCTGGCAGAGGACGTGGTTTTCCCTGATTATCAACGGCAACGTAGATAAACAGCGCCTCCGTCGCCTTGTAGCGCTGGCCAATCGGTTCTGAAGAAACTTTTTTCACCCACACTTCGATATTGATTGTCACCGAGGTGTTGCCGCGCTTCACGCAGCGGGCGTAGCAGCACACCACGTCGCCAACGGCGACCGGGCGTAAAAAGGTCATCCCATCCACCCGCACGGTCACCACGCGACCCTGGGCGATCTCTTTGGCCATAATGGCGCCGCCAATATCCATCTGCGACATCAGCCAGCCGCCAAAAATATCCCCGTTGGCATTGGTATCCGCCGGCATTGCCAGGGTGCGTAAAACCATTTCGCCCTTTGGGGCGAGATCTGTTGTTGTCATGCTCTACTCTGTTGTGGTCAAAGACGATCAGCGGGATGCTACTATGAAAATAGCGCAGTGAGAATAGGGGAATACGCCCGCTGGCGCGGGCGCGGTGGTTCAGAAGGAGAGGGTAACGCCGGCGTAATACGCGCGGCCAGGCTCATTGTAGGTCGAGGCGCCGGCATTTTCGCGATACAGTTGTTTATCAAATAGATTACTTATTCCGGCATTCAGGCGAATATCCCGGTTTAGCTGATACTGAGTACCAATACCCACGATGGAATAGGCGCCAACCTCGGTGGTCGCAAGGGTCCCGGTTTCGTTGCGGATCTCCGCATACTGACGCGGCTTCTGACGGCCATAAAGCGTCCAGTTCACATTCGCAGACAGGGCGTCGTTTACCTGCCAGTCGAGCATCGTGTTAACGGTATATTTCGGGATAACCGACAGCGGGTTGCCAGTCTCTTTACTTTCAGATTTGAGCATCCAGGTGGCATTGGTCCGCCAGCTGAGGACATCTCTCAGCACCGGGATCAGCAGATTTCCTTCCAGCCCCTCGACCACGGCTTTGCCGCCGTTCTGCCATTGCAAAATATTATTGCCGCTGGAGGTATAGCCCAGTACCTCTGTTCCGGAGACGATTTTGTTTTTGTAATCGTTGCGAAACCAGGTGACTCCGGCAGCGTAACCATTAAGGTTAAATTCGATACCGATCTCTTTGTTGATACTGATCTCCGGGTCGAGGTCAGGGTTACCCAGCAGGTAGCAGCTGCCTTCAGCGATCGTGTTTGGACAACCGTTGCCGCGGGTGGAGAGCAAATAGCCTTTACTGGATTGATAGAGGTTTGGCGCTTTAAACACGCGCGCGATACCGGCCTTCAGCGTGAACATATCGCCGAGCTCCTGGGACAGATTGAGGCTGGGGCTCCAGTTACTGCCAAACTGATTATGATAATCGAAGCGAATGCCGGGGATCAGGTTGGTGCCGGGCACGGCTTCGATATTATCTTCCAGATAGATACCGGTGAGGGTGGCGCTGTTTTTGGTACTGCGTTGCGTAGGGTCGCCCGAGGTCCCAGGGATAGTCTCGCCGTTGCTGTTAGTGGCCTGCATCGATGCCGGGTCGTCGAGCTGATCATGGTTCCATTCCATTCCCAGCGTCAGCGTCTGGTCCGCCAGCCAGAAGAAAGGCACATTGAATTCCGAGGTAGTACGCCAGGATTCCAGACGGCTGGTGGCATAATCTTCACTGTTGATCATGCCTTCGACGCGGCCGGTAGAGCCTTCCTGCAGGCGGGTATTGTTGGTTTTCTCGTAGTAAACACCGGCTTTGGACTGGCCCCAATCCCATAGACCGTTGTAGGTCAGTCCCCAGGACTGGCGATAGAGGCGATTAGTTTCGTGGCCGTACAGGGAGTCCACCAGCCCGTTCGGGCTAAGATTGCCGTTGCTGTACTGGGTATCGCCAGCATAGATATTCCCCTGACGGCTATAGGCGTAGCTGAAATCGAGAATTTGTTGCGGGGTCATTTTCCATGACAGTAGCGCGTTAATGTCTTTATTGCGGACCCCTTCGCGCCCCGCAGCGTAAGAGCCGTTTTGCGCATGGTTAATATCCCAGGCGTCGGGTTCCGTTTTATTGATATTGCCATACAGGCGCATCGTCAGCGCCTCGCCGGCCAGTGGGCCGCTGAGATTGAAGTTAGCGCGATTGGTCGTGCCTTCTTTGTTGTTTTCCGGCTGGTTGGTGAAGAAAGACAGCGAACCGTGCCAGGTGTTGGTCGGACGTTTGGTAATGATATTGACCACTCCGCCCGCCGCGCCGGAACCATAGCGCGCGGCTGCCGGACCGCGGAGAACTTCAATCCGTTCGACCATTTCGGCAGGTACCCAGTTGCTGTCGCCCCGGGTATCGCGTTCGCCGCGCCAGCTATAGCGAACCGCGTTACGTGACGTGACCGGTACCCCATCTATCAGGATCAGGGTGTTCTCCGGCCCCATGCCGCGGATATCAATCTGGCGGTTGTTGCCCCGACTGCCGCTGGCGCTGTTGCCGGTCAAGTTCACCCCGGGCATTTTACGGATGATGTCTGAGAGATCGTTGACCGGCGGCTGCTTAGCAATATCCTCAGCCGTGATAATCGACACCCCGGGCTGTTGCTTAAGCGCCTCTTCCGCCGTACTGCGCACAATCATCGTTTCGGTATCTTGTTCTGATTCTTCAGCAAAGGCGTTAGGGGCGAGGAGACTGGATATGACCAGCGCCAGGGTCGTGGGCACAGAATATTGCGGCGATCTCATGTAAATATCCTTTTCAAAACAATGCAAAATGAGATCGAGAATATTAATGATAACAATTATCATTACAATGTAACGAGATGAATCTCCATAAAATCCTCACAATTACCGCAACTTTTTATGCAGTTGAGAGAAATCGTGAAGAGAGCCTACACAGTGTGGCCGGGAAGCTGTCAGCGTATGCGCTGAGGTTGTGTGGTTGCAGGGAATGTTTGCCAGTGCAGTAAGCTTATAGGGGGCGAGCGCGGCGCGCGATGGCGCGCCGGCGGAGGGGTTAGTGGTGGTCGTCCTGCGGCATATGACGGTATATGTAGATCCCGCTCAGCAAGGTAAAGACCAGCGTGAGGGCGGTTAAACCAAAGACCTTAAAGTTAACCCAGATATTCTGCGGCAGCCAGAAGGCGATATAGATATTGGCCAGCCCGCAGAGAATAAAGAACAACGCCCAGGCCAGGTTAAGTCGCGACCAGACCTGCTGCGGCAGGCTCAGCTCTTTACCCAGCATGCGCTGGATCAGCGGCTTTTTCATCACCCACTGGCTGAACAGCAGCGCGCCGGCGAACAGGGCATAGATCACCGTCACCTTCCATTTAATAAACTCATCATTATGGAAGAAGATGGTTAACCCGCCGAAGACGGCCACCAGCACGAAGGTGATCAGCGCCATTTTTTCCACTTTCCGGTAGCGCACCCAGCTGTAGATCAGCACGACGGCGGTCGCCACAATCAGCGCCGTGGTGGCGGCGTAGATATCGTAAAGCTTATAAAAGGCAAAGAAGACCACCAGCGGTAAAAAATCCAGAAACTGCTTCATACATCGATCCCGTCTTTCAGGACGGACCGGGGAAGGCCCCGGTCCTGGTTAAAATTAGCTGCGGATAAGCATATACACGCGGAATAAATAGATCAGCAACAGGGCGGAAATCAGGTTGCTGATGGTATTAATCACTACCGCGCCGACGTTTGGCGTCAGGGCGGCAAAGCTGGAAGCAAACAGTAACAGCAGGGTTTTCGCCACCAGCCAACCGATAATAGCCGGCGCCACCAGCCGCAGATTGGCCCACGCCAGGCGCATGCTGCTGCGCATGGCGCCGAGGATGCCCATTTTGTCCTGTACCAGCATGATCGGCGCAAAGGCCAGCACGATGGCCAGCAGCACGCCGGGCACCAGCACCAGCATCATCCCCATCTGCACCAGGAAGGTGGTGAACAGGATCAGCAGCAGCAGCTTGGGCAGCACCGGCGCCGAGGCGCCGATGGCGCGTAGGGCGCTAACGCGATGACCGGCGGAGACCAGCTGGATCAGCAGCAGGACGCCGCCGACGAGGATCGCATTACCTACCAGACCCGAGAAGGTTGATGCCGCCGAGGCGCGCAGCAGAACCTGCTGCTGCTCCGGCGTCATGTTCTGCACCAGCTCGAACAGCCCGGCGCTATCGGCGAGGTTATCGCCTTCGCTGAGTATCGACAGCTGCTCGTCGCTGGGTGAAAAGGCATGGCCAAGTACTACCGTAATAAACGCGCACAACAGCGCAATCAGTAAAATAGTAATGAACTGATTACGAAAAAAATTCCCGGTGTCACGGTAGACGGACTTCGCCGTGATAGACATGCATTCTCCTTGAGTGTCGCAGGTGTTAACTAGCCGGCGATTGTACCGCAAATCGTTCCGTCGTAGCACTCTCTGCGCCGGTCAGGGCAGGTATATCTTTGTAAAGAGGCCGCAATGGTGGCAGGCCGTAGCGCGCCCGCGCCCGGTTGCAGGCATCGTTTTCCTCGCCATTTTCCCCGGACATGGCGAATTCGCGACACGGCGAAGGCCGGTTTTCATAAATAGTGCAGTGAACGGCATCGCCGATATCGCCAGACAGGGCCGCGCAGCGGCTCTGGCGCTGATTGGTGCCGCTCATGCAGCGCAGGAAAGGGGTCAGCGGTTCGGTCAGCGCGGAGGGCACCAGGCCGCCCGCGTCGTCGGCTTCCGCCCAGTAGAAAGAGACTCGAAAATACGCACAACAGGCACCGCACGTCATGCACGGGTTGATTTCACTCATAATTACACCTGAAAAAAACGCATCAACACAGATTGTCGGCAGTTAACTTATCCAGCCGCCTCAGCGTCGGCAAGAGGGGGCAGAAATAAATTTTTGGGCGAAAAGTGAAAATTGATGTGCGAACAATTCAAGGCATTGCGATCGGTAGCGAAAATTAATCTGGATCAATAAATGTTAAATCTGAGGACTTAGTGTGATCTAAAACAGATCAAACGTAACTCGTTATAGGTATATTTGGCCGCGCTGAAAAACCATAATGAGGAAGTGGATATGAAGAAGTTAGCAGCGGCGGCATTGATTCTTGGCACGCTTTCTACCGGCAGCGTCTGGGCGCATGAGGCGGGGGAGTTTTTCATTCGTGCCGGGACCGCCACCGTCCGACCGACGGAGGGCTCTGACAATGTGTTAGGCAGCCTTGGCAGTTTCAACGTCAGTAACAATACCCAGCTGGGTTTAACCTTTACCTATATGGCGACCGATAACATTGGCGTGGAGTTGCTTGCCGCGACGCCGTTCCGCCATAAGGTCGGCACCGGGCCAACCGGGACTATCGCCACCGTCCATCAGCTGCCGCCCACCCTGATGGCGCAGTGGTACTTTGGCGATGCGCAAAGCAAGGTGCGCCCGTACGTGGGGGCCGGTATCAACTACACCACCTTCTTTAATGAAGACTTTAACGACACCGGCAAGGCGGCCGGGCTTTCCGATCTGAGCCTGAAGGACTCCTGGGGCGCGGCGGGGCAGGTCGGCCTCGATTATCTGATTAACCGCGACTGGCTGCTGAATATGTCGGTGTGGTACATGGATATCGATACCGATGTGAAATTCAAAGCCGGCGGCGTGGACCAGAAAGTCAGCACCCGTCTGGATCCGTGGGTGTTTATGTTCTCCGCAGGCTATCGGTTCTAAATTCTTCTGTAAACTGGCCAACGGATGGCCAGTTCATTGTCTCGTCACACCTGTCTGCCGCAAGCCTCTGTCATCAACAGCGGATCACACTTCCGTCCACTGGCGCAGCAGATTGTGATACATGTTGAGCAGGGAGAGGACCTCTTCTCCGTCGCCAAAGCGGGCCTTCAGAGACTGGATGGTGCGGTCCAGGTCGTAAAGCATCGCACGCTGCTTATCGTCACGGACCATCGACTGGATCCACAGGAAAGAGGCCTGGCGTACGCCGCGGGTGACCGGGGTGACGCAGTGCAGGCTGCTGGCGGGATAGAGCACCAGATGCCCGGCCGGGAGCTTCACCCGATGTTGGCCATAGGTGTCTTCAATCACCAGTTCGCCACCCTCATAGCTCTCCGGATCGCAAAGGAACAGCGTCGCTGACAGATCAGTGCGCATCCAGCCCGCCTCGCCGTTCTGGCGAACGGCGCCATCGACGTGAAAACCATAGGTCTCCCCTGGCCCATAGCGGTTAAACAACGGCGCGGAAATCGTCCGCGGCAGCGCGGCGGAAAAAAACTGCGGATGGCCGCGCAGCATATCGAGCACAGCGGCCTGCAGGCGGGCATACAGCGGCGTTCGGGTATCGATCTGCTGGTTCTGTTTGACGGCCGCCCCCTGGCTACCCACCGTAACCCGCCCGTCGACCCACTCGGCCTGCGCCAGCTGCCGGGTAAATTCCGCCACCTGGTCTGTCGATAGCACGTCAGGAATGTGATACATCATCGCGGTGTTCTCTCTAAAAGGTGGGGCGCAACGGCCCCACGCGCAGACTCAGAAATGGACGTTCGCCGTCAGCATAAAGGTCCGGGGTTCGCCCGGATGATAGCGATAGCCGCTCTTGTTGATGGAGGCCACGTAATCGGTATCAAACAGGTTATACATATTGAGCTGCAGATCGAGGTTGCTGTTGACCCGATAGCCCAGTTTGGCGTCGGCAACCCAGTAGCCCTCGGTGTGATCCGGGGTACCAACTGCACCATCGCTGCCCCGGCGCAGGCTTCCGACATAGCGCACACCGCCGCCGGCGGACAGATCGCTGGTGGCCTGATACTGCGTCCACAGCGTAAAGGCATGTTTCGGGGTGTAGGCCAGGGCGGAAGATCCATCCTGCGCTACGTTCTGTCCCTCCGTCACTGTCGCATGCTGCTGAGTGTAGCCGGCGATAATCGTCCAGTCCGGGGTCAGGTTTCCGGTCGCGGAGAGTTCATACCCCTCCACGCGCTTTTTGCCGTACTGCGACCAGGTTCCGTCATCGTTGGCGGCCACTTCGTTTTCAATATCGGTGCGGAATAACGCCGCGCTAAGCAGCAGACGGTTGTCGAAGATTTGCCACTTGGTGCCCAGCTCGCTGGATTTTGCCTTCTGCGGCTTAAAGTCGGTCCGGTTAGCGCTGTTGCCGCTGCCGCTGGCGGCCAGGGCGAAGCTGCTGCCTCCCGGCGGCTGCTGTGAGATGGCGTAGTTGACGTAAACATTGCCCTGCTCGGTTAAGCGGTACAGCGCCCCGGCTTTCCAGTTAACCAGATTGCCGGATTTAGCGGTATCGACAGTGGTGACCGGGCTGCCGGTCGACTGTCCGGGCGGGCAGGCGATAGCCCCGCGTCCGCTGCCGCCACAGGCGGTGGCGCTGTCATATTTGGTATGGTAATTGTCGAGACGCAGCCCGCCGTTGATCTCAATCCGCTCGGTCAGCGTCAGCGTATCAAAGGCATAAATCCCGAAGGTATCGGTCTGGCCGTTGGCGTTAGCCCCGTTTCTGTCCAGCCCGCCAATCGACAGGTTGCTCACCGGATGGTAGAGATTCACCGCCGGCGCGGTCCTGGCGTTAACGCCATAGTTGGTCTGGTTTTCCCGGGTAAACTCCACGCCGGCGCTGACGTCATGGCCTATCGAGCCAGTATTGAAAGTCGAGGTGATATTGGTCTGGTTGGTCAGAATGCGGTTGCTGACATCTTTGGTATTAACCAGACGCGACCAGCTCCAGGTGTTGACGTCATTGATATCGGGGGCGGTGATATTGTTCGCGCCGCCCATCACCGCGGTCAAAAGATACTCCTGTTTCACTCGCGACCAGCGGGTGGTATTGCGCACGGTGGTGTTCTCCGTCAGATCGTGTTCGAAGCGCAGGGTACCGCTGTCGGTAGTAGATTTATCGTAATCGGAGTCGGTGCCATAGAAATTGCTGGTATCGACCTTCCCGGCGGAGTTGAGTGCGGCATACTTCGGCGAAGGCGCCGAATAGCCCGGCAGGCCGACGGTAGGGATCCCGCCATCCGGGGTGTTGTTCTGCCGGACGTGCAGATAGTTCAGATACAGACGAGTTGGGGTATCAAGGCCGAAGGCCAGCGACGGTGCGATGCCATAGCGTTCGTTTTCAATGCGGTCCCGACCAGCGTCATGGGTTTTTTCCCCCATCAGGTTCAGACGGAACGCAGCGTTGTCGCTAAACGCCTGGTTCAGGTCGAGAGTGCCCCGGCGCGACCAGGCGCTGCCGATGCTGGCCGAGCCGTCGATCCCGGAGTCAAGGCGCGGCTGCTTGCTGATCATATTGATCGAGCCGGAGGGCGCGCTGCGGCCATAGTCCGTGCCGGCGGGCCCTTTGATGACTTCCACCTGCTGGGTATTGAAGGTATCGCGCGTCACGCTGCCGATGTCGCGAATGCCGTCCACATAGATGCTGTTAGAGGTATCCACGCCGCGCATAAAGATGGCATCCCCGGTGGTTGAGCTGCCATTCTCCCCGGCATAAAACGCCCCCACGCCGGGAACGTTTTTGAGGGCGTCAGTCAGGTTGGTGACGCCCTGATCTTTAATCACCTGTTCCGGGATCACGGTGATGGTGCGGGTGGTATCGACCAGCGGTTTATTGAACTTGGGATCGGCGGAAGCGCCGGGGGAGTAGAGTGAAGGCGGAGCGGCTTCCACTACCAGCGTCTCTTCACTATTTTTGACCGAATTTTCCGCTGCGATGCCTGCTGCCGGCGAGGCTCCCAGACACAGACCTGTAAACAATGCCAATGAGTTGAAACTGCCGAAAGGCAGAGAAGCGTTTTTTTCCATGATAAATGCAGGCTTATTTTTTGTTATGAGCACATATCACACCGCGCAAAAGCGACGTTATTCGTCGTCTGGCTTGCGCTGACCCGGTGTGATTCTATAAATGATAAAAAGAATAGTTATCATTTGCCTTAATATTTACATAGAAAGGTTGACCTTAAAACAACTTTCTTCACTTCGATTTACATAATTCACATTTTTTGAACGATAAAGCGGGAATATAGGGAAAGTGCTGCAGAATAAGGTCGGTAGCAAGCCGCGCCGGGCGGGGTAAACTTCCGGGCGGCCATATGATGGTTGTTCCGGCACGGATCACCAGGGCACGGTACGGCCCTGGTAATCGAGATACTCCAGTCCCGGACGTAGCCGTTTGTCGAGCAGGACGTTCACCAGGCGTGGGATTGTCTCTTCGATGGTCAGCGGGGCATCTGCCCCGCCGAGCTCGGTGCGGATCCATCCCGGGGCCATCACCACCAGCGGATGGGAGGCCGAGGAGGGGCGAGCGGCGAAGCTGCGCATGAACATATTCAGCGCAGCTTTACTCCCGCGATAGAGTTCCCGCTGGCCGGTAAGGTTATTGGTCAGACTCCCCTGGCCGGAGGACATCACGCCGAGCAGCCCCTGCGGTTTAACGGCCTGCTGCAGGCGCTCGATAACCCGCATCGGCGCCAGGGCATTGGTGAGCATCACCTGGTAAAACTCCTCGGTGGAGACGTCGCCAATGGTCTGCGATGGGTCACGATTGGTGGTACCGGCGTTGACAAACAGCATATCGAGGCTTGCCGGGGGAAGCGTCGCCTGCAGCGCGGCCAGCTGGGCTTCATCGCGAATGTCGAGCGTCGCCAGGCGTAGCCGCAGGGGATGCGTTTTGGCCAGGTCGTGGAGCGGCGTGTGGGATGATAAATCACGCACGGTGCCGATGACCTCCCAGCCGTGCTGGAGGAACGTCGCCGCCATAGCATGGCCAAGGCCGCGCGAGGCGCCGACGATGAGGATAGTGTTGTGCTGATCGGATTTCATGATGTCTCTCGCTGCAGAAAGGAGGTCTTCACTATAATCAGGCCCGAGAGCGGGCGGAAGACGCCGCCAGTGCACTCATATCTTGCAGCAAACGCCCTGTCTGGCGACTGGAGCGATAATGAACGATCCCGATTTTAATTTGCTGGCGGCCCTCGATCCGCTGCCGGTCAGTACCGAGGTGATTACGGTTTCGCAGGCGTGGCATCCGCGTCTGGAGCAGGCCCCGGCCACCGCTGGCTGCGGCAGCGGGTACGTGAGGTGTGTCGCGAGTAAAAAAAGCCCGCACAAGTGCGGGCAAAAATACTGGAAGCAATGTGAGCAATGTCGTACTGAATACCCGAGTGATTTACTCAACTATTCAGTGATGAGAAAGATAATATTTCTCATTTAAGATATCAACCCCATCTTTTGTGCGGAAGCGATTTTTTATCCGAGGGTGAAAACCGTGCGCTTCTGGCTGTCGTCCTGCGGCCAGGCCGCCGCGATCTCCTGCAGCGGCCGCGGGGTGGTGGCGATGGTCAATTTCCCCGGCACCGCCGCCTGCAGCATTTCACCGGTCGCCGCCAGCAGTTGCGATACCGACAGGCTACCGATCCCGCTGCCCATCAGCAGGAGCGGGGCGGAACGCAGCACTGCGCCATTTAACGCGATATCGGCGCCAGCCAGGGAACCCACCTGCACATAGCGCACCGGACTGCCGGCAGGGGTATATTTCGCCAGTGCCGGCAATAATAATTCCGCGCTGTGTCCCCACAGGTAATCGATGACCACATCGATCTGCGCGGCGCTGACCGCTGAAAATTGCCCGCTCAAGGTTTTATCATCAGCGGTTAACTGAATACACTCATCGGCGTCCAGCGCCGCCAGCGTCTGCGCATTCCGTCCGGTTGCAATGATTTTTTTCGCTCCCAGATAGCGGGCAATCTGTACCGCCAACTGACCGGCGCTGCCGGTGGCGCCATTAATCAGCACCGTTTCGCCGGCCTGAAGCTGGGCGCGTGTCACCAGCGATGCCCACGCGGACATACCGGGGTTGGCCATTGCCGCCGCCTGGATATCATCGAGCGCATCCGGCAGCGGCAGACAATTCTGCAGGGCGACCGGCGCCCGCTGCGCCATACTGCCGAAGGGGGCGGTGGGGAAGGCGAAGTAGACGCGCTGGCCCTGAGGTGTGGTGCCGACGCCATCGATACCGGGCACAAAGGGCAGATTGCCGTCGAAGCTGTAATGGCGTCCGGATGCGCGGGCCTTAACCACATGGCTTATCGCGGCGGCGCGGACGTCAATGAGCGTCTGGCCGGGCGCGGGCTGCGGGTCGATAAAATCGGCCCAAACCGGGCCTTCTGCGAGATCAAAAACCACTGCTGCTTTCATAAATTATCTCCTGTCGGGAATTATGTGTAAAATACACATATTGTTTTGCAGCACTATACGCGGAAAATTAATATATGCAAGATGCACATAATGACTACGACATTACCGACTTTCACGGCGCGCTGCTGGATATCATCAGCGTAATGAACCAGCCGCTGCGCGATGAGCAGATCCTGCAGGCAGCCGGCGTCCAGCTGGAACAGATGCTGTTTCCGCTGCTTGTGGCGGTAGGGCGCCATGGCCCGGTGGGGGTGGTTGAGCTGGCGGATCATTTAGGGCGCGATTACACCACCGTCAGCCGCCAGGTGAAAAAACTGGAAGCCCAGGGACTCGCCTGTAAGCAACCGAACCGTCATGATCGACGGATCAGCGAAGTGACGCTTAGCGCCAGCGGACAACAGATGATCGACAGTATTGCGGTAGCGCGGCGGCAGTTAATGAATCAGGTGCTGGCGCAGTGGCCGGAAGAGGAGGTGCAGGCGCTGTTTCGCTTAACGCGCAAATACGCCGACAGTTTGCAGCAACCAGGATAAATTCTCGTGTGTTGCCGCCTGGCGCAACAATCAGCTTTTGCGTCACAACTCACGGGTCAGTTCGTCGATGTTGTCGGAAAGTATCTCCAGCAGGGATCTCACATAGAGAGTGTTGTTTCCCTGATGCCACATCGCGCTGAGGGGGAGCCCTTCGACATGCTTTTTCGGCGTGAGCGCAAGGTATTTCACGCCGTCGGCATTCATGTCTTTATAGGACGCTGGCACCAGAGCAATGCCGAGTCCTGCGGCAACAAAACTCAGGATAGTCTGCTTCTCTTCAGCATACTGCGCGATGACAGGCATGCTGCCCCCCTCTTTGAAAATATTCATTGTCAGGTCATGGCTGTGACGCCGGGTGCGTCTTTCCGGCAAGATAACCGGCTCGTGTCGGAAATCATCGATACTGACTTCGTCATAACTGACCAGCCGGTGATGAGCGGGCACGGCGAGCACGCAGGTTTCATTGGCGATAAAACGCGCTGTCAGCGTGGCATCAATATGTTCCGGCGGGCGCACAAAAACCACATCCAGCCACCCTGAAATGAGTCGGGGGATAAGTTTGTGAGATTTATCTTCTGTAAGATGAATATCTGCTTCAGGAAAACGCCTGACAAAAAGATTAAGCAATTCAGGAAGTAATCCTTTGGCTGCGCTGTCGATAGCCCCGATCCGCAACGTTCTTTTCTGCAACAGGCTATTTTTCCGGAATCGCTGCCGTAGCGCATCGAAATCAGCAATGACCGTTTTGGCCTCATTTAAAAAGGCGGCGCCTTCAGGTGTTAGCGACACGTTGCGGGTCGATCGATTCAGTAGCCTGATCCCCAAATCATCTTCCAGTAGCTTAATAAAGCGACTCAGTGACGCAGGCATCATTTCGAGTTTACGGGCAGCCCGGCCAAAGTGAAGCTCATCACCTAACACCACAAAGCAACGTAGCTGATTTATATCCATTTTTTCACCAAAACCTGATTATACAAATTATTTATATAAAGCCGTGCCGATGATAAAGCGGTTCAAAACTTCATACTGGGATTATTACAAAACGATAACAACCCTACATCACTATGGAGCATCCCGTCATGAAAAACGACCTCGAAAAGAAGGTGATGCGTAAGGTTACCCTGCGCATTATTCCTTTCATCATGCTGCTGTACTTCATTGCCTTCCTTGACCGCGTCAACATTGGCTTTGCCGCCCTGACCATGAATCAGGATCTGGGATTTTCACCCACCGTTTTTGGTCTGGGCGCTGGAATTTTTTTCCTGGGTTATTTTCTGTTTGAGGTACCGTCAAACTTAATTCTTCATAAAGTGGGCGCCCGCATCTGGATCGCCCGCGTCATGATTACCTGGGGATTCGTCTCTGGCTGCATGGCTTTTGTGCAGGGCACGACGAGCTTCTACATTCTGCGTTTTCTGCTCGGCGTGGCGGAAGCCGGTTTCTTCCCGGGGATCATTCTCTATCTCAGCTACTGGTTTCCTGCCGCCAGGCGTGCGCAGGTCACTGCCATCTTTATGGCCGCAGCTCCCCTGTCGACAGCACTGGGATCGCCGGTTTCGGCCGCACTGCTGGAGATGCATGGCTTCCTTGGCTACGCCGGCTGGCAGTGGATGTTTGTACTGGAAGCTTTGCCGGCGCTGGTGCTCGGTGTTGTGGTTCTGTTCTTCCTGACGGATCGTCCGGCCAAGGCCAAATGGCTGACTGATCAAGAGCGTGCCTGGCTGGAAAACGCCATGCAAGACGAGGAGCGGGCACGGGCGGCAAAACAGAGCCATTCCAGCGCATGGCGAGGGCTAGCGGATATACGCGTCCTGGCGCTGGCGCTGGTCTATTTCGGTACCTCAGCCGGGCTGTATACGCTTGGCATCTGGTCCCCGCAAATCATTCGCAGTTTCGGTGCTTCCTCGCTGGAGATTGGTTTCCTGAACGCCTTTCCGGCGGTGATCGGCGTCATCGCCATGATCCTCTGGGCGCGTCATTCCGATCGAACCAAAGAGCGCAGCTGGCACGTCATTGGCGCCTGCCTGCTGGCGGTTGCCGGGCTGATATACGCCGGTAATGTCAGCACATTGTTTACCGTAATGGTCGCCTTAACGCTGGTCACCGTGGGGATTAGCGCATCAAAACCCCCTTTGTGGAGCATGCCAACCCTGTTCCTCAGCGGCCCGGCTGCGGCCGCTGGCATTGCCGCTATCAACTCCATCGGCAACCTCGGCGGTTTCGTTGGCCCGATGATGATTGGCGTGATCCGCGAGCAAACCGGTAGCTACAGCTGGGGCCTGTACTTTGTCGCCGGATTGCTGGCGCTCTCGGCCCTCGTGGTCATGATTCTTTCTGCCAGAGCGAACAAATCGCCGACGGCAGAGCTTCCACATCCTCATACTCATTAACTGGAGAAGTAACGATGCGTCACTACAAAATTGCTGCCATCCCTGCGGACGGTATCGGACCGGAAGTCATTTCGGCAGGTATTGAAGTCTTGCACGCGCTGACGCGCCACGATCCGCAACTGAAATTTGATATAGAGACCTTTGACTGGGGGTCAGACTATTACAAAAAACATGGCGTGATGATGCCGGAAGAAGGGCTGAACATGCTGAAAGCATTTGATGCCATTTACTTCGGCGCGGTGGGGGCCCCGGATGTCCCTGACCACATCACACTCTGGGGCCTGCGGCTGCCTATTTGCCAGGGCTTTGACCAGTACGCCAATGTGCGACCCACCAAAATTCTGCCGGGCGTCACTTCACCGCTGCGCAACCGCGGGCCTGGCGATCTTGACTGGGTCATCGTGCGCGAAAACTCCGAAGGTGAATATTCTGGTAACGGCGGCCGTACCCACCGTGGTTTACCTGAAGAAGTCGGTACCGAAGTGGCAATCTTTACCCGTGTTGGGGTGACACGCATTATGCGCTATGCCTTCAGACTGGCACAGTCTCGTCCACGTAAACTGCTGACCGTGGTGACCAAATCCAACGCCCAGCGCCATGGTATGGTGATGTGGGATGAGATTGCCGCTGAAGTGGCGCAGGAATTCCCGGATGTGCAGTGGGACAAAATGTTGGTCGATGCCATGACGCACCGTATGACGTTGCATCCCCAGACCCTGGATACCATCGTTGCCACCAATCTGCACGCCGATATCCTTTCCGATCTGGCTGGCGCGCTGGCGGGTAGTCTGGGCGTAGCGCCGACCGCGAATATTGATCCTGAACGCCGCTTCCCTTCCATGTTCGAACCGATCCATGGTTCCGCATTCGATATCACCGGCAAAGGGATTGCGAACCCCATTGCCACTTTCTGGACCGCGGTACAGATGCTTGAACATCTGGGCGAACGCCATGCCGCTGCGCTGATTATGGAAAGCATTGAGTATGTGTGTGAAAAAGGCATTCTGACGCCAGATGTCGGTGGCTCAGCCAATACCGCGGAGGTGACACGCGCCGTGGTGCACTACATTGACGCTAAAGCTGACATTGCCGAGACCGCATAAACATGAATAACGAACAGGCTGCAGAGATCCTGCAGGATATCTTTCAACATGCGGTCAACAGTGCCCGCGCCGGGCCGGTGACCCTGGCTAACCTGCCGGAAAAACCTCGCGGCCGTTGTGTGGTGATCGGTGCGGGTAAAGCGTCCGCGGCAATGGCGGCTGCCGTGGATGCGGCCTGGCCGGATGTGGCGGTGTCGGGCGTGGTGGTGACGCGTTACGGTTACGCGGTTCCTGCGGGCCGCATCCGCATTATTGAGGCGGCTCATCCCGTATCAGATGCCATGAGCGAGGTTGCCGCAATGCTGATTGTGGAGACGCTGCGCGGTTTAACTGCCGATGATCTGGTGCTGGCATTGATTTCAGGGGGAGGGTCGGCGCTGATGGCGCTGCCCGCCCCGGGGTTAACGCTGGCAGATAAGCAGACCATCACCCGGGCCCTGCTCCATAGCGGGGCCAGCATCAAAGAGATGAATCTGGTACGTCGTCATCTCTCAGCGGTGAAAGGCGGAAAGCTGGCGACCATGGCGCAACCGGCGCGCATCGTATCACTGATTATCAGCGATGTGCCTGGCGATAATCCGACGGACGTAGCGTCTGGCCCCACCGTTGCCGATAACAGCGCACCACGTGATGCGCTCCGGGTATTGCAGCGGTATGGCATTGCGATCCCGAAGCCCGTTAGCGAACGGCTAAACCAGCCGGCCGGCCCGGTGGAAAACGCCGCGACAGGCGAGGTCAGGCTTATCGCCACGCCGGCGATGGCGTTAGCGGCGGCGGCTCTGGCCGCACGACAACATGGGTTCACCCCCCTTATTTTGGGGGATGCTATAGAAGGTGAAAGCAGGGAAGTGGCGGTGGTCATGGCCGGTATGGCGAGATCGGCGAAGCAGTATGGTCACCCGATTTCAGGGCCTGCTGTGCTGTTGTCAGGTGGCGAAACCACGGTGACAGTAAACAACACTCAGCCTGGAAAAGGGGGCCGCAATACCGAGTTTTTACTCAGTCTGGCCTGTGCGCTCCAGGGGGAACACGGTATCTGGGCCATGGCGGGAGATAGCGATGGTATTGATGGCACAGAAGATGCCGCAGGTGCGATCGTCTTCCCGGATACGCTTGCGCGCGGCAAGCTGAGCGGTCTTAATGCAGTGCAATATCTGGATGGCCATGATAGTTACTGCTATTTTCACGCGCTTAATGATTTGCTGATCACCGGCCCGACGTTAACCAACGTCAATGATATTCGGGCAATATTGATTGCCTGACTGTATCGCTCTCCTGTGCCAGGGAGAGCGATATTTTTCCCTTTCAACATAGTTCAAATCTTCGGTATCCGCCCGCCATCCATTTCCACGCTAAAGCGCATCGCCTGGCGTCAAGGTGTCGATCATCGGTCCGTCTGATGTGTTGGCGTGCAAGATGACATGGAAAGGAAGGTAACGCGTGGAAATCGCCGCCTGGCGCGATGCCAGGCGGCTGATGGTCAGGCGGTTTTGGTCGCTGCCTTCAGGCTCTGGACGAAGGCTTTCAGCTCGTCGAGCATGGTCTGCGGCTCATCGAGGTGGCGTTCGATGATTTTGACGATGGCGGAACCGGAGATAGCCCCGGCGGCTCCGGCGTCAATGGCGGCGCTCACCTGCTCCGGCGCGGAGATACCAAAGCCCTGCAGCGGCGGCGCGGCGTGATATTCCGCCAGCTTCTCCACCAGGTGGTGCAGCGGCAGCGCGGCGCGATTTTCCGCACCCGTCACTCCGGCGCGCGACAGCAGATAGGTGTAGCCGCGGCCATAAGAGGCAATCTGGCGCAGTAAATCGTCATCCGCATTGGGCGGGCAGATGAAAATCGGCGCGATGTTATGGCGCATCGCCGCCTGGCGGAACGGGGCGGACTCTTCCACCGGCACGTCGGCCACCAGCACCGAGTCGACGCCGACGCGGGCGCACTGGGCATAGAACGCATCGATGCCCGGGCTGAAGACGAGGTTGGCATACATCAGCAGGCCGATTGGGATGGTCGGATGCTTCTGGCGGATCGCCGCCAGCATCTCAAAGCACTGCGCCGGGGTCACTCCCGCGGCGAAGGCGCGCAGGGCCGCGCCCTGGATGGTCGGGCCGTCCGCCAGCGGGTCGGAGAAAGGGATCCCCAGTTCAAGGGCATCGGCGCCGCCTTCGATCAGCGTATCGATAATTTTCAGCGTCTGCTCCGGTCCCGGATCGCCAAGGGTGACAAAGGGGACGAAGGCGCCTTCCTGGCGATTTTTCAGTTGGGCAAACAGCGTCTCATAGCGTTCCATCAGATTTCCCCTCGCGCTTTCAGGATGTCATGTACGGTGAAAATGTCTTTGTCGCCGCGGCCGGAGAGATTAACCACCAGCAGCTGCTCTTTTTCCGGGTTCTCGCGCATCATCTTCAGCGCGTGGGCCAGAGCGTGAGAGGACTCCAGCGCCGGGATAATCCCTTCGTGGCGGGAAAGCGCTTTAAACGCGTCCAGCGCTTCGTCGTCAGTGATCGACACATAGTCAGCGCGACCGGTGCTGTTCAGAAACGCGTGCTGCGGCCCAACGGACGGGAAGTCCAGCCCGGCGGAAATGGAGTAAGACTCTTCGATCTGGCCGTCGGCGGTCTGCATCATCGGCGACTTCATACCGAAGTAGATCCCAACGCGGCCATGCTTCAGCGGCGCGCCGTGCTCGCCGCTCTCGATACCGTGTCCGGCGGGCTCCACGCCGATCAGGCCGACGTTGGTTTCCTCGATAAAATCAGCGAACATGCCGATGGCGTTTGATCCGCCGCCGACGCAGGCGATCACCGCGTCCGGCAGGCGGCCCTCTTTTTCAAGGATCTGCGCTTTGGTCTCTTCGCCAATCATGCGCTGGAATTCACGCACAATCGTCGGGAACGGGTGCGGACCGGCGGCGGTGCCCAGCATATAGTGCGCCTTTTCGTAGCTGCCGGACCAGTCGCGCAGCGCCTCGTTACAGGCATCTTTCAGCGTGGCGGAGCCGCTGTGCACCGGGATCACCTCGGCGCCCATCAGGCGCATACGGAAGACGTTCGGCGACTGGCGCTCGACGTCCTTGGCGCCCATGTAGATACGGCATTTCAGGCCGAGCAGGGCGCTGGCCAGCGCTGAGGCGACGCCGTGCTGGCCGGCGCCGGTCTCGGCGATAATTTCGGTTTTGCCCATCCGTTTGGCCAGCAGAGCCTGGCCCAGCACCTGGTTGGTTTTGTGCGCGCCGCCGTGCAGCAGATCTTCGCGTTTCAGGTACAGGGTGGTGCGGGTGCCTTCGGTCAGATTCCGGCATTTGGTCAGGGCCGTCGGACGACCGGCGTAGTTTTTCAGCAGGTCGGTGAATTCCGCCTGAAAGGCCGGGTCCTTCTGCGCGCTGACAAAGGCTTCTTCCAGCTGGCGCAGGGCGGGCATCAGGATCTGCGGCACATACATGCCGCCGAATTCGCCGAAGTAGGGGTTCAGTAAAGTGCTCATTATTGCTCCTTAATATGCGCGCAGCGTCTGGAATACCGAGGCCAGCTTGCTGGCGTCTTTAATCGCGGGTTGCGACTCTACGCCTGAATTGAAATCGAGTCCGGCACAGCCGCTTTTGGCCGCTTCCACACAGTTATCGGCGCCGAGGCCGCCCGCCAGCATGACGTTGCGCAGATCCTGGCCCTGCAGCAGGCTCCAGTCAAAGCGCTGGCCGCTGCCGCCCTGGCCGTTGTCGAGCAGGTACTTGTCGACATGGCGGAGCGTACGGGCCGGGAAGGTTTCGCCGACGCTCAGCGCTTTCCAGATGCGGACGTTGTCCGCGAGGGCGTCGCGCAGCGCGTCGATATAGGCCTGGTCTTCATCACCGTGCAGCTGCACGGCGGCCAGCCCCAGAGCCTGCGCGCGGGCGACCACCTCCTCCAGCGGCGCATTGCGGAAGACGCCGACGTACTGCAGCGGCGCAGCGGCGATCACCGCTTTGGCCTGGGCGTCATTTACCGCTCGCGGCGAGGTCGGGACGAAGATCAGCCCACCGTAGATGGCGCCGGACTCCCAGGCCACCTGGGCATCCTGCGGGCGCGTCAGGCCGCACACTTTGTTCTCGCCGAGCAGCACGCGTTTAACCGCCGCTTCCAGATCCGCCTGCTCCATCAGGGCGGAGCCGATCAGGAAGCCGTTGGCGAAGTGGCTCAGCTCGCGCACTTCGGCATAGGTATGGATGCCGGATTCGCTGATCACCGTGACATCCGGGCCGAGACGCGCCGCCAGCTGACGGGTGCGGTTAAGGTCAATCGACATATCGCGCAGGTCGCGGTTGTTAATGCCCACCACCTTCGCCTTCAGGGCGATGGCGCGCTCCAGTTCCTCTTCATTGCTGACTTCGGTCAGCACGCCCATATTCAGGCTGTGCGCCACCGCCGAGAGCTGACGATACTGTTCATCGTCGAGCACCGAGAGCATCAGCAGGCAGGCGTCGGCCTGATAGTAGCGCGCCAGGTAGATCTGGTAAGGGTCGATGGTGAAGTCCTTGCACAGGATCGGCTGCGGCGCGACCTGGCTGACGATCGGCAGGAAATCGAAGCTGCCCTGGAAATATTTCTCATCACACAGCACCGAGATCGCCGAGGCGTAGTGCTTGTAGATGCTGGCGATCGCTGCCGGATCGAAATCCTCGCGAATCAACCCCTTCGACGGCGAGGCCTTCTTGCACTCGAGAATAAACGCGGTGCGGGTGCCGGCCAGCGCGTCATAGAAATTGCGCTGCGTCGGAACGATCTCATTTTGAAAACTGGCTAACGGTTGTTGTTGTTTGCGGGCTTCCACCCAAATCGCTTTGTCGGCAACGATTTTTGCTAAAACGGTTTGCATTCTTTACCCTCTTGCCGCTAAGGCGGTCACTCTGTCATAGGCCGCGCCGCTGTGCAGCACATCCAGTACCTGCTGAGCGTTAGCTTTCAGATCTTCATGCCCGTGTAAACGCATCAACATGGCGACGTTGGCGGCGACGGCGGCTTCGTGAGCGGCTTCACCTTTACCTTGTAGCAAGCGCGTCAGAATGTCACGGTTTTCTTCCGGGGTGCCACCCGCCAGCTGCGCCTGATGGTAAGGCGTCAGGCCGAAGTCGTCGGCGGTCAGCTGATAGCTTTTAATTTCTCCATTATGCAGTTCGGCCACCACCGTAGGCGCATGCAGTGAAACTTCATCCATCCCACCGCTGTGCACCACCGCCGCGCGCTGATAACCCAGCACGCGCAGGGTCTCGGCGATCGGCAGCACCAGTTCCGGGCTGTAGACGCCAATCAGCGCCAGCGGCGGATGCGCCGGGTTGATCAGCGGCCCCAGCACGTTGAACAGGGTGCGGGTCTTCAGCTGCTGACGGACCGGCATCGCGTGGCGGAAACCGGTGTGGTACTTCGGCGCGAACAGGAAGCAGACGCCCAGCTCATCAAGCGCGGCGCGGGATTTATCGGCGTTCATATCGAGATTAATGCCGAAGGCCGCCAGCAGGTCAGAAGAGCCTGATTTACTGGAGACGCTGCGGTTGCCGTGTTTCGCCACTTTTAACCCGCAGGCCGCAGCGACAAAGGCGCTGGCGGTGGAGATATTGATGCTGTTGCTGCCGTCGCCACCGGTGCCAACGATGTCGGCAAACAGGTAGTCCGGGCGCGGGAACGGCGCGGCGTTTTCCAGCAGCGCGGTAGCGGCGCCGGCAATTTCCTGCGGCTGCTCGCCGCGCACTTTCATGCTGACCAGCGCGGCGGCCAGTTGCTCAGGCTTCACTTCGCCGCGCACGACGGCGGAGAACAGCTGGTGGCTCTCCTGCTGGCTCAGGGTTTCCGCCTGGTACAGTTTCTCAAGGATCGGCTGGAGGGTGTTGGTATGCTCCAGCTTCTGCAGCGCCCAGGCCAGGGTCTGCTCCAGCAGTCGCGCGCCCTGGGTGGTGAGGATCGATTCCGGGTGGAACTGGAAGCCGCACACCCGATCCGCATCGTGACGCACCGCCATCACCATACCGTTGAAATTGGCGTTAATCGTCAGCCCGGCGGGAATATTGCTGCCGACCAGCGAGTGGTAGCGCGCCACCGGCAGCGGGTTAGCCAGACCGGCAAACATCGCCTGGCCGTCGTGCTCAATGCTGGAGGCTTTGCCATGGAGGATCTCCCCCGCCTGGCCGACATAGCCGCCGTAAGCTTCGACAATGGCCTGGTGGCCGAGGCAGATGCCGATGATCGGCAGCTTGCCGCGCATACGGGTCAGCAGCTCCGGCATGCAGCCGGCTTCGCTTGGCGTACCCGGGCCCGGGGAGAGCATCAGCACCGGGTTGTCCATGGTGCCCAGACGCTCAATCAGCGCCTGCGCCGGAACGGAGTTGCGATAAATCACTACGTTATGGCCGTTGGCGCGCAGCTGGTCTGCCAGGTTATAGGTAAAGGAATCGATATTATCGAGCAGCAGAATGTCAGCCATCAGAAAATCTCCTTCGCGTGATGGGCCTGGGCAATGGCGCGCAGCACCGCGCGGGCTTTATTTCGGGTCTCATCCGCTTCCGACTGGGGAACCGAGTCGAGCACAATGCCGGCTCCGGCCTGGACGGTAGCGATACCTTCCTGCACGTAGGCGGAACGGATGACGATGCAGGTGTCGAGGTCGCCGTGGGCGGTGAAATAGCCCACCGCGCCGCCGTAGCTGCCGCGGCGTTTACCTTCGGCGGCGGCAATCAGCTGCATGGCGCGGACCTTCGGCGCGCCGCTGAGGGTGCCCATATTCATGCAGGCGCGATAGGCGTGGAGGACGTCGAGATCCTGACGCAATTCGCCTACTACACGGGAGACCAGATGCATCACGAAGGAGTAGCGGTCAACCTTGGTTAAATCAGCGACATAGCGGCTGCCCGGGGTGCAGATGCGCGCCAGGTCATTACGCGCCAGGTCCACCAGCATCAGGTGTTCGGAAAGCTCTTTATGATCGGTGCGCATTTCCAGCTCGATGCGGCTGTCGAGGTCGCGATCCAGCGAGCCGTCGGCGCGGCGGCCGCGTGGCCGGGTGCCGGCGATGGGGTAGATCTCAATCTGACGGCTGACGGCATCATACTTCAGCGAGCTTTCCGGCGAGGCGCCGAACAGGGTGAAATCATTGTCCTGCATAAAGAACATGTACGGGCTGGGGTTGCTCTTCTTCAGCACATCATAAGCGGCCAGCGGCGATGGGCAGGGCAGCGAGAAGCGGCGGGAAGGAACCACCTGGAAGATTTCCCCGGCGCGGATCGCGCGCTGCATTTTGCGCACCACCGCGCCGTACTCTTCATCGCTCTGGTCAACGTCGCAGCGCATTTCGGCCACGGTGGTAACCGGTAGCGGCGCCGGCGGCTCGTTCAGCTGCTGACGCAACTGGCTCAGGCGCTGCTCCAGGCGCTGTTTTTCACTCTCCTGCGGGGTGAACAGGCTGGCCTGAATGCGGGTATGCTTGGTCTGATGGTCGATGACCAGCAGGGTTTCCGCCAGATAGAAGCAGTAGTCCGGGCAGGCGGTGTCGCTTTGCAACTGGGGAAGATCTTCAAAACCGGCCACCAGGTCATAGGCGAACAGGCCGCCGAAGAACATCGCTTCGCGCTCGTTGTCCGGAACGCTCACCAGCTCCTGCAGGAGACGGAAGGCGTCAAACACCGACAGTGAGCAGAGACGGGCGTCTTCATCGAGCAGGGCGCTGACGGCCGGGAAGGTCAGGATGCGGCCGTTGGGCTGGCGCTGATTGTTGATCCCGGAGGGCAGCGCGCCGTCCAGTAGTTCCAGCAGCGCCGCGCCGTTGGCGGAGAGGGCCTGAATAGTGACAGTGTCACCAAGGGCCGTAATGCGCAGCGCGCTATCGACCAGCAGCAGGCTTTTTAAGTCATCTTTGCTGTCGATGTCAGCGGATTCCAGCAGCAGCGTCGCCGGACGGGCGCCGCACAGTTGGTGGAATAACGCCGTCGGGTTCTCCCGGTAGATGGCGTCGCTGGTGAGAAGCTCGAGTGCCGGTTTGGATGTTTGCATTATTGTTCTCGCCTGTTCGTATTATTTTTGTCCAATAAAAAGCCCGCTCATTGGCGGGCCGGGTATCTGTATGCTGAATGCAAAACGCGATCACGCCGCCCGTCGTTAGGAGGTGCGCCACCAGCTGTGCAGAGTGATAAAGTGCATTTTCATCGTGATACCCCTTCATGTGAACTTGCGTACTAGTTAACTAGTTCAATGGAATAAAGTCAACCCTTGTTTGCAGATTTTCTCTTCCTGTCGGTATGATAATGCGCTTATTTACGTTGATGTCCAGCAGGAGTCCTTTTGAGCGACAGCCAATACGCAGTGATTTACGATCTGCACAGCCATACCACCGCCTCTGACGGGCGGCTGACTCCGCAGGAACTGGTCCATCGCGCCCATGAGATGCGCGTCGGCACCCTGGCGATCACCGACCATGACAGCGTGGCGGCGATCCCGGCGGCCCGGGAGGAGATCGCCCGCGCCGGATTACCCTTGACCCTGGTGAACGGCGTCGAGATTTCCACCCTTTGGGAGAATCACGAGATTCATATTGTGGGTCTGAATATTGATATTGCGCACCCAACGATGACCGCCCTGCTGGAAGAGCAGAAAGCGCGGCGCCAGCAGCGCGGTCAGATGATTGCCGAGCGCCTGGAGAAGGCGCGGATCCCCGGCGCCTGGGAAGGGGCGCTGCGACTGGCGGACGGTGGCGCCGTCACCCGCGGCCATTTTGCCCGTTTTCTGGTGGAGGCCGGCCATGCGAAAAACATGGCGGAAGTCTTCAAAAAATACCTTGCCCGCGGGAAAACCGGTTACGTGCCGCCGCAGTGGTGTACAATAAAACAAGCGATTGATGTGATTCATCATTCTGGCGGCAAGGCGGTGATTGCCCATCCCGGGCGCTACGATCTCTCCGCCAAGTGGTTGAAGCGGCTGTTGGCCCACTTTAGCGAGCAGGGCGGTGATGCCATGGAAGTGGCCCAGTGTCAGCAGGCGCCCCATGAACGCGCCCAGCTGGCCACCCTGGCCGTGCAGTTTGGTCTTCTGGCGTCGCAGGGATCCGATTTTCATCAGCCCTGCGCGTGGATCGAACTTGGCCGTAAGCTCTGGCTTCCTGCCGGCGTGGAAGGCGTCTGGCACAGTTGGGAAGCGGCCGCCGAATAAAAATTGAGAGGGAAGTATGAGCCAGTTTTTTTATATCCATCCGGATAACCCGCAGGCGCGGTTGATTAACCAGGCGGTGGAGATTGTGCGTAAGGGCGGGGTAATCGTTTATCCTACCGACTCCGGCTACGCGCTGGGCTGCAAAATTGAAGACAAGGGGGCGATGGAGCGGATCTGCCGCATTCGTCAGCTGCCGGACGGCCACAACTTTACCCTGATGTGCCGCGATCTGTCCGAGCTGTCAACCTACGCTTTTGTGGATAATGTGGCGTTTCGCCTGATGAAAAACAACACGCCGGGCAACTATACCTTTATCCTTAAGGGGACCAAAGAGGTGCCGCGTCGGCTGCTGCAGGAGAAGCGTAAAACCATCGGCATGCGCGTCCCGTCTAACCCCATCGCTCAGGCGTTGCTCGAGACCTTAGGCGAGCCGATGCTCTCCACGTCGCTGATGCTGCCCGGCAGCGACTTTACCGAATCCGACCCGGAAGAGATCAAAGATCGTCTGGAGAAAGTGGTGGACCTCATCATTCACGGCGGTTTCCTTGGGCAGCAGCCGACCACGGTTATCGATCTCACTGAAGACACCCCGGTGGTGCTGCGCGAAGGCGTCGGCGACGTGAGGCCGTTTCTCTAAGGCTATCTGCCGGGCGGTGCATCATGCGCCGTCCGGTACCCCGCGTTTTCGCCCCGACGGCACGATAATCATCCATAGCGCTACACAAACCAGCAGCGCGCCGAGAATCAATCCTTCCTCCACCGTCTCTCCGAGGCAGAGATAGCCCCACAGCGCCGCAAAAGGTGGGATCAAAAAGGTCACCGACAGCGAACGCAGCGGCCCTATATCTGCAATCAAGCGGAAGTAGAGAATATACCCTGCCGCCGTGCAGACCACGCCCAGCATGACTATCGCTATCCACGGCAGACTCTGCCGCCAGTCTACGGCTGGCCCATGCCAGCAGGACCAGAGAAAGAAAGGAAACAGAAACAGCGTGGCGCCGACCTGGCTACCCAGCGCGACGCGTTCAGCCTCGAGGCCGCCTCGCTGCTGGATCCAGCGGCGGGTCAGAAAGCCGGCCAGACCGTAACAGGCGGTCGCGGTCAGGCAGGCGCCAATCCCCGGCAGCAGCAGGGCGGCGCTAAGGCCAGATGTCGGGCGCGCGATCACCGCCACGCCAATGGCGCCCAGTATCGCGCCGCCGCCTTTGCGCAGGGTTAACGGTTCTGCAAAGCATAACGCGCCGATCAGCACCCCCATCATCGGCGCCGTGGCGTTAAGCGTGGCGGAGTACCCTGCCGGCAGCCATTGCGCGGCAAGGCAGTACATGAGAAAAGGAAGGCCTGAATTAATGACCCCCAGCTGCAGAGTGGATGTGAATTTTCCCTGATACCCGCTCCATTTACCCTGCACGCCGAGTAACAGCCCGAGCGCGATAGCGGCGAACAGTACGCGAAGAAAAGCGCTGTTCAACGCCCCGAAGGCCGGGGTGGTGATGCGCATAAACAAAAAGCTGGCGCCCCAGAGGGCGGCGAGCAGCAGCAGGCGGCCATAGTCGATAACACGCATGATTGACTCCTTGTAGTCACGAAGGAAGTCAACTGTAGAACCCACGTGCAGCGTGCGACAAACGCGTTATGCTTACATGATTAAGTTTTTCTTAACTGAGGTTCCATACCCATGAAACTCCCGCCGCTGAATGCGTTGCGCTGCTTTGAGGCGGCGGCGCGGCTGCTCAGCCTGAAGCTGGCCGCCAGTGAGCTTTGCGTCACGCCCAGCGCCGTCAGCCAGCAGATTGCCCGCCTTGAGGAGACGCTGAATGTCCCGCTATTTATCCGTACTCCGCGACGGTTACAGTTAACGGCGGTGGGAGAGATCTACCTGCGGGCCGTTCAGCCGGCGTTTCATCAGATAGCCGCCGCCACCCAGCGCCTGCAGGTGCCCCCGGGACCAGAAAAGGTAGCTATCAGCTGTACCAGCGGCTTCGCCATTCAGTGGCTGCTGCCGCGGCTGGCTGATTTTGAACGACGCTATCCGCAGATAGAGATCCAGATCGGCACCACCAACCGGCGAGTGGATTTGCTGAGTGAAGGGATCGATTTTGCCGTGCGTCATGGTGTCGGCGGCTGGCCGGAACTGCAGGCTTACCGCCTGCTGGATGACGATCTGATGCCGGTCTGCAGTCCGCAGCTGATCGCTCCGCGCCGGACGCTCACCGATGCGAGCGATCTACTGCAGTATCCGCTGCTGCACGATGAACATCGTGAAGACTGGGCGCTGTGGTGTGAGGCCGTGGGGCTGGCGCCGCACTTCGCGCGGCGTGGGCCGGTGTTCACTGATTCCAACGGCGTGACGGAGGCGGCGTTCGCCGGTATGGGGATGGCATTGCTGCGACGCTCATTCATAGCGCCTGCGCTGACGCAGGGGCGGCTGGTTAATCCTCTGGCGCAGCCCATCGCCTGTCCGCTGGCCTATCATCTGGTTTACCACGAGACCGCGCTGCTGGCGCCTGCCAACCGCTGTTTTCGCGACTGGCTGCTTGGCCAGCGCCCGGCCGTTGCTGAGGAGCGCGCGTAGTGAGGGGGGCGCTGTCCGATAAAGATCTGTATGCGTGAATGGGCACAGGAGAATGAGGAAAATCTGTTCCATACTAAAGACGGGGAGCGGCGAACAGAAGCTTTCCCGACGAAGTTTTTCTTTTTACAGCGTACAGGTCGCGGAGAAGCGCTTTTTGTTGATAAATGAGAGCACCGTAACAGCTATACCGCAGATGAGGCTTAATCTTCCTAACCCGCAGATGATCAGTTCTGCTGAATTAATCATTTATCGACCCAAAGACAGATACCACCAATTAGTAGAGCAATAAAACCTACCAATGAACACAACAATTCGGCGATAAACCAGTATTTGATGTTTGCAGGTAGCTCCCGTATATAATCGACATCATCATTTTTTCTCTGAATAGACTTTTTGCCAAAGATCAATATGAGGGATCGCTATGCGCTAATTGCATACGTTTCCCTTATCCTCAGTTTCTTATGTAATTGATGATACTGATTGGGAGTGAATAAAATAGCCAAGTTTTGCTCTTGGCTATTTATTTCAATTAAATGAATGATGGTAAATAGAAAACTGATAACATCATGAATAGAAAAATAATACCGACCACGGAAAATCGTACTTTTACACGTAACCAATCGGTATACTGATTAGGAAGTTCTTTAATGAATCGAATTTGTTCATTATCCATTCCTCGCGTGTGAAATGAGTTTTCTTTAAAGTATAATGCTTTAATAAAAAATGCATCACGCATAAACGAGAAAAAGAACCCCCCATCCTGATAAATTAAAGCCTCTACTGGTCTTGCGCCAAATTTTTCAACAAATAGCGAACAGAGAGTAATGAATTTATTTTTCGAAATGCGATCGTAAATAATTGAAATAACCCCCGTAAGTATTAGGCATAGACACAATACCAATCCAATCGAGTTACGATGCATCATTATAAAATTAATTACCGAAAGTTTCATACAGCTGCTCTCCACCCCATTCACCGAATGCGCCACCTGCACTACTACCGACATAGCCTAAACCAGCCCTAGCAATCACAGAGCAAGCAAGCCCTCCGACACCAGCAGTACCAACACCGATAGCGATACAAAGAGGTATTGCTAAATAGCCACCAGCAACACCAACCCCCGTACCTACAGCAAAGCTACCAATCTCAGTATACTTTTTCTTGGTACATTCAGCTTCGCGACCAACAGAACAAGCCTCATTTATTTCATTTAGTGAATGCAGTCCGCTAAAACCAATGCCTAAATAACCAGTGTAACGCATTGCTTTTACGTATTTAGCTGCCCGTTCGATGTGGGTAGCATAGCCTTCAATGTCACTGATCCCCGTTTCATTCCATTTGTGGGTAATAGAACTGCTGGATAGGCCAAGTGCTTTTTTTATTTTTGTATACTCTCCGAATTTCATAGCCTTATTCAGGAATCTGACTTTAAGTATTGATTCAAGCTCTTTAAACAACTGGCTACGTTGAACGTAAAATTGTTCTCCTATCAACGAGCCTCTCGTTATGTAGGTATTCTTATACGTTTCTTGAATCTCTCTGAGTATTTTTTCGATACTCTCAAAGTATTTTCCAACAGGATCAGCAGCAAGGCCAATTCCTGTATCAGCGTAGCTGGTGAAATTAGCTATGGTTGCGTAGTGTTTGTGCAGCAAGTTAGCTTCCTGGATTGTCAGCGGTTCTAACGCCGCATCAACTCGCGCTTTCGCGGCTTTCATGTGGGCAATCTGCTCGTCGTCCTGTTTCTCTGGATCAACCAGAAGCATAATCGAACCAGCTTTGTATCTTTCATCCGGGCCGTTCAGAATAGAGAATAGCTCTTTTGCCCCTGCTGGTGGGTTTTCGGTGAATAACAGACGTTGCCACGCTTCCGTAGTACCGCCATAAGTGATAACGGCAAAACCTGCATCTATACCTGTTTTCTTTTTTGCTGTTTGGGCGTTCTGTTCCGGTTCTGACTCAATCGGCCCTGGAAGTTCAGGCATCTTGACGAGGTGAGGTAGATCAGTGTGCGTTACCGTTGCTTCTCCACCAAGTTCGTAATCATCATCCCAGTTTGAATTGATGAATTTGGATTTACAGGGGCAGGAGCTATAACTGTGTAGTGTTCCGGCAATCCTTTTGCCGTGTATGTCATCATCAAGCCCACCACAAATACGGTAAAGCCCTGGATGTTTACCACAAGTTACTTTATGCCCTTCACAGGACATATCTCTGTCAAAATGCTGGTGGTCGCTCCATCCTTCAGTGATAACGCCACCACATCGTGTCTTATCACCTCTGAATAAATAGTATCCCTTAACGCCCATCAGTGCTTACTCCCTGACACGGTCAAGAATCCTTCCGGGAGTTCGCGGCCTTCACGAAAAACCAGTTTGCTGCACGATTGTGGGGTAGAGATTATTTCATCACCATTATCAAGCATACTGCCAACGAGTGCAGCGGATGCGCCCTGCATGATTCGGGCCTTGCCAGCACCGGAAATAATAGTGGACTCGCTGCCATCAGCATATACAACCTTGTCACCTACCCGAGCAACTTGTAATCCTCCGGTAGTCGCACCGCCTGAAGCATGGCGAATGACTCCACCGCGACGGGTCAGACTTCCAACGACTGCAAACCGGAAAATGTAAGCTAACGGGCGGCTTAGATGCTGTTTTTTAATTTCCTCAAGTTCTTTCCGGATTTTGTCATCGCAGAGTGACAAAAGCTCTTCGTCGTAAGGCGGTTGTGATTGGGCCTCATTAATTTCGGGTGTGATTTCGTTGGTATATTGCTGCATAAGTCCCTCTGCTTGTTGTGAATTAATCTTCATACGTAATTCATTGTACAAATAACACCCATGTGCCGGAAGTTGTTTTTCATAAAAATGAAACTGCGTTTTAAAATATTTATTTTGTGAATGTTATGGCGCGATTCATTTACTATCGACTATGTCGAAGCTTTTGCTGTACGGGCAATGCTGCGACTCCGTGACGAAGGTAAATGTGTAGATACTGTTGGAATAGACACACAGCGTTTTCCCGTTCGCTGTGCTTGACTGTTCCGGATTGCTCATCGTTATACGTCTAAGTTCAGAAAGACTCAGGCGCACAAAACTTGTTGAATCATTTAGTCTAAAATTCGTGTAGTATGTGCGCCCACGAATCATTGTGTGACAGCTTGTGTGGTACGTTGTTTGCCATGCTGTGTGCCATGAAATATTTACAGATCAGTGAGTTAAGTTGAGTTTTAAGCTAACTCGTTGTTTTTGAAAGCATACCAGACGCCTGGGAAGGCAGAGTGAGTGGTGTTATTATCAATGACTTATCTTGTGTTTCTCATCTAACCCATTGAATTTAAAACATTGGATGTCACAAGATGACCAACAAACGACTGTACAACAATCCGAAATATACCACCAAGCGTGGCAATACTTTTTACATCAACTTTCGTCTTCCCTCTGGCGCATTCTTTCGTCAATCTCTCGGTACTGATTCCTTGAAAGCTGTAGAGGTTACAATGTCACGTTTGATACCCTTTATTCCCTTAGTACAAAGTGGGGTTATGAACGTGGACGATTTTAAATTGCGGCTTAACGGGATGCGTGAAATGACTCGGGATGGTCTCAACAAACTTCTGCTGAACGTCTTGGAAATAACAATTGAAGATGCTTCTTTTTCTTCATCAAACTCACGATATTACCAGAGAACCCAACCTCTTGACGTCCAAGCCAATCATGCCAAGGCTATGGCAGAAGCAATGCGCCGTAAGATGATGAGCATTGATGCGGAAGAAGCCTTAAAATTTTGGGGGTTAGATATGGAATATATTATCCCCGAAGACCTAAAACCAGCTCTCCTTGAGAACGCTAAAAGGCTGCATATTTCCACGATTTGCAATTTCAAGCGATAAACGCGTTTTCGTCTGGTGATGCTCCACGCTACGAGCAAATAATGGATCTCTTTTCCAAAGAGAAAGCTCGCATAACAGCTGAACTGTCTCCTTTCGAACCTTCAGCGCAAACTACCTCCCTGCTCCTATCAGAAGCATGGGGGATGTTCACCGCAGAAAAGGGTAAAGGCTGGGCTGCTACCATTGCCAACGAGAATCAGCGTTATTACGACGTTTTGATATATGTTGTTGGTGACCTTCCTGTTTCTTCAATCAGTAAGCAAAATATTCGACAGACATTGGAAGTCGTCAAAAACCTCCCACGTAGAAATAAAAAACCTTACTCAGAGTGGACGCTTGAGCAGTGTGTTGAAGCTGATATCCCGGAAGATGATCTGATCAGTAGTGCCAACGTAAAAAAACACCTCAAGATCTATTCCTCATTTTTCAAGGTGTTCCTTAAAGATGAAAAGGACATTTTGGAAAAAGCGCCAACTGAGGGGATCAAGTATGAGGTGCAGGAAAACAAGAGCGGTCATTACTCGCGGCCTGAGATGAGGCGCTTCGTCGAACGGCTGAACACCTTCACGGATTGGCGGCGGGATTACTTCCTAACTTTGATTTATACGGGAGCACGACGAGGTGAAATTGCTGCCATTCGTAAAGAGCAGTTCCGTAAAGATGAGGAGACGGGGCGTTATTACATTTTTATCGCTGATGGTAAAACTGAACATGCTCAGCGGCAGATACCTGTGAGTAGAACACTTGAGGCCCTTTTGGTTGAGCGAGTTAAAAACATCAAATCTTCTGCACTCGTTTTCGGTGACTTGCCACCATACGAACAGATCGGGATTGAATGGTACAGCTTAATGGAGTCCTGCCAGGTGCTGAAATACAACGAATTCGGACAACGGCGGGTTATCCATGCACTACGCCACACCTTCATATCTGAAGCGATAGCCAAAACACATAACGCCGCGCTTGCGCAATTTGTTGTTGGTCATAGTCGTACCCAATCACTAGGTATCACGGCGAGATATGCTCACAGGCCGCTGCTTAAGGATCTTCTCCCTGTTGTGGACTGCATTCAATGGTACACAGCAACTAGTATTTCCTCCTGAAAACAAATGGTCGTGTATGCATTGCAGTTTTTCACATTCAAACATTTAGTGAATTGATCACTTTTCGTTTTCAGTAGTGTCAAACGTCTTAGAATAGGGACAGGTCTGAGAACGAGTCACCAGCGTAAACAGGTAAATGTTGTTTTCGTAAGTGCAAAGCCGCTTTCCGCCCTTTAGCTCCTTCTCGTCGGGGTTGCTCATGGTGATTTTGCTTGCCGCAGTATTAAAAGCCAGCAACATACCGCAAATCAATAGAATACCTCTCATATCTCCCCCTTAACTGATAAATTGCAAGCTGAGTAAGCATCGTGTAACGATTATAGTAACAATATTGATCAATTTTACCGATCGATTTTATAATTTCGATCGATTAAAGTAATTGATTGTATTGAGGCACCTGCCGATGGTGTACTTAATCTATTCAGCTATGGAGGCTGTTTTGAAAAAGATTCTTGTATTACCTCTTATGTTCTTTTCCTTCTCGTCCTTCTCTGAAGGCGTTCCGTCTACAGATGTACAGCCATATCCTGATTACCTAGCTGCTTATGTCAAAACGATTGTTACTGCCGGATGCGAACAGGCGCTGAAAGGTGGTTCAAAGGATGTATTGATCGAGCGGGCAACGCAGGGGATGAAGAAGGATACTGAGAGTTACTATACCTTGCACAATGCTGTTGTACTGGGAACGGCTTTTGGCGGTGAGCTAAAAGAAAAGGGAAAATTTATCACTAAAGAGAAAGTTGCGATTGATAGTTGTGGAGGTGCAGCCGCTTATACCTTATTGCAAAAGGATTTCATGAAAAAAGTGATTGGTACTTTGATATCATCAGCACAATCGCAAGCCTCAGAATCAAAACCAAAGGTAGCAACTTCTGACGAAAGCGTGTATCGGACGACAGCAAAAGATCTGGCTGCACTGTACGATGAAAATGAAGTTGCAGCCGATGACAAGATAGCAGGCCGCAAGGTGGAAGTGACCGGAGTTGTCCAGGACATAACAAAAAATTTCGCGAATGATGTAGTCCTTAAACTTGAAAGCGGTAATCGCTTCATGCCTGTCAGCCTGAGCATGACGGATTCAGAAAAATCACAGGCGTCGAAGCTGAAGAGGGGACAGAAGATCACTGTGACTTGCGAAAAGATGCTGCTTTTCATCGGTGCGCCGTCTGGCGGCAACTGCACCTTTAACTAATCTATCATACTGTCTGCCGGGAAAATTCCCGGCGACTTACCGCCCCCGGCGCGAAGATTTCGGAAGTCCCCCCTCCCCAAATTGCACATAGCAGAAAATATCAACGGTTTGATGTCAGCACGGCCTAACGGATTTCTTCCGTTCACAAGAACAATACTGAATCTTTATCAAATATCCGTAGGGGTTATTGCTTGTAGCTATGGTTTAGTTGGTATCAACAATCATTCGTTTTACGATACCAGACTGAACTAATCAAAATAGGGGTCAACAATATAGCTTATTGACTTAAAGATACCACCAAGAGATTATGATACCGTATATTGATACTAGTTGAGAGGATGTTATGAGCCGTACCTTTGCATACTGTCGCGTTTCTACCAGCGAACAGACCCCAGAAAACCAAATTATGGCGATTCGCCAGGCTGGCTACGACATTCTTGATAGTCGTATTGTCTCGGAAATTGTTTCTGGGGGCGTACAGGCGATGAAGCGTAAAGGCTTTGCCGATATGATTACCCACAAGCTGGAGAAAGGAGATCAGTTGGTGGTCTTGAAACTGGATCGCTTAGGTCGCGACAACATCGATGTGCAGCAAACGATAGCGATGCTTGTGGAAAAAGGGATCGATATTGTGTCGCTGGATTTGCCAGTGCGTAATCTTGCCAGCACGGAAGGAAAGTTGATGCTTCAAATGTTCTCGGCTTTCGCGGAGTTCGAAAAGTCCCGCATCATTGAGCGTACCAAAGAGGGCCTCGCACGAGCGAAGAAGGAAGGTAAGAAGTTAGGCCGTCCTGTGGCGACTGATACCCTTAAGCGAGTGCAGGAAGCTAAAGCAGGTGGATTGAGTCAGTCAAAGGCGGCGCGTGAATTAGGATTGAGCCTGCCAACGATTAAGCGTAACTGGAATACTAAAAAGGAATCACCGTAAAAATCTTCAGATAACAGCAATATATCGTATTTACAAATGATTTTTCCTTACACGATTGTAGCCATTGCCAAGACCGTTCTGCACATAAAAACATCATTGATTAGATGGATATTGGGTTGTATATTTATACAGGCTGGACACTAAAACAGGTAACTAACAACTAAGGCGGGTCAATGGCTGCAAAGTCTGAGTTCTTTTCCAGTTTTGTCGATATAGAAAAGCGTCCGCGCTTCTCCTCTGAATGTGAAATCAGTCCTGAAAACTTCAAAGCTCTGGTTGGTGAGTACCGATTGGGTGAAGATGTCATTTGCCAGGTGAAAGGTCACAAGGGGATTTGCCATCAAAAGCATAGAAGCGGCTGGTTAGGGGTAACCAGTGATGGATTTGAAGTTCTAATCGGCGGTCACTGTGCCCGTAACTATTTCAAAGCGGATAAATCATTTGCACTCGAGCGGAAGCGTGTTCGAAAAGAAATTGATAGAAAGATTGCCCTGTATAAGCTGGAAGAGTACCGAAAAAATAAAATGAGCATCAATGATGAGTTGTCCCAGTTGCGACAAGAACTCATTGATACCAGAGTAAAACTCGACCAGGTTCACAAGCATTTTCCAAATGCGGTCCTTAGCTTTATCGAGAGCGCTCAGAAAACCAAAAACTGGGAGCTGAAAATCGATGTGCTGGACGGATTCGCCGATGATGGCGAAGCTAGATGGGTATCAGGTTCATTGGGCAAACGGAAGACGCTGCCATATAGCTATGAAGTCTTTGGATTGATAAACAATGTGAAAACCCTTTCTGCAACTTTTGACGAGGCATGTCAGGTCAACCCAGACGACATCAAAACACCAAAGTTGAAGAGAATAATCGAAATTCTTAATGAAAAAGAAGAGTTTAAGAAAACTAGCTCAGCTCTACACAGAGATGTTTTTGCCTTCGTTGATCCACGGAATTTGGAACCGTTAATCTACACATGTGATGACTACGAAGAGGAGTTCCTCGTAGCGAAAGCAATCATGGCGGTCACAGGTGCGAAAGTGTCGAGTGAGGGGCATATAAATCTTCGACTGAGGCGGATTAAGGAACGTATAGAGAAGCAATTTGACGGAAAACTTATCAGGAAAAACCAGATTTCCGAAAGGTTCCAGCGTCGAAATGCATTCGTGGGTTAACTCTTTCTTTATTTTCTTAGGAGCCTCGCCAGTGCGGGGCTTTTTTGTCTGTATTTCAGCCATTTGATCCGGGAAAGTGCGAAGCCTGTACCAGAAGCCGGGGATTGAACAGATTGAAAAAATTCTCGCAAAGATGAGAGTGATGCACTATATTAAAAAGTTAACCTGTCAATTGAAGGGAAAGGCTCGCTAAACGCAACGTGCGCCATCGTGAGCACTTTTTGTGGTGTGGGTAATGCGCAGGTACTGCCTTTGAGCTTGAAGGTCGCAGCGGGCTTTATACGAAGGAATTCGCGATCATGGTTTTTTGTTTCGAAGTTGCGAGGTCGAATGAACCTTGTCACCTTTTCCCGTCTGATACTTCCCGCGCTCCTTTGCCAGATATGACAACCAGAGGATCGGCCCCTTAAGGGTTTCCGGTTTACCTCGTTCGATAACATAGTACTTCGTGTACCTGTCGCTTGGTTTTGGGAACTCCACCAGCGTTGGTTCACCTCCTGATAGCTTCGCCCAGATTTCCGTAATAGCGCCAGCAATGCCACTTGTAGGCGTTCCAAGTCGTTTTACCTGCCGGTGCGGAAGGGCTATCCAGCAATGGTAATGCACCTGTTTTGCCATTTCTTTTTCCCGCACCCAGCCGTAAGCGAAGTTGAGGATCGGATCGGCAATTCCTTCAGGTCTACGAAATTTCGATTTCAGCCGCTCGCGTAGTTTCTTGAATAGCTGGCTTACCCATTCGTTGGCGGTGTCTACGGGTGTGCCTGCTGGCAAGCGAAAATCAAAGCGGGTGAGGTAAACACGACTGTAAGAACTCAGTATTGCGTCAAGCTCTGCGGCTATCGGGGTAAGGATATCTAACCGGACACCGGATTCGGCTGTAGTGTTGACGGGATAGGGGTAGCCGTTATGGAAAAATTTGTTGCCCGTGATGACCGGATAGCGTCCGTATTCGTGAACAACTATCCTGTAAGGCGTGGTTTGTGGTTGTGCTGACTGTTTACATGAATGCTCTCTCGCGTATGTGCACATAAGTTATTACCATCTGACCACCGTGAAATGGCGGGTGCCCGAACAGATAAAGCCCGCACAGCCAAAGGCATTACAGGCTATCTCAGTGGCGTATATTTTTTCGTGAGATGTTTACATGAAAAATAGAGATCCATCATAACCATACAGTCAATGTCTTCGGAGTGCAAGAATTAATTCACCCGGCGATATTTTCCGGGTCTGCGTCCGCGATTTCTTTTGCTTTGGCAATCGCACGTTTCAACGCTTCTTCATCGATAACATCAACGGGGCATTCGCGCGGTATTTTTGTTGTCATGCTTTAGCTCCGTTCAGGAGAGTGCGTAAGCGATCCCGCATTGCAGCCTGTTCTGCTTCTGCTTGTTCCTCGGCTTTCCGCTGGGAGTCCTCGGCGGCTTGTTGCATCAATTCATCGATCTCGCGCTCCATCGCTGAGAACAGTTCATTGGTATAGGAGTCGGAGGCCTTCGAGCGTAGCTCTTTTAGTTCCGCTGCGATCAGTTGGGCGGGCTTTTGCAGAGTAACGGAAACCATCGCTGCGTTGGCAAAAACTGAAGCGTTAGCACCGGGGCAAAACCGCCAGCCTTCAAGGATCAGCTTTTGAAGTGTGCTCACCAAACGCGCCGGGATATCGGAAAATTGCTGATATCGGTTGTATCTGGCCTCGGCATTATCAATTCGACGTTGCAAAACTTCTGCGTTTGGTTGGTATTTCGCTGCGATCTTATCGATAAAACTCTGCAATTCAGGGGTAATCTGGTTAGAGAGTTTTTTCTTTGTTGTCATACTGGGTCTCCGTATCGGTAGTAAATGGGCGTAAGGGTTCGCTGGCGCGGTTGGTATGCGTCAGTCTTGCCGCTTTGCGGTGATTTCTATGTTTTATCAGTAAGCGGTGTTGAAAGCCTGGTTACAGGTCGGGCAGAAGTTCGGACGGCCTGCGGTCAGAAGATACCAGCGGCAGACGCTTGAACGGTCAACGATATAATCAACCAGCCCAAAATCAGCGAACATCGAAAGATTTCGATGTACTGTTGAAAGCGGCAGGTTAACCAACTTTGACAGGTCGAAGGCCGTAAGTGGGATCTGGTTTTGCGTCAGGTGGTGAAGAAGGTTGATCCGGGCGGTCGTCAGGGTCAACCCGGACCGCTTGAGGATACTGACCAGCTTTTTACGTTCGCCAATCGAAGGCGGATTAAAAGCTGGTGGCGTTAAGGCAAAGCACAAAGTGGCCTCTCTATAAGTTATTCATTACAGAGAGTATTTTACCATAAATCTGTGCAAATGAGAATAGTTCTCGATTAACTTGTTGTAATGAGAATCATAACGAACGCGATAAAGAAAAATCAACACCAAATGAGGGTGGGACATCTTGCTTTTTATAATTGTAATCTGGTCATTGAGGTGTACAACAAACAGGGTTACACAGTGGTGAAAAGGCTGTATAATAACAACCAAGAAATCTAGTAAGTCATTGAAAATAAATGATATTTTATTTTCACAACGACGCCTGGGAAGGCGACACCTTAAGGAAGCTCAATGAGCGAGAAACTGCAAAAAGTGCTGGCCCGCGCCGGCCACGGCTCCCGCCGTGAAATTGAAGCGAAAATCGAAGCTGGCCGCGTCAGCGTCGACGGCAAAATCGCCACCCTCGGCGATCGTGTGGAAATTGTCCCTGGTTTAAAAATTCGTATCGATGGTCATCTGATCTCGGTGAAAGAGTCTGCCGAGCAGATCTGCCGCGTGCTGGCTTACTATAAGCCGGAAGGCGAGCTGTGCACCCGTAACGATCCGGAAGGACGCCCGACGGTGTTTGATCGTCTGCCTAAACTGCGCGGCGCGCGCTGGATTGCCGTTGGTCGTCTGGACGTGAATACCTGCGGCCTGCTGCTGTTCACCACCGATGGCGAACTGGCCAACCGCCTGATGCACCCGAGCCGTGAAGTCGAGCGTGAGTACGCCGTTCGCGTTTTCGGCCAGGTGGATGATGATAAGCTGCGCCAGCTGTCGCGCGGCGTACAGTTAGAAGATGGTCCGGCAGCGTTTAAAACCATCAAATTCACCGGCGGCGAAGGGATTAACCAGTGGTATAACGTTACCCTGACCGAAGGGCGTAACCGCGAAGTGCGTCGCCTGTGGGAAGCGGTCGGCGTGCAGGTCAGCCGTCTGATCCGCGTGCGCTACGGCGATATTCTGCTGCCGAAAGGCCTGCCGCGCGGCGGCTATACCGAGCTGGACCTGGCGCAGACCAACTACCTGCGCGAGCTGGTGGAGCTCACGCCGGAAACCAGCTCTAAGGTTGCCGTCGAGAAAGACCGTCGGCGGTTGAAAGCCAATCAGATCCGTCGGGCGGTGAAGCGTCACAGCCAGACCAGCGCTAATCCGCGCCAGGGTAACAACAGCAACCGTCGTTCCAGTACTCGCAATAAGACTAACGGTTAATGTTATGCGTTCCGGTGACTTGCCGCCGGAACGCGTACTTCCTTCCGCGCTATCAGGCCCTCAGTAGTCTATCCCCATCTGCGCTTTAATCCCGGCATCAAATGCATGCTTGACCGGACGCAGTTCGCTGACGGTATCGGCCAGTTCAATAATATCGCGATGACAGCCGCGGCCGGTGATGATCACCGACTGATGGGCAGGGCGCTCACGCAGGGCGCTCAGCACCGACTCCAGCGGCAGGTAATCATACGCCACCATGTAGGTCAGCTCGTCCAGCAGCACCAGATCGAGCTGGTCGTCAGCGAGCATACGGCGGGCATGCTCCCAGACCGCCTGGCAGGCGGCGGTGTCGCTGTCGCGATCCTGGGTGTTCCAGGTGAAACCTGTGGCCATCACCTGAAATTCGACGCCGTGAGGCTCCAGCAGATTACGCTCGCCGTTAGGCCAGGTCCCCTTGATAAACTGGATCACGCCGACTTTTTTGCCATGGCCGACGGCGCGGGTCGCGGTGCCAAAGGCGGCGGTGGTTTTGCCTTTGCCGTTGCCGGTAAAGACCATCACAATGCCGCGCTCGTCCTGGGCCGCCGCCACCCGGGCGTCAACTTTATCTTTCAGCCGCTGCTGGCGTTCGCGGTAGCGTTCATCACTCATTGGGCAATTCCTGGTTTACGTCCCGGTTGGGCGTCGAAGGTCATTCCCGTCTTGCGACGACTGTCGTCACCCATCAGCCACAGATAGACGGGCATAATGTCAGCGGGGGTTTTCAGTTTCAGCGGATCTTCCGTCGGGAACGCGCTGGCGCGCATTCCGGTGCGAGTGCCGCCGGGGTTGATACAGTTTACCCGCAGGTGGCGGCTTTGATACTCGTCGGCCAGCACCTGCATCATCCCTTCGGTGGCGAATTTGGAAACGGCATAGGCGCCCCAGTTGGCGCGGCCCTGACGACCGACGCTGGATGAGGTGAAGACCAGCGAGCCCGATTCCGAACGGAGTAATAAAGGAAGAAGCGCCTGGGTCAGCATAAAGGTGCCATTAACGTTCACCTGCATCACCTGCTGCCAGACCTCCGGCTTCTGCTCTTCCATTGGGCAGATGTCGCCGAGCAGGCCAGCGTTATGCAGCACGCCGTCAAGGCGGGGATAGTGCATGCTGATCTGCTGCGCCAGCTGCTGGCACGCCTGGGGCGTACAGGTGAGCAGGTCGAGGGTAAACCAGCGAGGGGGAATACCACCCTCACGCTCAATCTCCTGGGCGACGGTGCGCAGTTTGTCGTCGTTGCGACCCAGCAGGATAACGCTGGCGCTATAGCGCGCGTAGGTCAGGGCCGCTTCACGACCAATCCCGTCGCTGGCCCCGGTGACCAGGATGATGCGATCTTTCAGCAAGTGACGTTGTGGTTGATAATGCACGGCAACTCCTTGGGCGATCGGTTCCCGATCGCGCTTCATCTTTGGTATCTCACTTTTGCGCTGTTATGCCTGAAAGCGCCCGCCATTGCAATCGGCGAAGCGGAAAGTATTCACAAAATTAATATCTTGCAACGATTTCAGCCGCGCGAAAAAAAACGGAATCCGCTGCGCAGAGAACACAAAGCACAAAGACTTCTCGCCAGCGGCTGAGGTACACTGTGCAGCAACGTCAGTGCTTTACACAAGGTGAAAACGTGGAATTACTTGCTCAGTACGGCTTATTTTTAGCCAAGATCGCGACGGTTGTCGTCGCCATCGCGGTGATTGCCGCTATTATCGTCAACCTCGCTCAGCGCAAGAAGCAGCGCGGCGAGCTGCGGGTGACCAATCTTAGCGAGCATTATAAAGAGATGAAGGAATCGCTGGCGGTGGCGCTGCTGGACGGCCCGCAGCAGAAGCAGTGGCATAAGGCGCAGAAGAAAAAGCAAAAACAAGAGGCGAAGGCGGCCAAAGCGCGGGCGAAGCTGGGTAATGCCGAGCCGGAAGGCAAGCCGCGCGCCTGGGTGCTGGATTTCAAAGGCAGTATGGATGCCCATGAGGTCAATAGCCTGCGGGAAGAGATCACCGCGGTACTGGCGGCGGCGAAAGCGCGCGATCAGGTGGTGATTCGCCTGGAAAGCCCCGGCGGGGTGGTGCACGGCTACGGTCTGGCCGCCTCTCAGCTGCAGCGCTTGCGCGACAAGCAGATCCCGCTGACGGTGGCGGTCGACAAAGTGGCGGCCAGCGGCGGCTATATGATGGCCTGCGTGGCGAACAAAATTGTCTCGGCGCCGTTTGCGATCCTCGGCTCTATTGGCGTGGTGGCGCAGATCCCGAACCTGCACCGCTTCCTGAAGAATAAAGATATCGATATCGAACTGCACACCGCCGGGCAGTACAAACGAACGCTCACCATGCTGGGCGAAAATACCGAGGAAGGGCGGCGCAAGTTCCGCGAGGATCTCAATGAGACACATCATTTGTTCAAGGATTTTGTCCACCGGATGCGTCCGGGACTTGATATTGAGCAGGTAGCTACCGGCGAACACTGGTACGGGGTGCAGGCGCTGGAAAAAGGTCTGGTGGATGCGGTTGAAACCAGCGATGAGCTGCTGCTGGGGCTGATGGAGAGCCACGAGGTGATCGGGGTGCGTTATCAACAGCGTAAGAAGATGCTCGACCGCTTCACCGGTAGCGCGGCGGAGAGCGCCGATCGGCTTCTGCTGCGCTGGTGGCAGCGCGGTCAGAAACCGCTGATGTAAATAACATAACGCGAGGCCTGGGCCTCGCGTTATTGTTTTCACCGGTCTTAATCGACCAGGTGGTACTTGTCCGACAGCTCGTGAGCAAGATACTTAAACATGTTAAATACCGCTGTACTCTTCGGCGTCGGTAGTCCCTGCTCATCAAGGTAAAACTCACCGCTAAACACCAGGACATTGTTGCGCTGAACGACGTCGGTGGCTTCGATACCGGCTAACGTATCCTCATGTTCGCGAATAAGTTTGTTGGCTTTTTCGAGCAGCGTCTGGCGATCGATTGGTTGGGTTGTACCTTGCATAACGGACTCCTCTTTTTCTCCGCGCGTAGTTTACGCCGCGCGGCGGCGTGGGGCAAATTTTCCATGCATAAATCAGGGGTAATGGTAACCAGTGGAGAAACAGCCGTTTACTGGCGGGATTTGCTTTTGCATGCTAATAAAGTTGCGTAACGAATTTTATCAGGTACAGTGTGACGCTTTCGGCGATCTGGCAACAGATTTGCTTGACATTCGGCCAAAAATTCTTCGTGCTATGTCACCTGACGAGAAAAAGTCAGCAAACTCAAGCGCCTGGTTTTACGGAGATGAAACGGGTGTTCAGGGTTGATATTCACCGACGGTGCCGCAACATATGAGGCAGTCGCCAGTGGAGGGTGTATGAATGTGCGATGTATTCCTGGATGAATCAAATTAGGTAAAGGTGAATATGGGTAAAGCTCTCGTTATCGTTGAGTCCCCGGCAAAAGCCAAAACGATCAATAAGTATCTGGGTAATGACTACGTGGTGAAATCCAGCGTCGGTCATATCCGCGATTTGCCGACCAGTGGATCAGCTTCCAAAAAGAGCGCCGACTCTACCGCCACCAAAGGGGCTAAAAAGCCTAAAAAGGACGAACGTAGTGCTCTGGTTAACCGTATGGGCGTGGACCCATGGCATGACTGGAATGCGCACTATGAAGTACTTCCGGGTAAAGAAAAGGTAGTTTCAGAACTCAAACAGTTGGCGGAAAAAGCTGACCACATCTATCTCGCAACCGACCTTGACCGCGAAGGGGAAGCCATTGCCTGGCACCTGCGGGAAGTCATCGGCGGCGATGAACAGCGTTACAGCCGCGTGGTGTTCAATGAGATCACCAAAAACGCTATTCGTCAGGCCTTTGAAAAGCCGGGCGAACTGAATATCGATCGGGTTAACGCCCAGCAGGCGCGTCGTTTTATGGACCGCGTGGTGGGCTATATGGTTTCGCCGCTGCTGTGGAAAAAAATCGCCCGTGGTCTTTCTGCCGGGCGCGTGCAGTCCGTCGCGGTCCGCCTGGTGGTGGAGCGTGAACGTGAAATTAAAGCGTTCGTCCCGGAAGAGTACTGGGAAGTCGACGCCAGCACCACCACGCCGGGCGGTGACGCCCTGCCGCTGCAGGTGACCCATAAGGACGATAAGCCGTTCCGTCCGGTCAGCCGCGATGAGACCATGGCGGCGGTATCGCTGCTGGAAAAAGCCAGCTACAGCGTACTGGAGCGTGAAGATAAGCCGACCAGCAGCAAGCCGGGCGCGCCGTTCATCACCTCCACCCTGCAGCAGGCGGCCAGCACCCGTCTGGGCTTCGGCGTGAAAAAGACCATGATGATGGCTCAGCGACTCTATGAGGCAGGGCACATCACCTATATGCGTACCGACTCCACCAACCTGAGTCAGGACGCGCTGAACATGGTTCGCGGCTACATCAGCGACAAATTTGGCAAAAAATATCTGCCGGATAGCGCGAACCAGTACGCCAGCAAAGAAAACTCGCAGGAAGCGCACGAAGCGATTCGTCCGTCTGATGTGAACGTGCTGGCGGAAACGCTGAAAGATATGGAAGCGGATGCGCAGAAGCTTTATCAGCTGATCTGGCGCCAGTTTGTCGCCTGTCAGATGACGCCGGCGCAGTACGACTCCACCACGCTGACCGTGGCTGCGGGTGATTTCAAACTGAAAGCGCGCGGTCGCACTTTACGTTTCGACGGCTGGACAAAAGTCATGCCGGCGCTGCGCAAGGGCGATGAAGACCGAACGCTGCCGCTGGTCAAACAGGGCGACCGCCTGAGCCTGGTGGAGCTGACGCCTGCGCAGCACTTTACCAAGCCGCCGGCGCGTTTCAGCGAGGCCTCGCTGGTGAAAGAGCTGGAAAAACGCGGGATTGGCCGTCCGTCGACCTACGCGTCGATCATTTCGACCATTCAGGATCGCGGCTACGTGCGGGTGGAAAATCGTCGTTTTTACGCCGAAAAAATGGGCGAGATCGTTACCGACCGGCTGGAAGAAAACTTCCGCGATCTGATGAACTACGATTTTACCGCGCAGATGGAGGATCGCCTCGACCAGGTTGCGAACCACCAGGCCGAGTGGAAAGAGGTGCTGAACCACTTCTTCGGCGATTTTACCACCCAGCTGGCGACGGCAGAGAAAGATCCGGAAGAGGGCGGCATGCAGCCGAACCCGATGGTGCTCACCAGCATCGACTGCCCGACCTGCGGCCGTAAAATGGGGATCCGTACCGCCAGCACCGGCGTTTTCCTCGGCTGTTCGGGCTATGCCTTGCCGCCGAAAGAGCGGTGCAAAACCACCATCAACCTGGTGCCGGAGAACGAAGTCCTCAACGTGCTGGAAGGCGATGACGCGGAAACCAACGCGCTGCGCGCCAAACGTCGCTGCCAGAAGTGTGGGACGGCGATGGACAGCTACCTTATCGATCCTAAGCGTAAGCTGCACGTCTGTGGTAATAACCCGACCTGCGACGGCTACGAGATTGAAGAGGGCGAATTCCGCATCAAGGGCTATGACGGCCCGGTGGTGGAGTGCGAGAAGTGCGGGTCTGAAATGCACCTGAAAATGGGGCGTTTCGGTAAGTACATGGCCTGTACCAACGACGAGTGTAAGAACACGCGTAAGATCCTGCGCAATGGCGAAGTGGCTCCGCCGAAGGAAGATCCGGTGCCGCTGCCGGAGCTGCCGTGTGAGAAGTCTGACGCCTACTTTGTGCTGCGCGACGGGGCGGCGGGCGTCTTCCTGGCGGCCAACACCTTCCCGAAATCACGGGAAACGCGTGCGCCGCTGGTGGAGGAGCTGTACCGCTTCCGCGATCGTCTGCCGGAAAAACTGCGTTATCTCGCCGATGCGCCGCAGCAGGATCCGGAAGGCAATAAAACGCTGGTACGCTTTAGCCGTAAAACCAAGCAGCAGTACGTGGCGTCCGAAAAAGAGGGCAAAGCGACCGGCTGGTCAGCTTTCTTTATCGACGGTAAGTGGACGGAAGCCAAAAAGTAATGGCGTTCGTTCGGGCAGGAAAAGCGCGCTTTTCCTGCTCAGGCGACCGGCAGAGAGAGTGCATTTCTCTGCCGTGTCGTCTTCCCCCCTTTGCGTTAATTTCCTCCCCTTATAACCACCTATATTATTTTTCGTTAGCGTCTATACAGTGTTGATATAAATGATATAGTGGTTATAGTTAATGCCTTTTTTATTATTAAAACGTCTTATACATCATCGCTTTCAGGATGCATTGCGGCGCCACTATGGCCAACTGCCGGGAGCCCAGGGCCTTCATCGGCGACAAGTTGCCTGAACGTAAAGTGTATTAAGCGGCTTCATTTTACGCGCAAACGGATATCAGCCATGAAACTACAACAGCTTCGCTACATCGTTGAGGTGGTTAACCATAACCTGAATGTTTCATCCACCGCCGAAGGGCTCTATACCTCCCAGCCGGGTATCAGTAAGCAGGTCCGCATGCTGGAGGATGAGCTGGGCATTCAGATCTTTGCCCGCAGCGGTAAACACTTAACCCAGGTGACGCCGGCCGGGCAGGAGATCATCCGCATCGCCCGCGAAGTGCTGTCGAAAGTCGATGCCATCAAATCTGTCGCCGGAGAGCATACCTGGCCTGACAAAGGGTCTCTTTACGTCGCCACCACCCATACCCAGGCGCGCTATGCGTTACCGGGAGTGATCAAGGGGTTTATTGAACGCTACCCGCGGGTGTCGCTGCATATGCATCAGGGCTCGCCGACTCAGATCGCGGAGGCTGTGTCGAAAGGCAATGCCGATTTCGCCATCGCCACCGAGGCGCTGCATCTGTATGACGATCTGGTGATGCTGCCATGCTATCACTGGAACCGGTCGATTGTAGTGACCCCCGAGCATCCTCTGGCCACCAAGGGCTCGGTGTCCATAGAGGAACTGGCCCAGTATCCACTGGTAACCTATACCTTTGGTTTTACCGGCCGCTCCGAACTGGATACCGCGTTTAACCGTGCGGGCCTGACGCCGCGCATTGTTTTTACCGCCACCGATGCCGACGTCATCAAAACCTATGTTCGCCTGGGGCTGGGGGTAGGGGTAATCGCCAGCATGGCGGTGGATCCGGTCTCTGACCCGGATCTGGTGAAGCTGGATGCGAACGGTATTTTCAGCCACAGCACCACTAAGATAGGTTTCCGCCGCAGCACCTTCTTACGAAGCTACATGTATGATTTTATTCAACGTTTTGCTCCCCATTTGACCAGGGACGTGGTAGATACCGCGGTGGCTTTACGCTCGAATGAAGATATTGAAGCGATGTTCAAAGATATAAAACTTCCGGAAAAATAACCCTGAAAATAATAATGGCACTCCCTGCGAGGAGTGCCATTAACTATGATGGACTGTATTTAACAACTTAAACCTCGAACCAATCACAAAATTAATAATTTTTGGCAACACGTTTTTCATTATGCCCGCCGCGATCAAATAACCGGTTAAATATATTCCATGAGGCCTAAATTCACTGGATTAATCTTTTATCCATAATTAAGATTTATCTGTACCTGATGATTTGAGCAATTGGTGGTGACAATATGATAAGTAATATCGATTACATGAAACTGGCGATGTCATACGAGAATGACAAAACCGAAATCGATCCCGTTCTGCGTAGTCGCGTATGGGGCGTAGTGTTGGTAGGGTTGGCGATGTTCTGGAGCATCATCGCGCTCACCATCTGCAACATCTGGATTGTCAGCTAAAGCTGTAGGTCATCGTTGTAGATACATGTCATTTTTATGACAGTGAAAGGAAACTGTAATATAAAATCAGTGACCGGCAATACAGGGAGAATATATTTTGCCGCTGGATTCATCCAACCTGAAATCACTCACCAGAGCTAATCACTGCCCGCTGGCCGATTAGCTCTTTTTTTGTCCTCGTGTACTAATACAATATCGGCATACGCCCTCTTTGCACTATTTTGGTGCTATTTCGCCTGCTCTCGGATAATTCCCGTTTCCTCTCTCTCTGTCTCGCCGTATTTAGCAATTTGGGTTGTTATCAAAGTGTTATGCTCAGTATGTGTTATCTTTAATGGAGACCCTGAGGAGAATCAGGGTATGCCATCCCTGAGATAAAGGAGGAGCTATGTCGTCAACCCTACGAGAAGCCAGTAAGGACACGCTGCAGGTCAACGATAAAACCTGGCATTACTACAGCCTGCCGTTGGCGGAGAAGCAGCTGGGCGAGATCAGTCGACTGCCCAAGTCGCTGAAGGTGCTGATGGAGAACCTGCTGCGCTGGCAGGACGGTGACTCGGTAACTGAAGAAGATATTCGCGCCCTGGCCGGCTGGCTGCAACAGGCCCATGCCGACCGGGAAATCGCCTACCGTCCGGCACGCGTCCTGATGCAGGACTTTACCGGCGTGCCGGCGGTAGTGGATCTGGCCGCCATGCGCGAGGCGGTGAAACGCCTTGGCGGCGATACGGCGAAGGTTAATCCGCTATCGCCGGTTGACCTGGTTATCGACCACTCGGTGACCGTTGACCGCTTCGGCGACGACGAGGCCTTCGAAGACAACGTCCGCCTGGAAATGGAGCGGAACCACGAACGCTACGCTTTTCTGCGCTGGGGGCAGCAGGCCTTCAGCCGCTTCAGCGTGGTGCCGCCGGGCACCGGTATTTGCCACCAGGTGAACCTGGAATACCTTGGCCGGGCGGTCTGGAGCGAGGAGGTGAACGGCCAGTGGATGGCGTGGCCGGATACGCTGGTGGGCACCGACTCCCATACCACCATGATTAATGGTCTTGGCGTGCTGGGCTGGGGCGTGGGCGGGATTGAAGCGGAAGCCGCTATGCTGGGCCAGCCGGTGTCAATGCTGATCCCCGATGTTGTGGGCTTTAAGCTCAGCGGCAAACTGCGCGAAGGCATCACCGCCACTGACCTGGTACTGACGGTTACCCAAATGCTGCGTCAGCATGGCGTCGTCGGCAAGTTTGTTGAATTCTACGGTGACGGCCTGGATACCTTACCCCTTGCCGACAGGGCGACCATCGCCAATATGGCGCCGGAGTATGGCGCCACCTGTGGCTTTTTCCCTATCGATGACGTAACGCTCAGCTATATGCGTCTCAGCGGCCGTAGCGAAGAACAGGTCGCGCTGGTGGAAGCCTACGCTAAAGCCCAGGGCATGTGGCGCCAGCCTGGCGATGAGCCGGTCTTTACCAGTACCCTGGCGCTGGATATGAGCAGCGTCGAAGCGAGCCTCGCCGGGCCGAAGCGACCGCAGGATCGCGTGGCGCTGGGCGATGTTCCGAAAGCCTTCGCCGCCAGCGGCGAGCTGGAGGTTAACCACCTTCAGCGTCAGCGTCAGCCGGTTGACTATACGCTGAACGGGCATCACTATTCGCTACCGGATGGCGCGGTGGCTATTGCAGCGATTACCTCCTGCACCAATACCTCTAACCCCAGCGTGTTGATGGCCGCCGGCCTGCTGGCGAAAAAAGCCGTCGAACGCGGCCTGCAGCCGCAGCCGTGGGTGAAAGCTTCCCTGGCCCCAGGCTCGAAAGTGGTGTCGGATTATCTGGCCCATGCCGGCCTGACGCCTTACCTCGACCAGCTCGGCTTCAATCTGGTGGGATATGGTTGCACCACCTGTATCGGTAACTCCGGTCCATTGCCTGAACCTATCGAAGAAGCGATCAAAAAAGGCGATCTGACCGTCGGGGCAGTGCTCTCCGGTAACCGTAACTTCGAAGGGCGTATTCATCCGCTGGTGAAAACCAACTGGCTGGCCTCGCCGCCGTTGGTGGTCGCCTATGCGCTGGCGGGGAACATGAATATCGACCTCACCCGCGAGCCGTTGGGACAGGGCAAGAATGGCGAGCCGGTCTATCTGAAAGATATCTGGCCGAGCGGGGAGGAGATTGCCCGCGCGGTGGAACAGGTCTCCACCGAGATGTTCCGCAAAGAGTACGCGGAAGTGTTTTCCGGCACTGAGGAGTGGAAGGCGATCAAGGTGGAGGCGTCAGATACCTACGACTGGCAGGAGGACTCGACCTATATTCGCTTGTCGCCGTTCTTTGACGAGATGGGCGCCGAGCCGCTGCCGGTAGAGGATATTCGCGGCGCGCGGATCCTCGCCATGCTGGGCGACTCAGTCACCACGGACCACATTTCGCCTGCGGGGAGCATTAAAGCCGATAGTCCGGCAGGCCGCTATCTGCAGGAGCATGGGGTTGCCCGGCGCGACTTTAACTCCTATGGTTCCCGTCGCGGTAACCATGAGGTGATGATGCGTGGCACCTTCGCCAATATCCGCATCCGTAACGAAATGGTCCCAGGGGTGGAAGGGGGCATGACCCGCCATCTGCCGGATCCTGAACCGATGGCGATCTACGATGCGGCGATGCTGTACAAGGCTGAGGGCACACCGCTGGCGGTGATTGCCGGTAAGGAGTATGGCTCAGGTTCCAGCCGTGACTGGGCGGCGAAGGGGCCGCGCCTGCTGGGGATTCGGGTAGTGATCGCCGAGTCCTTCGAGCGTATCCATCGTTCCAACCTGATCGGAATGGGCATTTTGCCGCTGGAGTTCCCGCAGGGCGTCACCCGCAAAACGCTACGGTTGACCGGGGAAGAGCGGATTGATATCAGTAATCTGCAGTCGCTTCAGCCTGGCGCTACGGTGCCGGTGACCCTGACTCGCGCTGACGGCTCGCAGGAAGCGATCCCTTGTCGGTGCCGTATCGACACGGCGACAGAACTCACCTACTACCGCAACGACGGCATCCTGCACTACGTTATTCGTAATATGCTGTGAAACAAAGGGCCAGCATCGCTGGCCCTTTTTCGGTTATTCCACCGGTTTATTCTGTCGGCTTGCTGTTCAGCAGATGGCCCATCTTGGCGGCTTTGGTGTCCAGATAGTGAGCGTTTTTCGGGTTACGCCCGACGATCAGCGGCACCCGCTCCACAATGTTGATCCCGGCTTCGGTAAGAATTTCCACTTTTTTCGGGTTATTGGTTAATAACCGCACCTGCTCAACGTTGAGCAATTTGAACATGTCGGCGCACAAGGTGAAATCGCGCTCATCGGCGGCGAAGCCAAGCTGATGGTTCGCTTCGACAGTGTCGTAGCCCTGATCCTGCAGCGCGTAGGCGCGGATCTTATTCAATAAACCAATGTTGCGTCCTTCCTGGCGGTGATAGAGCAGGATCCCCCGACCTTCTTCAGCGATATGCGACAGAGCCGCTTCCAGCTGAAAGCCGCAATCACAGCGCAGGCTAAACAGGGCATCGCCCGTCAAACACTCTGAATGTACGCGGGCGAGGACCGGCGACTGCCCTGATATATCGCCATACACCAGCGCGACATGATCCTGTCCGGTTGCCAGTTCTTCAAAACCCACCATCAGGAAATCGCCCCAGGGGGTTGGCAGTTTGGCTTCTGCCACACGTTTAAGCTGCATGTGATTCTCCAGATTCTGTCAGCACCTGACTGTGCTTTCTGTTTCCCGCTATTTTGCCACAACGCCTGGACGTTCTCCTAATCGCGAACGGTTAGCCGTGTGGAAAGCGCACAAACGATCTACTTTCCGCTATGATGTTCATCTACAAGGAGAAGGAGAGAAAATGCTGTTGATAGCCCGACGAACTGCTCTCGCGGCGGCGCTGCTGCTGGTTATGCCCCTCACGGTCTGGCTTTCCGGGTGGCTGTGGCAGCCTGGACTGCCGGTTGCCATGTTGAAAAGCCTGTGGTGGGTGACGGAAACGGTGACCCAGCCGTGGGGAATTATCACTCATGTCGTGCTTTGCGGCTGGTTCCTCTGGTGTCTGCGCTTTCGGCTGCGCGCGGCGTTGATCCTGTTCCTTATCCTTGCCGCCGCTATCCTGGCGGGACAGGGGGCGAAATCCTGGGTCAAGGCGCGGGTCCAGGAGCCGAGACCGTTCGTCATCTGGCTGGAAAACACAAGGCAGGTGCCGGTGACGCAATTCTACGCGTTAAAGCGTAAAGAACGCGCTAAACTGGTGCATGAACAGCTGGCGCAGGCGCAGGACATTCCGTCATTTTTACGCAAACACTGGCAGAAGGAGACGGGGTTTGCTTTCCCGTCAGGTCACACCATGTTTGCCGCCAGCTGGGCGTTACTCGCTGCGGGGCTGCTGTGGCCGCGTCGCCGCTGGGGCACAATCGCGGTGCTGCTGGTGTGGGCGACGGCGGTGATGGGCAGTCGCCTGGCGCTGGGCATGCACTGGCCGCTGGATCTCATCGTCGCCACGCTGATCTCCTGGCTGCTGGTCACGGTGGCCTGCTGGCTGACGCAGCGCCTTTGTGGGCCGCTCTCGCCGCCCGGAGAAGAGGCGCAGGATATTAAAAAACGGATGCCTGAAGCGGAATAATGTTGATTTTAGCGGCATCCGACCGCATATCCTGAAGAGTTGCCATGCTTTTTCATTCCACCGCTGCGGCGAAAATGATACTTTATAGGGCTGAAAGCGGGCTTTTTTCGCGCAACCCACATAACGGGAAGTCATGTGAAATATTTACTCATTTTCTTACTGGTGTTAGCAATCTTCGTCATTTCAGTGACGCTGGGGGCGCAGAATGACCAACAGGTCACTTTCAACTATTTACTCGCTCAGGGTGAATTCCGCATATCGACGCTGCTGGCGGTGCTGTTTGCCGCGGGCTTTGCCATTGGCTGGCTGATCTGCGGCCTGTTCTGGCTGCGGGTGCGTGTCTCACTGGCGCGCGCGGAGCGGAAAATTAAGCGTCTTGAGCATCAGATTGCCCCCGTCAGCCCGGCGGCTGTCGACGCAGGCGTGCCTGCGGTGAAGGAATAACCTCTTATGCTGGAGTTGTTGTTTCTGCTTTTACCCGTTGCCGCCGCTTACGGCTGGTACATGGGACGCAGAAGTGCACAACAGTCCAAACAGGACGATGCGAGCCGCCTGTCGCGAGATTACGTGGCGGGGGTTAACTTCCTGCTCAGCAACCAGCAGGATAAAGCCGTCGACCTGTTCCTTGATATGCTGAAAGAGGATACCGGTACCGTTGAGGCGCACCTGACGCTCGGTAATTTGTTCCGTTCGCGCGGCGAAGTCGACCGCGCGATCCGAATTCACCAGAGCCTGATGGAAAGCGCGTCGTTAACCTACGATCAGCGCCTGTTAGCGGTGCAGCAGCTGGGACGGGATTATATGGCCGCCGGACTGTATGACCGCGCGGAAGACATGTTCAAACAGCTGGTGGATGAGACCGATTTCCGCCTCGGCGCGCTGCAGCAACTGCTGCAGATTTACCAGGCGACCAGCGACTGGCAGTCGGCTATTGAAGTGGCTGAACGGCTGGTGAAGCTAGGGAAAGAGAAACATCGTGGCGAAATCGCCAACTTCTGGTGCGAACTGGCCCTGCAGCAGATGGCAGCCAACGATCTGGATAAAGCGATGGCGTTGTTGAGAAAAGGCGCCGCCGCGGACCGCAACAGCGCCCGGGTATCGATCATGATGGGCCGGGTGTGGATGGAAAAGGGCGACTACGCCAAAGCGGTGGAGAGCCTCGAGCGGGTTATCGATCAGGATAAAGAGCTGGTGGGTGAAACGCTGGAGATGCTGCAGACCTGCTACCAGCAGCTCGGCAAAACCGATGAATGGGAAGTTTTTCTGCGCCGCTGCGTGGAGGAGAACGCCGGGGCGACCGCCGAACTGATGCTGGCGCAGATCCTTGAGCAGCGGGAAGGCGTCGAAGCGGCGCAAAACTACGTCACCCGGCAGCTGGAACGCCACCCGACCATGCGCGTCTTCCATAAGCTGATGGACTACCATCTCAACGAAGCGGAAGAAGGGCGGGCGAAAGAAAGCCTTGGGGTGCTGCGAAACATGGTTGGTGAGCAGGTGCGCAGCAAACCACGCTATCGCTGCCAGAAATGCGGATTTACCGCTCATACACTCTACTGGCATTGTCCATCCTGCCGCTCGTGGGCGACCATTAAACCCATTCGCGGTCTCGACGGCCAGTAAAGCCAAAAAAAAGCCCTCCGTTAGTTACAACATACTTATGGCTTCACTCCTCTCCAGGCGCGGCCCCGGCAGCGCCATCGTCCGGTCAGGGCAGGTACGGCAGTCTGTTATTTTGTTCGCTTCACAGGTAGAATGCTGCCCGTTTACCTTTTTTGCGCCACCCCGGCGCCCATCAACACTAAGGTCTGGTCATGACGTCTACAGCTATCCCATCTTCCCGCGCTGTCACATCCTCTCCCGTTGTGGTTGCGCTCGACTATGATAATCGCGATAAAGCGCTGGCATTTGTCGACCGCATCGACCCGCGCGACTGCCGCCTGAAGGTGGGCAAAGAGATGTTCACCCTGCTGGGCCCGCAGTTTGTCCGCGATCTGCATCAGCGTGGGTTTGAGGTGTTCCTGGACCTTAAGTTTCACGATATTCCCAACACCACCGCCCGCGCGGTGGCCGCAGCGGCTGAGCTGGGCGTATGGATGGTGAATGTCCATGCTTCCGGCGGCGCGCGAATGATGACCGCCGCGCGCGAAGCGCTGCTGCCGTTTGGCAAAGATGCGCCGTTGCTGATCGCTGTCACGGTGCTCACCAGCATGGAGTCCAGCGATCTACAGGATCTGGGCATTACCTTATCTCCGGCTGACTACGCGGCGAAGCTGGCGGCGCTGACCCAACGCTGCGGCCTTGATGGGGTGGTGTGTTCAGCCCAGGAGGCGGTGCGCTTTAAGCATGAGCTGGGGCAGGCGTTTAAGCTGGTGACCCCGGGGATTCGTCCGCAGGGCAGCGACGCTGGCGATCAGCGGCGAATTATGACTCCTGAGCAGGCTCAGGAAGCTGGGGTAGACTATATGGTGATTGGTCGCCCGGTTACTCAGTCGGCGGATCCAGCCGCGACGCTGCGGGCGATCAACGATTCTCTGCGCAAGGGGGCATAATGAGCGATTCCAACAGCCGTCTGGTCTACTCCACCGAAACCGGGCGTATCGACGAGGCGAAACCGGCGCCGGTGCGCCCGAAAGGCGACGGCATTGTGCGGATCCAGCGCCAGACCAGCGGCCGCAAGGGCAAAGGCGTCTGTCTGATTAGCGGGATTGATGCCGATGATGCTGCGCTAACCGCTCTGGCGGCAGAGTTGAAAAAAAAGTGCGGCTGCGGCGGCGCGGTGAAAGATGGCGTGATCGAGATCCAGGGCGATAAGCGGGATTTACTCAAGTCGCTGCTTGAGGCGAAAGGGATGAAGGTCAAGTTAGCCGGTGGCTGATCGCTATTTTCCCTCTGCACCAATGGTCTGGTTGAAATAACAAGGCCGCGGTAAATGCCGCGGCCTTGAATGATTTAACGTGCGTAAGTCAATTCGTGTGAATTATTCTTTTATTTCGTCAGATAATTAAATTATTTGCCGACCTGGTGACCAATAATACCACCGACTGCTGCGCCACCCAGGGTACCGAGCGCGCTACCGTCAGTTAACACCGCACCACCGATAGCGCCGGCGCCAGCGCCGATAGCCGTGTTACGATCGCGTTTAGACATGTTAGAGCAAGCGCTCAGAGACATTGCTACAGTGACAGCCAGAACGACAGCAGCCATTTTTTTGCTCGTTGAAGTCATCATTTTTTTTCTCCTGAATAATCTATTCATGGATTACAGCGCTCCTTTAAGCATAGCCTGATAAAGCAGCTTTAGGGCAATTCCATGAAGTTAAGGTGCGCAGGTGTCACGAAAATCACGCAGGTGATAGTCACTTCCTGTTATATCGCTAATAATAATTTTACTTTTTTTAAAATTTATCGTCAGGTAAAAAGTCTTAATTAGCGGCTCGGAATACTCTCAGAGCGATAAAGCGCCCCTTCCGGCGCTTTGGCAGGAGATGGGGCGGCGGAGGATCAGATGTAGGGCACGATATCGACGGTCAGGCCGCTGCGGAGCAATTGTTCGCGACAGGCGTCCGGTAAGCGATCGTCGGTAATAACGCGATTAAAGCGGCCGGCGGGACCGAGCGGATAGGGATGTACCGCGCTGAATTTTGAACTGTCGCTAAGAATAATTGCCTCACAATGCTTCTCCAGCACGGCGTTCACCACGTCCGCACGCATCATATCGCGGCCGGTAAAGCCGGTTTCCGCCTGCCAACCGTCGATCCCGATGAAGGCTTTGCTGAAATGCACCTGCTGGATGAACTGACGGGTTAGCGGACCGACCATACTCTCACTGCGTTTCTGATAAATTCCGCCCAGCAGGATCACCTCTCCTGGGGTCTCTTTCAGCAGATGGGCGATATAGCTGCTGACGGTAATGATGGTGATATCGCCGCGCTCGGCCAGCGTACGCGCCAGCAGGGCATTGCTGCTGCCGTTTTCGATAAATACCGTTTCACCGGTATTCACTAGCGCCGCAGCCCGGCTGGCCAGCTCACGCTTAATGGCGAAATGGGTCATCATGCGGGTTTCGACATCTTCGCTGTCCAGCGGTACGGCATGGCCATGAGTACGGCGCAAATAGCTCTGCTTTTCCAGCAAATTCAAATCCTGACGAATAGTAACCTCAGAGACACCGGTCATCTTCGCCAGATCGGCGACGCTCATGCGGCCTTTATCGATGACCACTTGCAAAATACTTTGTTGTCGGGCGTTCATAGCAACATCACTGTTAGGGGGCTATATGGCGAGCAACCGGTCCATATGGCCGGCTGCGGCATGGCTGATATTCAGATTTCCCAGGGCGCCTTGGGTTGGTTTTGTTGTTCAGTATCGTCCGCCGCCAGCGCCAGCAGCTCCGCTTTGAGGATCTCCAGATTATGGATCGCAGAATGGTAATCACCGGCAACCAGAATATCCAGCACGGTATCGATACGTTGAGCGAGCAGGTGGGCATTCACATCTGACATGGCATTATCCTGGTAACAAAAACGAATGAAATCAATGATGCTAAAAATGAATGAAAAAGAGAAGCGAAAAAAACGCACAACCTTAATCGGTGCGACGGAAATGGCTGGATAGAGAGGAAAGAAGCAGCGGTTCCCGCAGGAACCGCTGTGAAGGGGCGTCAGACCGCCGGACGCGCAATAATGCTGCGGGTTTCCATGCGAACTTCAGCGATAGTGACATCGATAACGTCAGTCACTTTATAGACTACTTCACCTTTGATCTGCACGGTACCGTTCTCCTGGCTGCACACCAGTTCGTCGCGCACGGCGTGGAGGAACGGGGCCGGAATAAAGGCGACCGCGCCATTGTCCACCAGACGCACGCGCATCCCGCCGCGGCTGACGTCGATGATCTCCGCCGCGAAGCGGGTATCGGTCCCGGCTTTATCGTTGAGGAAACGGGCGTACAGCCAGTCGGCGACGTCGCGCTCGGCCATCCGGTTGAGACGACGGCGCTCCGCCATCTGCACGGTGGCTTCATCCTGGGGACGCGCAATGGTCTCGCCTTTAATGATGGCTTTCAGCAGACGGTGGTTGATCATGTCGCCATACTTACGGATCGGCGAGGTCCAGGTGGCATAGGCTTCAAGCCCAAGACCAAAGTGCGGGCCCGGCTCGGTGCTGATTTCCGCAAACGACTGGAAGCGGCGAATGCGGCTGTCGAGGAAACCGGTCGGCTGAGCGTCCAGTTCCCGGCGCAGCTTGCAGAACCCTTCCAGGGTGAGCACTTCCGTCGGGTCGACGTGCACATCATGGGTTTTCAGCAGGGCGGCCAACTGCTCGGTGTTCGCCGGGTCGAAACCGGTATGAACGTTATAAACGCCGAAGCCGAGCTTGTCGCGCAGAACGCGGGCGGCACAGATGTTGGCGGCGATCATCGACTCTTCGACAATGCGGTTGGCAATGCGACGCGGTTCCGCGACGATATCCAGCACTTCGCCTTTTTCGCCGAGAACAAAACGGTAGTCCGGACGGTCTTTGAACACCAGCGCATGGGTCTGACGCCATTCGCTACGACGCTGGCACACGTCCTTCAGCAGCGTAATTTGCTGCGCGATCGCCTCGCTGTCCGGCTGCCAGCTGCCGCGGCCTTCCAGCCAGTCAGAGACGTCGTCATAGGCCAGCTTGGCTTTCGATTCGATGGTGGCGGCAAAGAACTCGATATTGTCTTCGATGGTGCCATCGGCCCCCAGAGTCATCCGGCAGGCCAGCACCGGGCGCACTTCGTTAGCGCGCAGGGAGCAGAGATCGTCTGACAGCTCGCGCGGCAGCATTGGAATGTTGAAGCCCGGCAGATAGTTGGTAAAGGCGCGCACTTTTGCGGCGTTATCCAGCTTGCTGCCTTCGGCAATCCAGGCGGTCGGGTCGGCAATGGCGACCGTCAGCAGCAGTTTGCCATCAGCAGTGGACTCGGCATACAACGCATCGTCCATATCTTCGGTGCTGGCGCTGTCAATGGTGACGAAGTCGAGGGTGGTTAGGTCGCGGCGCGTCAGCCCCTCGTCGAGCATCTCGGTGGCGACGCCGTCCGGTGCCTCTTTCTCAAGATTATGGCGCGCCAGGGTTACCCACCATGGGACGAAGTGGTCGTCGCTAAAAGTGATGAACTGGGTCAACTCCGCGTAAAATCCGCGGTCGCCTTTTAATGGATGACGGCGCATCTCGGCGACGGCCCAGTCACCCTGTTTAAAATCGTGCTCAACGCCGCGGGCGGCGCGGCAGGGAATGGCGTCTTTCAGCAGCGGATGGTCAGGAACGATAGCGAGGCGATCGTCTTTCTTCTGGACTTTACCGACAAAACGAGTCAGGAAGGGCTCAACCAGCGATTCCGGCTCGGCGCTTTCGCGTTCTTTTTCAGAATGGATCACCGCGACGATACGGTCGCCATGCATCACTTTTTTCATCTGCGGCGGCGGAATGAAGTAGCTCTTCTGAGCGTCCACTTCGAGGAAGCCAAAGCCCTTTTCCGTGCCCTTAACGACCCCTTCCGCGCGCGGCGTCTGGGAATGCAGTTGCTGTTTAAGCTGCGCTAGCAGCGGGTTATCCTGAAACATAATTAGGTATTTTCGTGGCTAAAAGAGCGGCTGACATTTTTACGCGAATATGCCTGCCGCAGCAAGCGCTGTTTCAGCAATTTACGTCTGCTGACGCACATTGCCGAGGGCGATTTTCAGACGATTCATCCATCCGCACAGCCCGCTCCAGATCAACAGATCGATTGCTTGTTGCTCAGAGAGTCGATATTCCGCGAGGGGCGTTAACTGGGCGGCGCTAAACCGGTCAGGCGAGCGGGTTAACAGCTGCACCGCGTTCACGAGAGACCGGGCCTGAGGATGCTGCTGGAGCCAGTGATGGAGGGCCTGGTCGCCCTCCCGCAGATGGCTGGCGAACTCCTCTTCACCCTGCCAGTGGGGGAGCCAGGCGTCAAAACAGGTGGGGCTGCCATTGGTGCGCGCCGTGAGTAAGGCGACCTGCGGGCCAAAGGTATCATCCGTGCTGAGCTGGCGGATCAAGGTCTCCAGAGGCGCGAATAACTGTGGGTCGCAGGCCAGCAGCGGCGCCAGCTCGCCCAGACCGGGCAGCGACTGCCAGCCGGCGATGCGCCGCTGACGCTCATCATCGGCATACTGCAGGTCGGGATCCGCAATGTCTGCCTGCCATGCTCCCGGCGGCGGGGCGAACAGCTCCGCGGGTGCCTCCTCTTGCTGGGGCATACCGGGGATCCAGCGCACCGGAAAGCCCTGGGCCGCCTGCAGGACGGCAATCGCCCGCGCCTGGAAGCCGACGAATCCGATAATCTGGTTGAACAGAATAATGTCCCGACTGGTTAAGCCCACTTCGTCCAGCTGGCTACGGGAGAGAGCGTTAATAACCGAGGGCGAACCGGCAAGCTGACGAGCATATTGCGTGATTTGCGCCAGACGACGGTTGCTCTCGCGCGAGGAGTCGGGGCCTGGCAGGGGAGCAAGGCGGGCGGCGTAGTGGTTACACAGCCGCTGGACGCCGTAGACCTGGGCGACGGTGAGCGCGGTGCTGAGTCGATCGTAAGCGGTAAAGGTCTGCAGGCGACTCACCGCCACCTGGTCGGGAAACAGCAGTTCGGCCAGCTGGCGTGCGGGGTGTAGCCAGTCAGCGTGGGCACGTAGCCAGGCGGCCGGCAGCGTCAGGTCCAGCAAAAAGCGGTCTTCAACATGGGCGGCTTCAGGGACGAGCGGCAGGACATCCACCGGGCAGATTGTTGACTGGGTTTCGTGATACCAGTGATTTTTGCCATTCACGCGGCGTGGCTCCATGGGCTTTCCTTGTTCGGTATGTGGCGAACCGCCGTTCCGCGGATCGTTTATGCAGAACTATCCTGGCGTAACCCGGAAGCAGGAGAAAATATTGATACGTGCTAACAAATAGCCGATTGGAATAACAGGTGGGGCGTAAGGCGTGGGGGATGGAAGAACCCTCCTCACCGGGGCGAGGAGGGGAAGGAACTTATTTCAGTTCCAGCTCGTTCATGGCGGCGATATTGAACCCGCCGTCAACGTGAACGACTTCACCGGAGATCCCCGCAGACAGGTTGGAGCACAGGAAGGCTGCGCTGTTACCCACATCTTCAATGGTGACGGTGCGACGGATCGGGGTGACCGCTTCGCAGTGCGCCAGCATTTTACGGAAATCTTTAATACCGGACGCGGCCAGCGTACGGATAGGACCGGCAGAGATGGCATTGACGCGAACGCCTTCCGGACCCATGGCGTTAGCCATATAGCGGACGTTAGCTTCCAGAGAGGCTTTGGCCAGACCCATCACGTTATAGTTCGGGATCGCGCGCTCTGCGCCCAGGTAGGAGAGCGTCAGCAGAGCCGAACCCGGGTTCAGCATGCCGCGGCAGGCTTTGGCCATTGCCACGAAGCTGTAAGCGCTGATGTCGTGCGCGATTTTAAAGCCGTCGCGAGTGACAACGTCAACGTAGTCGCCGTCTAACTGGTCAGCCGGGGCAAAACCGATTGAGTGGACGAAACCATCGAATTTTGGCCAGACTTTTTCCAGCTCGGTGAACAGCGCGGTGATGCTCTCATCTTCAGCAACGTCGCACGGCAGCACAATGTCAGACCCCAGCGCGGCAGCAAACTCTTCTACGCGACCTTTCAGTTTCTCATTCTGATAGGTGAATGCCAGTTCCGCGCCTTCGCGGTGCATTGCCTGCGCGATGCCGTAGGCGATGGACAGTTTGCTGGCGACGCCAGTGATCAAAATGCGCTTACCGGAAAGAAAACCCATAGCTTTAATCCTTATCGTTATTGCTTATTTTTACTTTAACAATCATAACGTTAACATTGTTATTTCAAAATAACTCAAATTTAGCCGGGAATTATATCCCACTGACGACCCCTTGTGTCACGATATTTTTCAGCCGGTCCGCGCCGCGCGGGGCAAAAGTACATCGCGATAGCTGCAGTATATCATCTCTCCTGACGATTATTTGAGCGCGATCTCCGCCAGCAGCAGGCGTCCATTGCTGCCCACGGGACGCAGATTCCGCGGGGATCCACCGCGCCAGCAGAGGCCGCTGCCGGCCGCGCAGCGTCGCCCGGCCAGATCCCACTCGCCTTGTAGAACATAAGCGACCCCCTCGCTGGCAGGGCATTGCAGGTCGCTAACGACCTGAACTGTCGCCGACGCGCGCCCGCGCTGAGTCATGATATTGAAGTCCAGCCCTGGCGCAACGATCCCGACGCTGGACAGCGCCCATTCGCCGGGGAAAGCCCACGGCTGCCAGAGCGCCAGCGGTTGGTCGATATTCTCGCCACACAGCCGTAGCGGCTGCCCCGCCAGCAGAGTAATGACCCGGTCGACGCCAGGAAAGGGGGAGAAAGGGCCATCCGCCTGCAGGGTGGCAATACTCGCTCGCCAGAGAAAAGGGGCATCTGGAGCGGTTACGCAGATGATTTCGCGCGTCTCTCCGCCGCCGTTTTTCCACGGCGTGACGGGGAGCGTCGAAAGTTGAAAAGGGACCATCATGGGCAGCATACCTTAGTTAATCGCTTCCGGCGTCAAAAATAAGCACCGCCTTGAGCTAGTTTAGTAACTTTCTGCAATACAAATATTTTACATATTCGTCACAAAATGAGAGTGCATGCAAGGCGGTGAGTTGTCAATGCTTGTATATACAAGAACGATTGAGTGAGGTGATATTAATAACTTGAGTGAGGAACCTATGTCTTCGTTTTCGTCTACAGACGGGCAGTCAAAGAGCAATTATGCTGGAATGAGTGAAAGGCGGTCGATTGATTACATCCCGGAAAGCGAACGGCATGGACACCCTTTTAGCCAGTTCACCCTTTGGTTTGGCGGCAATCTGCAAATTACGGCGATTGTCACTGGCGCTTTAGCCGTTGTGCTGGGCGGCGATGTAGTGTGGTCTCTGGTCGGGCTTCTGGTCGGTCAGATGCTGGGGGCGGCGGTGATGTCTCTGCATGCGCTGCAGGGACCGCGACTGGGACTTCCGCAAATGATCCTTAGCCGCGCCCAGTTTGGGGTTTTTGGCGCGGTGGTGCCGCTGGTGCTGGTTTGCGTCATGTATATCGGTTTTTCTGCCAGCGGCACCGTATTGGCCGGGCAGGCAATGGCCAAACTACTGAATATCAGCCACGTAGCCGGGATGCTGATATTCAGTGCGATTATTATCGTTATCGCCGTCCTCGGTTATAAGGTGATCCACAAGCTGGGCAGACTGGCGAGTATCGTCGGAATTCTCGCCTTCGTTTATATGTTCATCACGCTGCTACTTTCGGCCGATCTCAGTGCGCTCGCGCACAATAACCATTTTTCGCTGCCGACGTTTTTATTAGCCGTATCGCTCTCCTCATCGTGGCAGATCGCTTTTTGCCCCTATGTATCCGACTATTCGCGCTACCTGCCACGCGATGTTTCCGCCACGAAAACGTGGTGCTCAGTGTTTTTCGGCACCGTATTGGGTACCCAAACGTCGATGACGCTCGGGGTTCTGACAGCGGCCATTGCCGGCAGCGCGTTCCCTGGTCACGAGGTGAGCTATCTGGTGGGATTAGGTAAGAGTCAGGCGATGGCCATGGTTATCTATTTCGCCATCTGTTTTGGTAAAATTACCTTCACTACCCTCAATGCGTACGGCAGCTTTATGTCGCTGACCACCATTGTTTCCGCCTTCCGCCGGCAAACCGTGCTGTCGCAAAAGTGTCGCATTGCATTCGTGGTGCTGATGGTGACGGCTTCCTGCATTATCGCGTTGCTTAGCGAACCCGCTTTCTTAAAGCATTTCACGCATTTTCTTCTGTTTCTGCTGGCGTTCTTCGTGCCGTGGAGCGCCATCTGTCTGACGGATTATTATCTTATCTCGAAGGGCGCCATCGATATTCCGGCGCTAAGCGACCCGCAGCAACGCTACGGGTTCTGGAACCTGTACGCGATCACCCTGTATATCGTCGGTGTGCTTATCCAGTTGCCGTTCATTGAGAACCCGTTGTTCCATGGTTCGCTCACGTGGATCTTCGCCGGTAACGATGTCTCATGGATAATAGGCTGGTTTGGCACCGGGGTTCTTTACTACGCGCTGCGCCGCTTTGACCGCCGGTCGCTGCCGGCGCAGAGTCTTTTCCCTTCCACCTGAATGACAAGGGCGGCGTGAGGGCCGCCCCTGCCGTTGCCTGCCAGCTATTTCCCGTCTTTGCGCCAGGCGTCGGCGGTGAGGGGTTCCCCGAAGTGGCCGGCGATCAGGCGCCGGGTCAGGTCGTGCAGCGGCGAGGCCAGCACATCGGCAGTGCTGCCGCGCTCGACCACTTCGCCGTTATGCATCACCAGCACCTGATCGCTGATGTGTTTCATCATTCCCAGGTGCTGAGTGACATAGATATAGGAGATGCCCTGTTTCTCCTGCAGCTCCAGCATCAGGTTGATAAGCTGGGAGCGCATCGACATATCCAGCGAGGCCAGCGCCTCATCGCAGACGATAACCTTCGGGCGCAGGATCAGCGCCCTGGCGAGGCCGAGACGCTGCTTCTGACCGGGCGCCAGCATATGAGGGTAGTAGCTGACGTGGTCCGGCAGCAGACCGACCATGCGCAGGGTGTCGATTATCTGCTTCTGCCGCGCCTCGGCGTCGAGATCGGTATTCAGTCGCAGCGGAAAATCGAGGATCTGCGAGATGCGCTGACGCGGGTTCAGCGAGGTCGACGGATCCTGAAAGATCATGCGAATCTTCTGGCTGCGGTAGGAGTAATCCCCAAAAGTCAGCGGATGATCGTCAATCAGCAGTTCGCCGCTGGTGGGTTCCACCATGCCCGCCAGCATCTTCGCGAGGGTCGATTTCCCGGAGCCGTTCTCGCCGATAATCGCCAGCGTCTGCCGTTCGCGCAGGGTAAAACTCAGCGGTTTAACCGCCTCAACCGTCTGACGGTGAAACCAGCCGGTGCGGTAGCGAAAGGTCTTACTGAGTTGGCGAACTTCCAGCAATGTTTCGACCATTTCACTCTTTCTCCATGTTCAACGGGAAATGACAGGCGTACAGATGGTTGCGCGCCCCGGTAAGACGCGGCGTTTCGATACACTCGCGCTGGGCGTACGGGCAGCGCGGCCCCAGCCGACAGCCGATAGGCAACTGCTCCAGTAGCGGGATCGCTCCAGGCAGGGTGTTGAGGCGACTTTTATGCGGCATGGCGCTACCGAAATCCGGGATCGCGCGGATTAACGCCTGGGTGTAGGGGTGATGTGGGAGAGTGATCAGCTCTTCGCTGGGCCCGCTCTCCACCGTCTGCCCGCAGTACATGACGTTGATTTTATCCGCCCATTTGCTGAGCATTTGCAGGTCATGGCTGATCAGCAAGATGGTGGTGTTGTTGTTCTGGTTGAGCCGCGTCAGCAGGCGAATAATCTGCGCCTGGGTGGTCGGCTCCATGGCGTTGGTCGGCTCGTCGGCAATCAGCAGACGCGGCTGGTTGGCCAGGGCGATGGCGATCATCACCTTCTGGCACTCGCCCTCGGTCAGCTGATAGGGGAAGCTGCGCATGGCATCTTTGTGATCTTTAATGCCTACGCGGTGTAACAGCTCGATGGCCCGGCGCTTGCGCCAGCCCAGCCGTTGCCACCAGCGGCCCTTGTAGGTCCAGCCGGGGATACTCTGAATCAGCTGCTGGCCGATGCGCTCAGAGGGATCGAGGCACGACTGGGGCTCCTGAAAAATCATCGACACGTTATGGCCGATCAGCTTCCGGCGCTCGCGGTTCGACAGTCGCAGCAGGTCGATGTCATCGAAGCGCATGCGGTCGGCCGTGACCCGCCAGTTGTCTTTAGTCACGCCGCAGATAGCTTTGGCAATAAGGCTTTTCCCGGAGCCGGATTCCCCCACCAGGCCGCGGATTTCGCCTTCGGTCAGCGTCAGGCTGACGCGATCGACGGCTTTTACCCAGCCTTCGCTGGTTTTAAATTCAATGGTTAAGTGACGAATATCGAGTAACGGCATTATTCTACCCCGGCAATGATCGCCCGGCGAATACCGTCGCCCAGCAGGTTGACCAGCAGTACGCTGAGCATAATCGCCGCCCCGGGGAGCATCACGGTCCACGGCGCCACATAGATAAGCTCCAGCGCATCGCCCAGCATGGCTCCCCATTCCGGCGAAGGCAGCTGGGCGCCGAGATCAAGAAAGCCCAGCGCGGCAATATCCAGAATGGCCATCGACAGGGCGCGAGTGATCTCGGTCACCAGGCCGGAGGCGATATTGGGCAGGATGGCGAACAGCAGAATATTCAGCGTCGAGGCGCCATCGAGGCGGGCGGCGATGATGTACTCTTTCTCCAGCTCATCGTGGACCATGCTGTAGACGGAGCGCACCATGCGCGGCAGCAGCGCCAGCCAGACGGCGAACATCGCATGGCTGAGATGCGGCCCGGCAAAGGCGACGACGATAATCGCCAGCAGCAGCGAGGGGATGGAGAGCAGGGTGTCGAGGATATGGTTCATCACCGCCGAGCGCAGGCCGTGGGTCGATCCGGCAATCACGCCCAGCACCAGACCAAACAGCGTGGCGCCGAGGGTGACGACAAAAGCGCCGCCGACGGTGGGCGCCGCGCCGCTCAGCAGTCGGCTCAGCACATCGCGGCCGAGGTCATCGGTTCCCAGAAAGAAGGAGACTTCGCCATAGCGCGACCACGACGGCGGCAACAGCTGGTAGCCGAGGAACTGCTGGTCGATGCCGTAGGGGGCGAACCAGCCGCCGAAGACGCAGAGCAGCAGCAGGCCCGCGCAGCCGTACAGACCGATCATCGCCGTGGTGTCGCCATAGAACTTACGCCATACGGTGCGCAGCGCGCCGGGCGGACGCTTTTCCAGATAAACGCTATCGTAGGGCATACCATTCCTTATGTTTCAGTGGGTTAGCCATGGCACCGAGAATATCGGAAATCACGTTGACAATAATCACCAGCGCGCCAATCACCATCACTCCGGCGGAGATCGCCGCGTAGTCCTGCTGGCGAATAGCGTTGATCAGCCAGCGGCCTAGTCCAGGCCAGCTGAACACCATCTCAGTGATCATCGCCAGGGTGAGCATGGTGGAAAACTGCAGGCCGAGACGCGGGATCACCGGCGGCAGGGCGTTGTGCAGCACATGGCGCAGTAGAATTTTGCGTCGCGACACGCCGCGGGTGGCGGCCGCTTTTACATAGTTAGTGTCATACACCTCGCTGGTGCTAATGCGCATCAGGCGGATCACTTCAGTGGTGGGGGCGACCGCCAGGGTCAATACCGGCAGCACCATATGCCGGGCGGCGCTGACGATCATCTCATGGCGCCACGGCGAGTCCGAAAGCCAGGCGTCGATCAGCGCGAAACCGGTGACGTTTTTCACCTCATACAGCAGATCGAAGCGACCGGAGACCGGAAGCCAGCCGAGGGTCAGGGAAAAGAAGAGGGTCAGGAGCAGCGCCAGCCAGAAGACCGGGATCGAGAAACCGACCAGCGCGACGGCGCTGATCAGGGTATCGGGCCATTTATTGCGCATTACGCCGGCGATCATCCCCACCGGAATGCCTATCAGCAGGGCAAAGCCGAAGGCGAGGATGCACAGCTCCATGGTCGCCGGGAAAACCTCGCGCAACTGCTCAGAAATCAGCTGGCCGTTAATGCTGGAGACGCCGAAATCCCAGTGCAGCACCCCTTCAAACCAGAACAGCCACGCATTCCACAGGGAAGCGCCCTGCAGTGGGGCATGAGGGGTGAAATAGCTCAGGCTGAAACCGACAAAGGTCAGAAAAAAGAGAGTGATCAGCAGCAGCAGCAGACGGCGCAGGGTAAAAATAATCATGGCTTCTTCACCTCTTCGGTATTTTCCCGCGATACGCCAGCGAACGAAGCGTTACCGAAAGGGCTGAGCACCAGGCCTTTCATATCATAGCGGTAGGCCTGCAGCCGCAGCGACGAGGCCAGCGGCAGGACCGGCAGTTCGCGGGCGAGGATCCGCTGCGCCTCTTTGTAAGCGTCCATCCGCGAGGAGAGCTGCTGCGAGAGCAGCGCTTTTTGCAGCACGTCGTCAAACTCCCGGTTACACCAGTGGGCAAAGTTGGTTTGCGAGGCGATGGCCGCGCAGCTCAGCAGCGGTCGGAAGAAACTGTCCGGATCGTTACTGTCCGTCGCCCAGCCGGAGAGCGTCAGGTCGTGGCTCATGTCCATCAGGCGCGCCTCCTGGAAACGTCCCTCTACCGGCACAATAATCACCTTAACGCCAATCTGCGCCATATCCGCCTGGATAAGCTCCGCCGTTTTCAGCGGGCTGGGATTCCACGCCTGCGAGCTGGTGGGCACCCACAGCTTGAGGGTCAGGTTTTCCAGCCCCAGGGCTTTCAGGCGGGCGCGGGCCTCCTGCGGATTATATTCGGTAATTTTAGCGTCATTATCGTAGGCCCACGAGGCCCGCGGCAGCATGGACGCCGCCGTCTCCGCGGTGCCATAGTAGATGGACTGCATCAGGCGCTGGTTGTTAATCGCCAGCGCCAGGGCATGGCGCACCTCAGGATTATCCAGCGGCGGCTTGGCGGTGTTGAAGGCCAGCCAGGCGATGTTCATTCCCGGGCGCAGCGTCAGGCGCAGGCGCGGGTCGTCACGCAGGATCGTCAACTGGCTGGCGGCTGGCCAGGCCAGCACGTCGCATTCTCCGGTCAGCAGTTTCGACAGGCGGCCGGTGCCGCCGGAGCCAAGGTCGACCACCACCTGGGGCATCAACGGTTTGCCGCGCCAGTAGCCGGGGTGGCGCTGCAGGCGAACATATTGTCCGGAGCGGTAATCGGATAGCTGGAACGGGCCGGTGCCAACCGGCTGGCGATCCAGTTGCTCCTGGCGGTCGTCCTGCGTTAAGCGGGCGGCATATTCGGCAGAGGTAATTGACGCATAGTGGGTGGCCAGATGCCAGAGGAACGAGGCGTCCGGCCGCTTGAGGCGAAACTCCACGGTCTGATTATCCAGCTTGCGGACGCTCTCCACGCTGTCAGCAAACTGCAGACTGTCGAAGTAGGGGAAGCTGCTGCCGTTGACGTTGTGCCACGGATGGTCGCGGTTAAAAATACGGCCAAAGGTAAAAATGACGTCATCGGCATTAAAGTCCCGCGTCGGGGTAAACCACGCCGTGCGTTGAAACGGGACGTGGCGGCGCAGGTGAAAGCGGTAGGTGGCGCCGTTATCGAGAACTTCCCAGCTCTCCGCCAGCTCGGGGGCCAGCCGGTAGGTATAGGGATCGACGTCAAGCAGACGATCGTAGATCTGAGCGGCCAGCGTATCGACAATCAGGCCGCTGCTGACTTTCTGCGGATTAAAGGTATTAACCTGGCCGCTGACGCAATAGACGAAACCGCTATCGCGGATATCGGCGCGGTCGGGGAGCGCAGGGGCGGCAAAAGCTGGCCCACACAGCAGGGAAACGGCTGCCAGGAGAGATGACAATTTCAGGCGCATATTTTCTGTTTGATTATAGAGCTGAACTCTATCTTATTAAGATTAATAGACATTCACCACCGCCTTCAACAAGCCTGAGGGATAATGCGGTTACCGGGTGCGTATAGTATTCAGTCAATTGATTAAAATAGTCGCGGAACCGAGTCTGTATAGTGAAACATGGTAACTTTTTATCGCCGATATCGCCAGTCAGCTCTGTTTGGCCGCGGTTGACCAAACGGCGACGGCGTGCGGACGCTAGAGAATAGATTCAGTATAGCGGGGAGAAAGCCGATGACCCGACGGGCAACTAGCCGTACCCGTCGGGTGTGATACAGGGGGAGCGTTTTTCGATTATTGTGACAGTGTCACTTTATGATAATCCATATTCCGCAGGTCCTCCAGCAGCCCGGGGCCAACCGGCTGCCACTGCAATCGCTCACGGGTCCATGCTGAGCTGGCGCGCAGGTCAAGGGCGGTAAACGGCGCAAACCAGCCGAACCAGGCGTCGACCTGCGACTCATCCAGGTGGGTCAGCGGCAGGTTTAATCCCTGAGCAATTACCGTAGCAATATCGCGTAACGCGATCCCCTCTTCGTCCACCGCATGGTAGCGCTCGCCGGCCGCGCCCTGCAGCAGGGCGCTAACGTACAGTCGCGCGACGTCATTGACATGGGCGGCGGACCAGCGGTTTCTTCCCTCGCCGCGCAGGGCCACCGCCCCGTTGGCGACCGCGCGTTCGATATAGCTGGTCAGTAGCCCCTGGCGCACGGTGTCATGTACCTGCGGCAGGCGAACCACCCGAACATCCACTCCCGCCTCCAGCAGTTGCTGACCGGCGAGCTCAGAGGCGGTGCGCGGGCTGGGGTGCCCTGAGTTGAAGAACGACTCCCGGGCCGGGACGCCGCTCCCGTCGTCGCCCATCAATGTGCCGGAGGTGATGACCAGCGGCCGCGCGCAGCCTTGCAACGCCCGACCCATGGTCAGGATCGCCTGGCGGTCTTTCTCGCAGTTGGCGGCAAAGCGGCTGAAGTCGTGGTCGAAGGCGGTATGGATCACCGCGTCAGCGCCCTCGACGCCAGCCAGTAGCGAGTCCGGGGCGTCCAGCGTGCCGCGGTGCACCTCGACGCCAAGCGCCTTCAGGGTCTGCGCTGCGGTGTCGCTGCGCGCGAGGCCGATAACCTGATGGCCCGACGCCTGCAGGGCCGGAAGAATACGTGAGCCGATAAATCCGCTCGCGCCGGTAAGAAATATACGCATCATGGATCTCCTGAACGGGTTTCAGGCGTATCCTACCTGCGATGTCATACTATAAAAGTAGAGACATTATCGGGGTATAAATTCTAACAGGCAGAACCCACAGGCAGATGATGAACACTTCTGACAACCATGCTTTAGGCGAT
>SKEY01000047.1_pt1 | contig 190923 bp, 166 predicted proteins | sample 4843871 | NCBI WGS metagenome assembly SKEY01 (sample SAMN11008797, study PRJNA524170) | human gut metagenome | biome: Human fecal sample; material: Feces; isolation source: fecal sample from pouch patient p36 | host: Homo sapiens | place: Israel: Tel-Aviv | collected 2016-12-04
TATTTAGGCCATCGTAGATTCTATATGTTAATGCTGTGTTTGTGATATCTGGCTTAGCGTTATTACAATTGGTTATAGTTTTTATTGCTAAATTGGTATTGCGCACAGTAAAGAAAATTGCCCAAATCAAGCCCCCTGGCTTATGATTAAAGTACCATAAAATCATAAGGAAAGGGGTTATTTAAATGGATGAAGTAAGACTGAAGGATGAACTGATGGCCAGGCTGTCCAATGAATTGGAACGGCCTGCGCTACAGGTGATTGATGGGGCACTGTCAGCGGTGCTCCGGAACTATGAGGTGGCCAAAAGGGAGACTGGGTTGAGCACCAATGTAATCAGTTTCCCGGAATTGGATATATTCATAGGGAAAATGAGGTTTGAGAATTACTCGGCCAGTACAGTCAATCAATATCAACGTTTCCTGACAGACCTACTGGTGTATGTGGGAAAGCCGGTGCAGGAGATTACGGGGGAGGATGTGGTGGAATGCCTGAACTACTATGAGCAAGTACGTCAGATTAGTGCCAGTACAAAGGACCATAAGCGGCGCATAGCCAGTTCCTTCTTTGCTTTCCTGCATGACCGGGGATATATCAGACGTAATCCTATGGCAACTGTGGACCCTATTAAGTATGTGGCAGAGATAAGGGAAGCACTGAGCCCAAGGGAAATGGAGAAGATGCGGATTGCCTGCGGCACAAATATCCGCGATAACGCAGTGCTGGAGCTGTTCCTGGCCACTGGGTGCCGGGTATCTGAGGTGGTCAACATGAACTTGGCTAATATGGACTTACAGGCAGGATATGTGAAGGTAATCGGAAAAGGCCAGAAAGAACGGATAGTATTCTTTTCAGAGAGGGCGTTAGAGTACCTTGAGACATATCTGGGTGACCGGCGCAGCGGTCCAGTCATACTTTCCAGCCGGGCGCCGCATCAAGGCCTAAAGAAGAATGCCCTGGAGAACATAATACGCAGGATTGCAAAACGGGCAGGGTTGGGAAAACGGGTATTTCCTCATCTGCTACGGCATACGTTTGCAACACGCGCCCTGAATAAAGGGATGCCGCTGCCGACACTGTGTGACATAATGGGACATGCCAGTGTTGAGACAACGCGTATCTATGCCAAAAACGGCGCCGGAAAGATGAAATATGAGTACGATATGTATGCTGCCGGATAAGGATTAAAACAACATAGATTTTTTGAAGCCTGCCAAATGGGAGGCTTAGTTGTCGTGTATCCGATGAGAATGTTGAGCACAGTTACAATTGCGCGGAATTGTTATGCAGAATATATTTTACGGCTTCAGGGCGTTATACCAATTTAGACAATAAATTGCCAAAGCATTATAATGCTGCATTTGAGAGCAATCCACCCGCAGGATTGGCAATTAATGAATGGGATGCTGGATGGATATTATCAAAGGCATATAATGATAATGCAGTGGAACTTAAGTCTCATTGGTTTGACGGCCTAATGTTGCGGAAACGAAATAACGGGAACTGGGGAGACTGGGCGAATGTAATAACAAGCGCTGATTCCTTAAAAATTGATGATTACCTTACCCTTAATAGCGGATATAGCCTATCTGGGGACAATGGCATGATAAAATTTGGGAATGTGATTATGCTTGTGTTAACTATTAAGAAAAATAATGGCGTATATCCTGATTCTAATAGTAGCCCCGTAGCTAAATTAAAAAAACATTCTCCAATGTTTCAAGTGAACACATCGTGTGTTTTAGGCACATCTGAGTGGAACTATAATACTACAGACTATTTGTATATTGCAATTAATGGAGACATTAGGGTTTGTACACCTGCTACATCCGGGAACAGCAACTTCGCCAGAGCAACTGTCTGTTACATAACCAAATAATCAGTTAGATGATAATCTTAAGGTTTTGTAAGTGCGACATACCCCAACATGTTTTCAGCTGACGGGAAGTCGGCATTATAAAAATATATCCTTTTTTGTCCAGAGACTTCAACTGCCTGAGTCCAATATCGTGTGCCTGTACGAACCGTGAGAATCGGTAAATCTGCATTTGTGATGTTAGAAAATGTCTCAGTCCACCTATTTTCAAAACTATCAAAAGTACGCGTAAAAACTTTCCCATTGTTAAATTGCAAAAATGTTTGGCGGGGATATGAATTACCGGTTGCCAAGTCTACCTTAAGAACAAATGCTTTTGATACAGGACAGTTTTTTAATGAGGATGCAATAGTATTTTCTATACACGCATAGTTACCTGGTACTCTATATGTATCTGCAAGCATGTCTGCACCAGAAGGGATTCTAGTGCCACCAGATAAGCAATAATAACCCCTTAAATTGGTATTGAACACACTACGAAAAATGCATAAAACTGAGTTTTACCTGAATATTTATACTGATGGGCGCAATACCAATTTAGATGGTAGGACTGCAGTGGCTGATTTGCTTGCAATTGCTAATATTGGGCCATCTGGTAGACGGATTGTACAATGCAATGAAAACACGCTTAATACACCGTATGAGGCAGGACTGACCAATGGTAAAAGTGGCACAGCATACATCAACATGTCATCTGTCGATTATGGGACAATATTATATATCGTATCTGGGACTAATCGGATATTTTTGCGGTCCAAAGATAACGGAATCTGGAGTAATTGGGGTGAACTCTTAAAAAAAGCGGATTATGAAGCAAAAAAAATCACTAATTCTTACGGCCTTACAATAGTTTTATTTACGTTTGGCAGTGATACTATTAAAGCAATAAAAATCGGGGGATATGTAAATAAAGCCCTGTCTGCGGGTACAGCATATACTATTGCTACTAATACTGAGGTCAAATCCCGCGTGGAATGGTATCACAATATACATTGTGGTATCAACGGAATAAATACAGTTGCCTATCTGCGTATTACTACAGATGGAAATATTGTACTTACGCCACAAACAGCAATTGCTTCTGGAGTTGGCATAAATATCGCAGAGTATTATGTATAATAATCAGTTAGATGATTATTTATCGAAATAGATATATCCTATCAAAGCATTAGCATTATTGTCATAAACTGCAAGGGATTTTGTTCCTTGTGGTGATGGTTCGACTTGCAGACGAATCTGATGATAGTTCGAGCCAGCCAGCACACTCCCTGTTGCCATTCGGAAGGCAGAATTCTCATTTAAATCCGCATTTGACATTACTTTTTCCCATGAGGACCAACCTGTTTCCGCCACATATCGCCGGGTAAATAATTGTCCCATGTTACTTTTTGTTGTACTATACACACATTGGGCTAACTGCGAAAAGTTGGTATCGCTATCACCATTGGGCTGTACAACAAACGTATTTATGCCTGATATAGGCATATTTAGGCCATCGTAGATTCTATATGTTAATGCTGTGTTTGTGATATCTGGCTTAGCGTTATTACAATTGGTTATAGTTTTTATTGCTAAATTGGTATAACACACAGCAAAAACGAAAATTCAGGCCCTCCAAGGGCCTTTTATAATACATAAAAATGCAGAAAGAAGGTAAAAACATGGAAAAAATCAGAATAGGAAAGGATGAGCCGCTGTATGAGATTAAGGGTATCCGCCCCATGTCTCCCAATGTCATGCAGATTGTGTTTGCCGACCCCGTGCCCATCTCCTGGGGAGACATCACCATCTACACCGAGGATGGCACGGAGGCAGCAACCCTAACCGGGTATGACACGGTGTATCGGGACGATGGACAGACGGTGTATCTGTCCAATGATGGCAGCGTGTATCAGGCACCTGATACGCCGGATGGACCAGGGGAGCCTCCGGAACCTTATGTCCCGACCTTGGGGGAGCTGCAGGCAGGTAAGCGCCGGGAGGTGGCAGCGGAGTGTGAGGGGCTTATCTATGCCGGTATCAACGTGGCGTTGGCTGATGGCAGCGTGGAGCATTATGCTCTGACCATCGAGGACCAGCTTAACCTGTTCGGTAAGCTGAGCCAGATAACTGCCGGGGCAACTCAGCTGGAGTACCATGCCGATGGACAGCCCTGCAGGTATTACAGCGCGGCAGACATGCAGGCCATCATCCAGGCGGCCATGTGGCATGTGTCCTATCACACCACGTACTGTAACGCACTTAACATGTGGATTGCTGGCTGCCAGACCACGGATGAGGTAGCCGAGATATTCTACGGCGCCGATGTGCCGGAGCAGTATCAGTCAGATGTGCTTAAGGCCTACTTGGTGGAGATTACTACAATTGCAGGAGGTGGAACGGATGCCACACCGGAAGGTTGACAAGTATGCGGCCCTGCTGGTTACAGGAGGGCTGTTGTACATAATCCTGGAGATGGCCTGGCGCGGCAGGAGCCATTGGACGATGTTCCTTCTGGGCGGCATCTGTTTCGTGGCGTTGGGACTAATCAATGAGGTATTACCCTGGGACATGCCCCTGTGGCAGCAGATACTAACCGGCGCCTGCATCGTGACGGCGCTGGAGTTCCTGACCGGGTGCATCGTCAACCTGTGGCTGGGTTGGGGGGTATGGGACTACAGCGGCCTTCCGGGCAACGTCCTGGGGCAGATATGCCCACAGTACTGCCTGCTCTGGCTGCCGGTATCCCTGACCGGGATTGTGCTGGATGACTGGCTGCGGTACCGATGGTGGGGTGAGGAGCGGCCACGTTATAACGTAGGCATTACACGGCGCAGGCCTAAGATAATCTGGTTGCCCCAAATATCATAGGAAGGATGGTGCCACATGTGAATGATGAAGAAATCGCCATAAAACTTACTGCGTTGGAACATGAGACAAAGTCAGCAAAACACCGGATTGATGACCTGGAAGTACAGAATCAGGCTATACAGGACCTTGCCCTGTCAGTAAAAGAACTGACTATCAATATGGGGAACATGCTCCATGAGCAGAAGAAACAGGGAGAAGACATTGAGAAACTAAAGGCGGAGCCAGGAGAGCGGTGGAGTAGTATGAAACGGACTGTATTTAACCAAATGATTGGGGCCGGTGCTGCGGCATTGGCAATCGGTCTTATCGCAATGATGGCTCAGTACATCATCAAATGAGAGGAGATATATCTATGAGTGAGAACACAAGGAAATGGTTCAGGGCAGCAGGGCGCAGGGCGGTCAAGACGGTAGCACAGACGTTTATAGCAACAGTGGGGACGGCTGCCGTAATGGGTGAGGTTAACTGGCCCATGGTAGCATCCGCATCCGTACTGGCGGGCATCCTGTCCATGGCTACATCCATAGCCGGACTACCGGAACTGGATACCAAGACTGATGCCTGAGGGGAGGTGGTCCATACATCTCCCAGCCGTCAGGGTTAAGGCGGAACTATCAACCAAATCATGAAAGAGAGGGAAAGACTATGAATTATCCATTGAACAACGAACCATGGAAGCCTATTAATGTTGCGGAAATCCCTGACCTGGAGGCAAAGATTGCGGCTGCCAAGGGAACACCTGAATATGGCACCCTTAAATCCCTGTATGATGGCCCGGACCACGGGATTGACTATCACGATGATACCGGGAAGTTTGTGATTGCCGTTGGCTGGCATGTGGATACATCCGGGAATATTGTCCGGGATTAGTTGCGATATCGCAACAATGTGGGCAGGCCTGGGGATATCCCTGGGCCTTATTTGGATTGGAGGAAAGATATGACAGCATTATTAAGGAGACAGGCCGTAATTGATAAGTACGCAGAGATTATAGGCCGTAACATATACAGCCAGTCCCTGAGGGATTACTGCTATGTACGATATAAGGATGGTAATTACTACAGTGACTGCAGCAGCTCCATCTGCCTTACCTATGAGGCGGTAGGAATGGGATTCGGAAATCTTAACACCGCAGGCATCTACCAGTCCAAAAAGCTGACCACCGTGGATGCGGACATAGCCCAAGGCATCCCGGATACGTCCAGGCTCCGGCCGGGGGACATGCTACTGTTTGCTGGTACGGATGCTTCCAGGCCACTCAGGATAGGCCATGTGGAGATGTACTGCGGCAACGGCATTATCTGTGGTCACGGTTCCGGCAGGCCGTCCTATAAGGACCTGGTGGCCTACTGTAAGAGTCGGTACAATTCCTGGGCGTCCGGAGGATGGCGTAAGGGGCTGGTGTGTGTGCGTAGATACATACAGGATGATGTAATCCAGGAGCCGGAGCAGCCAAGGAAATCCGGCTGGGAGCAGAATGCGGACGGTGCCTGGAGCTTTTACCTGGGAAATACCGGTGAGCCGGTCCGCAACTCCTGGTACCTTGATACGGATGGCAAGTGGTACTGGTTTGACGGCACCGGCCACATGGTCACCGATACCTGGTATCAGTACAAAGGTGACTGGTACTACCTGGGCGCGGATGGGGCTATGGTTCAGGGACTGCAGGCCGGTGGAGGCAACTACTATTACCTGATGCCGGATGGTAAGATGGCCACGGAGCCTGTGACACTAACACCGGATAAGGATGGGGCGTTGCGCTGGCCAGGACTAGGAGAGTAATAAAAAGCGGCGGGGATTATCGGTCCTCGCCGTAATGTTACCTTTTCTTCTTGGGATACGGATCCTTAACATCTGTCCGTCCTATCAGATAATCAACACTGGTGTCATATAAATCAGCAAGCGCAGATAGAATCTGGAACGGTATCATCCGTTGGTCATTCTCATACCTGGAATAGGTCCGTTGGTTTATATGCAGGTAATCCGCAACATATTGCTGTGTCAAATCCTTGTCATCCCGTAAATCCCGTAGTCGTTCCAATCTCATAATCATCCTCCAATACAGAGCATTATAATTTAGTCTGTATTGGCCTATTGAAATTTACTCTAATTTGGCCTAAAATATGTAGCGAGGGGGGATTGTGAGATGGATATAAGAAAAGACGGTAACTACCATAATTTACCATGCTCCATTTGCGCTGGACAGGCGTACAATGTCCTTATAAAGGAGGGACACGGTATGGAAAGGAAACAGGAAGACAAGCCGCCAGAAGAACCACCAGAAGGACTGCTCAAGGAGTTTGAGTGGGTGAGGGACCACATCCCGGATGGCGAGGTGCCGCAACCGGCGCCAGATGAGTTTGAGAAGGTGTGGAAACGGATTCAGGATGGACATGGAAAGTAAGGAAAAGGCGGGAACCGGATTGACCGGACCCGCCAATTTCATACTATTTCATACCTATATATGCCGCCCTATTAGACACAGTAAAGTCACAAATGCACTGAAAAACCTTGTAAAACCGTACTTTTTAGGCCATAAATATTAACGACACTTTAATGGCAGAGGGAAACCCGGCAGGCTAAATAAGACGCCTGCCGGGTTGGACTTGGCACTGGTTCCTATTCCTTGGTATCTTTGGGCGGACAGCACAGGGCCTGGTGGGCGGCAATGGTAGCTAATGTGTCACCCAGCTGCATGAAGATGGAACTGATCAGTGCGATTTCCTCAGGGCTTTTGCCCTCGGCAATGCAGCATGCCAAAGTCGATACGGAAAGAGCAAGTTCACAGGATTGCATGATATTCACCTCACATAATGGTATGCGGGGGAAAGGGGATGTAGAATACATACCGGTTTTTCACCGGATGGAATTGGCTGTCATTCCCTCTTTATTAAATGGTTCTATCAGTTCTGCTGCAAGAACCGTATTCTGAATATACGGATTACTGGCCGGGACCAGGAGATGGAGGCTTTCAGGTTTCATATAGGGTTATAACATAATTTAGTAGATGAAACGATTTAACATGGGTGATAAAAGTTTTATCAAATTTTCCGTGTGCTGCTGCGCACAATCAGCTTTAAATCAAAGTGTGATATGACAGGTTCCGCATCCTCGTGTTCCGCTGCATGAATCAGGATCCTGGCCGCTTCTTTCCCCATGTCAAAGATAGGCTGATGTACGGTGGTCAGTGGGACACTGAGTATGCCTGATACAAAATGGTCATCGTAACCTACCACAGAGACGTCATCCGGGACAGAAAGGTTATATTTGGCCAGCCCGTTATACACACCGCAGGCCATCAGGTCATTAAATGCAAATACAGCGGTAAATTCTTTATCACTTAGGTAATCAATCCCATCCAGCCCGGACTCGTAGGTGTAATTCCCCACATACACCATATCATCGTCCCATTCCATTCCATAATCATCAAAGGCCTTTTTGCAGCCTTTCAGTCGGCTGTCAGAACCTTCCAGGTAGCTGGGGCCTGTGAGGAAAGCTATTTTTCTGTGTCCCAGCGACAGAAGGTGCCGGGTAGCCATATATCCTCCCTTTACATGGTCGGAAATCACAGCGTTGACAGGCGGACGATAGGATGTCAGGTCCATCTGGACAACCGGGATATTCAAGGAAAGAATCAGTTCAACGTGGTCTGAATTGGATACAGGCGGATTGGGCGGGGTTGACACTACGGAGATACCGTCAATACACTTTGTGCGTAATGTCTCGATATACTGCCTTTCCCGCTCATAGTTAAAGTTGGTGGAACACAGGATCATGCTCCATCCGCATTCCTGGCAGGTATCCTCAAGGCCCTTTGCATAAGTGGCATAGTAGTCATTGCGGATATCCGGCACAATAAGTCCGATTGTATAGCTGCGGTTGGTTTTCAGGCTGACGGCAGCTGAATTTGGCCGATAGCCCATCTCACGGGCAATGGTCAGGATGCGCTCCTTTGTCTGGGGGGCGATTCTGGAAGGCCGGTTGTTCAATACCAGGGATATGGTTGCGGGAGAAAGGCCGGCCGCCTGTGCGATATCTTTTATGGTGACTTTCATTATATTGATTCCTCCTAGATAAAACTTTTATCAAAAGTTTAACACTTAAATGGAAAAAAAGCAAAGGATATTAAAAAATAAAAGCAAAATAGAAAAATATACATAAATAAGTGGCTGATAAACAAGAAAAAATAAGAAAATGCACAAAAAATTATTGACAAATCGTTTTATCATATGCTAATATAAGACTCATAAGATAAAACGATTTATCATACAAATGGCCATTGTATCATTGATTGTTTCTTACTCACCATCAACATTATTAAAGAAGGACGGTTAAAAGATTATGAATCAGAAAAGAAGGATTATTATTGACTGCGACCCAGGACATGACGATGCGGTTGCCATTATTCTGGCAGCCAGGAACCCCAAGCTGGAGCTTTTGGGAATCACCACTGTAAATGGAAACCAGACCCTGGAAAAGGTCACCAGGAATGCGCTGAATGTATGCCAATACCTGGACATTGATGTTCCGGTTTGCAAGGGGCTGGCAGGACCCATTGTACGGGCTGCTGTTCCTGCGGAGGAAAGGATTCATGGGGATACTGGTCTGAATGGCCCTGTATTCGGGCCACTGACAAAGGAACTGGACCCTCGCCACGCAGTCGATTTTATTATTGAAACAGTGATGGATTCCAGTGAACCGGTCACACTTGTACCCACAGGCCCTCTGAGCAATATTGGTATGGCTATCCGTAAAGAGCCAAGGATTTTGAATAACATAGACGAGATTGTCCTGATGGGAGGGGCATATCAACATGGAAATGTGACGCCGGCAGCAGAGTTTAATATATATGCTGATGCTGAGGCCGCACATGTGGTGTTCAGCTGTGGGCGTCCCATCGTCATGATGGGACTTGATTTGACACGGCAGGCCCTTTGTTATCCTGAGATAGTTGACAGGATGGCCAAGATAGATACGAAGGCAGGCAAACTTTTTGTGGATTTGATGAGATTTTTCTGTATGACCCAGAAAAAGGTATTTGGATGGGAGGGAGGCCCGCTTCATGATCCCACTACCATTGCTTATCTGCTTGACCCAACCTGTATAGAGGTAAAGGCAATGCATACGGAGATTGATATAACGGGAGGACCGAGTCAGGGCAGGACGAATTGCGACTTTTTTAACCTGACGGACAAGGTGAAGAATACAAAGGTTGCTGTTAAACTGGATGCAGAGAAGTTCTGGGATATAGTGGAGGACAGCTTGAAACTGTATGATTAGTTAAATATAAGGAGGGGTTACATAATGAAAAAAAAGATATTGGCTTTTTTACTATGTTGTGCAATGGTAGTGGGAATAACTGCATGCAAAGGCTCTGAAAAACAGACACAGGCGGATACAGGAAACGAAGCTCCTGCGGCAGCCTCAGAGGAACAGGGGAAGGAAGCTGAGGCGGGCCGGGAGCCTGTAAAGGTTGCACTTATTTATTCTGGTTTCCTGGGAGATAAATCCTTTAATGACCTGGCCCATGACGGGGCCATGAAGGCAAAGGAGATGTATGGGATAGAAGTACAGGAACTGGAATCAGGGGAGGCAGCTGACTGGGAGGCTAATTTCGTGGCCATGGCTGATGCAGACTACGATTTGGTAATAGGTGTGTCAACGCAGTTTTTGGATATTATGAAGAAACACTGCCCTGATTATCCAGATACCAAGTTTGCGCTGATTGATGGTGTCAGTGATGCGGGCGATAACGTGGTTTCCACGCTGTTTGCACAGAACGAAGGCTCGTTCCTTGCAGGTGCGGCTGCTGCCATGTTTACTACCAAGACTGAAATTGAAGGCGTGAATGATAAAAAGATTATCGGGTGGGTAGGAGGAATGGATATTCCGGTTCTTCATGACTTCTTTACAGGATATGAGCAGGGCGCCAAATATATTGACCCGGAGATTGAGGTGCTTCAGTCCTTTGCAGGAACATTTACTGATGCCCTGAAAGGCAAGGAACTGGCAACCGCACAGATTAATCAGGGCGCGGATATCATCATGAATGTGGCCAATATCACGGGCATCGGGGCTATGGAAGCTGCATCGGAACTTAATGTATATGCAATTGGTGTGGATACTAACCAGGACAGCCTGTATCCTGGGCATATCCTCACTTCCATGCAGAAAAGGGTGGATATATGTACGTTCCAGATGATTGAATCCGTTGTCAATGGCACATATGAGGGCGGTTCCATAACCTATATGGATCTGGCCCACGATGGTGTTGGCCTGACTGATTTTTCTGTCATGAAAGAAGCGTTGGGGGATAAGTTCCCTCAGGACATTGAGGACAAGGTGGAAGAACTGAAAGGAAAGATTGCAAGTGGGGAAATCGTAGTCAATTCTTATGAAGGGTATGGAAACCCTGAAAAGTAAAGATGTATTTATGGCACGAACTGCCCGGAGGAACTGCCCGGAGGAGGTCTCCGGGCACTTTTTGCAGGGAGAAGGAGGGTGTACATGGAAAACAGCAGTTATATTGTGGAAATGACGGATATAGATAAAAGCTTTCCAGCGGTCCATGCCGTGGATGGAGGGCAGTTCAACCTGAAAAAAGGAGAAATCCATTCTTTGATTGGGGAAAATGGGGCGGGAAAATCTACTATGATGAAGATGCTTTATGGCCTGTACCAGCCAGACGGAGGAACCATCAGGATATACGGAAAGGAAATGACACATCTGACGCCGGGGATTTCTATTGAACAGGGAATTGGTATGGTCCATCAGGAGTTCATGCTGGTGGATGACCTGACTGTCCTGGAAAATGTAATCCTGGGTTTTGAACCCAGGAAAGGTGTTACCATTGATTTTGAAACATCCAGGGCTAAAATACAGAAATATGTGGACAGTTATCACATGGATATACAGCCAAATAAGAAAATAAACCAGATTTCCGTAGGGGAGGCCCAAAGAGTGGAAATCATTAAGACCCTGTACCGCGGGGCGGATGTACTGATCCTGGACGAGCCCACGGCAGTGCTTACTCCGTTAGAGTGTAAGAAATTTTTTGAAATACTCCAGGAATTGAGAAATGATGGGAAATCCATTATTTTTATTTCCCATAAATTAAATGAAGTCATGGAAATATCGGATCGGATTACCGTTATGAGGGGCGGAAGATTTATCGCAACGGTTAATAAGAGTGAAACAAATACCACAGAGCTTGCCAAGATGATGGTTGGGCGTGAGGTTTTTCTGAATATTGAAAAGGAAAAGACAGATATTGGAAAGCCGATTCTGGAGATTAAGGATGTCTGGACCTCCGGGGAGAAGGAGATGTCAAAGATAAGAGGCGTATCCTTTGATGTGCGTGCAGGGGAAATTGTCGGCATTGCAGGCGTTGACGGTAATGGGCAAAGTGAGCTGGTTGAGGCGGTTGCAGGGCTGCGCAGGGTTGAGAAGGGGAAAATCCTCCTGGATGGGGAGGACATAACGAATTACAGTCCCAAAAAGGCAAGGCTTGCAGGACTGACGCACATACCGGAGGACCGCAACCTGAGGGGGCTGAACAGGGCGATGACAATTGAGGACAACCTGATTGCCTGGAAATTTGAAGATGCTCCGTTTGCCAGCGGGATAACCAGGCATAAAAAGGTGGTTAGACAATACGCTGAGAAACTGATTCCCCAGTTTGATATCCGTCCAACAGAACCGGATGTGATTGCACAGTCACTGTCCGGCGGGAATGCACAGAAAATTGTAGTTGCCAGGGAGGTGGATGCGGATGGAAAACTTCTGATTGCATCCCAGCCATCCAGGGGTGTGGACATTGGTGCCATAGAATTAATCAGGAAGATTCTGAACGATGTAAAAAAGAGCGGAAAAGGAATCCTGTTGGTGTCGGCTGATCTGGAAGAGGTTTTAGCACTTTCTGATAGGATTGTCGTAATGTATGAAGGCAGGATCATGGGGATTGTGGACAGTGATGAGGCCACAACGGATAATGTAGGACTCCTGATGCTGGGGGAGACACAAGGACAAAATAAGGAGGTATCCTGATATGGCGGAAAAAAAGGAAAACCGGTATGTAACCCTGCTGCTTACACTGGTCCTGTCAATGGCAGTTGGGGCAGTGTTCATGATGATTGTCGGATATCATCCCCTGGAGGCATATATCCAGCTATTTAAAGGGGCGTTTGTGGGAAAGGTCAATCTGGGTACAACCTTGCAGAAATTCGTGCCAATCCTGCTGACCGGTGTTGGCTTTTCCATTGCTGCCAAGGTGGGATGCTTTAACGCCGGTATTGAAGGGGAACTATATCTGGGGGCTATTGCTGCTGCATGGGCAGGTCATTATCTGCACGGCATTCCGGCTCCCCTGCATCTGGTTATATGCTTTATGACAGCAGCTGCGGCAGGCGCTTTGTGGGCCGCCATACCTGCAATCCTGAAGGTCAGGTGGAAAGTAAATGAAATCTGTGTATGTATACTGGCTACCTATGTTGCAAAATATCTGACTTCCTGGCTGTGCAACGGACCTATGAGTGCAAAGACGGGAATCCCTCAGACACTCAGTGTTTCGGAGGGGGTCATGCTTGCCAAAATCATGCGGCCAAGCCAGGCCAATACAGGACTGTTTGTGGCCCTTCTGCTGGTTGCGGGGGCAATATGGCTGATATACAGGTCCACGCTGGGATATAAATTCACAACCGTGGGACTTAACATACATCACGCTGAATACATAGGGATTAATGCGCGCAGGACAGTCATCCAGGGAATGATGTTGTCCGGGGCGTTCGGGGGAATTGCAGGCGCAATCGAATCATTGGGGGTTTATGGTTATTTCCTGGATAATTTTTCACTGAACATTGCCAATGACGGCATGCTATCTTCTATGATTGTGTGGAATGATATCTGCCTGGTCCCAATCATGTCATTCTTTGTGGCTGCGTTAAAAGCAGGAGCGCTTTCCATGGAACGGTTTGCTGGTGTTCCCAGGTCTATTGTTGATACAATCACTGCGGTATTCATTATTTTCGCAACCATGGAAACCCTGTTTACATTTCATAAAAAGAAAAAGGCTGTAAAGAGCGGGGCAGGGGACCAAAAGAACGCTGACAAAGGAGGTGAACGTAAATGAGCAATATTTTCGATTATACGTTAATTTATGCAACTATCCGGTCTGCGACCCCTATTCTGTTTGCGGCTCTGTGTGCCACCATAACACAGCAGGCAGATATCCTTAACATCGGTACTGAGGGAATCATGCTGACATCAGCCTTTGTGGCGGTGCTCACAAGCTTTGTTACTGGAAGCTGGCTGGTGGCCATCGTTGCCGCAATCATCAGCGGGATTGCAATTGCAATGATCATGGCGGTAGCCAACATCAAGTACAATGCCCATATCTGTGCGGTAGGCATTGCTGTCAATATGTTTGCGCTTGCCATCACAAAGTTTGGTATAAAGCAGTTTCTTGGAACCTCTGGTACATTTACCAGCCCTGAGATAGTGCCGATACCAAGAATCCATATAACGGCCCTGGAACAGAATGCCGTGCTTAATGGCATATTTAATAACTGGTGTGTCACGGAAGTGTTTGGAATCATCATGGTGGGGGTCCTTTGGTTCCTTTTGTTCCGGACGGTCTGGGGGCTTCGGGTTCGCTGCGTGGGCCGCCTTCCTATGGCGGCTGAGACTGCGGGCATCAATGTAAGGAATTTAAAGTACCAGGTAATGATTATCTCCGGCATCATGGGCGGACTGGCTGGCGCCCATCTGTCCCTGGGATATTCACAGATGTTTGCTGAGAACATTACAAATGGCAGAGGTTTCATGGGGGTGGCAGCCATGAACTTTGGCGCGATGAATCCTATCCTTGTCTGGATGGGAACCCTGATATTCGGATTCATTGACTCTGTGGGGGCCAGGCTTCAGTCCTATGGACTTCCTTCTCAGTTCATCCTGATGCTTCCTTATGTCTTCACAATTACAGTGCTTGTCCTGGCAATGTGGAGAAAGGGTATAAAGGACGAAAAGGCTAAGAGCTCTTTGTGAGGATGATGGGGAATATGAGGAAGGGATGGTGGTATGAATGGGAGCGCAGGCATTACAACAGAGAAAAAAGGTGATATTGGATGTGGATACGGGATCCGATGACGCAATTGCAATTATGCTGGCGGCGTTATCTCCGGAATTGGATGTCCTGGGGATTACCGTAACATGGGGGAACCGCCCTGTGGGGAACTGTGTGGAGAATACCCTGAGGGTCTTAGGGCTTCTGGGAAAGGAAAATGAGATACCTGTGTATAAAGGATGTCCTCAGCCAATGGTGCGTTACCTGACAAAGCAGAGAAATGGAGCATTGGAGAAGGATGGAATCAGCGTATGGAAGGATGGGAAGGAATTTTCTATACATCCGGCTTATCTGGATTTGCCGCCGGCAAAAGTCAAGGCTCGTCCGTCCCATGCATGTTCCTATCTGGTGGAGACACTGCTGCGGACAGAGGAAAAGATTACAATAATTCCGGTAGGACCTCCTACTAATCTGGCAATAGCAATCAGGATGGAACCATCCATTATAACCCGTATGGAAGAAGTTGTTTTTATGGGAGGGGCTGTTGGGATGGGGAACATAACCCCATGTGCAGAAGCTAATTTTTACCACGACCCTGAAGCGGCTAAGATTATTATTGACAGCGGCGTCCCATGCAGGATAATTGGGCTGAATGCAACACATTCCGCTGAACTGGACCTGGAAGATGCAGCCAGCCTCAGGGCCCTTAAAACACCGGCAGCCAGACTTGCAGCCAGCTTGCTTGAGATGCGGATTGAGGCATTGGGGGTAATGGGGGATGGCAACGGACATTCAGATGCTGTCCACGATGCCCTGGCAGTGGCCAGCGTTATTATGCCGGAGGTGATTACGGATATGAGACGGAGCCGGTGCGATATTGATGTGAATGGCGGGGCAGCAGACGGCCAGCTGATTGTGGATACGCGTATCAGACATGAAAAGGATGGACTGCCCAACATACAGGTTGCCTATAAAGCAGATAAGGAAATGTTTTTCGGATTGCTCTGTGACAGGCTTGGATGTTGTCATACGAAAATATAAAGTCATTTCCGTTATGATATTAGAGGGGGTTACGTCCTCCAATCCTGGCGCCTTGCGGTAGACTTCTGTGGGGACATGGCGTCCCACGCCAGCATCATCTCATTGGAAATCAAGGGCAGATAAAAATATAATGCGGTATGTGTACGGATGGATTGGACACATACCGCATTTGCATTGTGCCTGATTTTAATATGCAGGAATATGCGGTCTTATTTTCCGGTCATTTTATCGTTTTATCGCTTTTGTATCAACTGCTATTGTAATCGCCATATAAATCCGCTATAATGAATACATTCTTATTTATCTAAAAACAGTACCTCCATCAGATTCATATCTTCATCAACCGGCATTTTGCCTGGTCCTCATATCAACCCCATCAGAAAAAGCGATTATCACTTGAAGTAAAAATCAAACTCCCATATAATGAAAGGTATGGACAAAACACATTTTCACAGAAGGAAAGACAAATGACACAATATGAAATTTTAAAACAATACTTTGGATATGACACATTCAGGGACGGACAGGATGTGCTGATTAACAGCATCTTAGAGGGGCGGGATGTGCTGGGCGTCATGCCCACGGGCGCGGGCAAGTCCCTGTGCTATCAGATCCCGGCCCTTATGATGGACGGGATTACCCTGGTCATCTCACCTTTAATATCCCTGATGAAGGACCAGGTGAGCAACCTGAACCAGGTGGGTATCCTGGCTGCCTTTATTAACAGTTCCCTGACCGCGTCCCAGTATATAAAGGTGCTGGAACTGGCGAGGGCCGGCCGGTATCCCATTATCTATGTGGCGCCGGAGCGGCTGATGTCCGAGGATTTCCTCCGGTTCGCCCTGGATGGACGGGTTAAGATATCCATGGTTGCGGTGGACGAGGCCCACTGTGTGTCCCAATGGGGGCAGGACTTCAGGCCAAGCTATCTGAAGATTGTGGATTTTATAAACCAGCTGCCGGTGAGGCCCATTGTAAGCGCGTTTACCGCAACGGCCACGGCGGAGGTCAGGGACGATATCATCGATATCCTTATGCTCAGGAACCCCAATGTGATGACGACCGGATTTGACCGTTCCAATCTTTATTTTGCCGTCCAAAGCCCAAAGGATAAGTATGCCACCCTGGTGAACTATCTGGAACGCCATAAGGGGGAGAGCGGGATCATCTACTGCCTGACCAGGAAGGTGGTGGAGGAAGTCTGCAGCCAGCTTATGCGGGAAGGATTTTCCATGACCAGGTATCATGCCGGTTTAAGTGACAGCGAACGCAAGCGTAACCAGGAAGATTTCATCTATGACAGGGCACAGATCATGGTGGCGACCAATGCCTTCGGTATGGGAATCGACAAGTCCAATGTCAGGTTCGTGGTGCATTACAATATGCCGAAGAATATGGAATCCTATTATCAGGAAGCAGGAAGGGCCGGACGTGACGGTGAGCCTTCGGAGTGTATCCTTTTATACGGAGGACAGGATGTGGTGACAAACCAGTTCTTTATTGACCATAACCAGGATAACGAGGCGCTGGATCCGTTGACCCGTGAGATTGTCATGGAGCGGGACAGGGAACGGCTGCGCAAGATGACATTTTACTGTTTTACCAATGAGTGCCTGAGGGATTACATACTGCGCTACTTCGGGGAATACGGCAGCAATTACTGCGGGAACTGCTCTAACTGCCTGAGCCAGTTTGAAGAGGTGGACGTGACGGAGATTGCCAGGGGGCTGATTGGGTGTGTTGAGAACTGCCGGCAGAGGTATGGGACCAATGTGATCATTGATACGGTCCATGGGGCCAATACGGCGAAAATCCGGAATTACAGGATGGATGAAAGTGCATTTTACGGAGCGCTGTCAAAGGTTCCCACTTATAAACTGCGGCAGGTGATGAACCATCTGATGTTAAAAGAATACCTGGCAGTGACAAATGATGAGTATGCGATTGTGAAGCTGACCGGCAATTCCAGACGGGTAATGGAAGACGGCGAGCCGGTTACGATGAAGATGGCAAAGGAGCTGGAACATCCGGCGAAGATAAAGGAAGGGAAGAAGCCTAAGAAGGGAAAGGCTGCCGGCATATCACTTCTGGATTCGGACGAAGGATTATTTGAAAAGCTGCGGGCGCTGCGGACGGAAATCGCCAAAGAGGAAGGCGTGCCGCCCTATATTGTGTTCTCGGATAAGACCCTGGTCTCCATGTGCATGGTTAAGCCCGGGACAAAGTCTGAGATGCTTTCGGTATCCGGGGTCGGGGAATTTAAGTTTGAGAAGTACGGAGAGCGTTTTTTGGAGTGTGTAAAAGCAGAGGTGGGGGAAAGGAAGCCTGCATCTGCGCTGCCGGTCAACAGGCAGGAAAATGAAAAAAATGGTAGGAACAGCCCGGAGGACTGGATGGATGAGCCGTCCTATTATAGTGACGATGATCTGTATTTTACCAGCGACAGTGATGACTTTGAAGACTGGAACCTGGAGACGGCCATGGCTGCCTGGGAAACTGGAAGCCAGGAAAGGGAAGCAGAGGGCCATAAGCCTGCATCCCATGGCGGGGCCGTGGAGATGGGTACGGTTAAGAAGAAGGGCAAAAAGTCTAAGACAGAGTTCGTGATGACAGAGGAACTGGCAGAACAGATCCATTATTCGGAACGCGTCTCCCTCAGTGATTTCATCGGACAGATGAATGATCTGCGTGACGGGGAGGCCATGAAGCGGCTGACCATAAAATCAGTGGAGCAGTGGCTGATGGACAAGGGATGTTTTGAAGTGTGGTTTTTAAACGGGACTCCCCGGAAGCGCCTGACGGACAAGGGGGAGGAGTTTGGGATCATGGCGGAGAAGAGGCTTAGTGAGAAGGGAAATGAATATGATGTGTTTTTTTATTCGGAAGAGGCACAGCGCAGCATCGTGGAATGGCTGTCACGGAGTGGATGGGACCGTGAATGATTTAATCCGGATAAATTGTCAATAACTTAACACAATCCAGCAGGGCAGACCATGGACAGTCTGCCCTTTTCTCCCCTGTTTTGTCTGGATTGCTTGTTCATCATGCATAAACATATTTTGCTTTATTACATTTCCGTGATATAATAACAGAAAAATACAGAAAGTGGAACCGTTGGGGATATGGGGATGCAAAAGAATAAAAAGTGGTATCGAAGGTTTTGTTTCACAGCCTTTTTCCTGTTAATCAATGTATTGGCTGTTCTGGTATTGGGCAAAAGGGAGGCCCTGTCTGTGGATGCCGGCATGTCGGAACATGCAGAAGCTTCCATGGAGGGGGTGGAGGACGTGATGGGGAACTACATACATTCCTTCAGGCTGTTTGCCCACATGATGGCCCGCGAGATTGAGGAACATCCGGACCCGGATGCAATCTGGGATTATCTGAAGGAGATGGATTCCCGGATGCTGGAGATTGAGGGGGACACATTTGACGGGCTTTATATGTATTACAAAGGACGGTACCTGTACAGCTGGGATACCCCGTATTCAGAGTATGAGGATACGGGCTATGAGGCAACGTCACGTCCATGGTATACGGATGCGGTGAAGGGGGATGGACGGATTGTGTTCACGCCGCCTTATATGAGTTATGCAAACCACTACATACTTTCCACCATTTCTCAGCTGCAGCCGGATGGGGAAACCGTGTTTGCCTACGATATACGCATGGGGGACATACAGGAGCTTGTGTCCTCAATGAAGGCGTATGACGGGGAGCAGATGCTGTTGTTTGATAACAATGGAACGGTTATCGGAAGTATGGATGAGGATTATCTGGGCGGGAACCTGTATACGTCCCAGGCAGAGGCAAAGTCCGCGCTGAACGCTTCCATGGAGGCTTCCCTGGAACTGTCCGGGGAACAGCGGGAGAAGATGGATGAGCAGATCCAGTCGGCATCTGCCTTCCATGCGTTCCGCGCAAGCCTTAACAGCGGTCTGCCAAGGCTGCTGGAGCAGGAGGGGACGGCACTGCGTGTAAAGCTTGGGAACAGGGATTACTATGGTTACCTGCGCCACGGGGATATGTACCATGTCATCATACTGGTGCCTGTACTGTCCATGCTGAAGGCCACGGTACAGGTCTGGCTTGTTCCGTTCCTGCTCCTGGAACTGCTGCTCATCTATGGGGCAGGGCGTGTCACCAAGGAACAGAAGAACAGGGAGCTGCGCGCGGCTTATGTGGAACTGGGGCAGATGCAGAAGCGTCTGGAGCTTGCCCTGACGGCGGCCCAGAGGGCTGCTGCGGTTGATGACCTGACGGGCCTGATGAATTTTAAGTCATTCCGTGAAAATGTATCCAAATGCATTGAAGCCATGGAACCGGATCAGAGCGGTATCCTTATCATGCTGGACGGCGACCATTTTAAACTGATTAATGATAACTACGGACACCTGGTGGGCGATGAGGTGATTAAACTATCGGCCCAGATGATAATCGGGCGTATCAGGACAATCGACCTTGCGTCCCGGCTCCATGGGGATGAGTTTTCCATATTTGTGGCCAATACAAATGATTATTCGGTTGCCGCGCGGATTGTGGAGGATATCAACCATACCCTGTCAGGGGAGGCGGTTAGGAGGAATATCCCGCCCATAACACTGTCCGCGGGTGCCGTGATTGCACATGGAGGGGACAGCTACGCGGAGCTGGCAAAGCTGGCAGATGCCGCCCTGTACCGGGCCAAGGAAACCCATGACGGCGGGTTCGCCAGTGCGGCCGTTTCCTGACTATGAGGATGATCCTATGAAATTACACCAATTACAATACTTCTGCGCCGCATGCAGAAGCGGCAACATAACCAGGGCTGCTGCTGAGCTTCATGTCTCCCAGCCCTCTATCTCCATGGCAATCAGGGAACTGGAAAATGAGTTTGGGGTCCTGCTTCTTCAAAGGAACAACAAGGGGTTTGAGATAACCCGGGAAGGCACGTATTTTTATGAAAGGGCCATGGTGCTGCTGGAACAGGCGGATGAGCTGAACCAGATGATGTGCGATATGGGGAACCAGAGGAAACGGATTAATCTGGGTATTCCTCCCATGATCGGAACCTTCCTGTTTCCAAAAATGTACAGGGAATTCAGGAAAGCCTTCCCGGAGGTCATGCTCAACTCCCGGGAAGGCGGAAGCCGGTATCTCCTGGAAATGCTGGATGACAGTACCCTGGATTTCGCCATCCTGCCCACCAACCAGCTGTCGGAAGACGCTTATAATATCCTGAAGATGACGGATACGGAAACCGTGTTCTGCGTGTCAAAGGACCATCCTCTGGCCAACCATGAAACCGTTTCAATCCAGGAGATAAAAGAGGAGCCGCTCATCATGTTTAATGACGGCTTTTATCAGAATGTGGTGATTAAGGAGAGGTTTGAAAAGGAAGGCTACCGGCCGAACATACTGCATTATTCCAGCCAGTTCTATACCATCAGGGAGTTCATATCCGACGGGATTACAGGCGGGTTCATGTTCCGGGACATAGCCCAGGCCGTGCCGGATATCAAGGGCATATCCCTGGAGGACCCGCTGCATATCCAGATTGGACTGGTCTGGAAAAAGAACCAGCATATGTTCCATGATGCTGCAAGGTTCCTGGAATTCACGAAGAAGTATGTAAAATCCAATATGTAACGTGATTGATCATCCGGGAGCGCAGGCATCACGGGCTGTACAACACAATATAGGTAATGCAGTTCCATGGGCAGTTCCATGGCAAATGGCCTGGACAGGAAAACGTCCGGTTCCGGAAGGGGGATAAAAAAGCGTGAAACGGCTTTTGGGTCTGGGTGCATTTAAGAATGCCCCCATCCGTAAGAAGTTGATACTGTCCACATGGCTGGTGGCGATTGTGCCCATTGTGGTCATATTTGCAGTGGTTTTCTTTGTGTTTGTCAATACGGGGGCGGAGAGCGCCAGGCGCCAGGCCCAGCTTTTACTGGATAAGACCGTGGAGGAGATGGACGGGTATTATAACCAGGCCCAGGAAAGCCTGGGCTTCATGGTCACGGATATGAATGTGCAGACAGCCATTGATAATTATGTGGCGGGCACATATAAGGAGCAGCTTGACCTGCGGGATTTCCTTCGGAACAGGCTTGCCAATGTGTCCACGGTGGGAAGACGGACAGGCGCCATCGCCATCTATATCAGGGAGGCGGACAAGACGTATTCCAGGGATTTTTCGGACCAGCCGCTGTCCAGGATATATGGCGGGATGCCCTGGTTTTCGGACCTGCTGTCAGGAAGGGAAGCATTTGTGCGGACCGAAGGAATCTCCGTGCAGGATAAGAGGCCGGTCTGGATCCTGGCCTCCAACATCATCAGCGTGCGCAACGGGGAGGTTCTGGGCCTGGTTTATATGGAACTGGATAAGCAGGCCATGATCCAGCCCTTTTATGACCTGGTGTCCGGGGATGGGGATTCCATTGTGTTTGAAGGCAACAGGATCATCTCAGGACAGGAACGGACGGAGGGAGGGTTTGTGTCCCTGTACTCCTATTCACGGATGTTTGACAGCCAGGTGGAGTACAGGCTCCAGATGAAGGAGCTGCGCCAGGGGTACACGGCGGCCTTTGTGTACTTCATGGCAGGCATGGCGGTGCTGGTGCTCCTGATTTATCTGATGGACAGGTTGCTGGCGGACTGGGTGGCCGGCAGGATCATACGGCTGGGGGAAGCCACCAGACGGATTGCGGCCGGGGACCTGGAGGTGGAGGTTAAGGACGGGCTGAAGGATGAAATCGGGGAACTTGCGCGCAGCTTCAACACCATGGCAAGGGATATGAAACAGCTGATTGAAAATGAGTACCTGGTGAAGATTGAGAGCCAGCAGGCAACCCTGCGCGCCCTCCAGAGCCAGATCAATCCCCATTTTGTCTATAATACGCTGGAGAGCATTTCCATGATGGCCCTGGTCAGGGACCACTATGAAATCGTGGATATGACCCAGGCATTTTCCATGATGATGCGCTATTCCATGGAGCCGTCCCCTCTGGTAACGGTACAGGAGGAACTGGAAAATGTAAGGAATTATGTGACCATCCAGAAAATCCGTTTCCCGGACCGGTTCCGGATGGAATACCGGGTGGAGGAATCGTGCCTGCAGGAAAAACTGCCCCGGCTTACCATACAGCCATTGGTGGAAAATGCCTTCCGGCACGGGTTTGAGGACACGCCCAACCATAAGCGCATCCTGGTTTCCATCTGCAGGCGGAGGGGATTTTTGGAGCTGAGGATATTTAATGACGGGACCACGGTTTCCCATGAACGGTTATTAAGGGTGCGGTTCCTGCTGGACCCGGACTGCCAGGAGAACACCATGGACTGTTACGCGCTGCGCAATTTAAGCCGGAGGTTAAGGCTTCTGTTCGGGGAAAGGAGCCGGGTGACCCTGCGTTCCGGCGCAGGGACCGGGACCATTGTGTCCCTGAGGATTCCATTGGAAAGGGGGGAGGAGCATGAAACGGATCCTGGTGTGTGAGGATGAGGATTTAATCCGCAAGGGCATCTGTAAAATCGTGGAGAGCGTGTGCCAGGATGTCCAGGTACAGGAGTGCGATAACGGGATGGAGGGCTATAAGGCCATCGCAATGTGGAATCCCCATGTGGTGATCACGGATATCCGCATGCCTGTGATGGATGGCCTGGCAATGATTGAAAAGGCCCAGGCTGACGGGGCCAGGTGCAGCTATGTGATCATCAGCGCGTACCGGGACTTTGAATACGCCAGGACGGCTATCCGCTGCGGTGTGCGGGAATATCTCTTAAAGCCCCTGAACCGGTTTGAGGTGGCGGCCTGCCTGGAACGCCTTCTGGATATAAAGGCAGAGGTGAGGACGGCAAATGGCAGCGGTAAGACGGAGGCCGCGGATGATGGGGGAAGCATCGGGAAGGCAATCCAGTACATAGAGAATAATTTTTACCGCAGTATCAGCCTGGAGGAGGTGAGCCAGGCGGTCCACATGAATACGGCTTATTTCTCCACGCTGTTTAAGAAGCAGACCGGGAAAAAATACATTGATTATGTGACGGACCTGCGCATGGAGAAGGCGCGCAAGCTGATTCTCAACACGGACCTTAAGATTGGAGCCATTGCGGAGATGGTGGGATATGGGAGTACCAAGCATTTTACAAGGATTTATAAAGAAAAATTTGGGACCACACCCAATGCGGACCGTTGATATAGACAAAATATTAACATGTTATCGTCAAAAACTATAAAAATAGCACTAAAACCAAATTTTACGTCCCTTCAACTTTGGAGGGACTTTGTTTATAATTTAAGTATGATAGTTGAAACGGGACCATATGATCCGCAGCACAGGCTGCGCAGAGAAGAGGAGGTATTTTATGAAAAAAACACTTGCGGTCATGATGTCGGCGCTGATGGTGGGAGGGTTGGCACTCAGCGGCTGCGGAGGCGGCCAGACAGCCACCACGGCAGCGCCCACGGAGGCGGCTAAGACAGAGGCGGCCGGGACAGAGTCCGCGGCAGAATCAGCTGCACCGGTGGCCGCTTCAGGGGAACAGGTGACGATTACGATCAGCAACTGGCTGGAGGCGGAGGAGGCCACATCGGCAATCTTTAAGGAACTGCTGGATGATTTCATGGCTGCCAACCCGGATATCAAGGTTGAGTCCCAGGCCATCCCATTTAACCAGTACAAGGACCAGGTCCTGATTGCAGGCACCTCAGGCAATGCAGCGGACGTAATCATGGGGAATTCACAGATGATGAGCGCCTTTAACGGGGCAGGCATCCTGGCTGAACTGGATTCCCTGGCTTCCAAGGATGTGCTGGATGATATCTATCCCGGTTACCTGTCCGGCACTACATATGGCGGCAAGGTAAAGGCGCTGTCATGGGCGCCCCACCCCATTGCCATGTATTACAACAAGGATTTATTTACCAAGGCAGGCCTGGACCCTGAGAAGGCGCCTGCAACCTGGGATGAGATGACGGAGGCTGCCAAGGCAGTGGCAGCGCTTGGCAAGGACGATTCCGGCAATACCATCTACGGCCTGGGGCTTCCCACGGGCAAGGTTGCACACACGGGAACTGTGTTTAACGGTATCTTCTATACCTTTGGCGGACATTTTGTGGATAAGGACGGGATGGTTGACCTGAATAATGAAGGCAATGTGGCAGCCCTGACCTGGACCAAGGAGCTGGTGGATGCCAAGGTGATTCCGGCAGGACTTGAGATTAAGGATTTACGCGGATTGTTCGCATCCGGCCAGATCGGCATCATATTTGACGGTGACATGGGTCGCGGCGCGTTCCGGGCCAGCAGCGGTATCGGCGAGGAATTTGATAAGAAAATGGGAATCGCCATTATCCCGGCAGGAGAGACAGGCAGAAGCGAGACCGTGTATACAGAGCACCAGCTGGCTGTATTTGAGAAATCAGAGCACAAGGAAGCAGCCATCCGCCTGGTAGAGTACCTGATTGGCAAGGATGCAATGTTAAAGTACCACAAGTCCAATGCGGTCCTCTCTGCAAGGAAATCCATAGCAACACTTCCTGAGATGAATGAGGATTATTTCATGGAGGTATTTAACAAGCAGTCTGAAACAGCCAGCCCGCTTCCGGCCACCAATGCCATGTTTGATAATGCCATGAACGAGGTGACAAAGGCCATTGAGCGTATTGTTGTCAATAATGAGGACATTGCCACGGTGCTGGACGAGACAAATGCAACAATCAGAGAGATGTATGGACAGTAAATAAAACGTGAATCCAGAAGTCAGGGAAGCATCAGTCTGAATCAGGAGCGGCTGCAGATCATCCTGCATCCGCTCCGCTTTTATCAATGGGAGGTCTGGCATGGGAACAAAGAAAAAAGTCAACTGGTTTATGGTGATGCTTCTGGTGCCCGCGGTGGCAATGCTCATGGTCACCATCATCATACCTGTGTTTGTTGTGATTGGGATGAGTTTTTACCATTACAACCTGTTGGACATGAATAATATCACATGGAATGATTTTGCCAATTACAAGGCGGTGTTTAAGGATGCGGAGTTCATCCGTACCTTTGGGCGGACCCTTATCTATGTGTGCAGTACGGTGGCAGCCCAATTTTTTATCGGCCTGGGCGTGGCGCTTCTGCTTAACAGCAAAAATCTGAAGGGAAGGAAGCTGTTCCGGAGCCTCCTGTTCCTTCCGTGGACGATCCCGTCCCTGGTGGTGGCGGTTACCTGGATGTTCATATTCCAGCCGCAGTATGGCATTGTGAACTATCTGCTGAACCTGGGGGATTACAGTGTCCTTGGAAGTCCGGGGACAGCCATGGCCGGCGTGGTGATATCCGCGGTCTGGAAGCAGATGCCCCTTATGATGATCATGCTTCTATCCGGGTTACAGACCGTTCCCGAGGATTTAAAGGAGGCGGCTGAGATAGACGGGGCCACGGGACTTCAGAAGTTTTTATGTATCACGGTTCCCTGTATCATGCCGGTTGTGAGGACAGTGACCCTTACCTCCATCGTGTCCAACTTCCAGATGTTCGTGCTGTTCTTCACCATGACAGGAGGAGGTCCGGTAAGGGCCACCACCACGTTGCCGCTGTACACCTATGAGACAGCATTCTCAGGCTTTAACCTGGGTAAGGGCGCTGCCATCGGTGTGTGCTGGCTGGTGTTCCTGATTATCTTCTCCACTATTTACAACAAGGTCCTTTCCGCCAAGGAAGTGGAATATTAAGGAGGTGCGCGGATGAAAAAGAAAACATGGCAGTCCATTCTTAAATATGTATCCATAACAGCCATTACCATATGCTTTGTTTTTCCCATTTACTGGATGCTGCTCACCTCCATCAAGCCCAATGAAGCCATCTTGAAGCTTCCGCCCCAGTTTGTCCCGGTGACCACCACCATGGCCAATTACAGGGGAATCCTGACGGACGGCAAGTTCCTTGTATTCTACAGGAACAATGTGATCGTATCGGGAATCACCACCCTGGTGACCCTTATCCTGGCGGTATTGGCAGCCTATTCATTTTCCAGGTACCGGTTCAGGGGGAGCCGGTTTGTGATGATGCTGTTTCTTTCCACCCAGATGTTCCCGGCCATGACCCTTCTCATAGCCCTTTACAACATGTACTTCCGTCTGGGGCTCTTGAATACCTATACGGCCCTGGTGCTGGCCTGCTCCACCAATGCCCTGCCCATGTCGGTGTGGATACTCAAAGGATTTTTTGACACCATATCCAAGTCCCTGGAGGAGGCTGCCTATATTGACGGCTGCTCCAAGGGAAGGACCCTCATGCAGGTCATCCTGCCCCTGGTAAAGCCGGGTATCCTGGCAGTGGGACTGTACTCCTTCCTGATTTCCTGGGAGGATTTCCTCTGGGGCCTGACCCTGGTCAACAAGACCGGGATGCGCACCCTTGCCTCCGGTATCGCAATGACCTATCTGGGCGAATACAATTACGATTGGGGAAGGGTCATGGCGGCAGCGGTGGGCGCGGCCATCCCCATCCTGGTCATATTCATCTTTTTGCAGAAATACATGATAGCGGGCCTTACCGCAGGGGCGGTGAAGGAATAGGCCTGGATAAAGGAACGGTGGTTTGAGAAATGGAGGAAGTCATGAAACAGAAGCAGAATATAGTATTTTTCTTTTCCGACCAGCAGCGGGCGGACACCCTGGGATGCAACGGGCAGCCCCTGCCGGTCACACCGTGCCTGGACCGGTTTGCATGTGAGGACGCGGTGAATTTTTCCAATGCATTCACGCCCCAGCCAGTGTGCGGCCCGGCCAGGGCCATGCTTCAGACCGGGCTGTATCCGACACAGACCGGCTGTTACCGCAACGCGGTCTCCCTTCCGGCGGAGCAGAAAACCCTGGCCGGATACCTGAGGGAGGCGGGCTACCGGGTGGCTTATGTGGGAAAATGGCATCTGGCTTCGGATGAGCATGAGAACCACTATGAAACCATTCCGGTTCCCCTTGAACGGCGGGGAGGGTATGATGATTACTGGATGGCCGCGGATGTGCTGGAGTTTACTTCCCATGGATATGGCGGCTATGTGTTTGACAAGGATGGCAATAAACTGGAGTTTACCGGCTACAGGACAGACTGTCTGACCGATTACGCGGTCCGTTACATTGAGGAGTATGACAGCGGGGAACCGTTTTTCCTGATGGTTTCCCATATTGAACCGCACCATCAGAATGACAGGGGGGATTATGAGGGGCCGGAGGGAAGCAGGGAGCGGTTCGGGGATTTTGTGCCTCCGGCCGACCTGGAACCTGGAAAAGGGGACTGGGAAAAGTTTTACCCGGATTACCTGGGCTGCTGCCATGCACTGGATACTAATTTCGGCCGTGTGGTTGAGGCATTGAAGGAAAAGGGGATTTACGGACAGACCATGGTGGTTTATGCCAGCGACCACGGCTGCCACTTCCGCACCCGCTCGGATGAGGTGGTGGAACATGGTTATGATGACTATAAGCGCAACAGTTTTGAGGGAACCATCCATGTCCCCCTGCTGATTAAAGGGGATGGGTTCAGGAAAGGCGTAAACGAGGAACGGGTGGTAAGCCTTCTGGATTTGCCGAGGACCATCCTGACAGCGGCCGGGATTGAAACCGGGAAACTGGACCTTCAGGGACGTCCCCTCCAGGAGGTGGATGCCCCTGACTGGGAAGAGGAGGTCTATATCCAGATCAGTGAAAGCTTTGTGGGCCGGGCCTTGCGCACCAGACGGTATAAATATGTGGTATATGCCCCTGAGGCCAACCCCTGGACGGAAAGCGGAAGTCCTGTTTATCAGGAGAAATATCTGTTTGACCTGGAACGGGATCCGCTGGAGAGGGATAACCTTATTGCAGAGCCTGGGTATGGGGCGGTGAAGGAGCGTCTGCGGGAACGGATTATGAAGCTGGGGGTTAAGGCCGGGGAGGATTTTTGTGTGAAATGAAACCAGCAGAAAGGGTATGGCTGTTTCTGGTATGGATTATACCATGAGGCGGTTATGCCTTTTCTTTTTTTGCCATTTTTTCCATCTTCAATTTTGCCATAAGATTTTCTGATGATTTAATCAGAAAAAAATATTTTACTTATGACGGATAAAAGATTACGATATAGGCAGACAAAAAACAAGGAGGGGTATGGCATTGAAGACACATAAGATTGCTGTAATCGCAGGTGATGGAATTGGGCCTGAAGTGCTGGCTGAGGGGGTCAGGGTCTTAAAGCAGGTGGCGGAATGCGACGGAGGATTTTCGTTTGAATTTACATATTTTCCGTGGGGATGCGAGTACTATTTAAAGACAGGGAAAATGATGGATGAGGACGGGATTGGGAAGCTGAAACAGTTTGACGCCATCTTCTTAGGGGCAGTGGGATATCCCGGTGTGCCGGACCACATCTCACTGTGGGATCTGCTCCTGAACATACGCAAAAGCTTTGACCAGTACGTGAACCTGCGGCCGGTAAAGCTGCTGGAAGGGGCGCCGTGTCCCCTGAAGGATGTGGACAGGAAAGACGTTGACATGATATTTGTGAGGGAGAACAGCGAGGGCGAATACGCGGGGAGCGGCAGCTGGCTGTTTAAGGGAAAACCTCATGAAGTGGTGCTTCAGGAGGGCGTATTCTCCAGGCACGGATGTGAACGCATCATCCGTTATGCCTATGATCTGGCAAGGGAAAAGGGCAGGACCCTGACCAGTATCAGCAAGGGGAATGCCCTGAATTATTCCATGGTTTTCTGGGATCAGATATTTAAGGAGGTGGGAGCGGATTACCCGGATGTGAAGACATTTTCCTATCTGGTAGACGCGGCCAGCATGTTCATGGTAAAGGATCCGGGACGGTTTGAGATAGTTGTCACCTCCAACCTGTTCGGGGATATCCTGACGGATCTGGGCGCTGCAATTGCAGGGGGCATGGGACTGGCGGCAGGAGCAAACCTGAACCCGGAACGGGAGTTCCCGTCCATGTTCGAACCGATCCATGGCTCTGCGCCGGATATTGCGGGACAGGGAAAGGCCAATCCCCTGGCCACGGTCTGGTCTGCAAGCCAGATGCTGGATTTCTTTGGATACAGACAGTGGGGGGAAAGGCTGATTGATATCATCGAGGAGATCCTGAAGGAGAAAAAGGTACTTACACCTGACCTTGACGGCACGGCAACCACAAGCCAGGTGGGGGACGAAGTTATTTCAAAGCTGAGGCAGTAAAAGCAAGACTATTATATGGAGGGTGCATATGTGGAGAGATAAGAACTGGGGAGATTATAAGTTCCATTTGGTGATTTTGGTTTGCTGTATCCTGGCAGAGGCTGTTGGCCCTATCAAGATACCGGTTGGCGGGGTTACGGTTACACTTCTTCCGCTGCTGTATTCCATGATTTTCGTTCTGATTGTTTATATGATTAAGCCAATCCGGTTTGTGAAGGAAAAGCAGGCAGAAATCGGTTCGGCGCTTCTGACACTGAGCGTGGCATTCCTGATGGCAAAGCTGGGAATTACCAGCGGCGCTTCCATTAAGGATGTAATCAGCGCGGGTCCTGTGCTGATCCTGCAGAACCTGGGAAATGTGGGGACCCTGCTGGTTGCACTTCCCATTGCCCTTCTTCTTGGAATGGGGCGTGAGGCTGTGGGCATGACCCATGCAATGAGCCGTGAACCTAACGTGGCCCTGATTTCCGATATGTTTGGGGCTGACTCCGCTGAGTTTAAGGGGGTCATGACCTGTTATATCGTGGGTACTATTTTCGGTACCATTTTCATGAGTATCGTACCGCCCATATTTGTGAGCCTTGGCATCTTTTCACCGGAATCAGCTGCCATGGCAGTGGGGGCGGGCAGTGCGTCCATGATGACGGCCGGTCTGGCCGGTGTCATGGAGGCGGCGCCCACAGCGAATCCGGATGTGCTGACTGCATTTGCCAGTATCAGCAATGTGATTTCTTCATCGATTTCAGTGTATCTGGGACTGTTCATCACAGTGCCGCTGGGGAACGTTATCTATAAGGCCATGAAAAAAGGAAAATAGGGGGATTTCATATGGATAAGGAGAACAGAGTCAGTTTTGGGAGTGAGTTTTTTGATTGGGTCATGACATTCATTATCGTGGCAATCCTGTCAGTTGCCTGTAACATTGTGGGCTATGGCGGAATACTTCTGGAGTCCATACCGGGGATGCTTATCTTTGCTGTCATCAGCCTGGCAGGGCTGACGGTGAAGCATTTTGTTCCTGGAAACCTTCCGGCGGTTGCTTACATAGCGCTGATCGGCATGCTGGTGGCAATGCCATTTTCACCCATATCCGGGTTTGTCATCTACTGGGCTAATAAGGTGGCGCTGATGGCGGTCGTGACACCGATCCTTGCATACGCAGGCGTGATTGTTGGCCGCGACTGGCGGGAGTTCGTGAAGATCGGCTGGAAGGGAATCGTTGTCTCGCTGCTGGTCATCCTGGGCACGTTCTTTGTTTCGGGCGGCATGGCGGAAGTGATGGGACGGATGTTTGGCATGTGACGGATTGTGCAGGGATTGCGGGTTAAACGGTTAAGCTTGGATTGGCGCGGTGGATTGTGCGTCATGCGGCGGAAAGGAGAGGGAACATGGAGAATTTCCCATTATTGGAAATAGAGGGGACACCCTATGAGATTGGATATAGGCACGGCGAGGTTTTTAAGGAAAAGATAGCAGGGACCATCCAATGCTACCGGGAAATGTTTAAGGATTATTCAGATTTGGAATGGGAGCGGGCAAAGGAACTTTCCACCCGGTTTACGGATATCATCCGTGATTACAATCCGGATTATCTGGAGGAGATAAAAGGCGTTGCGGCTGGTTCCGGGTTTTCGTTTGAGGATATCCTTGCACTTAACTGCCGGAGTGAACTGGTATTCGTGGGCAACGAGATGGATAAGGCGGACGGCGGATGTACGTCCATCGGAATCAGCAGCGACGCAGGGGCGGGAGGCGACGCCTTCCTGGCCCATAACTGGGACTGGAAGACCAGCCAGAGGGCGTCCATGGTCATGATGAAAATCAGGCAGAAGAACGGAAAGCCGGATATCTTCATGGTGACTGAGGCAGGGATTATCGGAAAGACCGGTTTTAACAGCGCCGGTATCTGCCTGTACCTGAATGCCCTGTCCACCAACCAGGCCCCTAAGGGGCTTCCGCTCCACCTGGCCATGAGGGGAATCCTGGACTGCGGCTCACTGGCAGAGGCCATCGGCGCCGCCACCAGGTTCCCGCTGGGGTGCTGTGCCAACTTTATGATTGGCCACAAAAACGGGGAGTGCGCTGACATTGAGATAGAGAACGAGGATTTTGATGTGCTGTATCCAAGGGATGGAATCCTGGTCCACACGAATCACTTTGTCAGCCCCCGCCTTCCTATCCTGCCCAGGAAGGACACGTCCAAGCAGAAGTTCCCGGATACCTTCGTACGGCTGGGAAGGGCGGATAAGCTGCTGAGGAAGAAAGGCAGGGATATATCGGAGAAGGATATCATGGAAGTGCTCAGGGACCATGTGGAATATCCGTCCAGTATCTGCAGACATGAGGATCTGACTGCGCCAAAGGGGAAACGGATGGGGACCGTCTTCTCCATGGTGGTCAACCTGACCCAGGGGAGGATTTATTTCTGTAAGGGGAATCCTTGTGAGCAGGGGTATGAGGAGTATGGGATTTAAATCCGGAGGATATGGGATTTATCGGTTAAGGAAAGACGCGTTGGTTATATGAGACAGATTGTGCTGCCCGGGAACGGGCAGCCTTTTTTAGTTCGTATAAAAGATAGCCTGTGATAAGATATTCCATGATTATTTGTGCATAATATACTATTTATATAGAAAAATAACAAGAAATATAATAATACAGCTAAAAATTCGTATATAAGTATAAGCGCCGGTCTGCTAAAATTCTGTTATAACCATTTACAGACAAGAGGAGGATGTATCATGAGGAAAAATTTTGTAAAGCGCACATCGGCCCTGGCATTAGCTGCATTCATGGCAGCATCAGCCGCAGGCTGTTCATCGGGAGGCAGCAGCCAGACCACGGCAGCGCCGGACACAACGGCCCAGGCAGCTGCATCCGGAGGGGAGACACAGGCAGGTGGGGACAAGGGAGGAACAGAAGCCACAGGTGAGCAGGTTACCATACGTCTGGTACACTATATGGGCGAGCAGGCCAAGAGGGATGCTCTGGACGCAATGCTGAGCGCATTCAACGAGGCCCATCCTGAGATCCATGTGGATGTGGAGGTGGTTGCATCCTCATCCTATATTGCAACTTATAAAAATTATATTGCAGCGGGGGAGGCGCCGGACATCATGTTCGGAAAACCCCAGACCATGCAGGAGTTTGTGGACGGCGGATACTTCATGGACCTTAAGGATGAGGAGTGTATGACCAATGTGCTGCCCATGCTGGTGGATGAGTGTACGGTGAACGGCGGCGTATACGGCTTCCCCATTGATGCGCAGGTAAAGGCAACCTTCTATAATAAGAAAATGTTTGAGGAGGCAGGGGTGGAGGTGCCCACTACCAAGGAGGATTTCTTCAAGGTATGTGATACATTCATGGACAAGGGGGTTTATCCCATGGTCCATCCCTACAACTTCATACACGGCGTGTTCCATGAACTGGATTCCTTCTTTACCAGCATGGCAGCGGGTACGGGCAATGAAAATGTGTGGATTGATTCACAGAACGGCGTAAAGGATTTATCCGGCAACCCAACGGTAGTGGAAGCCATGGAGATGTTCTCAAAGTTTGCCTCCTATAAAGATGCAGGGGATACGGCGGTTGACCAGACCCAGGGCATCCAGAACTTCGCGGCAGGCCAGAGGCCCATGTACATGAACGGCGGATGGCTGATGGGGGATGTGATTGCTGCAAACCCGGACGGGGATTTCGGCATGTTCCCCACGCCATGGTCTGATAATCCGGAGGAAAACAAGCTTTGGATCGGCATTGATGATGTGTTTGTGGTTTCCCAGCAGACCGAGCATAAGGATGAGGTCATGACACTGCTTAACTTCTTTGCCAGTGAGGAAAGCTCCAAGACCTGGATGGGCACTGCCAAACTGATGACCAGCAACGTCACGGTTCCGACAGATGATGCCGATGCGTTCATCAAGGAAATAAAGAACTATATTGACAACGACATGATTGTATCCAAGAGCCTGGTGCCGGATTATACTTCTGAGTATTCCACTGCGTTCCGCACCAAACTGCAGGAATTTGTCACACTGGACGACAGCCAGAGGGATGTGACAAAGCTGCTTAAAGATATTGATGATGAGATAGGGTCCATCCGGCAGTAGTTTTTCAACTTCATATAGACCGGTGGGTTGTCAATGACAGGTAACACGCTGGTACGGAAGTCCAGGGAGGTCCGGTTGCCGGGCCTCCCTGATACACTATAGTGAAATGGAGGAAAGAATGAACCATAAGACGAAAAAAAGGTTTCAGGAATTTACATTCATATTGCCGGCCTTGATCATGTTTTCCATTTTCGTGGCCTATCCCTTTTTGCAGGGGTTTCCCATATCATTTACAAAGTGGGATGGCATGAGTCCGGGTAAGACATTCGTAGGTATGAGCAATTACCTGAGGATCTTTAAGGATGGGAATGTCATCAATGCCACAAAGAATACCCTTGTATTCACAGCCGTGACCATGGTAGGCTCCAATCTTTTAGGCCTCTTGTTTGCCCTGATGATATCCAGGGTATCAAAGCTGAATAATGTGCTCAGGACCTGTATCTTTGTACCCTACTGTCTCAGCCTGGTACTGTCATCCTACATATGGAGGTATGTGTACAGCGATGTCTTCTATGATATTTTCGGAGTCCCCAGTCCCTTAGGAAACACCACCTGGGTCATGCTGGGCCTGGCCGTGATTTCCGTGTGGAGGGATGCCGGTTACTGCATGGTGGTGTATATTGCGGCCATACAGGGCGTTTCCACGGATTACTATGAGGCGGCTGACTTAGAAGGGGCCACGGGCTGGCAGAAATTTAAGGATATAACATTTCCCATGATTGCCCCGGCGGTCACCACTAACTTTACCCTGCTCCTGGCATGGGGCATGAAGGTGTTTGATTATCCCATGGCGGCAACGGCGGGCGGCCCGGGACGGGCTTCGGAGACAGTTGCCATGCTGATTTATAATAACCTGTTTACATACTTCCGGGCTGGCTACGGCCAGGCCATTGCAGTGGTGTTCACCATTGCCATATTTGCCGTGAGTACCATTGTGTCCAGGACCCTGAGGGCCAGGGAGGTGGAAATATAATGAAACAAACCGTAAAAGACAGGCTGTTCCTGGTTTTCAAGCTGGCTGTTACCTTATTTGTCATCAGCCCGTTTTACATTGCAATCATCTATTCTGTTAAGTCCAAGCCTGAGATGGTAAGCAACCGGCTGGCATTTCCAAAGGTAATCCACTGGGACAATTTTACAAGGGCCGTGGAGACCTCGGGGTTTGGGCTGGCCATGAAAAACAGCCTTGTGACCACGGTGGCGTCCGTGCTGGTCATCACATTAATCTGCACCATGTCGGCGTATATGATTGCAAGAAAGAATAACCGGCTTTACAATTCCATTTATTACATTTTTGTGGGAGCCATGATCATTCCCTTCCAGTCCATCATGACGCCTCTGTATATTGATATGACAAAATGGGGGCTGCTCAACACACTCCATGGATTCATCATGGCTAAGATAGGGTTTCAGATTGCATTTACAGTGCTGCTGGTATCGGGATTCGTAAAGAGTATACCCAGGGAGCTGGAGGAGGCCGCGGCCATTGACGGAGCCGGTCTTTATTCCATATTTTTCAGGATTGTGTTCCCGCTGATGAAGCCCATCATCCTTACATCCGTGGTACTGAACACCCTGAATGTGTGGAATGATTTCCAGATGTCCCTGACCCTTCTTCAGAAAAAGGCGGTCCGCAATGTACCCCTGACCCAGTATTTCTTTTTTGGTGAGAACAGCATTGAACTGGGGCTGGCATTTGCCCTGTTCATCCTGTCCATGATTCCCATACTGATCCTGTACCTGAGCCTGCAGAAATATATTATCGGCGGCATTACATCCGGGGCAGTGAAGGGATGATCATGCCTGTTTGAAAGCCCCCGCACGCGTTGACAGGATGAAGGCCGGTTGGTATATTGGGAAAATAAAAGCGGGTCCCGACAGGTGTTCCCGCAGAAGCGGAGGTACGGGGATGGAACAGCCGGGGAACAGGATACATTTCAGGAAGACATTATATTGTAAAATGATTGTGGTCACCCTTATGCTGGGAATCACGTTCTTTATTGCCCTGCTGTGGATATATAAAGCCAGCTGCAGCCGGTTTGAGGAAGAACTGACCTATCATTCGGATACGCTCACAGGACAGATATGCCAGAACGTGGACATTACCTTAAAGGAACTGGCAGAGAAGACCGTTCCGCTGACAGCCACCAACGAGCGGTTCGGCGCCCTGCTCAGCGGGGTGAGGGAGGAGGATAAGGGAAAGGAGATCCCTTTCCAGCGCCTGAGGATCCGGAACCATCTGGAAGAAATGCTGAGCATAAATGATATCAACTGGATTGCGGTGATTGACAGGAGGAATGAGGTTTATATGGCATACCGTGATTCCAGGCCCAAGAGCGCTGTGCCCGGAAGCATCGAGCTTCTTTCCCTGTACATGGATAACAAGGAAAACCTTTCGGACAGGCCCGGCAATATTGTGTGGCTTACAAGTGCCAATGAGGATGGGATCGTGCTGATGCGCAGCCTCTTTGACACCAATACCATGCAGTTCTGCGGATACATTGCAGCCGAGGTGAAGAACAAATCCCTGAAAGCCATATTTGAACACATTGACAGCAGTAAAGTGGGAAGCTTCACCCTCTATGACAGGAATGGGATTCCCATATATTCAACGGATCCTTCCTATGGACAGGGAACCTGGTCCGGGGAAGACCTGCCAAATACGGAGCAGTCCTCCCAGGGACGCCAGCGCAGCTATCTTTACGCTGAATACCCCATTAACAGGGGGAAGCTGAAGATTGCCCATGTCATTGACATGACGGAAAAGAACAAGCGGTTTTCAGACCTTTTATATCTTATATCGGGAATCGGGCTGCTTGTATTCCTGGTAATCATCATTTCCCTTTGGCTTATGTTCGGGAACATGGCAAAGAACCTGAAAATACTTCTGGAAAATATACACCGGGTATCCAAGGGGGACTTTGAACTGGAGCCTACCTTGTTCCGCAAAGGGGATGAGATGGATGTGCTTGCATTTAATATCCAGGAAATGTCAGGCAGGATTAAGGCATTGATGGACCAGGTAGTGCGTGATAAGGAGATACAGCAGCAGAACCAGTACCAGCTGCTGGAATTCCGCTATCATGAGCTACAGTCCCAGGTCAACCCGCATTTCCTGTTTAACATCCTGCAGTCCATTAACGGGATTGCGCAGATTAACGGGGACAGGCAGGTCAGCAGGCTGATATGCATGCTGTCCAAGTTCTTCCGGGGAAACCTGGAGCGCAGGAATGTTTCATGCCAGCTCAGGGAAGAGCTGGAGTATTCCAAGAACTATCTGGAACTGTATAAGGATATATATCCTGACAGGCTGGACATTGAATGGGATGTGGATGAACGTTTCCTTGATGTGGGGATACCTACCTATATTTTGCAGCCCATTGTTGAAAACTCCCTGGTCCATGGCATGGAGCCGATGATTGGGACCTGTACCATCCGGATTCGGATCCGGGAGCAGGGGGGCTGCCTTGTCATCTCTGTATGGGATGACGGCCAGGGAATCACACCCGAAAAACTGAAACAGTTGATGGCCGGGACGGGTGAGTCCAGGCATATAGGGATACGGAATGTGCAGGACCGTATCCAGATGCTTTACGGAAAGGAATATGGACTTACCATCCGGTCAGAATACCACGAATATACGGAAGTCAGGCTCAGGCTGCCGCTGAGGTGTGGATCATGACCGGATTTTACCAGCGGTACACACTGAGGCGGGAAAGGGGGGAAGAAGGATGTATTCAGTCGTAATCATAGACGACAATAAGATTGCAGTGGAGGCAATTGCCAAATCCACGGACTGGGAAAAATGCGGCTGCCGCGTGGCCGGGACGGCATATGATGGGATTGCGGGACTGGAGCTGATCCACGATGCGGCGCCGGACATTGTGATAATTGACATACAGATGCCTGGCTTTAACGGGCTGGATGTGATTAAGAAGATTAAGGGGGCCAGAAAGGATACCCAGTTCATCATCATTTCCGGGTACAGCCAGTTTGAATATGCCCAGCAGGCCATACGTTATGGGGTATGCGACTATCTTCTGAAGCCTATCATGACAGAGGAAATGGAGCAGGCGCTTATGCATGTGGCAGACACGCTGCGCAAGAAAGAGGCGGAGTCGGTACCTGCCCATATGGACAGCTTGGAGGCACGGCTTTATGCAATCCGTTCCGGCAGGCAAGGCTACTCATCCATGGTTTCCCAGGCAATCAGCTATGTGGACCGGAATATCAACCGCAATATCTCGCTCAGTGACGTATGCGACGAGCTGCTGGTATCCATGTCACATTTCAGTAAATGCTTCAAAAAGGAAACAGGGGCAGGATTTTCCTCCTATGTCACCATGATGAAGATGGAAAATGCCCGTATCCTGCTTAGGAATCCCAAGAACAGGGTCAATGAAGTCGCCCGCATGCTTGGGTACAGTGATTACGCATATTTTTTCCAGGTTTTTAAGAAGCAGTTTGGCTATGCGCCCAGCGATATAAAATTCAATGTAAAAAAGGAGGGCAAGAAAAATGATTCAGATGCCGGAGAATAAAAGGAATGTGCCGCAGGTCCTCACCTGTCTGGATGGCACGGATGTTAAGGACAGCAGGACATGGTTTGAAAAACGCAGGCCGGAAATCCTGGAACTGTTCCAACGTGAGGAGTATGGACGTCTGCCGGACATGGGTGATGTGGAAATAAAAATCCGGGTGGCGGATTCCAGGCAGGGAGCGGAAATCATGGAGGGCCGGGCGCTGCGCCGGACAGTGGAAGTGGAGGCCATCCGGGGAGGGAACCATTTTAGTTTTAATTTTGTTGTGTTCATCCCGGTGGGACAAAGCCGGCCGGTACCGGCATTCATAACAATCTGCAACCGCGGGATCAGGGACAGCGACCCTGCCAGACATTTCCTCAGTCCGTTCTATCCTGCTGAGACAATCATATCCAGGGGATATGCCTGCGCGGCCTTTTGCACCCAGGAGGTTGCGCCGGATTATGATGAGGGATTTGGTACCTGTTTCCACAGGCTGTTCCCGGAATACAGGGAGGACCGGCCTGCCGATGCATGGGGCGCCATAACCGCGTGGGCCTGGGCTGCCAGCCGGATTATGGATTACTTTGAAACAGACCCGCTGATTGATGAGAAGAGGGTGGCCGTGGCAGGACACTCCAGGGGCGGCAAGACAGCCCTGTGGTGCACGGCAATGGACAGGCGTTTTGCCATGGCTGTCAGCAGCTGTGCAGGAAACAGCGGGGACGCCATTGCGCGGGGATCCAGGGGCGAACGGATTAAGGACATTGCGGTCCGCTTCCCCTATTGGTTCTGCCCTAATTACCAGAAGTATAAGGACAATGAGGAAGCGCTTCCCTTTGACCAGCACATGCTGCTGGCCCTCATTGCCCCCAGGCTGGTATATACCACATCCAAGACATTTGACAGCTGGGCGGACCCGGAAGGCCAGTTTGAATCCTGTGTACAGGCAGACCCGGTCTACCAGCTTCTTGGCGTGCCGGGGATGGCTGAGAGGGAAATGCCCCTTCCGGAGCATCCGCTCCATGAGGGCAGGATTGGGCATCACCGTAAGACCGGGAATCATGATATGGATGAGTATGACTGGAACTGTTTTATGGATTTTGCAGATAGACATATGAAGTGATAAGGGCTGGTGTGCGGTTACGGGCCGGATGCAGAAGGCATTTACCGCCAGGTGAAAGTATTCCTGTGAAACTGTAAAGTTTCCTCCATCTGGTACGATAATATAAATAACAGGAATTTACTATCGGCCAAGAGGGAGGATACAGGATGAGGATACAGTTCAGTGCGGGCCAGCCCCGCAATACGGTCATCAATGCTGCGAGGGTCAACGCATCCTTTGCAAAAAGAGGGGCTGCCGGCAGCAGGGAAAGTCAGGGGAACAGGGCCAGGAAGGACCGCCTTACGCTCTCGCCCCAGGGGAAGCTGATGAGCATGATAGACAACCTGACAAAGCAGAAGCAGTCCATCATGGACCGGAAAAACAGCCTGATTGAGGAGACGCTTAAAAACGGCGGGAAGGTGGAGGATATTAAGGACCAGCTGAAAAATTATGGCAGGCAGCTGGCTGATATCGATAAGCAGATTACGGGACTCTATGCCCAGCAGGCCAAAGAGGCCGCAGGACAGGAGGATAAGAAAAAGTCAGGAAAATCCCATGCCGCCAGGACGGAAGAACAGGCTGAGACAGAATATCTGAGCAATCTGGCCAACTTGTCGGACGGCATAAAGCATGCGGAGACGGTTTCCTCGGTGAAAAACCGTGTTGAGGGAGAGGTTCATGTAAAGGAAGCGGAGCTTGGCATGGGTGAACTTCATGTGGATGTGCTGTCCGGCAAGGGAGAGGGTGTCACGGTCAAGGACATGATTGATAATGAGATGGGCGCCCTGGAAAGAAAGGAAAAGGAGATTGCCGGGTTAAGGGACCAGGCGGACCAGCTGGCTGAAAGCCAGGGCAGGGAACTGAAGGAGTCTGTGGATGAACTGAAGGAGAGCAAAGAGGACGCCAGCCACGCGGGTGAGGAGGAACCGTCCAAGGGGATGCTGACGGAAGGACAGGAATAAGGTTATCAATAAAAGGGCTGATGCAAAGAGACTGCCGGGGGTGATGAAAACCCAGGCGGATCCGTCTTTTTGCCAGCCCTTTTATGTGTCAGCCTTTTATGCGTCAGCCCTAAGGAATCCGCCAGAGGTACCCACTTAGGAATAAGCACGCCCCACTATACCAGCCCGGCCCTATACAGTTCCCAGGCAATCCGCGCGCTTTCCTCCAATTCTTCCAGACAATAGAATGCATCCATGATTGTTTTGCCGGGAACCACCGGTCCGTGGTTTTTCAGCAGATAGCCGTCGCTGTCACTGACCCGCTCACGGAATGCTGAGAAAAGGGCTTCGGAGCCAGGCTTTTCATAGGGAACCAGGCCCACGGTCCCCAGCTTCATTTTCAGATAGGGTGTGTGGTCCGGTATGCAGTCCTGCTCTGATTGGGCAGGGACAAAGCTCCAGAGCACGGAGTAGGTGCTGTGGGTGTGGATGACCGCGCCTATGTCCGCGGATTTCCCATAGAGCGCCAGATGAAGGGGCCACTCCTTGCTGGGCTTTTTGTCCGATACAGATGTGCCGTCCATTCTGACAGCCGTGAAATCTTCCCTGCGCATGGTGCCGAAACAGGAGCCGCTGGCGCTGATATAGACCAGGTCATTGTGCCTGAAGCTCATGTTAGCGGAAGAACCAGCGGTCTTTCCCCGTTCAAACAGGCTGTGGGCAGCCCATACCGCTGAATCCAGCTTTTCTTGTAATATTAAGTCTTCCATGATTGCCTCCCTGTATTAGTTATTTGGTTTTGCTGTCATGGCCAGGGCACGTCCGAAGAAGTCCTCCTGTCCAAAGTTCCCGCTCTTAAGGATCAGGCGGATATCCGGTCTTTCTGCCGGAACCATGATCGGTACGCCGGGGGCCACGCTTTCGCCCATCCAGTAGGAGGAAAAGCCCAGTCCCTTGGTAACTGCCCCCGAGGTTTCGCCCCCGGCGGATATGATCCTGGTATATCCGGCTTTTACTGCGCGGGCAGCCAGTTCGGCGGCCGCTCCTTCCAGCATGGCGGCTACCTTTTCGGCGCCTAGTTTCTGGTATTCCCTTACCTTATCCGGGGTGTCGGAACTGTATACGAGGACAGCGGCTGTTTCACTGCTGTGTTCCTTTATAAACCTCCATGCGTCATCAACGGTCTGCCTTCCCTCCAGCATTTCCCTTGGGTTCAGATGGCAGCAGGGGCCGCCCTGGCTCTGATACCATGCAATCTGTGAAAGGGTGGCCTTGGAACAGCTGCCCGCCAGAAGAAGGGCCATTCCTGCTGTGGCATTATCAGGAATCTTTCCCTGGGAGGAAAGCTTTTTGGTCCATTGCCTGGCCAGTGGTTCCAAAAGACCGCTGCCTCCTGTAAGAAGCGCAAGATGCCCGAACATGGAGGCAATCCGTTCACCGTCCTTATCCGTCCTGTAGTCCGGGATGATATAGAATGGTTCGCCGGGCTGTCTGTCCCCGGTTTCTCCGGAACCTGACCCTGCCATGAATCCATCGGCTCCCTGCTCCCCCACGCAGCGGCAGGAATACCGGCTCTGAGGTTCCATCAGCTTATCAATCCTGCTGTCCCACATGGGGGTGAGCGGATGGTTTTTCATGTGGCTTTCGTGGAGGGGGATACCGCCCACCATAAGCCTGCCGTCCTCCACGGTCCGGCCATTGACCGGAAGGGCAGGGCACAGAATGGTGTAAGGCACCTTCATAAGGTCCATCAGGGCGTCTGCAACAGGCCCGATATTGCCTTTGGGTGTGGAATCAAAGGTAGAGCAGTATTTAAAATAAATCTGTTCCACTCCCTGGCTGAGCAGGAAACGGGCCGCCTCAAGGCTGTCGGACACGGCCCGTGCAGTCTCCTGGGTCCTGGATTTAAGTGCGATTACCACGGCCTGTGCCTCTTCCTCCTGCCCTCCTGTCTCATTGTCCGGTGCCTGTATGTCTGGAATACCGTTATAAAGCCGTACGCTCATCCCTCCCTTGACCAGGAACGAAGCCGCATCGCTGGCTCCGGTAAAATCATCGGCAATACATCCTAAAACCGCCATCTGTAGTCCTCCTTTTAATCTGTCCTTCTAACCTGTCTTTCTGACATATGATACTGCATTTCCCTTTATTATACAGCAAATTTCATGCCAGGCACAGCAAATTGGAAAAAACCCGCGTATGCGGCTTTTTCTGTTGACTTTAAATCGCAGGTTATTATATAATCAGGCAAATGCAACATCGATGCAACACTTTTGATGAAACCGTGGGGAGGTAGTGTATGATCCGTCTTCTGTTTATTGTCCCGTATCCTGAATTAAGAGAAAAGGTAGAGCATGTCATATCCCATCATCCGGAGAAAAAGCGGCTTAACGCGGACATACAGGTCATGACGGTGGAGGATACGCCGGATATCCCGGCAGATGAGTATGATGCCATCATTGCCAGGGGATACACGGCCCAGAAGACAGTGGCCAAATACAAACAGGTGCCCACCATCGGACTGTCCATATCCGGGTATGACATGGTAAGGGCCATCTCGGAGTGCTGTGAGAAGTATCATCCAAAAAAGGTGGCTGTCCTTGGGTTTGGCGGGCAGATGTATGAGGTGAAGAACATATGCCGTTTTTTCAAAATCGATGTGGAGGTCCATGCGCCGGTCCGCCATGAAGACCTGGCGGCAAAGCTTGACCAGGCCATTGCGGCTGGCTGTGATGCCCTGATTGGGGGATATTCCGCCAATATCCTGGCGCGCCAGAAGGATTTTCCGGCTGTGGTGATACGGACAGGCGAGGATACGGTGCTTCAGGCAGTGGATGAGGCAATCCATACCGTGGACCAGATACGCCATCAGAGGATCATTTCCCAGATGTATAAAACCATCATCTATTCCTCCAAGGACGGCCTGCTTTATGTGGATGCAGCCGGGGTCATCCAGGTCCGCAACCGGGTCATCCGTCAGATGAACGGGGACATCAGCCTGATGGACCGTCCGTTGAAGCAGGCCCTTCCGTACCTGTATAAAATGTTCCATTCCGTGATTACCAGCGGACAGGAGGAGAGCGGCAGGATCCTCACCATCCCCGGAACAAAGGTCACGGTGTCGGTCAGCTGTACCCCGGTCATTGCCAATAAGGAAATCTCAGGGGTGGTATTCTTCCTGTCCGACATCACAATGATCCAGAACCTGGAAAGCCAGATACGCCGCAAACTCAGCGAGCGCGGATTCCAGGCCAAATATACGTTCCAGGATATCATCCACCAGAGCCGGGTCATTGACCAGACCATTGAGACAGCCAGGCGGTATGCCGCGTCTGATTCCAACGTGATCATTGTAGGGGAAACAGGAACAGGCAAGGAACTGTTTGCCCAGGGTATCCATAACAGCAGCAGCCGGAATAACGGCCCGTTCGTGGCCATCAACTGTGCTGCCCTTCCGGAGAACCTTCTGGAGAGCGAACTGTTCGGATATGTGGAAGGCGCCTTTACCGGGACCAGCAAAGGCGGGAAGATGGGGCTTTTTGAGCAGGCCCATGGCGGAACCCTGTTCCTGGATGAGGTGGGGGAGATATCCCTTCCCATTCAGAGCAAGCTCCTGCGAGTCCTCCAGGAGCGCCAGGTGCGCAGGATTGGTGACAATAAGGTGATTGACGTGAATGTGCGTATTATTTCCGCCACCAATAAGAGCATATCAAAGCTCTCTGACAAGGGGCAGTTCCGCAGGGACCTGGTGTACCGTCTGGATGTGCTGCGCCTGTTCCTGCCGCCTTTAAGGGAGCGGGAAAATGACGTGGAGCTTCTGTTCCTCCATCTCCTGCAGGTCCAGGGACGGGAAACCAGGACACCCTTGCCTCAGTTGGAGCCGGGCGCCCTTTCCCTTCTGCATCAATATCCGTTCATCGGTAATATCCGGGAACTGAAGAATATGGTGGAGCGGGCCAGCGTGCTGAAAACCGGGAATATCATTACCAGGAAAAACCTTCAGGATGCCCTTTATCCTCCGGATCTGGATATGGATCCGGATTCAGGCGGATCCCTCATGCTGTCTGCCAGGGAGGGGATAAAGGACGCTGCCGCGCTAAGCGAACCGGAAAGGCTGCGCCAGGCCCTGGAACAATGCAATGGCAGCCGCACCCGGGCAGCCAGGCTTCTTGGCATGGACCGGTCAACCTTATGGAGGAAAATGCAGAAGTACGGGATGTAGCTGGAAAGGACGGCTCTAAAACCGTTTCGGAATATAGTCTTTATAAGGAAAATCAGAGGTAACATGGGAAGAGTGATGCAAAATGTTGCAATATTTAAAGTAAATGTTGCAGGCGTTGCATCGCTTTTTCTGTTTTACAGCCAAAGGATATCAGTTCCGTGCAAGCAGATAATTCTTTTTTCCCTAATTTTATATAATGTTTATAATTGCATCAAAAAAGTTGGCATGAAGTTTGCTTTTTAATCTGGCAACAAAACTTGCTGTCCGGTTTCGGTGAATCAGTTATGCTAGTGCTCCATCCGGCCAGAAACCATACTCCCAGCACTGCCTATTTTGCCATCTGCTGCGTTGTCGTCAGTCAGCGGAGGACCCACTCCGCTTCCTTCCTCCGCCTTGCAGGCTGACAAAATATCCAGCACTGGCAGTATGGTTTCTGGCCGGATGGAGAACTAGGAGTACCTGATGAAAAGAAATCCGGCAGTAAAATACAAATTTGGGAGGGTTGGTTTTATGTCAACATCATATGTACTTATTGTTTTTGCACTTGTAATCCTGTTAATGATTTTCCTCATCTCCAAATGCAAGGTCAATGCGGCAATGGGAATCCTGATTGCCGCCCTGATACTGGCAATTGCACTGGGAACCCCATGGGCTGAAATCGAGGGAACCATAAACAGCGGCTTCTCAGGAACCATCAAAAGCGTGGCAATCGTCATCTTCCTCGGATGTACCATGGGTACGGTCCTGGAGAAAACAGGGGCGGCTGTGCGTATTACTAAATGGGCCATCAAGCTGGTTGGTGAGAAGAACATGATTTGGGCCATTGCCCTCAGTTCCTTTATCCTGGGCATACCGATTTTTGCCGATACCGTGGTCATCCTGTTAATCCCCATCGTATCTCTGTTAGCAGTACAGACCAAGAAATCCATGATGAGCTACGGCGCGGCCCTTTACCTGGGCGCCCTGGTAACCGCTTCCCTGGTACCTCCCACACCAGGACCAGTGTCCGCCGCAGCCCTGTTAAACGTACCTCTGGGCCAGGCAATCCTGTGGGGACTTATCGTTGCAATCCCCAGTGTGGTGGGTGCAACCATTTACTGTATGACACTGAAGACACCGGTGCTTCCAAAGGAGGAATTCCTGAAGGCGGCCCAGGAGACAGAACACATGGAACTTCCGTCCCTGTCCAAGTCCCTGCTTCCAATCCTGTTCCCCCTGTTCTTAATCCTGGCGAACACGGTTGCATCTGTCATGATGCCGGAGACACCGGTGGCAAACTTCTTTGCATTCATCGGAAGCCCGCTGGCAGCGCTGTTTACAGGATGTATCCTTTCCCTGCTTCTGACAGGTAAGGAATGGAAGAGCAAGAAAGTATTAAATGACTGGGTAAATGAAGGAATCGTTGCAGCTGCAATGCCTATCGTTGTAACCGGTATGGGCGGCGCCCTTGCAACCTTTGTAAAGAACGCCGGCGTTGCTGAGAAGATTGCGGACATCATCGTACAGTCCTCCTTCCCTGCCATCCTGATTCCAATCATCATCGCGGCCATCATCCATGTGGTAACCGGATCCAATGCACTTGGCGTCATGACAGCGGCAGCGCTGGTAGAGCCGATGCTGGCAACCCTGGGCATTTCCCCAATCGCAGCCTTCCTGGCATGCGGAACAGGCGCCCTGATGTTTAAACATGCCAATTCATCCGGATTCTGGGTAACCGTATCCATGTCCAATATGGATGTGAACCAGGGCATCCGCGCGGTTGGCGGCGCGTCCACGGTGGCTGGGTTCATCGGCGCCATATTTACCTGTATCCTGTTTGCGCTGCATGTAATCTAACCTGACATGCAATCTAGCCCGGCATGCAACGAAATCCGGCATGCAACGAAATCCGGCATGCAACGAAATCCGGCATGCAATGAAATCCGGCATGTAAGAGAATCCGGCACAGATGGAAATCCAAACAGGGAGCATTTCCCTGAAGAAAGGAACCAGAAAGGAAACTGATAAATGGAAAAATTTGTAACACGGGCAGCACGCCTGAACAAAGCATACGACATCGAGTTAATTGAACGTGAACTGGAATGCGGCGAGGATGACATCATTGTAAGGAATCATATGATGGGAATCTGCGGCTCAGACAAAAGCTTTTACAGGGGATCCATGCCGCCCCAGACAGCGGAGTTCCGCCAGCCGCCGGAATTCCCATTCCTCCTCGGACATGAGAGCGGGGGGACCGTTGTTGCGGTCGGGGACCGTGTCAGCGACTATAAAGTGGGCGATAAGGTGATGGCATTTGGCTGGAACAATAACTTTGCCGACTACTTCAAATCCAAGGCATTCCAGCTTCAGCCGGTTCCGGAGGGACTGGATATGGATATAGCCGCCCTGGGCGAGCCGACGGCCTGCGCCATGTATTCCGGGCTTAACACAGGCGTACAGCTGGGGGATACGGTGGTAATCATGGGCGGCGGCTATGCCGGACAGATCATTGCCCAGTGTTCCAAATTAAAGGGCGCCTATCAGGTGATTGTGGTGGATGTGCTGGAAGGCAAGCTTGACCTGGCAAAATCCCTGGGAGCGGATGTGGTGATTAATTCCAAGGAAGAGGACCCGGTGGCAAAGGTAAAGGCCCTGACCGGAGGACGCGGCGCGGACGTGGTGGTTGAGGCTGCCGGAACAGCGGAATCCTTTAATGCGGCAAGTGCAATGATACGCCACAACGGCAAGTTCGTATTCTACAGCTGGGTAACCACACCGGTGACCCTGAATATCAGCCGCTGGCATGATGACGGCCTGGAATTCGTAAATACCTGTCTGGTGCACCACACATGGCAGCAGCGCTATGTATGGGTTCCCGACACCCTGCGCCCCATCATCCAGGGAACGGTCAGGATTGCGCCGTTGATTACCAATGAGTTTAAGCTGGCTGACATAAAGGCCGGATTTGACCTGGCGGACAAGGACGATGCCGCGATCAAGATTGTATTCCGTCCATGAGAACGCACGCAGATAAGCCAATGAATCAATAAAGGAGAGTATCATAATTATGGATTATACCAACTTAATCAACAATAACAATGGAAAGACATCAAAGGTGGGAATCATCGGGGCTACCCGGGGATATGGCTATACACTGCTTGCCCAGATTCCCAAGGTAAAGCATATGCAGCTTCGGGTCATCAGCTCCAGGCACACGGACGAATGCCTGGAGGTGCTGAAGGAAATCGGATACGATGAAACCAATATCGTAATCTGCGGAACCAGGGAGCAGATTGACCAGGCGCCAGAGGATGCAATCCTGATTGTCAGCGATTACCGTCTGGTGATGGAATGCGGGGTCACGGCCCTTGTGGAATGTACCGGCAATACGGCAGTAAGCTCTGACGCAGCCCTTTCGGCCCTTCGCAGAGGCATCAACGTCTACATGGTTTCCAAGGAAACGGACAGCGTGTGCGGTCCCCTCCTAAACCAGGTGGCTGCTGAGAACGGGGCGGTATATTCCCTGGTTAACGGCGACCAGCCAAGGAACCTTTTAGACCTCTATTCATGGGCAATGCTTCTGGGGCTTGAGGTGGTATGCGCAGGAAAGGCCAGCGAGTACGACTTTGTCTGGGACAGGGAGACAGGGGAATTTACCCTGACGGACGGAACCGGAGTCACCCAGCCGTTACCGGAAATGATGGACCACTGGCGTTACAAAGGTGTTGAGACACTTGAAGCCCGCCGCAGGATGCTGGAAAAATACACAGGCGTCATATCCGCCGACCTTTGCGAGATGAACCTTGTGTCCAACATAACCGGATTCGTACCGTCCTCGCCGTTCTTAAGCTATCCCATTGCCAAGACCAGCGAGCTTGCGGACATTTTCATTCCTGAGGAGGACGGCGGCATCTTAAAGAAAACAGGGGTTGTGGATGTGTTCTATAATCTGCGGGGAACGGATGAGGCCAGCTTCTGCGGAGGTGAATTCATCATCGTCAGATGTGAGAATGAGAAGATGTGGGATATCCTGAAGGGCAAAGGCCATGTGATGAGTAAAAACGGCAAGTACTGCTGCATCTACTACCCATATCACTATATGGGCCTTGAAACCCCGGTATCCATCCTGTTAGGGGACTTAATGGGAATCGGCACGCACCCGGAATGCCGCCAGGTATCTGTCCTGGCCGGAGTGGCTGACCGGGATCTGCCAAAAGGCACTGAACTTAAGGTGCAGGGACACCATCATTCCATAGACGGCCTGATTCCTGAGCTTCTTGAGAGCAGTTCCGTTGGGCATCTGGCGCCATTCTATCTGTTGAACGGCACGACCCTGCTGCGGGATGTGAAGAAGGGGGACCCCGTCACACTGGAAGACGTGGAGCTGACCCATCTGGAGACATATAAGCTGTATGCCAAAGGATTGGAAATCTGATGGATGGAGGAAATCTAATCCCTAAATACCGATAGCAGCCATCCTTGCAAGTACTCTCTTTGTCCTTGCCCCCATATCCGTTTCACTGAACTTTTGCAGCAGCAGGTCAGAAACGATGGCGCCGTCTTTGGTGAACAGCACCCTGTCAGCCTTGGCGGCGACCAGCGCATCGTGGGTCACGAGCAGGATTGCGGTGCCATTCCTGTTGATATCAACAAGCAGCCCCATGATTTCCTCCGCTGATTTTGAGTTAAGGGCGCCGGTGGGTTCATCGGCAAAGAGAATCTCCGGATGGTTCATCAGGGCGCGGCAGATTCCCGCGCGCTGGAGCTGTCCGCCGGAAACCGCCCGGGTATCCCTGTGCTCAAGTCCTCCAATGCCCATTTCCTTCATCAGGGCCTTTGCCTTTTGAACGGATCCGGCGGCAGCACGCCTGCCGCCCAGGGCTGCGGGAAGGATGATATTGTCCAGGAGGTTAAGGTTCTTCAGCATGGCAGGCTGTTGGAAGATGAAGCCCATTTTTGTCCGGCGTATATCCGCAAGTCCGTCTTCGCTGAGACCGGACAATTCCTTATCCATGAACTTCACTGAACCGCTGCTAATGCTGTCCATGCCGGAAAGCACGTGCAGCAGCGTGGTTTTCCCTGAACCGGAAGGACCCATCACTGCGGTGAACTCACCTCTTTTGATTTGTGCGTTGACGGAGTTTAACGCCTTCACCTGTTCTTCTCCGGTTCCAAAAATTTTCACTATATTTGTTCCAGTAACAATGTCTTCCATATCCTATGCCTCCTTAAATATGTTCCGAAATTTTCAATATGCCTCCTTAATATGTTCCGGAATTTTCAACCGGCGTATATCCGATACGCCGGATACCGTTGCAACCATCACGCAAGCCCCAAGTAACAGCGGGGAAAGCAGATAAGCAAACCACGGGTTTACTGCAAATTTGAAGGCGGTGCCGCCTAAAGAGGAAATCAATACCCCGCCCGCCGCCTCTCCCAAGGTGTCTGCCAGGATTACGCCGCATATGATCCCGGACAATGCCACGGTTATGGAACGGGTCATATATTGCCTGCGGATATCCGCGCTGGTAAAACCAATGGATTTCAGGACCGCGATGGGATAGCGGTCTTTTGCCACCAGCATTTTCATGAACAGCAAGGTGACCAGGATGGTAAGCAATATGGCGGCAGCGGCAGAGGCGTAAGACGCTTTCCGTATGGCCTCCAATGTGCCGCCGAATGTCTGGCGCACATATTCGTCTGCAGCCGTAACCGTGGCGGATGGGAATTCCCACTGATATCGGGACACTGTTTTGGCTGCTTCCGTCTTATTCCGGAGTTCCACAGGGATGACCACCCGCATTAAATCAGCACCCCCCGGCTCAAAGGAGGCCTTTGCTGTTTTCCCGGCGTTGGTGATGTCGGGATAGATTCCGCATACGGTCATGGGCTTTTCCCTGCCGTCCACAATGAGTGTCAGCCCATCCCCCATTGTCTTCCCAAGCTCCCTGGCGTTCAGGGAGGAAAGGGCGATTTCCCTGTCGGTTGCAGGAGGGCCTCCCTGGGAATACATGACAGGGAAGGCGTTATGGTCGCCCAGGTCCACCCGCAGCCGCTCCACGCGGCCGTCTGTCCCCGGCATGCTGAATACCATGCCGGAAAGCACCGTGTATCCCTCAACATTTTCATCCGCCGCCAACGCGGCGCTTAGGTCCGCTGTTACCTGCCGGACATCGTCTGTCCGTGTCTGGGACAGATATACCGAGATGTCGCTTTCACCAACGCCCATGTATGTCATGAAGCTTCTGGCTGAAATGGTGTTGTAGATGTTCTGCGGGACAATCAGGATAAGGGATGAAATAGCCAGCACCGCGAACATGGTCATGTAGAGCTTTTTGCGGGAAAGCACATCCCTGATACCGAGGAAGACATTGGGCGGAAGGAGCCTGTTTTCACTGAAACAAAATCCCTTTGCAGCGTTGGGGTGTTCCATGGGTGCGCCGAACCGGACCGCCTGTGCCGGGGGGATTTTACGGAAACGCCCCAAAACGGCTTTTACATACCACATCACCACAAGGAAGATGGTTAAAGTCCCAAGGGCGCCTATGAACGGCGTAACCACGCCCCTGCCGCTGTCACCCATGTAAATGCGCATATTGCCCATCAGTGGGGCAAGGAGGGGGAAGGAGAGCAGGAATCCCAGGATACAGGCTGCCCCGGCAATGGCTCCGTATTTGGCAGAATACAGCTTTGCGAGGTCCCTGGCGCGCAGGCCCAGGGCCTTGAGTACACCGATTTCCCTGTAATCCTCCTCGATTTTGGCGAGAAGCGTAAAGCGGATACAGAGGAACGCCACGATGATTACCAGGATGCTTATCATGACCAGCACTGCAATCATCATGCCGTCGGTTACTGCGTTCATCATGGCAAGCAGCGGACGGCTGATGACAGGCGGGCCATTGGACGGCAGTCCGGCCTCGAAATAATCCGACTGGAACGCAGGGAAGGCCGCAGGGTCTTTTAAACGGAACTCAATCAGATACTCCATGCTGCCGGAGCCTTCCAGATTCCTGAACGTATCCTCACTGACAAGAAACCGCTTGGAGCCGGTAATATCGGCGTTCATCGCGGAGTCACGCAAAAATCCGGCCACCGTGAGGGACACGCCGTGCACGGTCAGCGTGTCGCCTATTTGGGCGCTTCCGTCCTTTTTATAGCAGAGAGGGACATAGACCACGCCGTCAGCCGGATGGATGACATCACCGTTTAAATCCAATAAAAAGTCAAAGGTCCTGTTCTGCGTGGTAAATCCATTGTCCTGCACACTTCCCTCCAGGGACTTTTCCCCTATGGAAATGTCCAATCCCTTCACATTAAGGAACCTGGCCAGCTGGTATGCCTCCACGTTGCCTTGGGTATCCGCGAAGTCCTGAAGCTGACGTACGTCAATATCACCGGAATGCATCTGCAGGAAGTGTACCGCCTTTGCCTCCTCCATCAGATGGTCAACCGATCCGGACAGATTCATGCCCAGCATGGCTGCTGCCGATGTCAGGGCCGCCGAAGCCACGATAAAGGCCGCGGTCGTGATGGAAACCAGCTTACTTTTGCGTATGTCGTTCATGATCAGTTTTCCGTACATGGTGTGACCTCCTTATATTTTAACAGATACCATGTCAGGACACCCAGAAGCAGTGTCATGATACCCACTAAGAATGTGGGTATGAATACCTGGGTGCTCCATTTTTCAAAGATAACGCCGTACAGTATCTGGCCCAGGGGCGCTGCGCATTGGGAGACTGCCGTAATGATTGCCATGACCTTTCCAAGGTTTTTGTCCGGTGTTATTTTTTGGACCTTTGTGATGATGTAGATGGAGATGACCGTCATGCTTGCCGCAATAGGGATGGCGCCCAGCATGAACAGGATAAACGAAGGGTAATATCCCAGCCCAAGCAAAAGGGGCATTAGGGATGCTGCCATCAGCACCATCATCAGGGCGCAGGCAAAAAGCCAGCGGTGCAAGGTTTTAAGGCTCATCTTCTTTGCGAAAAAGCCAATGGACAATGCGCCTAAAATGGTGGCAGAGTTAATGAGTCCCATCCCAATCCCGTACAGGGTATCGCTGCTTTGCATCGTTACCCGCAGCACAATCGGGGCACCCACAAGGAAATAAGGAATCAGGACCAGGTTGAGCAGGACGGCAATCATGCTGACCTTCCGTATGAATTCCTGTTTAAGGACGTATATGAATCCTTCTTTCATATCCCTTGCGATGGCCGGTATGACAGGCCCGGTCCATTGTCTTTTCACAAAAGGTATTTGGATGAAAAGCTCCATTACGGCAGACAGGAAAAATGAGATACAGCTAACCGCAACAACGGTCTTAAGTCCCATGAGTCCGTACAGGATCCCGCCAAGGACCGGAGCCGCAACCGCTGACAGGGCCTGAACCGCCTGGACAAGGCCATTGGCCCCTTCCAGCTTCTGCTCCTCAACCAACAGGGGGATACTTGCCGTTACGGCGGGGGTATAAAGGGCGCTGACAATAGACAGGAGCACCATGGACGTCCCGGCTGTGAAGACAGAGATACTGCCCACACTCATAAGTATGATCAGGGACAATACAATTGCGCTGCTGGTAAAATCAAATATCACCATCAGATTGCGGCGGTTGAACCGGTCGGCAATGGCCCCGCCCAGGGGGGCAAGCAGAAGGGGCATATTGGATATGGCAAACAGCGTGGCAAATAAAGACCCGCTGCCTGTTGTATCCAGGACGTACAGGGAGAGCGCAAACCGCAGCAGCGCTGAACCTAATATGGAGATGATCTGGCCGGACACCATTAAATTGAAGTTTTTAGGTGATGGGGTATGGATCGTTTTTTCCTGCATTCTGAAACCTCCTATACAAACTGACCGTCAGTCTATAAAAGCTGTAAAAAATTGCATGATAATGGGTGACACAGGTATCATGCAAATTTTTTCTTAAGTTCATTAAAATATCCAGGGGGGACCCCTAATGTTTTTTCCATCATTTCAATGAAGGCAGCCGCATACCGGGCGTTCTCCCCGCTGCTCCGCTGAAATAATCCTTCATCGAAGATCACTTGCCCTGCGGCCAGGAACAAAGCCATTGTCTCCTGGGGATAATCCGTGGAGAATGCAGCTGCGCCGTTCCCTTCACTGAGTATTTCCGCCATGACAGGCGCAAGGTTCTTTATGCTCAGAGATAAACTTTTCTGGTGCATCTCGGCGTTCTGGACCTCATGGAACTGCCGGGTCATGTTTTCCTTATCTTTTATCATTCCCTCTGACTGGCCCTGGCCCATTAAAATGGCAAATATCTTCTGGGGCGGGGTCATGTCAGGGTTTTCCACGATTTTCCTGGCATGGACCACCATATCGTCAACCATGCGCTGAATGATTGCATCCATAACCTCTTCTTTGGATTTGAAATAGTAGTAGAATACGCCTTTTGACAGCCCGTATACGTTCAGGATATCCGTAACCGTTGTTTTTGCATATCCTTTTTCCACAAACAGCTTTTGTGCTGCATCTAATAACTCATTTTTTCTTACTTCCGGCTCTTTGGGCCTGCGCATCATTCATTCACCACCTTATAGACCGACGGTCAGTTTAATAAAGAATATCATAGAGTGATACAAAAGTCAAGGAGTGTTTTTGGTAACATATCCTGGCGTATGATTAAAGTTTATCCAATGGGTGGAATCCCGTATTCCAGAACAGCTCCATGGCCCTGGTAACCGGGCGCCCTTTATGTCTGGCAAGCACCACGGGAAGGGGGATTTCCGGCGCCAGCGGGATGACCGCGATGTGTTCCGGTTTGAATATCCGCACACTGTTCCCTGCCAGCAGGCTGATCCCCTCGCCGATGAGCACCGCGCTTAGTATGGATTCAACCCGTGCCGTGCGCAGGATCCTGGGGGAAAAACCTGCTTCACGGCACCGGATTACACACAGGTTATAGATGGAGGTATAAGGGTTCATGAAAATAAAATCCTCATCCTTCAGTTCCTCCAGGCGGAGCCTGCTTTTAGCGGCCAGGGGATGGCCGGATTCCAGCACGGCGGCCAGCTCGTCGCCGGCAATGAACTGTGTCTGGCAGCTGGTCCCGTAAAACATTGCGTCCCGGCCAATCACCAGGTCATAAATCCCTTTTTCAAACCCTTCCATCAGTTCCAGTTCCTCCACCTCATGGAGGGACAGGCGTATATCAGGATGGGCTGCCTGGAAATCCCGGAACGCAGGCGTGAGCTGGTATTGGGTTAAAATGGGCAGTGTGCCGATGGACAGTGCCAGCTGCGGTTCTTCCCGGAACCGGTCCAGCCTGTTCCTGGCCTGGGAATATTGTTTCAGTAAAATAAGGGCGTCCTGATAAAATAAGTTCCCGGCCTCGGTCAGTCCGGCCTTGCGCCTGCTCCGGTCCCACAGCATGACCCCCAGCTCCTGCTCCAGCTTCATGATCTGTTTGGAAAGGGAGGACTGGGAGATATAAAGGGATTGGGCGGCATCAAAGAATGTCTTTTCCTCCACGGATGCAATAAAGCATTGTAATTGTTCAAATGTCATGGCCTGCCTCCAATGATTCCATTATGGAAACAATTATACCACAACTTGAATTGATTCCATAGATGAAAAAATATAAACTGGACATGGAAGCATTCATATGGAAAAATGACAACAAAGAGGAGGTATATCAGGTGGGACAGATGGTAAATGACCTGCGTTCGGCCCTGGAGCTTTTAAAGACCATGCCGGGCCAGTATGCAGAGACAGAGGTGGAGGTGGACCCCAGGGCGGAGCTTTCCGGCGTATACCGTTACGTCGGTGCAGGAGGAACGGTGATGCGCCCCACGAAGGAAGGGCCTGCCATGGTATTTAACAGGATAAAGGGGCATCCGGATGCAAAGGTGGCAATCGGCGTTTTATCCAGCAGGACCCGTGTGGCTGCCCTTCTTGGATGCCGGAGCGGGGATCTAGGGAAGAAACTGTGGGAATGTGCGTCACACCCCATACAGCCGGTTGTGACAGAGGAAAAGGCGGCCTGCCAGGAAGTGGTGCACCTGGCAAATGAGCCGGGATTCGATTTGGCCAAGCTGGTCCCGGCGCCGACCAATACACCGGATGACGCGGGGCCTTATATTACACTGGGGATGTGTTATGCCAGCCATCCCGACACAGGGGCCAGCGACGTGACCATCCACCGGCTCTGCATCCAGGGAAAAGATGAGCTGTCCATTTTCTTTACCCCGGGGGCGCGTCATATAGGCGCCATGGCGGAACGGGCGGAAGAACTGGGACAGGCACTGCCCATATCCATCAGCATTGGCGTGGATCCTGCCATCGAGATCGGTTCCTGCTTCGAACCTCCCACAACACCTCTTGGATACGACGAGCTGTCCATTGCAGGCGCGCTCAGGGGGGAACCGGTGAAGCTGTGCAGGTGCCTTACGGTTAAAGAGAGGGCCATTGCCAATGCAGAGTATGTCATTGAAGGTGAGGTGGTTCCCGGCGTGCGGGTCCAGGAGGACCAGAACAGCCACACGGGATTCGCCATGCCGGAATTTCCGGGCTATACGGGTCCTGCCAGCAGCCAGTGCTGGCTTATCCGGGTAAAGGCGGTGACCCACAGGAAGGACCCCATCATGCAGACCTGTATCGGCCCCAGCGAGGAACATGTGTCCATGGCGGGAATCCCCACAGAGGCCAGCATCTACGGCATGGTGGAGAAGGCCATGCCGGGGCGGCTTAAGAATGTATACTGTCCTTCGGCAGGAGGCGGCAAATACATGGCGGTACTGCAGTTTGAAAAGAAGACGGAAAGCGACGAGGGGCGGCAGCGCCAGGCAGCCCTGCTTGCATTTTCCGCGTTCAGCGAGTTAAAGCATGTGTTCCTGGTGGATGAGGATGTGGACTGTTTTGACATGAGCGATGTACTGTGGGCCATGAATACAAGGTTCCAGGGAGACGCGGACATCATCACGATTCCCGGCGTGCGCTGCCATCCCCTGGACCCGTCCAATACCCCGGAGTGTTCACCTGGTATCCGGGGGAAAGGCATTGCATGCAAGACAATCTTTGACTGTACCGTGCCCTATGACCAGAAGAAGCGGTTTGTCAGGGCGCGTTTTATGGAGGTGGACCTGGAAAAATGGCTGACAGGATTGTCATAGGAATCAGCGGCGCTTCCGGCGCGCCCATTGCGGAAGCCCTTTTAAAGGCGCTTAAAAAAGAGAGGGTACAGACCCACCTGGTCATCTCAAGAGGCGGCGCCATGACCATCGAACAGGAAACCGGGATGTCCGCCGGGGAAATCGGGCAGCTGGCAGACGTGGTCTATGATAACCAGGACCTGGGCGCGGCCCTGGCCAGCGGAAGCTTTAAGACAATGGGCATGGTCGTGGTCCCCTGCAGCATGAAGACACTGGCCGGCATCCACAGCGGATACAGCGATAACCTGCTCCTCAGGGCGGCGGACGTGACCCTGAAGGAAAGGCGCAGGCTGGTGCTGGTGGCCAGGGAGTGCCCGCTGAGCCAGGTCCATCTGCGCAACATGTACGAACTGTCCCAGATGGGCGCTGTCATCCTTCCTCCGGTCCTCAGTTATTATCATAAGCCGGAGACACTGCAAGAAATGACCAATCACATAGTCGGAAGGATAATGGACCAGCTGGGCATGGAATATGAAGGCTTCAGGCGCTGGGGAGGCTGACGGTTATGGGGAAGATTTGTGCAGAAAAAATCCATATGGAAAATCCGCCCTGTCCTGCTGTTATAGAAAAATGGATTGATGATCCTGAAGTTTCCGGCTGCATCAGGGCATATATGTTCCGGCTGGATGAAGGAGGCAGTGTGTTGATTACAGGAGGTTCAAGAACCCATGTGGGCGCCTTCAGCCGGACTTCGCCGGGCCGGGATACAGAAACAATCCAGTTTCCGGGACATAAAGACGGCGTGGTCAGCAGCCATTGGTCGGAAACGCTTTGCCGTGTCCTGGGGGAGCCGTTCAGCGTGGAGTGCGGGATTCATTTTGATGGCCTGTCTAAGAACGGCATCGGACTGGTTGTGCAGATCTGCGGGGAAATGCTGGAGGAGGCCTGCCGGTTTTATAAATCATGTGAATCCGATGGGACATCTGTGGTATAATACAGAATGAACCCGCAGATGGCGGAAAACATTTTCAGGAACGGCCTGAAGCACAGGGATAACGGACAGGAGGATTGACTGTGAAATATTTTATGGTAGAAGGAATCATCCGGGCAGCGGAAAACATGGATGATGCCATCATGGAACAGCACATGGCTTACACACAGAAGGCCATGGACCAGGGGAACGTCTTGATTTCCGGATTAAAGACAGATATGAGCGGCGGTGTTTTTATTATAAGGGCGGATACCGCAGAACAGGCAGAGGCGTATCTGGATAACGAACCATTTAAACTGCATGGCATCCAGGACTACAGGTGGGTGGAGTTTGAACCCCACTATATAAATCCGTCCGCCGGAACCTGGATGGAATAAAATGAAAGAAAAGTAAGGGCATTCAGGTCCTCTCCGTCATATCCTATACCATAGGATGTGAGATCCGGAGGGGACCTTTATGCATTATGGACTGGCATTGTCAGGGGGCGGGACCAGGGGGGCTGCCCACGTGGGCGTACTGAAGGCGCTGGAAGAAGCGGGGCTTCTGCCGGATGCAGTGGCAGGCACCAGCGCGGGCAGCATCGCCGCGGGCCTGTATGCCTCCGGTATGCAGATTCATGAGATGGAGAAGGCAGTACACCAGCTGGCTGTCCATGGAAATGACTACCTGGACCCGGACTATTCCGGGATTATGGAATTTGTGCCCCGGCTTCTGACCGGGAGAAGAATCAATCTGCAGGGGTATATCAAGGGGGATAAACTGCTTTCCTACTTCTGTGAACTTACCGGCAGAAAGCAGCTGGACGAATCCGTGGTAAAGCTTGTGATTCCCGCAGTGGACCTCATAAGCGGCCAGACCCTGTGTTTTACCAATTCAGAAACAGCCAGCCCGCAGATGCATGTGAGATGGTCCTGGGACGCCTATCTGTGTGAAGCCATGATGGCCAGCTCCAGCGTGCCGGGAGTATTTGCACCCAGAAAAATCGGTTCCTGCCTTCTGGTGGACGGAGGCGTTACCCACAACCAGCCGGGCGGGCTTTTGAAAGCAGCCGGGGTGTGGCCCGTCATAGCCGTGGACGTAGGGGCGCCGTATTCGGCGCCGGATGATGATTCAATCATTGAAGTACTTTCCCATTCATTTTCCATTATGGGCAGCCTTCTGGAAGAATACCGTCCACCGTCAGAGGCACTCCGGCTCCATCTGCCCCTCCCGGAAGATGCCGGACTGCTCTCATTTGATAAAATGGAGGCGTGTGTGGAGATTGGATACCAATATACCAGGAGGATGATTCCCACAATCAGGAAGGTGCTGGACAGGGAAGGACTTCCTGGTGTCCAGGATCCGCCCGGCATCCAGGATCCGCCCGGCAGCCAGGATCCGCCCGGCAGCTAGAATCCACCTGGTCCCTAGAATCCGCCCAGCCCTCAGTTCCGGCAGATGTCCAACTCCTTCATCTTTCCGGCATTTTAAACCCTGCAAGGGCCTGGTTCAGATAGTCATTAAAGGGCTTCATTTTCAGGAAAATATCCACGGCCAGTTGTAAGAACTGTTCCGTATCCCCAACAATTGAATCGCTGACCGGATATTCCAGGTACCAGCTTTTAAATTTCAGATATTCTGCCATAGGATGTTCCCTGTCGTAGCCGCGGGGGACATTTTTAAGTGCCATGCCCCTGACCGTGAAGGTTTCCTTGAAATCAGGAGACTGGATAACCTGTTCCCACTGGCCGGGATGCGTAAGGATATGGTCCCGTATCATGGCGGTTGCATCCTTAAACATATCCGTGAAAAGCCCTCCTCCTAAAAAGGACTGGCCGCCGGGTTTTATCATGATATAATATCCCACCGGGATGGGAAGCTTCCCTTTCGAGGAAATATGGGCGCGGAAGGCCGGATTGTAAGGGGATTTGTCATGACTGAACCGCGTATCCCTTACCAGCTTAAAGGTCAGGTCCCTGGGATTCTGGTGCAGGATGCTGCTGTCGGTTTTCCCAATCCTGTAAATCAGTTCCTGGATCAGGCCCTCAAATTCAGTCTTGGCTTTCTGGAATTCCTCTTTATGGGAGTGATACCATTGGCGGTCGTTGTTATCGTTTAATTCAGTCAGGTATCTTAATATTGTGTTGTCCGTCATTGACAGTCCCTCCTATGCGTTTTTTACGAATGACAGTGCCGCGGATCCTAAAAAACTGGAAAAGAACTGTTTTGTCCGTTCCGGTGATTCATACATCCGGCAGAATGTAAAATGGGAAGCAAGGCCATCAATGTCTTCCATGGCGTTCTTAAAATTCTCGGCTGTTTCGGGATTGATTTCCTTTGCAGCGGTATAATCCAGGGCCTGGGGATCCAGCCGCCGGCTTTTAATGGCATAGTTTATCCGGCTGGCACAATGGCATGTCCCGGAGCCGTATTCGCCGCAGTATTCGGTGAGGAAACCGGCCATTTTCCTGCGTATCCTGGAAAGGCGCTGGCGGTAAGCTTCCGGCGTCATGTTGAGTATGGTCCCGGCTGTGTGGCTGTCTAATTTGAACATGGTGCCCAGGATGAAGATACAGCGGCTTTCCATATCAAGACATTGGAGCATTACATTTGTACAGGACATTTTCAGCTCCTCTGCAAGAAGCTCCTTGTCAACGTCCTGGGTCAGGTCAGGAAGATCCCCGGGCATTCCGCAGCGGATATCATTCCCATAGAATTCAAAATCCAGCGGACGTCCGGCAAACATATGCTTTTTGTAGTTAATCAGGTGATTGGTGGCAATGCGGAAGACCCAGGTGGAGAAGCTGCTCTCCTTCTTAAAAGAGGAAAGGTGGGTCATCACCTTCAGAAGGATATCCTGGGACGCGTCCTCGGCGTCAGGAAATGTCCCAAGCATCCGCAGTGAGAGATTGAAGACCATGTCCTGTATGCTGCCGATCAGCGCCTCAAGGGATTCCCTGTCCCCGGCAGCGGCCTTGTCAATTAATTCTGATACATTCTGGTTTTTATTCATTTTCTTATACCTCCTTATTAATTAGACAAGGCATTGGGGGATGTGTGACAGATAAATCATATTATACAGTCATTGGCTGCCATGTCAATAAAGTTTACGCCTCGGTCTGTCATGAAACGGATTATCTGGAAAGTCGTAGCCTTTCATGATATATTTAATACAGATGCTGTAAGCCATACTCTTGAAGGAAAAGGAGCCAGCCCATGCTGATGGTAGAAAAGAAGTGCCCCTGGTGCGGACGTGAGATTGATAAGCCTAAGTTTTACCGTGGTACGTGTGAACATTGCCAGAATGTCTATGAAAGTTTTGTCTTTACTTATGAGAGAGGCCGTTTTACCGGAAAGGTCAGATGGCGGGGGGAGATGAGCCTGCCTGTTTCTTATCTGGTGAGGATGCTGATTGTGGCGTTTTTCGGATGGAATGCCCTGCGTGTGTTCCGTTACAGCCATGGGATGTCCCTGTTACAGGCAGTCGTGGCCCTGGCATTTGTCTATTTTATGTTCATCCAGCCCACCCATGTCTATTTGAAAAAAGTGGAAGGAAAAGAAGGCGGGGGACAGCCAGTTTTAGAGGAGGAGTGTATACGAAGGGCTGTATTCCTTTCTGGAGAACCTGTTTATTTATATTATAATACCAGGATGGAAACGGAGATACTGGATCCCAGGGATGCATCTTCTCTTGGGAGGAAGGATGCTGTCTTTCATTTAGCGGAAAATCTGGATGTCATCATGGAGATACCGCCGGATTATCCGGAATGTTTTCAACGGCCGGGCATGCCCTTTAAACTATATGACGGAAATGGGACGTGTGTGAACCATGGGATTACGCAGGAATTGTACAGTGAAAACCCGGATCTGTTCCAGGTACAGCTTAATCTGTCCGGTCAGGATAAGAAGCTGGATAAACAATGTTTTTATCTGGCATGTGTATCGGTGGTACCGGCGGAGGGAGATATGGAAGGCGGCATGGAAGCGGCCCACAGAAACGAACCTCAGGCCGGGAATGAACTGCTGTACGCCATCGTAGACTCCTATGACGGCATGGAAAGCCTGAAGACAGGCGATGCGGTCTATGAGATGATGCTGTACCATTGCCGGGAGATTCAGAAGACGATGCTTCTTCCCGCTGCCATACGCCTGTACCAGGAGGATGGGGAGTTCGTGGGTGAGGGGACGGTCACCTATTATTATTCGAAGCGGTATGCATTTGAAAACAAGAGAAAGTAAAGAGAAAGGTGGATTATAATGATGGAACAGATGTCATTGTTTGACGACCGCGAGGTCTATAATCCCCTGGCAAGCCGGCTCAGGCCGGATGACCTGGACGGGTTTGTGGGGCAGGAGCATCTGCTGGGAAAGGGAAAGATACTCCGCCAGCTCATAGAGCAGGACAAGATCCCGTCCATGATATTCTGGGGGCCGCCTGGGGTGGGCAAAACCACGCTTGCAGGCATCATAGCCCATAAAACCCATGCTGAATTCATTAATTTCAGCGCGGTCACCAGCGGTATAAAGGAGATTAAGGAGGTGATGGCCCAGGCCGAGAACAGCCGGAGGATGGGGATTAAGACAGTGGTATTCGTGGACGAGATCCACCGCTTTAATAAGGCACAGCAGGACGCCTTCCTCCCCTATGTGGAAAAGGGCAGCATCATACTGATTGGGGCAACCACGGAGAACCCTTCCTTTGAAATCAACGGCGCCCTCCTTTCACGGTGCAGGGTATTCGTGCTCCAGGCCCTGACCCAGGAAAATCTTTCCAGCCTGCTGAAAAAGGCTTTAAAGAGTCCCAAGGGGCTGGGTTATCTGGATGTGGATATTGATGACCATATGCTGGATATGATAGCCCAGTTTGCGGCGGGAGATGCCAGGACCGCCCTCAATACCCTGGAGATGGCTGTGACCAACGGGGAAATAAGTGCGGATAAGACCACGGTTACCATGGAGGTGCTGAAGCAGTGCATTGGGAAGAAAAGCTTCCTCTATGATAAGAAGGGGGAGGAGCACTACAATATCATTTCCGCACTCCACAAGTCCATGCGCAACTCTGACCCGGATGCAGCGGTTTACTGGCTGGCAAGGATGCTGGAAGCAGGGGAGGACCCTCTGTATGTGGCAAGGCGGTTGATCCGGTTTGCCAGTGAGGATGTGGGAATGGCGGACAGCCAGGCCCTGCCCCTTGCGGTGGCAGCATACCAGGCATGTCATTTTCTGGGTATGCCTGAGTGCAATGTACATCTGAGCCATACGGTCATTTACCTGTCCATGGCCCCCAAGTCCAATTCCGCCTATGCGGCCTATGAGACAGCCAAAGAGGATGCCCAGGCAACCATGGCGGAAACCGTCCCCTTGAACATAAGGAACGCGCCCACGAAGCTGATGGAAGAACTGCATTATGGGGAGGGGTATGTATATGCCCATGACACAGGGGAGAAGATGGCCCGCATGCAGTGCCTGCCGGATGCGCTTATAGACAGGGAATATTATCATCCAAACGGCCAGGGGAAGGAGCCGGAAATTAAAAGGCGTCTGGAACAGATAAGACAATGGAAATCCGGACAATCGACAGAAGTGTGACAAAGATAAAGCGGCCGTATCCGTGGCTTCCCTATGGGAAGTGAAACGGATGAAAGCCGCTTTTTTAATATGTTTCCTTGTTTATATAGACTTTAATTATAAAGACTTTAATTATAAAGACTTTGCCTCAATACATCTAGCAGATATGCCATGTCCACTGGTTTGGATACAAACCCGGTCATGCCGGCCTGGACAGCAGCATCAGAGTCTTCCTTAAAGGAATTGGCAGTCATGGCAATGATGGGAATGGAGCTGCCGGCCGGATCCGCGTTGGCCCGGATCCGTCTGGTTGCCTCCAGGCCGTCCATCACCGGCATGCGTATATCCATAAGGATTACATGATACGTGCCGGCCGGGCTTTTAGTAAAATGCTCCAGCGCTTCCAGTCCATTGGATACGCGTTCTACATTGGCCCCATTCATCTGAAGCAGCTCGGTCGCGATTTCTGCGTTCAGGTCATTGTCTTCAGCAAGCAGGATCCGCATACCGTCCAGGGGGGCAGACCCTGGCACTTCTGGTTCCGCGGCGGAGTTGGCAGGCTTCTCAGGCTGGTCAGACAGCTGGAACACGACCTGGAAATAAAACTTAGCCCCCTGATGAAGGGCGCTTTTTACCTTCAGCTTACCGCCCATCGCATTTACAATACTGCTGCTGATGGGAAGGCCAAGGCCTGTTCCGGCGCTTTTTGCACTGGAGGACCCAATCTGCTCAAAGGAATCAAAAATCTGTTTCTGATATTCTTCCGCAATCCCAATGCCATTGTCCTTTACTGAGAAGAGGAAGCCAGCCCTGGTTTCATCGGATTCCGTTTCCCGGACCAGGAGCGTTACCTGGCCGCCCTCAGGGGTGAATTTGACTGCGTTGGACAGCAGGTTCACCAGCACCTGTCTTAACCGGACCGGATCGCCCTGGATATCGGAATGGGTGATTGCCAAATCCACTGTGAACAGGATGCCCTTGGATTCTGCCTGGCTGCGCATCATGCCCTCCAAATCCGCCAGTAGGTGGCGGAGGGAGAAACTTTCGTCCATTATTTCCATTTTCCCGTTCTCAATCCTGGACATATCCAGAATATCATTGATAAGGGACAGCAGATACTGGGAGGAGGACAATATCTTCTTTAAATTATTCTCCACACGTTCAGGAAGATGTCCTTCCATGCAGGTCAGGTTGGCCAGCCCCATGATAGCGTTCATGGGTGTACGTATTTCGTGGCTCATCCTGGACAGGAATTCTCCCTTGGCCCTGCTTTGGGCCTCTGCTTTTTCAAGCTCTCCCTGAATCATGGCGTTCTTAAGCCGCGCCTTCATGATATAGAGGATGGATGCGGCTGACAACAGCACAAATGCGCTGAAGATGATTATGAAGGCCACAGGGTTGGCATAAATCAGTTCTCCCATTGTCATGGAGGAGTAAGCCATGGATACCAGGTTGCGGTCAGAAAGGGAAATCTTTTCCTCCTCCGACAGGCTGGAGATGGATTTATTCAGGATTGTCATCAGGTCCGGATTGATAGGGCGGTCCATTGCAAAGCTGATTTCCATATTATTATTGATGCTGCTTAACGGTATGATGTTGGTATACCTGTGAATCTGCATCTCATGCTCAATTGCGGGGGATATACCATATACAAAATCAACGTCCCCCCGGTTGACAGCGTCCAGGTAATCGCGCGGCGTGGCGAAGCAGCGCACCTGTGCGGCGGAGATCGAATCAGGAAGCCGGCATCCGGACATGATGCCCGCTGTCAGGCCATCGGATGGATAGTTGGCGGATTTGTTTTTGACAATGATATTATTAAGCGTTATATAGGATTTGGAAACCGCAAGGCCGTTGGCAGCGGCTGACTCCTGGGAATCCAGATAATAGCCAAGCATATCCGCCTTCCGTTCCCTGACCAGCTGGACGGCCTCCTCGTAGGTATCTGTAAACACATAGTCGAAGGCCAGGCCGGAATAATCTGAGATATTCGCAAGCAGGTCAGGAATGATTCCGCTGTGATGCTCCGTATCATCCCTCAGGCAGTAGAATGGATGCCAAGCATTTACCACGGCAACGGTTACGGTCTGTTTGGATGCGATATAGTCTTTTTCCCCGCTGGTGAACTGGATTTTGGAATTATTTATATTGTTAAAGTTCCGGTCATAATGCTCCTCGGCAAATTTAGGGTCGGAATTAAGGATTTTCTCAAGGCCCAGGTTCAGGCCGTCCAGTATATCATCATTTCCCGCATGGGTTACGATATAATAGGGCTGTGCCGGAAATTCCGCAGCAACCCGGTAATGGTCGGCTTCTGACTCGTTGCCCAGAAGGAGATCCACTTCCCCTGTTTCCAGGAAACGGTACATGTTGCCGTCCCCGCCGATTTCTTTGGAGGAATATGTGCGGATACCGCATTGAAGGTTATTAATCTGGAGAAAATTGCGGAGCCGCTGGCGTTTCTCAAGGGCATTTTCATATACGCCGATTATCTTGCCGTTCAGGGTACTGAGTTCATAGCTCTTTATGTCAGGGTCATCTTTGTGGCAAAGAAGTACTGCCTTACTGTTGCCCATACTGTATTTGGGGTAGGCAATCTGGGACTCATAGCCGTTCAGATGAAAGATACCCCCTAATAAGTCATATTTTCCTGCAAGGAATTCATCCAGGAGGAACTCCGGATCAACGCTTACATATTCATAATCCCAATTGTTATATTTTGCGATTTCATTGAGATAATCAACCATAAGTCCCTTGTAATTGCCATATGCATCCGGGTAACATATGCCAGGTACGGGTGAAAATGCCACGGTAAGGGTCCGCGCATCCGCATCCGGTATGTCTTTGTAGGCTGCCGGGGCAGAAGAAGGACTGGAAGCATAAATAATGCCTGTCCACAATGGGGACAGGGAAAGGACAAGAGCCATGATTATTATAATTGTACCCGCACCGCGGTGACGTTTTTCCATGTCAGCACCTCATACCATAGACTACACTATTGGATTATTCTATCACATTTATCATGAAAGAGGCAACCGCATGGTAGGTTATTTGCCAGAAATAATTAAGAAAACCGTTCTTGTTTTTGTTTTTTGCCATGTTATACTGAATCCATGAGATAGAAGATAATGGAAAAGGAGGAGAATATCAGATGCGGGAATATAAGTCCGTTGTAATCGCCCTGATTGCAGCTGTCAGTGCAGTTGCCTGTGTGAGCATTTTTACAGGAGGTCTGGTGGACTACAAGAAAACGGGAGGGGGAAGCGGGATTACGGCCACCGGGTCAGCAAGCTGTGATTTTGAATCTGACCTGATTGTGTGGAGGGGAAGCTTCTCTGTCCACGGAGATACGCCGAAGGAGGCATACAGCACCATTAAAAAGGATGCGCAGCTGGTGAAAAAGTACCTGGAAGAAAACAGTGTGGACGAAGATGAGATGGTATTCAGCTCCATCAACATTTCCCAGACCTATACATCAAGATATGATGAAGAGGGAAGATATCTGGGAGAGGAACAGGACGGCTATGACCTGACGCAGGGCATGACGGTCACCTCCCATGATATTGACAAGGTAGAGGAAATCTCCAGGGATATCACCACGCTGATTGAGGCAGGGGTGGAACTGGAATCCGAACAGCCGGAATACTATTACACAAAGCTGGATGAAATGAAGCTGGATTTAATTGAGAAGGCAACGGCCAATGCTAAGAACCGGATTGATATCATGGCGGCGGGAACGGGCGGAGCCCCCGGAAAGCTTCTGAGCGCCAACCTGGGCGTGTTCCAGATTACGGCGAAGAATTCCAGTTCCGAGTCGTACAGCTATGACGGGGTGCTGGATACCAGTTCAAGGTCTAAGACCGCGATGATCACGGTCCGGCTGAATTACAGCGCACAGTGAGGACCGGTATGGGTTTTTGGAAAGTGTGTAGCTGGCCGGGCCGGTAATCTGGGCCAGATGGTGGTTCCTTATCTTTTTAGACGTGCTTACATGCCGGAATGGCCTGGGTTCGCAGGCTTTCCGGCATTTATTGAATTCATTCGGCGGATAATTGCAGGTTCATGATAATATTAGGAGGCATGAATGAAAAAGCTCTTTTTAACCGCCCTGCTCATATTGGCAGCCATACTGGTTATGGTAATCACTAAAATCCCGCCCAACGATTCCGCGGCATACGAATAGTTTCTAAGTCAGAATTACCCTGCCGGGGATATCAAGGTAATCATGGCAGACCTGACCCATGACAATCGCGATGAAATGATTGTACTTGAACGGTTGGAAACAGACTATTTTTCTGGGATGCTGCATATATACCATGTTTCTGATGGAGGAGATGTGGTTGAAATCTATGAAGATGATGTAGGGGAGGTGCAGTTAGGATGGAGATGGTATTACCTATATAAGGATATGGATGACAGGGAATATCTGGTCCAATACAAAAATTCATCTGAGCAATTGATAGCTGCTGGATCAGATATGTATCTGCTGGGGGACAGTCTGTATTTTGGAGGGTAGGTTGATGGATAACAGAATTATCATGCATGGATGGGCTATTTTTTCATCATTAAATATTCAGTAATTCCATCGCGGTATAAACCGGGAATTTTACCAACCTGACAATATCCATTGTTTTCATAAAACCGTTTTGCATCCGGATTAAAGTCAGCAACTACTAAAAAGAATTTATTTCTTGCGGATATTCCTTCAAAATACTCAAGAAGATGTTTTCCGATTCCCTGCCCCCTGTATGATTCTTTAACCGCTATAAGATGCAATAAGGGAAAGCTGTGAAACGCACCATTTTCAATATAGTACATAAACCCGATGCATTCATCTTCTGCCAATACAACAAACAGGGTCCCTTGATTCAAGCCTTCTTCAATTGCTTTATCCGCACTTTCAACGCTTTGGAAATAATGATTTCCTAGTGAGGATTTCATAAGCGCCTCTCTACAGTCCTTCAGATGTCCGAGTGTTCCTTTAATGATTTTTATTTTCAAAACTTACCTCCTCTTGTATGACCAGATGCTTGTTATGGGCAGGATAGCATCATATTTATTAACTGTCAATAATAATTTTTATTTATAGAAATCTATTAAAATTTTTTGGTATACATTTGGTTTTCTTTATATTACACTATAATTAAGAGGAGGTATGATATGTTAAAGAAATTTTTAAACATAGCCAAGGCTAAATTGTATAAGTGAAAAATTGGCTCCTTAAAGGAATTCCACATTTTTTTCGCGATACCGTAAACCAGAATATATTAAGTTCCAGTGTGGTTTATCTATATCAGTAGAGAGTTAAGCCCGGACTATTTTCACTGGAATCGAATGAAAAGTGGGTAATACATAGTGTTATTATCACCAATTTGGCTTGTGTGGGATTCTCCTCTTGCGGTAGTGTCAAGTCGGGCTCTTGGCGCTACTATTAATATGTATCTAACTCCTGCGCGTTTTCCAATCCATTGCAGACTTTCACTTTCTCAATCCAATCTTAATTGGCGCATTTCCAGAAATAATCATCCATTTCAATTCCAGCTCAATAGCATATATATTCGGTATCCCCCAAATCAGCCCTCTGATATCCGGCAACACCTATTTTGTCCCATCCTGCGGCTATATCTTTCTGGTAACGCAACGGGAAGTATCCGCGGGCCGTTTCCTTGCCCCCTGTCAAGGAACATATGGAAATAAAAGCGGCGTTCCTATCTTCCTATATGGAAGTTAGTAAACGCCGCCTGTGCGGTGGTACATGGTACCTTTCTATTCCTTATGCAGAAGGACTACTCCCCCAGTGGTTTCACCTTCTCCACATAGATTTTCCTGAACAGGATGGAACTCAGTACCACGGAGGTAATCTCAGCCAGGGGGATGGAATACCATACGGCATGGAGTCCGAATGCCCGGGCAAAGAAGTAGGCCAGCGGGAGGATACATACCAGCTGTCTGGCGATGGATACAATCAGGCTGTATACGCCGTTGCCCATGGCCTGGAAGACAGAACCCACGATGATGCAGTAGCCTGCAAAGAGGAAGCTGAGGCTTATGATCCTGAGGGCAGGTACTCCGATGGACAGCATGTCCGCGTCCGCCTGGAACAGCTCAAGCAGCTGGGGCGTCATAAGCTGGAATACGGCCAGGCCGATGAGCATGATAAAAACTGCGATACCGATACTCAGGCGGATGGTTTCCATGATACGCTTTTTGTTACGGGCGCCGTAATTGTAAGCAATAATAGGAATCATACCGTTGTTCAGGCCGAATATGGGCATGAAGATAAAGCTCTGAAGCTTGAAATATACGCCAAAAACGGCTACGGCTGTTTCCGAGAAGCTGATAAGGATTTTATTCAGTCCAAAGGTCATGACGGAACTGATGGACTGCATTATAATGGAAGGAACACCCACCTGATAGATGATGGAAATGGTCCTGCCGTGTGGGGAAAATCCTTTGAAGCTGATGCGCACATCCTTGTTTTTGGCATGGTTCAGGATGGCGGCTAAGACCATGGCAACAATCTGGCCGAATACAGTGGCAGCGGCAGCGCCACGGATTCCCATGGCAGGAATGCCAAGAAGCCCGAATATCAGGATCGGGTCCAGTATGATGTTGATGATGGCGCCGGTGCCCTGGGTAATCATGCAGTAGAAGGTCTGGCCCGTGGACTGGAGGATACGCTCGAACATCATTTCCCCGAACAGGCCGAAACTGAAGATACATACAATCTGCAGATATTGGATTCCATATTCAATGATGACCGGGTTATCCGTCTGGCTCTCGAAGAAGATACGCGCCCCGAATATTCCGAACAGGGCAAAGAACAGGAAGCTTACGAATGCCAGGAACAGGCCATTGACAGCGGCCAGGTTGGCATTTTTTGCATTCCGTTCCCCCAGGGAGCGGGACAGAAGGGCATTGACACCCACACAGGTTCCTGCGGACACTGCAATCAGCAGGTTCTGGATGGGAAATGCCATGGAAACAGCAGTGAGGGCTGCCTGGTTAATCATGGATACAAAAACACTGTCCACGATGTTGTAAAGCGCCTGGACCAGCATGGAAATGATCATTGGCAGGGACATGGTAACCAACAGCCTCTTAACGGGCATGGTGCCCATCTTATTCTCTTGTGACATGTAATGACATCCTTTCTCGTTTGTACATGAAAGCTATTGTAGCATTTTCTATATGGTAAAGTCAATGGCATGAAAAGGTCTTGTCCAGGTATTATCTGATGTTATGTAAAACAGGTGACATTTGATTAATATATGCTGGACATGGCGGAATATCTGTGATATCATAAAATAGTAATAATTACTATTATTAAGCAAACGAAAATCAGTAAGAGAAAGGGGTAGGGTTATGGCAGTATACCGTTGCAGGTTCTGTGGTTCAGTGTATGATGAGGAGAAAGAAGGAACAAAGGTCAGTGAACTTCTGGTCTGTCCTGTGTGCAGGGTGGCTTCTGACAAGATGGTGCTGGCTGGCGGCGGGGCAGATGAGCCTGCGTCAGATGAGGAATCCTCCGGAGGGCCGGGCCAGTCAGTACACGGCCTGGGACAGGAAACAGCAGCGGCAGGGCGGAATGGGACACAGCCCGCACCGGCAGATACGGCTTCTTCCGGTCATATTACCGGGGAAGCGCCCGGGTATGACCCGGAATATGCCAGGGTGGGGACGGACAGCCGGTACATGGATGAGATTCATGAGATGGCGGTAAAGGGCCAGTCCATCATTGCCGCCATGGGTACCCAGATGCCTATGCCGGGGTGGGACGACATCCTGTTTTTAGGGGCACAGTTAAATCCTATGCCGTTAGATGAGCATGCCCCGGTTAAGACGGAGACCATTATCGGGAAACATGCAAGAAAACCCATGGTACTGGAGCATCCGGTGTATATCTCCCATATGTCCTTTGGCGCCCTGTCAAAGGAGACCAAGACCGCGCTGGCAAAGGGAAGCGCAATGGTGCGTACAGCCATGTGTTCTGGCGAGGGAGGAATCCTTCCGGAAGAGAGGGAGGCCGCATACCGGTATATTTTTGAATATGTACCCAACCTTTATAGTGTGACAGAGGAGAACTTAAAGAACGCGGATGCCATAGAGATTAAGATTGGACAGGGGACAAAGCCTGGCATGGGAGGCCATCTGCCGGGGAAAAAGGTGACGCCTGAGATTGCGGCGGTCAGGAACAAGCCCCTGGGGCAGGATGTAATCAGTCCCTCACGTTTTCCGGGGATTGACACCAGGGAGGACCTGAAGGCGCTGGTGGAAAAGCTTCGTGAGGAATCAGACGGAAGGCCCATAGGCATTAAGATTGCGGCGGGCCGGATTGAGCGGGATCTGGAGTACTGTGTGTTTGCCGGGCCGGATTTCATAACCATTGACGGCCGCGGCGGCGCCACTGGGGCCAGCCCGAAGCTGATCCGGGACGCCGCCAGTGTCCCCACCATATATGCCCTGTACCACGCCAGGAAGTATCTGGATGAAGCAGGGGCGGACATTGACCTTGTGATTACAGGGGGACTCAGGGTATCCTCTGATTTTGCCAAGGCCCTGGCCATGGGAGCGGATGCGGTTGCCATTGCCTCTGCGGCCCTGATTGCCGCTGCCTGCCAGCAGTACCGTATCTGCGGCACCGGTATGTGCCCGGTGGGCGTGGCGACCCAGGATGAGGAGCTGCGCCGCCGTCTGCCAGGAGAAGCCGCCGCCATGAGGGTCGCTAATTTCCTGCGGGTATCCCTGGATGAGATTAAGACGTTTGCAAGAATTACAGGCCATGACGATATCCATGATATGGATGTGGATGACCTGTGCACCATCAACCGGGAAATCTCTGGATTTACCAATATAAGGCATGCCTGATTAGCAGTATGTCCTGTAAACCTGCTCGAAAATCTCCACATGGTGCCGCTCATCCAGTATGATACGGCGCAGGATATCTGTGATATTCTCGTCCCGTATGTAGGCAATCTGATGCTGGTATTTGCTGATGGCGGCCTTCTCACTGTTGATGGCATTGTGCATCAGCGCCGGGAGTTCGCTGGGGTATTGGTTGTAGCTGGGGGACCAGTAGGTTTTTTTACAGCCGTAATGGGTCCACATCCTTGGGTCTTCCCCCAACTGCAGCGCCAGTTTTCCGAAAATTTCCAAATGATGCATTTCCACAATGCTTACCTTGCGGAATATAGTGGCAATCTCATCCTTTTCTTCCATAATCAGGTTATTATACACATACAGGCTGATGGCGGACATTTCAGAGTTAAGGCCTCCGATGTTGTCCAACATGGCCTTGGCATAGGCGGGATTTTTCATTTCGACCTTAATGGGCGGATAGGGAAGGTCGGCTGTGTACCGGAAATCGTCCATGGATAACATGCTATGCTCCTTTATGATATTAAGATTCCATAGTCCAATGTATGAAAAAGGACGTCTGAATATACAAATTTTCTAAAAATGAAAAGTGACAAATTTTAGTTCTTGACTTTATCACGCCGATGTACTATTTTAGTAGATAAATAATTAAAAGCAATGAAAGAGACTCTTGCCTGAGGAATGTAACAGGAAGGGGGCGTCACCGACTGAGAGCGCCGCCGCGCAGGACTGGGCGAAGGGAACACTCTGGAGCTGGTATATTGAAGCGGTTCTGTCCGTACACGGCCAGGACTGACAGTAGGTATACCCGTTGCACACGTTACGTGCAGAGAGAGGAGAACGGACACCTTATGAAGAATGGCGCTGATTTGCGCAGTGCAGCGCTGTCATACAGGTCAAGGTCTCAATGCGGGTGGTACCGCGGGAATGTCTTATGGATGTAATCCCGTCCCGGAATGCAGTTACTGTGTTCCGGGGCGTTTTTTATTGCAGGAAAATGTTCTTTCAGGAAAATATTCTTATAGGCAAATGTTCTTGCAGGAAAATGTCCCGGAACCGGATGTCACTGGCGCGTTACAAAATAATAAAACCAATCCAGCGCCAGATTGCAGGCCAGAACGTACCGGTGTGAGGTCTTTATCCAGATAGGGGATTTCTATCCTCATGCACATGCCGGACGTTCCGAAAGGAGCGAATACCATGGAATTTATCAGCGGAGTAAGGGAAAAGGAAGTCCTGGGGATCCAGGAAGTGATAAGCGGGGATCATGAGGGCAGGACGGTCCGCATGAACGGAACCGTGCACACCATACGCCACATGGGCGAGGTGGCATTTGTAATCCTCAGGAAAGCGGAGGGGCTGGTGCAGTGCGTGTGCGAGGGAGCTGCCGGGGATGTGGATATAAAAGATTTAAAGGAAGAATGCGCGGTAGAGGTAAAGGGCGCTGTGAGGAAAGAGGAAAGGGCGCCCCATGGATTTGAAATCCGTCTGGAGGACATAAGGATCCTGTCCCGTCCCGCGGACACCATGCCTATCCCGGTGAACAAGTGGAAGCTTAACACTTCCCTGGAGACAAAGCTGGCATTGAGGCCCATTTCCCTGCGCAATATAAGGGAGCGGGCAAAATTCAAGATTCAGGAAGGAATCGTAAGGGGATTCAGGGATTACCTGTTCAGTCAGGGCTTTACGGAAATACACACGCCTAAAATCGTGGCCAGGGGGGCGGAAGGCGGTTCCAATGTGTTCAAGCTGGATTATTTCAATAAAAAGGCGGAGCTTGGACAAAGTCCCCAGTTTTATAAACAGACCATGGTGGGGGTTTATGACCGTGTGTTTGAGACAGCGCCTGTGTTCCGGGCGGAAAAGCATAACACCACCCGCCATCTGAACGAATACACCAGCCTGGATTTTGAGATGGGCTATATCGATGGATTTGAGGACGTGATGGACATGGAGACAGGCATGCTCCAGTATGTCATGGAACTGTTAAGGAAGGAGTATGGGAAGGAACTGGATATACTGAAGGCAGGGCTTCCAGATGTGAGCCGGATCCCCGCAGTGCGCTTTGACGAGGCTAAGAAGCTGGTGTCTGGGAAATACAACAGGAAAATACGCAACCCATATGACCTGGAACCTGAGGAGGAGCTGCTGATTGGCCGTTACTTCAAAGAAGAGTATGGAAGCGATTTTGTGTTTGTGACCCATTACCCTTCTAAAAAGCGCCCCTTCTATGCAATGGATGACCCGGAGGATTCCAGGTTTACCCTCAGCTTCGACCTTCTGTTTAAGGGGCTGGAGGTTACCACGGGCGGACAGCGGATCCACGACTACCACGCTATCCTTGAGAAGATGGGGAGGCGGGATATGGACCCAAAGGATATAGAATCCTACCTGATGATTTTTAAATATGGAATGCCGCCCCACGGCGGCCTTGGAATCGGCCTTGAGCGGCTGACCATGCGGCTTCTGGATGAACAGAATGTAAGGGAGACCTGTATGTTCCCCCGTGACGTGACAAGGCTGGAACCGTAGCGCGATGTGACAAGGCTGGAGCCGTAGATGGTATGGATGCGCAGCAGTCTGCAGATAGAAAGGAGTAAAAATCATGGCAAATTTCATAGATGATGAGACCATTGAGTATGTGGGTATCCTGGCCAAGCTGGAGCTTTCAGAGGAAGAAAAGCAGGAAGCCAAAAAGGATATGGGACGCATGCTGGATTATATTGACAAGCTGAATGAACTGGACACAGAGGGAGTGGAACCCATGACCCATATCTTTCCTGTGAGCAACGTGTTCCGGGAGGATGTGGTGTCTGGCGGGGAGGACCGTGACAATATCCTTGCCAATGCGCCGGAACAGAAGGATGGGGCGTTCAAGGTCCCGAAGACCGTATAGGGAGTCAGAGCAGGAGGACAGGAAGAATGGGATTATCAGAATTAACCGCCCTTGAACTGGGCAGGCATATTAAGGAGGGCCGGGTGACTGCCGTAGAGGCTGTCCAGGCGGCCCTGGAGCGGATAAAGGCATTGGAGCCATCCATCCACGCATATGTGACCGTGGATGAGGAGGGAGCGTTAAAACGGGCGTCAGAGGTACAGGGACGGATTGAGGCAGGAACCCTTACCGGTCCCCTGGCCGGGGTGCCCATGGCCGTGAAGGACAACATGTGCACAAAAGGACTTAAGACCACCTGCAGTTCCAGGATACTATACAATTTCATACCCACCTACACGGCCCAGGCAGTCCTTAACCTGGAACAGGCAGGAGCCGTGATCCTGGGAAAGACCAACATGGATGAGTTCGCCATGGGGAGCACCACGGAAACCTCGGCCTTTGGCGTCACCAGGAATCCCTGGAACCCGGAACATGTTCCGGGCGGTTCCTCAGGCGGTTCCTGTGCGGCTGTGGCTGCCGGTGAATGCTTTTACGCCCTTGGCTCGGATACCGGCGGTTCCATCCGCCAGCCCAGTTCCTTTTGCGGCGTCACGGGAATCAAGCCGACATACGGGACCGTGTCCCGCTACGGCCTGATTGCCTATGGTTCATCCCTGGACCAGATCGGGCCTGTGGCAAAGGATGTATCTGACTGCGCAGCCATACTGGAAACGCTGGCAGGCCACGACCCCAAGGACAGCACCTCTGTCAGACGGGACAGCCATGACTTTACCTCCGCCCTTGTGGATGATGTGAAGGGCATGCGCATCGGCGTCCCGGAAAGCTATCTGGGAGAGGGCCTGGATCCTGAGGTAAGGGAAGCGGTGCTGGAAGCGGCCCGGGTGTTAAAGGAAAAGGGAGCCGTGGTGGAAACCTTTGATCTGAAGCTGGTGGACTATGCCATCCCTGCCTATTATGTTATCGCATCCGCGGAAGCCAGTTCCAACCTTTCACGCTTTGACGGCGTGAAGTACGGATACCGCACGCCGGACTATGACGGGCTTCACAGCATGTATAAAAAGAGCCGTTCCGAGGGCTTTGGGCCTGAGGTGAAGCGGCGTATCATGCTGGGATCCTTTGTATTAAGCTCCGGTTACTATGACGCATATTATCTGAAGGCGCTGCGCACAAAGGCCCTGATTAAACAGGAATTTGACCGTGCCTTTGAGCGCTTCGACGTAATCCTGGCGCCTGCGTCCCCGGACACGGCCCCCCGCCTCGGGGAATCCCTCAGGGATCCCTTAAAAATGTATCTGGGCGACATTTACACCATTTCCGTGAACCTGGCAGGCCTGCCAGGGATAAGCGTTCCCTGCGGCAGGGATTCAAAGGGACTTCCCATCGGCCTGCAGCTTATTGGGGACTGTTTTAAGGAAAAGGATATCATCCGGGCAGCCTATGCATATGAATGCACAGGAAAACGGGAGATGCCGGATATGTCCCATTTGGATGTACATTCCGGGAAAGAGGAGGCCATATCATGAGCAGACAGTATGAAACCGTAATCGGGTTGGAGGTCCATGTGGAGCTGGCCACCAAGACCAAGATATTCTGTTCCTGCCCCACTGCATTCGGAGGAGCGCCTAATACCCACACATGTCCTGTATGCACGGGCATGCCGGGTTCCCTTCCGGTGCTGAATAAACAGGTGGTGGAGTATGCGATGGCCGTGGGCCTTGCGGCCAACTGCCGGATTAACCAATACTGCAGATTCGACAGAAAGAATTATTTTTATCCGGATAACCCCCAGAACTATCAGATTTCCCAGCTGTACCTTCCCATATGCCACGATGGCTGGGTGGAGATAGAAACTGCATCCGGGGTAAAGAAAAAGGTGGGAATCCACGAAATCCACATGGAGGAGGATGCAGGCAAGCTGATCCACGATGAGTGGGAGGACTGTTCCCTGGTGGATTATAACAGGAGCGGCGTGCCTTTGATTGAAATCGTATCCGAGCCGGACATGAGGGATGCCCAGGAGGTAATCGCATACCTGGAGAAGCTGCGTCTGATCATCCAGTACCTGGGCGCCTCTGACTGTAAGCTGCAGGAAGGCTCCATGCGCGCGGACGTGAACCTGTCTGTCCGTGAAGCGGGCGCCCGGGAATTGGGCACCAGGACGGAGATGAAGAACTTAAACTCCTTCAAGGCCATTGCAAGGGCTATTGAGGGGGAGAGGAAGCGCCAGATTGAACTTCTGGAGGAGGGCAAAAAGGTAATCCAGGAAACACGGCGCTGGGATGACAACAAGGAAAGCTCCAAAGCCATGCGCTCCAAGGAAGATGCCCAGGATTACAGGTATTTCCCGGACCCGGACCTGGTTCCGGTAATCATAAGCGATGAATGGATTGCGGATGTCAGGGCAAGGCAGCCTGAGCTGCGCACGGAGAAAATCGCCCGTTATATGGAAGAATACGGACTTCCCCAGTATGATGCCGGGCTGATTACCAGTTCCAAGCACATGGCTGATTTGTTTGAGGAAACGGTCAGACTGTGCAACCGTCCAAAGGAAGTGTCCAACTGGCTTATGGTGGAGGCCATGCGCCTTTTAAAGGAACATGAGATGGACACGGACGATATCCGTTTTTCACCCTCCAACCTGGCGTCCCTGATACGGATGGTGGAGCAGGGGGATATCAACCGCACGGTTGCAAAGACCGTGTTTGAGGAGATTTTTTCAAATGATGTGGAGCCGGAAACATACGTGGAGGAAAAAGGGCTGAAGGTGGTAAATGATGAAGGCGCCCTGCGCAGTGCCATTGAAAGCGTATTCGCGGCCAATCCCCAGTCCGTGGCGGACTACCATGGGGGCAAGGAAAGGGCCATGGGATATCTTGTGGGCCAGACCATGCGGGCCATGAAAGGTAAGGCGGACCCTGCCATGGTGAACCGGATCGTGAAGGAGATGCTGTCCCGCTGATTGGAGAGAAGGAAAGGACGGTCCCAAAAAGGCACTCTATAAGTAAAGGCACAAAAAGAGAAGGGAAACATAAGCACAACTTTCACCAATATAAGAAATTTTTGTATTGACGGAAAGCCCCACTTGGTGTATGCTTATGTACAATGCACGAAAGTGTAAACTGGTGGCTGACAGATGTACGCCTGCTGGCTACAAAAGAGTAAAAAGAATAATGAAGGGTATCAAGGAGGATATTATGAAGCCATATGCAGAGATGACCAAAGATGAACTTGTGGCACTGCGCAAGGAACTGAAGGCACAGTACCGCGAAATGCAGGGTAAGGATTTAAAGCTGGATATGTCCAGAGGCAAGCCATGTGTGGAGCAGTTAGACCTTTCCATGGGACTGATGGATGTCCTCAGCAGCAATGATGACCTGACCTGTGAGGACGGGACCGACTGCCGCAACTACGGTGTGCTCACCGGTATTGACGAGGCAAAGGAACTGCTGGCTGACATGATGGAAGTGAATCCTTCCACGGTTATCCTGTACGGCAACTCCAGCCTGAACGTTATGTACGACACGGTATCCCGCGCCATGACCCACGGAATCATGGGCAATACCCCATGGTGCAAGCTGGATAAGGTTAAATTCTTATGCCCCGTTCCCGGATATGACCGTCATTTCGCCATCACTGAGTATTTTGGCATTGAGATGATTAATGTCCCCATGACTCCCCAGGGTCCGGATATGGATATGGTGGAAGAGCTGGTGGCATCGGATGACTCCATCAAGGGAATCTGGTGCGTTCCCAAGTATTCCAACCCACAGGGCTATTCTTATTCCGATGAGACCGTGCGCCGCTTTGCAAGGCTGGAGCCGGCAGCGCCTGATTTCAGGATTTTCTGGGATAATGCATACGGTGTGCACCATCTCTACGACCATGACCAGGACCACCTGATTGAACTCCTGGCAGAGTGTAAGCGCGCAGGCAACCCGGATCTGGTATATAAGTTTGCGTCCACCTCCAAGATCAGCTTCCCTGGTTCCGGCGTTGCGGCCCTTGCCACCTCCCACAACAACCTGGAGGACATCAAGGCACAGTTGAAGAACCAGACCATTGGACATGACAAGGTAAACCAGTTAAGGCACGTGCGTTTCTTCGGGGATATCCACGGAATGGTGGAACACATGAGAAAGCACGCGGACATCATCCGTCCCAAGTTTGAGGCAGTGGAAGAAATCCTTGAACGGGAACTGGGCGGCCTTGGAATCGGGGAGTGGACCCAGCCAAAGGGCGGTTACTTCATTTCCTTTGATTCCCTGGACGGCTGTGCAAAGGACATCGTGGCAAGATGCAAGAAGGCCGGCGTTGTGATGACTCCTGCCGGGGCAACCTATCCATATGGAAAGGATCCTCAGGACAACAACATCCGTATTGCCCCGACCTATCCGCCGTTAGGCGATCTGGTTACCGCATCTGAGCTGTTTGCCCTGTGCGTGAAGCTTTCCAGTGTTGAGAAGCTGTTAAAGGGCATGGATTAAAGTACCCTTTTAAGGAAAATGATTCAAGTGTAAAAACAGGATCTTTATCAGATAATGATAGGGAGCGGTTCATCCATCCGGAGGAACCTGCTCCCTGTTTCCGTTTTTGCGGCTGAGCCTGCTCTGTTCAGGAAGGCCGATGCAATCATAAGCCGCTTATGCGGCAGGAACATCTGATAAAGGAGGCCAGGGGCCATGAAAGGCGCTTCAGGACGGTTTAAAGGCAAATACGATCTCTTTACCATCTATTTAGTACCGGGCGCAACGGTACTGTTAGCATCCCTTGACAGCTGGACCGACACAAACCTTTCCGTTCTTGGCAATCTGTCAGGCCATAAGTTACTGTTTGCCGTTTGGGGCATTTTTACCGGAATATACTACTGCATCTATGTCCGCTATCTCTTTAATATAGGAAGATACAGGAACATTGCCGGGAAAAGCCTGGTGTACACCGCGGCGGCATTCCTCCTTACAGCGGTTATGATTCCCTATACCCCGGAACAATATCCCTTAAAAGCCCATCTGCACGTGCTGCTGGCATTTTTATCCCCCATCCTTCTGGCATTGGGTATTGTAGGCTTCCTGCGTTTCCTCAGCAGCAGGGACAGGCCAAGGTACAGGCAGGCATGGAATATCATGTGGCTTATGGCTGCCTGCGCCTGCCTGCTCCTTTTGCGGGCAGGTTTTATCACCAGCATCCTGGAAGTGTTCCTGGTGATTGGGCTGTGCGGGTATCTGCGGTATATGGAACGGCTCCTGGTAAGCCGGTAAAACGGTGTTTCGGTGCCTGGAAAAATCCGGACGTGAAAAGAGGCGGAAAGGTCGAATCCTTTCCGCCTCTTTTCGGGCAGTAAAAACAAACCGTTTATATGGAGTGTATTAGAGATATCTCTAACACGTTAGGGGGGCATTAGAATGTGACTTCCTCATCATAGAAGCAGCATTTCAGCAGCTTTTCCATTTCAGCAGGAGTGATGGCCCTTGGGTTGGAACCCGTGCACGCATCACCTACAGCCAGTTCTGCAACGGTTGGCAGCTTATCCATGAATTCCTTCTCATCGATGATCCCGCCTTCATAGTCCCTGATGCAGGTTGGGATATCCAGAGCCTTGTTCATTTCACGGATACGTGCAATGAGGGCATCGGTCAGTTCCTCGTCTGTGTTTCCTTCCAGGTTGATGAATCTGGCAATCTTAGCATATCTTGCAGCGGCCTCAGGTTCTTTGGAGTTATATTTAATAACCTTTGGCAGGTACATTGCATTTGCACAACCGTGAACAATGTGGCCGCCTGAATATGCTGCACCGGTCTTGTGGGCCATGGAGTGGACGATTCCAAGCAAAGCATTGGAAAATGCCATTCCGGCCAGACACTGTGCATCGTGCATCTTATCACGGGCTTCCATATCACCGTTATAAGATGGTATCAGATACCCGTTAATCATCTCGATGGCATGGAGGGCTAACGGGTCCGTATACTCGCAGTTAAGGGTTGACACATATGCCTCGATGGCATGTGTCATGGCATCCATTCCTGTGTGCGCGGTCAGCTTCTTCGGCATGGTCTCAGCCAGGGCCGGGTCAACGATAGCCACATCAGGTGTGATGTTGAAATCCGCAAGAGGATATTTGATTCCCTTGCTGTAATCAGTGATAACGGAAAATGCGGTCACTTCCGTGGCAGTGCCGGATGTGGAAGGAATCGCACAGAATTTTGCCTTGGTGCGCAGGGTCGGGAAATTAAATGGTATGATTAAATCGTCAAAGGATGTGTCGGGGTACTCATAGAATGCCCACATGGCCTTGGCAGCATCGATGGGTGAACCGCCGCCCATGGCAACAATCCAGTCAGGCTGGAAAACCTCCATGGCTTTTGCGCCCTTCATGACAGTCTCAACAGAAGGATCTGGCTCAACGCCTTCAAACAGCTCTACTTCCATGCCGGCTTCCTTCAGATAATCCACAACCTTGTCCAGGAATCCGAAACGCTTCATGGAGCCGCCGCCCACAACAACAAATGCTTTCTTTCCTGTCAGTGTCTTTAATGCTTCAATCGCATCCTTGCCGTGATACAAATCCCTAGGTAATGTAAATCTCATGATAATACCTCCCAGTATATGTAAAATTTATTTAATTTGTTATTTCTTTAACAACTATATGATAGCATGGTTTGCCATGTATGGGTAGGTATGAAAAAGGAATACCGGTATTCCACCACGGATATTGTGCAATTTGTAATAAATATAAAGATAAAAAAACTATTATGGGGAGATAAGCTGTGATATACTGATAATAATTATGCAAAAGGAGGAGAGCCTGAATGAATTTTTTTATGGGTAAGAAGTTTGTGGGTCCTGGCGGGAAAAGCGGAAAAGACGGACCGGAAGTTGTCATTGACAATGGCGCGGAAAGCAATAAGAAGATGAAGCGGATGCTGCGCCCTGTTAAGTTCATAATCATCCTGGTGCTGGTGGCGGTAGCTGCCCTGGATTCCTTTTATACGCTGTCCGAGAATGAGATGGCTGTGGTCACCACCTTCGGAAGGCCTTCCAGCGTCATGACCTCGGGACCTAAGTTCAAGTATCCCTTCATACAGAAGGTGTATAAGATGTCCAAGGAAATCAGGGGCATGCCCATTGGCTATGACCCGGATTACAGTGCCCAGACAGGCGGAGCGCCGCTCATTAACAGCCATATCAATGCGTCCAGCAGGGTGGATGACGGGGAGGGCGGGCCGGAAAACACGGTATCCATTCCTTCTGAATCAGAGATGATAACCAAGGATTTCAACTTTGTGAACGTGGATTTCTATATTGAATACCAGATTGTGGATCCCATCAAGGCTTATATCAACAGCCAGTATGCCATATCCATCCTTAAGAACCTGGCCCAGTCCTATATCAGGGACACGGTGGGGTCCTACAGCGTGGACGAGGTCATCACCACCGGAAAATCCGAGATACAGGCCAGGGTCAAGGCACTGCTTTCCGAGCGCCTGGAGCAGGAGGATATCGGAATCGGGATTGTCAATGTGACCATACAGGATGCGGAGCCTCCCACCGAGGCAGTGAACAATGCGTTCAAGGCAGTGGAGGATGCCAAACAGGGCATGGACACCAAGATAAACGAGGCCAAGAAGTACCAGTCAGAGCAGCTGCCGGCGGCCAATGCCAGGGCGGATAAGGCTGCCAGGGATGCGGAGGCTTACAGGCAGCAGCGTATCAGCGAGGCGGAGGGACAGGTATCCCGTTTCAACGACATGTATGAGGAGTACGCCAAGTACCCGCTGATCACGAAGAAGAGGATGTTCTATGAGACAATGGAGGAACTGCTTCCGGGCCTGAAGGTCATTGTCAATGGTTCGGACGGCACCCAGACCATGCTGCCCCTGGATTCTTTTGTAAGTGACAGCCAGAAGGGAGGTACCCAGGAATGAGGACACTGACAAAGTTTATGAGGAACATAGGGATTGTTGTAATCGTCCTGATGGCCGTCACCATCTTCAACCCGGTAGTGGTGACAAGGGCCAATGAATACAGCCTGATCATACAGTTCGGGAAGGTGGTGCGCATAGAGGACAGCGCAGGCCCCTCCTTAAAAGTACCTTTCCTTCAGTCCGTACAGAAGATACCCAGGTACAAGATGATATCGGACCTGTACCCCAGCGACGTGACCACCAAGGATAAGAAGGTGATGACCGTGGATTCCTTTGTCATCTGGGATATCAACGACCCGGTCAAGTACCTGTCCTCCTTAAACGCCAGCAAGGAAAAGGCAGAGGTCAGGCTGGGCAATGTGGTGTATAACTCAATCAAGAACGTGCTCAGTTCCACCAACCAGGCGGACATCATATCCGGGCGCGACGGCGACCTGGCAAAGACAATCACGGACAACATCGGCACTGCCATGGATTCCTACGGCATCCATATCTATGCAGTGGAGACAAAGAAGCTGGATCTGCCGGATTCCAACAAGGAATCCGTATACCAGCGGATGATTTCCGAACGTAACAACATCGCGGCCCAGTATACCGCGGATGGGGAATACCAGTCCTCCCTGATTAAGAACGAGACTGACAAGACCGTGAAGGAAACCGTGGCCAAGGCCGATGCGGAGGCTGAGAAGATCAAGGCCGAGGGCGAGGCAAGATACATGCAGATATTGAGCGAAGCCTATAATGATGAGGCCAAGGCGGATTTCTATAATTACGTGCGTTCCCTGGATGCCATAAAGGCTTCCCTGAGGGGGGATAACAAGACTGTTATCCTGAACGAGGATAGTGAAATTGCGCGGATATTGTCTGGTAATTAAGTTATAGCCATGAATTGATATTATATTTGATATTATATATGGAAGAAAGACAGGTGTATTGATGAAAACCATCGATACGCCTGTCTTTGTTTGTTAAAAAAGCAAATAGATACGTGGAATGAGGTGGGATAATAATGCAAAATATACATATAAAAATCCGGACTCATAGAAAAACCCTATGAAAAGTGCATGAAAGACACAATGCTTTCAATTGGATATGTATAATGAATGGCTATATAATAAAGATAACCTAAGATTGAGTCAACACTTTTACCACCCCCTGGTCTAAGATGCAATCTCCGGGAGACATCTGCGCAATAATTGTTAAAAAAATAACAAAATGATGAAGGAGGGTATTACATGGCAACTGCACAAGATTACAGCTTAAGGAAAAAGGTATTTGCGGCATCCTGGATTGTCATTTTCGTGGCAGCGGGAATTTCAGCTTATTCTGTGTTTAAAGCTTCTATTATGGAGGCCACGGGGGGAACGGACAGCCAGATTTCCATTGCTTATACCATACAACAGCTGTTTGCGGCCACACTTGGTATTTTTTCTGGCAGGGCGGTTGATAAGATCGGTCCCAGGATCGTGATTTATCTGGGAGGCTTTCTTTATGGCTTTGGCTGGCTGGTGGGAGGGCTTACCACATCGGTGCCCATGTTTTATCTGTTTTTCGGCGTGGTAAACGGAATCGGCTCCGGCCTTATCTATAATTCCTCAGTTGCCACCGGGCTTAAATGGTATCCGGAGAAAAAGGGGACCATGTCAGGACTTTTACTCATGTCGGCGTCCATCGGGCCATTCCTCACCTCCAGGTTCGGCGAAATCCTGTGCAACGGCCTGGGCCTTGGGGCCAAGGGGCTGTCGGTGATAGGGGCGGCCTATATTGTACTGGTGTGGGCAGTGGGCTGGATCATGACTGTTCCCGGCAAGGACTGGGTGGCGCCTCCCATCCCTGCCTCTGTCACGAACCTTGAAAAGGCGGACAGGGAGTACGGACCTTTGGAAATGCTTAAGACATTGCGCTTCTGGCTGATGATCGTGCTTATGTGTCTGGCCAGCATGACAGGAATCATGTTTGTAGGCGCGCTTTCAGGGATTGCCCAGGCCCAGCTGGGAGTAGGGACGGCGGCAGCCTCCTGGATTGTGGGAATCAGCGCACTTGCCAACTTTGTGGGACGGATGGGATTTGGCCGTGTCTGTGACAGGCTGGGGGAGGCCAAGACCGTTTTAATCATACTGATAGTGACCATATTGTCCCTGTTCATTATGAGGAATGCATTTACAATCCCGCTTTTCATTACCTGCCTTATATTTATCGGCGCGGCCTTTGGAGGCGTCCTTGTATGCTTCCCGCCATTTACCCAGAAGGTATTTGGAATGGAGAACAGCGGGGTGAACTATGGAATCATGTTTCTTGGCTATGCATCAGGTTCCTACTTTGGCCCCCAGATTGCAGCCAAGACAAAGATGCTGGGACCGGACGGCGCGGTCATGGCCACTTCCTATGCCAATGCCTACAGTATTGCCATAGGGGTCGGGGTTGCAGGAATTGTGGTATGCCTGCTTCTCATGTATGTGAAAGGCCGTTATGCAAATCAGGTAAAGGCAGCATAAAGGAGGAGAATCGTGGATTGTACAATGAAGAATGAGTTTTCAGGTTTGACCGTCCTGGATCTGTCCAGATACCTTCCGGGCGGATATGCCACACAGGTCCTGGCTGATATGGGCGCGGAGGTCATCAAGGTGGAGGATACGGGCAGGGGGGATTTCTGCCGCCATGATGAACCAAGGATGAATGGGGAGAGCTATTATTTCACGGCGCTTGCAAGGAATAAGAAAAGCCTGTCCGTGAACCTGAAATCCGAAGAAGGAAAGGAAATATTCCGTAAGCTGGCAAGGAAGTCGGATATCATATTGGAGAGCTTCCGGCCGGGGGTCACGGCCCGCCTGGGCATTGATTATGAACAGATAAAAGCTGTGAAGCCGGACATCATATATTGTTCTTTGTCAGGCTACGGGCAATTCCATCCCAACAGCCAGAAGGCCCTCCATGACATTAACATGCAGGCCCAGTCCGGGTACCTGTCCTTAAACGGAGGCAGGACCAGCCCGCTGCACCTGTGCGACCTGGCCAGCGGCATGGTGGCCGCCCAGGCCATGCTGGCTGCCCTTTATCAGAGAAGCGTCAGCGGGAAAGGGAATTATATTGATATTTCCATGTTTGATTCCTTTGTGTGGTGGAACAGCATGCTGGACAGCCGGTATTACTTTTATGGAGGCAGCCTTGAGGCACAGGACCTGGAGTACCCGGCTGTGTGCTACAACATCTATGATACAAAGGATGGCGGGAAAATCGCGGTAGGGATGGTGGAGGAGAAGTTCTGGAAGGAATTCTGCCGCCTGACCGGGGCGCCGGAGCTGGTGCCTGTACAGATGTGCCGCAGGCATGAGGCGCCTGAAGCATTTTCCAGGATGGAAGGAATCATGGCTTCCAGGTCACTGGCGGAATGGAAGGAATGGCTCAGTGACAAGGATCTGTGTATGGCTCCCGTGCTCAGTAAGGGGGAAGCCATCGAGGATATATTGAAACAGGATAATGGGTTGATTGAGTATCATGCCTTCCCCGGGACCGGGAAGGTGCTTCAGACAAATATCCCCCATAAAATGTCCAATCTTCCCCTGTCCCTGAAGGATGCCCTGCCGCCGCCCGCATTGGGGGAACACTCCCGGGAGCTGCTTTTAAGGCTGGGCTATACCGGGGAACAGGCAAAACGGATGGCAGAGGAAGGGGTTATTAAAGTATCAATAAAGGAGGAATAAGGAATATGGGTAAAAATTGGTTTAGTGTGGATCCTAAGGAACATCTTGGCGGTAAGGTGGCGATTGTCACAGGCGGTGGTACGGGAATCGGGGCTGCCTGCGCTGAGACACTGGCAGCGGCCGGAGCCAAAATCGTGGTGGCGGCCAGAAGGAAAGAGAAACTGGAGTCAACCGTGTCGGATATCAGGGAGGCGGGCGGAGAGGCCATTGCGGTCTCTGCCGATGTGACAAAGCAGGAGGATGTTGACAGGATCGTATCTGAAACCATAGCTGCTTACGGAAGGATTGACATCCTTGTATCCAATGCCGGGATGGCCCTTCCCAGATGCCATACCTTTGATGTTACCAGGGAGGACTGGCGCAGGATATTTGACCTGAACCTGGATGCAGGGTATTTCCTGGCCCAGGCATGCGGAAAGGAAATGGCCAAAACAGGCGGAGGGCGGATTGTGTTCATGACTTCCCAGAGAGGTATCTCCGCCATGCAGAACATTGCCCCCTACTGCATTACCAAGGGTGCTGTGATGGCCATGGTAAAAGCGCTGGCCATCGACCTGGCACCGTACCAGATCAATGTCAATGGCGTTGCCCCCGGCTATGTGATGACGGATATGGTATCCGGCCTCCTGGCGGACGAAGCCCGGCTTAAGAACGTGCTGGATAAGACGCCGCTGGGGAAAATGGGCACCACGGACGAGATGGCGGCCGCTGTATTATACTTCTGCCTGCCCCAGTCATCCTACACAACAGGACAGACAGCCATTCTGGACGGAGGCTGGTCCTGCCAGTAAAGGGTCCATGGACAAAGGGTTATTCAGTTACAAGGATTCTAATAAATGGAGCGCGCCCGGCAATCCGGACCGCTCCGGGAAAAATGAGAGGAGATAGAACTATGAGTGAGACAATGTCAGCAATCATCAAAACAGCCCCAAAGCCAGGATGCATGGAGTATGTGACCGATTTTCCAAAGCCGGAGATTAAAGAGGATGAAATCCTGGTGCAGGTAAAGGCCTGCGGCATATGCGGCACGGACCATTCCCTTTACGGGTGGAATGAGGCGATTGCCAAGAACTACAATATCCAGTTCCCGGCGGTTTTCGGCCATGAGTTTTCCGGGGTAGTAGCGGAAATCGGCCCGGCTGCCCCAAAGAATTTTAAGATTGGGGACAGGGTTGTGGTAAATCCCGTGCTGTTCTGTAATGTGTGTTCTTACTGTGCCAAAGGGCAGATCAACATATGTGATAACCGCCCGTTCTATGGAACGGACCTTCCGGGGGCATTTGCAGAGTATGTGGCCATCCGCGGCACCAACCTGATTCCCCTTCCCGACAATGTATCCTATGAAGAGGGCGCGCTGTTGGAAGCCCTTGGCGTTGCCATCAATGCGGTTGACCGGGTAAGTCCCCAGATGGGTGACTGCGCGGTGGTGCTGGGCTGCGGAGCCATCGGCCTGCTGATGCTCAAGGTCTTAAAGTACATTGGTATTGAAAAGGTCATGATTACCGGACTTGGGGTTGATAAGAAACGCCTGGCCCTTGCTGAAAAAATGGGCGCCATCCCGATTAACTGCGATGAGTGCGACCCGGTGGAGCGCGTCAAGGAGCTGACTGGCGGACGCGGCGTGCAGGTGGCCTTTGATGCTGCAGGCAATGCACGCGCCGTGGAGCAGGGCGTCCAGATGCTGGCTAAAAACGGAAAAATCGGCATTTCCGGTCTTCCAAAAGAAAAGTCCACCCTGGACATGACCACGATTTCCATGCGTCAGTTAAGCATCATCGGCAACAGGGCATATGAGCGCAAGACCTGGTTCCAGGGCCTGGATATGATGGCAAACGGCCTGGATATCAAGGAAATAGGAAGCCACACACTTCCGTTCTCAGAATTTGAGAAAGCCATGAAGATGCTGGATAACAGAGAGGGACTGAGGATCATCCTGGTTCCATAAGGGGCAGCGCCGGACTGGAGGGTTACATATGTCAGTGTTAAAAAGAGAATATGGAAAAGAGCAGCCTTATATAGGATGCGGCATGTTTAAGATAAGGCTGCCCTTCATCCATTTCCGATTTACGGGGCCGGAAGCGATTACCGGCCTCTGCAACAGTGTTACCTCCCTGGCGGCCATTGCCACCCTGGTGGGGATACTGGGAATTGAAAACAGGCAGGCATGGGCCGTGATTGTATTCAGCTGTCTGGCCTACTGCCTCCACTGGCTGCTGGGGGACGCCACGGTAGGAGGGTGGATTACCCCGGCCCTTGCCCTGGTGATAGTATACCTTAATGGTTATGGGGAAGGGATTCCCAGGATGCAGGCCATGGGCGCCTTGCAGATTGAGCTTGGGATCATATTTATCGTGCTGGGAGTGACCGGATGTGCCAGGAAGATCACGGGCATGGTACCGCCCTCCATCAAGGCAGGTATTGTGATGGGCACGGCGGTCACCGCGGCCTTCAGCCAGTTTAAGGAAGGTGCGGGATTATACACCTACCCCATTACCATCTTTGCCGGCTCCATGGTGGTTTTCTACTTCATGTTCAGCACTTATTTTAAGAAGCATTCGGAGCGCATCCATATGTTCCGGATTATGGGGCGGTTTGCATTTGCCTGCGGCGTGTTTGTATGTCTCCTGGTAGGGGCGGTGACGGGTGAGATTGATTATTCCATGGTAAGTTTTACGCAGATTCTGGCTGCGCCTGATTTTGCAGGGGCAATCCGTTCCATGTCACCCTTTTATATCGGCTTTGCTCCTGCGGCAACCTGGTTACAGGCCCTTCCCATTGCCTTTGTGGCCTATATCATTGCCTTCGGGGATTTTATCACGGTTAAGCAGCTGGGGATGGATGCTGCCCGGGAGGATGAGCTGGTGGATTATAACACCAACAGGACCAATGTTGTCTGCGGCCTGCGCAATCTGTTCCTGGGCCTGCTGACCCCGTTCCCGCCTTTGGGAGGGCCTATGAGCGCCCCCTATGCGGTCTCCACGTTCCAGCGTTATAAGAACTCGGGCAGGGAAGGCATGGACAGCATATGGGACGGGTATGGGACCAACATGATCCTGGCCGTGGCGGGGCTGTTCTGTTACCCGCTTTACCTGGTGGCGCTGGCCGGTTCCGGAGCAGTCCTGGCGGTCCTGGTCATGATCCAGGGCTATGTGTGTACCCAGATTGCTGTTTCCCTTGCAGGGGACAAGACGGACCTTGGGATTGCAGGTATGATGTCAGGCGTCATGGTGGCCAAAGGAGGGGCGTGGGGGATCGGCATCGGCATCCTTCTTTACTTCCTTTTGTGCGGGCCGGAAAAAATCAGGCAGGATTACCAGTTCAATCTGCAAAAACAGAAAGAGGAGGATGAGGTGTTGCAATGATTGGATTAGAGGGAATTAAGGTGGTGGATCTGACTGCCTATGTGGCAGCGCCTGCATGTCCGCGGATCTTAGGCGAGATGGGGGCCACCGTGTACAAGGTGGAACCCTTTGTGGGAGATGAACAGCGCACCCAGGGAGCCAGCTGGGGGATGAAGTCCAAGACGGAGTTCGACGATCAGGCTTATGATTTAAGTTCCATGAATAAGCAGTGGATTAGCGTGAACCTGAAGACGGCCCAGGGACAGGAGGTTATTTACCGTCTGATAGGGGATTCGGATATCGTGGTTACCAGCTTCCGTGACCCTGCCCTTAAACGGCTGGGTCTGGACTATGAGACGCTGAGCAGTAAGTTCCCCCACATTGTCTTCGGGCAGATGAGGGGATACGGGGAGCGGGGGCCGGAACGGGATTCCAAAGGCTTTGACGCGACCTCCTATTCTTCCAGGGGCGGCCTGGTCATGGCGTTCCCGCAAAAGGGGGAACACTTCGAGCCGGCCAACGTGCCTGTGGCATTCGGGGACTGGAATGCTTCCGTGGCCCTTACTGCAGGTATCCTGGCAGCCCTGGTGCGCAGGCTCAGGTGCGGCAGGGGGGACAAGGTGGTGGTGAACCTCTACCACTGCGCCATATGGGGAATGTCAAGCGCCGTGGCGGTGTCCCAGCAGGGAGGGGAGTATCCGCGGTCAAGGAAGGAGGTCCCCTGCCCCACCAACAACTGTTACCGCTCCAGGGACGGGATATGGTTTTTGATGTGCTTTGGCCATTACAACAAATATTTTGAACTGGTCATGAAGGTCATCGGCCTGGGGCATCTGATCGGGAATAAGGAATATGACACCCTGGAGGTGCTGAACGAGACAGGGAATAACGTGCAGATGATTGCGTGGATGGAGGAAGCCTTTGCAAAGCAGGATTTTGCCTACTGGGAACAGGTCTTTAAGGAAAATGACATCCCCTTCCAGAAATGCTTTACCATGGATGACATCCTGCATGACGAGGAGGCTTATGCCAACGATATCCTGAGGAAAATCCACTATGATTCACTGGGGGAGGTCAGCGTGCCTACCAGCCCTATCCGGTTAAGGAGCGTGGGGGACCCGGTCCTTTTCCGGTCCAGGCCCATAGGGGCCGACACCAGGAAGGTGATGGAGGAATATGGATACAGCCAGGAGGAAATCACCCGTCTGGAACAGGAAGGGGCGGTAAAATGCTACGACGGCCCTCCGCTTCCTGACAGTGTGACAGCACCCAGCCATGGCCCTGGCTTTGACGGAACAGGAAACTGATGAAAGGGTTTTTGCCCCGCAGGAAGATGCGCGGGGCAAAAGCCCTGAAGGTGCTTCAATAAGGAGGTATTTTGTAAATGAATCTTTCGCAGCTTTACTATTTCCGTAAACTGGCTGAAGTGCAGCATTATACAAAGGCAGCCCAGGAGCTTTACATCACCCAGCCCAGTCTCAGCGCCTCCATCCTGTCCCTGGAAAGGGATCTGGGCATTGACCTGTTCCAGAGGGAAGGACGGGGGGTAAAGCTGACCAAATACGGACGTGACTTTTATATCCATGTCTGTAAAGCCCTGGTTGAACTGGAGGTGGGGATTGACAATGCAAAGGAAAATTCCGGAACCATAGGAGGCGTGATTGATGTGGCCTGCATACCCACGCTGTGCGGGGATTTCCTGCCACGCTCCATTAACAGCTATATGCAGGACTGCAACCCCACCGTCAAGTTCAATGTATTCAACGGAATGACCCCGGCTATTGTGGAAGGCGTCCGTTCGGATGCATATGATGTGGGGTTCTGTTCCATGTCGGAAGGGGAGACAGACCTGTGCTTCACCCCTATCCTTTCCCAGGAATACACCACCATTGTCAATAAAAAGCATCCCCTGGCATCCCTGGCCGGCCAGCCCATGAAGCTGGAGGACCTGGAACCATATGAAATCCTCACTTATCCGGAAAACAGCCCCGTGGGCAGGATCATTAAAAAGGAACTGAGGAAGCATAACCTGAAAGCCACCCACTATGGCTATGATGAGACCACCATCGGGGGCTATACGGCCATCAACCAGGTGGTTGCCATTGTGGCCGACACTCCGCTTCTCAAGCAGTTTGACAACCTGGTCCACCTGAAGGTGGAGCTGGAGGCGGAAGCCAGGCTGGTTTATATGGTTTACCACAGGAATAACTATCTGACGCCTGCCGTGAAGAATTATATCCAGCATGTGCTGGACAAGGGGCCTGGATTCAGCGGTGTCCCCACCTAAGGCATGTTCCGGCCTAAGGCATGTCCCCACCTAAGGCATGTCCCCCCTAAGGCAGGTCCCCGCCCAAGGCGGTTTTCCGGTTGCTCCTGCGAAGGGATTCATACCGGGCCGAACAGGAACATGGTAAAGGTGGCGTCAGCCACGGTCTTTCCCTCCGGGGTGGTGATTACCACATGGTGGATTGCGGTTTTGCTTCCCTTGTGGATTGCGTCTGCCTGTACATACAGCTTGCCTGAATCAACGCTCTTGATGAAGTGGATGCAGCCCTGCTGGGTTACATTGGACACTTCGTATGCATAGGTGGCCATTCCGGCCGCCATGTCGCAGAGTGTAAAAATCACTCCCCCATGAAGATTTCCATAAAGATTCAGGGAACATGGGAGGACGTCAAGGGCCAGTCTGGCATGGCCTGGGGCGATTTCCAGGATCTGTGCATGTTCCACTCCTGCCAGGGGCTGGATATGGCGGCGGATGCCTTCCAATATATCCTGTCTCATGTCATCAATACCTCCTGTTTTCATTGATTTCTGATGGGGACAATATATCATACAATGTTGATATGCACAATAGAAAATAGAAATCATAGGTATAATCTATAGATTATGCACAAAACTTGGGAAAAGGCCGATTGGATATGTGAAACAATATATATTATAATGGAATCATCAAGAGATTGTTAAAAAATTGATAAGAATAAATATAACAAGGAGGAATTACCCTATGAGCAAATTATCACCCCAGCAGTTCCAGGATTATCTGATGCAGATCCGCAGGCTTGCAGAAGGCCCCTTGGAGGAAATCCAAAAAGAAGTGGAAGTTACCAACAAGTTCCCGCAGGAGTTTTATGACCTGGCCATTGAGAATGACCTGTACCGCTGTGCGCTTCCTGAAGAATACGGCGGATACGGATTGTCAGAGCTGGAGATCCTTCAGGTACAGGAGGAATTTTCCAGAGGTCCAGGCGGGATGAGGATGCATCTGCATTATGCGATGGACCTGAACTGGAGGATACTGGATGATTACGGAAATGATGAATTGAAGGCGGAATACATGCCTAAATTCCAGGACAAATCCGTGTTCACCTGTTTTGCCCTGACGGAGGCCACCGGGGGAACAGGCGCTGACCTGCATACAACCGCGGTAAGGGACGGGGACAGCTACATCTTAAACGGGGAAAAGACCTTGATTTCCCATACGGACTGCTGCGAGTTTGCGTATGTCATCGCAGTGACCAATCCGGAGTCTGATAAGGCCGACCGTTTATCCGCATTTTTCGTTCCCATGGATGCCCCGGGCTTTGAGGTAATCAACATGCCCCACATGATGGGATGCAGGGGAGCCGGCCATGGCGACCTTAAGTTCACGGACTGCCGCATCGATAAAAAATACTTACTGGGCCAGGAAGGCCAGGGACTTGAGATTGCTCTCCACTCCTTATCTGTCTCCAGGGCCCATATCGCTGCCAGCAACCTGGGTATGGCCCAGAGGATGCTGGAAATGTCCTTAAAGTACGCGGCCGACCGCGTAACCTTCGGCAAGCCCATTGTCACGCGTCAGGCGATTAAGATGAAGCTTGCCAATATGCAGATGAACATCCATGCCCTGCGCTGTATGGTATATGATTTTGCAAAGGATTATGAGGTGCAGGCCGACGGGAAGTACATAGAGGAAAAGGCAGCCATGTGCAAGCTGTTCAGCATTGATACCGTAAGGCTGGTAAGCGATGAAATGCTGGAAATCTTCGGGGGCGTGGGTTACTTTGAGGACAATCCCTATGGTCCGGTTGAGCGCATGTACCGCGACTGCCGCGCCATGTGGCTGGAGGAAGGCGCCCCCACCGTACAGCGCATTACCATTGCTAAAAGCGCGGTTAAATTCGGCGGTCAGGTAGAGTATGTAATCTAAGTATCCGGCCGGGACACATAGCCTTACATCCCGTATGGACAGGGCCGGCAGCCCTGTCCATGTATATTCCGGCCGGACTGCCGGCCGGGGATGGGGAAGGCGGTTCATCATAAAGAGAGGGAAGGGGAAAGAAAATGGCATTACTATATACAGAGGAACAAAAAGAACTCATTGCCCTGGTCCGGGATATGGCGGAACATGAAATCAAGCCATATGTCCAGGAAGCGGACGAAAAGGGAGAGTGCCCCAGGGAGCTGTTTGACTGGGGGTTTAAGATGGGCCTGCATATGCTGGAAATACCGGCCCAGTATGGAGGAACCGGCTTAAGTTATGAGACAACGGCCATGATTTTTGAGGAGCTGGCAAAGGTGGACGCCGGTTATGCAATCACCTTTGTTACCACCTTTGTGGCGCTGCGCAACGTCATCCTGGCCGGGACGCCGGAACAGGCCCAGTATTTTGCGGATATCATCAACCGGGGAAGCTTTGCAGGATTTGCCCTCACGGAACCCAACGCAGGTTCCGACCCGGCAGGCATCAGGGGAACCGCCGTGCTGGACGGCGATGAGTATGTCCTCAATGCCACCAAGACCTTTATTACCAACGGCGCCCTGTCGGACATCTATGTGGGCTTTTTTAAGACCAGCCCGGAGGCAGGACACAAAGGTATCTCGGCCTTTATTATTGACAGGAACATGCCGGGGGTATCGGTGGGCGCCCATGAAAACAAGATGGGGCTCAGGCTTTCCAATACAACGGACCTGATTTTTGAAAATGTAAGGGTTCCCAGGGACCGCATGCTGGGGCCGGAGGGTTCCGGTTTTAAACTGGCATTAAATGCCCTTAACCTGTCCCGGGCCTTTGTGGCAACCCTGGCCGTGGGCATCATGCAGAGGGCGCTGGATGAGGCTGTGAAATATGCAAAGGAGCGCAAGCAGTTCAATACCCCCATTATTAATTTCCAGATGGTCCAGGCGCTGCTGGCCGATATGGCGATTAAGGTTGAAGCTTCCAGATGTCTTGTCAATAATACGATGAGGATGATGGATGCGGGCAGTCTGGTCCAGAAGGAAGGTTCCATCACCAAAACCTTTGTCACGGACTGTGCCCAGGAAGTCACATCCAACGCGGTACAGGTCTTTGGCGGATACGGATACAGCCGGGAATACCCGGTTGAAAAGCTGATGCGCGATGTGAAGGTATTCCAGATTTTCGAGGGCACCAACCAGATACAGCGCATGACCATAGCAAATGTCCTGAATAAGGAATACAGATAAAGGGGGATTATGATGAAGATTGTTGTATGTGTAAAACAGGTTCCGGATACAACAGAGATAAAGATTGATCCGGTAAAGAATACTTTGATACGCACCGGCGTTCCCAGCATTTTAAATCCCTTTGACAGGAATGCAGTGGAAACAGCCCTTCAGCTGAAGGATACTTACGGCGGGAGCGTGACAGTCCTGTCCATGGGGCCGCCTCAGGCCAAGGCAGTGCTGAGGGAAGCGCTTTCCATGGGCGCGGACCAGGCTTATCTCATTACGGACCGGGCTTTCGGCGGTTCCGATACCTATGCAACCAGCTACATCTTATCCAGCGCCATCCGGCATCTGGGACCATTTGATGTGGTGCTGGGGGGCAAACAGGCCATTGACGGTGACACGGGGCAGACAGCCCCCAGTATTGCAGAGCACCTGGACATGATACGCCTTACCTATATTGTGTCCATGGAAATAGAGGGGGATAAGGTGACTGCAAAGCGCCAGGTGGAAGAGGGCGTGGAGGTCATTGAGGCAAGGCTTCCCGTGCTGTGTACTGCCACCAAGGAAACCAATAAGCCGCGCTATGCAACCATTAAGGGGAAACTGGAATCCCTGAGGGCTGAGATACCGGAACTGACCCTTGAAGACATGAAGGATATCATTGATACCACGAAAATCGGTTTAAAGGGTTCACCTACCAAGGTGAAAGCAACCTTTACCCCAAAGCGCACGGCCACTGGGGTACACATAGAGGGTGGTCCCCAGAAGATGGCGGCCTCGCTCCTGGACTGTCTGAAAGAGTCAAAGGTACTGTAGAAAGGGGGAAGTATCATGGGTTTTGAGCAATATAAGGACGTATGGGTGTTTATTGAATGTTTTGAAGGAACCCCCAAAAATGTTGGACTGGAGCTTTTGGGGCAGGGCAGGAAGCTGGCAGAGGGACTGGGACAGCAGCTTTGCGCGGTGGTGATAGGAAAGGATGTGGAGGAAGGCATCCAGGAAGCGCAAAGACACGGCGCGGATAAGATTTATGTGGTGCAGGGGGATGAGTACCGCCATTATTCGGCGGACGGATACGGATACGCCTTCCTGCAGCTGTGCAGGAAATACAGCCCCAACACCATTCTGGTGGGAGCAACCATCAATGGCAGGGACCTGGGCTCCAAGCTTGCGGTAAGCCTTCACACCGGCCTGACAGCGGACTGCACGGCCCTCAGCGTGGAGGATACGGGCAATGTGGTATGGGAACGGCCTGCCTTCGGAGGCAACCTGTATGCACAGATCCTCTGCAGTGACACACGTCCCCAGATGGGAACCGTAAGGCCTGGCGCATTTAAGAAGCCGGCTCCTGTGGAAGGGAACCAGGCAGTGGTCATACGGGAGGATATCCATGCAGGAAATATCCGTACCCAGGTAGTGGATTTCATAAAGGCCTGTGCGGACGGCACCATACCGGTGGGAGAGGCGGATGTGATTGTATCCGGCGGACGCGGTATGAAGAATCCGGAGAACTTTGCAATACTCAAGGAGCTGGCCGGCCTTTTAGGCGGGACAGTGGGCTGCTCCAGGGCAGCAGTGGATTCGGGCTGGATGCCGCAGTCCAGACAGGTGGGACAGACCGGCTCCACGGTGACGCCCAAATTATATATTGCATGCGGGATTTCCGGCGCGGTCCAGCATGTGGCGGGTATGAGCGGATCGGGAACCATTGTAGCCATTAACAAGGATGCCTCAGCTCCTATATTTGAGGTGGCGGATTACTGCCTGGTGGGGGATCTGTTTGAGATTGTCCCTGCCCTGATTAAGGAGTTAAAAGCCAGGAAGCAGGCCTGAGGAATGTGATGGATGGAATGAAGGTAAACCAGAAGCAGAAGGAGTATTACCTGGAAAAGGGATACTGGGGACATGAAACCCTCCTGGACCGCTTCATGCGGACCGCGGAGCGGTTCCCGGACAGGGAATATGTGGTGGATGACAGGGGGAACCGTCATACCTACAGCCAGATAGATGTCCTTTCCTCCAGGATAGCTTCCTATTTAAAAGATATGGGGATTGTGCCGGGAGACTGTGTATCCTTTCAGGTGCCGGTGTGGAGCGAGTTCATTGTAATCGCCATCGGCTGCCTTAAGGCGGGGGCCGTGATGCATCCCATTGCCATGTGCTACGAAGAGCCTGATCTGATCCATGCCATGAACAAAGCCGATACAAAGATATATTTCGGCACTGCCTGGTTTCGCGGCAAGGATTATGAGGCAAGGCTCCTGGCAGTCGTGGACAGGATAGCATCCTTACGGCATGTGGTATTCCTGGACAGCTTAGGACCGGTCAAAGGCGGATTTACAACCTACAGGGAAATCCTTGAAACCTACGGCCCGCTTCCAAAGGAGGAATACGGCCGGATGGACGGGCTTTGTGTGGCGCTGATACTGGGCACATCGGGAACAACCGGAAGCAATAAGGGTGTGATGCTGACCCACAGCAACATCATATTCAGCGAGGAACAATTCAACCGGGAGCTTGGACTGGACGAAAATGACATCATGTTCATGCCCGCGCCCCTGAACCATGCTACTGGTTTCCACCACGGCATCATTGCCCCCATGTTATTGGGGGCAAAGGTGGTGCTTCAGCAAAAGTTTAAATGCCCTGAGGCGATTGAGCTTATGAACCGGGAGAAATGCACGTATTCCATGGGTTCCACCCCGTTTATCTACGATATCTTAAAATATCTGGAAAAGGAGGGGGGAGGCATTGGGAGCCTGAAGTTCTATCTGTGCGGCGGGGCGCCTGTGCCTGAGGACATGGTCCTGCGGGCATCGTCCTTCGGTATCTGTCTGTGCGAGGTATATGGATCCACGGAAAGCGTGCCTCATGTGTTTGTCAGGCCACGGGAAGCGCTGACGTTAAAAGAAAGGACATCGGGCCGTCCCCTTGAGGGAATCCAGGTCCGGGCCGTGGATGAACGGGGCAGGGATGTGGCGCCGGGAACCGTGGGTGAGGAGATATCCAGGGGACCCAATGTGTTCGTGGGCTACCTTAAGGACCGGGAGGAAACGGACCGGGTCCTTACCGATGACGGCTGGTTTTACAGCGGTGACCTCTGCGTCATGGACGAAGCGGGTAATATCCGCATTGTGGGTAGAAAGAAGGACATGATTGTCAGAGGCGGGGAAAACCTGAATTCTAACTATATCGATGAAGCCATGGAGGGATGTCCTGGTGTGGCGGACCATGCTGTAATCGGAATGCCGGACGAACGGCTGGGCGAGCGTATATGTGCGTATGTGGTTCCGGAACAGGGGGTATCCGTGAGCCTGGAACAGGTATTGACCTTCATGAAGGAAAAACACGTGCCCAAGCGTTACTGGCCGGAACGGCTGGAACAGATAAAAGAAATCCCGAGAACCGGAAGCGGCAAGGTGAAAAAATATCTGCTTCTGGAAGACTTGAAGAAGAGGGGGTGAGGCTTTGAAAGAGCAGGTTTTTGGCCCCAGAAGAAGCCGGGCCGCCAGAAAGCCCCTTATCCAGTGTCCCGGCGTGGTGTTTTACCGCTGCCATACCTGTGGAAGTGTCTACCAGCGCACCGGATGGACCCAGACAGAACCTGATATAAGCTGCTGCGGCATCAGGATGGAGCCGCTGGTACCTGTGCGGACTGAGGTCATGGGAAGGTGCGGCACCTTGAGTTATAAGATTGTGGGCGGCTATAACGACAACGCTGTCCAGGTATTCTTTGATATGGAAGAGGGCCATGAACTGGAGTGGCTCTATCTGAAAACCTTTACCGGGGGCTACATGAAATATATAGGGCCTGGAAAACGGTCCCCCTGCGTGTTTGCCCTGGCGGATGAGGATGCATTTTCCTATTGTGATGAAGACCCATGCCTGGAATGCACGTTCTGGTGTAAGCGGGGGTTTGTGGTCTATGGTTATGTGAGTAAGCTGGGACTTGTGGAAATGCCTTTGGACCAGGTCTCGCCTTACTGGCAGTCCGGAGCAAAGTAAAAGCCGCCTTACCGTTCCGACAGGCGGCTGATCATCCGGGCCAGGCATTGAAGGAATTCGTTCTCATCCTTTGAGAAGGAGTAACCGCTTCTGTAGATTAACATATCCTTGTGGACATTGCCGGGATAGCTGCAGTGCTTCTGGATCAGGCCGGTGCTTTCCAGGCAGCTGTAAGGCACCGGGGAGGTCCACATATAGGAACCGGGAATCTGCTTCAATATCTCAAACTGACTGCCTCTGTCATAGATGGAAATGGTTTTACGCGAATTTCCGCCTGTGGCAGAGGCGTCCTGCGCTTCAAAGGTAAAGGACGGGTTCTGGATATCGCCCTGGACGATCTCCAGGCAGTCTGTAAAGTCCAGATAGGTAAGGCTGTCCCTGTCCGCCAGGGGATGATTGGGGGACATGAGCACGTTGCAGGAGAATTCCCACAGTTCCTTCCAGTCCAGGTTTTCATCCTGAAGCATTTTCATGTAATAATTCTCATAGAGGGCCTGGCAGCGTATGATCCCCAGGTCAAAGGCCTTGGAGGACACGCCGCGTATGGTATCCTTGGAATTGGTTTCCTTGTAGCTGAGGCTTACGCTGGGGAAGGCCCGCATGTCCTTCAAATAATCGGTAAACGCATAGGAAATATAGGTGGCCCTGGGCACGCTTAAGCTGACCTCCAGGGCCCGTTCGCTGTTTTTGACACAGAGGGCCTCAATCTGTTCCTCCTGGACCAGGATGGCCTTGGCATACCGGAGGAATTCCTCCCCACGTCTGGTGGGGACCATGCCGCGGCTGGTGCGGTCGAATATGGGGCATCCCAGTTCGCGCTCCAGTTCCCGGATGATCTTGCTCAGATGAGGCTGGTTCATATAAAAATTCTGGGCTGCTTTTGTGATGGAACCGGTTTTTTCCACTTCAACGGCGTACTTCAAATAAGAAAGATTCATATACAACTCCTGGTATTTTTATGTTATACTATACCAGTATATACCAGAACCGGAATTTTGAAAAGGAAAACAGCAGGGGGTTAACATGGATAAACTGGATTACAGAATACTGAACATACTAAAGGAAAATGGACGGGAGACAGCATCCGATATCAGCAAGGCCATCCATCTGTCTGTGTCAGCTGTGCTGGACCGTATTAAGAAGATGGAGGAAGCCGGGATCATAAAGGGATACACGGTCAGGGTGGATGCAAAGGCCCTGGGCAATGATGTGACGGCCCTGATGGAAATCAGCCTGGAGCATCCCAGGTTCCATGACTCCTTCACGGAGATAATCCTGGAACATCCCAATATTCTGGACTGCTACTATCTGACAGGGGATTATGATTTTGTGCTGAAGATATCCTGCTCCTCCTCAGATGAACTGGAAAGCATTCACAGGACCATCAAAAGCATACCAGGCGTCTCGGCCACCAGGACGCATTTTGTATTAAAAGAAATCAAAAATGTATATTCCGCCATCCCGGAAGAGGAAAAGAAGCGCTTCTGAACACATGAATGATTGGAGATAATAAGAATGAAGACATTGGGCTATTATAATGGAAGGTATGACGAAATTGATAACATGACCATCCCCATGAATGACCGGGTATGCTGGTTCGGGGACGGCGTGTATGACGCGGGCCCCTGCCGCAACTATCATATATTTGCCCTGGACGAGCATGTGGACCGCTTCTTTAACAACGCAGGACTTTTGAAGATACAGATGCCCTGTACCAAGGAGGAGCTGAAGGCCCTGTTAAATGACCTGGTCAGGAAGATGGACACAGGGGACCTGTTCGTATATTATCAGGTGACAAGAGGCACGGCCGCGCGTTCCCATGAGTTCCCGGCGGACTGTCCGGCCAATCTATGGGTCATGTTAAAACCCCAGAAAGCACCGGAGCTGACAGCGAAAATCAAGCTGATAACAGTGGAGGACACACGCTTCTTCCACTGTAATATAAAGACCCTGAACCTGATTCCCAGCGTCATGGCTGCCCAGAAAGCCAGCGAGGCCGGGTGCCAGGAAGCCATTTTCCACCGCGGCGGCCGCGTGACGGAGTGTGCGCACAGCAACTGCCATATAATAAAGGAAGGAATCCTGTACACGGCCCCGGCAGACAACCTGATCCTTCCCGGCATTGCAAGGGCGCATCTAATCAGCAATTGTAAGAAACTGGGTATTCCTGTGAGCGAGACGCCATATACCCTCAAGGAGCTGATAGATGCCGACGAGGTGCTGGTCACCTCATCCACCAAGCTGTGCATGTCGGCGGATGAGATAGACGGCAGGCCCGTAGGAGGAAAGGCGCCGGGACTCCTTAAGAGGATACAGGATGCGGTGAAGTCTGAATTCCTTGAGGAAACCGGTACTGCCTTGGGCAGATAGCGGGTGCTATATTTCTCAGTTAATTGTGTAAGGCAAGGGTTTGGCTGCCTTGACTTTTACAAGGTGCAGTGATAGAATGAAAGGCATGAAAAAGACAGGCGCAAGGATATCATTATTAATCAGTATAATCATAATAGGTACGGCTTGGCTGGCAGGATGCAGCAGGAAGAATGCGGATCCTGTCAGTCGGTCGTCTTTTTTGTTGAACACGTTCATTACAGTGACCCTGTATGATTCTCAGGACGAGACCATCCTGGACGGCTGCATGGAGCTGTGCTCTGATTATGAAAAGCTTCTGAGCAAAACCCTGGAAAGCAGTGAAATCTACCAGATGAACCATAGAAAAGCAGGGGAGCGCACCTTCACGGTATCCGGCGGCACGGCCCGTGTCCTGCAGAAAGGGCTGGAATACAGCCGTATTTCAGAGGGGGCCTTTGACATTACCATCGAACCCTTAAGCACGCTCTGGGACTTCACAGGCAGGGATCCCCAGGTTCCCCGGCCGGATGAAATCCAAAAGGACCTGAAAAAGGTAGGATATGAAAATGTCACACTGGATGGAAACCAGGTGACCTTCTCAAATGATGAGACAACCATTGACCTTGGCGCCATTGCAAAAGGCTTCATTGCAGACGAGATGAAGGCTTACCTGAAGGAAAAGGGCGTAAACAGCGCCGTCATCAACCTGGGGGGCAACGTCCTGTGCGTAGGCAGCCGTCCTGACGGCAGTCCCTTTAAGATTGGACTCCAAAAGCCCTATGCCACCCATACCGAAACAGTGGCGGCCCTGGATATTACCGACATGTCCGTGGTGTCGTCCGGTGTCTATGAGCGCCATTTCATAAAAGACGGCGTCAACTATCACCACATACTGGACCCATCCACTGGTTATCCTTATGAGAACGGCCTGATACAGGTTTCAATCATCTCGCCTCTTTCCGTGGACGGCGACGGTTTAAGCACCACCTGTTTTGCCCTTGGCTTAGAGAAGGGGATGGAGCTGATTGATGGCATGGATGGGATATATGCGGTATTCATGACCGAAGACGGGACGCTGCACTATACTGAGGGCGCAGAAGGTTTTTTGGACTGAAGTTTTTTGGCCTCAGATTCCTCACCTCAATATTGAAAGGCTGGAAAAGGTATGGTATGATGGATGGGAATGTGCGGCCGTTTCAGGAAGGCTGGATTCCATGAATATAATAAGGAAAGGATACCTTGATTTCCAAAGGAGCAAAAATGCTGCATAAGATATGGGAAAAATGTGTGAATTATGAAACGGTCAGTTACCTGATATGTGGTTTCCTTACCACGGCAGTGGACTTTGCCGTATATACGGTTTTAAGACAGATGGATATAGGGGTGGGGATATCCCAGGCCCTGTCCTGGATGGCGGCTGTCCTGTTTGCCTATGTGGTGAACAAGCTGGTTGTCTTCCGCAATTATAACATGAGGCCCTCCTATCTGGTGAAGGAGGCAGGGGCGTTTGTGGCAGCCAGGGCATTTTCCGGCGTGGTTACATGGGTCCTTATGGTGGTCATGGTGAAACTGGGGGGAGACAGGGGGTTTGTATATGAGTTATTCTGTAAATTCACATCCTCTGTGCTTAACATGGTGTTGAATTATGTTTTCAGCAAGCTGTGGATATTCAAGAATAAGCCTGAGTAGGGAAAGGTGACTGTGATGGAACGTGATGAGATCGAGCGGGTTGAACGTGAGCTGGATGCAATCTTAAAGCTTGTTCAGCCGGAGGCGCCCATGCAGGATAAAACTCCGGGGATGGATACGGACCAGGAGGCAGCAGGAGAACAGAAGATAAAAGGCTCAAAGGAAATGGCCCGGGAGGAATGGGCTTTTTCCGGGGAGCAGGAAGAGATTGGAGTACAGACTATGCCGAATAAGGCTCCCGGTGAAGAAGAGATAAAGAATGAGGAACAGCTCCCTTCGCAGGAAAATGCGCCGGAGGAAACTGTTACGGATTCAGGGAAAGAAAAAAAAGAAAGCCAGTCAGGGCGGAAAAGGACGCAGGGAAAAGCGGATAAAGGGAAAAAGCATGGCTTTTGGAATCCGGCCCGGGACGGCCGGCCGGAAGGGGCAATGGCCCGGGACGGTATAACGGATTGGCAGCAGGACAACGGCCCGGATGGCGAGGATGACTGGGATATGGACGATGGGACGGAGTGGTCCCAGGACGGCCGGGTAGAGTGGAATCGGGACGACCAGCCGGAATGGAATCGGGACGACCAGCCAAATGTGAAAATGGACGGATATTCCGGCCAGGGAAGGGTCCGGCCCATACGCAGCCTTCGGCTGTTGAAGCCGTCGGATGGCCTGGCTGCGGCATTTTTCGTGCCTGTCATTGTGATGATCATCATATTTGCCCAGAGAGGCATTTTCCCCTTTGGGGAGGAAAGCTTCTTAAGGACGGATATGTACCACCAGTATGCCCCGTTTTTTTCGGAGTTCCAGTATAAGCTGACCCACGGGGGAAGCCTGCTGTACAGCTGGGATATCGGCATGGGTGTGAATTTTTCAGCCCTTTATGCCTATTATCTGGCCAGCCCGGTGAACTGGCTTCTGATGTTCTGCCCCAAGCAGTTCATCATAGAATTCATGACGCTGGTGATTGTGCTGAAGATTGGACTGTCAGGGCTTAGCTTTGCATGGTATCTGAAAAAGCATTTCGGCACCAGGGATTTTGGTGTTGGGCTTTTCGGGATTTTTTATGCGCTGAGCGGTTATATGGCGGCGTACAGCTGGAACATCATGTGGCTGGACTGCATCCTCCTGTTCCCGCTGATCCTTCTTGGGCTTGAGCGGCTGGTTAAGGGGGAGAGCGGACTGCTCTACTGTATTACCTTGGGCCTGTCCATCCTTTCCAATTATTATATATCCATCATGATATGTATTTTCATGGTCATCTATGTCATTGCCCAGGTAATCATGAATCCTCCCAAAGGACTGGGAAGATTGGTGCTGACAGGTGTCCGCTTTGCCGTATATTCCCTTTTGGCCGGAGGGTTGGCGGCGGTTGTGCTGCTGCCGGAGATATATGCGCTCCAGGCAACTGCTTCCGGGAATTTTGATTTCCCCAAGACCGTTTCCTCCTATTTTTCCATCTTCGACATGATTGCCAGACATATAGGGAATGTGGGCACGGAAATTGGGCTGGACCACTGGCCCAATATTTACTGCGGTGTTGCCGTGCTTATGTTCTTCCTTCTGTATCTGGGCAGCCGGAAGATCGCGTTCAGGGAAAAGGCAGTGTACTGCGGCCTGCTTCTTCTGTTTTATGCCAGCTTTTCCGTTAATATGCTGAACTTCATATGGCACGGCTTCCATTTTCCCAACAGCCTTCCCTGCAGGCAGTCCTTTATTTATATCGCACTGATGCTGGTGATGTGTTATCAGGCATATACGGGCCTTAGGGAAACGCCGTGGAAACATATCTGCCTGGCTTTCTGGGGCGCCGTCATATTCATACTTCTGGCAGAGAAGCTGGTGGAGAACCCGGAACAGTATCACTTCTCCGTGTTTTATGTTGCCATCCTGTTCATTGCCATGTACGCAGGACTGGTGTATCAATATAAAAAAGGGAGATGGAGCCTGGATGCCATCGTCCTGACCGCGCTGGCCGTGGTGTCCATTGAGGCTGCTGTCAATACAGCGGTTACCAGTGTCCCCACTACCAGCAGGACCGCCTATGTGAAGGATAACCAGGATGTGCAGGATCTGGTGTGGAACCTGAAGCCGAATACATTTTACAGGGTGGAAAAATCAGACAGGAAGACTAAGAACGACGGCGCATGGATGAATTTCCCATCGGTATCCCTGTTCTCCTCCACGGCGGATGCGTCCCTGTCGGACTTCTTCCGGGTGCTGGGATGTGAAAGTTCTACCAATGCGTACAGCATTACAGGAAGCACCCCTCTGGTGGACAGCCTGTTCTCCGTGCGGTACGGACTTTACCCGGACCAGCAGCCCACGGGAATCCTGATGGAGCAGGCAGGGCGCAAGGGCGGTGTATGGCTTTATGAAAATGCATTCACGCTTCCGGTCGCCTTCATGCTGCCGAAGGATGTGGAGGCCAACTGGATTACGGATTCCGGGAATCCGGCCCTGGTACAGAATGACCTGTGCGATGTGCTGGGAACCGAACACGTGCTGATTCCCAATGAGAGTGTCACGGAAGGCAAGAAGCTGTCATTTACAGCAGAGGCAACCGGGGATTACTACGTATATGTGACCAATAAAAAGGTAAAGGAAGTATCCGTTACCGTGGGAGAACATTCGGACAGCTTTGACAATGTGGACAGGGGATATTTCCTTGAACTGGGCCGTATTACCAAGGATGAGCAGGTTTATATGGAATCCCGGGACGACGGGAACCCTACCCTGCAGGCTGAAGTGTGGAGATTCAATCCCGAGGGACTGAAGGCTGTTTACGGACAGATGAACGCCAATCCCATTACGCTGACCAACTGGACCGATACATCCCTTAAGGGCAGTATCACGGCAGATGGTTCCGGCGTCATGTATACCAGCATTCCCTATGACAAGGGATGGACCATAATGGTGGACGGCAATCAAGTGGCACCGAGAAAGCTTTTCGATACCTTCCTGGCCGTGGACTTAAGCGGGGGAACCCATGAAATCAGCATGACATATGAGCCGGAGGGGCTTCGCACCGGGGCATGGATAACCGGGGCATCGGCCGCAGTGCTGGGAATCATCGTGCTGGCAGGATACACAGTCAGACGCAAAGAGCAGAAAAAATACGAAAAAGTAAGGAGATAGCAGCCATGAAATTATGGGGTGGACGTTTTACCAAGGAAACAAACCAGCTGGTGCACAATTTTAACGAATCCCTGTCCTTTGACCAGAAATTCTATCACCAGGATATAGAGGGCAGCATTGCTCATGTGAAGATGCTGGAAAAGCAGGGAATCCTTTCAGCGCAGGACAGGGATGATATTATCCGCGGATTGGAAAGCATATTATCCGATTTGGAGAATGGACGGCTGACCATATCCCCCGATTCCGGATATGAGGATATCCACTCCTTTGTGGAGGGAACCTTGACGGAGCGCGTGGGGGAGGCTGGAAAACGCCTTCACACAGGACGCAGCCGTAACGATCAGGTGGCCCTGGATATGAAGCTTTATACAAGGGATGAGATAGATGAGATAGAAAAGCTGGTTAAAGACCTGTTAAAGGAACTTCTGGTCATCATGGAGGCCAACACAGATACCTTCATGCCTGGATTTACCCATCTCCAGAAAGCCCAGCCCATCACACTGGCCCACCACATGGGGGCATACTTTGAGATGTTCTCAAGGGACCGCTCAAGGCTTCAGGACATCCGCAGGCGTATGAACTACTGTCCCCTTGGCTCCGGCGCATTGGCGGGCACCACCTATCCCCTGGACCGGGAATATACAGCCAGCCTTCTCGGGTTTGACGGCCCGACCCTGAATTCCATGGATTCCGTGGCAGACAGGGATTATCTGATTGAGCTGTTAAGCGCCCTGTCCACCATTGCCATGCATTTAAGCCGGTTCTGTGAAGAAATCATCATCTGGAACACCAACGAATACCGTTTTGTGGAAATTGATGATTCCTACAGCACAGGCAGCTCCATCATGCCCCAGAAGAAGAACCCGGACATTGCGGAGCTGATCCGAGGCAAGACCGGAAGGGTCTACGGCGCCCTGGTATCCCTCCTGACCACCATGAAAGGCATTCCCCTGGCCTATAATAAGGACATGCAGGAGGATAAGGAGCTTACCTTTGACGCCATTGATACGGTGAAAGGCTGTCTGGCCCTATTCACAGGCATGATATCCACCATGAGCTTCCGTAAGGACGTGATGGAGGCCAGCGCAAAGAACGGTTTCACCAATGCAACGGACGCGGCAGACTATCTTGTGGGCAAAGGCGTCCCCTTCCGCGATGCACATGGAATCGTAGGCCAGCTGGTCCTTCTGTGCATCCAGAAAGGCATTGCCCTGGACGACCTTTCCCTGGAGGAGTACAGGCAGATAAGCCCTGTATTCGAGGAGGACGTGTATGATGCCATCAGCATGAAAACATGTGTGGAAAAGCGTATCACCATCGGCGCTCCGGGACAGGATGCCATGAAGCAGGTGATTGGGATCTATAAAAAAATGCTGGCAGAGTAACCGCCCTGGGGAGCGCGTTGGCGGGTATATCGGCCAATGGAAATGCAGGTGTGGATGAAAAGTGGCAGCTGGAGCCGTAGCGGCAGGAGTTGAAACTGTTATGGCTGAAATGATTATGGCTGAAATGATTAGGACTGAAATGATTAGGACTGAAACGGTCACAGTTGAAACGGTTAAAGCCGTAATGTGATTCAAAAGACAAAGGGGTAAAGAACCTGAATCTGTAATTTGAGGGATTAAGGGGCTTTATCCCTTTGGTGTCTTTTGGTTATGGATGTATGGGGGCTATATCCGTGTGGTGATGGGGTTGGCAAACATGGCTGGTTGTGTTGGTGTGGCTGGTTGTGTTGGTGTGGCTGGTTGGATGGACATGGCTGGTTGGATGGATGTGGCTGGTCCTGTGGATATAGCCGGCTATACAGACATAACTGTCCTTAAAAAACATTGTCTTGACGTATTTTATAATTAAATATATAATATTTACATCGCGCTAGTTGTAAAAACAACGGAAAGAGGGGAGAGTATGGAGGAATATCTTCACCGTGTGAAAAAATCTCCATTATTCTATGGGATTAATGATAACGAGCTTTACACGCTTTTAAAGTGCTGCGCAGCAGAGCAGGTGCCCTATGAGGACGGGGAATATATCTTCCGGATGGGGGAGTCGGTCAATAAGGTGCTGATTCTGTTAAAAGGCAGGGCGCGCGTGATACAGGAGAATTTCTGGGGACACCAGGAGATGATTTACCATATCAGGGAAGGGGAGCTGTTCGGGGAGTCTTATTCATGTGCAAGGACCCCGGTGCTGCCTGTGAGTGTGGTGACCGAGGGGCCGTGTGAGGCATTGTTCCTGAACTATCAGAGGATGATTACATTCTGTTCCCTGGCCTGCGAGTTCCATACCAGGTTCATCCATAATATGCTGCGGCTTGTGTCGGAACATAATGTGAAGCTGGAGAACAAACTGGAACATGTGTGCAGGAAGTCAACCAGGGAAAAGCTGCTGTCCTATCTGTCGGAGCAGGCCATCTCCCAGGGGGGAAGGGCCTTTGATATTCCCCATAACCGGCAGGAGCTGGCAGAGTACCTGTGCGTGGACCGGAGCGCCATGTCCAATGAACTGAGCAAGATGCGCACCGAGGGAATCCTGGATTTCCAGAAAAACCATTTTGTGCTGTATGACCGTTATGACGGGGAACAGAGGGAAGGTGCCTGAGGTGAAAGCGTATGGGGGAAGAACGGTGGGGGAGATAAAGGACATAAGGACGTAAAGGTATAAGGATATAAAAACGTAAGGATATAAAAAACGTAAGGATATAAAAACATAAGGATATAAGGACTCGGTATAAGGGTGAATGGAAAAGAAAAGACGCTCAGCATTTTCAGCAGGGCGTCTTTTGACATTGCTTGTATATAATGGCTTGTTCTGCATAGCGTAGCTTATCCCGGATAGGGTAGCTTATCCCGGATAGGGTAGCTTATTCCGTATATAGTAGCCTATTCCGGATACACGGCATTAAGGCATTTTTCAACAGCATCCTTTGAAATCAGGTTAATGGCCCGGGAGTCATCCATCCTGGTATAATATCCGGTTCCTTCGTCATTTGGGCTTCCGATGAAAAGGGTGACGGTTCCGGTATCCCCGCCCTTTTCGTATGTCCACGAAAGCGTCATGTCGGGGGTGGAGAGTCCGTAGCTTCCCAGTTCCTCATCCGTTGCCTTATAAGTGGTGCAGGATTGGATGGACAGCCCGCTGATGGCCTCGGCCAGGTTATTGAGGTCGGAATTATCCGGGAGACGGTTTGCCTCATCATCAGGAGAACCCTTATACCAGGCAATATTGTTATCCGCATCCACAGTCTTTTTGGAAAATACCCTGGTGGCGCCATTCCTGGTAACCGTGATTTCCTTTATGTCGGTCCCGGCAACATAGGGCAGGGATTCGGTTTCCACAAAGTCATAGAGGCCTTTGCCGGATGTTTCTGTCAGATAGTTTCCTATGGTATATACCTGGCTGCCGCCTTCCAGACATGCATAGTATTCAGCCGCAGTACTGGCATATCCGGCCGCGGTGTCACCGGTACCAGCCACCTGGTTTCCAATCATCAGGGTTTGGGATGTCCCGTCTTCTGATGTCATGGAGAATTTTACGGCAGGAGGGTTAAGTCCATAGGAATCCAGGCTGTCCGGTGTTTCCAGCTGCCGCCCGGCACTTAAACGTGCCAGCGTATCCGCCAGCGTGGTAACCGTGTACTGGCGGATGGGACAGTCCTTATCAGACTGGTAATACCAGGTATCGCCCTCCTTTTTAAAAGCCAGGCCCGGTTGTCCATCCTTCTCCCAGCTGATGGAAGTGAGTCCCTGGAGATTGGTCACATAAATCTGGCTGTCTTCTGTCTGCCCTGCAAGCGCATCTGCCTTCTTGTGCTGGTTCCAGGTTATAAGTCCGTAGGCGGCGCAGAGGACGACCAGGACAACGGCGGCAGGGACCAGTGGGTTTACTTTCTTTTTCATTCAGATTGCCTCCTTACAGCTTACGGCGCTTCATCCAGATTACAAAACCAGCAATCAGGAAGATGACCGGAATGACGATGATGAACAGGGCGCTCCAGAGTCCACCGGATGTTATCATATTATAGGTAATATCCAGACTTTTGCTTGGAATGGACAGGATGGTGATGCCCGGCATTTTGTAGGATACGACATTCATGAATATGGCCAGGTTGGAAATATTCGGGAAACGCATCAGTATATCATTGTCAATGAAAGCCGGGGCTGTGATGACTGTGAATACGGAGGACGTATCCTGTTCTTCATTGACTGTCTCTACTGCGGTGGCGCCAAGTGTGTAGGTGCCGTCTGTCTTTTCCTGTGTGACAGGGTCGACCAGGATCCCGGAATCAGAGGTGGTGAGGAACGGGGAAACGGTCAGACCGTCCCGCAGGTTATCCTGGATGGTCATGCCAGAGGGCTGTACGGCCAGGGCCGCCTGACCGGAGTCCACTCCGGTTAAAAGACCGCTTGAGAAATCATAGTCAGGAATCACATTAAACGGATTGTTGTTATAAAAATGCTGCGGCGCTGAATCTGCTACAAAACCGTTCTTTAAATCCATTCCATACATGGAACACAGGGAGGTCAGGTTGGTAAGTGTGTCCTGGGTGGTGCCTGCCAGGAGCAGCAGGTGCCCGCCGTTCTTCAGGTAATCGGTGAGTGTGGTTTTCTCATCCTCGCTGATATCCTTTTGGGGATTGTTTATGATCAGCAGGCTGCAGTCTCCGGGGACGGCGCTGTCGGTCAGGAGGTTCAGTTCTTTGGTTTCCATGCCTGACTTATCCATGGCATCGCTGACCGTTGGGGACAGGGCTGCTTCCTGGTGGCCGGACAGGGTATATACGGTGGTCCGGGTTTCATTTGTCACATAGTTGATGGCGCTGGTAATCTGTCCTTCCCCGTCAAAGGCTGTCTCCCGTACCTGCTGGTACTGGTAGTAGGCCATTAAATCAATCTGGATGATATCGCTGAAAGGAATGGCGGTTTTTTTGCCGGTGGCATCGCAGGTTACCAGGATCTGGTTGGTTTGCGTATCTAGGGTGGTCAGGATATCCGGGTGCAGTACCGGGTCATCCTCTGATACCTTGATATGGCTGGACTGGTCTGCGTACAGCTTTACAAAGGACGTAATCCGGTCATCCACGGTATCGGGGCTGGCTACGATATGGATGGTCACATCCTTGTCAAGTTGGTTAAGCAGATCTTTGGTAGTGTCCCCCAGGGTAAGAATCTGGCTGGAACTTAAGTCGTGCTTCATGTATTTTGCCGGAATTTTCCCTATAATCATATTCATGATGATGATGGCGGCAATGACCACAATGGTGAAGACCGCCATGTAACTGCCCTTTTTTAGTTTTCTTGTCATTTCTTCCTCCTTGCTGCCTGACCTGTCTGTCAGCTCCATCTTCGTTTCTGGGTGGCCTGCACCGTGAGAAAAAGAAGTATGCCGGCCATGCTTACATAGTACACAAGTCCTCCGATATCCAGGATATGGGTGTTGACAATGGAATCAAATACATCGGTCAGGACAATTTTCTCCAGGATATCTTTCAGCGCATGTTCCAGAAGGCGCTGGTTCAGCAGATAGGTTCCGATAAGTCCGGCCGCCCCCAGTATTTCCAGTCCAAGGGACAGGGGAACGTGGCCCGTAATACGGTACAGGACGAAGCTTACAAGGCTCCAGAGAATCAGAAGCCCGGTCAGGGAGCCATAGGCGGTGGAGGGCAGGAAGTTTAAAAGCCCGGGCCACAGGATTAAAAGCAGGAGTACCCCGAATGTTCCCGCTGCCGCAATCAGCTGGCTTTCCGTAAGGGAGGATATGAAAAGTCCGATGGCAATGTATACACAGCCCATGAGGAAAAATGCCAGTATGGAGGCGTAGTCTTCCGCCAGGTATGCGGTCCCGTTTGCTTTGATGATTAAGGGACAGAGACAGGCAATGGCCATGGGGATTGCGAAAATGGTGACCATGGAAAGGTATTTGCCAAGGACAATGTCCCATACAGACACAGGCGCTGTAAGCAGCATCTGGTCGGTGCGGGAACGGCGTTCATCCGCCATGCTGCGCATGGTCAGTATGGGCACTGCAATCATCAGGATCATCAGGATGGAACTAAGGGTATAGGAAAAATACGGATATCCGTTAATCATGTTGAAAACCATGAAGTAAATGCCTATGAACATGGTTACAAAGGCAATGAACACATAACCGGTCATGGAATGGAAATAGGATTTCAGTTCACGCTCATAAATCGCTTTCATTGATGTTGCCCTCCTCTCTGCCTTGTTCTCCCTTTGGGGAACTCTTTTCCTCCAAGGAACTCTTTTCCTCCAAGGAACTCTTTTCCTCCAAGGAACTCTTTTCCTCCAAGGAACTCTTTCCCTTAAATGAATCTTCCCCCGTCAGTTCCAGGAAGACCTCTTCCAAAGATGCCTTTGATGTGGACATGGAGAGGATTGGCATGTGGTTTTGTGCAAATGTATAAAACAAGGTCTCGCGTATATCTTCCGTCTGGTTAAGGGAATGTCTGTCCGCCTGGAGACTCAGGTGACAGACCGGATTTCCCTCCTCCTGAAGGGCGCTGCTTACGGTGATGGCGGAAATGGGCATCAGCAGGTTCATGATATCATCCCTGGCGCCCTTTACATCCAGTTCCAGTCCCGCGGACCCCTCCAGCTGGCGCTCCAGGTTCTCCGGCGTGTCACTGGCAATCAGCTTCCCTTGGGAAATGATCATGATGTGGTCACAGACAGCACTGACCTCAGAGAGGATATGGGAACTGAGTATGACCGTATGTTTCCTGCCCAAATCACGGATCATATCCCGAATCTCGATAATCTGTTTGGGATCCAGTCCGACGGTGGGCTCATCCAGGATGATTACATCCGGTTTGCCGAGGATGGCCTGGGCCATACCCACCCGCTGGCGGTAGCCCTTGGAAAGGTTGCGTATCAGGCGGCCTTTCACGTCCTCGATTTTTACCAGTTCCATGACCTCGTTAATGGAAGCCTTAAGGCTGTCTTTTGGAAGCTTTTTTAATTTTGCGGCAAATACAAGGTACTCATATACGGTCATGTCCGTATACAGGGGCGGTACCTCAGGAAGATAACCCATGCATTTTTTTGCCTGTTCCGGTTCCTCCAGTATATTATGGCCGTCGATTAACACTTCCCCCTCTGTGGCGCCCAGATAACCTGTCATGATGTTCATGGTGGTGGATTTTCCGGCGCCGTTGGGACCAAGGAAGCCGTAAATCTGCCCGTCCTCCACTGTAAAGCTCAGATGATCCACTGCCAGATGGCCGCCATAATCCTTTACAAGATTTTTCACTTCAATCACTGGTTGTTTCCTCCCGTCTGTTATTTATACGCATATTTACCAAATAGTTTTAAAATTAAAATGTGATAAAATTGTGTTGAAAATATTATTTTTTTAATAATAGTTTCTAAATTCGCAGAATCACGCACAAAGGCGCAAAATATTGCACAGAAAAATGCAAGAAAGGGTATTGCCCTGCATTGCATCAGTTGGTATAATATAGGACAGTTGGTAAAAAAATAACACAATGAGATGTATTGTGATGCCTCAGTGCATCGGAATGGAGGGAACTATGAATCAGATTGATACCATGTCAGTCAATGCAATCCGCGTTCTTGCAGCAGACGCTGTACAGAAGGCAAAATCAGGCCACCCGGGACTTCCTCTGGGTTCAGCAGCCATGGCTTACGAGCTTTGGGCCAACCATATGAACCATAATCCTAAGAATCCCCAGTGGAAGAACAGGGACCGTTTCATCCTTTCAGGAGGCCACGGCTCAACCCTTCTTTACTCCCTGCTCCATCTGTTTGGATATGGCCTGACCAAGGAAGACATGATGAATTTCCGTCAGATGGATTCCCTGACACCAGGACATCCGGAATACGGCCACACGGTTGGCGTTGAGGCCACAACAGGACCTTTGGGCGCAGGCATGGGTATGGCTGTGGGTATGGCTATGGCTGAGTCCCATCTGGCTGCTGTGTTTAACAAGGACGGATATCCTGTGGTTGACCACTATACTTACGTGCTGGGCGGAGACGGCTGTATGATGGAAGGCATTTCCTCAGAAGCATTTTCACTGGCAGGAACCTTGGGCCTTAGCAAGCTGATCGTGTTCTACGATTCCAATAAGATTTCCATTGAGGGAAGCACGGACATCGCATTTACAGAGAATGTACAAAAGCGCATGGAGGCATTTGGATTCCAGCTGCTGACCGTGGAGGACGGCAATGACCTGGATGCCATCGGCAAGGCCATCGAGGAGGCAAAGGCAGATACCACACGTCCTTCCTTCATCACGGTTAAGACCCAGATCGGCTACGGCTGCCCGGCTAAGCAGGGCAAGGCCAGCGCACACGGCGAGCCTTTGGGCGAAGATAATGTTACTGCCATGAAGGAGAATTTAAACTGGCCATCCATGGAGCCGTTCTATGTACCGGATGAGGTGTATGCCAATTATAAGGCACACGCTGAAAAGGGTGCTAAGGCAGAGGCAGAGTGGAATGCCTTATTTGATGAATATTGCCGGAAGTATCCGGAGATGAAGGATATGTGGGACAAGTTCCATAATCCGGAACTGGCTAAGGCCGCATATGACTGTGAGGAATACTGGGCATATGATGAGAAACCGGATGCAACCAGAAGCTTATCCGGCAAGCAGCTTCAGAAGCTTAAGAACCTGATGCCTAACCTGATTGGCGGCGCAGCAGACCTGGCACCGTCCACCAAGACTTATATGTCGGATATGGGGGATTTCTCCAAGGATAACTATGCCGGACGCAACCTGCACTTCGGTGTGCGCGAACTGGCCATGGCAGCCATTGGAAACGGCCTGATGCTTCACGGAGGACTGCGGGCATTTGTCTCCACCTTCTTTGTGTTCGGTGATTACACCAAGCCGATGGCAAGGCTGTCCGCACTGATGGGCGTGCCGCTGACATTTGTATTTACCCATGACAGCATTGGCGTGGGCGAGGACGGACCTACCCATGAGCCGATTGAGCAGCTGGCCATGTTGCGTTCCATGCCTAACTTCCACGTATTCCGTCCGGCTGACGCGACAGAGACAGCAGCAGCCTGGTACAGCGCGGTTTCCTCCCAGAAGACACCTACCGCCCTTGTGCTTACAAGGCAGAACCTGCCCCAGTTGGCAGGCTCCAGCAAGGAAGCCTTGAAGGGGGCATATATCCTGGAGGATTCTTCCAAGGAAGTTCCGGACGCAATCATCATTGCCACAGGCTCTGAAGTTGAACTGGCCGTAGGCGCAAAGGCTGAGCTGGCTAAGGAAGGCATGGATGTGCGTGTTGTCAGCATGCCGTGTATGGATATATTCGAGGAGCAGTCTGAGGAATACAAGGAAAAGGTTCTTCCAAAGGCAGTGAGGAAGAGGGTTGCAGTGGAAGCATTGGGAGACTTCGGATGGGGCAGATATGTTGGCCTGGACGGAGCTGCGGTCACCATGAAGGGCTTTGGCGCCAGCGCTCCCGCAGGACTGCTGTTTAAGAAGTTCGGGTTCACGGTTGAGAACGTGGTGGAGGCTGTGAAGTCACTGTAATATAAGTTTGTTTCCTTAACTGGTTCAGCCAGAATTATAAAACGAAGATATCATATGGTTATCAATGATAATCCCCGGACAGCGGCGGAAGACAGGTGGTTCTTCCGGCTGGCCGGGGATTTTCTGCATGTCTGATGCAGATTGAATATTTAATGTGGGAATGATATAATCTGGTAAGCACCGGCATGTTTTAGGAACGGGAAGAGGTACGATTGACAGATACAAGCTAAAATGGAGGGACTATGCCCACAGATACATTAACCCTATTTTCACAACCCACAGCCCAATGGTTTAAGGATACGCTGGGCAGGCCTACAAAAGTCCAGGAGGATACCTGGCCAGCCATTGCTTCCGGGCACCCGGTCCTGGTCAGCGCACCTACCGGAACCGGTAAGACACTGTCTGCTTTCCTTGTTTTCATAGACCGTCTGTATGCCATGGCAGAAGAGGGGACCCTTAAGGAGGAACTGTACCTGATTTATGTATCCCCATTAAAGTCACTGGCAGGAGACATACGGGAGAACCTGAACCGGCCTTTGGAGGGAATCCGGCAGGAGATGGAGCGCCGTGTGGGTGCTGCCCGGCAGACAGGATATGCTGATTTGGCAGGAAATGTCCATCCGGCAGGAAAAATCCATCCGGCAGGAGATGTCCATCCGGCAGGAACCACCAGCCTGGATATCCAGGTTGGGATCCGCACCGGGGACACCCCTCAGAAGGACCGCCAGAGGATGGTAAAACACCCGCCCCACATATTGATCATCACCCCTGAATCCCTGTACCTGATGCTCACTTCCATGACCGGGCAGAAGGTATTAAGGACAGCAAGGGCGGTAATCATTGATGAGCTTCACGCCTTGATTGACACGAAGCGGGGTGCCCATCTCATGCTGTCCATTGCACGGCTGGACCGCCTTTGCGGGAGGCCGCTTCAGCGCATCGGCCTGTCCGCCACCATAGAACCTCTGGAACTGGCGGCCGCGTACCTGTCCCCGGAACCGGCGGTCATCTGCGCGCCGGCCATGGAAAAACAGATTCGGATTGAAATCCTTGGAACCACACCGTCACAGGGCAGGCGCAAGGACCCTGTGTGGGAAGAACTGGGACAGGCCGTGTACCGGCAGTGTCTGTTCTGCCGCAGTGTCATTGCCTTTTCAGAGGGGCGCCGGTATGCGGAGAAATTAGCCTATTACGTAAATCTCCTGGGCGGGGACGGATTTGCCAGGGTACACCATGGAAGCCTGTCCAAGGAACAGCGGGCAGAGGTGGAGCAGGACCTGAGGGACGGTAGGCTGCGCCTTCTGTGCGCCACCTCGTCCATGGAATTGGGTATTGACGTGGGGGAACTGGACCTGGTAATCCAGGTGGGCTGTCCGCGTACGGTTTCCAGTACCATGCAGCGGCTGGGACGCGCGGGTCATGGCCCAGGCCGGGTCAGCGTCATGTACATGTATCCCAGGACGGCTTCGGAGAGCGTGTACTGCGGGATGACGGCCCAGGTGGCAAGACAGGGCGGTGTGGAGCACACAAAGCCCCCAAGAATGTGCCTGGATGTCCTGGCACAGCATCTGGTTTCCATGGCAAATGGGGAAGGCTACTGCGTGGAAGATGTCATGGCTGTCCTGGAACGGTCCTATCCTTTCCGGGATGTGACCGGGGAAGACATAAAGGCAGTCCTGTCCATGCTGGCCGGGGATTATGAACACAGGCGGGACATCCCGGTCCGTCCCAGGGTGCTGTATGACCGGATCCATGGCAGGGTGGAAGGGGATGCCTACAGCCGTATGCTGGCCACGGCGGCTGGAGGGACCATACCGGACAAAGGCCTATACACTGCCAAGACGGAGGACGGTGTAAAGCTTGGGGAACTGGATGAGGAATTTGTCTATGAATCCCAATTGGGAGACAAGTTCATGCTGGGGTCATTTGGCTGGAAGATTACTGGGATTGACAAGGACACGGTCTATGTGTCACAGGTGCCGGCAGAGGGTGCCAGGCTGCCCTTCTGGAAAGGGGAAATCAGGGGGCGCACCTTAAAGACCAGCCGGGAATTCGGGAAAATCCTGGCTGGCCTGGAAGCCGCCCATGAGCAGGGACGGCTCCGGGAAGAACTGTCTGCGCTGGGAATGGATGAGGCGGCGGTTATCAATGCATCCGGTTTTCTGGAGCGCCAGATACAGTCAACGGGCGGGCTTCCGGACAATAAAACCATCGTGGTGGAACATTTTACCGACCACACCGGGTGCCATCAGGTCATGCTCCACGCCTTGCTTGGGCGCAGGGTGAACGGCCCCCTGTCGCTTCTGCTTCAGCACATGGTCAGGAATATCTGCGGTTTTGATATCGGGTGCGTGGACGAGGAGGACGGCTTCCTTCTGTATCCCTATGGCAGCGGGGTGATGCCTGAGGGGCTGCTGTACCGGCTGGAACCTGACCAGGTGAGGGAAACCCTGGAAGCCATGCTTCCCCTCACCCCGTTGTTCGGCATGGCCTTCCGCTATAACGCTGCCAGGGCGCTGATGATGGGGATGAAGCAGGGGGGCCGGCAGCCGCTGTGGATGCAGCGCTTAAAGAGCACGGAAATGCTGGATTCGCTGATGAACGAAAAGGACCATCCCCTGATCCGGGAGACAAAACGCGAATGTCTGGAAGACCAGTGGGATATAGACGGCGTCATCCAGATCCTTCACGAGATACGGGCCGGCCTGATTCACGTGAGGGAGGTCTGCACGGATGTGCCTTCCCCCATGTCCCTGCCCCTGCAATGGCAGGTGGAGGCCGCGGAAATGTACGAATATGCCCCTGCCACACCCGGCATCCGCCAGGCTGTTTATGATGAACTTAAATACCTGGAGGGAATCCGTCCCGCGCCAGAGGCTCTGGAGAAACAGCAGGAACGCACCAGACTTCCCCAGGATGAGGCACAGCTTCATTCCCTGCTGATGACAGAAGGGGATTTGGAGGCAGGGGAGCTTGACGTGCCTGTGGAGTGGCTGGCAAGCCTGGCAGCCCAGGGGCGCGCCCTCTATATTGAACCTGGCCTGTGGATTGCCGCGGAACAGGAAGAAGAGTATGAAAAGGCATTTTCCATGGACGGGCTGGAGGAAGCCGCGGCAATTGTGCGCCGTCTTCTGCGTTACCGCAAAGGACACACACCGGGGCAGATAGGGGAGCGGTATTTCCTGCCGGAGGAAAAGGTAGGGGTAATCCTGGAGCTGTTGTGCAGCCGCGGTGAAATCGTGGAGGCAGACGGGATTTACTATCACAGGAAACTCTATGACAGGGCCAGGCAGTCCACCCTTAAGAACCTGCGCCGTGAGACAGCTACCCAGCCGGGCGCCCACTATGCCGCGCTTCTGGCCGGGAGGGCAAAGCCATACACCCAGGCCGATGAGCAGCTGAAGAAAACACTTGAGTTGTATTGCGGGAGGATGTTCCCGGTCCGTTTCTGGGAAAATGTCCTGCTGCCCCGCCGTGTCCGCAATTATTCGGAAGGAATGCTGGACCGCCTGCTTGCGGAAGGGGATTATTACTGGAAAATGTCCCCGGACGGTGCCCTTTGTTTTTGCCGCTACGAGGACATTGACTGGGACGCGCCGCTGCCGGATATGGAAGGAATCCTTGGTGGGGAGGAACTGCAGATTTACAGGGAACTGAAGAGAAGGGGGGCCTGCTTCTTAAAGTTCCTGGCAGATATCCCAAAGGAAAAGAGCGCCCAGGAGCTGCTGCTTGGCCTGGCGGAAAAAGGCCTGGTCTGTGCGGACAGTTTTGTCCCGGTCAGGCAGTGGCAGAACCGGGAAAAAGTAAAGAAGGCCACGGCCAGACAGCGGGTCAGCGCCAGGGTGATGGCGCTTTCCGCGGGCCGATGGGATATTGTGCGTCCGCTGAAGCCAAAGAAAATGGAAGAGTGGCTGGAGCTTATTTTCCAGGAACAGCCCGTCATGTGCAGGGAAACTTTCCGAAGGGCGGCCGCAGGGCTTGCAGGTTCGCCTTATCTGCCGGGATTTAGTCAGGCCGGGGCTGCCTGGTCAGACATGAATTATCAGAACGCCATGGAACTTCTTCGCATCTGGGAATACACAGGCCAGGTGCGCCGCGGGTACTTTGTGGAAGGAATGTCAGGTGCCCAGTTTATCAGAAAAGAAGAGTATGAAGGAGTGACGGCGGCATTGAAGGCTCCGGAAGATGGGATTATCTGGCTGAACGCCGCTGATCCGGCCCAGATATGGGGCAAAATACTGGTCCAGCCTGGGGAAAGGGATTTCCTCAATGTGCCCGGCACGGCCGTTGCCCTTCACTGCGGGCGGGTAACGGCTGTTCTGGAGCGGCAGGGCAGGGTTTTACGGGTGTTTGAATCCCAAGGCCTGGAACAGACGCTTCAGGTATTTGTCAACGATTTCAAGGGAAAACGTCTGTTCCCGGAGCTGAAGCGGCTGATTGTCCGGGAATATCCTGAAGGGACAGGGGAGACTTTGAAGAGGGCTGGGTTTTCCAGGGAAATGAACGATTACGTGCTGTACCGCTGACCATATCGTGTTTTTAAATGTTTGATGTGATACCTCATGATGTATCACGGCCCACCATGATATATTACGGATGGGAGTACATCGGGATACATCACGGCGCATCACGATATGTTAAAGCTTACAGCGCATCACGACACATCACAGGGAGGGATATCACATGGACATACAGATAAGGGAATATACAAAGGAAGACACAAAAGAGGCAATCCGGATATGGAACTATATCGTAGAGGAGGGGAATGCATTTCCCCAAATGGAATGTCTCACAGAATCCACGGGAGAGGAATTTTTCATGGGACAGTCCTATACCGGGATTGGGGTTGACGGGGACAGTGGGGAGATTGCCGGCCTGTACATCCTGCACCCCAATAATGTGGGAAGGTGCGGCCATATATGCAATGCCAGCTACGCGGTCAGATGGGACATGCGCGGCTGTCAGATTGGCGAAAAGCTGGTACGCCACTGTATGGAACAGGGGAAAGCGCTGGGATATGGAATCCTCCAGTTTAACGCGGTGGTCAAAAGCAATGGAGCCGCCCTCCATCTGTACCAAAAGCTGGGATTTACCCAGCTGGGCGTCATACCCGGCGGATTCCTGATGAAGGACGGCAGCTTTGAGGATATCATTCCCCATTATATCGTGCTGTAATATTCTGTTATGATTCCCTTTGGCATACGCTGTCCTGTTCCACCAGTTCTACCGGTGTCAATATCTTCACGGGCAGTACTTCGTAGTCGTCAATCTGCTGGAACAGCATGCGGGCAGCGGTCTGGGCCATGAGGGATGCGTGGATTTCCACTGTGGTTATCTTGGGGACCGAGTATTTTGCCTGGTCTGAATTGTCATATCCGATGATGCTGATATCATCAGGGACCTTCAGGCCTGCCTGACGGATGGCCTGGATGGCTCCCAGCGCAAGGCGGTCGTTGAAGGCCACAAGGGCGGTGGGGTAAGAGGCGTTTTTTGCCAGCATCTGCTCCACGGCGGCAAGTCCGGCCTCAAACTCCCAGGACGTGCCGCCCAGGCAGTATTCATTTTTCAGGGTCAGCCCGGCTTCCCGCAGGGCGGTGACACAGCCGCGGCGGCGTTCAATGCTGGTGGTATAACGGCTGTCCCCGTTGATGATTCCAATGGTCCTGTGCCCCCTTTCGATGAGATAGCGGCAGGCATTGTAGGTGCCGCAGAAATTATCGGAGAGGATGGAGGTCATCTGGTTGTAATAGCTGTTGACCAGGATGGCCGGGATTCCCAGCCCGATTGCCCGGTCCAGATGCCTGTGGGCCACATTGCTGACAAAGAATATGCCGGAAAAACCATGGGACTGGACCAGACCGTCAAAGTCATCAGACTCATCCAGGGTTGAATAAATCAGGGTGTAGCCTTGTTTGTGGCACTCCTTTTCAGCACGGTAAAACAGCTGGGCATAAAATGGCTGGGTGATGCGGGAGCTGTTGTTGTCACCCTTTGGCAGCAGGAATGCAATGGGACCGTTCCTTTTGCCGGGCTTAAAGGGGACCTGGACCTGGGGCATGGATTCCTGGGGGCGCCATACCACGACCGTGCCCTTGCCCGCCCTTTTCTCAACCAGTCCATCGTCCACAAGAAGCTGCAGCGCCTTGCGCACCGTTGTCCTGTCTACCTGGTAGGTTTCCCCGATTTCACGCTCTGAGGGAAGCAGGGCATCCCTCAGATATTCACTGTCCTGAATCCGTTCCTTCAGGTCCTGGTACACTCTTTTATATAAAAATGTCTTGTTTTCTTTCTGGGCCACAATGGTTCCTCCGTTCCTTCAGGCACATGGCAGTGATGAATGTTTAAACACGCCATTACATACCTCATGTTGTATCTTTATAAATATTATCATGGAATGCATGAAATCTCAAGACAGAACTTGCGCCTGACGGAATGGGGAGGGGGTGGGTATGCGGATGATTTCCAATTACGTCCCGTGTCCTATTGTTCCATTGCTTTTTCAAATGCATCCTTCATCAGCTGTTCTGTCAGGGGGCATGGATTACAGGTGATATGTCCTGTGGTCTTTTTCACCGTATCAATGATGAAGTCCATGTCAGGGGTTTCCTTGATATAGGGGGCGAGACACACCGGCGCTTCGATCTCCTCACGGATTGCCCTTACGCGGGCAACGGCCCTCCTGGCATTTTCCCGGTCCGTGGATTCCGGTTCTGCAACGCCAAGGGCCTCTGCAATCCTGGCATACCGGGCTTCTGCATGATCCATGTTCAGCTCCATGGCAGCCGGAAGGAAGATGGAACAGGCATCGCCATGGGGAATCTTATACATGGCGCCGAGGGGCTGTGCCATGATATGGGCAATTCCGATTCCTGCCGTGATGGCAAGACCGCCCAGATAACTGCCCAGCATCATGTCGCCTCTGGCCTTCAGGTTTTGTGGATCATCACATGCATCCTTAAGGCTTTTGTTTATCAGTTCAATTGCTTTCAGGCCGTACATCTCAGTCAGCGGGCTGGCGTTTAAGGAAACGTAGGATTCAATGGCATGGCTCAGGGCGTCCATCCCGGTTGCAGCCGTTATGTGCCTTGGAAGCCCGGTGGTAAGGGTGGGGTCCAGGATGACGATGTCCGCAATCATGGTGGTGTGGTACAGACTCTTCTTAAGTCCGTTGTAGTTGTTGAGCACCACGCTGGTCTTGGTGGCTTCCGCTCCGGTGCCTGAGGTGGTGGGGACGGCGATGAACAGGGGCGGAACCGCGGTGACCTGTTTCCCGTTCATCTGGTAGTCCTCCACGTTGCCGCCGTTGACAGCCAGCATGCCGATGGCCTTGGCCGTATCAATCACGCTTCCTCCGCCCAGTGCAAGGGTACAGTCGCAGCCCTCGGCCAGGAATATGTCCCTGCCTCCGTTGATCATATGCAGGTCCGGCTCCCCGGCAACCTGGTCATAGCATACGTGTCCAATGCCTGCTTCCTCTAAAAGTCCTGCGATTTTATGGTAGCTGTCAGCGCTGCTGCTGTATGTAGCAAAGAATACCTTCTTGCATCCGTACCATTTTAAGAGGGACGGGATATCACTGATCTTGTTTTCTCCGAAGATGACCTGGCGGTTGTTTACGATTTCGAACATGGTTTTAATCCTCCTGAATGTTTTCATATGGTTTATTTGTGGTAAAGTGGATGGTAATGATTATTACATGGTAATGATTGTTAAATGGTAGTGATTGTTAAATGGTAATAATCATTAATGTGGCAGGTAAATCACATAGGGATTATAATACAACAGGTTGTATTTGAATGTGCCCTTATGATATACCGAAAAAACCATGATGTCAATAGGGAAATGTAAAAAAGTTAAGAAAAAGATACAACTGGTAGCTAAAAATGAAAAGCATAATATGGAAAGGATACATTTTCCATAAAAATTATTAAAAAACGGTTGAAAAAGAACACAACATGTGCTAATATTTGAGATATAAGGGGATGACAAAATAGTAAAAACACAACAGGTTGTATCAAAATAACCGACAGGAGGAATATTTCATGAAAAAGAGATATCTGCTGGCCATGGGTGCGCTGGTCATGGGACTGGCCTGTACCGGGTGTTCCGGGAACAGCGGGCAGTTAGACGGAGGGATTATAAGGATTGCCTACAATCAGGCGCCCACCCATCCCCATTACCAGGCTCTGGAACGCGCAGGTGAGAAGTTTAAGGAGGCCACCGGGGGGAGATATGAGTTCCTGATTTATCCCAACGAGGTGCTGGGGGACCAGAGGGCTACCCTGGAGCTGATACAGAACGGAGCAATCCAGATGGCCATTGTCAACAATGCCATGGTGGAAAACTATAATAAGGATTTTTCAATCCTGGGCCTTCCATATATCTTTGATTCCCAGGAACACCAGAAGGAGGTATTTACCTCAGGCGTACTGGACCCGCTGTTTGAATCCACTAAGGAGGAAGGGTTTGAGGTCATGGCAGCCTATACCGCCGGTTCCAGGAACGTATACACGAAGAAGCCCATTGAAACCCCAAAGGATCTTGACGGCATGAAAATCCGCGTCATGGAATCGCCTACCATGGTTGCGATGATGAAGTATATGGGCGGCGTGGGAACCCCCATGAGCCAGGGTGAGGTATATACCGCCATCCAGCAGGGCGTGCTGGACGGAGGGGAGAACAATGAGATTACATATGTGGACCTGAAACACTACGAGGTGGCGCCGGTATTCTCCAGAACCCAGCACGTGATGATTCCTGACCTGGTGATTGCGGAGAGTGCGTATCTTGAACGGATGAAACCGGAGGACAGGGAGCTTCTGACCCGGATATTGAACGATTCGGTGGAAGATGAGTTTGACCTGTGGAATGAACAGATTGAGATTGCAAAGGAAGCCGCAAAGGAACAGGGCGTTACATTCGTGGATGTGGATATCCGGCCGTTTCAGGAAAACTGTAAAAAGCTTCATGAGGAAGCGGTCAGCGGTTCTTCCTTTGCCGGGGAACTGTACGACAGGATACGCGCCCTGGCCAGATAGTCCTTGGACGGGGATGGTATGTATCGCGCCTAAACAGCCGGAGGAAGGCGGTTTGGCGCCCATAACTAGGAGGAAATGACATGGAGAAGATGAAGAAATTATTTGACCGGGTCCTGGAGGCCAGCTGTATTGCCCTTATGTCGGTGATGACCATTCTGGTTTCCTATCAGGTAATCACCCGGTATATATTTAATAAGCCAAGCGCGGTCAGCGAGGTGCTGGCGAGGTATATGTTTGTGTGGATGGTGCTGCTGTGCGCCGCCTATGTGTTCGGCCTGAGGGAGCACATGAACATCCCGTTTGTAAAGGATAAGCTGCCACCAAGGGGAAGGATTGTGTGTGACATCATCGGCGAGGTCATCATTGCCCTGTTCGGCCTTGGGGTCATGGTGTCAGGTGGATATGCGGGCGCTATGCGTCAGATGGGACAGCTGGATTCCGCCCTGCAGATTTCCATGGGAATCATCTATGCGGCCATTCCCTTAAGCGGGATCAGTATTGTATTTTACTTTTTTTACAATGTCTCAAAGCTCCTTAAGGAGTTTAAATATACAGTGTGCGGTAAGGAGGAAGCGTGATGGATGTAGCTGTAGTAGCTGGAATTATAATGATTGTTTCGGTGGTCGTCATGCTGGTCATGGGCGTGCCCATCGGTATCAGTATCGGTATGTCCTCTGCACTGGCCATGATTACCATACTTCCCTTTGGACCGGGTATTGTTACCTGCGCCCAGAAGATGTTCACGGGAGTGAATTCATTTTCCCTTTTGGCCATCCCCTTCTTTATCCTGGCGGGCAATATCATGAATAACGGGGGTATCGCCATCCGCCTGGTAAACTGCGCCAGGCTCATCAGCGGCCGTCTGCCGGGTTCCCTGGCCCAGACCAATATTGTTGCCAACATGCTGTTCGGCGCAATCAGCGGAAGCGGTACGGCCGCAGCCGCGGCCATCGGCGGCACCATGGCGCCCATTGAACTGGAAGAGGGCTATGACAAGGATTATGTGGCGGCGGTCAATATCGCTTCTGCCCCCACCGGTCAGCTGATTCCTCCCAGCAATACCCTGATTGTGTATGCGACCGTGGCGGGAAGCGTTTCCGTGGCAGCCCTGTTCATGGCTGGTTACATACCGGGGATTGCCTGGGGTATTTCCCTGATGGTCATTGCCGGATATATGGCGAAAAAGAGAGGCTATGTATCATCCTTTTCCGTCACACCCAAGGAGGCTGTCAGGATAATATTGGATGCCCTTCCAAGCCTGCTTCTGATCATCATTGTAATCGGCGGCATCTTAAAGGGCGTGTTCACCGCAACGGAAGGTTCTGCCATTGCAGTGGTCTATGCACTGATACTCAGCTTCTGTTACCGCTCCCTGAAGGTGAAGGACCTTCCGGCCATTATCCTGAGTTCCTGCAAGACCACATGTATCGTTATTTTCATGATTGGGGTTTCATCCATCATGTCCTGGGTGATGGCCTATACCATGATTCCCAACGCGATTGCCAATGCCATGCTGACACTTAGCAGCAACAAATACGTAATACTCCTGCTGATGAACGTGATTCTGCTGGTGGTGGGCACCTTCATGGACCCCACGCCCGCCGTGCTGATTTTCACGCCTATCTTCCTGCCCATCTGCCAGGGCTTTGGCATGGACCCGGTCCAGTTCGGTATCATGATTGTATTTAATCTGTGTATCGGGACCATCACGCCGCCGGTTGGGGTCATCCTGTTTACGGGCTGCAAGGTGGTTGGGATATCCATTGAGGGAGTGATTAAGACGCTGCTTCCCTTCTTTGCAGCCATTGCAGTGGTGCTGCTGCTGGTAACCTATGTTCCGGCCATGTCCATGTGGATTCCGTCCATGCTGGGCCTGGTGAAGTGACGGATATGATTGGAATATGACATTGACAGGATTGCACTGATACCTAAGAATGATATATAATATGGAGGAAATGATGATGAACGATTGCTTTTACTGTGAAAATGGAGATAAACTCAAAAGCCTGATGATAGAAGTGTGTAAATTGGACTATTCCACCGTGTACCTGAACCGGGACCAGAAGCACAAGGGAAGATGCATCGTGATGTTTAAGGACCATAAGACGGAGTATTTCCAGTTGACACCGGAGGAGAACAAGGGCTATTTTGGGGAACTGGCAAAGGTGGCCCAGGCTGTCTGGAACCTGTACCAGCCTGATAAAATCAACTATGCCACCTTTGGCGACGGCGTTCCCCATGTCCACGTGCACGTGGTTCCCAAGTATGAAGGCGGCCTCCAGTGGGGCGAGGCATTCCATGATGACGTGGACAAGGTGCTTCTGCCGGAGGAGGAGTATAAGGAAATGGTGGAGGAACTGAGGAAGGAAATACTGGGTTGAAAATAAGCTCCGAACATTAATATACACAGATACACAGGCAAAAAACATGCCCCGGACCAGGACCATACATCAATAAACCTGGTTGCGGGGCATTTTCCTATTAATTAATTATCCTTCTTGGCTGCTTTTGCCTCAGCCATCTTCATGGCGCGGACCTTTAAGGGCAGTCCGAACAGTGTGATGAAGCCGTCGGCGTCATGGTGGTCATACAAATCCCCTGTTGTGAAGGACGCCAGGGATTCGCTGTATAAGGAGTAGGGGGATGTGGTTCCGGCCTTGATGATGTTGCCCTTGTACAGTTTGAATTTCACTTCGCCTGTAACATATTCCTGGGTGGACTCAACAAATGCCTGGACCGCCTCGCGCAGAGGGGTGAACCATTTTCCTTCATATACAATCTGGGCCAGCTTATTGCCCATGTCCTTCTTGGCCTCCATGGTGGCGCGGTCTAATACCAGCTCCTCTAACTGCTGGTGTGCTTCCATAAGGATGGTTCCGCCCGGAGTCTCATACACGCCGTGGGACTTCATGCCCACCACACGGTTCTCCACGATGTCAACAATGCCGACGCCGTGCTTGCCGCCCAGTTCATTTAACTTGCGGATGATGTCGGAAACCTTCATCTTCTCGCCGTTAACGCTGGTGGGAACGCCTTTTTCAAAGGTCATGGTAACGTACTCGGCTTCGTCAGGCGCTTTCTCAGGGCTTACGCTTAACATCAGCAGATGGTCATAGTTCGGTTCCTTGGACGGATCCTCCAGCTCCAGGCCCTCATGGCTGATGTGCCAGAGGTTGCGGTCACGGCTGTAGCTGTTGTCAGCTGAGAAGGGAAGGTCGATGCCGTGCTGCTTGCAGTATTCAATCTCATCCTCACGTGACTGGATGGTCCATACATCGGTCATACGCCATGGAGCGATGATTTTAAGGTCAGGAGCCAGGGCCTTGATGCCCAGCTCGAAACGGATCTGGTCATTACCCTTGCCTGTGGCGCCATGGCAGATGGCGGTAGCGCCTTCCTTGCGGGCAATGTCAACCAGGCATTTTGCAATGGCGGGACGTGCCATGGATGTGCCTAAAAGGTACTTATACTCATACACTGCATTGGCCTTTACGCAAGGCATGATGTAGTTGTCGCAGAAATCATCCACCAGGTCCTCTATGTATAATTTGGAAGCGCCGGATAATTTGGCCCTCTCGTCAAGTCCGTCTAACTCATTGCCCTGGCCGCAGTCAATGCAACAGCAGATTACTTCATATCCAAAGTTTTCTTTTAACCACGGGATGATTGTGGTTGTATCCAGTCCGCCGGAATAAGCTAAAATTACTTTCTCTTTCATATTTATATCCTCCTGAAAATATCATATCTCAATGAACTTTCATAAATATACAACATTATGCAGGAAAATGCAAGCGGAAAAATAAAATATTTAAAAAAACTTGCATATTATGCATTTGTAATGTATAATTATGAAAATCGGGAAGCAAGCAGGGAAATACAGTGGATAAAAACCACAAAACAAGCTTTCCTTTTAAAGGAAAAGTAACTATAATGAAAATGCGAAGGAAGATGATTACATTATAATTATAAATGTAAATGAAGAAATATGAATGAAGGAGACTGAGTATGATTAAGGTAGGGATTATCGGTTCCACAGGATATGCGGGAGGGGAGCTGGCAAGGCTTCTGCTCCAAAGGGATGACATAGAGATTAAGTGGTATGGTTCCAGAAGCTACACCGGACAGAAATATGCGTCCCTGTACCCGAATATGTATAAAATCGTGGATGAGGAATGCATGGATGATAATATGAAGGAACTGGCCGGACAGGTGGACGTGGTGTTCACGGCAACGCCCCAGGGCTTATGCGCATCCTTGGTGGACGAGGAAATCCTGTCCATGGTTAAGGTCATTGATTTAAGCGCCGACTTCAGGATTAAGGATGTATCCGTATATGAGGAGTGGTACAAACTGACCCACGCCGCACCGCAGTTCATAGGGGAAGCGGTATACGGACTGCCTGAGGTCAACCGTGACAAGGTGAAAACCGCCAGGCTCATTGCCAATCCGGGTTGTTTCCCCACCTGCTCCTTCTTATCTGTCTATCCGCTGGTGAAGGAGGGACTGGTAGACCCAGGCACAATCATCATTGACGCCAAGTCCGGCACATCCGGCGCCGGCCGGGGAGCCAAGATGGACAGTCTGTACTGCGAAGTGAATGAGAATATCAAGGCGTACGGCGTGGGTACCCACAGACATACGCCGGAGATTGAGGAACAGCTATCCTATGCGGCGGGCCGGCCGGTGACCATCAGCTTCACTCCCCATCTGGTTCCCATGAACCGGGGAATCCTGGTGACTGCTTATGGTTCCCTTACAAAGGAAGTTACCTATGAAGAGGTAAAGGCTGTTTACGATAAGTATTATGAGGATGAATATTTTGTCCGCGTCCTGGAGAAGGATGTGGTGCCCCAGACCCGCTGGGTGGAGGGCAGCAACTTTGCGGACGTGAACTTTAAGATAGACCCAAGAACCAGGCGGATTGTGATGATGGGCGCCATTGACAACATGGTGAAGGGGGCGGCAGGCCAGGCCATCCAGAACATGAACCTGATGTTCGGTCTTCCGGAGAATACGGGGCTGAAGCAGATTCCTGTATTTCCATAGGCTGGCCGGGAAAGGAATTATCAGAACATGTCAGGAACAATGGATATACTTATCCGTGAGATGACCATGGAGGATTACGACCAGGTATATGACCTGTGGACGGAAATCAAAGGATTTGGGATCAGAAGCGTGGATGATTCCAGGGAAGGTGTGGAGCGTTTCCTTAAAAGGAATCCAACCACCAGCGTGGTGGCGGTCCAGAACGGCCATGTGGTGGGCAACATCCTGTGCGGCCACGACGGAAGGACCGGGTGTTTTTACCACGTGTGCGTTGCGCCGGGTTACAGGAAGCACGGAATCGGTTACCGTATGGTGCGCGCGGCCATGGAGGCCCTTCAGAAGGAGGGCGTGAGTAAAATCAGCCTGATTGCATTTAAAAGCAACGATGTGGGCAATGCTTTCTGGCAGGGAATCGGATGGACGGAACGGGAAGATGTGAACAGCTATGAGTTTATATTAAATGAGGAAAACATAACCAGGTTCGTGCGTTGACAGGGATGCATATGGATACCGGTATGAAAAACATATGGAATCATGCATAAGCATGCATAACCATATAAAGCTATATATAACCATATAGAACCAAGGATGAGCGGGATGGAGGAATGGAAATGAGTGAAGCGGCATTAAAGAAAATACCTGGGGGAGTGACGGCTGCAAAGGGATTTAAGGCAGCGTCCACGGCGGCAGGCATCAAATATAAGGACCGGAAGGATATGGCCATGATTTACAGCCAGGCCCCCTGCAGGTCGGCGGGTACATTTACCACCAATGTGGTGAAGGCTGCTCCTGTTAAGTGGGATAAGGAGCAGGTCACAGGCGGGGCAGCGGCCCATGCAGTGGTCATCAATGCGGGGATTGCCAACGCCTGCACCGGTGAGGAAGGCATGGCATACTGCAGCCGGACAGCGGCGGCAGCGGCCCAGGTCCTGGGGATACCGCAGGAGAGCGTACTGGTGGCGTCCACGGGCGTGATTGGGAAACAGCTTCCCATGGACCGGATTGAGGCCGGGGTTAAGGCCATGGCGCCTCTTCTTGACGGAAGCGTCCAGAGCGGCACCGATGCCTCCAGGGCCATCATGACCACCGACACGAAGAATAAGGAGGTGGCTGTCCAGGTTGAGCTGGGCGGCGTCCAGGTGACCATCGGGGGCATGTGCAAGGGTTCGGGCATGATTCATCCCAACATGTGCACCATGCTGGGGTTTGTGACCACGGACGCGGCCATCAGCAAGGAACTGCTGCAGGAAGCATTGAGCCAGGACATCAAGGATACATACAACATGATTTCCGTGGATGGGGACACCTCCACCAATGACACCGTGCTCGTGCTGGCCAACGGCCTGGCGGGAAATCCCGAAATCACGGAAAAGAACAGCGATTACATGGCCTTCTGCAAGGCGCTCAACTATATAAATGAAACCCTGTCTAAGAAAATGGCCGGGGACGGCGAGGGCTGCACCGCCCTGTTTGAGGTGACGGTGGAGGGCGCTGCCACAAAAGACCAGGCCAGGGTCCTGGCCAAATCCGTCATCACATCCAGCCTGACCAAGGCCGCCATATTCGGACATGACGCCAACTGGGGAAGGATCCTCTGCGCCATGGGTTACTCAGGCGCTGACTTTGACCCGGAAAAGGTGGACCTGTTCTTTGAGAGCGCGGCCGGCCGCATGCAGATCATAAAGGACGGCGTGGCAGTGGACTACAGCGAGGAGGAGGCCACGAAAATCCTGTCTGAACCGGAGGTCACTGCCATTGCGGACATTAAGATGGGGGATGCCCGGGCAACGGCCTGGGGCTGCGACCTTACCTATGATTATGTGAAGATAAATGCGGATTACAGGTCATAAGACCAGCCGGATAGGCATCAGGCAGCCGTCAGGCAGCCATAAGGAGGAAAATGAGATGAATTTGGAACCAATGCAGAAAGCAGCCGTGCTGATAGAGGCGCTTCCCTATATCCAGCGGTTTAACAGGAAGATTGTGGTGGTCAAGTACGGCGGGAGCGCCATGGTGGACGAGGAACTGAAGAAAAAGGTCATCCAGGATGTGGTGCTTTTAAAACTGGTAGGATTTAAGCCTATCATCGTCCATGGAGGCGGCAAGGAAATCAGCAGATGGGTAAGCAAGGTGGGGATGGAGCCTCAGTTCAAGAACGGATTGCGGGTTACGGATGAGCCTACCATGGAGATTGCGGAGATGGTGCTCAACAAGGTGAACAAGAGCCTGGTCCAGCTGGTCAATGAGCTGGGCATCCAGGCAGTGGGCATCAGCGGCAAGGACGGCATGATGTTAAAATGCCATAAGAAGCTTTCCGGCGGCGAGGACATCGGGTTTGTGGGCGATGTGGATGAGGTTGACCCGAAGATCATCTATGACCTGCTGGAAAAGGATTTCCTGCCCATCATCTGTCCCATTGGTTTTGACGGGGATTTCTACAGCTACAATATCAATGCCGATGACGCGGCCTGCGCCATAGCCACCGCGGTACAGGCTGAGAAGCTTGCATTCCTCACGGACGTGGAGGGCGTGTTTAAGGATTTTAACGATAAGGAGTCCCTGATATCCGAGATGACGGTGGAAGAGGCCCAGAATTTCGTGGACAGCGGTATGCTGGGCGGCGGCATGCTCCCTAAGCTCCAGAACTGCATCAATGCCATGAAGAACGGCGTGTCACGGGTACATATCATGGATGGGCGCATCCCCCACTGCCTCCTGTTGGAGGTCTTCACGGACAAAGGTATCGGCACTGCAATATTTAATTCTGAAGAAGATGAGAGGTACTATCATGGCTGACAATCAGTTGATGGAACGGGCGGAACACGTCCTTTATAAGACATATAACCGTTTTCCCGTGGTATTTGACCACGGGAAAGGAGTCATGCTGTACGATACGGAGGGCAATGAATATCTGGATTTTGGGGCAGGTATTGCGGTCATGGCCCTTGGATACGGCGATGAGGAATATACCAGGGCAGTGGAGGACCAGCTTCACAAGCTGACACACATTTCCAACCTGTTTTATAACCAGCCCTCAATTGAAGCCGGGGAAAAGCTGCTGGAGGTATCCCAGATGGATAAGGTTTTCTTTACCAACAGCGGGACCGAGGCCATTGAAGGCGCGTTGAAGATAGCGAAGCGCTGCCACTACAACATGCTCCGCCAGTCCATGGGGGACGGCAGCGACGGCTGTGAGGACGTGGAAATGGACCTGACCGGAGAAATCATTGCCATGAACCATTCCTTCCATGGCCGCAGCCTCGGCGCCCTGTCCGTGACAGGCAACGCACATTATCAGGAGCCGTTTAAACCACTGGTGCCGGGAATCCGCTTTGCAGACTTCAATGACCTTAAAAGCGTGGAAGCGCTGATTAATGATAAGACCTGCGCGGTCATCATGGAGACAATCCAGGGGGAAGGCGGCATTTACCCTGCAAGCGAAGCATTCATAAAAGGCGTCCGCAGACTCTGCGATGAACATGGCCTGCTTCTTATCCTGGATGAAATCCAGTGCGGCATGGGGCGTTCCGGGAAAATGTTCGCCTGGCAGCACTATGGGGTGAAGCCGGATGTGATGACCGTTGCAAAGGCCCTTGGAAACGGGCTTCCCATAGGCGCCTTCCTGGCCTGCGGCAAGGCGGCCGGGGCCATGGTGCCGGGGGACCATGGAACCACTTACGGCGGCAACCCGCTGGTGACCGCGGGCGCCAAGGCGGTCCTTGATATCTTTGAGGAGCGCCGCATTGTGGACCATGTAAAGGAAACCGGTGCATATCTTTCCGGGAAACTGGACCAGGTTGTGGAAAAGTATGCAGTTGTGAAGGAACGCCGCGGAATGGGCCTGATTCAGGGACTGGAACTGACCGGACCGGCTGCGCCCGTGGTGACCGCCGCTCTGCTGGAGCAGAAGCTGGTGCTTATCAGCGCGGGGACTAATATCATACGGTTCGTGCCGCCGCTGGTGATTGGGAAGGCGGATGTGGATGAGATGGTGAAGCGGCTGGAGGCTGCCATTGATTCGGCATACGGAAAATAGAAGATGGATTGTTGCGGATACAAAAGGAGGCAGGCCGGGCGGCCCGCCTCCTTTGAGCGGCTGCATCTTTCGAAGCATATATTACATATTATTGGGTATTTCTGAACTGTTTCCTGTAAGGAGGCAGTTTTCCGTAAGGATGTACTTTCATAATAAAGATTAATTTCCATACAAGGATGTATTTTCCATATAAGGAAACATTTCCATACAAAGATGTACTTTCCCATAAGAAATCGGGCATGCTGCCGGCGTAAGGCTGGCGGTATGCCCGATTTTTCCTGATGTTAAGATATTCTTTCGTTTTCATTTATAAAATGTTATATAAATAATGGATGAAATATTTAGTGTAAACATCTATAATGGCCTTATGAAATGAACAACCTGGCTGAAAGTGTTTATTTTTCTTGTAGTACAGGGCGATGTATGATATAACTGTATTAATATGAATAGTACAGTGCAGGCATGGATTCAGGAGGGCAGCATGAAAAGTGACAAAAGGACGGATGACATGGAGCGCAGGATTGCTCCGGACGCAATAGGGGATGGCATGCAAGACGGGACAATGGAAGGAACCGCAGAAGAGACAACGGAAGAGAAAACGGATAGGACAACGGATGGAATAACAGATGGAATGACGGATGGAATAACAGGCGGAATAACGGACGAAGGTATAAGGGAATCCGAAGAAATAGACCGCAGGGTAGAGGAACTGATGGCGCCGGAAGAGGATGACGGGAACGGCAGGAAAAAGAAAAAGAGGAAGAAGAAAAGAGAGGCCGGGGAAAAGAAGACGGGCCTTATAAAACGTATCAAAGGCTGGAGCCGCAGAAGGAAGATCCTTACGGCTGCCGGTGTGGTGGTCATCGCCCTTCTGGCTGGTTCAAAGCTTGGGGGAGGCGGCAAAAGCCCGGGAATCATGGTGGATGTGATGCCTCTGGCAAAACAGGCCATACAGGAGAAGCTGTCCCTCAGTGGTCCTGTGTCCGGTACCGACAGCGTTGACGTGGTATCCAATATCCATGCCGAGATTGTGACCATGAACGTAAAAGAAGGCGACCAGGTAAAGAAGGACCAGGTGCTGGCGGTGTTGGACAGCACGGACCTGGAGCGGGAAGTGCAGATTGCCCAGAACGCATACGACCTTGCTGTGAATAACAAGCAGGAAAAAGATAAGGAAGCGGCCCTTGGATACGAGAAGGCAGTCCAGGACTTCCAGAAAGCCAGCCTGGACCACAGCCGCAACAGCCAGCTGTTTGCCAGCGGCGACATTTCCCAGATGGAAATGGAGGCCAGCGCCAACGCGCTGAACGATGCCAGACGCGCCATGGAAGGATATACCGTGGAAAACGGCAGGGGCAGGGCGGATAAATCCTATGACATACAGATAGAGAATGCAAGGTTTGACCTGGAGAAGAAAAAGGAAGAGCTGGAAAATACACAGATAAAGAGCACCATTGACGGAACCGTGGTCCGGGTGAATTCCAAGGTTGGCCAGTTTGCCGACAAGGTGGAGGATGACAAGCCCATATTCAGCATCGAGAATCTGGAGCAGCTGGAACTGGAGATTAAGGTCAGCGAGTTTTCCATCGGCAAGGTGAAGGTAGGGCAGGAAGCGGTCATCAGCGCGGACATTCTGGATGGAGGTACCGTTAATGGCGAGGTCATTAAGATTTCCCCCACAGGCGAGGAAAAGGGCGGCGGTTCAACGGAGCGCGTCATCCCCACAACCATCCGCGTGGACGGTCAGGATACCAAGCTGATTGCAGGCATTACTGCCAAGGCGGAACTCCTGATCCGTGAAGCAGAAGACGCGTTCGTGGTGCCGACCACCGCGCTTTTGGATGAAGGGGACACTACATATATTTTGATTGTCCAGGATATGAAGATTAAGCGGATACCGGTAACCCTTGGGGTGGACGGGGATGTGTCCGTGGAGGTCATCCCGGCAGACGGCACGGTTCTGGAAGAAGGGATGCAGGTTGTCATGAACCCGGGACCCCACCTTATGGACGGCACAGATGTTATTGTGCGTCCGCAGTAGGGGGAGGCGCCTTATGATAAAAAGTAAGAAGACCATGGATGCAGGCAGCGGCGGTCCTGCCCGGATTTCCAAAGAAGATATCATCAAAATGGTCCTGCGCAGGAAAAAGCCGCTCCATGAGACAGCAGGAAGCGGTCCCCTCCTGAAGCTTGAGAACCTGGTCAAGATATATGACACGGGCGCCATCAAGGTGCTGGGCCTTAAGAAGATAAACCTGACCGTGGACCGCGGGGAGTTCGTGGCAATTATGGGACACTCCGGTTCCGGTAAATCCACCCTGATGAACATACTGGGGTGTCTGGACCGGCCCACCCTGGGGCATTATTATCTGGATGGCGTGGATGTGGCTGAGATGACGCCGGATGAACTTTCTGATATCAGGAACCGGAAGATTGGGTTTGTGTTCCAGTCCTTTAACCTGATATCCAGGACCTCCGCGCTTAAGAATGTGGAACTTCCCATGACCTATGCCAGGGTTCCCAAGGCAAAGCGTGTGGAGCGTGCGCATATGCTGTTGGAACGGGTGGGGCTGGGCGCAAGGCAGGACCATATGCCCAATGAGCTTTCAGGCGGACAGCGCCAGAGGGTTGCCATTGCCAGGGCACTGGCCAACGAGCCGCCTTTAATCCTGGCGGATGAGCCTACCGGTAACCTGGACACGGCTTCCTCCATTGAAATCATGGAACTGTTCCGGCAGCTTCACAAAGAAGGGGCCACGGTTGTGGTGGTAACCCATGAGGAAGACATAGCCGCATTCGCGGACCGGGTCATCCGGTTCAGCGACGGGCAGGTACAGAGTGATACACTTAACACCCATCATCCGGGCGGAGGTCCGGATGACAGGGTGGAAGATATGCTAAAAGTGGAAGATATCCTAAAAGAGGAGGCAGAAGATGCTGATTGAGAATATGAAGATGGCATTTTCCGCCATCCGCGCCAATAAGATGCGTTCCGCCCTGACCATGCTGGGCATCATCATCGGTATTGGATCCGTCATATCCATTGTATCCATCGGCGATACCATGAGAGGATTGTTCGCCGATTTGTATAAGGATGTGGGAATCACCCAGGCGTATTTCTCCATCGGGTACTGGGTGGATGATGTGAGGCAGAGCGACTATTTTAACCTGGATGAGATGGAGCGGGCCAGGGAGGCCTTCAGCGACCAGATTGCGTATATTGACAGCAGCGCCTTTACCAGCGATGAAGCCTCCTATAAGCGGACAAAGATTAAGTTCGATTATCAGGGCATTGATTATAATTACCAGGATGTACAGCCTGTGAACATTGTGTACGGGCGTTATCTGAACGAGGGCGATATCCTTGGCAGGAAAAAGAATGTGGTCATGGATACGGACAGCGCCAGGATGCTGTTTGGGGTGGAAAATGCAGTGGGCAAGACCTTCAGGACCACCCTGTACGGCTCCACCGATGATTTTACGGTGGTGGGCGTGTACCGGAAAAATATCAATGCCTTCCAGGCCCTCATGATGGGCGGCAGCAACAGCGATAAGGGGTCGGCGTTCATTCCCTATACCCTGCTGACATGGCCCAATGATAATTTTTACCAGCTGCACGTGTATGCAAAGGAGGATGTGAACCTGGACCTGTTTTTCAGCCAGTTCAAATCCTATGTTGCGAAAATGCACGGCAGGCAGCCCGAGGATATCTATATGTACACAGCCATGCAGGAGATGACCTCCGTGGATTCCATGATGGGAGGCCTGTCCATGGCGGTGGGTGGGATTGCGGCCATATCCCTTCTGGTCGGAGGCATCGGCATCATGAACATCATGCTGGTATCCGTGACCGAGAGGACCAGGGAAATCGGTATCAGGAAAGCCCTGGGCGCCAGGACCCGTGATGTACTGATCCAGTTCCTGACAGAATCCGCCATATTGTCGGCGTGCGGAGGCATCATCGGGGTAATCATGGGCGTTGGGCTTGTGTCCATGGGAGGAGCGCTCCTTGGGATGCCGGTCATCATTAAGCCGGGAGTCATACTGGTGGCTGTATCCTTTTCAGCTGTGGTTGGAATCTTTTTCGGACTCTACCCGGCGTCCAAGGCAGCCAAGTCAGATCCCATTGATGCGCTGCGGTATGAGTAGGGTAGTATGGCTGTATGGCAGCACAAAGTGAAACGGTTCATGTGTGCCGGAAGAAAGAACCAGATCATCTTCCGGCGTGCATTGGAAAAGAGGTAGTGGATGACAGAGAACAGAAGGAAGGCAGAAGATAGGCTGAAAACATATGGCGGTGTTCGTGAACATGCGGCCAATGGACGCGTTATCGGAGGAGCGGACAGCGCAGCCGGAAAAACAGCTGGAAAAAAATCCGGCAAAAAAGCTGGCAAACAATCTGTCAGGATGCCTGGCGCAAGTACGGTCAGGAATCCGGGTATGCGCCTTAGGATACTGTGCCTGGCGGCATCTTTAAGCGTATCACTTCCGGTGACAGCATGGGCCAGCCCGGAGTTTGCCTATTCCACGGAAAAATGGGCGTCCCTCAGGGATAATGTGATGGAATATGAGGAGCTGGCGGACCTGATTCATGAATACAATGCAACCATAATCAACAACCGGCTTGAGTATGATGATTATAGGGGCAAGAGCAACGATGACCTGAAAAACGCATATCAGGACGTGGCTGACCATCTCTATGATGCCAGCGATAAAATGATGGATACCACGGACGAGGACCAGCCGGGATACGGGAGCGTGGCTGCCAACGCAGCCCTTTCACGGGTTCAGGCCGAGCAGAACCAGGACACGGCCGATGCCATGAATGAGGACGGCTATGTAAAGAAAATGGAATATGACAGACAGGAGGCTTCCCTTGTAAAGGAGGCCCAGACCAAAATGAATTCTTACTGGCAGAAAGCCAAACAGACGCCTGCACTGGAGGAAGCGGCCCGTACAGCCCAGAGCCAGTATGAATCCATGGGCGTAAAGGCAGCCCAGGGCATGGCGACCCAGGCAGAACTTCTGGCGGCCCAGGAAAAAGTAGAGGCGGCCAGGGCAGCCATAGAAACCAATGAAAAGGAACAGGACGCGCTCCGCCGTGAACTGTGTGTGATGACGGGCTGGAGCTATGACGCTGAACCGGAGATACGGGAAATCAGCATACCGGGGATGGAGGAAGTGGACCGGATTGACCTGGCAGCTGATAAGGAAAAGGCCCAGGAAACCAACTACAGCCAGGCTGCCAATGAACGCCGCCTGAAGCACACTGGCAATGGGAACCAGTTTGACGTCATGGTGCGGAAGGTGGAAAGCGGACTGCAGCACATAGAGGCTGATGTGGAAGCCAGATACAAGCAGCTGAAACAGGCCCAGTCAGACTATATACAGGCAGAGGGCGAGTACCAGGTAGAAGCCAGAAGCGCACAGGCAGCAGAACGCCGCTACCAGCTGGGAGCCATTTCCAAAAATGAATACCTGCAGCAGCAGGGCGGCCTGGCATCCAAGGAGTCGTCCAGGGATATCGCGGGCCTGAAATTCAGGCAGGCCTTGGAGGACTACCGCTGGGCCGTGAACGGGCTGGCGCAGACAGAAGGGGCGTGACAGGATGGGATTCAGATATAAGCGGGAACATATGCCCGGCTTTTGGGACCCGGCGGGGCGCAGGGATGGACATGGTGCAGGAGTGGTATTTGAACGGCAGGCCGGACGCGGACGTATAACCGGAGTACTGACCAGTCCTTCCGCCAGGTTCCTGGCCCTGTTACTCTCCTGTGCAATGCTGGCCGGAACCGGCGCGGTCCCGGCAAAGGACGGAACCGGTGTGGTGTGGGCGGATGGGATTCCGGCAGGCGCAGATGGGATTCCGGCAGATGCGGATGAGTCCATGGTCATCCGATACAGCGACCTTCCGGAGCTGGTAAAGGCCTATTCGCCTCAGGTGGAGATGGAACGCATCCAATATGAAAGCAGGCTGGGCCGGTATGAGTCTGCCAGGGAAGATATCATGGAGACAAGACGCCTTTTAAGGGAAGAGGCGGATGACATGGAGGAAAACGGAGACACCGAGGGCGCCAGAAGTTACCGCGCCCAGGCAAAAATCCTTGAAGATGCAGCCAAGGACATAGATAAGCAGATACGGTCTGCTAAAGGCAGTTCCAGCACCATGTCGCTGCGGAAGATGGAAGATACCATGATATGGACGGCCCAGAGCCTTATGGGTACCTACCACAGCCTGAGGGCGGAGCAGGAGAGTGCTGCTGCCAACGCTGAGCTTATGCAGGGAAAATATGAGAAGGCAGTAAGACAGGCAGCCCTTGGGACCATTTCGCAGGCTGATGCGGACGAGGCGGGAAAGGCTGCCCAGGCAGCTGTGAACACTGCCCAGGCCCTTGCAGACGACATGGGACGTGTCAGAAAAAATCTTCTCATGGTCATTGGGTATCCGGCGGATTCTGCTGCTGTAATCGACTCCATGCCGTTACCGGAGCAGGGACGGATGGACAATATCACCCTGGAAGTGGACAAATGGAGGGCGATGGGCAATAACTATGAGCTTAGACAGCAAAGAGGCGGCGCCTCCGGCGGAACCAACAAAGAACTTCACGCCCGTCAGAGAGCCATCAACCAGGAGGAAGAAAACCTGTATGCGCAGATTGATACCCTGTACCAGGACGCATTAGCCAGCCGGACCGCATGGCAAGGCGCCTGTACGGCCCAGGCTGCCAGGGAGGCAGAGTGGAAGGCGGCATCCCGCAGGATGGAACTGGGTATGCTGTCCAGACAGGAATATATGGAGGCCAGGGCAGCGTATCTTGACGGGGTGGCTGCAAAGGCCCAGGCTGATGTTAATTTTCAACAGGCGATGGACACCTATGACTGGGCGGTAAAGGGATTGACCGGAATCTGATATATACATGACAGAAGTGCTGATGGAAAAAGCAGTGCTGTTTTATAAAGGGTAAGAGGGATAAAAAGAATGGAAAAAGGGGTAAACCGTACCTGACATCAAGGCTACGGTTTACCCCTTTTTCCTATTTTCCAAAGAAACTGGAAGCCATGACCTTTTTTATAAATTCTGGCTGAATCAGTGGGTAGGTCCATTCAGAGGGAGGTCCGGGAAACAGCCGTACTTCTTCTATCTCTGACTCCGGCTTTTCACCAAAACGGAATATTTCCGCATAATACAGCATGCCGAAGGTTTCCTGTCCCGTGGCGTTTACCCGGTTTTTCCCAGTGACGGAATATACACATACAGGCGACATCGTAAACTCCGCGGCCCCTGTTTCCTCAAATAATTCCCTTTCAGCGGTACGCCGGATATCCTCATTTGTCTCACGGTGACCGCCTGGCACCTCAAACGTAGGACGGTCCCTATGCCTGCAGAACACCCATGCCCCCATATGCCGCGCCACGATGACCGCAAACTTGATTTTATCATCCTCAACATCCATACAATCATAGAACTTTACTTCCATCATTACTTCCCACCCCATCCTGGCTTAAAAAGCCCATCAACCGTAGTCCCCAGTTCCTGAGCCAGATGGAATGCCAAAGCCAGGGTAGGGTCATACTTATTATTCTCTATGGCGTTCACTGTCTGGCGGGAAACACCGCACTTCCCAGCCAGTTCCTCCTGGGAAATACCCCTTTCCTTACGCCTTTCCCGAATCGAATTCTCCATGCTCAGTCACCATATTTTCTTCTGTAATACAGAAGATGCGCTAAATAAATGATGGAACTAACGGTCAGGGTAATAAACGGATTCATCCCCTCCACAGAAACGCCCTTTGTAACCGAATGGTACAGACCTTCAATCACACAGAATAGGATATATACTACTATGACAGCAAATGTCCCGGCTTATTTATAAAAAACTGGGAAATAATGGAATACATGGAAAACAAGGACAGAAATATAGTTAAGATACCACCAGAAAAAACAGGACCTTCGGATTAGACCTGAGCATGTGGTTATTCCCCTCATACCGGATTCAAGGGAAGCAGTAGGAAGCAGTAACAACAATACGCAGCCGCTGGGTGGAATGGGGATGGGGAGACAGATGCACCCCACCCCAGACCCTTAAATCCTCAGCATCCTATACCCCACCCCCACATGCGTCTGTATATACTGTGGCTGGGAAGGTTCTTTTTCAATCTTTTTGCGCAGGGAAGCCATGAACACCCGCAGGGAGGCCACGTCCCCTTCCCAGGCAGCGCCCCAGATTTCCCGGGTAATATAGGAATGGGTCAGAACCTTTCCCACATTGTGGGCCAGAAGGCAGAGGAGCTTATACTCATATGGCGTCAGGTGAAGTTCCTCACCATCTAAGGAGGCGTACCCGGCCGCATAATCAATGGTCAGCCCGCCGTTGGTAAACACGGAGGACTGGACATCTTCCAGGGACTGCATGTAGTTTAAGCGCCGCTGGGTGGAGCGGAGCCTGGCTAACAGCTCATCCACGGAAAAGGGCTTTGTCAGATAATCATCTGCGCCAGCGTCCAGGGCGGCAATCTTATCATCATCCCCGCTTCTGGCACTGATGACAATGATGGGCATGTTGGACCAGGACCGGATTTTCCGTATCACATCCACCCCGTCCATGTCAGGCAGGCCAAGATCCAGAAGGACGATGTCCGGCCGCTGGGAAGCAGCGATCAGGATGCCCTGTTCCCCTTTATCAGCCCATATGTAATGGTATTCATGCATCTCCAGCGTGGTTGCAATCAGATTCTTTATGGCTTTATCATCCTCGATGATTAAAATTCCTGCCTTATTCATGGAAAGATACCTCCTCTGCGGGTAATGTAAGCCGGAAAATGCTTCCGGACGGTGTGTTATCCAATACTTCGATGGTTCCTTTATGTGCATTCAGGATTGCCCTGCACAGGGGCAGTCCAAGGCCCATGCCGCGTTTCCCGTCCGCGGATTTGTGGCCGGTGGTATAAAACATCTGGAAAATCCTGTCTTTGGATTCATCCGGGATTCCCGGGCCATTATCGCTGACTTCTATGACGGCATTTCCATTATCTTTATAACTTTTTATGGTGATGCTGGAGCCATCGGGCGTGTACTTGATGGCATTGTCAACCAGGTTTGTGATGACCTGTATGATCAGCTGCGCATCCACGCATGCCAGGATGTAATCCCCTTCCTGTGTTACATGGATGGAGTGGTTTTCGTGCCTCCGGTTCACGTGGCGCATGGCCTCGTCAATGACCTCCTCGAGAAGCTCGGTCTCCATGTGCAGCTGGACCGCGCCGCCTTCCATCCTGGTGATGGAGAGCAGGTTCTCCACCAGGGAAATCAGCCACATGGAATCATCGTAGATATCGCTGTAGATACGGTGCTTGTGGGCTTCGTCCAGCGTACCCGCGTCCTTTAACAGGACACCGGCGTTGCCGGAAATGCTGGTAAGTGGGGTGCGCAGGTCGTGGGACATGGAGCGCAGCAGGTTGCTGCGGAGCTGTTCCGCCTTGGCCATGGCGGTTTCTTCTTCCCTTTTCCTGGAAATGAATTCTTTTTCCATGGAGGTGGCGCATTGGTTCAGGATGGCAATTGCAAGACTGTTTTCAAAGTCATCCGGCTCTGTCTCACCCATCCGTATTCCGATAACCCCATAAACCGTTCCGGCGCTTTGGACCGGAAGATAGTGGAATGCGGCCGTGGACAGGATGGAAGTGGCGGCTCCGGTTTCATTTCCCTCCATATAACATTTTCTGGCAGCGGACATTTCCTCCAGTGTGTCGGGGGAAGGCCCGCGGCTTCCCGGGTGCGGGGAGCAGTCCGTAAAGCTGACCGGCGGCAATATGCCGTTCCCATCCGTCTGGAAACATGCAATGTCACGTTTTAGGAGTTTATTCAGCTGGGTTGCGGCGGCAAAAAGGATGCCGTCCGGCTCCCCGGCTTTCTGAAGTATCTGGCTGGTGTCAAGGATGACGCCGGAGCGGTAGGCATCCTGCTGGGACAGCCGCGCCTTTTCCTTTATCTGTACCGTGTAGGTGCTGGTAAAGACAGCCGCCAGGAAGGTGATTAAAAGTGTGAGCTGGGTGCCTGCGTCCTCTGCCTTGAGCACGAACATGGGTTCTGTGAAAATATAGTTGAACAGCAGGACGCTGGCCAGGGATGCGGCTGTGCTGTACCATCTGCTGGAAGTGACGGCCGCAACCACAAGAACACCCAGGATATATACGGTTATGACATTGGTCTGGGAAAGCCCCATTGCCTCCAAAAGAAAGCCGATGGCCGTGGTCAGCGCCAGGACGGCGGCTGTTTTCAGGGTGTCGGCGAGCTTTGTATGCTTCATGATTCCTATCCTCCTTGTACGGCGGCAGCGGTCCTTACGGGGAACTGCCGCGTAACGCCTGACGTCATTATAACATAATCCAACCGTATTCAACAGTAAGTTGGCAGTATCTTTATATAATCTTTATACCAAGGCTGTTTCCGTTATACCTGTTTTATGCGAACCATGATACCCTTTAGTCAACAGGAGGATCAGATGATATGAAATCCATTGAAAAACAATCGCCTGCCAGGATCATTGCACTTGGCTTTTTGGCTGTGATCCTGACAGGATCTTTTATTTTAATGCTTCCGGCGTGTGTGAAGCCGGGAGTGGATCTTCACTATGTGGACGCGCTTTTCACATCCACCAGCGCGGTATGTGTAACAGGGCTGATTGCTGTGGATACGGCGGATACCTTTACGGCCATAGGACAGACCGTGGTGGCCCTGCTGATTCAGGTTGGCGGCCTGGGGGTTACCTCTGTGGGAGTGGGCGTCATACTGGCCCTGGGACGCAGGGTAAACTTAAAGGAGCGCCTGCTGATTAAGGAGGCCCTGAACCTGGATTCGGGAAAAGGCCTTGTGTGCCTGGTTAAGAATGTACTGAAGGTGACACTGTGCTTTGAGGGAGCTGGCGTGGTTTTGAGTTATCTGGTGTTCTCCAGGGATTACCCGCCCATAAGGGCGTTGGGCATCAGCCTGTTCCATTCCGTGGCTGCATTTAACAACTCCGGCTTTGATATACTGGGCGGGCTTAAGAACCTGACCGGATACAAAGATGATGTTCTCCTGAACCTGACCACGGCCGGACTTATAATTTTTGGCGGGCTTGGTTTCCTTGTCATCATGGATATCTTCAGGAAACGCTCCTTTAAAAAGCTGTGCCTCCACTCCAAGGCGGTGATAGTGACCACGCTGATACTGCTGGCAGCAGGTACACTGTTAATCCGGCTTACGGAGGATATCACCTGGCTGGGGGCATTTTTCACAAGCGTGTCAGCCAGGACCGCGGGATTCAGCACATTTCCCCTGGGAGACTTTACATCGGCAGGCCTGCTGACCGTGTCCATCCTTATGTTTATCGGCGCTTCCCCAGGTTCCACCGGAGGGGGCATCAAGACCAGCACACTGTTTACGTTATTCCACACCATCAAGGGCGCCGCCACCAATACACAGCCCCATGCATTCCATTATAAGATACCGCAGGAAGCATTTTACAAGGCAGCAATCGTGACCGCACTGTCGGCCCTGGTGGTATTCACAGGAATCTTTACCATGTGCATACTGGAGCCGGGGATTCCCTTTGGGGACATCATGCTGGAAATTACCTCGGCCTTTGGAACCGTGGGGCTGTCCACTGGAATCACGCCCGGCTTAAGCCCGTGGAGCAAATTGCTTGAGATACTCATCATGTATATTGGCAGGCTTGGTCCCCTGACCATTGTCACAATCTGGATATTTAAGCCGGATACATCCGTTTCCTTTCCTGAGGGGAGTATATCGATTGGGTAAGGGGATGGGCAGGACTATTATAGAGGCATCAGACAGAAATAACCGTAAGGAGGAGATAGAAGATGGCACGGAAACAATCGGAAGAACTGTCATATGGAATCATTGGACTGGGGCGTTTCGGAAGCGCCCTGGCATACACCCTGGCGGAGGCTGGGAAGGAAATCATGGTGCTGGACTGCAATGAAGAAAAGGTCCGCCAGATACGCGGGGTTACGGAACACGCATATGTTGTAAAGGACCTGCAGAAGGAGACACTGAGGGAAACGGGAATCCAGAACTGCGATATCGTGGTGGTGTGCATAGGTGATAAGGTGGATATCAGCATCCTTACCACCCTGAATGTGATTAACCTGGGAGTGCCTCAGGTGGTAGCCAAGGCCAACAGCCCGGAGCAGGGGGAGATACTGGAGAAAATAGGCGCCCAGGTGGTGTATCCTGAAAAGGATATGGCTGTCAGGCTGGCCAAACGGCTGATATCAAAGCGGATCTTCAACCTCTTTGAACTGGAGCAGAATATAGATATCTCCGAGCTTAAGATGACCTCCAAGATAGCGGGTAAGACCGTTATCCAGGCTCAGCTGCGCAACCTTTATGGAGTAAATATCATAGCCATCAGCCGGAACGGATGGCTTACCACGGACATTAAGCCGGAGTATGTGCTGAACCAGGATGACACCATCGTTGTCATTGGGGACAGGGATAAAATCAAACGTCTGGCCGATGACCTGTAGGAGGAACGGTACGATACGTTTCCCCGTCATCCAGGGATGTGATTGAAAAAGAAGGTTCAAAGGATATATGGTAGCCTTTGTAATCCGTACAACAGCCATATTTGTCATGATAATAATCCAGGGCGGAGCGGAGGAAATCTTCACTTACTTCCAACTCTTCCGCCATCTCATAGATAGTTGCACATCCTTTTTTATATGCCCGCACCAGTCCTGACAGGCCAATCAGCCTGTTATAGGCCCAGGTGCGGGCTTTGTGCTCCTGCTTGCGGTTGCCCGTATCCTCCTGGTCCAGGATATTACCCACGGTAGTGTAATAGTGCCCCAGTTCCTCCGCCAGCACGGATGCCTTTTCCACAGTGGGGATATCCTGCCGGATTGCTATCTTATTTCCTTTTATCAGTCCTTTGGCATTGGATTTAAACTGTTTTTCCAGAACACGGATATGTTCCGCATCTGTATGTTCAAGCAGCCGTTCAAATGAATTCAAATCATTCCCTCCTTTAAACGCTATCCAAAATACCGCTCGCTGTGCAGTACAGAATATGCTTCAGCCGGTTACATATTGTCGAGGTCTTCTTCCATCAGGCGCAGCTGTTCCGCGTCTTTGGCATCATCATTATGGGCAGCCACGGGTACCAGGGACAGTCCGCGGTCCAGACGGTACGCGGGAATCAGTGTGAGATCATGGACATGTTCCAGGACCTTGGTGCGCCCAGCCTTGTTGAGCATCCCATAATAACCTGACAATACGGCGAGTCCATGGTCATCCTGGCCCTTATCCTCCTTGCCGTACATCAGTTCACCCGGACTGACCTCCAGGATTTCCGCCATCTTAAAGAGGGTGGCACGCTTAATGTTCGTCACGCGTCCATTCTCATATTTGGCAACCGCTGACTTCTGCAGGCCGAGCCTGGACGCGAGCTCTTCCTGGGTCAGACCCTTTTTTTTTCTGAGACTGCGTATTCTTTCACCTAGTTCCATGATAAGTGCTCCTGTCCTTTTCGTTTAAGGGGATATATCTTCAAAACTGTAATTAGTGTCTTAATAATATCACATTATTTATATAAAAGCAATGATAATCCTATAAAGTGTCTTAAAAAGATTCGAAAAAGCTTGACAGGTGACGAGAGGGGTGGTATCCTGAAAGTGTCTTAAAAAGACACAATAAAAAAGGAGGAACAGGCATATGTATTTTCAATTAATGCTGCCCGGGGTAAGGGACGGGGAGGAACTGGTTCTTATGGTGGATGGGCAAAGGCATAAGGTGATGAAGCATACCCCCGAAACATTGAATAAGGCCAGGGAGAAAAACGCGGCATTGGCGCTCATGACGGAGGACAGACTCAGGGATGTCATGTATTATGCAGAGGTAAGGAAAGAGGGACTGGGGAATGGGGATGGTTTTGACCGGAGGCTGCACCGGCTTCAGGTAGTATCTGCCAGCAGGGATGGAAATGGATATACCCTGCCGAAGATGTATCACTTCTCATTCTATATTCCAGCCTGCCACAAGGAACGTTTCCTGAAACACGAGGCGTTGAACCAGGCTGGTTCCGGAGCGTACTGGGATGCCAAGATGAGTCTGTACGGTGCGGATCATGCAGAGGCATGCATCAGGTTAGGCGGACAGGGACTTGAGGAATCACAGGTAATGGAACAGATCTCACGAATCAACAGGGACATTGACTTGGTGCTGACTCCCATGGATATTGCCAAGTCACTCCTGTTCCAGCATCCGAACCTGGCCAATGCCCAGCCATACACGGCAACCGTGGTGATGAACCGGCATATTGCGCCGCCGGTCGCATATGACAGGGAACAGTACCAGAAGCTTCTTGATTTTGCCACGGCAATCGGGGCAAAGGGCGAAGAGGGCTGGGCCTTCAGGACCTATGCATGGGATGAAAAGAAAAAGGAAGCCATGACATATGAGTACGACGTGCTGGACCATAAGGCAGGGGACAAGGTAGAGATTTACGATTTGGATGAAGATGTGCTCAAGGAGGCCGGAGCTCCCCTTAAGGGGGCGTTGAAAACGGCAAGCCAGGACAGAAGCCTGCAGAATCAGTCCTGGCATCTGAAACATGGACAGGGCGCGCAGTACCAGGAGTATAAGACAAGGCAGTGGATGGACCAGAAGAAGGCCATGGCTGCCCCGGAGACGGGAAAAGGCGCAAAGTGGACCGTCAGCCAGTCAGCGTCCATGTGCGGGGTGGAGGTAAAGGAAAAGACCCTGAAGGTTTCAGGCGATACCCTGAAGGTGGATGCGCTTAACAGTTATCTGCGTACCCTGGCCGCCTATGTGGAATATCTTGATGATTCAGGAAAGCCCATGGGAGGCAGGTCCTACAACCGGATCATAGGTCCGGTAGACACCATTATGGGAATCCCGATTCCAGCCGGTGGAACAACCATTGAGACAGCGCTCCCTAAGGACGCTTCAGGTGTAAACCTGTATTTTGCAGGAATGGGAACCTCGGCATATGATTCTCAACTGTGTGCCACGGGGATTGCACTTACAGCTATATTCCAGATGGGTATCCCTTCCTTTTTCCTGGCAGCGGATGCCGGCCTTTTAAATACAAAGGTACTGACCGATGCACTTAAGGACCGTGTGTTTGTGGAAGACGTGGCCAAGCTGATAACATCCATCATACAGCCGCCCATCAGCAGCCAAAGCGCGGAAGAGATGATTTACGGATGGCTGAAGCTGGCAGCCAAAACCATTGGAGGCATCCTTGTAAAGAAACTGTTTGAGAAGATCCTGGTATGGATAATCGGACAGATCACGCTTCAGGAGGCTGCTGCCTGCCTTCCGGTTGCGGGATGGATCATGAGGATTGCCAACGTTGCCATTGATGCAGCCATGATTTTAGAGACAACCATTGAAGTGTGTGCGTCCCCTGCCGTCATGACCACCCAGATTACAAGATCCATGGATTTAAAGGCAGAGGTAAGCCCCGATCCAAGACATGGGGAAAAAGGACATCCCGATACAGCGGTCTGGCCCGCCACAGCCCACAGATGGCAGCTTATGCTGTCCTACAAGGGAGGAACCACCAAAACTGTAACAGGTGTTTTTGGGCAGACAAGTACCAAGAAGCCGGTTTTTGCAACATTCAGCAACGTGCCTGCCGGAGGTTCTCTGCGCCTGGTCCTGTCTGTATTCACTAAAAATGACTGGATCTGCGGGAGATGGGACAGCGGCTGGAAGAATGCGATGCCGGATGACGGTGAGGACTATATGGAAGTAAAGGGAGCCATTGAAGAGTTCCTGATTCCCCTTACAATGGATGTGCAGTATGAGCACAAGGAAAAGCTGGCCTATGAAAACGGCGCATACAAGTGGGAATCCGGCCAGATGCCCACAGGAACCGTGGCTGACCTGGGGCATGCGTCAGAAGGCAGATGCCTGTACCGTCTGGGAGGCATTACATACAACAGTGCCTATAAGCAGGCGGGGTATGTATGGAGCGCCGCCGCAGCCGGCGCCGATGCATCCGCGCCCCATCCGGTCCTGTCTGGCAGTGAGGTATCCGGGGACCGGACAGGTGGGATATCGTTCATGATCCAGAACATTTCCACGCTGTCTGACGAGGAAGTCAACAAACGTTTTAAGGAATCCGAAGTTGGTTTTACAGAGGAACCCTGTATTGTTTATGACAAATTCGGGACAGGGGAGGATAATTTTATCCTGGATACCAGAAACAGCCAGTGCCATTTAAGAAAGGTGGATCTGATGGACGGACAGCGGGGATTTAAGCTGTCAGAACCAGCCTACAGCTATGGCAGGTTCATGCAGGCCCATCTGGATGACCTGGTAATCCACCCCAGCGGAACCGTGGTCGGCATTAACTGGGAGACGGATAAGATTGAGGTCCTGAAGCTGCCCGGGGAGGGATGCCTTGACGCGGATGCGCCCCAGTCGCAGATGCTTTCAGGAGAAGGATTCAGGGAAGGGCTGATTAATGGGCCAAAGGCTGTAAAGATAGCATCGGACGGCAGGATCCTGATTCTGGAATCCGGTAACAGGCGTATACAGGGTTTTGATGAGAACGGGAACCCGGTGGCAGGTTTTCAGGGAAGGCGTCTGTTTGAGATGCCGCTGCAGGCAGTGAAGAATGACCTGGACGGGGAACTGTTCACGGATGTGATGGAGGAGGCATACCGTAATGCCGGTCTCACTGGATTGTGCGGGATAACGGACAAAGGATTTTCGGGTGAATTGGATGAAGGTATTGTGTCGGATGCATTTTTACGTGAACTTTCAGACGCAGGCGTCTATATTTACCGTGAAGAAGATAACATCCAGCTGCAGACAAAGGAACCGGGGAATATGTGGAAGATATGTGAGACACAAAGGAATACATCCTATGTGGTCACGAAATCAGATGCAAGCCTGCTGGTATGGGACGGCCTGTCCCAGATGACGGTGTCTGTTGCCGATAAGGGCAGACGCTGGATATTGGATGACCTGCAAGGGGGTAAGTCCTACGTGGCTGAACAGGATGGGATTGACAGGGAAAAGGCTGTATTTTATGAAAACCTGTCCTATATGAATCTTTGGAACGGATTGGAGGATGATACGTATCTGGACTTCTGTACCGATGCGAAAGGGTACCTGTCCGTACTGTCTTATCACGGTAGCGGGAACAAGGTTTCCGATTATCATGTAGATATTTATAATCCGGACGGAAGCTTCCTCGTGAGGACGCCGGATTCCAGACTGCAGCCGGAAGCGCCTCAGTATATCAATGCAGGCAGGCTGGAATCAGATGAATTCAGGAACCTGTATACGCTGAACTTTGAGAAAATTACAGGCAGCAATGGCAAGACAGAGCCGTCTGTCAGCAGATGGGTGCCTACTTCCCCATTGTTTACCCTGGAAAAGGATGCGCAGCAGGAACTGGAGAGCGGAAATCTGGGAAAACTCAGGGAGCGTTTTGGAACCCACGGTATTACGCTTACAGCTTCGGCCAGACTGGTAAGGCAGGAGGACAGGTATCAGATTGAGGATGACCAGAAAGTGGACGGCACTGTAAGACCGGTGGTATTTGATATCATTTATTGTGTGGATGAGTACTATGTCTACAGGCTTCTCAGGAAAGAGGTGGATACATGGAGAAGAAACAGGTAGTGGTGACAGAAGGGAACCCTCTTATACTGGCCGCAGGAGGGACATATGGCTTTGATACCATCACCCTGATGCCGGGAGGCCAGATACGGATACAGGCAAAACCGGGGAATGTTAAAAGGACCATAATCCAGGTAAGGGAAATCATAAAAAAAGGAGAGTAAGACAATGGATATCATCAGTAAGGTAATTGAAGAGCAAAGGGAATATTTTAAGTGTCACAGGGATGGGGATTACAGAGTGAAATCCCCCATCCTCACATCGGACTATCCGGAAGGGGTCCATCTGAACCCAAAGGGAAAAAGCGGGATACAGCCGTCCTACCTTGTATTCAGGAATATTGATGAGCTGAAGCAGATGTGCGTACCGGACAAGCTGGCTGTGATGAATAACGGAGGTAATTTGAACTGGGGCCTCAAGGGCTGGAAAAAGAAGTCCGGGGAATATACGGTGGAGCAGCTTAGTCCGCTGGAAAGGGTGGATATCTGCCATGCGTTTCAGCAGTACATATATGGGGATTCCAGGTTTGCTGAGTCTTACAGGGATATACTGAACCGCCTGTATTTTGAAGAACCGATGATTATTCCTATATACAGTGTAGAAAAAGTGGTTGTAAAAAAAGGCCATCCCCTTGTTCTGGGAGATGAAGGGACAAGCTGTACGGTGCTGGACTGTAATGAGCTGATTGTGGAGGAAGGGGCGGAAATCATTGCACATGGTGAATGCCAGGTAACTGCGGATAAGCTTGAGTCCGAAAGTGGATCCACCTTCAGTATTGGCGGGAACGGAACCGATGCAGAGGATGAAACCGGAAGGGCCGCGGATGGCAGCAAGGGGAATGACGGAGGCCAGGGACGGGATTCAAAGGACAGCTGTGATGTGAAAGCCCGGGATGCAGACCGGGGATCTAATGGTGATAATGGAAAAAATGGTCAGAACGGAACATCCGGTACCAACGGCGCGGGTGTGGAGTACAAGGTGAAGCAGATGATTGGTACCCACTATGTCTTCAGTTATGGGGGCAACGGGGGCAACGGAGGAAAGGGAAAGGACGGCGGCAACGGCGGGGATGGAGGAGATGCAGCCAAGCCAACCGGCTATTGCGCTAAAGGTAATCCGGGATACGGAGGAAAAGGCGGGGCCGGAGGTAATGGAGGAGCCGGAGGTAATGGCGGCAAGGGAGGAAAGGTAATCATTTACTTCAGCCAGGAAGAGTCTCCTGATGCGCGGATCCAGCTTCTTTCACCGGATGAAGCTGAGAAATTAAAAGGTGTCAGCGGAAGGGGAGGAAAGGCAGGAAAAGGCGGTAAGACAGGACTTGGAGGAAAAGGGGGCAAAGACATAGATGATAAGGGAAATTATGTGCCCAGTGAAGCCAAATATAACGGCCCCAACGGGGGTGAAGGAGGAAACGGGTCTCCAGGTAACCCGGGTGTTCCTGGGGAAGTATATGTAAATGGTTTATTCATTGGTTAGCCAGGAGGGTGGATATATGGCAGACATTTATATTGAGACGGCGTCCGGCATATGGGGAAAGGATGGACAGGACGGTATGGATCTTTTGGAAAAAGCCAGGAATGGGGAGCCGGGCCGGGTAAAAGGATTCCTGCACAAACGCTATATACAGGCCACACCAGGCGGGAATGGACAGGATGCAGGAAAGATGCAGGACGGATTCAATGGAGAGAATGGGGCAGAGGGGCAGGACTGTCCCGGCCTGCTCCTGGAATGCAGGGTATTTACGGTTGACCGGCCCATATCCATATGGGCTGTGGGCGGAGCAGGAGGAAACGGCGGAAGCGGCGGAAGAGGCGGACGCGGAGGCGCTGGCGGGGACGCAGGCGAGCAGCTGGCAGCATACATCAATGAATATGGACCTCAAAAAGGCGGCAAGGGAGGCCGCGGCGGAAACGGAGGCGATGGCGGTTCCGGTGGGAATGGCGGAAACGGAGGCAGTGTGACCGTGCGCTTTGGCTCCTCCCGGATTCCTGAACCTGTAACGGTCCAGGCGGATGGCGGAATCGGAGGGAAGCCCGGTCCGGGCGGCGGCTGTGGCCCGGGAGGTCCGGGCGGAATGAATGGGAAGGATACAGGAATAGACAGCAACTCCGCAAAATCAGGATTCATGGGGCTGTTCAGGAAAAAACGCTACATTGCCAGACCCAGGATGTCATCCAGGGCTGAGGGCGGCTCTCCCGGTGTGTGCGGAAGTCCAGGCAGGCCTGGAAATCCAGGAAGCCCTGGCCGGATATCAGTGGAACAGGTAGCGAAAGACAGGGAGAAAGCTGAGTAAGATAGGCTGGGCAGCCCTGGCCCTGTTTGAAGGTTCATTGCGGCCAACAGGCAAAATGCAGTCTTCACACCCAAGGGCTTGCCCAGCTTATTACAAAAAAGGAAAGGGAGAAAGAAATGGCAGGCGTACGGATGGTATTCCAGGGCAAGTACAGATTTGCTGCATGGGATAAAAGCAGGATAATAATGAAAACAGACGGAAGCCTTGATGTCCTGGCAGAAAAAGGCGGAGGGGTCCCGGTATCCGAAAGCGGTATGGATGACAGGTTTAATCTTTATGGGATGCATAAAAATGAAACAGTCATCCAGGCAATGAATGGAAATTATATTTCATGGACACCGCGGTTTGGCTATCAGGCAGACCAGGAGGAACAGGAGACAGCAGAGATTTTACGGATTATCAAAAAAACAGAGGAACTGTGGTTTTTTTACCGTGAAGATAAAGAAAGAAACAGATATTACATGAATGTGGAGGATGGTCATCTGTCAGAGATATCCATCGGTCAGGAGGAAGGATTGCCGGATACAGCCTGTTTCCATGTTGAGACAATTACAGGCAGCCTTAGCCAGCTGGTGCTTTGCGGGGCCAGGGGGGCAGACCTGGAATGGGCGGATTTAAGATATGCGGTTTTGCGGAATGTGGATATGACGGAATGTTCCATGATAAAAGCCACACTGGCATGTGCGGATGTCTGCGGTACCATGTTTGACCGGGCGCTGATGAACCTATGTGACTGTAGGAACATGGACTGCAGAGACGCCAGCTTCATACAGTCTTCCCTTATACAGTGTAATGCTTCAGACCTTAACGCGGCTGGGGGGACATTTACCCAGGCAGTGCTCAGGGGGAGCTGTCTGGACCGGGCCAGCCTGCGGGGGGCTATTTTGCAGGGAGTGGATTTTTCGGACACCTCCTGTCTGGAAACAGACTTTACGGAATCGGCCCTGGATGGCACCACTGTGTTTAAAGGGGCTAAGATGATCCGGTGCAATTTCCGCAGGATGAACCTGAAAGGGCTGCACATGAAAGGTACGGATTTGGAAGAGACGTATTTTGACGGGGCGGATCTGACAGGAGCGGACCTTAGCTATGCAAATCTGAAAAGGGCCAGTTTTACACAGGGAGCCTGTCTGATGAATGCATGTCTTGCCAATGCCTGCCTGCAGGAATCTGACTTTACAGGCGCTGTCCTTGGAAGCAGCATGGATTTAAACTCCCTTGCAGCGGACCTGACAGACGCCTATATGCCGGACGCCGTGTTCAACCGGGCAGACTTAAACGGGGTAAATATGAGCGGGGTTAACTGGTACGGTTCCCATGCGGGCGCCACAGGAGCATATATGCATCATGTTAATTTTACAGGGGCTAACCTGGGCACCATGAATTTCACCCAGGCTGATTTAAAGGGCTGCATATTTGACCGGGCCGTGCTTATCGGCACAAACTTCAGAGGAGCCGTGCTGCGCCCTGGTGATGGCGGCAGGCGTGTTTCATTTGCTGACGCATCCATCCAGGGAGCGGATTTCTTTGCCAGTGAAATTGAAGACGCCATATTTACCAATGCCGCGGCAGCGGTTCCTGTGGAATGGTACTTTTCCCTGGATGGGAAAAAGTCCGCCCAATACCGGCAGATACTGAACCATGATAACGAACCGGTGTTTGAGGAATTGCGGGAGGTTTTTTCTTATCATGGAATCCATCTTGCAAAGGATGCCTATGTAAAGGTTGAAGAGGATAATTATAGATGGAAGATCATGTCGGGGACAGGGGAGCCTGTTTACCAGATTACAATGGAATTTGGCCTGCTTCAGGTAAGGGGAGGGATTGACGGTGTCCCGCTTATGTCCATAGACGGCAGGGAAGATATTATCCGGCAGCTGGACCGCTGCGTCATACCGACCGGGCTGCAAAGCATTTTCAGGGACAGCGGATATGGGCTGGACAAGGATGCGGCAGTGTATGTTGTAGAAGCCGGAACGTGCTGGAGTATTGACAATGGCACCTTCCATCAGGCAAAACTGAAATGGGGATACCTGGAGTTTTATATTGTACGCAAGCCGGGAGGAAGCCTTAATGTATACGGTACGGTATTTGGAACAGTGAGGATTGGACCTGGACATGTTTATGAACAGCAGAGGAATGTGATGGCAGCCACCAAATGGATACCTGACTTATTAAAGGGTGAAAGCATCTGCCCAAACGGACAGAATATATCAGTGGTTACCGATAAAAGACCCTCTGTGCGCATAACTTGGGAACAGGTTTTAAAGGCCGCGCTCCTGCCAAGGGAACCGGAGTGCATACCCGGTCCCATGACATGGTGTTCGCGGGAAAGGGGATGTAGTATAAGTGTATATGCAGAAAGATGACCGCAGAATTGCGGTGGTGGCAATGGGCTGCAGGTTCCCGGGAAAAGCCGGTACGCCGGAGCATTTCTGGGACATGCTTAAAAACCGGACAGATGCCATAAGCCAGATTCCGGAGGACCGGTGGGATATCACACATTTTTATGACAAGGACAGGGAGGCTCCGGGAAAGAGTATTTCCAAGTGGGGCGGCTTTCTTGAAGGCGTGGATTTATTTGATGCGGATTTTTTCGGCATATCCGGGACAGAGGCAAAATATATGGATCCACAGCAGAGGATCCTTCTGGAACTGACCTGGGAAACGCTTGAGAATGGCGGTTATGTACCCCGAAAACTGAGGGGAAGCCGCACTGGGGTATTTGTAGGGAATTTTGGTTCTGATTACCTAATCATGCAGCGCAGGGAACAGGGAGGAAGGGACATCAACAGCTTTTCCGCGGCCGGCAGTTCAGCTACCATGCTGTCCAACCGGATATCCTACCTATATGATTTCAAGGGGCCGTCCATGTCCATTGACACGGCATGCTCCTCTTCACTGGCAGCCGTCCATCAGGCATGCTTAAGCCTGGAAGAAGGGGATTGTGATATGGCCCTGGCGGCAGGGGTACAGCTCCTGCTGACACCGGATTCCTTTATTGTGGAGAGCAAAAGCGGCTTTCTTTCCCCAACCGGCAGGTGCAGGGCATTTGCAGAGGAGGCAGATGGATACGTAAGGGGCGAGGGGGCGGGTATGGTATTGCTCAAACGCCTGGAAGATGCTGTACGTGACCATGACCGGGTATGTGGAATCATCCTGTCCAGCGGAATGAACCAGGATGGGAAATCAAGTGGCATATATGCGCCTGATGAACAGGCGCAGGCACGGCTCATGGAGGCTGTCTGCAGCCGCGCTGGGATCCGGCCAAAAGATGTGCAGTATGTGGAAGCCCATGGAACCGGCACCAAAGCAGGCGACCAGGTGGAGGCGGCGTCCATCTCCAGGATATATGGAAGGGAAAAGGAGCATCCGCTCTATATCGGTTCCGTCAAAACAAATATCGGACATGGTGAATCCGCTGCCGGGATGGCCGGGCTTATAAAACTTCTTCTGGCCATGGAGCATGGGGAGATTCCGGCCACCCTTCACTGCAATCATCCAAGGAGGGAATTGGCCCTGAAAGAAAACGGGATTGAGGTGGTGACAGAAAACAGGAAGTGGATGCCGGAACATGGAAAGAGGATAGGGGCAGTCAACTCCTTTGGATATGGCGGGACGAATGTCCATATGATTGTGCAAAAAGAGGAAGCACAGGAAAACGGGACAGTGCATACAAGGGAAATTTATCTCCTGCCCCTTTCCGGAACCAGTGAGGCTGCCCTGGACAATCTGGCAGGCAGGTACGCAGAGACATTGCCGGGCAAGGATACATTATGGGATATATGTTACACGGCGGCGGTAAGGAGGAGCCACTATCCCTTCCGGGCCATACTGGCATTTACCAGCAGGGAAGAACTGGTCGATATACTGGCAGAGGCATGGACAAAGACAGGGGGAGTACGGTCTTTACCGCAAGGACAGCTGGTAATGTCCGGCAGGCTGAAGCAGCATCTGGGTCATTCAGGACAGGAAGAAATATACCAGTATGTGCGGCCGTATCTGGATGGGGAGGAATTTGAATGGGAACACATCTATCCGGATGGGAAGCTGGCTGCATTGCCAGGCAGCTGCTTTCAGAAAAAATCTTACTGGAACGAGAGCAGGGAGAGCAGGTCCTACAGACTTTGGCCTGCAGATAGTCCGTTATTAGGACGGCGTCTGGCTGTGGCGGGATATGGATGGGAACAGGAGATATCCTTGGAAAGCCATCGGTATCTGTCCGGCCATAAAGTGAAGGGGCGGCTGCTTTATCCAGGGGCAGGATATATATGCACTATGGCAGATGCGGGCAGGATCCTGGAAATGGATAAAAACATCCGGCAGTATCCGGTACAACAGGAGAACGGCTGGTGCCTGAACAATATCTGTTTTCAGTACCCGTTGTATATGGGAAATGAAAGGTCGTGGATTCAGATATTCACAGATGAGCTGACAGGAAACAGCAGGATATATGGCCAGCACCGTAACGGTGGATTCCTGCTTCTTGCCTCCGGGCACAGGGGAAATTTTGAATCAGGCAGCTGGCTGCCCGGCAATCCGGAAAGTCTGAAATCCGGGCTTTTGGTCCATATGGACCAGGAGGAGGTTTATGGAAAACTGAAAGAACGGGGCTTTCTCTATGAAGGTCACTTTAAAGGCATTGAGGAAGCATGGTGCGGCACGGACGCCTGTCTTGCCAGGATATCCGTGGCAGACAGCAGGGAATGGAATACCTGGGAGGTTGACTGCTGTTTCCAGGCTTTGCTGGCAGCGGAGTTTGAGACTGATTTAAACGGGGATTTTGGGTTCCAGATTCCGTCGGGAATCCGCAGATGTGTCATGGGACGGAAAAAGGGACCGTATATTTACGTTTATACTGCATTGGAGTCCAGGACAGGAATCTCTACGGTTGGTAATGCCTTTATCTATTCTGCGGCAGGGGAGTGTCTGGGCCGGATAGAAGGTTTTATAAAGGAATCGCCGGATAAGGGAAACAAGCCGGTTGGAAAAGAGGAAAGTCTCTGGGATAAAACATTTTTGGAACAAACCCGCGGGGCCGGTGTATATGACGGGAATGGCCCGGTTGGTGGAAGGGGCGGTGCAGCTGACGGGACTGGCGCAGCTGACGGGTCCCGGTACCCCGGTTCATATATGCCCGGACAGACCGGGGATATCCTTTCTGTCAGAAATAAGATACTGGATATAATTGCAGATGCCTTAAGCCTGGATGCTGATTCCCTGGATGAGGGGCAGTCCCTTGCGCAAATGGAGCCGGATTCCTTATCCATATACGCAATCAAGGCTGATTTGGAAGATATGCTTAAGATACAAGTGTCCCTGGATGGACTTCAGGGCAGTCAGCCCTTGGGGGAATGGATGGATACGATTCTTAAGGATTATGGATACATTAGAAACCAATAGCAGAAGTGCCGCTCCTGACATGGAATATGGTACAGGTACCATACCATGTCACCAGGCGGTACTTCCGTCTTACAGGCATGGAAAGCACATCTGATTGGTCAGCGGATAAGACTGTGCCATACTGCCAAAAGAAAACGTTATACTTTGACAAGAATATCGATTTCTTACAAAGAATATTGGTTTTAACAGAATAATTAACAGAAATTTTATTCAAAATGTAGAAAATGCACAAAAAATATGCGATGTATTGACATACAGTTGTCTATTGTGATAGACTCAAGTTGTCAGAAGATGACGTAACTAAATAAAAGTATAAGTATTCAAAACTTATATATGCTCAAAATAGGTTGAGCGTTTCTACCAACTACCGTAATAGTTGACTATAAGTTTTCACAATCAGTACTGCCCGGGGCGCCGGGGACAGACAGTTGTGGAACCTTAGGAACAGCGGTGGTTTTTTTATTTGCCCGGGCCCGCCGCTGTCCAGGTGGATACGGACAGGAGGAGCATATGGCAGAGAATTTTGTATTAAAAGGCAATATCTGCTACAGCCAGGATGCCCAGACCCTTGTAACCGTAGAACAGGGATATCTGGTATGTCTGGATGGCAGGTCGGCCGGAGTGTACAGAGAACTTCCCCAAGAGTATGCATCATTTCCCCTGACGGATTATGGAGACCGGATGATTGTTCCGGGGCTTGTGGATCTGCATCTCCATGCGCCACAGTATTCATTCAGGGGACTTGGTATGGACTTAGAACTGCTGGAATGGCTGAATACAAGGACATTCCCGGAGGAAGCCAAGTACAGGGACACGGAGTATGCGAAGAAAGCATATTCCATATTTGCGGATAATATGAAACGCAGCGCTACAACAAGAGCATGTATTTTTGCCACCCTTCACAGGGAAGCCACCGAGGTACTGATGGACCTGATGGAGGAAAGCGGATTAAAGACCATGATTGGAAAGGTGAACATGGACAGGAACAGTCCTGACTTTCTGATTGAGGACAGCGCAGAGGCGTCTGCAGAAGAAACAGTGAGATGGCTGGAGGAGATAAGCGGCAGGTACAGGAACACGGAACCGATCCTCACGCCGCGTTTCATCCCAACCTGTTCCGATGAACTGATGGAAAGGCTGAAGGAGATACAGACCCGCTACGGTCTGGCCATGCAGTCCCATCTGTCGGAGAACCAGGGGGAGATTGCATGGGTAAAGGAGCTTTGTCCATGGTCCGGATTTTATGGGGATGCATACGACCATTTCGGACTGTTTGGCAATGGCGTGAGGACCATCATGGCCCACTGCGTATGGCCGCCTGAGGAGGAGGTCGCCAGGATGCGGGATAACGGAGTTTTTGTTGCCCATTGTCCCCAGTCCAATACCAACCTGTCATCCGGAATCGCGCCGGTGAGGACCTATCTCGATGAGGGCATCCAGGTGGGACTTGGGACAGATGTGGCCGGGGGCGTTGGGGAATCCATATTCCGGGCCATGGCAGACGCCATCCAGGTATCAAAGCTGCGCTGGAGACTGGTGGATGAGAGCCTTAAGCCACTGACCGTGGAAGAAGCATTTTACCTGGGAACCAAGGGCGGCGGGGCCTTCTTTGGAAAGACAGGAAGCTTTGAACCGGGGTATGAACTGGACGCAGTGGTACTGAATGATGAAAGCCTCAGGCATCCGCAGCCGCTGGATTTAAAAGACAGGCTGGAGCGGTTCATCTACATTTCGGATGAACGTCATATAGATGCCAAGTATGTAGCCGGCTGCCAGGTATTCTGAACAAGCCGGAATTAAAACTGAATATGTGAGAAAGAGCGGTAAGGGGTAAACGTTCTTTAGATAGAAGTAAAACCACATGTACTTAAAACCAAGGAGGTATGAAGTATGGAAAACAAAGCAAATCAGGGGTTTTTAGAAAAAGTATTTCATCTATCAGAACATCACACAGACGTGAAGACAGAAATCATCGCGGGAATCACGACATTCATGACCATGGCGTACATACTTGCAGTTAACCCGAACATCTTAAGCGCCACAGGCATGGACAGGGGAGCTGTTTTCACAGCCACCGCACTTGCGTCACTGGTGGCGACCCTGCTCATGGCGGCATTTGCAAACTATCCCTTCGTACTGGCTCCCGGCATGGGACTGAACGCCTACTTTGCTTACACCGTTGTACTGCAGATGGGTTACACATGGCAGATGGCCCTGGCAGCCGTATTCGTGGAAGGTGTCATCTTCATCCTGCTGTCACTGACCAATGTCCGTGAAGCCATCTTCAACGCCATACCAATGAACCTGAAACATGCAGTATCCGCTGGTATCGGACTTTTCATTGCATTCATCGGTTTACAGAATGCCAAGATTGTAGTGGACAGCGCGACGCTTGTATCCGTGTTTTCATTTAAGGGATCCTTGGAGGCAGGGACCTTTAACTCAGTAGGCATCACGGTGCTTCTGGCCCTGTTAGGCGTACTGATAACCGGTATCCTGGTTGTGAAGAATGTAAAGGGTAACATCCTTTGGGGAATCCTGATTACCTGGATCTTAGGAATCATCTGTGAAGTGACCGGACTGTACCAGCCCGATGCAGAGCTTGGCATGTTCAGCGTATTACCGGATTTTTCAAGCGGACTTGGTATCCCAAGCATGGCATCTACCTTTTTCAAGATGGACTTCTCCGGTATCCTGTCACTGAACTTCGTGACCATCATGTTTGCATTCCTGTTCGTGGATATGTTTGATACACTGGGAACCCTGATTGGTGTTGCATCCAAGGCCGACATGCTGGATAAGGACGGAAAGCTTCCGAAAATCAGGGGCGCGCTTCTGTCCGATGCCATCGGTACCTCCCTTGGCGCTGTATTTGGTACATCCACCACAACCACGTTTGTAGAGAGTGCATCCGGTGTTGCTGAAGGCGGAAGAACAGGCCTTACATCCGTAGTAGCTGCTATTTTCTTCGGACTGTCCCTGTTCCTGTCACCGATTTTCCTGGCCATCCCGTCATTTGCAACGGCTCCGGCCCTTATTATCGTAGGTTTCCTGATGATATCCTCTGTCCTGAAGATTGACTTTAACGATTTCACGGAAGCCATCCCAAGCTACATCGCAATCATCGCAATGCCTTTCATGTACAGTATTTCCGAAGGTATTGCAATGGGCGTCATCTCCTACGTGGTAATCAATGTAGTGACCGGCCATGCGAAAGATAAGAAAATCAGCCTGTTAATGTATGTCCTGGCTGTGCTGTTTGTTCTGAAATACGTATTGATTTAACTACTGATATAATTAATTTTGCACACAGGCGCCTGAATGACAGGCGTTAAGTGCCACAGAGGAAACTTCGTGATACTAAGTTCGAAAGGACCTCATTAAGTATCACGAAGTGCTTTCGCACCTGAGCGCCTAAAAGGCAGGCGCTAAGTGCCACAGAGGAAACTTCGTGATACTAAGTTCGAAAGGACCTCACTAAGTATCACGGAGTGCTTTCGCACCTAAGCGCCTAAAAGACAGGCGCTAAGTGCCACAGAGGAAACTTCGTGATACTAAGTTCGAAAGGACCTCACTAAGTATCACGAAGTGCTTTCGCACCTAAGCGCCTAAAAGACAGGCGCTAAGTGCTCAATGCAGGAGGGAGATAGAATGGGAATTGGTAAGAACATGACCCGCGTTGATGCAAAGGATAAAGTGACCGGAGAAGCCAGGTACACGGCAGATTTAGAGCCCAAGGGCCTTCTGACGGCCAAGGTGGTGCGCAGCACCATTGCCAACGGCGTGGTAAAAAGCTTTGATTTAAGCGAGGCACTGGCTGTCCCGGGGGTTGTGAAGATTGTCACATGTTTCGATGTGCCGGATATCCAATTCCCCACTCCCGGCCATCCATGGTCCGTGGAGACTGCCCACCAGGATATTGCAGACAGGAAGCTCCTCAATACCCGGGTCAGGGTATACGGCGATGACATCGCTGCCGTGATTGCAGAGGATGAGATTGCCGCTGCAAGGGCGGCCCGCCTGGTAAAGGTGGAGTACGAGGAATATGAACCATTACTGACAGTGGAAGCAGCCATGGCAGAGGGGGCAACCCGGCTGCACGATGAAAAACCCGGCAATGTGATTGCACATTCCTCCTTTACAGTGGGAGAGGGGACCTATGAGGAGGCGGTGAAAGAGGACGGCCTGGTGGTGATTGACAGGGATTATAAGACCCAGAGCGTGCAGCACTGCCATATCGAGACGCCTGTTTCCTTTGCCTATATGGAAAAGGACCGCATCATTGTCACTACATCCACCCAGATTCCCCACATCGTGCGCCGCGTCATCAGTCAGGCCCTGGGGATTCCCATGGGCAGGATCCGCGTCATCAAGCCGTACATCGGAGGCGGTTTCGGCAACAAGCAGGATGTGCTCTATGAGCCGCTGAACGCATTCCTTACCACCCAGGTGGGCGGACGGGGCGTGAGGATGGAAATATCCAGGGAGGAAACCCTTGGATGCACCCGTGTACGCCACGCCATAGAACTTAAGGTAAAGGCGGCTGCCAGAAAGGACGGCACCCTGGTGGCAAGGAAGCTGGAGGCTTACTCCAACCAGGGAGGCTATGCGTCCCATGCACATGCCATCGTAGCCAACACATCCAATGAGTTTAAGCAGATATATCATGATGAAAAGGTTCTGGAGTCCGACGCGTATACGGTGTACACCAACATTGCCACAGGCGGGGCCATGAGAGGATACGGAATCCCCCAGGCAGCCTTTGCGGCGGAGTGCATGGCGGATGACCTGGCCCTGGCCCTCCATATGGATCCTCTGGAGTTCCGCAGGAAGAACTGCATGAGACCGGGATATGAAGATCCGCACACCCATGTGAAATGCAACACCTACGGCCTTGAGGAATGTATGGAAAAGGGACGCCGGTTCATTCACTGGGACGAGAAGCGCAAGGAATATGAAAACCAGACCGGTCCCATAAGAAAAGGAATCGGAATGGCCATCTTCTGTTACAAGACAGGCGTATACCCCATTTCCCTGGAGACAGCGGCCTGCCGGATGGTACTGAACCAGGACGGCTCCATGCAGCTTTCCATGGGAGCAACCGAAATCGGCCAGGGCGCCGACACGGTGTTTACCCAGATGGCGGCGGAAGTGACAGGGATAACAGAAGACAGGATCAATGTCATGTCCACACAGGATACGGATATAACGCCCTTTGACACAGGGGCCTATGCATCCAGGCAGACCTATGTAAGCGGCATGGCGATTAAGAAGACTGGGGCCATATTTAAGGAAAAGATACTGGAATACGGCGCTTATATGCTGGACCGCAGCCAGGACACACTGGATGTGGAGAACAATTCCGTGGTGGATAAGGAGACGGGGGAAACTCTTCTTGCCATGGAGGAACTGGCTGCCACGGCTTTTTACAGCCTGGACCGTTCCGTCCATATCACGGCAGAGGCAACCAGCCACTGCAAGACCAATACCTTTGCAACCGGCGTATGCTTTGCCGAGGTAGAGGTAGATATGCCTTTGGGCAAGGTAAAGGTTACCAATATTGTAAATGTCCATGACAGCGGTAACCTCATTAACCCCAAGCTGGCGGCTGCCCAGGTACACGGAGGCATGAGCATGGGGCTTGGATACGGACTCAGCGAACAGCTGCTCTTTGATGCAAAGGGAAGGCCGTTAAATGACAACCTGCTGGATTACAAGCTGCCCACATCCATGGACACGCCGGACCTTAACGCGCTGTTTGTGGAACTGGATGACCCCACGGGACCATTTGGCAACAAGGCCCTGGGCGAGCCGCCGGCCATTCCAGTGGCGCCGGCCGTGCGCAATGCGGTGCTTCATGCCACGGGAGTCGCAGTGGATTCCCTGCCCCTGGACCCGCAGAAACTGGTGGAACACTTTAAAGCAGCAGGACTTATATAGGAAGGGCGGTGTTGGCATGTATGATATTGAAAAATACTATCAGGCAGTTGATGTAGACGATGCGGTGCGCGCCCTCTCAAAGGACCCGGAAGCAGTGGTGATTTCCGGGGGAAGCGACGTACTGATTAAAATCAGGGAAGGAAAGCTGGCAGGCTGTTCCCTGGTGAGCATACACGGGATTAAGGAACTGGAAGGCATCCGTGTGGAGGAGGACGGCACCATAGCAATAGGCCCGGCTACCACATTTTCCCATATTACAAACAATAAGATAATACAGGAACTGATTCCAATCCTGGGAGATGCAGTGGACATGGCAGGCGGTCCCCAGCTTCGCAATATCGGGACAGTGGGCGGCAATGTATGCAACGGCGTCACCAGTGCGGACAGCGCCAGCAGCCTCTGCTGCCTGGATGCCATCCTGGTATTAAAAGGACCAAAGGGCATGCGGGAAGTGCCAATCAGCCAGTGGTACACCGGGCCAGGCAGGACCGTGAGGGAGCATGAGGAAGTGCTGGTTTCCATCCGGATTAAAAAGGAAAATTACGAAGGCTACGGCGGCCACTACATCAAATATGGAAAAAGGGGAGCCATGGAGATAGCAACCCTGGGCTGCGCCGTAACCGTAAAACTGACAGAAGACAAAAAACAGATAGCAGATCTGCGCCTTGCATACGGAGTGGCTGCGCCCACACCCATCCGCTGCCGTGAGACAGAGCAGTCGGTCATCGGCATGGAGATTGGGGAGGCGCTGGCTGAGAAGGTTGGAAAGGGAGCGCTGACGGAAGTGAATCCGCGTTCCAGTTGGAGGGCATCCAAGGAGTTCCGCCTGCAGCTGGTGGAAGAACTGGGCAAGAGGGCTCTCAGACAGGCAGTAATCAACGCAGGAGGTGAGTGGGATGCTTAATATCGTTCATATGACTGTCAATGGAAAAGAAGTGGAATTGGCCGTGGACCCAAGGGAATCCCTGTTAGACACCCTGAGGAACCGCCTTGGACTGACCAGCGTGAAAAAAGGCTGCGAGGTTGGGGAATGCGGCGCATGCACCGTGCTGGTTGACGGCGAGGCCATTGACAGCTGCATTTATCTGACCCTGTGGGCCGAGGGACGCCGTATCATGACTGTGGAGGGCCTTAAGGGACCGGGCGGCGAACTAAGCCCCATTCAGACCGCATTTATTGAGGAAGCAGCCGTACAGTGCGGTTTCTGCACACCGGGATTAATCATGTCCGCGGTGGAGATTGTAGGCACAGGCAAGCGGTACAACCGCGAGGAACTGCGCAAGCTGATTTCCGGTCATCTGTGCAGGTGTACCGGATATGAGAACATCCTCAATGCAATGGAGCGTATTGTGGAGGAAACATATAAGGTGGTCGGGAAATAACGGCCCATGGATAGGAAGATGCGGTGTATGGCCGGGACCCTGAGGAAGTCCTGGCCGGCATCTTAAAATATAAGGGTTTGGGATAACCCATAGTGAAAAGAGAGGGCGCCGCAGGTAATGCGGCGCCCGATTCATTAACTGGTTCTATTGAAAGACTGGTGAAGCAACTCTTGGGGATAAGGGGAGTTTTTTATAGGAAATACCTCGCTGCTTTTGGATGAAGAAATCTAAAAAGATTAAACGGTTTTTTAGATATACATCATTAACGTGTTGAAAAAGTATTGTTTTTGTGTAAAATATGGAGGGGGATTTAGGCCTATATTACTGGAATTAGAGGAGCATTTATGTTAACATATAGGTAGGGGCAATCAGGCCCTGTGGAGAGAGAACGGAACTATGTGTTCCAAAAATGTGGGATAAAGGTGAGTATGCAACATGTTTGATATTAATATGGACAAAGTATATGTAAAAACTTTTGGCGGCTTTGATCTGTATTATAGAGGCGAGCTGATATACTTTTCCAGCAGTAAGGCCAAGGAATTACTGGCGGTTCTTGTGGACTGGCGAGGTAAGGCGGTTACGCTGGCACATCTGGCAGGCGTTCTATCAGAGGGGGAGCGGGATGAGGCAGCAGCCAAACAGGCTGTCCACCTGGCATGGCACAGGCTGAAGCAGACTCTAAAAAAGTACGGAATCGAAAAAATCGTCATTAAGGGAAGAGGTACATATGCCATTAATAAGGAGCAGATTGTCTGCGATAGTTATGATATGGTGCGCCAGGTAGAAGGCGCATCTAATTACTTTGCAGGTGAATATATGCCTGAGTACAGTTGGGCGGAAGTAACTTTGTCAAGTCTTATGAGGGATTATTTTGAAGAAAAATTTTAGAAAAATTCTAAATTAAATACGTAAAAAATCAAATAATAACAATATATTTGGTTTTCTGGGAACAAAAAAGAAGCAATCTGAAAAGATAGCTTCTTTTTTTATATGTACATAAATAACAAAATATAACCAATATTTCCAGAAAACTACAAAAAATTACTCGCAGCATGGAATTGAAACGGTTTTGTAACGAAACTGAAAGCAATAGGGTGGTATATCCTTACAGAGAACAGTACTATGCGGCTGGAATTAATGGGAGTAACAACGCTGATGTCGGTAGTGAAAAATGCGAAGATATTCGTAAAGACCTTTGATGGTTTTGATGTCTATGTGAATGGCAGGTTAATTTATTTTCCCAGCAGCAAGGCTAAGGAGATGCTGGCGGTTTTGGTCGAAAAACGAGGAAGCAGCGTATCGTTATCCCAGATGACATATTTATTATATGAAAGTATAGAAGAAAAGACCGCAAAAAACAACCTGAGGGTAATTTATTACCGCTTGCGCAGAAGCCTTGAGGAATATGGGATTGAACACATATTAATAAAGAAACGGGGCAGTTATGCGGTGGACACGGAGCTGTTCCTGTGCGACTTCTACGAGTTCATAGAGGGCAATCCTGATTATATTACCCTGTTTTCCGGGAGTTACATGCCGGAATATTCCTGGGCAGAGGATACATTGCCGTATCTGAAGAATTTATACCGAAAATACAATGGAGCGTTAAAGTGACATGACAGGAATGATTGATATACACACCCATATCCTTCCGGGCATTGATGACGGGGCAAGGGATTGGGATGAAAGCAGGAGGATGTTGGAAACGGCCTACAGCCAGGGGATACGCCATATTGTGGCCACGCCCCACTATTCCAGAAGAGGGCTCCGTCCTGAGATATACGAATTGTCTGCCAGACTTTCCGAGGAGGCCCAAAAGATTGCATCTGATTTTAAGACGGGTCTGGGACAGGAGACCTATTACCATGAGGGGCTGGTTGAAAACCTGAAACAGGGACAGGCCCTGACCCTCGCGGGAACCCGTTACGTGCTGGTGGAATTCGACCCACAGGAAGCTTACCACAGCCTGTATCAGGCAGTAAGGAAAATGACCATGGCCAGGTACATACCGGTCATTGCCCATGTGGAACGGTACTTTTGCCTGAAGGAAGGCAAGAACCTGGAAGAACTGCTCCAATGCGGCTGCAGGCTTCAAATGAACTACAGCAGCCTGGTGGGGAACGGCATATGGAACCGGGAGGTGCGGTGGTGCCGCAGACAGGTCCTGGAAGGCAGGATTCATATCCTGGGTACGGACATGCACAGGATGGATTACAGGAAGCCGGATATCCAGGCAAGCCTTGGATGGCTGGAAAAACATGTTGGGGAACATGCATTAAATGCCCTGGTCAGCAGCAATGCAGACACAATATTACAAAAAGGAAAAACAGGAGAATAGGGAAAAAGTATGGAAAAGACATATGAAGATGACGAGATTGAGATAGACCTCTTGGAGCTTTTGGGGGAGTTCCGGCGCAAGATATGGATTATATTGGGAGTGATAGTCCTGTTCGGCGGAGTAGCCGGCGCATTCAGTAAATTTGTCCTCACGCCCCAGTACAAGTCCACTGCCATGGTTTATATCCTCTCCAAAGAAACCACGCTGACTTCACTGGCAGACCTGCAGATAGGCAGCCAGCTGACAAAGGACTATAAAATCATCGTTACCAGCAGAAGGGTGCTGAACCAGGTAATTGATGATATGAAGCTGAATCTTACATACAAGGAATTGCTGGAAAAGGTTACCATAGACAATCCCCAGGATACCCGTATCCTGTCCATATCAGTGGAAGACCCAGCGCCTGACATGGCAAAACTGATTGCAGACAAAATTGCCACTGTTTCTTCCGATTACATCGGGGACATCATGGAAATGGTGCCGCCCAAGCTGATTGAAGAAGGAGAAATCCCCATACAGAAATCCAGCCCAAGCAATGTGAAGAACGCCCTTATCGGCGCGTTACTGGGAGCTGTAATCGTATGCGGCTTGATTACGGTCCAGGTTGTGATGAACGATACAATCCGCACCGAAGAAGACGTTACCAAATACCTGGGACTGTCCGTACTGGCATCCGTGCCAATCAGGGAGGGAGAAAAGCCGGAGGACAAGGAAGCCATGATATCTTCCAAATCCAAAACCAAGACAGCTCCGGGGAAATCCAGGAAAAAGAAAGGCGGCCGTGCATCATGAAGCAGATAATTACACTAAACAGGGAAATGAAAGATGACTATCACTACAACGAAGCCATCAAGACCCTGAGGACCAACATACAGTTTTGCGGAAGCGGCATCCGGACCATCATGCTGACCAGTTCCCTTCCCGATGAAGGAAAAAGTGACATTACATTTGCAATGGCATCATCCCTGGCACAGATTGGGAAAAAGGTTGTGATGATAGACGCCGACATACGTAAATCCGTCCTGGTGTCCAGGTATCAGCTGGATACGGAAGTATACGGCCTGTCCCAGTACCTAAGCGGTCAGAAGACCTTGGAGGAAGTCCTCTATGATACGAATGTGGAGAACCTGAGCATGGTATTTGCCGGTCCATATTCCCCCAATCCCGCCGAACTTCTGGAAGAGGATCTGTTTGGCAAAATGATTGATACGCTTAAGGAAGAATACGACTATGTGATTATAGACACGCCGCCCATGGCCAACCTGATAGACGGGGCTATTGTCGCAAGACAGTGCGACGGCGCCGTGATGGTAGTGGAAAGCGGATGCATAAGCTACCGCCTGGAACAGCGGGTAAAAAGCCAGCTGGATAAGAGCGGCTGCCGTATCCTGGGCGTGGTGCTCAACAAGATGAGTATGGAACGCAGCGGATACTATAGTAAGTACTATGGCCGTTACGGGAAATATGGAAAATACTCCAAATATGGGAAGTATGGCAGATACGGAAAATATGAAAAATACGAGAAGGCGAATGCATGAGCTGGCTGCGTAATCATAAAAACACAGTGTACCGTGTCGGTATTGGGTTAGCGGCGGTTTCCCTGGTTGGTTTCATATGGACAGGCGTGGGTCTGTACAGACAGCGGAAAGCCATAGAAGCAGAAATCGCAGCCAGGAACTACACGGCAGACACGGGCGGACAGCAGAATGATACATACCTGTTCAGCGGGGATATTGTTGAATATAACGGAAAAAAATACAGGCGCAACAGTTATGTAAAAGCCATCCTATGCATGGGCGTGGACCGCGCAGGGGAAATGACAGAAAAGACCACGTCCGGTTTTGGGGGACAGTCCGACGGAATATTCCTCATTGCCCAGGATACGGTCCGCAATACCATAAAAATACTGATGATACCCCGGGACACCATGACTGATATAACGCTGACGGATTTAAGCGGCAATGTATTAGGAAAGGATATGCAGCATCTGACCCTGGCCTATGCTTACGGCGATGGCAGGGAAAAGAGCTGCGAATACATGGTGGATGCGGTATCCGGCCTATTAGGCGGACTGAAGATAGAATGGTATCTGGCGGCAGACATGAGCGCAATCCCCATGCTGAACGATGAGGTGGGCGGCGTGACCGTAACCATTGAAACAGAAGGCATGGAACAGAGGGACCCTGCCCTGGTAAAGGGGGAAACCGTAACACTTAAGGGGAAACAGGCAGAGACATTTGTCCGGTTCAGGGATATAAAAATAGGGCATTCGGCCTTATTCCGGATGGATCAGCAGCAGCAATACATCAAGGCATTTTTTGAGGCAGTACAAAAGGGGTCTGCCCATGACAGCGGCCTGGTGGTACGGCTGTTCGACAAGGTCCAGGAATACATGGTAACCAATATGGCCAAGGACCAGTACCTTAAGATTGCCATGGATGCCGTGGGAAGCGGAAAACTCAGCGATGAGGATTTCTACACGGTTCCCGGAGAGGGAGTAGTAACTCCCCGGTATGATGAGTTCTACGCGGACCAGGAGGCGCTGACGCCTGTCATACTGGAACTGTTTTACCGGGAACTTCAATAAGGTGCAATAACCGGCGTGGAAACATGCTGTTTATTGAATATAAAACTCTTAGGAGAAAAGAAAGGAGAGGTGAAGGATATGAAAAAGAAATGCGCAGCAGCTATAGTGTTGGCAGCAGCTCTGGCAGTACAGCCAATGTGGGCGTTTGCAAGCAGCAGCTCATCCAGCAGCGGCAGTGACGGAAGCGGTTCAATCACTTCCTCAACAACCAACACGAGCAAGAATTCCAACACCACAGTAACTGTATCGTCTACTGGCGTAAAGACCACAGGCGCAACAACCAGTGCAAGCCCAACCGGAAGCACAATCGGTGTTGCTGTAGACACTGTGACAACCACAGGCCAGCAGGTAACAACCAACTCAAAAGGACAGGCTGTTATCGGCGATACAGCAGTTGGATTTGCTTCAAGCGCGGCAGCAACAGCAGGTCTTCCTGAGAACGTAGTATCTGCAATCAATGAGATTAACGCAGGAAAACCACTGACTGAGGCTGTTCAGACCCTGGACCTGACTGGCTACAACGCCCTGACCGGTACCCATGCAATCATTACCATGGATGCCAACACAGGCGCTGTGAAGACAGGTGCTGTAGAAGTATCCCTGTATGTACCAAACCTGGTTGAAAACCTGGCTAATGTACAGGTACTGTTCTACGACAATGCTACAGGCCAGTGGCAGCTGATTCCAGCCGTTAAGGTGGATCCGGTTACCAAGACCGTAGCTGTCAATGTTCCTGGATCCGGTACATTATCCGTAGTGTACAAGAACCAGTAATATTGCACTGACTGCATTGAAAAATGCTGACCGGGGGTATCAGGACACAAGTGTCATGCCCCCGGTTTTAAAGGGAATTGTCCCGGGAGATCATGAGAAAAAGTCTGGTGGGGAAAAATGTATCGAAAAGCAGATAAAGGATGGATGAAGCATCTGGATTTCACATTAATCGATGCAATGTGCCTGCAATTAGCCTATATTGCAGCCTACTTTGTGCGCCATGGGGTCCACTGGCCTTATGGAAGCCAGTTATACCGGAATATGGTATTGGTTTTTTTGCTGATTCAGATATTCGTTACATTCTTTGGTGAGAGCTTCAAGAATGTGCTGAAACGAGGGTACTTAAAAGAAATTACTTCAACAATAAAGCATGTGGGTCTTGTGATATTGATTGCGGCATTTTATCTGTTCGCAACCCAGCAAGGGGAAGAGTACTCAAGAATTACATTGATAATGACCGGTATCCTGTATGCAGTAATTACTTATGCGTGCAGAATCTTCTGGAAGAAATATCTTCTTACCAGAGGAGAAGGCGGAAGGGGAAAACGGTCCCTTCTTATCCTGACTTCAATGGATATGGTAGAAGAAGTGGTGGAAAACATCCGCAGCAACAATTATGAGTGTTTCAGGATTGTAGGTGTGACGCTGTTGGATGCTGACTGGACCGTGCGGAATATAAATGGGATAGACATTGTGGCAGACAAAGACACCGTGGCAGAATACGTATGCCGGGAATGGGTGGACGAGGTATTTATCAATCTTCCCAAAAAGATGCCTTTGCCGCAGGAGCTGATGGATAGTTTCATTGACATGGGTGTAACCGTACATTTGAAGCTGATTGAGATGGGAAGGCTTAAAGGTCAGATGCAGCATGTGGAACGTATGGGCACATATACGGTGCTGACCAGCAGCATCAACATGGCTTCCTGGCGCCAGGCGTTTTTCAAACGTGCTATGGACATTGCCGGAGGAATCGTGGGCTGCATATTAACTGGGCTCCTGTTTCTCATTGTTGCCCCTTGTATCTACATCCAGTCGCCAGGACCAATCTTCTTTTCACAGGTCCGCATCGGAAGGAATGGAAGACGGTTTAAATTATATAAATTCCGCAGCATGTACATGGATGCGGAAGAACGGAAAAAGGAATTAATGAATCAGAACCGCGTAGAGGGCGGGATGATGTTCAAGATAGAGAATGACCCCCGGATTATTGGGGGCGCAAATGGAATTGGGAACTTTATCCGGAAATACTCCATTGATGAATTCCCACAGTTCTGGAATGTGCTGAAGGGGGATATGAGCCTGGTAGGCACAAGGCCGCCTACGGTGGATGAGTGGGAGAAGTATGATCTGCACCACCGGGCCAGATTGAGTATCAAGCCGGGTATTACCGGGATGTGGCAGGTGAGCGGGAGGAGTGAGATTACGGATTTTGAGGAAGTCGTGAAGTTGGATAGGGAGTATATAACGGAGTGGAAGCCCGCGTTGGATATGAGAATATTGATGAAGACGGTGCAGGTGGTGTTGGGGAAGGGTGGGGCGATGTAGGTAGAGGAAGGTAAAGATAATAATAGCTGCTCATAAATATAGGATGCCAAACGCCCCTATGTATGTGCTTTTGCATGTAAGTGCAGTCGAGAAAAAGGATGCAGAGGGAAATGCGTTGGATATTGGTTACATAAAAGACAGCACTTGGACCGGACTGTTATCTTCCGATACTCCGTTTTTTCTGGGCTTTTTCCAGGTCTTTGGAAGAAATACGCCAGCGCTGGTTCTATGCCGTCAGGGAGCACGCACCACTTTACAAAGAAGAGGATTTTCATGTCCTTGCCGATGACCGGGTCAAGCAGTCCAAAGAAGGGCGCCGGATGCCAGGTGTGAAGAAATTGTTCAAGGAATCTGAAAACCATGCAAAGCCAAAGTATATCAAATTTGAAAAGCGTACCATGAGAGACGGCTACGCCAAGAAACGAAGTATCAAGGACAGAAATCTCAAACTACCCGATATTATTTCGGATAATGAGAGATACAAAGAAAAATAAACAATAATTAATTATGATTTTACTGAAATTGAGTGGGAAGTGGAGCTGCAATGAAATATTATGACAAGATAGTATTTGGTGCCGGAATATACGGCCTTTATTCCGCTCTAACTTGTTCAAAGCAAGGCCAGCGAATTCTTGTTCTCGAACGTGATTCAAATGCGTTTATGAGAGCAACTTACATTAACCAGGCGCGTGTTCATATGGGATACCACTATCCCAGAAGCAAGATGACGGCTCTTAAGAGTGCTCATTACTTCCAGCGTTTTTGTGAGGGCTATGGATTCTGTATAAAACGTGATTTCAAACAGATATATGCAACCAGTGCCGCCTTGTCATGGACAAATGCGACTGCATTCCATAAGTTCTGTAGCGATTCAAATATTCCATGTGAGCGGATAAATGAGAAAGAATACTTCAGAACAGGGCTTTGTGATGGTGCATTTCTCACGGAAGAGTTCACCTATGATGCGATGATTCTTAAAGATTACTTTTTAGAAGAGTTAGTTAAATCAGGCTGCGTGGATATCCTCTACAGTCAGAAGATTGAGCAAATCAAAGAGTGTGGTCATCGTTGGGTCGTTTCATCATCGGGCGAGAACTATGAATCTCCGTTTATCTTGAATGCTACATATGCTGGAATCAACGAGATTCAGAAGATGATGGGGTATGTGACTTTCAATCTCAAATATGAATTGTGTGAGATTATCCTTTGCGAAGTGGACGAAAAGCTGAAGGACATGGGGCTGACCGTTATGGATGGTCCATTTTTCTCCATTATGCCTTTCGGAAAAACAGGATACCACAGCCTTACCAGTGTGACTTTTACTCCGCACATCACTTCATATGATGAGACAGCTACATTCGAGTGCCAGAGCCGGAGCAACGGAGCGTGTTCCCCACAACATTTGGCAAACTGTAACTATTGTCCAGCAAAACCTGAGTCCGCATGGCCTTATATGAGTCAGTTGGCAAGAAAATATATGCTGCCGGAACTTAAGTTTACCTATGTGAAATCGCTGTTCTCCATGAAGCCTATTTTAAAGGTGGCGGAGATTGATGATTCAAGACCCACAATGATTAAGGTAGAGAAAAAAAATCCGACCTTCGTTAGTGCATTTAGTGGGAAGATAAATACTATCTACGATTTGGATGAGGTGCTCTTAAATGAATAAGAAAGAGTCGGTTTTTATTAGTGCAGTCCTCTATCTTTCGGACTTTGCCAACGACGCAGGAAAGTTTACGAAAAATCTACTTGATTCGATGAAGTCTTATTTTGACCATTATGAAGTCATCATTGTGGATGATTGTAGCACAAAACATGGGAGATTCCTGAAAGAGGTATTACCCTCCCTCGCCGACAGTACGATTACTGTGGTTCATATGAGCGTAAAGCAGGGGATAGAAGCATGCCTGCGCGCAGGACTGGATGTATCCATTGGAGATTTTGTTTTCGAGTTTGATACACTTGAGATGGTGTTTGATAAGAGTCTTCTGTGGGATGTCTATCAGGAGGCGCTCAAAGGAAACGATGTGGTCTCCGTTGAATCGAAACAGAATAATATGAGCAGAAGTCTGTTCTACAAGTTGTTTAACAAATATTCGAATGCGAACTATGACATAAACGCTTCTGCTTTTAGACTTGTGAGTAGAAGAGCAATAAACCGCGTTCTTGAACTGAATATGAGTAGTGCCTTTAGACAGGCTGTATATGCTTCGTGTGGTCTGAAGAATTCCAGAATTGAGTATAAGGGATCAGCTAGTCCAAGGAAAGCTAGAAGGTTAGATTTGGCAATTGATAGCTTCCTTCTGTATACAGAATTTAGTCGGAATGTATGTACGTTATCGCTGATTTTCTTATTCTTATTTATAGTAGGGGGAATTGTAGGATTAGCTACAGAGTTGAACTGGTTGTTTAACGTTTCTGTTTTAGTTGGAGTAGCCTTGATTCTCGTGGATGTTGTGTTTCTTCTTTATTACTCACGGCTCATTCTTGAGGAGAAAGACAAAAAGTATTTGATAAGCAATATTGAGAAGGTACAGAAAGGATAATGTAATGAGAACAGCTTTGGTTGGGCATACAGGTTTTGTAGGATCTAATCTTAAAGTCTCATACCAGTTCACGGAGTTATACAACTCAAAGAATATCCAGGAGGCTTACGAAACAGAACCGGACTTTTTGGTATATGCGGGATTGCCTTCTGCAATGTATAAAGCCAATGCAAATCCAGAGGCTGATTTTGCAGACATTCTTCAGGCTATCGAGAACATAAAAGCTATCCGTCCGAAGCAGATTGTTCTAATATCCTCTGTCGCTGTATATGACAAAACCTACGATGTAGATGAAAACCATGTGATTGATACAGGACGGTTGTTACCATATGGTAAGAACAGATTGTATCTGGAGAAGTGGATAGAAGAGAACTGTGATAATAATCTGATAGTTCGCCTTCCAGCACTCTACGGTATAAACCTAAAGAAGAACTTCATATACGACTATATCCATGTTATACCTGCAATGCTTAATGAAAAGAAGTATCAGGAACTTGTGAGGAAGAGTACCCTGATAGGCAAAGCATACACGTTGTTCGATGACAAATTTTATCATCTAACAGTAACAGGCGATAGAAAGAAGAAGGTTTATGAGTATTTTAGTACCTCCTCGTTCAATGCCATAAGCTTCACGGATAGCAGGTCAGTCTATCAGTTCTATAACCTTGGAAGATTGTGGTCAGATATACAGGATGCGTTAAATAATGATATCCATCTTCTGAATATTGTCACTGAACCGATAAGCGTTGCCGAAGTGTATAGGGGGTTGACTGGAGATGACTTTAAGAATGAACTGGCGAAGGTGCCATATAACTATGACATCAAGAGTATTCACGCAGAACGGTTTGGCGGCGAAAGTGGGTATCTGATAAATAGAGACGATGAACTTGCTGATTTAAAAAAATATGTGGATGAGGAGAAAAGAAGGATATGGGGATATATTTATCCATTTCAAATATAGCATGGACTTCGGAATATGATCAGCAAGTCTATGAGTATATAAAAAAAGCCGGTTTCCTCGGATTGGAAATTGCTCCAACGCGGTTGTTTCCTGATAAACCATATGAGAAGAAGACAGAAGCAAGAGAATACGAAGAAAGTTTGGAAAAAATATATGGATTGAAGATTTGTTCAATGCAGTCTATCTGGTATGGACACGGCTATAAGATATTCGGCACATCCGAAGAAAGAGGAATTCTGCTGGATTATACAAAGCAGGCTATAGATTTTGCCGAGGTAATCGGTGTCAGAAATCTTGTGTTCGGTTGTCCAAAGAATAGAGTGATTAGTGAAAAAGATGATAGGAACATAGCCGTTCAGTTCTTCGGAGAGCTAGGCGACTATGCGGCGGAGCATGGAACCGTTCTTGCGATGGAAGCAAATCCAGTTATTTATGGAACAAATTTCATTAATAAGACCAAAGATGCCATTGACCTGATTAAGCTAGTGGGTTCCAAAGGATTTAAACTGAATCTGGATTTCGGAACAATCATCTATAATGAGGAAAGTATTTATGAGGTTGCTCCCTATGTTGATCTCATCAATCATGTCCATCTCAGTGAACCGAACCTAAAGCTGATTGAGCATAGAGATGAACACAAGGACTTGATGGGGATGTTGAGGGATGGAGGATACTTTGGGTATGTTTCTATTGAAATGGGTAGATGCGGGGATATCTATGATGTCTATAGAACAGTCGATTATTTGACGACACTGTGAGGGATTAAATAGTGGATAAGAGTAAAGCAACTATCAATAAGATGGTATATAGACCAGACTATAAGAGAAAGGTTAATAAAGCAGAATTGCCGACATGTACTATTCTTGGAACTGAAGTAGTTGTCGGTAATATAAAATGGCTGGTTGAGTATTTGACTAAGAATATCAAAGAACTTTCCGGCGACTACCTAACCATTACCGCAACAAATGAAATTATTATGGCATATAAGGATGATAAGTTCTTTAAATGTCAAAATAGTGGTGTGATGTCTATTCCCGATGGAGGCCCGCTTAAGACTTACGGTCAGAAGAAGGGTTATACGAAAATGGAACGTATCACAGGACCTGATCTTATGATTGAATTGTTTAAGGCTTCTGAAGGATTAGGTTTGCGGCATTACTTCTATGGGACGACGCAAGATACATTGGACAAGATGAAAGTTAAACTGGAGAAGGAGTATCCAAGTCTTCAGATTGCTGGAATGAGACCTTCGAGATTTAGAAATCTAACAGAAGAGGAAAACCGGCAGACTGTTGAGGAAATTAACGCTACAAACCCTGACTTCATTTGGTTCAGCTTGGGAGCACCTAAAGGGAACTATTTTGCAGCGAATCATCAAGGAATTCTTAAAGGGTTCATGATGAGTGTGGGCGCTGGCTTTGATTATTATGCTGATAATATCAAACGTGCTCCTATGTGGATGCAGACACATGATCTTGAGTGGTTATACCGGATTTTTCAAGAACCGAAGAGAATGATGAAGAGGTACTTTAATATCATTCCGCGATTTTTGTGGCTTGCGTATGTGAGAAAGAAATGAGAAGATGGGAAAAAACTGAGCAGCAGAAAACTGGGTAAAGAGAAATAATAGGAATCTTTTTATTCTGATATGTGTCTGGTCGGACAATATATATAGACAAAGGAAGGATGTAATAATGGGGCTACTTCATGAAATAAAAACACTAAATGCCCAAGAGATGGGTCTTCACGTTGTTACAGATGAAGAACTGGTGACAATCCATGAAATTTTTCTGGAGATGATTGATGATGTAAAACGTGTTTGCGATCAATACAATATTAAGTGGGGGATAGCTGGCGGATGCGCACTTGGCGCTGTTCGACATAAAGGCTTTATTCCTTGGGATGATGATGTTGATCTCTTTATTTCCAGAGAAGATTATCTGAAGTTTGTCAAAGTATACCCGAGCGAAAAGAATCCTAAATATGATTTCCTTTGTCCTGGAGATAAAGATTATTATGCACATATTCCGAGGATATTCAACACAGCTACAACGGCTGAAATGATTCAAAAAAACAAAAGAGGAAAGGGAATATATATAGAGTTATTTGTGATTGATGATACATATGATAATAATACTTTGCGCTTCCTTCATGGTATTAAATGCACTGTATATTTATTCATTGTTTCTTGCTCAATTACGAGAAATCAAAAAGATGACCTTATTAAATATGGTTCAAAAAACTTGGTGAAAAAGGTAAAGTTCAGGAGCTTTTTTGGAAAAATTTTTTCTTATAGGCCAGTAGAAAAGTGGATTGAAAAAGCAATCAAGTGCTTTTCAAAAGTGAACAACAATAATTCAAAGTATGTAGTTTCTACAACTGGAATGGGCCATTATTTCCATGAACTATACGAAAGAGATAAAATGCTCAAGTATAAGAACCTCCAATTTGAGAATAGGGTTTATCCTTTTATGATTGATACAGATTATTTTTGCCGAATGAGATATGGTGATGATTATATGCAGGTTCCTCCTGAAAACAAGAGAGAAAAACATATGTATGTTCACCTTGATTTGAACAAATAAAAATGCTAAGAAAGTTTGGATTTGAGGAGGAAATTTAGATGAAAAACATAGCACTAATCATTGCTGGGGGTGTTGGCGCAAGAACGCATCAAGATATCCCCAAACAGTTCATCCACGTCAAAGACGTTCCTGTAATTGTGTACACATTACAGGCATTCCAAAATCACCCACAGATTGATGCTATTGAGGTTGTCTGCCTTGAAGGATGGCATGATGTGTTATGGGCATATTCAAAACAATTTGGTATCAGCAAACTTGAAAATATAGTGAACGGCGGGGAAACAGGTCAGGATTCGATTCGAAATGGATTGTGGGATATCGCTAAGAGATATACGGATGATAGTGATATTGTTCTAATCCATGACTCTATCCGTCCGGTGGTTAGTGCTGACGTTATTTCCGATAATATCCGTGTATGCCGTCAGTATGGTAATGCCACAACAGTTATTCCATGCACATCAGTTATGCTGACTACGGAAGATTCTGTTGTGTCAAAAGGTCAGATTCCGAGAGACAACCTGAAGATTACTCAAACTCCGCAAGCATTCTTTTTAAATGAACTTTTAGAAGTGCACAAAAAGGCGATGACTATGGATTTAATACCTTCAATTGCTTCCTGTGCTCTTTATATTGAAATGGGAAAGAAGGTATATTTGTCAATGGGTTCTGAGAAGAATATCAAGATTACGACCTCTGAGGATATAGAGATTTTCCAGTCTCTTCTTGAGGCAAGGCGTCCTGATTGGTTGAAGAGGTAGTGTAAATGAAGATAGCAATCGGGAATGATAGAAATGGAATTGAGTATAAAAATAGGCTTACTGAGCATTTACATTCACTAGGGCATGAAGTTGTTAACTGCGGCACGGATGAAGATTTTCCTGCGGATTATCCTGTACATGGAGAACGTGTTGGCCGATTGGTTGAGTCCGGTGAGTGTGACAGGGGCGTGGTTATCTGTGCAACAGGTATTGGTATCTGTCTTGCAGCGGGAAAAGTAAAAGGTATCCGCGCTGGTATGGCGTATGCTGATGATGTTGCAAGACTTATGAGAGTTCATAACAATGCTAACGTTATTGGCTTCGGTCAGGACTTCATGACTTATGAAGAGGTTGAAAGACGGCTCGACCTTTTCCTGACTACCGAATATGCGGGTGGGTATCACGATACTCGCATACAGCAGATTGCTGATATTGAAGAAGGGAAGCCGATTTTTCAAACACCTATTATGAGTAAGAACAATAAGCACACGAGAGGACAGTGATTATGAGAATAATATCCGTAGCGGATTATTTAGTTGAATTTTTTATAGCCAACGGCGTTACCGATGTGTTTGGATATCAGGGAGGCATGGTATGCCATATCTTTGATTTTTTGGGAATTCACAAGGATAAGATAAACTACCATAGCTGTGGAAATGAGCAGGGAGCAGCGTTTGCGGCATGCGGGTATGCGCAGGCTACGGGAAAACTTGGTGTGTGCATAACCACAAGCGGTCCAGGTTTTACGAATGCATTAACCGGGCTTGCGAATGCCTGGTTTGATTCTGTGCCGGTAATGTTGATTTCTGGCCAGGTGAATACGAAAGATAAGAAGAGAGATTATTTATTCCGTCAGTTTGGATTCCAGGAAATTCAGGCAGTTCCGATGGCAGAGCCAATTGTAAAGAAAGCCTATGACGTTGATCTCGGAATGAATTATGTAGGGCTACTAGATGAGGCGTATAAAATTGCTTTCACGGGTCGCAGAGGACCGGTCTACCTGGACTTTCCCATCAATGTTGGACGAGAAGTTATTGAAGTTGATGATGTAATTGCTCCTGTAGAGTTGGAGACTCCTGATTCTTTTGATGCGGCTCCATATATTAATCAGCTGATGGAAGCAAAGAAGCCGATTATCATTGCTGGCGGTGGTATTAAGCAGTTAGCTCTCCGTGAAGATTTCCGAGAACTAATCAATCTGCTTCAGATTCCAGTTGTACCAACAATGCCAGGCGTAGATCTTCTTCCTTCGGATTCCCCTTATCGAATAGGTTTCCTTGGCGGTACAGCAAGACGTGAAGCAGGTATCGTACTAAAGAATACTGATTTTGTTCTGTCCCTTGGAACTCGTATGTGCAACAAAGCAATCGGATACAATCATGATGACTTCATTCCGAAGGCTACTAGGCTGATTCGTGTGGATATCGATACGAAGGAATTTGAGCGTCAGCTTAAGGATTGTGAAGAGGATATTGTTTCTGATCTCAGGTCTTTCATGAGCAGTGCTGTTGAACACGCCAAGAAGATTGTAGGCAAACACGACCATAGCTCATGGGTCAATGCTGTCGGTGAGATGCAGAAACTCATGGAACGAGTGGATATGACTTTCGGCAATGACCTTGTAAAACATTTCACAGAACTGATGCCGGAAGAGTCCTTCGTCACATTGGATGTAGGCAACAACCTCATTTACGGTGAACAGTCGGCAGTTATTAAGTGCAAAACAAGAGTATATGAATCTGCCGGCCTTGGCTCTATGGGGTATTCTATTCCTGCTGCTCTTGGAATTGCCGCAGGCACAGGAGTGCCGACCTATGTGGTTACAGGCGATGGCGGCGCACAGATGAATATTCAGGAATTGAATACCATATCGAAAGAGCATCTTCCGGTAAAAATTCTTGTTCTCAACAATCATGTTCTTGGTCATATTATTCTCTTCCAGAATCATTACCTTGATTGCAGAAGAACAGCAACAACCGAGGAGGGGAAGGATTATTTCTCCTGTGACTTTGCGGCATTGGCAAAGGCCTATGGAATCAGAAGTTTTAAGGTAAGAAGCATACAAGAACTGAATCAGTACAAAGATGAACTGAATGACAGCAAACCTCTTCTAATTGAAGCTGAGTTTGAGGACTGTTCCATGTTGCCGAACATCCACGGTGGGCTAGATCCGCTCACAAACGGGCCTAAATTGCCCGAAGGATTAGCGGATAAGGTAAGAGAGATTATAGAAGATTGAGTGGGGAATATGATGAAACTCACGGAAGTAAATTGTGGCGAGAAAATAGAACTTGCAGAAGCGAAACAGGCTATGGTGCGAATGCTGGAGGCGTTAGCAAATACCTGTGAAGAAAATGGTCTGCGTTATTACCTAGATGGAGGTACTTTAATTGGAGCTGCCCGTCATAAAGGATTTATACCCTGGGATGACGATATTGATATCATGATGCCGAAGCCTGACTGCGTAAAGCTTAAGAAAATTTGTGCTGGGGGGCGGGGGCGCATTGGAAATTACAAATTATCGGATCCGATGGACAAGGAGTACGAGTTTGCGGAATGCTGGCGCCTGTATGACGAAAGCTATGTTGTAAAGAATACGTTCAATGGGACACTGAAACCTCTTTGGGTAGATATTGAGCCGATGGTTGGTTTTCCTGATACACAAAAGGAGATAGAGAAGACTTTCGGAAGGCTAAAGTTCTACAGAGTGCTCTTGCAAAGTGGTGCAGGAAATATCTGGCATGGAACCACGCTATTTCGCAAAATAATACATCTTGCCCTTCGCCCTTTTATAAAACTAATAGGATATGGGAGAATCCTCGGCTGGATTGAGAATACAAAAGACAAATACGATTTTGAGGAAAAAGAATATGTTGGCAATATGTGTTCGCCCGTTGGCCTCTGGCATGGTAAGGTGCGTCGTGAAGATTATACAAGGCCAAATCAATTAGAATTCGAGGGCAGGATGTATTCTGTCCCCGGTAACTACATTGAATACCTCGAGCCTTTGTATGGTAGGAACTGCACAACAGAACTACCATCGCCAGAAAAGCGGGTCACAAACCACACAAATATTATCTACCGATATATGAAGGTATAAAGGAGTATTTCCCCAGAAGGTTATATAATTCTGTATTGTCCTGTATAGCGTTATCAAACTGATAATGTGAAGGAGACTGTACAATGAATTTTAACTTAGGACCAGAAAACTGTGAAAGGATTACTCTAGAAGAAAAGAAAGCTGTAATGGTTGATATGCTCAGTGCTTTCGCTGATTGTTGCGAACAAAACGGTATTCGCTACTGGCTGGATGGCGGAACTTTGATTGGCGCAGCACGACATATAGGTTTTATTCCTTGAGAAGATGACATAGGTGTTATGATGCGAAGAACCGATGTAAAGAAACTGAGAACGATAACAGGTGGTAAAATTGGAAGATATCTGCTAATAAATCCGGATGAAAAGAAGAATCTTTTCTCGGGCATTGGCGGCTTTATGTTGGTAGATATGTGGTAAGATTGAATAATTCTGGAATATATAGACTTCTATAGATTGATATTCTCCCAATGGTGGGATTTCCGGATAAGCAGGAAGATGTGGATAGAATATTTAGAAAATTAAGAATATGGAGGAGCCTACAGCAGTGCTTCGCTGAAAATCTATGGTATGGCTCATTTTTCATTGCAAAAGTATTACACCTGTTTATGCGTCCTGCTGGATTGTTGATAAGGTACGATTGGATTTATGAAAAAATAGAATCAATTAAGAATGTATATGATTTCGGTGAAAAAGAATATGTGGGAAATATGTGTTCCTCCGTGGCAGAATGGCGTGGTAAAGTAAGGCGCGAAGACTATACAAGGCCAAATCAGTTAGAGTTTGAAGGGCGGATGTATTCCGTTCCGGGAAACTATTTAGAGTATTTGAAACCTTTGTATGGAAAGAATTGTACGACTGAACTTCCTCCGGAGAACAAGCGGGTGGAAAATCATATAGAAGTAGTTTATAGATATAAAGAATAACAGCTAAGGAGCAAGACAATGAAGCTTTCTAATCTTGAACGAAAAGAATATGAAAAATATACGGCAATATATAATTTTTCACAATTCCTGAAAGGCAAAACAATACTCATAACTGGGTCAAAAGGCATTATTGGATCTGGATTAATTCGATGGATACTTCATGAAAATCATGCGCATGGGAATAATACTCATATCATCGCTTCTTCCCGGAATCCAGGTAAAAAACCGGATTATATTGAAGAGGGAGACAATATTTCTTTCTGTAAATTCGGCGAGGAAGGACAGATTACGGAGCGGATAGACTATGTGATTCATACCGCCGCACCAACGAGCAATAAGGTATTTAGGGAACAGCCTGTGGAGACGCTTCGAACGATTATTGATGGAGCAGAGACGGTGTTGGATTTGGCTAAACGGCAGGAAAAGTGCTCTATGATTTATCTTTCGTCCGAGGAAGCATATGGAACTCCCAACGCAACCGAACCAGTGAAAGAAACTTTCGTTGGCGCGGTTGATAGTCTGAATGTTCGGAACTGTTACCCTCTTGGAAAGAAAGCGTCTGAGCTTCTCTGTAAGGCTTACTATGAAGAATACTGTCTGAATGTAAAGATTATCCGGCCCACGGTTATTCTCGGGCTTTACCAGCCATACGACTCTGTAAAAGTAGAAGCGGAAATCATTCGTTGTATTTTAGAGAGTAAGAACCTTTATATGAAATCCAATGGTATGACGAAAAAATGCGTCATCTATACAATGGATGCCCTGAGTGCCGTACTGACAGTATTGTTCAAAGGACAAGCTGGAGAGGCATATAACGCAACAAATCCAGATACTTACGAGACTGTAAAGGCTAGAGCATATAAATCATTTGAAAAATTCAATCCGAATGTTGCCGTTGATTTTGCAGAAGAGGATGATTCTGTGGCATCTGGGTACCTTCCACAGAGAGCATTACAAGAAGATATTTCCAAAATAAGTGAGCTTGGATGGAAACCAATTGCGTCCATGGATGATATTTATGAAATAGATATTAAACGGTTTTCTGGGAAAAAGGAGAAGGAGCGATAACAAATGCTGATACAAACATTTGCGGGACTGCTCCTTGGAATTTCAACAAATGCGGTAAGCAGGGAAAAGGCTTCCTGGATAGGAAGAATGTATATAAACCCAATTAAATGGATAATCAGAATATATCCCTTGGCAATGATTTGTGCGTTTCTGACATATATGAATTCGGATTTGAATGCAAGTATTCATCCCATACTTGTGCTTTTATTTGCATTTACTCTTTCGATTGTTTTTTCAATGAGGGATTGTTATCGCGTACAGGCCTTTTTGACCACAAGATTGTATACTGGCTATGAAACATGAGCTTGCCGATTTATATGAAACAGAACATGACAAGAATGGTAGTTATGCATCTCATGAAAGGAAAATCAATACCGGTGATGTATGTGGCTGAATTGCTGACCACAATTATATGTGGCATGCTTGTTTATTACATAATTGATAATATCAAAAAATACAAAGCATTCAAGAATTAATGATTATCTGGACACAGAAACCAAATTCTAATGAGGAGACCACCATAGATGGAAAAGACATTAACTATATCTATAGCAGCATATAACGTTCAGGATACCATTGAGAGAGCACTGGACTCGTTATTGGATTGGCGTATCAATGACGATATTGAAATTATTGTTGTGGACGATGGTGGACAAGACGAGAGCCTCAGCATTGCGAAAAGATATGCTGAAGAGTATCCTGGCATAGTAATTCCTATCCACAAAGAAAATGGGGGATATGGATCCACCATTAATGCGTCCTTAGAAAAATCAACAGGGAAATATTTTAAGCAGTTGGATGGTGATGACTGGTTCCTCACGGAAAACTTTGTGGAATTCGTAGAGGTACTTAAAAAGACAGAAGCAGATTGCGTTATTTCAGAAGTTGCTGAATATCATGCAGGAACAGGTGAACAAAAAGAAAATGAAGTACATAAAAAAATATCCGAAGGTATTCATTCATTTGCTAAAATAAACTTTGAATCGGTTCTGACCATGCATGGGACTGCAATAAAAACTAAAATCCTACAGGATCATAACATTCGTATTATTGAGAAATGTTTCTATAGTGATACGGAACTTGTCGTACTTCCGATGCCATATTTGGAAACGTTCTATATGTTCAAGAAAGCTGTCTATGTGTATTTTATAGGTGCTGAAGGACAAAGTATGAGCCTAGGCGGTATCGAAAAGCACTATCCAGATCATGAAAAAGTGTACTGGGAATTGGTTGAAGTCTACAATATGATTCCAGAAGAGAACACGAATAAAAGGAATATAATATTGATGCGATTGGCAAAAGAAGCTGTTTTTCATATTGAATTTCTATGTTGCCTTCCGATAAGCAGTACTCATAAAAAAGAACTGGTGGAATTTGGAAATAGACTAAAGAAAGATTATCCTGATGTTTATGAGGCAACAAGAAAACGTAGAAGAATGGTGCGGATTCTTTTTGACACAAAGTTTTTGGCCTATCATTTAGTTGCGAGGAAAACAAGAGCGAAGTATAAGAACAGATAATGAAGTTGAATTAATTTTTTCAAGCATAATTTTTTATATAAAACTGATACCTAGATATCTGATAAGTGAAACTAATTCATTCAGACTTCTCTGAAAAAGTATTTAAGTGATAGTAAAGCAGAAAAGGAATTGAAACTATGGTCAATAAGCGAGATATAAATATCGACTTAGTCCGAGTGTTATCCTGTATGGGGGTACTCGGTTTCCACTCATTTCAAGAGAATCTTGAGTCCGTTAATATATTCATCTATAGGCTTTATGGATTTGCAATACCTATGTTTTTTTGTCACAAGTGGATATTTTTTGATAGCAAGAGAGGAAAGCATAAAGAAAAACGTTTCCAGGATAATTAAAGTGCTGGCGGTGGTTCTAATATGGAATGTCATTTATTGGTTGTTGTATTCCATAAAGGGTATAGTAGTATCGCAGAGGATTGATATAATAAGACTACCAATTTCGATACTAAAAGGATTTACTCAACAAGGTATTTTCTGGTATTTTTAGTTTCTTGCGGCACTGATAATAGTGTATGCTTTACTCCCATTAATTGGGTGTTTGTTGCAAGAAAATCTTAAGCGGAGAATTTGGATTCTATGGAGTTTGTTCTTCATTGTTGGATTGGTATTGCAGTTCATGTCAGAGTTTGTTTATAAACAGTCGCTACAGCGTTTTGTTGTACAGCCGTTTCGAATTTGGACATGGCTTCAGTATTTCTTGTGGGGGTGTATTACGAGTCTATGAAGAGAAGTGGCGTGGTAAAAAAATGAATCAAAAATTACAGTTGTAATTGTAACTATTGTTGTTCAGGTGTGGCAAGCATTGATGTGCAGTCAAGTTCATGTATTGTATGGAGAGTCTTATTATGATAGCCTCGTGACGGTAGTTTGGGTAACAGCGATTTTGTGTTCATTATGAATCTGAATCTTGGGGATAAACTCTCTAGGCTTGTAAATGCTTTCGCACTATGTACAATGGACATTTACATTATTCATCCCATTTTGATTAGATACTAAAAAAGGTGATGTTCCCCGATATGTTTCTGAAGTCTACGGTTGTGTTTGGTATCCTTCTGATAGCTTCTTTTGGCATGACATACGTAATGGGGAAGATTCCTGGCCTTAAAAAGTTTGTATGTATATAACGGCACATGTATGTTCGTTCTAAGGAAGAGAGATTATGAGAAAAGGAAAGCTTATCAAAAATTATATATATAATACTATGTATCAGATTTTGGTCTTGATTGTGCCACTTATTACGACTCCCTATGTATCCAGGATTTTAGGTGTTACAAATATTGGAATCTTCAATTATGCACAATCTATAGCATCTTATTTTGTCCTGGTTGGCGCAGTAGGAACTTCACTTTACGGACAGCGAGAAATGGCCTATTTGCAGGATAAACCTGAGGAACGAACAAAGGCCTTTTGGGAAATTGAAATCTTTAGGATTTCTGCAGTTGTTATCTGCACATTGATTTTCTCGGTAGTCTTTTATTCATTTGGCGCATATCCGGATATTTACCTGATTCTTTCTGGCGAGGTTTTTGCAACAGCATTCGATATCTCATGGCTTTTCATGGGGATGGAGAATTTTAGACTCACAGTAATACGGAATACAATAATCAAGATTCTTGGGGTTCTTTGCGTATTTCTGTTTGTCAAATCATCGAATGATCTTGCTATATATACATTGTGTATGACGCTTCCGATACTAATTGGAAATATCAGTTTGTGGTTTGGACTCGGCAAATATCTTGTAAAAACCAATGAGCGTTTTACTGAGCTTCTGATAGGAATTAAAAATAGGATTAGACCGATTGTTGCACTATTTATTCCTCAAATCGCTGCCGACGTTTACTTGGTTTTGGATAAGACGATGATAGGCTTGCTGGCAACAGATATCGACCAAGTCGGATACTATTCTCAGGCACAAAAAATAGTAAAGATTGCACTAATGATTGTGACTTCACTGGGAACGGTCATGCTTCCGGCAATGTCAGCTTCTTTTGCAAAAGGAGATTATGAAGGAATCAAAAAGAGTATAAAGGTAGCGTTTCGATTTATCTATATGTTAAGCTATGCACTTTTTTTTGGTTTATGTGCTATTTCCCCTTGGTTTGTTCCGATTTTCTTTGGGGAAGGGTATGACCTCGTAAGCCCACTGATGATTACGATTAGTCCAATTTTGGTTATTATCGCTACAAGTAATGTTATAGGAAAACAGTATCTGCTACCGACAAATCAACAAAAGGTGTTCACATTTTCCATAGTTGCTGGGGCTGGAGTCAATTTTTTTCTGAATCTAATCCTCATACATTACTTTAATGCGATAGGGGCTTCTATAGCGACAGTGCTGGCGGAACTGGCAGTTACAATGGTTCAGTGCTGGTATGTAAGAAGAGAATTGCCTTTGCAAGAATGCTTATCATCCGGCATACGTTATTTGATTTTTGGAGTAATCATGTTTGGTATTGTGAGAGCAGTGGGATATCTGTTGCCGATATCAGGTGTAATGTTGATTGCAGTTATGGTCGCTACGGGGGTGTTTGTTTATGTAGCTGAACTTCTTATTACTAAGGATTCGATGGTCAAGATGGGACTTGATTTTATGAAGGGTAAGAGACAAAAAATGTGAGGGAGATAAGGATGACATCGCTGTGTAATTTGAATGAAAAATATGATAGGAATATTGCAATAGACCTTTTGAAATTATTTACAATGCTTTTAATAATCAATTCACATTCAGATGTTCTTTATCCCTCAAAAATCAGTTTTTTTGCAAGTGGGGGAGGCATAGGAAATGAATTATTCTTTCTGATTTCAGGCTTTTTATTTAGTCTGAAAGCAGATATCAAAAAGAATTTATTGAAGCGTTTCATTAAGCTGTATGTGCCGACATATATCATGATACTTATCACGTTTGCATTTGGAAAGATATATGTAAATGTGGTGAGATGGTGGATGGGGGGGGGGGTTGATAC